>Ga0310821_100011_pt1 | contig 551623 bp, 504 predicted proteins | sample P4_ome_FD_201300 | JGI IMG/M metagenome (GOLD analysis project Ga0310821, IMG submission 201300) | Sorghum-adapted microbial communities from Joint BioEnergy Institute, Emeryville, California, United States - P4_Day56_Rep1 | ecosystem: Engineered > Bioreactor > SSF (Solid state fermentation) >...
TCGTCGTCGAGCGCCTCGGCGGCGGCACCTATGTCTATGCCCGCACCGAGGGCGAGGCCATGATCGTCGTCGAGGTCGACGGCGACAGCCCGGTCCAGGTCGGCGACCGGATCGACATCGGCGTCCCAGCCGAGGCCTGCCATCTCTTCGACGCCGACGGCAACGCCCTGCCCCGCATCCGACGCCACCCGCTTGCCCAGCCAGACCGGACACACGCCTCCACCGCGCCGTAGCCGGAGGGCTCACCAGCGGTCGGAAGCCAGCAGGACGACCAGCAGGAACAGGACGAACGCCGCCGCCGCGACGCCCAAGGTGCCCTTGAGCGCACGGCGGACGGAAGGGAAGAGAAACGCCGCCAGGGCGAGGACGATCAGGATCTGAAGCGCCAAGAGGCCCGTCCCGGCCGACCGGTCAGGCCGCGAGCCGCAGGTCCAGGCGGCTCCACACGTCGCGGAGCGCATCCACGAGGCGCGCCATCTGCAGATCGTCGTGCAGCGGCGTCGGCGTGATCCGCAGCCGTTCCGTGCCACGGGGCACGGTCGGGTAGTTGATCGGCTGCACGTAGATCCGGTGCCGCTGCAGAAGCTCGTCGCTCGCCTGCTTGCACCGGCGGGCATCGCCGACCAGCACCGGAACGATGTGACTGACCGAAGGCAGAACCGGGATCCGCGCATCGGACAGCAGCTTCTTGAGCCGGGCCGCCCGTTCCTGATGGCGCTCGCGCTCGACCGCGGAGGTCTTGAGATGGCGGACGCTCGCCAGCGCGCCGGCGGCGATGGCCGGCGGCAGCGCCGTCGTGAAGATGAAGCCGGCGGCGAAGCTGCGGACCACGTCGATCAGCGAGGCCGATCCGGTGATATAGCCGCCCATCACGCCATAGGCCTTGCCCAGCGTTCCCTCGATCACGGTCAGCCGGTCGGCGACGCGGTCCCGATCGGAGATGCCGCCGCCGCGCGGCCCGTACATCCCGACCGCGTGCACCTCGTCGAGATAGGTCATCGCCCCGTGCTTCTCGGCGACGTCGCAGATCTCGGCGATCGGGGCGATGTCGCCGTCCATGGAATAGACGCTTTCGAAGGCCACGAGCTTCGGCCGGTCGGCCGGGTAGCGGCTCATCAGCTCGTCCAGATGCTCGACGTCATTGTGCCGGAAGATGTTCTTCTCGGCGCCCGAATGGCGGATGCCGGCGATCATCGAGTTGTGGTTGAGCGCGTCGGAGAAGACCACGCAGTCCGGCACCACCCGCGCCAGCGTCGAAAGCGCGGCCTCGTTGGAGATGTAGCCCGAGGTGAAGATGAGCGCCGACTCCTTGCCGTGGAGGTCGGCAAGCTCCCGCTCCAGCGCCACGTGATAGAAATTGGTTCCGGAGATGTTGCGCGTTCCGCCGGCGCCGGCGCCGCACTGGTCGATCGCCTGCTTCATTGCGGCGAGGACATCCGGGTGCTGCCCCATGCCCAGGTAGTCGTTGGAGCACCAGACGGTGACCTCCGTGCCGCCCCCCAACCCGTGATGGAGCGCCGTCGGAAAGGCCCCGGCACGTCGTTCCAGCTCAGCGAAGTAGCGGTAATGCCCTTCGGCCTTCAGCCGGTCGATGGCGCCGCGAAAAATCTCCTCGTAATTCACACCGGGCATTCCCGAGTCCTCTGTCGCCCCGCCGGACGCGTCGTGCCGTCGGAGGGCGGTCACAAGCCTAGCCTGACCTTCCGTCCCGGACCGGCATCTCGACCGGCCCGTCTTTCCGGATGAATGCCGCCTTGCCGCCCGCGCATCGTGCCGCGGGGAGCAAGGGGGCGCGCGGACCCTAATCCCCGGGGACAGCGATGTCCATTATACCTTTGCCGCACCTGACATGCAGTTATGCGGCCCAGGTCCGGTAGCTCCGGCTGTCGAGATCGTAGGCCAGGATGCGGTGATTGTTGGTGTCGACCAGAAGCACCCGGTCCGCACCGTCGGCCTGTACCCCCGCAGGTTCGCCCAGAGGCAGACAGACCGGATCGCGGCATTCGAAGCTGCCGCCGTCGAGATCGGCCACGCTGCGGTCCGTGAGATCGAGCACGCGGATTTCCGCGTTGTAGCTGTCGGCGATCAGAAGCCGGTCGCCTGCGGCCACGCCGATGCCGAGCGGGTGCTGCAGGAGGGCATCCGGGAACGGTCCGTTCGCATGGCCGAAATCGAACAGGCCGGTTCCGACCAGGGTCTCGACCCTGCCGTTCTCAAGATCGAGAGCGCGAACTGAGGAGGTCTCGCTGTCGACGAAGTAGAGGGCCCGCCCGTCGGGCGAGAGGGCGAGCCCGCTCGGCTGCGCAAGCGCGGCCTCCGGCGCCGGTCCGTCGACGATGTTTTCGGCACCGGACCCCGCCAGCCGCGCGACACGGCGGGTGGCGAGGTGGAGCATGCCCAGCTGGTGGGTTCCGGCATTCGCAAAGAACAGCCGGCCGCCGGCCAAGGCGAGATCCCAGGGGGAGGCAAGTGCCGTCGACGCGCCCTCCCGGGGCTCCTCGCCCAGGATCCGTCCTCGCCGCCCGGTCCCGGCCAGGATCTCGACCCTGCCGCTCGCAAGGTCGATGCGCCGGATCGCGTGGTTGCCCGTGTCCGCGACATAGATCGCGCTTTCGTCCGCCACCAGCCCCTGCGGGCTGTCGAACCGGGCCTCCTCCGCCGTCCCGTCGCGGAGTCCCGGGGCGCCGCTGCCGTACCGGGCGAGTTCGCCGCCATCTTCGTCCAGCAGCACGATCTGGTGATGCCCGCCATCGGCAAGCGCCCAGCGCCGCCTGCCGCCCGGCACCGGCTTCAGCTTGCCGGGGTAGCGGAAGCGGCCCGACGGCTCATCCCGGGGCGAAAGCGGCAGCGGCCGAGGCTCGAGCGTCCCGCTGCGCCCCGCCTCCTCCAAGATGCGGCCGACCGCTTCCAGCAGCTGGCCGGGATCCGGCTCGCCCGAGACCTGGCCGATCACCTGTCCGCCCGGCGACACGAAGACCAGCGTCGGCCAGGCCCTGACCGCATAGTCGCGCCAGATCCGGAAATCCGGGTCGTGGACCACCGGATGGACGATGCCGTACCGGGCGATCGCCCGGGCGACGTTCTCCGGATCCTTCTCGGCGGCGAATTTCGGGCTGTGCACGCCGATGACCGCGACCTCGTCGGGATAGGTCTCCTCGACGCGCCGGAGCGTCGGGATGATGTGCATGCAGTTGATGCAGCAGAAGGTCCAGAAATCGAGGATCACCAGCTTGCCCCGCAACGCTGCGAGGCTGAGCGGACCGGCGGTGTTGAACCAGACGAGACCGTCCCGGTCGATCTCAGGCGCTCTCACGGGCGGAACTGGCGCCATCGCTGCTCTCCTTCCTCCATCAACGCCGACCCCGCAGGATCCGCATCGGCACTTCCGTATACCCCGATCGTAACGACAGGGCGAGCCGGCCGGATCCAGGCCGCCTCGCTAGGCCCTCGCCGGCCAGGCGATCTTGACAAGTTGGGTTTGATTTTAGCTAATTCATTTGGATGTATTACGCACACACGGCTCCGGCGGCGCACGATTGGCAGCCGCTCCACGACCATCTCCGGGCGGTTGCAGCTTTGGCGGCGGAACGCGCCGCGAAATTTGGTGCAGCGAAGCCGGCTGCCCTGGCTGGGCTGCTCCATGATCTGGGCAAGTACACGGCCGCTTTCCAGCAGCGTCTGTCAGGCTCGACGACGAAAGTCGACCATTCGACAGCCGGCGCCCAAGAGGTACTGCGGCTCGCGACGACCGGCGCCGACCGGATGATGGCCGAGTTGGTCGCCTACGCCATCGCCGGCCATCACGGCGGAATGCCGGACCGGGAAGCAGAAACGTCTTCGCTGACCGAGCGGCTGGCCAAAGCGCTTGATGCGCCGGACCCGGTTTGGCGTACCGAGCTTTTCCCCGACGCCTCCGGGCTGATGCCGGAATTCCGTTGGGATCGGGATCCAGGAATCCTGGCATTTCAGCTTTCGCTGCTTGGGCGGATGCTCTTCTCCTGCCTGGTCGATGCCGATTTCCGCGACACCGAATCCCATTATGCGCAGGTTTCGGGCCATAAGGTCGACCGGGAGTGGCCGAGGCTGCCCGACATTGTCGTCGAGCTGATCCGGCGGTTCGACGACCACATGGCAAGCAAGAGGGCCGTCGCCGAGCCGACGGAGGTGAACCGCCTGCGCGAAGAAATCCTGAACCATGTCCGCGGGAGGGCCGGGATCGAACCCGGCCTGATGACACTGACGGTACCGACCGGCGGAGGCAAGACGTTGGCGTCCCTGGCCTTCGCGTTGGAGCATGCGCGACATCACGCCCTCGACCGCATCATCTACGCGATCCCCTTCACCTCCGTCATCGACCAGACGGCCCGGATCTTTCGCGACGTCCTGGGGCCTGACCTGGTGCTTGAGCATCATTCGGCAATAGAAGCTTCCGCCGAATTTGTGCGGGAGGGCGCCGAAAAGCTGCGCCTTGCGATGGAGGACTGGGCGGCGCCGATCGTGGTCACGACCAACGTCCAGTTGTTCGAAAGCCTGTTCTCGAACCGCCCTGCGCGCTGCCGCAAGCTTCACAATCTCGCGCGATCGGTGATCGTGCTGGACGAGGCGCAGACGATTCCCCTGCACCTGCTCCGGCCAGCAGTCGCAGCGATTGCCGAGCTGGCCCGCAACTACGGCACCACGATCGTACTTTGCACGGCAACGCAGCCCGCTCTCGCCAGCCCGGAATTCAAGGGCGGACTGTCGTTCCAAACGACTAGCGAATTGGCGCCAAACCCGATCCGGTTGTATGAGGCGCTCAAGCGAGCCGTCGTTCTGCATGGCGGCGAGATGTCCGACGACGACCTGGTCGCCGAGTTGGCACGGACCCCACAAGCACTGGTCATCGTCAACAGCCGTGCCCATGCACTGGCCCTGTTCCGCAAAGCCGCGTCCAAACTCGACGGCGTCGTCCATCTGACGACACGCCAATACGCAATGCACCGCCAGTCGATCCTGGCCGACGTGAAAAACCGGCTTCAGAAAGGATTGCCGTGCCGGCTCATCGCGACCTCGCTGGTCGAAGCGGGGGTTGACCTGGATTTTCCGCGCGTCTGGCGGGCGGAAGCCGGCCTGGACCAGATCGCCCAGGCAGCCGGACGGTGCAACCGGGAGGGCCGGCGGCCGCTGCAGTCGAGCGTCGTTACCGTTTTCCGACCGGCGGAATTCCGCTCCCCGCGCGAGATAGAGATGCTGGCCGGAAACTTCCGCGATATCTCCCGCAGGCACGAGGACTTGCTGACGCCCGAAGCGCTCCGCGACTACTTCCTCGACGTCTACTGGCGATCGGGCGACACCCTGGACGAGAAGCGGATCCTGGAGGCATTCCGGGTGGACGCGACCGGCACCGATTTCGCCTACCGGTCCGTTGCCGAACGATTCCGCATGATCGAAAGCGGCCTTGTCCCGGTGATCGTCGCCGAAAGCGGTACGGCGCGCGACGCTCTCATCTCCTTGTCGGCACCGGACGCCCACAGCGGCGCAATCGCACGCCGGCTACAGCCGTTCACCGTGCAGGTTCCACCCCGTGCCCGCACCCTTCTCGAAGCCCGCGGCGATGTCCGGTTCGCCGAAGAGCCGCGCTTCGGCGATCAGTTCGCGGTCCTGACGAACGGCGGGCTCTATCACCGCGACGTCGGCCTCCTGTGGGACGAGCCGCAATACCTGGAAATCGACGACCTGATCATTTGAGGGAGGCGCCCCGTAACATGTCCTATGGTGTGCGTTTGCTGGTTTCGGGCGAATACGCCTGCTTCACGCGACCGGAGCTGAAAGTGGAGCGGATGTCCTATGACGTCATGACGCCATCGGCCGCCCGCGGAATCCTGGAGGCGATCCACTGGAAACCGGCGATCCGCTGGATCGTGGAGCGAATCCATGTCCTGAAGCCGATCCGATTCCAGTCGCTCCGCAGGAATGAAATCGGCAAGAAGATCCCGGTTTCGGACGTGTCCAAGGCCATGAAGACCGGAAGTCTGGAAGGGCTCTCGCTGGTGGTCGAGAAAGCTCGCCAGCAACGCGCGACAACCCTGCTGACCGACGTTGCCTATGTGATCGAAGCGCGGTTCGAGCTGACCGACCGCGCCGGGCCAGAGGACAATGCCGGGAAGCATCTGGACATCTTCTGCCGGCGCGCACGAAAGGGGCAGAGCTTCCACCAGCCGTGCCTGGGTACCCGCGAGTTCCCGGCCCGGTTCCGCCTCCTGGAAACGTCCGACCCGTCGCCGCGGGCGATCGACGATACCCGTGACCTGGGCTTCATGCTCTATGACATCGACCATGCCAGGGGCCGGATCCCGCTCTTTTTCCGCGCGCGGCTGGAAAGCGGCGTCCTCGACATACCCGCGCCGAACTCTCCTGAGGTCCGGCAATGACGGTGCTCGCCTCCCTCGTCCGTGCTTACGACCGGATGGCCGACCGTTCCGGCATGCCGCCCTATGGATATTCGAGCGAGAAGATCGCCTTTGTGATCCCGCTTGCCGAAAACGGCATGCCGGCAGGGGGGCCAGTGGATCTTCGTCAGGGCAAGAAGGCCGAGCCGCGCCCGATGAACGTTCCGGCATCCTTCAAGCGCCCTGGAACGAAGCCGCGAGCCTTCTTCCTGTGGGACAACAGCTCCTATGCATTGGGCGTAAGCGATTCGCCCGGGAAAGACGCCCTGCTTCGTCATCGGGCCTTCCAGGAACGGCATAGACGGGACCTCGCCGGGTCCGATGATCCTGGACTCCTCGCATTGCTCCGGTTTCTGGAATGGTGGATGCCGGACCGCTTCGAGGAACTGGGCTGGCCGGAGGGAATGAAGGATCAGAACGTCGTCTTCGCCCTGGACGGAGAGCGGCGCGAAAGAATGATCCACGACCGGCCCGCCGCGCGGGAACTCTGGGTCCGGCTGTTGGGAAGCGGCGGCGAGACGGAAGGCGTGTGCCTCGTGACCGGCGAACGATCTTCGATCGCGAGACTGCACCCGGCGATCAAAGGCGTATGGGGTGCCCAGACCTCCGGCGCCTCTCTCGTCTCCTTCAACCTGGACGCGTTCACGTCATATGGTCACGAACAAGGCGAGAACGCCCCGGTCTCGGACGCGGCGGCGTTCAAATACGCCGCCGCGCTCAACCACTTTTTGAGAGCAGGGAGCCCGCAGCGCATCCAGATCGGGGATGCGTCAACCATTTTCTGGGCGGATGCCGACGATGCCGCAATCGCCGACGAATCCGAGGCACTCTTCGGTGCCTTCCTGGGCATCGACGAGGGGAAGGAAGCGGCGAAGATCCGCCCGATCCTGGAGAAGATGAGGGCTGGCCGTCCGATCGCCGAAGCTGCCCCCCATCTTGCCGAAGGCGTGCGTTTCTTCGTCCTTGGCCTCGCACCGAATGCGGCCCGACTGTCGGTCCGCTTCTACCTAGAGGACGATTTCGGTGCGCTCATACAGCGATTTGCACGACATGCAGAGGCCATGCGCATCGACCCGCCGCCGCGCGAGGAAAATCCGTCGATTTGGCGCTGCCTGATCGAAACTGCAGCCCAGCGGAAGAGCGAGAACATCCCACCCAACCTTGCCGGCGAGTGGCTGCGGGCGATCCTGACGGGACGCCCCTACCCACTCACGCTGCTGGCATCGGTGCTGATGCGGATCCGCTCCGACAAGAACGTGAACGCGCTGCGCGTAGCGATGCTGAAAGCCGTTCTGATCACAAGAGAAAGGGAGGTAGTCCCCGTGTCACTTGATCCGGAGAGCAGGGATCCAGGCTATCTGCTTGGCCGCCTGTTTGCAGCTTATGAATATCTTCAGACCCAGGCGCTGGGCGCGTCGATAAACGCCACGATCCGCGACAAGTATTACGGCACCGCCTCTGCGACCCCACGGGCGGTCTTCCCGCTCCTGCAACGGATGGCCACGCACCATCTGGCACGATTGCGGAAAAACCATCCTGGCCGCGCACGCTGGATAGACGACCAGATCGGCCGGATTTTCGAGCTTGCCGACATGCATCTGCTGACGCCCACGCTGAATGCCCAGCGGCAGGCGATGTTCGCCGTCGGCTATTACCACCAGAAGAACGACTTCTACCGGACGCGGGACAACGCACCGGCAGAAGCGGAGGCCCTGTCCGAGGAGAGTTCCCAGTGACCATCCTATCCCACCGCTACGACTTCGTATTTCTGTTCGACGTGACGAATGGCAATCCAAACGGGGATCCTGACGCGGGAAATCTGCCGCGGCTGGACCCGGAGACCAACCAAGGGCTGGTCACCGACGTCTGCCTGAAGCGCAAGATTCGCAACTATGCCGAGTTGGCGAAGAACGGAGAGCCAGGATACGCAATCTATGTCCAGGAAGGCGCGATCCTGAACGAGAAGCATCGGGAGGCCTATGCCGCTGTCCGAGGCGACGCGGCAAAGGTGGCGAAGGAAAAGAAGCTGAACCCGCAGAACGTGCAGGAAGCGACCAAGTTGCGCGAATTCATGTGTGACAACTTTTTCGATATCCGAGCCTTCGGCGCGGTAATGAGCACGGGTATCAACTGCGGTCAGGTGCGTGGCCCCGTCCAGTTCTCCTTTGCCCGGTCCATCGATCCGATCGTCCCCCTCGAGGTGTCGATCACGCGCATGGCCGCCACGACGCAAGACGAGAAGTCCCGGCGGGACGAAGCGGTTGACGAGGAAGAACGTAGGGAAAATCGCACGATGGGCCGCAAACACGTTGTGCCCTATGGCCTGTACCGAGCGCACGGGTTCGTTTCGGCCAAACTGGCCGAGCGGACCGGATTCTCGGACGATGACCTGCGGTTTCTTTGGGAGGCCCTTGCCGGGATGTTCGAACATGACCGATCCGCAGCCCGCGGTGAAATGGCCCCGCGCGGACTCATCGCCTTCAAGCACGAGTCGGCCCTGGGGAATGCCCCGGCCCACGCGCTGTTCGAGCGTGTGACGGTCGGCCGGAAGGGAGCCGATGGCAGACTCATTTCCCCGGGCGACCCAGCATTGGACAACCTTCCGCCGGCCCGCAGCTTCTCCGACTACGTCGTCGAAATTGACGACCGGAATCTGCCGCAAGGCGTGGAGATCCTGAGGCTCATCTGACCCTCGCGGCATGGTCCGGGACGGGGAAGACGGCCGGCCATGGGAGGGGGAGCCGATCCCCCTCTCCGCCCTACAGCACGCCGCCTTTTGCCTTCGCCAGGCCGCCCTAATTCACCTGGAGCGGATGTGGGCGGAGAACCTGCTGACGGCGGAGGGCCGCGTCCTGCATCTTGCGGCCGACGAGCCCGGCGGACGGCGCGTCCGTGGCGTCCGCCGCGTCTCGGCCCTGCCGATTGCGTCCCGAAGGCTGGGCATTGCCGGCGTGGCTGACCTGGTCGAGTTCCACAGCGCTCCGGCCGGGGAGACCGCCTATCCCGTCGAGATCAAGCGGGGTGCCCCGAAATCCCATCGTGCGGACGAGATCCAGCTCTGCGCACAGGCCCTTTGCCTGGAAGAAATGACCGGCCGGCGGGTCCCGGAAGGCGCCCTGTTCTATGCCCGAACGCGGCGTCGCCTGACGGTCCCGTTCGACACCGAGCTTCGGCAATTGACCGAGACGACCATCGCTCGCTTCCGCCAGGTGATGGATAGCGGAAAGACGCCGGTTGCCGAATACCGCTCAGATCGATGCCGGTCATGCTCGCTCCTCGATCTCTGCCGACCGAGGGCGATTTCCCAGTCGGCTCTCGCCTGGCGGGAACGGATGCTGGCCAGCATGCTCGACGGAGAAGCGGATTCATGAAGAAGCTTCTGAACACCCTCTATGTAACGAGCGAGGGTGCGGGCCTCAGGAAAGACGGCGAAAATCTGGTCGTGGAGCTCGACGGCATCGAACGGACGCGCATCCCCTTCCACATGCTGCACGGCCTCGTTGTCTTCGGAGCGGTCTATCTTTCACCGCCGCTTATTCAGGCCTGTGCGGCAGGCGGAATCACGATCACGCTTCTGGACCGGTCGGGCCGTTTCCAGGCACGGGTCGAGGGTCCCGTCTCTGGCAACGTGCTGCTGCGTCGGGCGCAATACCGGGCATCGGATCATCCGTCCGAAATCGTGCGCAGCCTGCTTCTGGGCAAGATCGCGAACCAGCGGGCGGTTATCATGCGTAGCGCGCGCGAGCATGGTGAGCCCCTGGAAGGACATGGGACACCACTTGCCGACGCGGCCGACCGGCTGGGACGGGCCATGCGACGGACTGCAGCATTGGAGGCCGATGTCGACGCGTTGCGTGGGCTGGAGGGCGAAGCGGCGAGCGTCTATTTCGGCGTCTTCAACTGCCTGATCCGTGCACCGGATCCGGAGCGCTGGTTCAACGGACGGTCGCGCCGCCCCCCACTTGACCCGATGAACGCCCTGCTCTCGTTTCTCTACACGCTGCTAACCCACGACTGCCGCAGCGCTGCCGAAGCGGTCGGGTTGGATCCCGCTGTCGGTTTCCTTCACCGCGACCGCCCGGGGAGGCCCAGCTTAGCACTAGACCTCATGGAGGAACTGCGGCCCGTGCTGGCAGACCGGCTGGCGCTTTCCTTGATCAATCGTCGCCAGATCGTGGCTGATGACTTCGAGACGCGCGAGGGCGGAGGCGTTTGCCTGACCGACAAGGGACGCCGGACCGTGCTGAAGGCATGGCAGGAACGGAAGAAGGATGTAAAGCGGCATCCCTTCCTTGGCGAGGCGGCGCCTCTCGGTCTCGTCCCCTATCTGCAGGCGCAGCTTCTGGCGCGCCATCTGCGCGGGGATCTGGACGCCTATCCTCCTTGGTTCTGGAAATGAGGCGGCAGCGATGATGGTTCTCGTGACCTACGACGTGAACACGTCCGATCCCGGCGGTGCGAAGCGCTTACGCCAGGTCGCGAAGGCGTGCCGGAACTTCGGACAACGCGTTCAGTTCTCGGTCTTTGAGATCGAGGTCGATCCGGCCCAGTGGACGATGCTGAAGGCAACTTTGGAACGAACCATCGACCCGGAGCGGGACAGCCTTCGCTACTACTACCTGGGCAGCAACTGGCAACGCCGGGTAGAGCATTGCGGTGCAAAACCTGTGACGGATCTGAACGGTCCGCTGATCGTCTGATCCGGTATTGACATGCCCGTCGCCCCACGACCGCAGCACTGCCCTCCGGTCCATACCTGCGCGGACCTGAAGCGTGTCGAATTTTCCCGAGAGATCCGCGCTTTCTCGAATCCATTGGAACTCCACGCTCTTTCCTCACGCATTGGACGACCTGCGCTGCCGAACCACGGCCGCCATACAATGTCCGCGCGATCGCTCGAATTTTTCCCTACAAATCAATAATATGCACGGTTGCAGGTCGCCCCCTCACGGGGGCGTGGATTGAAACCGGGACGTGGGGTAGGGGCCAATGGGCCGCCTGAGGTCGCCCCCTCACGGGGGCGTGGATTGAAACCTACCATCCGGAGCGGCCGGCCTCGGGCGTCATGGGTCGCCCCCTCACGGGGGCGTGGATTGAAACTCCTCCAGAGCCACGTAGCCGACCGGCTCTCCATGGTCGCCCCCTCACGGGGGCGTGGATTGAAACTGGTGACGGACGGGTGGACGCCTGACACCAACGGGGTCGCCCCCTCACGGGGGCGTGGATTGAAACGCATCCCATGCTTCGTAATCGGCGATGAAGCGTGGTCGCCCCCTCACGGGGGCGTGGATTGAAACGTGGTGGTGCCGCCAAGAAGCTCAAGCAGGTATGGTCGCCCCCTCACGGGGGCGTGGATTGAAACATGTCGTCGGGCTCGGGCTGGGTTCCCGCCCGGGGTCGCCCCCTCACGGGGGCGTGGATTGAAACTATGTGACGCAGCTCAACATCAACGCGCCGACGGTCGCCCCCTCACGGGGGCGTGGATTGAAACTCCAGGACCTTGCGCGGATGGGCATCCGAAGCGGGTCGCCCCCTCACGGGGGCGTGGATTGAAACCCGGCAATGTCGGATGCGTGGGCAGCCAGTTGCCGGTCGCCCCCTCACGGGGGCGTGGATTGAAACGGTGTCATCAGTTGCAACCTCAGAGCTATATCCGGTCGCCCCCTCACGGGGGCGTGGATTGAAACCGGTATGGAAAGGCCGACCAACAAGATCTCTACCGGTCGCCCCCTCACGGGGGCGTGGATTGAAACGTGCCCGGCCAGCCGAGCAGGTGCTCGAACCGCGGTCGCCCCCTCACGGGGGCGTGGATTGAAACATCCCAATAGGTGTCGAGCTTCATCAGCCGCGCCCGGTCGCCCCCTCACGGGGGCGTGGATTGAAACTCGGACGTCCGTACATCAGCCAAGCGTCCCCGGATGGTCGCCCCCTCACGGGGGCGTGGATTGAAACTTTATTGCCGATAGGAGACGAAAATGGCGGACAGGTCGCCCCCTCACGGGGGCGTGGATTGAAACATAAGCACCGCGCTGTAATAACTGTCGCCGAGACGGTCGCCCCCTCACGGGGGCGTGGATTGAAACGATAGTGGGCCTTCTCCTCAACAGTCTCCCCGGCCGGTCGCCCCCTCACGGGGGCGTGGATTGAAACAATAAATACCCTGTCCAATTCAATATGGAGAAATGGTCGCCCCCTCACGGGGGCGTGGATTGAAACCAGAGGTGTGGGTGGAATCGCAACGCGGCGCTCGGTCGCCCCCTCACGGGGGCGTGGATTGAAACTGGACCGCATGCGCGCGGATCTCGAGGCGCTGCGCGGTCGCCCCCTCACGGGGGCGTGGATTGAAACACAATCCTGCCGCCCAATCCCAAACTACGGCCCGCGGTCGCCCCCTCACGGGGGCGTGGATTGAAACATCGCAGGGATCAACGCCAGGCGTGTAGTGGTGGTCGCCCCCTCACGGGGGCGTGGATTGAAACTCCCGGACGGACGAGGGCAAGAAACGGGAGCGGGGTCGCCCCCTCACGGGGGCGTGGATTGAAACCGGAATCAAAACGTCAGCCTACCGCGCCCGCCGACGGTCGCCCCCTCACGGGGGCGTGGATTGAAACGCATCCGCGAACGCCTTTGCCGTCTCGTAGCCGGCCGGTCGCCCCCTCACGGGGGCGTGGATTGAAACCTCGTCCAGGCGCTCGATGCGCTCGATGAGGCTGGGTCGCCCCCTCACGGGGGCGTGGATTGAAACCCCGGTCGCTCTAGAGTCGCGTCTAGGGCCTGAGTCGCCCCCTCACGGGGGCGTGGATTGAAACGTCGAGAAGGTTGTTGCCGCTCTGCCCCCGCCAGGGTCGCCCCCTCACGGGGGCGTGGATTGAAACCGTGCGCAACTTGGCGCCGAGATGGGCGTGGATCGGTCGCCCCCTCACGGGGGCGTGGATTGAAACCCATTGGGTGCATGATCCCGCGCGAACCGGCAGGTCGCCCCCTCACGGGGGCGTGGATTGAAACAAGGACCGTCGCCCGCTTTTCCGCGTGGCGTCCGGGTCGCCCCCTCACGGGGGCGTGGATTGAAACGCGTGGCTGGAGATGCAAGCCACCCGCTACACCGCCCGGTCGCCCCCTCACGGGGGCGTGGATTGAAACTTGCTGATGTAGTAGAACCGCGCGACCTCGCCCTGGTCGCCCCCTCACGGGGGCGTGGATTGAAACCGACACTCACGGCGGCCGCTGCCACATGTGCGGGGGGTCGCCCCCTCACGGGGGCGTGGATTGAAACCTGACGCTGGATCGTGATCTCGGAAATCTGGCGGTCGCCCCCTCACGGGGGCGTGGATTGAAACATCATGCACGCCACCCATTCGGGTCGAACCTGCCGGTCGCCCCCTCACGGGGGCGTGGATTGAAACAGTTCCGTTCCCTAAACCCCGGTCGGTCTCGGCCGGTCGCCCCCTCACGGGGGCGTGGATTGAAACGTCTACCGGCCCGAATACTACCTCCGCGAGCCCGGGTCGCCCCCTCACGGGGGCGTGGATTGAAACATCGCGTCCTGCGGCCAATGGGCTGATGGCGGGGGTCGCCCCCTCACGGGGGCGTGGATTGAAACCTCATCGTAGGAGCCGTCAGGGCGGACGGAGGATGGTCGCCCCCTCACGGGGGCGTGGATTGAAACGGCATACTCCGGCCGATAGTCCGTGGGCCTTCCACGGGTCGCCCCCTCACGGGGGCGTGGATTGAAACAAGTAGTCCGAGCGGGTGAAGATGGTCGTCATGGTCGCCCCCTCACGGGGGCGTGGATTGAAACTGCGATCAGCAGTTCGCCGCGGCAGAGTTGCACCGGTCGCCCCCTCACGGGGGCGTGGATTGAAACTACGCCGGCATCGTCGAGCAGCAGCTGGACGCTGGGTCGCCCCCTCACGGGGGCGTGGATTGAAACGGGCATCGACTAATGAGCACCTGAACGACATCCCGTCGCCCCCTCACGGGGGCGTGGATTGAAACACCACCGCTGAGCGTAAATCGGTGGCGCATCTGGGTCGCCCCCTCACGGGGGCGTGGATTGAAACCTCTCCGTTGGTCCGGTCGGAGCCGCCAGCGTGGGGGTCGCCCCCTCACGGGGGCGTGGATTGAAACCCGCATTTTCGGTCGGATCGAGCGCGGCGGCGCGGGTCGCCCCCTCACGGGGGCGTGGATTGAAACGCCGCAAGGCGGTCGATGATGTGCGCAATCTGATGGTCGCCCCCTCACGGGGGCGTGGATTGAAACGTCGGTATAATCTCAATTTGTCCCGCCGTCGTCCCGGTCGCCCCCTCACGGGGGCGTGGATTGAAACCGTCGGTATAATCTCAATTTGTCCCGCCGTCGTCGGTCGCCCCCTCACGGGGGCGTGGATTGAAACGTGCTCGAATGCCTGGCCTTGGGCTTCTGCCTGGGGTCGCCCCCTCACGGGGGCGTGGATTGAAACTCGTACGCCCAATCCTCCAGACGCTCCATGACGGTCGCCCCCTCACGGGGGCGTGGATTGAAACTCCCAAGCCCCGGTGGCCTCGATAGGACCTTCGGGTCGCCCCCTCACGGGGGCGTGGATTGAAACAATTCCAGTACGGGGAACGCTGAATGCCGTCTCGGGGTCGCCCCCTCACGGGGGCGTGGATTGAAACACAGCATCCGAGGCTGTGCGATTGGCCGCTATCTGGTCGCCCCCTCACGGGGGCGTGGATTGAAACCTCGACCGGCGGCGATATCAGTGTCAATGCCATGGTCGCCCCCTCACGGGGGCGTGGATTGAAACCCCCGAAGGAGGCTGTCCCAGCCGCATCCCCTTCGGTCGCCCCCTCACGGGGGCGTGGATTGAAACATGTCTCTCGGCAGCTTGAAGTAGAGCCGCTGCGGTCGCCCCCTCACGGGGGCGTGGATTGAAACGTGAAGTACTCGCGGAAGTCCTCGGCCATGTCTCGGTCGCCCCCTCACGGGGGCGTGGATTGAAACGCCTGGTCGCCGTGTGTGGCTCCGAGCAGCACGGGTCGCCCCCTCACGGGGGCGTGGATTGAAACTCCTGCTGAAATGAGGCCGTCGCCGTCCGGATGCGGTCGCCCCCTCACGGGGGCGTGGATTGAAACACCTCACCCTGCTCTTGCGTCATGGGACCGGACACGGTCGCCCCCTCACGGGGGCGTGGATTGAAACGGGATGCTCCGGTCATATTCCGCCGGCAGCACCGCGTCGCCCCCTCACGGGGGCGTGGATTGAAACCGTCGCATCCTGCGGGAACAGTCGCCAAGGCAAAGGTCGCCCCCTCACGGGGGCGTGGATTGAAACCCGAGTAGTCCGCCAGGGGTTCCAGCTCCGCAGGGTCGCCCCCTCACGGGGGCGTGGATTGAAACCAGGTCGTCCCGCTGGTTTCCGCTTCCCATCGCTTGTCGCCCCCTCACGGGGGCGTGGATTGAAACGCGGCCCTGACCCGCAGCACCGCGTCCCGCGATGGTCGCCCCCTCACGGGGGCGTGGATTGAAACTTAGGATAGGTAAGGGATAGCGGCTCCGTCTAGGTCGCCCCCTCACGGGGGCGTGGATTGAAACAGGTCACGGCCGCCGACTTTAACGGTCGCACCTTGGTCGCCCCCTCACGGGGGCGTGGATTGAAACTCCATGTGGTCGAAGCCATCGGCTCGCCACAGACGTCGCCCCTCACGGGGGCCGCAAGCGCGACCTGCTCTGGCTCACCCTCCTGTCGCCCTGCCTCCTGGCGCGGAAAGCGTGGCGGTGGAGGAGAAGGATGTGAGGATATTCCAATGGTTGGCGGATTCCTCGACAAAGCCCGCTACTACGTCGGCTCCCATGTGGCTGATGCCGCGTCCAGAGTGGTGCAGGCTCTCCAGTATCTTGGCCCCGAGCCTGACGTGAGAGATTACTCCGACGGCGTCCAGAACGTCGCTCGGTCGCTCATGGACGGCCGGTGGCTGGATGCCGCGGCGAATGCAGGGTACGCCGGCGCCGGCCTGATGGGCGTGCTGGTGCCCGGCCCTTCTCCAAGAGCGATGCAGAGGCGAGTCGAAAGCGCTCTCAATATGTTGACAGAGGCGCGTCTAGCGCGTGCCAAGGGTATGGGCTTCCGCACGAACATGCCCGTCTATCACGGCACGGCGTCGGACATCACGGAGTTTGACCTTGCAAGAGGAGGTCGTACGCCTGGGAGTCAAGCGGCTCGTACGGGAGCAGCCGTAGCCCTTGATCCCGAAGTTGCAAACGAGTTTGCCGGTATAGCAGCGAAGAAGGGCTCAGGTGGTCAGCCAAATGTACTACCACTCTATCATCGCGCGGAGAAGCCGGCTGCTCTGACCCTGAGCGGCGACGAAACTGATCTGGAGGTTGCTGCGACATTGGCGGACGCCTTCGGCAGGGGCTACGACTCTGTAATGCTCCGGAATTATACCTCGCCAAGCAGCAAACCAGGAATCGCTATTATATTTTTGAAGGATGCCGAACAATTGCGTTCGGCTCACGCGGCATTTGATCTTGCCAATATCGCTTTCTCACGGGAACCTGGATTGAAATGACGGCGCTCAGGTAAAGGTGGTGACCTTTATTCAGATCGCCCCCTTGCCAACGCCCGTCGCAATTCGGGATTGGCCAGAGCCGGTGCTTCCGCCTAAAGTGCCGGCCGTCCCAATCCAGCCAGATTCCCGTCCATGATTCTCGTCTTCGGCTCTCTCAACATGGATCTGATCATGGCCGTCCCGGCGTTGCCGCGCCCGGGCGAGACGGTCCTGACCGACTCTTACGTGACCAAGCCGGGCGGCAAGGGGAACAACCAGGCCGTCGCCGCCGCGCGCGCCGGGGCGCAGGTCGCGATGGCCGGCTGCGTCGGCGAGGACGAGTTCGGCACACGCCTTATCGAGAATCTGCGCCGGAACGGGATCGACACCTCGCGGATCGCGAAGGCCGGCCGGCCGACCGGCGTCGCCTATATCTGCGTGGACGGAGGGGCCGAGAACTTCATCACCGTCGCCTGCGGCGCCAATCTGGAGACGACGGCCGACCTCGTGCCCATTTCCGCGCTCGGCGCCGGGACCACGCTGCTGATGCAGATGGAAGTCCCGCCGGAGCAGAACTGGGCCGTCCTGCAGCGGGCGCACGACGCAGGCGCCCGTACCATCCTGAACGTCGCCCCGGCGGCGCCCGTGCCGCGGGACGCGCTGGAAGCGCTGGACGTCCTGATCGTCAACGAGCTGGAGGCCGCGGCCGTCGCCGCCGAGCTGGGGCTGGAGGCGGCCGGGCCGGAGGCCTGCGCCCGGCTCCTCGCCCGGGAGACCGGCGTCGTCTGCGTCGTGACGCTCGGATCCAAGGGGGCGATCGCCGCGGAGGGCGGAACCCTGTGGCAGGTGGACCCGATGCCGATCGAACCGGTCGACACGACCGGGGCGGGAGATGCCTTCACCGGCGTGCTGGCGGCCGCTCTCGATTGCGGCCTGCCGCTGCCGGAAGCCCTGCGCCGGGCGAGCGCCGGCGCCGCGCTGGCCTGTCTCGCCCTCGGCGCGCAGGAAAGCCTGCCCCAGGCCGACGCGATCGAGGCCGCGATCGGCAAGGTTCCGCCACCCCGCCGAATCGACGATTGATTCCCTTCTTCCCGCCCCGGCGCCTTCGCGTCGCTTCCATGCCCGTCGCCACCGACGCCCGTCCCGAACGGGGCCGGCCGACGCCATCCGGTACCCCGGATGGGGCGGCGGGCCGGGCGCTCGCGGGGGCGATGCTGCTCTGCGCGGCCTTGGCCCTTTCCGCCTGCGGCGGGGCGGAGAGCCACATCGTGCCGCGCGTGCCGATCCCGGAAGGTCCGGGCGAGGCCCTCGACCCCGTCGCCAATGCCGCCGGACGCAGCGAATGGTCCGGTCCGCGCGCGGCCACCCAGGCCGAAATGTACGTGACGGCGCGGGACGACCGCGGCTGGGGAATTCTCTGGCAGCTTATCGGCCGCCGGCCCCCGGGCCGGCTGCCCGAAGGCGCGATGGCCGTCGCCGTCTTGCTGGGACCGCGCCCGAGCGTCGGCTTCCGGGTCGAGATCACCGGGGTCGAACGGCGCGGCGAGGCCGTCGTCGTCACCTATCGCGAACAGGAGCCCGGGCCCGACATGGCAAGCGGCGGCCGCCTGACCGCCCCCTATGCCGTCCGTCTCGTCCGGAGGACCGCCGGAGAGGTTCTCTACCAGCGCCAGGACGCCCCGGCGGGGTCCTGACGGGGTCAGTCCTCCTTGCCGCCGTGGGCCTTCGACCAGCCGACCGGATCGGCCAGGAAGCGCCGCACCTCGGCAATCGTCTCGGGCGTGAAATAGCCGTCGGCCTCCGCCGTCTCGATCACGTCGTGCCAGGTGGCAAGACCGTGCAGCCGCACGCCTTCGGCCGCCAGGCTTTCCACCGATTGCGGGAAGATGCCGTAGTGGAAGACGACGAAGCAGTGGGAAACCTGCGCGCCGGCCGTCCGCAGGGCATTGATGAAGTTGAGCTTCGAGCCGCCGTCGGTCGCCAGGTCCTCGACCAGCAGCACGCGGGCGCCCTCGGGGAAGCTGCCCTCGATCTGCGCGTTCCTGCCGAAGCCCTTCGGCTTCTTGCGGACATAGACCATGGGCAGGGACAGCCGTTCGGCGATCCAGGCGGCGAACGGGATGCCCGCCGTCTCGCCCCCGGCGACGGCGTCGAACGCCTCGTAGCCGGCGTCCCGCGCCAGCAGGTCGACCGCCATGTCCATCAGCGCGGCCCGCGCCCGCGGGAACGAGATCAGGTGCCGGCAGTCGACATAGACGGGGCTGGCCCGTCCGGAGGTGAAGATGAACGGCTCGTCCGGACGGAACAGAACGGCCTTGGTTTCCAGAAGAATGCGCGCAGCCGGGTTGGCGCGGCTCGGGGCAGCGGTCATCGGGATCGGCTCCAGAAACGGGGTCGGTCCTAGTTAGAGGGTCCGGCCCGCCTTGTCCACAGCGGAGCGGTCCGCCCCCCGCCCGGACGGCCCGCAGGGCGCCTCTTCCGGGTCTAGGGTTGCGCCTGCGGCGACCCTCATCGGATCGCCGGCGGTCACGCACAAGCCTTACGACACGCCCGCGACCCGGGGCAGGTCGATCTCCATGATCGCCATGTGGAAATCATAGGAGACCTCGCCGTCCTCCTCGTCGCGGAAGATGACGCCGATGAACTCGTCGCCGATCGTCACCTCGGCGCTGTCCTCCTTCTTCGTTCGCTGGTGAACGATGATGGAGGGCATCTGGAACTTGTCCCGGAGATAGGCCTGAACGCGCAGAATCTCGGATTTGGTCAAAGGGCTGTTCCTTCGTTGGGTCGGTTGCAAGGGACCGGTTCCGCCGGTCGGGCCGACGGCCCTTTATCAGCAAAACACGGGAAATCGGGGCTCAGGTCCGGTGCTTCTTGTGGATGATGTGGTCGAGCCGGTCATCGTCGAGCCCGGCCGGTTCCTGATGCAGTGTTATCTGGGCCCCCGGGAAGGCCTTGCGCAAGGATATCTCCACCGCGTCGGAAATATCGTGTGCCTGGTTCACCGTCAACTCGCCGTCGACCTCGAGGTGGAGGGCGATGATGGGCGTGGTGCCCGACGAGCGTGTCCTCAGGTCGTGCAGCCCCTCCACCTGGTCGTGGGCCAGCACGATCTCCTTGATGCGCCGCCGGTCCTCCGCCGGCAGCTCACGGTCCATGAGCACGTCGACGGCGCCCCGGCCGATGCCGGCCGCGTTGGCCAGCAGATAGCCCGCGATCGCGATCCCGACCAGGGGATCCAGCCAGAGGGCGCCCGTATATTCGAAAAGGCCGAGCGCGGCGACCACGGCGAGATTGGTCAGAAGGTCGCCGGAATAATGAAGCCGGTCGGCGGCGATGGCGAGCGAGCCCGTGCGCCTGACCACATGGTGCTGATAGGTCACGAGCCCGAGCGTGAGCAGGATGGACACGCCCATGATCGCAAGCCCGACGCTGGTCCCGGTCGGCGGCTTCGGGTCAAGGAACCGGTCGATCGCCTGGAACACGATGAAGAGGCCGGACCCGCCGATGAAGGCCGCCTGGGCGAGGGCGCCCAGGGGCTCCGCCTTGCCGTGCCCGAAGCGGTGCGACCGGTCCGGCGGCCGGAGCGAATGGCTGACCGTCATCATCGTGATCGCCGAGGCGATCACGTCGACCATGCTGTCGAGCAGGGACGACAGGATCGTCACCGATCCGGTGATCAGCCAGGCGGCGAGCTTGGCGAGCGCGAGCGTGACGCCCACCGCGACGCTGACATGGGTCGCGCGGCGCTTCAGCCGGACTTCCTCCGGAGACCCGATGGACGGATCGCTCATGCCCGCCGTCTCTCGTCCGCAGCCGGCGACGGTCAGGGATAGAGCCGTTCGGTGCGCCAGCCGGAGCCGTCACGGTGGTAGACGAGCCGGTCGTGCAGCCGGAACGGCCGGTCGTGCCAGAATTCGATCCGGCGCGGCACAACCCGGAAACCCGACCAGAATTCCGGCCGCGGGATCTCGCCCTCACCGAACCGGGCGCCGAACTCGGCCACCCGGCGCTCGAGCTCGGCCCGGGCGGAAAGCGGGCGGGACTGGCGCGACGCCCAGGCGCCGATGCGCGAATCCCGCGGGCGGCTGTTGAAATAGGCATCGGCCTCCGCTGCCGTCACCGGCTCGACCGGGCCTTCGATCCGCACCTGCCGACGCAACGTCTTCCAATGGAAGACCAGCGCCGCCTGCGGGTTCGCGGCAAGCTCGTTGCCCTTCCTGCTTTCGAGATTGGTGTAGAAGACGAAGCCGCGCCGGGCCGACTCGGGTCCGTCGACGCCCTTCAGCAGCACCATGCGTGCCGAGGGGACGCCTTCGGGCGTCGCCGTCGCCAGGGTCATCGCATTGGGATCGTTCGGCTCGCTCGTGCCCGCGTCCGCGAGCCACGCGTCGAACAGCGCGAAGGGATCGTCCGGCGGTTCCCGGCCCGCGAAATCGTCATCGAATGTGGCTGTCGTCACTGGAGAAAGCCATAGTTGCGTCCTAATTGTTGATTAGCTTAAAGCGTTCATATGACATTTCCAGACATCTCTTTGGAGCAGGGGGGTCTGGACGGCACGCTGCCCGGAGGGGTCGATATCACGAGGGGCGGCTGCAGCCACACCTAGGAGGGCAAGAAACATGAAGTCTAAGTTCGCCATCGCCGCGCTCACGGCAGGCGCCCTGCTCGCCGGTTGCACGACCGGTGGCACCAAGCAGACCCTGGGCGGTCTTGGCGGGGCCGTTGCCGGCGGCGTTCTCGGGTCGCAGATCGGGGGCGGCAGCGGCCGACTGATCGCAACGGGCGCGGGCGCCCTGCTCGGCGCCTTCCTCGGCAGCGAGATCGGCGCGTCGCTCGACCGGGCGGACCAGACCTACGCCAACCAGACCGCGCAGCGCACCTTCGAAACGGTGCCGACCGGCCAGAGCGCGACCTGGCGCAATCCGGACAGCGGCAATTACGGCACGATCGTCCCGACCCGGACCTATCAGCAGGGCGGCAACTACTGCCGAGACTTCACCCACACGATCTATGTCGACGGCCGGGCCGAAACGGCCAAGGGCACCGCGTGCCGCCAGGGCGACGGCACCTGGCAGATCATCAGCTGACGGCGTATCCTTTCGCCATCAGGACTTGACCGACGCCGGGCTAGCACCCGGCGTCGCCGCTTTCGGCAAAGGTTGACGGGCATCCGCAGCATCCCTTTCGGGACCGGTGACAGGAAGGGTGCGGAAGGCTAGCCTAGGCGCGAAGTGGCCCACCGACCACCGACGCGACATCTGCCTCAGGGAAGAGGATGCGCAACCCATACGAAGTCCTGGGCGTCTCGCGGACGGCGAGTCAGGAAGAGATCAAGAAGGCATACCGAAAGCTCGCCAAGGAGTTCCACCCGGACCTGAATCCGGGAGACCAGGCCGTCGAGCTGCGCTTCAAGGAAGTGACCTCCGCCTATGAGCTCCTGGGCGACGAGCGCAAGCGTCGGCAGTTCGACAATGGCGAGATCGATGCCAACGGGCGGGTAAGGGCGGCCGACGCCTTCCACCGCGCCTATGCCAGGGCCAGCGCCCGGGGCGGTCGCCGCGGGCCCGGGGAAGGGTTCAGCGCTTCGGACGTGTTCGAGGAGTTCTTCGGGCGCGGCGGCTTCCGCAGCAAGGGCACCGACGTCTCCTACCACATCAATGTCAGCTTCCGCGACGCGGCCAGGGGCACGCGCCAGCGCCTCACCCTGACCGACGGCAGAACCATCGACATCGCCATTCCGGAGGGAACGGAGGACGGCCAGACGCTGCGCCTGAAGGGCCAGGGCCTGCCCGGAATGGGGGGAGGTCAGCCGGGCGATGCGCTGATCGAGATCCATGTCGAACCGGACCCCCTGTTCACGCGGCAGGGACCGGACATCCACCTGGAGATGCCCGTCACCCTGCACGAGGCCGTGCTGGGCGCCGTGATCGAGGTGCCGACCGTCACCGGCAAGGTGAAGCTCACGATCCCCAAGGGATCCAATACCGGCACCGTGCTCCGCCTCAAGGGCAAGGGCCTGCCCGACCGGGCGAGCGGGCAGCGCGGCAGCCAGTACGTCAAGCTCAAGGTCGTCCTGCCCGACGCCCCAGACCCCGACCTGACGGCGTTCCTGAACCGATGGACCCCCGGAAAGTCGTACGATCCGCGTCGGAAGGCGGGGTTCTGACCCTGTCGGCGACCGCAGGCATGGAAGGCGGATTCCTTACCGCAGCGGAGGCCCTGCTCCAGCACGCCGGCTTCATTCTGCGCGGCGGCTTTCGTCCCGCCGAAGAGGACGCGGTACCCCCTCTTCCCGACGGCCGCCCGGTCCGGACGGTGATCATGGTCGGGAATGCCGGTCCGGCGATGTGGCACGCTTTCCGGGGCCGCGGGGCCGGAGCGACCCTCGACGAGTGGACGAAGCGCGAGCTGACCGCGGCGGCCTCCGCGCTGGGCGTCACGCCCCTCTTCCCCTTCGACGGCCCGCCCTATCTCCCGTTCCAGCGATGGGCGCGGCGCGCCGAACCGGTCCATTCCTCCCCGATCGGCGTGCTGATTCATCCGGACTACGGCCTGTGGCATGCCTATCGCGGAGCATTCGCCCTTGCGGAGGAGGTACCGCTGCCGCCGCGGGACGACCGGCCGAGCCCGTGCGAGGCCTGCCCGGATCGGCCCTGCCTCACCACCTGCCCGGTCGGGGCCTTCGCGCCCGGACACTACGACGTGGCGGCCTGCGCCTCCCATCTGGCAGGGCCAGACGGCCAGGACTGCCTCGGCCTCGGATGCCGGGCGCGGCGGGCCTGTCCCCTGGGCCGACCCTACGAGCCGGACCAGGCTCGGTTCCACATGCGCGCCTTCCTCGCAGCCCACAGCTGAGGGGGCAAGCCCGCTTCCGCCCCTACCGCCATCAGCCGAAGTCCCGGCGCAGCTCCGGCAATTCCGAAGCCGGACCGGGATCCAGGAGGCGCAGGAGAGGCACGCCCATGATCTGCTGATGGGCGCGATCGGCGTCTTGCAGCAGCGACATCACCTCCTGCTCCCAGCGCTCGCCCGCCAGGCTTCTGACCGTGCCCGAGGCGCCGCGCAGCCCCACGCCCAGGCTGCGGGCCAGGTCGTATAGCGTCGCCGTCCCGAGATCGCGCGAGAGGATCCAGCCGTCGTTCTGGCCGCGTTCCACGAAGCGGGCGTGGCGCAGCTGGTCCAGGATGCCGTCCAGCATGGCCCCGCCGATCGGCACCCGGCTCAGGAGCGTACGGCGCCGGATCCGGGTGCCAAGACGGCTTGCGCCGAGCAGGACCCGAAGCACCGCGCAGGCCATGACCAGGCGCTGGGCGGGCAGCAGCTTCTCCACGTCGCCCCCCAGGATCTTGCCGGCCCGCCAGTCGGGCAGGCTTGCGGCGATGACGGCACCGGCCAGCACGATCGACCAGGCGACATAGAGCCAGAGCAGGAAGATTGGGATGACGGCGATCGCGCCGTAGACCGTCTGGTAGAAGGGTACGGCCGTCAGATAGACGACGAAGCCGGCCTTGGCGATCTCGAACAGGATGGCTGCGAATCCGGCCCCGATCGCCGCGTCGACAGCGCGGACCGACCGGTTCGGAATGAGCCAGTAGAGGGCCATGAAGCCGACGAATTCCAGCAGCGTGGGAAGGATCTGCAGGAAGGGGCCGATGGCCGCCGCGCCGATGCCGCCACGGAGAAACTGGGTCGTGATCGAAAGGCTGGTGACCGTCAGAATCGGGGTCAGCGTCAGGATCGCCCAGAACGACAGCAGCCGGACCAGGAGCGGCCGGTTCTCGTTCACCCGCCAGATCCCGTTGAAGGCGCCCTCGATCGTCGAAAGCAGGAGAATCGCGGTGACGATCAGGCCGACGATGCCGAACCCGGTCAAGCGCCCGGCGTTGGCGGCGAAACCCTGGAGATTGTCCAGGACCGCCGCGCCAACCTGCGGGACGAGATTGTCGAAGATGATCTCCCGGAAGCCGACCTGCAGTTCCTGGAAGGCCGGGAAGGCCGAAACGATGCCGATCGTGATCGTCGTCAACGGCACCAGCGACAGGAGCGACGTATAGGTCAGCGCCGCCGCCGCCTGCGGGCACCGGTCATTGATGAACCGCGACGTGGCGAAGGCGGCGAAGGTCACCAGCTCACGCCCGAACTCAATCCAGTCCGTCGTCAGCAGGCGCCTGACGACCCGCCAGAGCCGCGCGCTCACCTAACGTCCCCGAAGCTTCTCACATCAGCCATACTCGTCTCGCATCCTCGCATATTTGACCGCTTGGACCATTGGTGTAGGATCGGGCCTCCTTTCGAACCTCCGGTTTCGATCCGTGCCGAACCGGGGGAATCCCGTAACGAGGCTGTTGCATGACCCTTCCCACCCCGCTCATGGCCGGCAAGCGTGGTCTGATCATGGGCGTTGCCAACGACCGCTCGATCGCATGGGGTATCGCCAACGCATGCGCCGCCCAGGGCGCGGAACTTGCCTTCACCTATCAGGGTGACGCGCTGCTCAAGCGAGTCAAGCCTTTGGCCGACCAGGTCGGATCCTCCGTGGTCCTGCCCTGCGACGTCACCGACGAAGCCAGCATCGACGCCGTATTCGACCGCATCTCCAAGGAATGGGGCCGGCTCGACTTCGTGTTGCACGCCATCGCCTTTTCAGACAAGTCGGAGCTGGACGGCCTGTACCTGAACACCACGCGCGCCAATTTCCTGCGCACGATGGACATCTCCTGCTATAGCTTCACGGCCGTGGCCCAGCGGGCGGTGCCGCTGATGACCGAAGGCGGCAGCCTGCTCACGCTCACCTATTACGGCGCAGAGCGGGTCATGCCCCACTACAACGTCATGGGCGTCGCCAAGGCGGCATTGGAAGCGAGCGTCCGCTACCTGGCGGTCGATCTCGGCGGCCGGAACATCCGCGTCAACGCGATTTCGGCCGGCCCGATCAAGACGCTGGCGGCCAGCGGCATCGGCGATTTCCGCTACATCCTGAAGTGGAACGAACTGAACGCGCCCCTGAAGCGGAACGTCACGATCGACGAGGTCGGCCGCTCGGGCCTCTATCTCCTCAGCGACCTCGGCAGCGGCGTGACGGGCGAGGTTCACCACGTCGACTGCGGCTATCACACGGTCGGCATGGTGTCGGTCGATTCGGCGGCCGCCACGGCCGAGCTGCTCCAGGGCTTGGCTCCCAAGCCGGAGCAGTCATAGAAGCCGGACGGGATGCCCCGGGTCGCGGTCAGGCTGGCCACTCCCGATGACCGGCCGGCGCTTGTCGGCCTGTTCGTCGAGATGGAGCGGCACTACGGCGCCGACACCGCCATCGACCCGGGAACCGCGGCGGATCGGCTGGAGCGGGGCGCGTTCGCGCCCGGTGCCCCGGCCGAGATCCTGCTGGCCGAACGGGACGGGGCGGCGCTGGGCGTCGCCTGTTTCTCGACCCTGTTCCCGGCAGAGGATCTGGTCCCGCTTCTGTTCCTGAAGGACCTGTTCGTCACCGAAACGGCCCGCGGCCGGGGCGTCGCCCGCGCGCTGCTGGCGGGGCTTGCCCGCCTGGCGGCGGAACGCGGCATCGACCGCGTCGACTGGACGACCGGGCAGGACAATCTTCGGGCCAGGAAGCTTTATGATGGCATCGGCGCCCATCGGCGCTCCGATACCGTCTATTACCAGCTGAACGGGGATGCGCTCCGCAAGCTGGCCGGAACCGAGCAGTAGAGAACCACCATGGCAGGCAACAGTTTCGGCACCCTCTTCCGGTTCACCACCTGGGGCGAGAGCCACGGACCCGCGATCGGCGTCGTCGTGGACGGCGTTCCGCCGCGCCTGCCGCTCAGCGAGGCCGACATCCAGGGCGACCTGGACCGGCGGCGCCCGGGCCAGTCCCGGTACACGACCCAGCGCCGGGAACCGGACCAGGTCAAGATCCTTTCCGGCGTCTTCGAGGGCATGACCACGGGGACGCCGATCTCGCTCCTGATCGAGAACCAGGACCAGCGGTCCCGGGACTATGGCGACATCGCCGAGAAGTTCCGGCCCGGCCACGCCGACTACACCTACTGGAAGAAATACGGCATCCGCGACTATCGGGGCGGCGGCCGATCGTCGGCCCGGGAGACCGCCTGCCGGGTAGCCGCCGGCGCGATCGCCCGCAAGATCCTGGCCCAAGCCGGCATCCGGATCCGCGGCGCGATGGTCCAGATGGGACCGCACAAGGCCGACCGTTCCCGGTGGGACTGGGAGGAGGTTCCGAACAACCCGTTCTTCTGGCCCGACGGGGCCATGGTTCAGGAACTGGGCGACTATCTGGACGGAATCCGCAAGTCCGGGTCCAGCATCGGGGCCGTGGTCGAAATCGTGGCGACCGGCGTGCCGGCGGGCCTGGGCGATCCGCTCTATGACAAGCTGGACGGCGATCTGGCCCGGGCCATGATGACGATCAACGCGGTCAAGGGCGTGGAGATCGGCAACGGATTCGGGGCCGCCGCGATCACCGGCGAGGAAAATGCCGACGAAATGCGCCGCGGCCCCGACGGGGAACCCGTGTTCCTGTCCAACAATGCCGGCGGCATCCTGGGCGGCATCTCCACGGGGCAGGATGTCGTGGTCCGCTTCGCGGTCAAGCCGACCAGTTCGATCCTCCAGCCGCGCCGCACCATCGACATCCACGGGAACGATACGGAGATCGTCACCAAGGGGCGGCACGATCCCTGCGTCGGCATCCGCGCCGTGCCGGTCGGAGAGGCCATGATGGCGGTCGTCCTGGCCGACCATCTCCTTCGCCAACGGGCCCTTGCCGGCTGAGGATGTGGCCCCGACAGGCCGTCGTGGTCGCGGCCCGACCAATTTTTGTCACAACATGATTCTACGAGTTCACGGGAATACTCCGCGTCCCAGATCGTTTTCATAGCGTATCGACGACACCAAGGAATTCGGAGCATGAACCGGACCCGTAATCTTGCCCTTCTGACCTTGGCCGCGATCGGCCTCGCCGCCTGCGGCAACAGTGTGGGCGACCGAGCCCTGTCCGGCGCCGGACTCGGCGCCGCGGGCGGGACGGCCTTCAACGTCCTGACCGGCGGAAGCCTAGCGGGCGGCGCCGTGGTCGGCGGCCTCGCAGGTGCCGCGGCGGGCGCGCTGACCGACCGCAACACGATCGACCTGGGCAAGCCCATCTGGCGCTGATCCCGTCCGGTACCGCACCCATGTCCCAGCGAACCCCGATCCTCGCAGCCGCCGTCCTGATCCTGGCCACGGCCGGGGTTTCCGGTCCTGCCTTCGCGCAGGTCGTCCCGCCCGCCGGGCTGGAGGGGCGCTACCAGGCCGTCGCCTACCGGCCCTACGGGGATGCGACCGCGGAGCGGGTTCCGAGCCCTCGGCCCGAGGTCAGCTTCGGTCGGACGCTCCGCTGGCTCGACGGCCGCAACTGCGACAACTGGACGGTCGAGGCGCCGGAGGGCGCTCCCGCGCCCGGAACCGCCGACCCGGTGCTGTCGGATGTCCATCTTCCGCCCGCGGGAGAGCCTGGCATGTTCCCGGACAACCGCCGCAATCAGCTGCTGCGCTTCTTCTGCGACGGCGCCCTTTTGGGTGAGCTGGTGCGGGTGGACGAGCGCGTCCTCTATGCCGAGGACCCCGCCGAGCGGCGGTACGTGGTACTCGAACGGCCGCTCGGACGGGAGGCGGTCGCGACGCTGCAGAAACTGCTGAACGAGGCCGGCTTCGATGCCGGCCCTGCCGACGGCATCATGGGCAACCGGACCCGCGCCGCGATCGGCGACTATGCCCGATCCCGGGGCGCGGCCTTCGCATTCGAGACCGGCATCGCCAGTTCGAACCTGCTCGACGGCCTTCGCTTCAGCGCCGGGGACTGACCCGGCGCCGACGCCTTCCCAGCTCAGGCAACTTCAGGTCATCCAGCCCGGGAACAGGGACCGAAGCCCCCCGACGATGATCTCGACGGCGATCGCGGTGAGCAGAAGACCGAACAGCCGGTTGAGGATGTTAAGGCCGATCTTCCCGAGCCGCCGGCCGATCGGCACCGCAAGCGCCAGCCCGGCCCATAACAGTCCGCAGACCAGCGCGACGCATCCCAGTACCACCAAGGTGTGGCCCCAGCCGCTGCCCCGCTGCATCTGGATGATCACGCTGGAAATCGCACCCGGCCCCGCCAGCAGCGGAATGCCCAGCGGGACGACGCCGATGGCGTCACGCTGCTCCGCCTCCCGGGCTTCTTCCTGGGTCTGCTGGACGCTGCTGACCTGCGCGCTCAGCATCGAAAGGGCCATCAGCAGCAGCACGAGGCCGCCCCCCACCCGGAAGCTGTCGAGACTGGTCCCGATCAGCCGCAGCACCAAGTCGCCGGCCAGCGCGGCAATGGTGAGGACGACGAAGACCGTCAGGACCGCCGCACGGGCGATCGCACCCCGCTCCCTGGCGCTCTGCCCTTCGGTCAGGGTGAGGAAGATCGGGATCGCGGCGAAGGGCGTCACGACGGCAAACAGCGCGATCGCATACCGCGTGTACTCGAACCAGGGCAGCATGACGGAAAATGTACCCGCGCCGCCCAGTTCACGCCATATGCTGGCGGTCCTGCCGGAAGGCACCGCCGGCAAGCACGCGTCGGGGATCGACAGCCCGCCGGACAAGCGTTAGGACGGCAGAGAAGCAGGCGGTCGGCCGCCTGCTTGATTCGGGACAGACGCGAAATGGGCCGATTTCTACTCTGGTTCTTTGCCGTCCTGGGCGTGATCTTCGTGATTCTGGGCGTCAGCGTCACCGGCGGTGTCTGGTACATGGCCCACGACCGGACCGCGCCGCTGCCGGAACGCATGGCGCTCACCCTCGATTTCCGGGAGCCGATTTCCGGTGGCTCGCGAACCAGCGCCCTGCGGCAGGCCATAGACGGCGCCCCCGCCACCCTGCACGAGACGATCGAGGCGATCGACCGCGCGGCGCAAGACGACCGCGTGGCAGCGCTGGTCGGTCATTTCGGCGGCGATGTCTTCGGGCTGGCAACGGCGCAGGAGCTGCGGGCCGCCGTGCTGCGCTTTCGGGCGACGGGCAAGCCGGCACTGGCTTATGCGGAAAGCTTCGGGGAATTCGGACCGGGCAACGTCTCCTACTATCTGGCGACCGCCTTCGACGAGATCTGGATGCAGCCGATCGGCACGCTGGGCCTGACCGGCATCCATGCGGCCGTCCCCTTCGCGGCAGACGCGCTCGACAGCTTCGGCGTCAGCGCCGAATTCGCCCGCCGGGGCGCCTACAAATCCGCCCCCGAAAGCCTGACCGAACGCGGCTTTACCGACGCCCATCGCGAGATGGTCGAAAGCCTGACGGGGGATCTCTACGGCCAGCTCGTGGCCGGCATCGCCGAGGGCCGGAGGCTCGCGGCCGGCGACGTCCGGCGCCTGATCGACGAAGGACCCTGGTTCGCGAATGCCGCCGAATCGGCAGGGCTGATCGACGGGCTGGCGCAGCGCGACGAGCTTCCGGATCTGCTTGCCGAAAAGGTCGGCGACAGCAGTCCGCCGCGGACCATCGGCCCCGACCATTATCTCGCCGGCCGCGCCGACGAGGATTCGGCCGGGACGCCGGTTGCGGTGATCTATGCGACCGGCCTGATCACCTCCGGTGAAAGCACCGACGATCCGGTCTTCGGAACCGTGACCATGGGGGCCGAGACGATCGCGCAGGCGATCGAGGACGCGGCAGCGGACGACCGCATCCGGGCGATCGTGCTCAGAATCGACAGCGGCGGCGGATCCGCCGTCGCTTCGGAGATCATCGGCAGGGCCGTCCGGCGTGCCGCCGAATCGGACAAGCCGGTCGTCGTCTCCATGGCGGAGGCGGCCGCATCGGGCGGCTACTGGATCGCGGCCTATGCCGACGAGATCGTGGCCCAGCCCGCCACGCTCACCGGGTCGATCGGCGTCTTCGCCGGCAAGATCGTCACGGCCGATCTTTGGGACGACCTGGGCGTCAACTGGCAGGGCGTCTCCCGCGGGCAGAATGCCGACATCTGGGCCTCCATTAGCCCGTACACGCGGGACCAGGCGGAGAAGGTCGACGGGCTGGTGGAACGGCTCTATCAGCTTTTCCTGGAGCGGGTGGCCGAAGGGCGGGATCTCGATCTGCAGTCCGTCGAGCGTATCGCCCAGGGCCGGGTCTGGACCGGGGCGCAAGCGCTGGAGCTCGGTCTCGTCGACCGCCTCGGCGGGCTGGACGTCGCGCTGGCGGCGGCCCTGGAAGCGGCGGGGCTTCCGGCGGATGCACCGGTCGAGCGCGTCGTGTTCCCGGAGGCGCCCGAGCTTTGGCGGGAGGTGCTCTCGCTACTGGGCGCCCCGGTCGCCGGCAGCATCCGAGCGGCGACCGGCATCGATCAGCTCGCCCCCCTCCTGCGCCGGCTGCAGCCGCTGATCGCCGATCCGTCGACCCGCATGCTTCACATGCCGCCGATCGTGCTGGGGACATACCGATGACCGACAAGCCCAGAAGGCCGTCCGCCTCGCCCGTGTGCAGCGCGGACGAGGCACCGCGCGACTACATGCTTGCCCGCGCCCTCGCCCCGGCGGAACTCGACGGGCTTCTGACCGCGATCCTGCAGCTGGAACGGCACCTCGGCGACGGCGCCCGCCTCGCCCTCGTCGAACGCCATTTGACCGATCCGGCCGCCCGTCCGATCGAACCCGTCGGGGACGAAGCGGCGGCCGCCGCCCTTCTCCGGCGGCTTCTTCCCCTGGTCGCGGACGACGAGGTCCGGCGAGACCTGGAGACGCTGAGGCGCCTTTACGAATCGGCGTAGGCCGCCCCGATCAGGAATTCCGTGTTTCCTTCGGGCCCCTTGATCGGACTTTCGGTCAGCCCGATCACCCGCCAGCCCGGAAGACCGGCGACCCAGGCGGAGATCGTGTCGCAGACCTCCCGATGCAGCTCGGGATCGCGCACGACCCCGCCCTTCCCGACCCGCCCCTTGCCGACCTCGAACTGGGGCTTGATCAGGGCGACGAGATGGGCCCCCGGTGCGGCCAGCGCCAGGGCGGCCGGCAGGACCTTCGTCAGGCTGATGAAGCTTGCGTCGCAGACGATCAGCGATACGGGCTCCGGCACCAGCTCGGCCGTCAGATGGCGGGCATTGGTCCGTTCCAGGACGACCACGCGCGGATCCTGCCGAAGCTTCCAGGCCAGCTGCCCGTGTCCGACATCGACGGCATAGACCTTCTGGGCCTCGCGGCTCAGAAGCACGTCGGTGAACCCGCCGGTCGACGCGCCGACATCGATGCAGACGGCCCCGGCCGGATCGATGCCGAAGGCATCGAGGCCCTTCACCAGCTTCAGCCCGCCGCGGCTGACCCAGGGATGGTCCTGCCCCTTGACGGTAAGCTCGGCGTCGTCGGCGATCGGGGTTCCCGGCTTGTCCAGCTTCCGGTCGCCCGAATAGACCAGGCCCGACATGACCAGCGCCTGCGCCTTGGCGCGGCTTTCGGCCAGTCCCCTGTCGACCATCAGCTGGTCGAGACGACGCTTCGCGCGGCTCACGTCAGGATTCCGTTCCGGTTCACCCGGCGGCGGCCCGCCCTTGGGCGCTTCGTCCGGGTCATGCCCGCGCCGGGGCCTCGGCGGTACCGTCGATGCCGAGCGCGGCCAGAGCCGTCGCGACGATGTGGCCGGCGGTCAGCCCGGCGATCTCGTACTGCCGCTCAGGCCTGTCGTGGTCGATGAACGCGTCGGGAAGCACCATCGGCCGGATCTTCAGCCCCTGGTCTAGAAGGCCCCGGGTCGCCAGATGGTGAAGCACGAAGGAGCCGAAGCCGCCGACCGCGCCCTCCTCGATCGTGATCAGCACCTCGTGTTCCAGGGCCAGGCGGCGGATCAGGTCGGCGTCCAGGGGCTTGGCGAAGCGTGCATCCGCCACCGTCGTCGACAGGCCGCGCGCCGCCAGGTCCTCGGCCGCCAGAAGGCATTCGGCAAGCCGCGCGCCATAGGACAGGAGCGCGATCTTCGTTCCCTCCCTCAGCACGCGTCCCTTGCCGATCTCCAGCACCTGGCCGCGCTCCGGCAGCTCGACGCCGACGCCCTCGCCGCGTGGATAGCGGAACGCCGAAGGCCGGTCGTCGATCGCAGCGGCGGTCGCGACCATGTGCACCAGCTCCGCCTCATCGGCTGCGGCCATCAGCACCATGCCCGGCAGCGCGCCCAGGAAGCCGATGTCGAAGGACCCGGCATGGGTCTGCCCGTCCGCGCCGACCAGGCCGGCGCGGTCGATGGCAAAGCGCACCGGCAGTTGCTGGATCGCCACATCATGGACCACCTGGTCGTAGGCGCGCTGCAGGAAGGTGGAATAGATCGCGGCGAAGGGCTTGTAGCCTTCGGTCGCAAGCCCGGCCGCGAAGGTCACGGCATGCTGCTCGGCGATGCCCACGTCGAAGCAGCGCTCCGGAAAACGTTCGGCGAACAGGTTGAGCCCGGTGCCCGAGGGCATGGCCGCGGTGATCGCGACGATCTTGTCGTCACGCTCCGCCTCCTTCACCAGGCTTTCGGCGAAGACCTTCGTGTATTGCGGCGCGTTCGGCTTGGCCTTCGCCTGCGCGCCCGTGATGACGTCGAAGCGGGACACCGCGTGCAGCTTGTCCGCCGAGCTTTCGGCGGGCGGATAGCCCTTGCCCTTCTGGGTGATGACGTGGACCAGCACAGGCCCGTCGCCCGCATCGCGCACATTTTCCAGGACGGGCAGCAGATGGTCCAGGTTGTGCCCGTCGATCGGGCCGACATAGAAGAAGCCCAGCTCCTCGAACAGCGTGCCGCCCGTGACGATGCCGCGGGCATATTCCTCGGCACGCTGGGCCGCCTTCTGCAGCGGACGCGGGAACTTGCCCGCCAGCTCCTTGCCCAGATGCCGGAGCGACCGGTACGAACGCGACGACAGGAGGCGCGAGAGATACGCGCTCATGGCGCCGACCGGCCGGGCGATCGACATGTCGTTGTCGTTCAGGACGACGATCAGGCGGCTGTCCATCGAGCCGGCATTGTTCATCGCCTCATAGGCCATGCCGGCGCTCATCGCCCCGTCGCCGATGACGGCGATCACGTTGTTGCGCCCGCCGGCCAGGTCGCGCGCAACCGCCATCCCGAGACCGGCCGAGATCGAGGTAGAGGAGTGGGCCGTCCCGAACGGGTCGTAGGGGCTTTCCGAACGCTTGGTGAAGCCGCTCAAGCCGCCGCCCTGGCGCAGCGTGCGGATGCGGTCGCGGCGGCCGGTCAGGATCTTGTGCGGATAGCACTGGTGCCCGACATCCCAGATCAGGCGGTCCCGGGGGGTGTCGAAGACGTAGTGCAGCGCGACCGTCAGTTCGATGACGCCCAGCCCGGCGCCCAAATGGCCGCCGGTGACGGAGACCGCATCGATGGTCTCGGTCCGCAGCTCGTCTGCCAGTTGACGCAACTGCTCGGGCTTCAGCCTGCGCAGATCGGCCGGTTCACGCACCTTGTCGAGCAGCGGCGTCTTGGGGGGCATGAGGCGTCAGCTCCTGGGACGATCAAACACGTCGATCGACGACGAACCGGGCCACCTGGCGCAGGGTCTCGGCCCGGTCCTCGAAAATGTCCAAATGCCGGCTCGCCTGCTCGGCCAGCAGGTTGGCCTGCGCCCGCGCGCGTTCGGGGCCGAGGATGGACACGAAGGTCGCCTTGCCGGCCGCCGCGTCCTTGCCGATCTTCTTCCCGACTTCCTCTTCCCGCCCTTCGATGTCCAAGAGATCGTCGGCAATCTGGAAGGCGAGTCCCAGGTCGTGCGCATAGGCGGCGAGCGCCTGGCGGCGCGCCCCGTCGGCCCGCCCCAGGATCGCGCCCGACTGGCAGGCGAAGGCGAACAGCTCCCCGGTTTTCAGCCGCTGAAGCCGGGTGACCGCACCGATGTCGAAACTCCCGCGTCCGGCCATCATGTCCATCATCTGGCCGCCCACCATGCCCTGGCCGCCGGCGGCCTTGGCGAGGCCCGAAACCAGGGCGCACCGGACCAGCGGATCCTCGTGCGTCGCCGGGTTCGACAGGATTTCGAAGGCAAGGGTCAAGAGCGCGTCGCCGGCCAGGATGGCCGTTGCCTCGTCGAACTGGATATGGGTGGTCGGTCGCCCGCGCCTCAACTGGTCGTCGTCCATCGCCGGAAGGTCGTCATGGACCAGGGAATAGCAGTGGACGCACTCGACCGCGGCAGCGACCCGAAGGGCGCAATCATCGGCGACGTTGAAAAGCCTGGCGCTGGCGAGAACGAGAAGCGGCCTCAGGCGCTTGCCGCCGCCCAGGGTCGCATAACGCATGGCCTCGAACAGGCGGGCCTCGGTATCGACCGGCTTGGGCAGCAGCCGATCGAGCGTCTTCTCGACACGCGCCGCAACGTCGGCCATGGCACGCTGCAGGTCGGTCAAGGCGGCAACCTCAGTCCAGACCCGCCGGGCCGACATCGACCGTGCCGTCTGCCGCCTTCGAGATCTTTTCCACCTTGGCCTGGGCCTCGCGCAGCTTGCGTTCGCAATGCGCCTTCAGATGGGACCCGCGTTCATAGGCGGCGATGGAATCCTCGAGCCGGGCCGTTCCCGTCTCGAGTTCCCGGACGATCCGCTCCAGCTCCGCCAGGGCGTCCTCGAAACTCATGGCGGCGATATCGGATGGGACTTCGGAGCTGTTCGACATGTCGTGGCGCGATTGTTGTCCGGCAGGGTTGAGAGATCCGGCGGGCACTCTAGGACGGGGGCGACCGCCTCGCAACCCGCGAGCAGGTAAGGCAGATGCCGGCGACGCAGCAATAACGCCCGTTCCGGGCCTGTGCTCCGGCCCGCCCGGCGCAGTTCAGCCGACCATGAGCTCACGAACATGGGCCGCCGCGCAGGAGGCGAGCGCATGCAGGTCGTAGCCGCCTTCGAGCGACGAGACAATCCTGCCATCGCAAACCCGTCCGGCCAGGTCGGCGATCTGCCGCGTCACCCAGGCGAAATCCTCGACGCCCAGCCGCAGATCGGCCAGCGGATCGCGCCGATGCGCATCGAAGCCCGCCGAAATCATCACGAGGTCCGGTCCGAAAGCCTCGATCGCGGGCAGGATCCGTTCCGCGACCGCCGCCCTGAACTCGGCCGATCCGCTGCCGGCGGCGAGCGGCAGGTTCAGGATGTTGCCGGCGACCCCGGTCTCGAACGCCTCGCCCGTCCCGGGAAAGAGCGGCGCCTGGTGCACGGAGGCGTAGAACAGGTCGGGCTGGTCCCAGAAGATGTCCTCGATGCCGTTGCCGTGGTGGACGTCGAAGTCGATCACGGCCACGCGGCGGGCCCCATGGACGGCCCGGGCATGAGCGGCCCCCGCCGCTACGTTGTTGAACAGGCAGAAGCCCATGGCCCGGGCAGTTTCGGCATGGTGTCCCGGCGGCCGGACCGCGCAGAAGGCGTTCCGCACCTCTCCCGTCATGACGAGGTCGACGCCCGCGATCACCGCGCCGGCGGCGCGAAGGGCGGCCTCCCGGGAACCTGAAGAAAGGACCGTGTCCCCGTCGATCGCGAACCAACCGTCGCCGGCCGGCACCGCGGCAAGAACCTGTTCCACGTGACGTCGCGGATGGACCCGGGCCAGCTGCTCGACCGTCGCCAGGGGCGCGTCCCGACGATCCAGGTACATGAAGCTTTCGCCTTCTAGCGCGGCCCGGACCGCCGTCAGCCGCTCAGGCGATTCCGGATGACCCGGACCGGGATCGTGACCAAGGCAGGCCACGTGGCTCAGAAGAGCGGTGTTCATCTTGCCACCGGCGCGTTCGGGTCCACGGGAATCAACGGGCCTTGGCGATCCGGAAGACGGTCACCCCGCCCTCGGCCGGATCGGCCGACAGAAGCCGGTGGCCGGTCGCCTCGCAGAAGGCGCGGAAATCCTTGACCGCGGCCGGGTCGGTCGCATGGACCTCCAGGACCTCGCCGGGCGCCATGTCCTTCAGCGCCTTCCGGGCCTTCAGGACCGGCATCGGGCAGATCAGGTCACGGGCATCGAGCAGGCGGCTTTCCATGGGGCATGACCGGAGGGGTTTCGGAAGGCAGTCCACACAGTAGCCCCCGCCCCGGGCGACGGCAACCGGGTGCCCCGGCCAAGAGGTCAGCCCGCGGGCGGGCGAGCTGCAAGCGCAGACACGGCAAGCGCAAGCCAGCCCAGGATCATGGCCGTTCCCCCTATCGGGGCGACCGCGCCCAGGATCCGGAACGGCGTGAAGGCAAGGCCGTAGAGCGCCCCGCTGAACAGGATCGATCCCAGCGCGAAGGCGGCAGCCGCGAGATTGAGCCACCGGTCCGCCCGCCGCTGTCCGGCGGCCGCCCCCAGCGCGGCCAAGGCGGCCGCGTGGACCAGCTGGTACTGGCTTCCGGTCTCGACCCAGCGGATCGCGTCCGCATCGGTCATTCCGTGCGCCGCAAAGGCGCCGAGCGCCACCGCGACCGCGCCGTGCAGCCCGGCCCAGGCGAACGCATTGCGCAGGAAGAAGGGCCGTGCGGTCATGATCGCGTCCTCGTTCATTCGGGATGGTGCCGGCCGTCTAGCGCGGATAGCCCACCACGTCGATCGCGGCCAGCGTCGACTGGAGATCGAAGTCGGGAATGAGCGGCACCGCCGGGTCGCAGTAGAGCCCCTTCAGGATGTTCACCGGATATCCGCGAAGCTCACCGCCGAACGGCACCTGAAAGGCGACGCAGGCGATGCCGGCGAAGGTGAAGCGCTCGTAATCGGCGACACCCAGCGGCGACACGGCGCGGCCCGCGCCCGTCCATTCGAGCCGCCCGGCGGCGTAGCTGCCCAGGCTTTCGGCCGCGAATCGCCGCAGGTCGAAATCCTCCGCGACCGCCGAATTGCCCGTGGATTCCCTCAACACCAGCTGGAAGAAGCGGCGATCCCGGTCGATCGCCGTCGCCCAGCGCTCGTAGCGCGCCGGCACCGTCTGCAGCACCCAGCGCTGGATACCCCGGGTGCCGAAGGCATAGGGCTCGACGCTCAGATGGGCCTCGGACGGGTCCATCGGCCGCCATTCCTGGGCCTCTGCCGGCATCGTCATGACCAGCGCCGCCAGCACCACCAGCGCCGCTCCCATCCTGGACACCGTCCTGGTCATGCCGTTGTCCTGCGTCGTTCGGTCATCGGCAATGGGCCATGCTGAACTTCGTCTAGCCGAGCAGCAGGCTGTCGTCGGCCAATTCCTCGCCGCGCACGCGGCTGAACATGGCCAGGAGGTCCGGCACGTCGAGGCCGTCGCGTTCAGCCCCGGCGACATCCAGAACGACCCGCCCCTCGTGGAGCATCACGGTACGATCGCCGTAATCGAGCGCATGGCGCATCGAGTGCGTCACCATCAGCGCGGTCAGGCCGTGCTCCGCCACGATCCGGCGCGTCAGGTTCAGAACGAAGTCCGCGGTCTTCGGATCCAGGGCCGCCGTATGTTCGTCCAGAAGCAGGATCTTCATGCCGGCAAGGGTCGCCATGAGCAGGCTGACGGCCTGGCGCTGGCCGCCGGACAGAAGCCCCATCCGGTCGCCCAGACGATCCTCGAGCCCCAGGCCGAGCTGCCGGATGTGGTCGCGGAACAGGGATCGCCGGTCCGACGTGATCGCCGCCCCGAGCCCGCGGCGCCCGCCCCGCGAATGGGCCAGCGCCATGTTCTCCTCGATCGAAAGGCCCTCGCAGGTGCCCGCCATCGGATCCTGGAACACCCGCGCGACCAGCCCGGCGCGCTTCGGTGCCGGCCATCGGGTGACGTCGATCCCGTCGATCGTCACCTGGCCCTTTTCGACCGGCACGTCGCCCGTGATGGTGTTGAGCAGAGTGGACTTGCCGGCGCCGTTCGAACCGATGACCGTGACGAACTGCCCCTTCGGTATCTCGATATCGACGCCGCGCAGCGCCCGGGTCTCCAGAGGCGTCCCCCGGCCGAAGGTGACGTACAGGTTGCGGACGCTGATCATCGCGTCGCCTCTCCCGACGGCCGCTTGAGGAAGCGGGCGAGCGGATTGCCGACGCCCGGCAGGATCAGCGCGATCGCGACCAGGACCGCGGTGACGAGGTTGAGATCGGAGGCCTTCAGGCCCAGGAAGTCCGCCGACAGCGCAAGCTGGATCGCCAGCCGGTAGAGCACCGAGCCGACGATGCAGGCCAGCACCATCACCAGGATCGACCGGCTGCGGATCAGGGTTTCACCAAGGATCACTGCTGCCAGGCCGACGACGATCGTCCCGACCCCGACCGTCACGTCGGCGAAGCCGTTCGTCTGCGCGAAGAGCGCGCCGGCCAGGCCGACCAGGGCGTTCGAGAGCGCCATGCCGACATAGGTGTGCTGATTGGTGGATATGCCTTGGGCCCGCGCCATCCTTGCGTTCGCGCCGGTGGCCCGCATGGCGAGGCCGAATTCGCTGGTCAGGAACCGGCTGAGCAGGAATGCGACGACGAGGACGATCACACCGACGAAGATCGGCTTCACCATCGCCTGGGACAGCCCATGACCCAGGAAAGGCGTGAGCACTGTTTCCTGGCTGATGAGGGCGACGTTCGGCCGCCCCATGACCCTGAGATTGATCGAGAAGAGGGCGATCATCGTCAGGATGCTGGCAAGGAGGTGCAGGATCCGGAAACGGACGTTGAGCGCCGCGGTCACGACCCCTGCGATCGCGCCCGCCACCGTGCCGAGCAGGGTTGCCAGCCACGGATCCTGGCCGTTGACGATGAGCGTCGCCGTGACCGCCGCCCCCAATGGGAAGCTGCCGTCCACCGTCAGGTCCGGAAAATTGAGGACGCGGAAGGAAAGGAAAACGCCGAGCGCAACCAGGCTGTAGACCAGCCCGATCTCGATTGCGCCCAGAAAGGCGATCTGACTCATCGAACCCCCTGATCACAGAACCCCGCGCCGGCCGTCCGGCGCGGGGCCCGCGGCGTGCGATGCACGTGTTACTGGCCGACGACCTTCGTCGCCCGACCGATCAGTTCCTGCGAAAGCGTGACACCCATCTTCTCCGCCGCCGCCGGATTGACGAAGAGATCGGTGCCGGTCGCAGGCTGGACCGGGATCGATCCCGGATCGGCGCCGTTCAGCACCTCGGCGACCACCTTACCGGTCTGCCGGCCGATCTGGTAATAGTTGAAGCCGACCGTGGCAATGGCGCCGCGCTCGACCGAATCCGTGTCGCCCGAGAAGACCGGGATGCCGTTGTCCGTTCCCACCGACAGAACGGCCTCCAGGGCGGAAACGATCGTGTTATCGGTCGGGACGTAGATGGCGTCGCTACGGCCGATCAGGCTCTGCGCCGCGCCCAGGACCTCAGACGACTTCGTGGCCGGAGCCTCGACGATCGTGAAGCCGACCTCCGGCGCCAGCTCGTTGATCAGGTTGACCAGCGCCACCGCGTTGGCCTCGCCCGGATTGTAGGGCACGCCCAGCGTCTTCGCGTCGGGCAGGATTTCACGGATAAGGTTCAGGTGGTCCTGAATCGGCGACATGTCGGAGACGCCGGTGACGTTCCCCCCCGGATTGTCCGGGTCGGAGACCAGCTGGGCGCCTACCGGGTCGGTCACCGCCGTGAACACCACCGGAATCTCCTGGGTCGCCGCGACGACGGCCTGGGCGGACGGCGTTGCGATCGCCACGATCACGTCCGGCTCTTCACCGACGAACTGGCGGGCGATCTGGGCCGCCGTCGCCGGATTGCCCTGAGCGCTCTCGTAGGTGAACTCGAAATCGATTCCCTGCGCCTCCAATTCGTCGCGGACGCCGTCGCGCGTCGCGTCGAGCGCCGGATGTTCGACGATCGCCGTGACCATGACGTTCTTCGTTTGGGCAAGCGCGGGCCCGGCAACGCCGACGGCCAGGGCCGTAGCGCCGAGCAGAGCGCCGATGCGGGCAATCTTCATCAATAACCTCCCCCATGGATGCGCCGGCGGGGCCGGCGGAGTTCCAGGATTAGTGCCGACGCGGACCGGGAGCGTCAAGCAAACCCGCTGTCCTCGTGTCCGTCGAAGGCGATTTCCCGGGCGAGCGGGCAGGCGCTCGACTCATCGATGGTTCGCGGCTTGCCTTCGCATGTATGTCGCCCGGGCATTCGGCCCCCGCGTCCACGGCCGCGTCGCCTCCGTCGGCGGGGACGACAGCGCCCCGGATCCAGGGCCTGGCGGACGGTGCCTTCGCGCCTTCTCCGGCCTATTCCGCCGGCGCGGCGAGTGCCCGTCCGACCCCGTCCTCGGCGGCTTCGGACACCTCCCGCCGCCGGGCGGCGATGCTCTCCCGGCGGCGTTCGGACCGGCGGCGCCATTCGTAGAGGACCGCGGCCAGCACCGTGAGAACGATCAGGATCAGGCCCAGCGCGTTCACCGCCGGCGTCACGCCCGTGCGCACCTTGGAGGCGATATAGATGGTCAGCGTCGTGTCGACGCCGCGGACGAACAGCGTCGTGTTGTAGTTCTCGAAGCTTTGCAGGAAGGCGATCACCGCGGCGGCCAGCAGCGACGGCCGCAGATAGGGCAGCATCACCCGGCGGAACGCCTGGAGATGGCTGGCGCCGAGGTCAAGCGCCGCTTCCTCGAGCGAGCGGTCGAACCGCTGCAGCCGCGCCATCACCATCAGCATGACATAGGCGATGATGTAGGTGCTTTGGGCGACGACGCTGAGGAAGACGCCGCCGGCGACGCCGAAGCGCTGCCAGAAGACCAGGGTCGAGATGCCGATGATCACGCCCGGCGTCAGCAGCGGGCTGACCATGACGCCGTAGACGAAGCTTCGCGCCCGGGCGTGGAGGGACGTGAGCAGCAGGGCCGCCGCAAGTCCGATCGGCACCGACACGGCGATGACGCCGGCCGCGATCACCAGGGACGTCCAGAGCGCGGTCCACATGGCCCCGTCGCGATAAAGCTCGACGAACCACTGGAAGGTCGTGCCGAGCCAGGGCGTCACCGTCGGAAAGCGGCTGGTATTGAAGGTAGCGGCCCCCATGACCATGAGGGGCAGGAACAGATAGCCGAAGAACAGGACCAGGTAGATCCGCATCAGCCAGGTCGTGACCGGATCCCGCCTCATTTCGCGATGTCCCCCAGATTGACGCGGAACACCCGCAGCATCAGCAGGATGAAGCCCAGGCACAGCGCCAGCAGCACGATCGCGTAGGCCGCCCCCTGGTTCCAGTTCCCGCCCTCGAAGAACCAGTTATAGATGATCTCGGTGAACCACCGGCTCTGCGGCGATCCCAGCAGCGCCGGAACCGCGTAGGAACCGGCCGCAAGCATGAAGGTGAAGATGCAGCCGGTCGCGATGCCGGGCTTGGCATGAGGGATGACGATCCGGCGGTGAATCCGCCAGGCGGAGGCCCCCAGGTCGCGCGCGGCCTCGATCTGGTTCCGGTCCAGGCTCTCCATGGAATTGTAGAGCGGGAAGACCATGAACAGGATGTAGGCATAGACCATGCCGATGATGACGCCGAAGTTCCCGTTCAGGAATCGTATCGGCCGGTCGATCAGGCCGAGCCCGCTCAGAAGCGCGTTCAGCGGTCCGTTGTAGGCCAGGATGATGAACCAGGCGAAGGTCCGCAGGATCTCGTTGATCCAGAACGGGATGATGAGGAGCAGTATCAGGAAGCCCGTGCGCTCCGGCTTGGTGCCCTGGGCCAGGTGGTACGCGATCGGATAGCAGACGACCAGGGTGACCAGCGTGACGAACGCGCTTGCCCATATGGTCTTCAGAAAGATCGCCCGATGGATCGTGTTCTCGACCAGGGTCTGGAAGTTGCCCAGCGTGTAGACGTCCTTCGGCCCCCCAATCTCCGCCGGAAGCAGGTTCGGCCGGAACGCGAAATCGATCATCACCAGTTCCGGCAGCACGATCATCATCACGATCCAGAATACCGGCAGCGCGATGATCAGGGCGGAAAGGCCGAGGCCGAAGCGGCGGATGAGCGCGGTCATGGCGAGGTCGGTCCGGTGAAGCGCGAGGCGGCCGCCGTCGGTGTCGAGCCCAGCATGACCGTCATCCCTCCCCCTGGTCGGCGAGAATGACGGCATCCTCCGCAGCGAAGCCGAGCGTGATCTCGCCGCCCGGCTCGGAGACCGGCACCGCGCCGGTATTCGCGAGCTGCACCGTCACCGGCCGGCTGCCGGGCACGTCCGCGACCAGATAGATGAAGGCTCCCTCGAAGGTCCGATGGCTGACCGGAGCGGTCAGCCGATTCTCGACCGCACCACCATTGGCGACCTGAAGCCGCTCCGGGCGGACGAACAGGAGGGCGCGTTCGCCGGCCGACAAGCGGCCGACATTGCGTCCCCGGAAGATCCCGGCCTCGGTCTCGATCGTGGCGTGGCCGTTCGCCGCCTCCCTGACCCGGCCGGCGAAGCGATTGTTCTCGCCGACGAAGGAGGCGACGAACGGGGTCAGCGGCGTGTCGTAAAGCTCCTCGGGGCGGCCGACCTGCTGCAGCACGCCCTGGGACATGACCCCGACCCGGTCCGACATGGCCAGGGCTTCGCCCTGGTCGTGGGTGATGTAGATGAAGGTCACGCCCGTACGCTTCTGGAGCGCCCGCAGCTCCGCGCGCATATGCTGCCGCAGCTTGAGGTCGAGGGCCGAAAGCGGTTCGTCGAGAAGCAGGACCTGCGGCTCGACCGCAAGCGCCCGGGCAATCGCGACCCGCTGGCGCTGGCCGCCGGAAAGCTCCGCGACCTGCTTGTCGGCGTATCCGGGTAGCGCGATCAGCTCCAGAAGCTCCTCGGCGCGGCGGCGTCTTTCGGACTTGGGCACGCCCCGGACCTCGAGGCCGAAGGCGATGTTCTCCCAAACCGGCATGAGCGGAAACAACGCCAGGTTCTGGAAGATCATTGCCGTCGGCCGCCGGTTGGGGCCGATACCGCGCATGTCCCGACCGCCGATCCGGATCTCGCCTTCCGTCGGATCGATGAACCCGCCGATCAGGCGAAGAAGAGTCGTCTTGCCGCAGCCCGACGGCCCGAGGAACGAGAAGAACTCGCCGCCCCGCACCTCGAGCGAAACCTCCCGCACCGCCGTGACGGCGCCGAAGCGCATCACGACCCGGTCCAGTTCGACATTCTGGCTCATGGCCTTTCCTAGCCGCCGTTCTTATTCGTCAGAATGGCACCCCGCGAACGGACGGTAGATCGCCCCGCCGGACGAGTGCCGGCGGGGCGGGTCGGCGCGGGCGGTGCCGGGTCCCGGATCAGGCCGACAGGAAGCGGTCCTGATACTCGTTGCGGGCCGAAACGAACCAGCTCTCCTGGACCGGCCACCACCACAGCTTGTCGAGGGCATCGCCCGGATAGGCCTCCGCGAAGAAGGTCTTCGCGTCTTCCGGCAGGAATTCCTCCGCGCCCTTCGCGGTGGTGTTGTACCCGGAATGGCGCGTGTACATGGCGCCGGCCTCGGGCGTGTAGTACCAGTTGATCCACGCGTAGGCGGCCTCGACATTCTCGGCGCCCTTGGTGATCGAGAAGCCTTCGAGCCAGGTCAGCGCCCCTTCCTTCGGCGCCAGATACCGGATCGGCAGGCCCTCCTTGCGCAGGGTCGCCGCCGTCCCGTCCCAGGTCTGGCCGATGACGCAGCCATTGGTCCGGAACGCCGCCTGCGCCTCGTTCTCGTTGGCCCAGAACTGGCCGATCTTGTCCTTGTTCTCGATCGCCGTCTGCAGGATCACGTCATAGTTGGCCCGCATGATCTCTTCGGACTTGAAGCTGTCGATCATGGGATGCGGCAGTCGCCCCTCGGCCTCGAGCCAGAGGCCGATGCCGACCAGGCCGGAATGGCCGCGCAGCGTCACCTGTCCAGCATAGTCTGGGTTCCAGAGATCGCCATAGCTGGCCTTGCCGTATTCGAGCGGCGCGACGGTGCTGTCGAAGGCCAGCGCCTCGGTTCCCCAGTCGGACGGCGCGACATAGCGGCGGCCGTCGACGACGCCGCCTCGGGTCTCGGAGCCCGTGACCGCCGATTCGATGCAGCCGTCCCAGTTGATCTTGTTCTCGTCTAGAGGCTGGAGCACCTCCTGGGCGACGAATTCCGGCACGCGGTCGACCGTCGGCTGGATCAGGTCGAAGCCGGCGCCGCCGGTAGCGCGGAGCTGGTTCAGCGCCTCGCCTTGGTCGCCATAGGGAGTGTACGTCGCGGTGATCCCGGTCTTGCTCTTGAAGTCGGCCAGCATCTCGTCGGAGATGTAGCCCGACCAGGCGAAGATCTTGAGCTCGCCCGACTGCGCCCAGGCGCGGCGCAGAAGGTAGGGACCGCCGACCGTAGCGGCGCCGGCAAGGGCGGCGCTCTTCAGCAGGGTACGGCGAGTAAACGAACGCGCAGCGCTCAGGGTCGCGGCGCTCGACGTTGTCTCAACGGGCTTCTTCGTCACGGATAACCTCCCGGGGAACTGTTCCGCAGGCGACACGTCCTGCGGGATGGTTTTATAGTGCCACTTTATGACAGTTCAGCCACATTTCCGACAGTTTCGTTGTTTTTCCCCCCTTTATCGGGGCGGATGGTCGGATCACCCGGTCGAGGCAACGGCCGTATCGAGCGCGGTGGCCCGTTCGACGTAGCTCACGAGTTGGTCCACGCACGCCTCCACCGCAAGCATGCCGGTATCGAGCACGAGATCCGGCTGCTCCGGCACTTCGTAGGGAGCGGAAACGCCCGTGAATTCCGCGATCCGGCCGGCACGGGCACGGCGGTAAAGCCCCTTCGGATCGCGGGCCTCGCAGGCTTCCAGGCTCGCCTTCAGATAGACTTCGTGGAAAGCGGCGCCGGCAGCGCGGCGCGCACGCTCGCGATCGGCCCGGTAGGGAGAGATAAAGGCCGTGATGACGACCAGTCCGGCATCGGCAAAAAGGGCGGCCACCTCCCCGACCCGGCGGATATTCTCCGCCCGGTCCTCCGGCCCGAAGGCGAGATCCTGGGACAAACCCCGGCGAACATTGTCGCCGTCCAGGACATAGACCTGGAAGCCGCGGGCAAACAGCGCCTTCTCCGCCATCATGGCCAGGGTGGACTTGCCCGAACCGCTCAGGCCCGTCAGCCATATGACCGCGCCCTTGTGACCGTTGCGCCAGGCCCGGGCATTCGCCGTCAGGAGGTGATCGACCGGGTGGATGTCCACCTGTTCGACGACAGGTTCCGCCGCGACGATGCCGCCGGCGACGACCGCCGGCCCTTCGCACAGGAGGAACCTTCCCGTCGCCGGGCTGACCCGGTGCGGATCGAGGGCCACGGGCGTGCCGGCGCGCAGCACCACTTCGGCGATGTCGTCACGCCCGACCGCCGCCGACGGCGCCGCGTCGAGCGTCACCGGATCTAGCGCCCGCTCGACCGCGGCCACGGTCACCGGCACCGTCGCGGTCCCCAGCCTCATCGCGTAGGTTCCGCCGACCGCGAGCGGCCGGTCGGAGAGCCAGAACAGGGTCGCGCGGAAGCGCCTCACCAGCGTCGGCGGCGCCGCGCCATGCGCGGCAAGCGCCCCGCGTTCGACGAAGAGCGGCTGGTCGATCGTCAGTCCGACAGCATCGCCGGTACGGGCGACGCGCGGCGACCGTCCCCAGGCTTCCAGGGTGAGCACACGCGCCGTCCGGCCGCCCGGCAGGAACAGCAGTTCGTCCCCTACCCGCAGGGTGCCGCTCTCGACGCGGCCGACCAGCACGCGCTTCTCATCCCGGCGGTAGACATCCTGGATCGGCAGGCGCAGCGGACGCGCGGCCGGGGCCGCGGCGGCCGGCAGCCGGTCGAGCGCCTCGAGCAGGGTCGGCCCCCGATGCCATCGCATCGCGTCCGAACGCGAGACCAGGTTCTCGCCAAGACGGGCGGCCACGGGAACGACCGCCGCCGGAACGATCCCGAGGCCTTCGAAATGCCGGGCGAGGTCCGCGGCGACGGCATGGAAGCGGGCCTGATCGTAGGCGGCGACGTCCATCTTGTTGACCGCGACGACGATCCGCTCGATGCCGAGGAGGTGCAGGAGATAGGCATGGCGCCGGGTCTGCTCGCGCACGCCCTCGGCTGCATCGACGACCAAGAGCGCCGCCGCGGCGGACGCCGCCCCGGCGATCATATGGCGAAGGAATTCGCGATGCCCGGGCGCATCGATCAGCACATAGCGGCGACGCGCCGACCGGAAGCCGATCCGCGTCGTATCGATCGTGACCGCCTGATCGCGCTCGGCCTGGAGCGCATCGAGGACGAAGGACCATTCGAGCACCGTCCCCCGCCTGCGGCACATCGCTTCCAGGTCGGGCAGACGACCTTCCGGAAGGCTGCCGGTGTCGTGCAGAAGCCGACCGATCAGGGTCGACTTGCCGTGGTCGACATGACCGACCACCACCAACTCCAGCGGCCCCTGCCCCGCCCCGCTCATAGATAGCCTCCGGTCCGCAGCCGCTCGAACGAATCCTCTGTCTCGTGATCCATGGTCCGGCCGGACCGCTCGGCGACCCGAGTCGCCTCCAGCTCCGCGATGATCTCGTCGATGGTGGCCGCCGTCGAGGCGATGGGCCGGGTGATGTTCTTCTCGCCCAAGGAACGGAAGCGTTTGCCGTCGCGGGCGAAGTAGAGCGGCACGATGGGCAGCCCTTCCGCCCGCGTGTAGCGCCAGATGTCGAGTTCGGTCCAGTCCAGCAGGGGATGGATCCGGAGATGGCCGCCTTCCGGAACCGAGGTTTCGAACAGGTCCCAGAACTCGGCCGGCTGGTTGCGGACGTCCCAGGCGCCGTCGGGGCCGCGCGGACTGAACACCCGCTCCTTCGCCCGCGTTGCCTGCTCGTCCCGGCGGATTCCGACCAGGACGCCGCGATAGCCCTCCCGCGCGATCAGGGCCTGCAGGCCGCAGGTCTTGCGCGCCGCCGCCCGGCTCGCGGGCGGCAGCGCCGGGTCGGCCGGTTCCGGCGGGCAGGGTTCGATCCGCAGGTCCAGCTTCCATTCGGCGGCAATACGGTCCCGGAATTCATAGACCTCGTCGAGTTCGAGGCCGGTATCGAGCTGGACGACGGGAAAGGGTACGCGCCCGAAGAAGGCCTTGCGGGCAAGCCACAGAAGCGCGTTGGAATCCTTGCCGACCGACCACAGCAGGCAGAGCGGCCTGACCCGAGCATAGGCTTCCCGCAGCAGCCAGATCGTACGGGATTCAAGCAGCTGGATGTGCCTGTCGCTGTGCATGCCTCGACGGTCCCCGATCCCGTGACGTGCTCCCTTCCGCGTCTGGCGCCGCCGTCTTGATGCGCCAGCCCGCGCGACCTAGTTTGGGCCGGAATCGTAGGAGTTCCCCGTGCCCCGCGCCCTCGGACAGCCCTCTCCAGAACCTTCTTCCTCCTCCACCATCCGCCGGATCGCCGTAATCGGTGGCGGCGCGTGGGGGACGGCCCTGGCGGTGACGGCCCGCCGGGCCGGCTGCGACGTGGTCCTGTGGGCGCGCGATCCCGATGTGGTGGCGTCCATCAACGGAAACCACGCGAACCCGGACTTCCTGCCGTACATAACACTCGACCCGGCGATCCGGGCCACGACGGACCTGTCGGAGGCGACAGCGCAGGCAGAAGCGGTGCTCCTGGTCGTGCCCTCCCAGTTCCTGCGCGGGGTGGTCCGCCGGCTCGCCGGGCTTGTCGCGCCGACGGCGCCGCTGGTCATCTGCTCGAAGGGGATCGAGGCGGAAACCGGCCTCCTCATGTCCGAGATGATCGCCGAGGAGCTGCCGGGCCAGCCGCTGGCCGTCCTTTCCGGCCCGACCTTCGCGGGCGAAGTCGCGCGCGAGCAGCCGACGGCGGTCACGCTGGCCACGGCCGAGCCGTTCCACCCGTCCGCTGCCGAGGGGCTGGGAGCCCGCCTTGCCCAGGCGCTCGGAACGCCGTCCTTCCGGCCCTATGTCAGCGACGACGTGATCGGGGCCGAAATCGGGGGGGCCGTGAAGAACGTGCTGGCAATCGCCTGCGGCATCGCCGAGGGCCGAGGCATGGGGGCCAACACGCGGGCGACGCTGATCACGCGCGGCCTTGCGGAGCTGGCCCGACTGGCCGCCGCCAAGGGCGGGCGGCCGGAAACGCTGATGGGCCTGTCCGGCGTCGGCGACCTCACGCTCACCTGCTCCAACCCGCAGTCCCGGAACATGTCCTTCGGCATCACGCTCGGCCGGGGGGCGTCGATGGACGAGGCGCTGGCCGGCCGCCGCGCCGTGGTCGAGGGCATCGCCAATGCGGCCTCCGTGACGGCGCTGGCGCGACGGCTCGGGATCGAAATGCCGATCTGTTCGGCCGTCAACGCCATCCTGCATGAGAACATGCCGATCGAGACGGCGATCCGCGCCCTCCTCGACCGTCCCTGGCGGGCGGAACCGCCCCACCTGGACTGGGCCTAAGGAGAACGGAAGCCCGCCCGGTCAGGCGCCGAGCGAGGCGCCCTGCTCTACCCGGCGCGGCGCCCGGCGACGGCGACGGCGGGCCTGGGGCTTGTCGTCCGTGTGGCCTTGCGTGCGACGGGCGGGCTTCGCCGCCGGGGCTTGCGCGCCGCGGCCCTGCCTCGCCGGCTGCGCCGTGGCCGCGGCGACCGGAGCGGCCCCGGTGTGGGCGGATCGGAACGGATGGTCCTCGACGACCGGAACCTTCTGACGGATCAGCTTCTCGATGTCCCGGAGATAGGCCCGTTCCTCGCGGTCGCAGAAGGATACCGCGATGCCGTCCGCCCCGGCCCGGGCCGTGCGGCCGATCCGATGAACGTAGGTTTCCGGAACGTTCGGCAAGTCGAAGTTGACGACATGGGACACGCCGTCGATGTCGATCCCGCGGGCGGCGATGTCCGTCGCCACCAGGACCCGGATCGCGCCCGAACGGAAACCGGCGATGGCGCGCTGGCGGGCCGTCTGGGACTTGTTGCCATGGATCGCCTCTGCGCCGATGCCGGCCTTGGTCAGGTGCTCGGCGACACGATTCGCCCCGTGCTTGGTCCGGGTGAAGACGATGACGCGGGTCATCGCCGGATCCTTCAGCACATGGGCAAGGAGCGGGCGCTTGTCGTCCTTCTCCACGAACATCACGCTCTGGGAGATCCGTTCCGCGGTCGTCGCGACCGGCGTCACCTCCACGCGCACCGGATCGGTCAGCATGCCGGCGGCAAGCCGGGCGATGTCGTCAGGCATGGTGGCCGAGAAGAGAAGCGTCTGGCGGTCGCGCGGCAGGGCCTTCAGGACGCGCTTCACGTCATGGATGAAGCCCATGTCCAGCATCCGGTCCGCTTCGTCCAGGACGAAGATCTCCAGCCGGTCGAGCGACAGGTGTCCCTGCTGCATGAGGTCGAGGAGACGGCCGGGCGTGGCGACCAGGATGTCCACGCCGCGCGCCAGCGCGTTCACCTGTGGCTGATGGCCGACGCCCCCGAAGATGACGGCGCGGCTGAGCTTCAGATGGCGGCCATAGGCGCGGAAGCTTTCTTCGATCTGGATCGCCAGCTCGCGCGTCGGCGTCAGGACCAGGGCCCGCGCGCCCTTCGGCTGGGGACGCCGGGATGTGCGGGTGAGCGCGTCCAGGATCGGCAGCGCGAAGGCCGCCGTCTTGCCGGTACCGGTCTGGGCAATGCCTAGAAGATCGCGGCCTTCGAGCAGGTGGGGGATGGCCTGGCGCTGAATGGGCGTCGGCTCGACATAGCCCTCGCCGGCCAGCGCGCGCTGAATCGGTTCGATGAGGGCGAGATCCTTGAAAAGTGTCATTCGATTGGAACCTGGGTTGGCCCCGGACCCGCCCGTTATGGCACGCGACGGCCGAACGGCCGGCGCGCCGCAAGGGATGCGGGCGGGTCGAAAGGGCGGATTGTATGGAAAGGAGTGGGGTGTTTTCCCTTGCGCAGGCGAGATCGGGACGCCGCTTCCGCGAATGCCCGATGGTCAGGAGCCCCCTGCCGCGCGCATAAGGGAAAAGATGGAAATCTGCGGTCGAAACGGCATCGGAGCGTGTCGCACGCCCGGCGCGGATGCCTTCCGTTCATCCGGTATGGGCTATTTGGCCCGCCCGGTCAACAAGCAATTCGGGCGGGAAGCGTCGCCGCTCCCCGCCCCTCCCCGCCGAAGCGGGGATTAGGTCCTGGTGGTTCTGGGGTCGTTCTAGGCCAGCTTCAGATTGCCGGCCGATTCGCGACCGTCCTTGCCCCGCACCATCTCGAACTCGACCCGGTCGCCTTCCGAGAGAGTGTGAAGACCCGCGCTTTCAACGGCGCGGATGTGGACGAAAACGTCGCGGCCACCATCTTCCGGCTGAATGAAGCCGTAGCCCTTGGTGGCGTTGAACCACTTAACGGTACCTGTCTGCATGTGGGGAATTCCTAGGGTCTGTTGGCGTTGCCGCCGTCGTCATACGCGTCGGAAAGAGAGTGCGACCGAAGCAGGTCCGACGTCTCGAGCGAACTCAAAATGTCTTCGCTGAAAGGCAGTTTTCCAACCGACGCCGATGAGGTGGGCGCTTGCGGCGCGGAAGGCAAGAGAAATCCGCATGCCGGATCGCCGACACTGGAGCCGGCCCGACGGCCCATGCTAGGGTCGCCTGGCCCAATTCGGCACAGCCGACCCAGTGGATTACAACCGATGCCATCCTTCGACATCGTCTCCAAGACCGACGTTCACGAGGTCGACAACGCGCTGAACTCCGTCACGCGGGAGATCGGCCAGCGGTTCGACTTCAAGGGCTCCAAATGCTCGGTCGAGCGCAAGGAGAACGAAATCGTCATCCTTGCCGACGACGACCTGAAGCTGAAGCAGATGCACGAGCTCCTGAAGGTCCACCTGACGCGCCGCAAGGTCGATGCCGGCGCGCTGGAGTTCAAGCCGCCGGAGAAGGCCTCCGGCAACACCCTGCGCCAGACGGTCGTCATCCGGCAGGGGATCGACAAGGAACTCGCCAAGAAGCTCGTCAAGGCGATCAAGGATTCCAAGATGAAGGTCCAGCCCGCGATCCAGGGCGACGAGCTACGCGTCAGCGGCAAGAAGATCGACGACCTGCAAGCGGCTATCGCCTTGATCAAGGGCCTCAACATCGAGCAGCCGCTGCAATACGTGAACTTCCGGGACTAAGCCGCTTGCCCGCGGGACACCCGCCCGATCGGGCGGGTGTCCCGCGGCCCGGCTAAAGCACCGTCAGCATGCTAGCGACCAGGGGATGCCGGACGATGTCGCCGTCCTTCAGCCGGACGACGGCGATGTCTTCCAAGGCCTCCAGCCGGCCCGCGATCTCCGCCAGGCCCGACATGCCCGGAAGCAGGTCCGACTGGTCCGGGTCGCCGGTCAGCACCATGGTCGAATGCCATCCGAGCCGGGTCAGCAGCATCTTGATCTGGGTGTAGGTGCAGTTCTGCGCCTCGTCGATGACGATGAAGGCGTTGTTCAGGGTTCGCCCGCGCATATAGGCGACCGGCGCGATCTCGATCGATCCGTCGGCAATCAGGTTCTTGAGCTGCCGGGCGCCGAGCCGGTCGGAGAGCGCGTCGTAGAGGGGCCGCAGATAGGGCGCCAGCTTGTCGTGGAGATCGCCCGGGAGATATCCCAGGCTCTCTCCGGCCTCCACCGCCGGCCGGGACAGCAGGATCTTGCCGACCGTTCCGGCCTCGAACGCCTCCACGGCCTTGGCGATCGCGAGATAGGTCTTCCCGGTTCCGGCCGGACCCAGCGCGACGACCAGGCTGCGCCGGTCGATCGCCTCCAGAAGCGCCTTCTGGTTGGCGTTCATGGGACGGACCCGGCGAACGTAGCTGAGGTCCCTCAGCTCGTCGTCGCTGCCGAGCGGATTCCAGCCCGCCGGTTCGGTAAAGAGCGCACGGACTTTCGCCGAGGCCTGACGCGAAGCACGTTTAGCCATGGATGCATCCATATCTCGTGAAGGGGAGGATGGACGGGTGCCTAAACGACGAACGCCTCCCGGAAGGGGAGGCGTTCGGCAGGATCGACGGCGGCGGAGGCAGAGCCGGAGAAGCGGCGCGGCAAGGACGGTGGGAACGTCGCTTCGGCTCGGGGAACATCCGGTCTACTGACCTCGCTCGGACCATCGATGGCAGGATCATCCTATGGGCGTTTTCGTCCGAAGAACAGCACTCTTAGTAGTTTTCAAGGAAAATTCACACAAGATGCTGTCCGCGACGCATCGTCGGGATTCTATCCCTTCCGCGGCTTCGCCCGGGCGGTCGGCTCCGCCTCCATGGGGTCGTCGGGCCAGTAATGCTTGGGGTAGCGACCCTTCAGGTCGGCCTTCACCATGCGGTAGGAACTGGCCCAGAACCCGGCGAGGTCCTGGGTCACCTGCACCGGGCGCCGCGCGGGGGACAGAAGATGGAGCGTCAGCGCCACGCGCCCGCCCGCGATGCGCGGCGTTTCGGCCAGTCCGAACAGCTCCTGAAGCCGGACGGCCAGAATCGGGTTCTCGGCGCTTTCGTAATCGATCGGTATGCGCGAGCCGCTGGGCACGACGAGATGGGTCGGCGCATGCTGGTCCAGGCGGCGTCGGCTTTCCCAGCCCAGCCGCTCGCCCAGGATCGCCGCAAGATCCAGGCGCGACAGATGCGCCGCGCGCGTCATGCCGTCGAGCCAGGGAGCCAGCCAGTCCTCGAGCGTCGCAAGCAGGGAGTCGTCGGAGAGGTCCGGCCATTCCTCTCCCTCGACGCGCCTGAGGAAGGCGACCCGGGCCCGAAGCGTCCGGGCCTCGGGCGTCCAGGGCAGGATCGACAGCCCCTCCTGGCGGACGCCGTCGACGAGAGCGGCGGCAAGCCGGGCGGGGTCGGGCTTCTGCAACGGCTCGTCCTTGAGCACGAGGGCTCCCAGCCGCCGCTGGCGCCGCGCCAGCACGGCGCGTTCGCGCGGCTCCCACCGGATCTGCTCCACCGTCTCGATCAAGTCGCCGAACTGGTCCTCGATCGCCTCCCGCGCGATGGGCGCCGCCGCGAAGATCCGCGCCTGCCGGCGATCACCGTCCAGATCCGCGACGGCCAGCCAGTCCTCCGCCGCCAGCGGCTCCGGTTCGGGGAAATAGGCCCCCCGCCCGTTGCTGAGCAGATAGGTCCGATCCCCGCCGCCGTGGCGGCGCTGGGCAATCCGGTCCGGATAGGCAAGGGCGACGGCAAGGCCGGTGTCTGCCGGCGAGCCGCCTACTGCCGCGACCCGCGTCCGGAGCTGGCGGGAAGCGGCCAGCGCCCGCTGGGCCGCCGCCCGGTCGAGTTCGGGAGGGACCGGGCGCTTCCCGGCGAAGGCGTGCAGCGCCTCGACCCTGAGTCGGATGTCGCCGTCGCGGCTTTTCAGGATATCGCGTTCGGTCAGCAGGGCGGCGACATCGCACGCCAGCCCGCCGAAGCCGCGGTCCCTGGCCGTCAGGACCATGTGGGCCAGCCTGGGATGCAGCCCGACGGTCAGCATGGCCCGGCCATGGGCGGTGATCCGCCCGTCCCCGTCGACCGCGCCCAGCTCTCGCAGCAGCTCCCGGCCATGGGCATAGGCGGCCGCCGGCGGGGCGTCCATCCAGGGCAGGGCCGCGGGGTCGTCGACGCCCCATTGCGCCAGCTCCAGGGCCAGTGGTGCCAGGTCCGCCTCCAGGATCTCCGGCGGGGTGAAGGGCGGCAGACCGCCATGGCTCGCCTCGCTCCACAGCCGGTAGCAGACCCCAGGACCCAGCCGGCCGGCGCGCCCCCGGCGCTGGTCGGCGGCTGCCTGCGAGGCGCGGACGGTCACCAGCCGGGTCATGCCGCTCCGCGGCTCGAAGCGCGGCATCCGGGCAAGGCCGCTGTCGACGACGATGCGGATCCCTTCGATGGTAAGGCTGGTCTCGGCGATCGAGGTCGAAAGAACGACCTTGCGCCGGCCCGCCGGTAGCGGCCGTAGCGCCCGGTCCTGCGCCTCCTGCGGGAGATCGCCATAGAGCGGCAGGACCGCGACACCGTCGGTGAGCCCGGCAGCGGCGAGATGTCGTTCCACCCGGCGGATCTCGCGCGCGCCCGGCAGGAACACGAGGATGTCGCCCTCCTCCTCTGCGAGCGCCGTCAGGACGGTGTCGGCCACCGCCGCCTCCAGCCGCTCCGGCGGCGGGCGGTCCCGCCATCGGGTCTCGACCGGAAAGGCCCGTCCCGCGCTGGTGACGATCGGCACGCCGCCCATCAGCGCCGCGACCGGTCCCCCATCCAGCGTCGCCGACATGACGAGGAGCTTCAGGTCCGGCCGCAGAGCCGACTGGGCCTCGAGGCACAGGGCGAGCCCCAGATCGGCATTGAGGCTGCGTTCGTGGAATTCGTCGAACAGCACGATACCGTAGCGCTCCAGCGCCGGATCGTCCTGGAGCATGCGCGTCAGGATGCCCTCGGTCACGACCTCGATCCGCGTTTGCGGACCGATGCGGCTCTCCATGCGGATCCGGTAGCCGACCGTGCGGCCGACCGGTTCTCCCAGCGTATCGGCCATGCGCTGGGCGGCGGCCCGCGCCGCCAGGCGCCGCGGCTCCAGCATGACGATCCGGCGTCCGGAAAGCCAGGCTTCGTCCAGCAGCGCCAGCGGCACGCGCGTTGTCTTGCCGGCGCCGGGCGGTGCCTGGAGAACGGCGCCTTGGGCCTGCCCCAGAGCCTCTTTCAACCGGGGCAGGACTTCATCGATCGGGAGAGGAGCGGCGGTGACGGAAGCAGCGGTCATGGCCCGGGCAAAGTCGGCGAGCCGCGGGCGGATGTAAAGGGGTCCGCCGATGCCTGCCCGGCCGCAACCGATGGCGCCGAGCGGGGCGATCCGGTTACGCTCACGACATGACTTCGCGGCCCCTGACCCTTGCGACTGCCCATAGCCACGTCACTTCGGACGCCCGCGCGAACGGACGGCAGATTCGCGCCCTCATGCACCAGGCCAGCGCTGCGGGGGGCGCGCATCGTCCATTTCACCGAGGGGGGGCGGCCTCGGGCTACGCCAAATCCCAGATCGGGGACTGGCAGGCGGTCGACTGGCAGCTCCTGCGGGAGGAGCTGGAAGCGACGGCGGCGCTCGCCCGCGAGCTCGCGCTGTGGGTCGTGCTCGGCAGCAATCATCGACTGACGCCGCCCCATCGACCGCACAACAGCCTCTACGTCATCACCGACAAGGGGCAGCTTGCCGGCCGCTATGACAAGCGCCTGTGCTCGCATGCCGAGATCAGCGACTGGTACACGCCCGGCTTCGCCCCCCTGACGTTCGACGTGGACGGTTTCCGCTTCGGCTGCGCGCTGTGCATCGAGATCCACTTTCCCGAGATTTTCAACGATTATCGCCGCCGCGCCGTCGATTGCATGCTGGTATCGGCCTATGCCGACGACCCCATCTTCCTGGTGGAGGCGCGCGCCCACGCAAGCCTGAACGGTTACTGGTTCAGCATGGCCCTGCCGACCAATCCCCGGACGCCCTTGGCGAGCACGATCATCAGTCCCGACGGGCATCTGCTCGCGCAGACGGAGCCCGGTCGGCCGTCGATCGCCGCCATGACGATCGACCCGGATGACACGCGCTGGCACGTCCCATTGCGTCTCGCGCGTCCCTGGCGGGAACAGGCAAGGGCCGGCAAGATCTACGAGGCGCTGCGGGCCGACGACGAGAGAAGCCGCGACAGGTTCAGCTTCTAGCATCCACGGATCGCCCGGGCCGGGCGGGCGCTGCTTGAGTCCCCCGGGGTCCCGGTTGTGTTATACTGCCCGTCGCGGCGCGCCATGGGATGCCGAAATGGCGAAGGATGATCCGTGCGGATCGGGTCAGGGCAGGCTGGCAAGGTACGAGGCGGAGATCGCGCGCCTGTCGGCCAGGATCGTGGATCTGAAGGCGATCCTCGACAGCCAGCCCGACATGATCTGCCGCTTCCTGCCGGACACAAGGCTCGTTTACGTCAACCGCGCCTTCGCCGCCCATTTCCGGATCGCGCCGGAACGCCTTCTCGGCCGGCGCCTGTCGATCCTTCTGCCCCAGATCTGGCGGAATTTCGACGGTCATTGCATCTTCAGCCCGGCGGTCCCGGACCGCGAGGTCCGGCACGAGACCGTCTTGTCCGACGGCAGCAGCCGCTGGACCCTGTGGCACGATCATGCCGTCTTCGATTCCGCAGGCCGGCTTCGGGTCCTGCAGTCGATCGGCCGGGACGTGACCCGGGAGTGGCTGACGGAGCTGGCGCTCCGCAATGCGGAGGAGCGGCTTCGGCTGGTCGAACCGCCCGGCACGGCCGGACCGCTTTACGAACCCGTGTCCGCGCGCCGCAGAAAACCCGTGGTCGTCCTGTCACGCCGCGAACGCCAGGTCGCCCACCTGATCGCGGAGGGCAAGACGAACAAGCAGATCGCGACCGCGCTAAATCTCCGGGTGCCTTCGGTGAAGGTCTACGCGACCTCGATTTTCCGGAAACTGGAGGTCCGGAACCGCACCGAGGCGGCCGCCGTGCTGCTGAGCCGGCCGATAGCCGATTCCCTTCGCCTGAGGCTCGGCTCCGCCACCGGACGAAGTCTTCGCTAGAGCTTCGGCCCCCACAGCGTCCGCCAGAGACAAACACCGATGAAATAGATCGACGTCAGGCCCCAGACGGCGCCCGCCCAGGCCGGAATGACCGGATGGCTCAGGATCAGGACCAGGCTGGTCAGCATCCACAGAATGGTGGCGCCGATATTCCAGATCCGGAAATGCTGGACCCGGAAAGGATGGACGAACTTGATCGTCGTGAAGGTCAGGACGCCGATCACGATCACGATCGCGAAGCCGACCGCGGGCGGAATCGGCAGCACGAAGAGATAGAGCGCGATGATGTTCCAGATCGCCGGAAAGCCGACGAAGTAGTTGTCCCCGCTCTTCATTTGCGTGTTGCAGAAGCAATAGAGCGAGGTGAGGGCGATATAGAGCGCGCCGATCAGCGAAAGATGATCCGGCAGAAGTCCGAATCGATGAATGAAGACAGCCGGCACAACGACATAGTTCAGATAATCGATCACGAGATCGAGCGTATCGCCGCTGAACCAGGGCAGAGCCTCCTTTACGTTCACCCGCCTCGCAAGAGAACCGTCCAGCCCGTCGATCATCAGCGCGGCGCCCAGCCAAAGCAGGGCGGTCTTGGGATCGTTGTCGATTACCGCAATGAAGGCCAATACGCCCAATGCCGCGCCGCTGCCGGTCAATGCATGGACAGCCCAGGCGGACGCCTGGCTGGTGCGGCTGAAAATCCGTTCTGTCATCTTTAGATGTTCTGCACCGTCAAGGTCAGCGGACTACCCAAATAACATCTCGCGTTCCAAAGGGCACGGCAATTGACATGAAGCGGCCACCGAAAACGAATGGCGGAGACGGCATGGCCGCCGGTGCCCAGGCCCCCTCGCCGGGGAAGCCCGCCATCCCGCCCGAATGGCTCCATCCTTCGTCGCTGAAGGAGGCGACTGCTATCCAGCGCCTGATCGCCGAGCGTGTCCGGGACGAGGACGCCTTCGGTCCCGTCGATTGCGTCTGCGGCGCGGATGTCAGCCATGTTCGCTGGGACCCGGCGAAGGTGATTCACGCCGCCCTGGTGACGCTGGAGGCACGGACGCTTGCCATGACGGGCAGTGCCGGTGCCTCGGAACCGGCGCGCTTCCCCTATGTCCCGGGCTATCTGGGCTTCCGGGAGGCGCCGGCGCTGGTCGCCGCCTGGCAAGGTCTGTCGCGCGTCCCTGACCTCCTTTTCGTGGACGGCCACGGCCGGAGCCACCCGAGGGGTTTGGGCATCGCGAGCCATCTGGGCGTCCTCCTCGACGTGCCGACGATCGGTGTCGCGAAGACGCTTCTGGTCGGCGACATCCCGGAGCCGCCGGGGCCGGAGCCCGGCGACCGCGCCCCGCTGGTCTGGCGAGGGAAAACGATCGGCATGGCCGTCCGGACGAAGCGCCGGGCAAACCCGGTCTATGTCTCGGTCGGGCACCGAATCTCGCTCGAAACTGCAGTCGAATGGGTGCTCCGGACAAGAAGCGGCTACCGCCTGCCGGAGCCGACCCGGCAGGCCCATCTCGCCGCCAACGCGCTGCGCCGCCACTTTCCGTCGCCGGATCCGGCCGCCTGAGCGGCCGGGCCGCCGCTCAGGCGCGGGCGACGACGGGAACGTAATCCTCGAGCCCCTCCTCCGGATCGTCGAACCGGATGACGCGGCCCGTCTCGGCCGAGCGGTAGAGCGCCATCAGCATGCGGACGACCTCGACACCGTCGGCGAAGGTTTCGACCGGGAGCTGCCCGCGCCGGAAGCATTCGACCATATGCCGGTTCTCGTCCGTGTAGCCGTAGACCCCGGCCTCGTCCTCCAGCACCGGCATCAGGCCCTGCTCGGCGTTCTGCTTCTCCACTAGGTCCTCGCCCTCCTCTCCGGTGACGGCCCGGGACATGAAGACCTTCAGCCCCGTGTTGAGCGAGTTGAACTCCATCGCATATTCCGGCCCCAGCAGCTCGAGCTGGATGCGCAGGCCGGCGCCGACATAGGCCCAGGAGGTCGTGGCCTCGATCATCAGCTCGCTCCCGTCCTCGTCCTCCAGGACGATCGTGCCGCGCGCGAAATCCTCGACGGGGCGCGCCCGGAAATCGATCCCCATCCGGTCGTGCAGCTGACCGGCATAGCGGGGCCGCGTCCATTTGAGATTGCCGACGGTTCCGTTCGCGCTGACCAGGCGCAGGCTGTCCCGCGGCGCGCCGGGGCGGGTCAGGAGGAAGCGCGCGACCTCCACCGAATGGCACATCATGTCCGAAAGGACGCCGCCGCCCTGCTTGTCTCCCTGCCAGAACCAGGGTTCGTGCGGGCCGCTGTGCTCCTCCGCGGCCCGGGCCAGATAGGGCCGCCCGGTGACCGGGACCGCCCGCCGCCAGACGATTTCCCGCCCGCGCAGCACGGCGGTCGAGAACAGCTGGTTTTCGAGATACCCGTGCAGCAGCCCGGCATCCTCGGCAAGGCGCAGCATCTCCCGTGCTTCGGCAACCGTGCGGGCCAGCGGCTTCTCGCAGGCAACCGCCCGCAGCACGCCCGGTGCGGATGTCACGACCCGGTGGATCTCCCGCATCGTCTCGAGCCGGGTGTAGTTCGGGGCCAGGATCCACAAGGCGTCGACCTCGCCCGACGCGATCATCGCCTCCAGGCTTTCGAACGCCCGTGCCGGGCCAAGGCCCATCGCCGTTGCCCGCTCTGCCAGCGCTTCGCGGTTCTTCGGGGTGCGGCTGTAGACGCCGGTCACCTGGACGTTGCGGACGCCCAGCATCGACTGCAGGTGGAACTTCGCAATGAAACCACTGCCGATCAGCCCGATGCGGAGCGTGTCCAGAACAGGAAGCGCGGTCATGGGAAGGATTCCTCCATTGCTGATGGGGATGATCGCCGGGGTCTAGTCCCCGCGATACGGACCGGTCGAACGCCGGACGACGAGCGGCGCCGGCAGCACCACATCCTCCTTCGGCACCGGGCGGCCCTCGAGCAGGTCGGCAAGCATCGCCATCGCCCGGCGACCGATCTCGCGGCGCGGCTGGGCCACGGTCGTAAGAGGCGGTTCGATCGCCGAGGCGAAAAGAATGTCATCGAAGCCGACGATCGCGACGTCCTCGGGCACTCTCAGGCCTTGGCGGAGAACCGCCTGCACCGCCCCGATCGCCATCTCGTCATTGGCAGCGAAGACGGCGCTCGGTGGAAGCGGCCGCGCCAGGAGCCGGGACATGGCGTCGATCCCCGAACGAAGGGTGAAATCGCCCGGCACGATCAGGGACGGATCCCGGTCATATCCCCGGGCAGCCAGCGCGTCCTCATAGCCCTGCAGCCGGTCACGGCTGATGATGCGGTCGGAAGGCCCCGTGATGTGGGCGATGCGGCGATGGCCCAGGGCGGCGAGATGCTCGACCGCGTCCCGCGCGGCGGCGCGGTGGTCGATCCGGACCGTCGGCAGGCCGAGCCCCGGCATATGTTCGCAGGCCAGAACGACCGGCGGCATCCGCGCGAGCGCGGGGGCGAGGCCCTCCCCCGCCCAGGGCAGCTTCCCGCTCAACAGGATCATGCCGTCCGCCCGCTTGGAGCGAAGCAGGTCGATATAGGCCCGCTCCCGTGCCGGATCGTTGTCGGTATTGCCCATGAGCACGCTGAACCCCAGCGCCAGGGCCTCTTCGTCCACCCCTCGGAAGATCTCCGGATAGAAGGGGTTCGTGATGTCCTGGACGACGACGATGATCGACCGCGTCTCGAGCTTGCGCAGGTTGCGGGCAAGGACGTTCGGGGTGTAGCCGGCTTCGGCGACGGCCTTCATGACCTGGGCCCGTGTCTCGTCGGTCACCAGCTCCGGCTTCATGAGCGCCCGGCTGACGGTGGCCGTGGAGACTCCGGCGAGGCGCGCCACGTCCTTCATGGTCGCGGGGCTCGCCGCAGGGCGCCGAAACGGTGGGTCCTTCGTGCCGGCCTGCGACATCTCACGCCCGCAGCCGGCGCTGTCGGCCGTAGAACAGCATCAGGACCAGAAGCGTCGCCCCGAAGATGATCTCGCGGCCATAGGCCTCGATGTTGAGCGTGGTCAGGATGCTGCGCAACAGAACCAGGACGACGGCGCCCGCCATGGTGCCGAGATATCCGCCGACACCGCCCGCAAGCGAGGTACCGCCGATGACCACCGCGATGATCGAGGGCAGGACGTACTGGTTCCCGATGCCGATGAAGACGCTGCTGGTATAGCCCAGCACGAAGAAGCCGGTCAGACCCGCGAACATGCCCGAGAGGCCGAACAGCAGGATCCGGACCCGGCGCACGGGAATGCCGGCAAGGGCTGCCGCCTCCTCGTTCGCGCCGACCGCATAGACCTTGAGGCCGAAGGGCGTCCGCCGAAGGAAGAAGACGAGCGCGGCACCGACCGCCGCCCATACGAAGAGCAGCCCGGGTATGCCGAGGACGAGCGGGGCGCTGATGAACTGCGTCAGCATGGGGGCGGCCTTGCCCGACGGAACCCCGCGGGTCAGAAGGACGAGCGCGCCCTGCAGCACCCCTGCCATGCCGAGCGTCATGACGAGCGGCGGAATGCGAAGCACGGTCGCGCCCAGCCCGTTCAGCAATCCGATCCCAAAGGTGACGGCCAGGGTGAGGACAAGCGCCGGAAGGATCATCGCGTTGTCCATCTGCATCACGTTGCCGGCGACGAGGGCGCCCAGCGAGACGAGCGCGCCGACCGACAGGTCGATGCCCTCCCGGCCGCCCAGGATCACGAGGTTCTGGCCGGCCGCCACCATGCCGAACAGCGCGGCGATGGTGAGCTGGCGCACGATCTGCTGGGGAGACGCGAAACCCGGCGAAACCGCTTCCCCGATCGCCAGCATGAGAACGATGACCGCGAGCGCGATGGTGAGCGGCCGGGTGGCGAGGGCAAGCATCGCCGCGGGCTGGAAGCGGGTTCCGGCGTTGGCTGAGGCGTTCGACATCGGCGTTCGTCCTCCCTCAGCGCCGCGACACGAAGACGCCGCCCGCAAGCGCGGCCAGGACGATCAGGCCCTGGACCAGGGTCTGGTACTCGAACGGCAGTCCGGCGAAGAAGATGACATTGTTGATGAGCCCGAGCGTCATCGCCCCGAGAATCGACCCGATCGCCCCGCCGACGCCGCCGCTGAGCGCGGTGCCGCCCAGGACGACGGCGCTGACCGACGACAGGGTCATGGCCCCGCCCATCAGCGGGTCGCCCGCCGCCGTCTCGCCCACGAGGCAGAGCGCGGCGAGCGAGGCGAACAGCCCGCTCAAGGCATAGCCGGTCATTCGGATGCCGACGACCGGCAGTCCGGTCTGGAACGCCCCCTGAATGTTGCCGCCGGTCGCAAGCAGGGCCCGGTAATAGCGCGTCCGGGACACGACCAGCACGAAGACGACGACCGCCAGCAGGATCCAGACGACCACCCGCAGTCCCAGGATCGATCCGGCATAACCCTGCCAATAGGCGGCTGGGGCCTGCTTGCCCGCCTCCGGTAGCACCCACAGCGCCAGGCCGGCGAAAATCGTGCCGGTGGCGAAGGTGGTTACGATGGGCTGGAAGCGAAGGACGGCGACGCAGAAGCCGTTGAAGAGGCCGGCGCAGACGCCGGTAAGACAACCGATGGCGATGCCGCTCAGGATCGCGCCGGGGCCGCCGCCCATGGCCTCGATGATCGTCACCACGACGACGTTCGCGACGGCGATGACGTATCCGACCGACAGGTCGATGTCGCCGGCAAGCACGACATAGGTCTGTCCGACCGCGAGCAGGATCAGCGGCAGGAAGGTGCTGACGTTCGACATCATCACGCCAGGCCGCAGGAACGAGGGCTGCAGCACCGCATTCACCGCGCACAGCAGAAGGAAGAAGGCGAGCGCCAGCAGCCAGGGGCGGCGCCTGAACTCCAGGCCCGCCCTGAACCCGGCCCGGCCGCCGGAGGTGAGCTTCGTATCTGTCGTCATGATCCGCTGATGCCGGCGGCGTAGGCCGCCTCGTAAAGCGCGAACTCGTTCGCGTCCGGGCCTGCCAGTTCGCGCACGATGCGGCCGCTGTTGAAGACGAGAATGCGGTCGGCGTTGCCCAGCAGTTCGGCGTCCTCGGACGAATAGAGGATGATCGACACGCCCTCGGCGCACAGCTCGTCCATGATGCCGTAGAGGTCGTGCTTGGTTTCGAGATCGATGCCCTTGGTCGGATCGTCCAGCAGCAGGATGGACGGGCTGCGGGCAAGCCAGCGCCCGATCACCACCTTCTGCTGGTTGCCGCCGGAGAGTTCCGCGACCGGAGAGGCCATCGAGGCGAATTTGAGCTTCAGGCGCTGCGCGATCGGCATGATGCGGTCGAGGAACCCCTGGCGGTCGACATAGGGCGACCGCTGCCCGGCCAGCGAGGCGACCAGCAGGTTCTCGAAGATCGGGCGGACAGGCAGGACGCCGTGCCGGCCGCGATCGCCCGAGATATAGGCGACCGAATGGCCCATCGCGTCCGCGGGCTTGCGGATCGATACCGGACGTCCGCCGATCCCGATCGTGCCCTGGCGGACCGGGACTGCGCCGAAAAGGCAGCGTAGCAGCTCCGACTGTCCCTGCCCGTGCAGGCCGCCCAATCCCAGGATCTCCCCCTGCCGCAGATCGAAGGAAACGTCGCGCAGCCGGTCGGTGGAGAGGCCGCAGACCGTCAGCACCGCCGCCCCGCCCCGCCCGCCGTGGCGGCGCTGGAAGTCGGAGGCGACGGTCGTGCCAACCATGAGGTTCACGACCTCGTCCTTGCTGGTCCCGGCGATCGGCAGCGTCGCGACCGTTTCGCCGTTGCGCATGACGGTCACCCGGTCGCCGATGGCGAACAGCTCGTCCATCCGGTGGGAAATGAAGATGATGGAACGGCCATCGCGCTTCAGCGCGCGGACGATGTCGAAGAAGACCTCGACCTGGCGGTTGTCGAGGGAGGACGTGGCCTCGTCGAAGATCAGGATGCGGGGCCGTTCCGACAGGACCTTCAGGATCTCGACGATCTGCCGCTGATCGGCCGAGAGATCGGCGACGAGGGCATCGGGCCCGAAGCCTTCGCCCGCGACGGAAGCGAAGGGGGCAATCGCCTCTTCCGCTTCCCGGCGCAGCCGCGTGGCATCGATCAGCCCGCGCGTGCGCGGCTCCCGCCCCAGGAAGATGTTCTCCGCGACGGTGAGCTGGGGGATCAGGCTCAGTTCCTGGTAGAAGACGCCGATGCCGGCCGCGGCCGCGTCGCGCGGGTTCCGGAAGGCGACGCTCCGCCCCCCGACGGTCAGCTCGCCGCCATCGGGGGCGACCGAGCCGGCGATGATCTTGCAAAGCGTGCTCTTGCCGCAACCGTTCGAGCCGATGAGGACGTGAACCTCGCCCTCGTCGAGCGCGAAATCGGCCTTCGACAGCGCGACCACGCCGCCGAACCGCTTCTGGACGTTACTGGCGCTTAAGACCTGCATCCCGGGCATGCTCTCGAACGCCGGACGGCGGGAGGCTTGGTGCGGGCCGTCCCCACTGCCGGCACCTAGAGGGAAGAAGCGACCGAGCGAGGGCGGCGCGGGCTACGCATTCGGAAGGCGCGTGGCCGGCGCCTCTCCCCGCTCGCTGCCGGCCTATTGGAAGAACTGCTCGGCCTCTTCCACCGTGATGCTGGACGTCACCGAATAATAGCCCGGCTTGTCCTTCACCTGCTCGTAGACCTCTTCGAAGTTCTCGTTGCTGATGAAGGGGATCGGCAGGTAGATCGCGTTGCCGTAGACGCCGCCGAAGACGTCGTCCTTGAACTCGCGCCCCTGCAGCCGGAGAACGGCGACGTTGAGGGCGCTGGCCATCACTCCCGGAGGATTGACGGACGCGGCGCTGCGATAGCCGTTGGCCTTCCAGTCGTTCAGGAAGTCGACGCGGATCTCACCGGTTGCGGCGATGTCGGTCCGGCCCGCCTCGTTGATCGCCCGCCAGGCGCCGGCGGCCATGCCATCCTGCACCCAGACGCCGTCGATGTCGGGATATGTCGCGAGCAGCGTCTGCATCGCCTGCTGCCCCTGGGCCTGGTCCCAGTTGGCGTTCGTCTCGTTGACGACCTCGATCCCGGGATACTTGGCAAAGACCTCCCGATAGCCGTCGATGCGCATCTGGTTCGCGGCATGCCCGGCAACGCCGTTGATGGCGACCACCTTGCCCTCGCCGCCCAGCTCCTTGGCCAGCCATTCGGCGGACTGCATCGCCCAGGCCTTCTGGTCGATGCCGACATAGATCGCGTCCTGCGACGACACCTCGGCATCGGTCGCGATCACGAGCACGCCGCGGCCGGCGGCCTGGGAGAAGATCGGGTCGAAGGCCGTGGGGCTGTTGGGATTGATGATGATGGCGTCGACGCCCTGGTTCATCATGTTGCGGACGGCGGCGATCTGCCCCTGCACGTCCACGTCGGACGACTGGATCACGAGCTCGATGTCGACGCCCCGCTCCCGCCAGGCCTCGGCGGCGGCCTTGGCCTCGTCGATCATCTGGGTACGCCATTCGCTGCCCACCCAGCCGTTGCTGAGGCCGATCGTGAAGGATTCCGCGTGGGCCACGCTGGCGGTCAGCGCCACCGCGGCAGCCGCGGCGGTCAACGACTTCCTGATCATGATTCCTCTCCTCGGGCTGTTCCCGTAAGCCTCCCGCAGGCTTCGGGGCCGTTTGTCATTATCGCCGCGCCGCCATGACGAATGGGACGCGTAGCTTGAATGTAATGGATTACACGACCGGGGAGAAGCCATCATTCGCCCGCGCCGGGACGGCTATCCCCGGTCGGGGCCGGCCGTCCCGGAGAGGAGGATCAGCGGATGGAACCGGGAACGAAGTTGAGGTCGACCTGTGCCGGACGGTCGGGGAGGTCGAGACGGGTGATGCGCGGCGCCGTCTCGGCAATCACCTGGCCGCGGCGCAGCACCAGAAGCCGCGTCGCCTTGAGGCGGATCGCCTCCATCGGATCGGCGGCCTGCAGGACCACGAGGTCGGCCTTGCATCCCGGCTCGATCCCGTAGCCGTCGAGATGCAGGATCCGCGCGGCGTTCACGGTCACGGCATCGAAGCATTGCCGCATGCCGTCGAGGGAGGTCATGAGCCCCACATGCACGGCCATGTGGGCGACGTCCAGCATGTCGCCCGAACCCAGCGGGTACCAGGGGTCCATGACGCAGTCGTGCCCGAAGGCGACGGTGATTCCGGCCGCCATCATCTCGGGCACGCGGGTCATGCCCCGGCGCTTCGGGTAGGTGTCGTGCCGCCCTTGGATCACGATGTTGATGAGGGGGTTGGCGATCGCGGCCACGCCGGCTTCGGCCATCAGCGGCAGAAGCTTCGATACGTAGTAGTTGTCCATGGAGTGCATGGACGTGAGGTGCGATCCCGTGACCCGGCCGGCGAGGCCGAGGCGCCGGGTCTCGGCCGTCAGCGTCTCGACATGGCGGGACAGCGGATCGTCGGTTTCGTCGCAATGCATGTCGACCAGAAGCCCACGCTCCGCCGCGATCTCGCAGAGGCGCGTGACCGACCGGGCGCCGTCCGCCATCGTCCGCTCGAAATGCGGGATGCCGCCCACCACGTCGACGCCCATGTCCAGCGCCCGCAGCAGATTGGCCTCGGCATTCGGATAGCGGTAGAAGCCGTCCTGCGGGAAGGCGACCAACTGCAGGTCGAGATAGGGCGCGACCTTGCGCTTCACCTCCAGAAGGGCCTCGACGGCCAGGAGCCGGTCGTCGCAGACGTCCACATGGCTGCGGATGGCGCCGATCCCCTGGGCCACCGCCATGTCGCAATAGGCAAGCGCCCGCGCGATCACGGCCTCGTGGGTCAGCTGCGGCTTCAGCTCGCCCCACAGGGCGATGCCTTCGAGCAGCGTGCCCGAACGGTTCAGCCGCGGCAGGCCGAGCGACAGGGTCGCGTCCATGTGGAAATGCGGATCGACGAAGGGCGGGCTGACCAGGCGGCCGGAGACGTCGATCTCCCGCCCGGCATCGCCGGTCAGGGCGGGCGCGACGGCGGCGATCAGGCCGTCCTTGACCCCGATGTCGACGCCGGTGCGGCCGTCCGGCAGGTTGGCGCCGCGGAGCACAAGATCGAAACTCATCGTTCGCCTTTGCGGTAGGGGATCATCAGGGCTTTGGGATAGGCCGCCCGACGGGACATGACGACGAGGGCCAGGATGCTGAGCAGGTAGGGCAGCATCAGGAAAAGCTGATAAGGCACGAGCGAGCCGACGGTCTGCTGCAGCCGGACCTGATAGGCGTCGAACGCCCCGAACAGGAGAGCGCCGAGAAGCGCCTTGCCCGGCTGCCAGGACGCGAAGACAACCAGCGCGATGCAGATCCAGCCTCGGCCGTTCACCATCTCGAAGAAGAAGGCGTTGAAGGCCGACATGGTGAGGAAGGCGCCGCCGACGGCCATGAGCGCACTGCCGACCATGACGGCCCCGATCCTGACCACGGTCACGTCGATGCCCTGGGCCTCGGCCGCCGCCGGATTCTCGCCCACCGTTCGGACCGCGAGTCCGACCGGCGTGCGGTAGAGCACATAGGCGACCACGATCACGGCCAGGAGCGCGAGCCAGGTGAGAGCGGTCTGCTGGAACAGCAGAGGCCCCAGGACCGGAATTCCCCCGAGCTCGGCAGCGACCGGCGGGAAGGCGTCGATGCGCGGCGGGCTCGATGTATCCGGCAGGACCACCCGGTAGACGAAATAGGACAGGCTGGTCGCAAGCAGGGTGATGCCGATCCCGGTCACATGCTGGCTGAGCCCGAGCGGAACGGTGAAGAGGCCGTGCAGAAGGCCGAACACGACGCCGACCAGGGCCGCCAGAAGCACGCCGGTCGCGAGATCCGCCCCCAGATAGACCGACAGCCATCCGGTCAGGGCGCCCGCGGTCATGATGCCCTCGATGCCGAGATTCAGCACACCCGCCCGTTCGCAGATGAGTTCGCCGAGCGTACCGAAGATCAGCGGCGTCGCGATCCGTATCGCCGCCGCCCAGAAGGCCGCCGTCGTCAGGATGTCGAGAATGTCGCCCATGCCTTCGCCTCAGCGCCAGCGGATACGGTAGCGCGTGACCAGCCCGGCAAGCAGCATGGTCAAAAGCGCGGTCGCCACGATCAGGTTGGCGATGTAGCTCGATACGCCGAGCGCGCGGCTCATGCTGTCGGCGCCGACGAAGACCGCCGCCACGAAGAACGCCGCGGCCAGAACGCCCAGCGGATGAAGCTGGGCCAGCATGGCGACGGCGATCCCCGAATAGCCGAAGCCGGGCGACAGGTCACGGGTCAGATAGCCTTTCAGCCCGGCGACCTCGCTGACGCCTGCAAGACCCGCCAGGGCACCGGAAATTAGCCCGACCCGGACCATGATCCAGCCGATCCGCATGCCGGCGAAGCGCGCCGCGTCGGGATTGGCGCCGGTCGCCCGGATCTCGAAGCCCCAGACGGTCCGCTCCATCATGATCCAGACAACGAGCGCCGCGGCGATCGCGACGATCAGCCCAGCATGGACCCGCGTCCGCTCCAGCACGGGCGGGAGCGTCGCCTCCGGGATGATCGGCGCCGATTGCGGCCAGCCCAGGCTCATCGGATCCTGCATCGGCCCTTCGAGCATCATCTGCACGAACAGGAGGACGACGAAGTTGAGCAGCAGCGTCGTCACCACCTCGTCGACGCCGAGCCTGGTCTTCAGCAGCGTCGGGACCAGCATCAGGAGCGCCCCGGCGGCCGCCCCGGCGACGAGGACGAGGGGGATCATCACGACGGGCGACAAGACGACCGCGCCGGAGCCGACCAGGACCGCCGCCATGGCCCCGAGATAGAGCTGCCCCTCGGCACCGATGTTCCAGAGTCTGGCCCGGAACGCGACGACGACGGCAAGCCCGGTCAGGATGAGCGGCGTGGCGCGGGTCAGCGTCTCCGACAGGGCGAAGCGCGAGCCGAGCGCCCCCTTCACCATGGCGACGAAGGCGGGACCGATCGGGGCTCCCGCGGCCCAGAGCGGCAGCACCGCAAGCGCAAGCGACAGGGCAACCGCCGCAACCGGCGCGCCGACGGCGAGTGCGACCGGCGTCCTTTCCCTTTGTTCAAGCCGCATCGGCGTCCTGTCCGGCCATCATCAGGCCAAGCTGGCGGATCGTAACGTCTCCCCTCGGCATGGTCCGGGACAGCCGGCCGCCATAAAGGACGGCAAGCCTGTCCGACAGCGTCAGCAGTTCGTCCAGATCCTCGGAAATCAAGAGCACGCCCGCACCGGCGGCGCGGGCGTCGAGAAGCCGCCGGTGCACCTCTGTGACCGCGCCGATGTCCAGCCCGCGGGTCGGCTGGTTGGCGAGCACGAAACCGGGCCGACGATCCAGGGCACGGCCCAGAATCAGCTTCTGCATATTGCCGCCCGACAGGAGGCGGATCGGCGTTTCCGGCCCCGGGCAGCGCACATCATAGGCGGAGATGATCCTCCGCGCCCAGTCGCGGGCGGCGCCGCGCTTCAGGAATCCGGCGCGGCTGACGGCGGGTCCGCGATAGTCCTCCAGGATCAGGTTCTCCCAGACGGTCATCTCCCCGACCGCCCCTTCGCGGTGCCGGTCCTCCGGCACCCGGCCGACGCCCCGGGCGACCATGGCGGCCGGCGACGATGCCGTGACCCGGTTTCCGAGCAGGCGCATCTCGCCCGCCTCGGCGTCGACAAGACCGGCGACCAGATCGGAGAGGACGGCCTGACCGTTTCCGGACACGCCCGCGATGCCGACGATCTCGCCGCTGCGCACGGTGAAGCTTTCCGCCTCCAGCCGCGCCGCTCCGCGCCGCGCCCGGACGCCTTCCAGCGACAGGACCGGCTCTCCCGGCTCCCTGGGCGTCCGCACGCTGGGCGGGACCGGACGGCCGACCATCGCCTCCGCCAGGCGGGCACGATCCGTCGCCGCGGTATCGGTGCGCGCCGCGACCTTGCCGCCGCGCAGAACGACGACGCGGTCGCTGATGGCCATGACCTCGGCCAGCTTGTGGCTGATGAAAACGACGGAGAGCCCAGCGGCGACGAGGCGCTTCAGGGTCCCGAACAGCCCTTCCGCCTCCTGCGGCGTCAGCACCGCCGTCGGTTCGTCCAGGATCAGGATCCGCGCGTTGCGGTAGAGGGCCTTCAGAATCTCGACCCGCTGGCGCTCGCCGACCGAAAGCCGGCCGACCGGCGCATCCAGCGGTACGACGAGCCCGGACCGTTCGATGAGGTCCGAAAGCCGTGCCCTCGCCCCCGCGCGGTCCGAACGGAGCCGCCACAGCGGCTCGGTCCCGACCAGCACATTGTCCAGGACGGAAAGATTGTCGGCCAGGGCGAAATGCTGGTGCACCATGCCGATTCCGGCGGCCAGCGCCGCCTTGGGATTCCCCGATGGCAGCGGCCTGAGGCGGCCATCTTCGCCCGCCACCTCGATCGTGCCCTCGTCGGCCACGTAGTGACCGAACAGGATGTTCATAAGCGTGGTCTTGCCGGCGCCGTTCTCGCCCAGCAAGGCCAGGACCTCTCCCCGGCGGAGGTCCAGATCGACCCCTTCGTTCGCGACCACCGAGCCGAAACGCCGGGTGATGCCGGAAAGCCGGAGGACCACGTTTTCCGGGTTCGAAGAGGAGGTCATGGACTGAGATGAATTTCCGGGGGCTGGATGGCGCCCTTCCTAAGAAGCCGGGAAGCGGGCGTCAAGCGGCAGTCCGGAAGGTCCGCCGCAAGACGCCCTTCCCGCACCCGTGCCGACGCGGGAAGGGGCATGATCGCCGCAACCCGAACGTCAGAGGGTCGACTGGGGCTCCGCGTCGTCGATCTCGACCACCAGCGAGCCGTCGAGGATCGCCTGCGTCTTCTCTTCGACGAGGTCGATGGTTTCGTGGCCGACGATCGCCGGATCCATCGGCGCAAGCGAGCTGCCGCCATACTGCATGTGGCTGTAGACGCCGTAGGATTCGGCCTTGAAGCTGCCGGAACGGACCGCCTCGACCGCCTTTTCGATCGTCGGCTCCATGTGCCACAGCGCGCTCGCGATCACCGTTCCGGGATAGTCGGCGGCCGTGTCGATCACATTGCCGATGGCGTAGACGCCCCGCTCCTTGGCGGCGTCCGAAACGCCGAAGCGTTCGGCGTAGAGGACGTCCGCGCCGCCGTCGACCATGGCGAAGGCGGCTTCCTTGGCCTTCGGCGGATCGTACCAGCTGCCGATGAAGGTGACGGAGAACTTGATGTCCGGCCGGACCTCCCGAGCCCCGTCCATGAACGCGTTCATCAGCCGGTTGACCTCGGGGATCGGATAGCCGCCGACCATGCCGATTAGGCCGCTCTTGGTCACCGATCCGGCGACGATGCCGGTGAGATAGGCGGCTTCCTGGATATAGTTGTCGAAGACCGCGAAGTTGGGCTCCTGCGCAGGCAGGCTGGAACCCATCAGGAAGGCCGTTTCCGGATATTGGGCGGCGACGTTGCGGGCACCGCGTTCGACGCCGAAGGCCTCGCCGATGATCAGGTCGGCGCCCTGTTCGGCGTATTCGCGCATGACGCGCTCATAGTCGGTGTTGGCGACGTTTTCCGAGTAGACATAGTCGATCTCGCCGCGCTCCTTCGCGGCGTTGAGCGCAAGATGGATGCGGCTGACCCACTGCTGCTCGATCGGCACCGTGTAGACGGCCGCGACCGACACCTTGTCCTGGGCCGATGCGTCCGCGGCCGCGAACCCGGCCGCCAGGGCCCCCATCATACACAGCGCCAAGCGCCGCCCGAACCTGACCATGCTGGTCCCTCCTTGCTGACTTCCTGGGCATCCCTCGAGACGGGCTGCCCATTTCGATGACTTCGTTCTTTCCTGCCGGACTCGGGGCCGGCCCGTGCCGTGCCGCTTAATCCCGCTCGCGCCGGACATTAGCCTACCGTAACGGTTTCGAGCCAGCCGGATCGCGGATGTCGGATGCAAATCCAGGACCAACCCGGCCGACGGCCCTTTGCCCCTAGAGCGACCACCCGCCGTCGATGACATGAACGGCGCCGGTCGTGAACGCGCTTTCGTCGGATGCGAGATAGACGGCCAGATTCGCCACCTCCTCGGGGCGGCCGAGCCGTCCCATCGCCTGGCGGGCGACGAAGGCGGCCCGGGCCTTTTCGGGATCGCCCTGGGCGGCGATCCGGTCGTGGAGCGAGGGCGTGTCGATCGTTCCGGGGCAGATCGCGTTGACGCGGATGCCGCGGGTCACGAAATCGGCGGCGACGGCCTTGGTCAGCCCGATCACCGCCGCCTTGGTCGCACCATAGACGAACCGGTTCGGCGCTCCCTTGATGCTGGAGGCGGCGGAGGACATGTTGATGATCGACCCGCCGCCGGCGTCCAGCATGCCCGGAAGAAAGGCGCGGATCGTCCGGTACATCGACTTCACGTTCAGGTCGAAGGAGAAGTCCCAGTCGGATTCGCTGCAGTCGAGAATGGTCCCGTGATGGACGAATCCGGCGCAGTTGAAGAGCACGTGGATCGCGCCGCATCGCTGCGCGAAGCCTTCCACCGCAGCGCCGTCGCGCACATCGAGCGACGCCGTCAGCAGCGACGGATCCGCCGCGTTCAGCGCGGCCAGGCTACTTTCGTCGATGTCGGTCGCCCAGACCTGCGCCCCCTCGGCCGAGAAGGCAAGCGCCGTCGCCCGGCCGATTCCCTGACCGGCGGCCGTCACTACGGCCACCTTGCCCGCCAACCGTCCCGCCATGGCCACTCCTGCGGTCTGCCATTCCGGCACCCCCGCACGGCCGCCGTCCTGCCCCGGCCATGATCGCTCCGGAACGGCCCGGCGTCGAGATCTTCACCGCCCTGGGCGGCGTCCGAACAATCGGCTATTGGTCCTGGCACGACGGATCTGACAGCGAGCGGAGCCTAGGATGCCCCGGTTTGCGGCAAACCTGACCACGATGTTCACCGAACACCCCTTCGGGGATCGCTTCCGGGCCGCCGCCCGCGCAGGCTTCACGGCCGTCGAATGCCAGTTTCCCTACGAGCTGTCCGTCGAAGAGGCAGCGGCGCTTCTGAACGAAGCCGGCCTTTCCCTGGTTCTCTTCAACCTGCCGCCCGGCGACTGGGCGGCGGGCGAACGCGGGATCGCCTGCATTCCGGGGCGCCAGTCCGATTTCCGGGACGCGCTCGCGCTCGCCCTGCGCTACGCCCGCGCGCTCGCGTGCCCGCGGCTGCACGCCATGTCCGGCCTTGTTCCTGGCGCGGCCGATCGGGCGGAGATCCGCCGGACCTTCGTGTCGAACCTCCGCCTTGCCGCCGCGGCTTGCGCCGATGCGGGAGTGGAGCTGCTGATCGAACCGATCAACAATCGGGATGTGCCCGGCTATTTCATGAACAACACGGCGCTCGCCGCCGGAATCATCGAAGAAATCGGGGCACCCAATCTGGGCCTGCAGCTCGACCTCTATCATTGCCAGATCAGCGAAGGCGATCTCGCCATGCGGATCCGCTCGCTGCTGCCGCTCACCCGGCACGTGCAGATCGCCGGCGTCCCCGACCGGCACGAGCCGGACTGTGGCGAGGTCAACTATCCCTATCTGTTCCGGCTCCTGGACGACCTCGGCTACGACGGCTGGGTCGGCTGCGAATATTTCCCGCGCGGACGGACGGAGGACGGGCTTGGCTGGCTTCACGGCATGAACGCGCCGGCCGCGCGCTGACGACTCTTGAGGCACCGGAGCGGAAACGGCACTTTGTGCTCTCCTGTTGGGCATCCGGCGCCATTCAGGCCCAGCAGAGGGCGGCACTCATACCTGCCGGGATTTCCGCCGCGCATTTCTCCTGGCCAGCATGGCGGCCGGCCTGCTCCCCAATTCCGTCCGGGCCGCCGAATCCGGCCCCGATCGCTTTGCCGGGCGCAGCCGGATGGTCGAGGTGATCGAGAGCAGCGTCGCCGTGATGACGGATATTCTCTCCGTCCGGCCGGAAAGCACGGTCCTGGAGGTCGGGACGGGGTCCGGCTATCAGGCGGCCCAGCTGGCCGAACTGGTCCGCGAGGGCTACACGATCGAGATCAGCCCGGATCTGGCCGGGACGGCTTCCGCAAGGCTGGCGCCCTGGAATACGGCCACGTCAGGACGCGGACGGGCGACGGCTATTACGGCTGGGAGGAGTCGGCTGTCGCAGTACAAGGGCTTGAGCACGGCGCTCAACGTGCCGAGAGCCGAGGTGGTGAGCGAGCGGTCGAGCCCCCTCGGGCTCGTAACCGTAGTCCCTAGCGACGAGATCCCGTTCCGGCACACGCCCGGCCTCAGCCTCAGTCTCAGCCTCGTCAATTCGATCGAGCGCCCGCGCCAGCTCGGCCACTTCACCGATGGCGATTCCTTAAGCGTCATCACCGCCTATGACGGCCGGCGCGAGCCGCTGGCCTATCTGGATTTCACGACCGCCGTCCCGCCCTACCAACTGCTGCGGCGCCCGGAAACCTTGATCCTGGGCGCGGGCGGCGCCCACGTGCTGCTTGCGCTCTATCACGCGGCAAGCCGGATCGAAGCGGTCGAGCTGAACCCGGATCTTTCTTGCCGCCGCCAGCCCGGATCCCGTCCCTGACGGCACAAGAGAATCGGGACATCGAAAGGCGCGGCTTGCATCCCGCGCCGACGGCGCTTAGACGCTGGCCGGACCTCAGTCCGGAAGCACAATCAGGAATCCGATCGGGCAATGACCTCCCTCCCCTCCGTGGCGATCATCGGCGGCGGCCCCTCGGGCCTCATGGCCGCCGAGGCGCTGGCCGCCGCCGGAGTGCCCGTCGATCTTTTCGATGCCATGCCTTCCGTCGGACGGAAGTTCCTGATGGCCGGCAAGAGCGGCCTCAACCTGACCCATTCGGAACCGCCGGACCGGTTTCTGGAACGGTTCGGCGCGGCGCGGAACGACCTGGAGCCGTTTCTCGGGCCATTCGGGCCGGACGCCGTCAGGGCCTGGGCCGCCGGGCTCGGCATCGACACCTTCGTCGGTTCCTCCGGCCGGGTCTTCCCGACGGACTTCAAGGCGGCCCCACTCCTTCGCGCCTGGCTGCACCGGCTGCGCGCGAGCGGCGTGCGGATCCATGTCCGCCATCGCTGGCGGGGCTGGACCGGCACGGGCGCGCTCGTCTTCGATACGCCGGAGGGCACGATCGAGGCCCGGGCCGATGCCACGATCCTTGCTCTGGGCGGCGCCAGCTGGCCTCGCCTCGGGTCGGACGGGGCATGGACGGCGCTGCTGGGCGAACGGGGCGTCGACATCCGCCCGTTGCGGCCAGCGAACTGCGGCTTCGACGTCGCGTGGAGCGACCATTTCCGCGACCGATTCGCCGGGCAGCCGGTGAAGCCCGTCGTCCTGACGGCCGCCGGGCGGGGCCATCGGGGCGAGTTCGTCGTCACCCGCGACGGCATCGAGGGCAGCGCCGTCTACGCCCATGCCGCGACCCTTCGCGACGAGATTGCGGCCCGGGGCGCGGCGGTCCTGACGCTCGATCTCGCGCCGGACCGGAGCCTCGACCGGCTGGCCCGCGATCTCGCCGCCCCTCGCGGCGGGCGCTCCTTTTCCAGCCATCTGCGCAAGGCCGCCGGGATCGAAGGCGTGAAGGCCGGACTCTTGCGCGAATGCCTGGCCGGGGACGCCTTTGCCGATCCCGCCCGCCTTGCGGCGGGCATCAAGGCCCTTCCCCTCCGGCTGAAGGCGACCCGCCCGATCGAGGAGGCGATCAGCAGCGCGGGCGGGGTCGCCTTCGGCGCCGTCAGAAACGGCCTGATGCTCCGGACGATGCCGGGCGTCTTCTGCGCGGGCGAGATGCTGGACTGGGAGGCGCCGACCGGCGGCTATCTCCTGACCGCCTGCCTGGCGCTGGGCCGTGCCGCCGCCCGGGGCGTTCTTGCCTGGCTCGAGCGGAAGGACGGCTGACCTTCCGGGAACCGGCCGACGTCGCCTCTTGCACCTCGACCCGCCCCCGCGATCCGGGGCAGAATTGCGGTCCGGGCAACGGAACCCGTTCCCTCAACGGATAGGGAGACAGCGGCCGTGGAAACCGATCACAAGAAGCGCCTGGCCGAACTGGAGGCGGAAGAGACACTGCTGACCTTCGGCCGTTTCGATTTCAGCGAGGCCTGGCGGATCGGCGGATTGCTGGTCGATGCGGCGCCGGCCCCGGTGGCGATCCGGATCGTGCTGGCCGATCGCGTCCTGTTCGCGGCGTCCCTGGACGGAACCTCCGCCGACAACGAGATCTGGCTGGACCTGAAGATGCGCGCGGTGAAGCAGTTCGGCCACAGCTCGCTGTGGCTGCACCATCACCTCCGCGCCCGCGGGCGCACGCTCGCCGACGTTCCCTCGGTCCTGCGGCCGATGGCCGATCATGGCGGCGGCTTCCCGATCCGGATCGGCGCCCAGGTCGTCGGCGCGATCGGAGTCTCGGGCCTACCGCATGAGGAGGATCACCGCCTGATCGTCCAGGCGCTGGAGAAGGTCCTGCTTTAGCCGCCGTCCTTCATGTGGGCCGGACCGGGCGCGCAAGCCTCAGCGTCGACACGAAAGGACCGGAACAGGGACTTCACGCATTCGGTCCCGACCTCCACCAGATCGAAGCGGCGGCCGAAGCGGAGCCAGTCGGAGACCAGGCCCGAAACCATCGCCCCGAACACGGTGGCCGCGGTTTCGGGCGTCCAGCCCGGCTTCAGCATGCCGTGCCGCGCTGCCGTCTCGAACGCCCGGATCGCGACCGCCTGCATACGCTCGTTCCCATCGCGCTGCCGCGCCAGCGCCTCCAGCATCTCGCCGACATATTCGCAGCGGTATAGAAGGATGGTGAAGACCCGCTGGCGCTGGGTGTCCTCGGCCAGGGTCGCCAGACATTCCAGGCACGCCCGTTCCAGAAGCCCGAGCGGATCGGGGTGTCCCTCCGCGACCGCCTGCTCGACGAAATCCTCCTGGGGCAGCCTCACGCGCTCGTGAAGCTCGCGGAACAGGTCCAGCTTGTTTGCGAAATGCCCGTAAATGGCCCCCCGGGTGACGCCAGCCTCGGCGGCTATCTGCTCCAGCGCCGTCTGCGAAACGCCGCGATCGAAGAAGAGGCGCTCGGCCGCATCCAGGATCCGCCGCCTTGTGTCCTCCGCTTCGATTTTCGTTCGACGGGCCATTGCATCGTTCCGGGCTGATCACTTATATACGTTCGTGTTTGTATATGTAGCACATCGCCCGGCCACGACAAGGCGGGCACGGAGTTTGCAACCCCCGGCAGAAATGGACCTCGACCTACTCCCTCATCGGAGCGGTAGCGCGGATCCTCTCGTCAGGAACTGATCCCGCAATTGCCCTCGGATGGATGGTCGGGGACGTGCCCTGCCGAACCCGTCCTGGCTCATGCCCCTGCGCAGGGGTCGCGTTACTGCCCAGGCAGCATCGAGAGATTTCGAATGCACTTTCCCTCCAAGTTTCGAAGCCTGATTCTCGCCCTCGCGATCGTCCCGGCGTTGGCCGGATGCGACGACGGGTCGCCCCAGGCGGCCGCGGGCGCCGAGATGCCGCCGACCGCCGTCAGCGTGGTCGAGGTGGCGCCCGCGGACATCCCGATCCTGAACGAGCTGCCCGGCCGGATCGCGCCGACCCGCATTGCCGAGGTTCGGCCGCGCGTCTCGGGCATCGTCGTCGAACGCGTGTTCGAGCAGGGCAGCACCGTCAAGCAGGGCGACGTTCTTTACCGCATCGATCCCGAACCGTTCCGTGTGGAGGTGGAAGCCGCGCGGGCGACCTTGGAACGGGCCGAGGCGGCCCGCGTCCAGGCCCGCCAGGAAGCCGACCGGCAGCGCGCGCTGCGCCAGCGGAACGTATCGAGCGGCCAGCAATACGACAACGCGGTCGCGGCCCTCGCCCAGGCGGACGCCGATGTCGCGGCCGCCAAGGCCAATCTGGCGGCGGCCGAGCTCAACCTCCGCTATTCGGAGGTCACGGCGCCCATCAGCGGCCGGATCGGTCGGGCGCAGATCACCGAAGGCGCGCTGATCGACAGCACGGACGTGCTGGCGACGATCCAGCAGCTCGACCCCGTCTATGCCGACTTCACCCAGTCGGCCAACGACCTGTTGCGCCTGAAGCGGGCGGCCGAAGCCGGGCTGCTGACCAGCCCGAACCCCGGCGAGGCCGTCGTGCAGCTTCTGCTCGACGACGGCACGCCCTACTCGCATCAGGGCCGGCTGCTGTTCTCCGAGGCGGCGGTCGACGCGACCACGGGCCAGGTGACGCTGCGGGGCGAGTTCCCCAATCCCGACGGCGACCTCCTGCCCGGGATGTATGTCCGGGTCCGGATCGAGCAGGGGGTGCAGGCCAATGCGATCGCCGTGCCCCAGCAGGCGGTCCAGCGCGGCCCGGACGGCCGCGCCCAGGTCTATGTCGTCAACGACCAGGGCGCTGCCGAAATCCGTCCCGTCGTCACCGGGCGGACCGTGGACAATCTCTGGGTCATCGAAAGCGGGCTGCAGGCCGGCGACACCATCATCGTCGAGGGCTTCCAGAAGATCGGCCCGGGCGCGCCCGTCACCCCCGTCCCGTGGGAATCGGAGGCCGCCGCGTCGAGAGGACTTGCCGCCGGAGGCGCGGCCTCACGGAACGCCGGGTAAGGACAGACATCGATGCCGAGTTTCTTCATCGACCGGCCCATCTTCGCATGGGTCGTCGCGATCTTCATCCTGCTGGCCGGCGTGATCTCGATCCCGCTGCTGCCCGTAGCCCAGTACCCTGACGTCGCGCCGCCGCAGATCCAGGTCAGCACCATGTATGCCGGCGCGACGCCGGAGGAGCTGTACCAGACCGTCACCCGGCCCATCGAAGAAGAGCTGAACGGCATCGAGGGCCTGCTCTACTTCGAATCGACGTCGGACACGTCGGGACTGGTCACCATTACGGCCACCTTCGCGCCCGGCACGGACGTCAACGAGGCGTCGGTCGAGGTGCAGAACCGGGTTCGCCGGGTGGAGCCGCGCCTGCCCTCGACGGTGACGCAGTACGGCGTCAACGTCGACCAGGCGGGTTCCGGCTTCCTGCTCGTCATCTCCCTGACCTCGACCGACGGTTCCTATGACTGGGTCGGTCTCGGCGACTATCTCAGCCGCAACGTCCTGGGCGAGATCCGGCGTATCGACGGCGTGGGCAAGGCGCAGCTGTTCGCGACCGAACGGGCCATGCGCATCTGGCTCGATCCTGACAAGATGGTCGGGCTCAACCTGACGGCGGACGACGTCACCAACGCCATCCGGGCCCAGAACTCCCAGGTGGCGGCCGGGCGCATCGGCGCCCAGCCGAACCCCGATACCCAGCGGATCTCCGCGGCCGTCACGGTCAAGGGCCAGCTCACCTCTGTCGAGGAATTCGGCGCCATCGTTCTGCGCGCCAATCCCGACGGGTCGACCGTGCGCCTGCGCGACGTCGCCCGGATCGAGATCGGTGGCGAGGATTACAATTTCGGCACCCGTCTGAACGGCCAGCCAAGCGCGGCGATCGGCGTGCAGCTTTCGCCGACCGGAAACGCCATGGCCACGTCGGAAGCGATCCGCGCCAAGATGGAGGAACTGGCCCGCTTCTTCCCGCCCGGGCTGGAATACGACATCCCCTACGACACCTCCCCCTTCGTCGAGATCTCGATCGAGAAGGTCCTGCACACGCTGGTCGAGGCGGTGGTGCTGGTCTTCCTCGTGATGTTCCTGTTCCTGCAGAACTTCCGGTACACGATCATCCCGACCCTGGTCGTCCCGGTCGCGCTGCTGGGCACCTGCGCCGTGATGCTGGCGACCGGGTTCTCGATCAACGTGCTGACCATGTTCGCCATGGTGCTGGCGATCGGCATCCTGGTCGACGACGCGATCGTCGTGGTGGAGAACGTCGAACGCATCATGGCCGAGGAGGGCCTGCCGCCCAGGGAAGCGACCCGCAAGGCCATGGGCCAGATCACCGGAGCCATCATCGGCATCACGCTGGTGCTGACGGCGGTGTTCGTGCCGATGGCGTTCTTCCCCGGCGCGGTCGGCGTCATCTACCGGCAGTTCAGCCTGACCATGGTCGTGTCGATCCTGTTCTCGGGCTTCCTTGCCCTGTCGCTGACGCCGGCGCTGTGCGCCAGTTTCCTGAAGCCGGTGAAGCAGGGGCACGACGCCCGGAAGGGATTCTTCGGCTGGTTCAACCGCGGCTTCGCCCGGACGACCCACGGCTACAGCTCGATGGTCGGCGCCGTCCTGCGCCGGTCGGGCCGCTTCATGGTGATCTATCTCGCCCTGCTGGCAGGGCTGGGCTGGGCCTATCTGCAGCTCCCCTCCGCCTTCCTTCCGGACGAGGACCAGGGCTTCCTCATCGCCGACATCCAGGCGCCGCCGGAAGCGAGCGCCAGCCGGACACTGGAGGTGCTGGAGCAGGTCGAGAACATCTTCCTGCAGGAAGAGGCGGTCGAGCGGATCGTGTCGATCTCGGGCTTCAGCTTTTCCGGCTCGGGCCCCAATGCGGGTCTCGCCTTCGTCACCCTGAAGGACTGGAGCGAGCGGGACGAGGACAACTCGGCCGCCGCCCTCGCCGGCCGGGCCAACATGCAGCTGTTCCAGATCAGGGACGCGATCGCCTTTGCGCTGTCGCCCCCGCCGATCATGGGCCTGGGCACGACGAACGGCTTCACGTTCCGCCTGCAGGACCGTGCCGGCCTTGGCCAGGAGGCGCTTCTGGACGCGCGCGACCAGCTTCTGGCGGCCGCTTCCCAGAGCCCGGTCCTGGCCGGCGTCCGCGTCGAAGGGCTGCCTGACGCGGCCCAGGTCAGGCTGACTATCGACCGGGAGAAGGCGAACACCTTCGGCGTCACTTTCGCCGAGATCAACTCGACCATCTCGGCGAATTTCGGTTCGTCCTACGTGAACGACTTCCCGAACGCCGGACGCATGCAGAACGTCACGGTCCAGGCGGACCAGGACAAGCGGATGACGACGGACGACCTGCTGAACCTCCATGTCCGCAACGTCCATGGCGGGATGGTGCCGCTTTCGGCCTTCGCCACGGTGGAGTGGATCAGGGGCCCGCTGCAGGTCGTGGGCTACAACGGCTATCCCTCGATCCGCATCGGCGGCGAAGCGGCCTCGGGCTATTCCTCGGGCGACGCCATCGCCGAGATGGAGCGGCTCGCCTCGCAGCTTCCGCCCGGCTTCGGCTATGAATGGACGGGACAGTCGCTGCAGGAGATCCAGTCGGGGTCGCAGGCCCCGCTCCTGGTCGCCCTCAGCATCCTGTTCGTGTTCCTGCTGCTGGCCGCCCTCTATGAAAGCTGGTCGATCCCGCTTTCGGTGATGATGGTCGTGCCGCTGGGCGTAATCGGTTCGGTCCTTGCGGTGATGCTGCGCGACATGCCGAACGACGTGTACTTCAAGGTGGGCCTGATCGCGATCATCGGTCTTTCCGCGAAGAACGCGATCCTGATCGTCGAATTCGCGAAGGATCTTCGGGCGTCCGGCCGGTCGCTCCTGGAGGCGACGGTCGAGGCGGCGCGGCTCCGCTTCCGGCCGATCCTTATGACGTCGCTCGCCTTCACCCTGGGCGTGACGCCGCTCGCGATCGCGACCGGGGCCAGCGCCGGCAGCCAGAATGCGATCGGCACCGGCGTGCTGGGCGGGATGATCTCGGCGACGGTTCTGGCCGTCATCTTCGTGCCAGTGTTCTTCGTCTTCGTCATGCGCCTGTTCGACAGGGGCGAGAAGAAGGCGGAGCAGCCGGACGCCCGGCCCGAGCCGACGCCCGCCGAATAGCGGCGCCTCGACCTCGCGACGACGCCCGACGGTTCCGGGGCGGGAAGGGGGCATCCCTTCCCGCCCCGGTTTCGTTTCGGAGACCCGGTCAGCGCCAGTCGCCGGGGTCGGTACGGATATCCCGCTTCTCCCAGACGAAGGTCGAGAAGAGCTGATTGCCCTCCCGTCCGACCACCCCGTAGACCGGCCCGGCGGAAGCCAGGAACTCCCCCGTTTCGGCGTCGTAGGCGAATGCCGCGAACTTGGCGATCCCCTGCTGGAAGCGACTGTTGAAAAGCGGCGCCTCGGGCGACTTCACCGCCCCGAAATCCGTGGCCGGAATGCCGTACATGGTCTCCGTCTGGTCGATCGACAGGGCGCCCGAGCGGATCTCGATGATGGTATCGGCTTCCGCCCGCGCGTCGGCCAGCCGGACGCCCTGCTTCAGCAGCGCCTCCTTGATGGCGCTGATGGCATATTTGGCGTCGATGCCTTCGAAGTTCGAAGTATCGACGAACGCCTTCCGTTCGTCCGGCAGGTCCAGCCGCAGGGCCGCGGCGGCATCGTCGGCCGCGGCCGAGATCAGAAGCTGTTCGGTTGCCGTCCGGCCGGGCACGCTTTCGGCGGTCCTGGTGCAAGCGACCGGAGACAGGGCAAGCATCGCAACCAGGACGCGAGCCCCGCGCCTTGCAGACCGCGCGGTCCGTCCTGCGGTCGGCCGATCTCGCGGCACCGGTGGAAACACCCGGCCCTCCAGGGATCCTGCCTCCGACCCCTTCCGGACGCGCTATCGTCTCAGCTGGTCGTAGACGAAGCCGCTGGCCGCGCCGGCCGCGGCGCCCGTGGCGGCGCTGCCCAGGAAATCGCCGTGGATCAGGCCGATGACGCCACCACCCGCGGCGCCCACGGCGGCACCGCTCAACGCCGCTTCCCCTGTCCTCCGATCGACCTCGCAGGCCGAAAGCAGGCCTGCCGCACACAGGAGGCAGGCCGCCCAAGCCCCCGCCGCTCGCTTTCTCATCACCAACCTCTCCTCACTCGGCCCGCGTCGTGGCGGCGCACGGATAGGTGGCCGCCATCGCCCGCCAGAATCCGTCGATGGCCGGTTCCGGCTCATGGGCCGGATTGGCCTGCACCCAGGCCAGGAAATCGTCACGAATCTGCGCCAGTGTCGGGACCGGATCAGTGCACGCCCAGGCTTCGATCACGCCGGCTTCGAGCAGTTCCTTGTAGAAAAGGCCGGTTCCCAGGATGAACCCCTCGCAGAAATCCGCCCCGCGAGTACCAGCACCGTTCTCCTCCAGACAGGCCGTCGCCAGGTCTCCGGTGGTCAGGGCGCTGGCCGATTCCGCCGCCTGGGCATGGGCCCCGCCGGCGATCGCCATCCAGGCGGCAAGCCCCGCGGCCAGCGGGGCCCCAGCGGTTCGAGGCCGCATCGCCTCCATTCGGGGACGCCCTCCTAGGGCATGCCCTCCCGGCACGGTCCTGAACGGAGTCTTCCCGGACATCGAGGCACCTTTCCGATTGAAAGTCCCGTCGGAGGAACGGCATTTCGGGGTCAAGGTTCCTGGTCCCGAAGGGGCGGTCCTGTCAGGGGCACGGGATGGGAGCGCTGCGCGACAGCCGCCCCCGCTCCCGGACTTGCTCCCTGGGCCCGGAGTCGAAATCGTGCGCACCAGAAAGTGATCTCTGCCCCCTTCCCGATGAGCGGACTTGTGCCAAGGAGTGGATGTTGGAAACGATCACCGCCGTACTGGTGATGCTGATCGCGGTCGTGATCAGCGGGCCGGTCACACGCATGCTGCCCATAGGCGTCCCGCTTCCCCTGGTTCAGATCGCGCTCGGCACGGCGATCGCGGCAAGCTTCGACTTCGAAGTCGTGCTGGAGCCCGAGATCTTCTTCCTGCTCTTCATCACACCGCTTCTTTTCCTGGACGGCTGGCGGATTCCCAAGCAGGGCCTGTTCCGCGACGCCGCGACCATCCTCGAGCTGTCGGTCGGACTCGTGATCTTTACGGTGCTCGGCATGGGATATTTCATCCACTGGCTTCTGCCGACGATGCCGTTGCCCGTGGCGTTCGCCCTTGCCGCCATTCTCTCTCCCACCGACCCGGTCGCGGTATCGGCGATCACCTCCCGCTCCCCCGTCCCGAAACGGGTGATGCACATCCTGGAAGGGGAAAGCCTGCTCAACGACGCATCGGGCCTTGTCTGCATGCGCTTTGCCATTGCGGCCGCGCTTACCGGCGCCTTCTCGCTTTCCGCCGCGGTCGCCAGCTTCCTGTGGCTGGCGGTCGGCGGGATCGCAATCGGCGCGGCCCTGTCATGGCTGGTCAACCAACTGAAATCCCGGATCTCGAAGCGCTTCGGCGAGGAGACCGGCACCCAGATCCTGGTCAGCCTGCTGATCCCCTTCGGGGCCTATCTCCTGGCGGAGCATCTCGGCTGCTCCGGCATTCTCGCCGCGGTCGCGGCCGGCGTCACGATGAGCTATGCCGAGTTCACCGGCATGGCCGGCGGCGAGACCCGGCTGCAGCGGGACGCCGTCTGGAACGCGGTCCAGTTCGCCGCCAACGGCGTCATCTTCGTGCTTCTGGGAGAACAGCTGCCGGCCATCCTGTCCGAAGCGGCCGAAGCGCTGCGCGAAGCCGGGCAGGAGCAGGTCTGGGTGCTGGCCCTCTACGTGGTCGCGATCACCGCCGCCCTGGCTCTGCTGCGCTTCCTCTGGGTCTGGGCCTCGCTTCGCCTGACCCTCTTTCGCGCCGGCCGGCGCGGCGAACCGAAGCGGGTGCCGAGCATGAGGCTGGTCGCGGCCGTGGCGCTCGCCGGCGTCAAGGGCGCGATCACCCTGGCCGGCGTCCTGACCTTTCCGCTGGTCATGAACGACGGCTCTCCCTTCCCGGCGCGCGAGCTGGCGATCCTTCTGGCCGCGGGCGTCATCGTCCTGTCCCTGATCGTCTCCGGCATCGCGCTGCCCAACCTGTTGAAGGACCTGCCCCTGCCGCCCGAAACCGCCGATGAGCGGGAAGAGCAGCGCCTGATGGCCGCCGCAGCGACAGCAGCCATCCGCGCCGTGGAGGCCGCCCAGCATCGCCTGGCCGAACGCAGCGGCGACCCCGACCTCTATGCCGAGGCGGCAGTCGACATCATGAGGCGCTATCGGGACCGGCTGGAGCGGGTGGAGAAGCCGGAGGCGAACATGTCCGGCATGCGGAACGCTGTCGAACGGGAGCTGAGGCTGATCGGCATCAGGGCCGAACGCGACGAGATCTTCCGCCGCGCCCGCGCCCAGCGCAGCAATGACGAGGTCGTTCGCAGGCTGGTCCGGAACCTGGACCTTGTGGAGGCCCGGCTGACGCGATGAACGGCCGTGGGCGTGACGCCCAAGGAACATTCATGCCAAATTCCGGCTGTTCCGGCCCAATTTTTGCCGGCTTCTGAAGCGATCAGCCGGGGCGAAACGGCAAGGGAACGGAGGCTGGCGTTGCGGAAGATCGGAGGCTGTTGGTACCGGTCCTGCTCCTGCTCGGCGTCTTCATCTATTTCAACAACACGAACCTGCTGACGCCCGAGCCGGGCGGCGAGCCCGCCCTGCTTGCCCATCGCGGGATAGCACAGCGCTTCGACGCAACGGGATTGACGAACGACACCTGCACCGCGTCCCGCATTCTGCCGCCGACACACGGCTATCTGGAGAACACCATCGACTCGATAGGCGCGAGCATCGAGGCCGGCGCTGACATCGTTGAACTGGACGTTCATCCGACGACGGACGGCCAGTTCGCGGTCTTCCACGACTGGGCACTCGACTGCCGCACCGACGGCCACGGCGTCACCCGTGAGCAATCGATGGCCTATCTAAGGACGCTCGACATCGGCTATGGCTACACCGCCGATGGGGGCGCCACATTTCCGTTCCGAGGGAAAGGCATCGGCCTGATGCCGTCGCTGGACGAGGTCCTCGAGACCATTCCCGACCGGTGCTTTCTGATCAACGTGAAGAGCAACGACCCGACCGAGGGCGAGATGCTCGCGGCCGTGCTCAACGGCCTGACGCCGGACCGGCGGCAGGCGCTGATGGTTTATGGCGGCGACCGACCGGTCGCCGCCCTGAGCGCGCTGGCGCCGGACCTCAAGACCATGTCCCGTGCATCGCTGAAATCCTGCCTGTTGCGCTATGTCGCGTACGGATGGACCGGATCCGTGCCCCGGTCCTGCCGTTCGATGGTGATCTTCGTCCCCGTCAATATTGCGCCCTGGCTCTGGGGCTGGCCGAACCGGTTCCTGGACCGGACGCGGTCTGCCGGCAGCGAGGTGTTCGTCGTCGGCCCCTATCACGGCGGAGACTTCTCGACCGGCATCGACAGCGCCGAGGACATCGCACGCCTGCCGCGCGGCTATTCGGGCGGCGTGCTGACGAACAAGATCGAATTCGCGGCCGCGCGGCTCAAGTCCCGGGAGTGAGGCGGCACTTCCCGCCCGGTCCCGGGCGGCGGCGGGCTCCCGTGGATCAACGTCCCCGGACGGCAAAGGCCCGGGCCTCGAGGGGGATGGTGCCGTCCGCCCGGACCGGAAGGGCAGCGTGCAGCTGCTCCCTCAACGCCTCCCGACGCTCCGGGGCGAGGCCCATGCAGTAGCCGGGCGCCGGCCCCTGCCCGCCCAGGAAGGGCCGCCAGAAGTCGTCGAAATCGGAAAACACGGTCGGGATCCCGATCACGCGGGTTTCGACGCGCGCAAGCCCCGCGTCCGAGAAGAGGGACGCAAGCCTGGCCGGCGAGCAGAGCGGGAAGCGCACGCCCTCGTCCAAGGCTGCCGCCGCGGGATCGGCTTCGATCGCAGCATCCCAGAAGCGTCGCATCATCTGCATGCCTTCGGCATAGTCCCAGACATAGGCGGCAACCGTGCCGCCCGGCCTGACGACCCGCCGCATCTCCCGGACCGCCCGGAGCGGGCGTCCGACAAAATTCAGGACGAGGCCGGAGACCGCGGCATCGAAGGACCGGCCGGCGCAAGGCAGCGCCTCGGCATCGGCCTGCACGAACATGACCCGCAGATCGCCGGTCTGCCGTCGCGCGTGCTGCAGGAACCCCGGCGAGGTGTCCGCGGCCGCGACCGATATCGGCCCGCATTCCTCCAGGATGGCTTGGGCAAGCGTCCCGGTCCCGCAACCGACATCGATCCAGTCGCCCCCAGGGGGCAGGCCGAGCCAGCCCAGGAACTCGCGCGCGACGCGCCGGCTCCAACGCCCGACATAGAGTTCGTAGGCGTCACCGGCAGACCAGAGGTCGCCACGTCCGGCCTCGACCATGAGACTGTCTTCCGGACAGGAGCTGTCTTCGGATCATAGCCCGATTCGCCGCCCGAAGCACGCGCCGGCCGGCATGGTCGGCGAGGGAATGCCGGGCACCCGCCGCCGGCAATCATCGTATTTCTGGATTTTTAATAGAATTGGCCGTACTGACGTTTCACCCGGTTTCCCGCGGATCACCCGACAGAGGTCCCCGATGCCCCTTCGCAGCGATTGGAAGGATGTAAAGGAGCGGTGGCTCGGCAAGAAATCTCCTCTTCCGCCCGAGATCGTGAAGAAGATCAGCGGCAAGGGGATGGATCTTGGGCCTTCCCTCGAGAAGTTCGAGAACGCCAAGAGCTTCGAGGACCGTCAGGCCAGACTTCCGGCGGTCACGAAGGCGATCGACGGCTATTTCTCCCTGATCGACTCCGCGGCTTCGGGGGCGAGCGGCGAGGCTGCCCGGCACCTCAAGGCGCTTCGACAGGAGCTCAAGGAAATCTCCCTGATGGTCATGGCGATGGCGCAGCCGCCAGCACCGAGCGGCCGGGCCAAGGAGCTGGAGCTCGTCTACGCCCGCAACCTGGCAGGCGGGCTCAGGCCGAAATGGCTTCAGCCCGGCGCAATCGAGGTTCAGGCCTGGGTCGTCGTCGACGAGGAATACCTGAAGCTGGTGCGCAACGGCTGGGTCGAAGACGCCCACATACAGATGATGAAGGCCGTCCAGAAGGAGGTCGAACTCCACACCGCGGCCTTCAGGGACACCATTCTCAAGATCGACGCGAAGATGAACGGCTTCTCGGCCCGGGAACGGGAAGCCAAGGTCAAGGAAGCCAACGAGGTCCTTCGTCACTACAAGAACATCGTCGAGCGCCGGATCAACGAGATCGTCGACCAGGTCTGGAAGGAACGCACCCAGCGCCACGCCTATCTGGCCAAGTTCAAGAAGGAGTGCCGCGTCAAGATCGGCGTCTCGGCGGTCACCGTCCTTGTCGGCTCCGCCTCGGCCGCCCTGTCGCTGGGCGCCGCCTTCACGAATCTCTTCGCCGTCGCCAAGGGGATTTACGACCTGGCGAAGACGCTAGACAAGATGACCCGCGACGTCCAGGAGACCGAACGGGAACTTGCAAAGGTTCTGGCCAAGACCAGCGATCTTGTCGAACGCCGCATCAAGGCCGTGGAAAAGCAGACCGGACAGAAGATCGACAAGATGAAGGAAGCCGGCAAGGAGCTGGCCAAGGGCGTGCTGGGCGAAGCCCATAAGCTGTTCTTCTCCACGATCAGCGACGCCGAAGCCGTTGCCGGGGAATACTACGGCAAGCTGACGAAGCTCGAAGCCAAGCGCGCGGAGATGTACAAGCGGATAGTAGAGTTCACGGACAATTTTCCCTCCACGCCTGGCATTGCCGGGGACGAGATCAAGAAGACGCTTCACGCGATGCACCGGAAGTTCCAGGCATTGCAACTGCAATACGAAAGCTTCGATCGGGATCTCGACAAGCGGCTGGAGAAGGGGAAGCGCGCGCTCGCGCTGGTGAAAGAGGCCCAGGAGTTCGACAAGGCAGCCGTGTGGGCGAAGAAGGTCGCCTTCCTCGGCGGCATTGCGGCAGGCCTTTCCAGCGTCGCGAACCTCGCCTTGTTCGTCGGCACCGGCAAGGAGTTGCTGGACGTCGCCTCCTCCGCTCTCGAAGAGATCGCCTGAGCACGCTTGCCCCCGGCTTCTTTCCCCGGCATCGACAGGGCGTGCCGGCGCAGGCTTCGGCACGACCCGTGGCGTTCGCCCGGACTAGCCGATATGGAATTCCCGGCGCGCCTTGCGGACCTGGTCGACGATATAGCCGTAGACCTCGGCGACCCGTCCCGTGTGATGGGTGTCAGGGTGACTGACAAGCCAGTAGCTTCGGGTGAACCGGATATCGGGCAGGATCCGCACGAGTTCCGGATAGAACTGGGCAGCATAGTCGTGAAGGACGCCGACACCGGTCCCGGAGCGCACGGCCTCGATCTGGCCGACGATGCTGGCGCATTCGAATCGCCGCGGCACCGCCTGCCGCAGCTCCTCGGCGTAGTCGAGCGCCCGGCTGTAGACGAGGTCTTCGACCGTGGTCACCAGCATCCGGTCCTTCAAATCCGCCTGCCGGTCGATCGGGCCGGTCCTCTCGAGATATGAGCGGGAGGCGTAAAGCCCGAGCGTATAGTCGGTGAGCTTCCGGACCATCAGGCGCCCATGGGTCGGGCGGTCCAGCGTAATCGCGATGTCGGCCTCCCGCTTCGAGAGCGAGAAGGTCTGCGGCAAGGGCACGAGCTGGATGGTGAGACCCGGATGACGGGACGCAAGCCTCCCCAGCTCCCTCGCCAGAAAGTAGTTCCCGAGACCGTCGGGCGAGCCGACGCGGACCGTCCCGCTGACGCCCATATCCGCCTTGGTGATCTTCGACTGCGCCCGCAGGAACTCGGACTCCGCGCGCTCTGCCGCGGCCATCAGCGTTTCGCCGTCGGGCGTCAGGGTGCAGCCCTGGGTCCCCCGCTCGACCAGCCTGACGCCGAGCTGTTCCTCCAGCGCCGAGACGTGACGGCTTACCGTCGCGTGATTGATGCCGAGCTTCCGGGCGGCACCCAGGATCTGGCCGCTGCGGGCGACCGCCAGGAAGATTCTCAGATGATCCCAGTCCATCGGACAGGCACTCGAATTTCCGCACAGAGGAACCGCAATTTCGCGCGTTGATGCGCAAAAATCAAAAGAAGAACCTTCCCCCTGCGACAGCTTCTATGGGGGTGAGCCAATGGTCGAAATCGGACATTTCATCGGCGGGCGCCGGGTTGCCGGGCGCAGCGGCCGGAGCGCGGAGTTCTTCAAGCCGATGACGGGCGAAGTTCAGGGAACGGTCGCCCTGGCCTCCGCAGAGGAGGTACGGCAGGCCGTCCTCGACGCGGCAGCGGCGCAGCCCGCCTGGGCGGCGCAGAATCCGCAAAGGCGGGCCCGGGTGCTGATCCGGTTCCTGGATCTTGTCCGCAAGGAATTCGACTCCCTGGCCGAGATGCTGGCCCTGGAGCACGGAAAGACCATCCCCGACGCCCGCGGCGACATCCAGCGGGGCATTGACGTGGTCGAGTTCGCGATCGGCGTGCCGCACCTGATGAAGGGGGAGTTCACCGAGGGCGCCGGACCGGCCATCGACATGTATTCCATGCGCCAGCCGCTCGGCGTCGTCGCCGGCATCACCCCGTTCAATTTCCCGGCGATGATTCCGATGTGGAAGTTCGCCCCGGCGATCGCCTGCGGCAACGCCTTCATCCTGAAGCCGTCGGAGCGGGATCCGGGCGTGCCGATGCGGCTGGCGGAGCTGATGATCGAGGCGGGCCTTCCGGCCGGCATCCTCAACGTCGTGAACGGCGACAAGGTCGCGGTCGACGCCATTCTGGACGACCCCGACATCCGGGCGGTCGGCTTCGTCGGCTCCAGCGCGATCGCGGAATATGTCTATGGCCGGGCGGCGACCCGGGGCAAGCGGGTCCATTGCTTCGGCGGCGCCAAGAACCACATGGTCATCATGCCGGATGCCGACATGGACCAGGCGGCGGATGCCCTCATCGGCGCCGGCTACGGATCGGCGGGCGAGCGCTGCATGGCCGTGTCCGTCGCGGTGCCCGTGGGCGAGAGGACGGCGGACCGGCTGATCGAAAGGCTCGTGCCCCGGATCGAAAACCTGAAGATCGGGCCGTCGACCGACCCCGATGCCGATTTCGGCCCGCTAGTCACGCGCCAGCACCTGCAGAAGGTCAAGGACTATGTCGAGATCGGCGTGAAGGAGGGGGCAGAGCTGCTGGTCGACGGCCGCGGCTTCAGCCTGCAGGGCTACGAGAACGGCTTCTACATGGGCGCCTGCCTGTTCGACCGCGTCACCCGGGACATGCGGGTCTACCGCGAGGAGATCTTCGGCCCGGTGCTCTCGGTCGTTCGCGCGCAGTCCTACGACGAGGCGCTCGCCCTCGTTTCGGACCACGAATACGGAAACGGCACGGCCATCTTCACGCGGGACGGCGACGCCGCCCGCGACTTCGCGTCGAAGGTCCAGGTGGGCATGGTCGGCGTGAACGTGCCGATCCCGGTGCCCCTCGCCTACTACACCTTCGGCGGCTGGAAGCGCTCCGCGTTCGGCGATCTCAACCAGTATGGGCCGGACTCGATCCGCTTCTATACGAAGACGAAGACGGTCACGACCCGATGGCCGTCCGGCATCCGGAAAGGAGCCGAATTCGCGATGCCGACGAGCTGACGGCGACCGGCGGCGCAAGGCGCCGCCCCAAGGTCGCCAGGCTGCTGCCTAGACGCCGCGGCCCGGATGCACGGGGCATCCGGGCCGCTCTCCTTTGCCGGCGTGGGCCGCTCGTGCTCAGATCAGGCCCTGCTCCTTCAGGTAGTCGGCCGCGACCTCCTCGATCGCCCTCTTGTCCACGTCGACGCTTCCGTTGAGCCGCTGCATCGTCCCATCGTCGAGCCGGACGGACAGGGATTCGAGAATTTCCTTCAGCTCCGGGTGTTCCTCCAACGTGTCCTGCCGCACCACGGGCACGAGGGCGTAGTTCGGGAAGAAGTTCTCCTCGTCCTTGAGAAGCTGCAGGTCCATGGCGGCGATCTGGCCGTCGGTGGCCTGGACGACGACGATGTCCACGTCCCCGTTCGCCAGCGCGTTGTAGGCCAGGCCCAGATCCATCGGCTTCAGATTGGCCCGGTCGACCTTGAACCCGTAGACCTCCTGAAGGCCGAGCAGCCCGTCCTGCCGCTTGGGGAACTCGGCCGTGGTGGCCATGATGATGTCTGCGCCGGCATTGTAGGCCGCGGCCAGGTCGGCGATCGTCTCCATCCCCTCCGTCTTCGGATTGTCCTTGCGGATCGCAACGGCATAGGTGTTGTTCGCCGTCGACGGAGCCAGCCAGACCAGGCCCTTCTCGGCATCAAGCTCCTTGACCCGCTGATAGGTCTCCTCGGGCGTCAGCTTGTCGGTGACCTTGTTGAAGACGATCAGCGAGGTTCCCGTATATTCCCAGTAGAGATCGACCTGCCCGTTCTCGAGCGCCGAGCGGACGATGGTCGTGCCCATGCCGACATTCTTCTTGACGTCGTAACCCTTGCTCTCGAGAAGCTGCGCCGTAATCTCGGCCAAGGTCAGCTGTTCCGTGAAGTTCTTCCCGCCGATGACGATCTCCTGCGCCGACGCGGAGGAGATGCCGAGGATCGAGAGCGCCGCGGATGCGGCAAGCGCGGCGATCGTGTTTCTCATCATTTCCTGTTCCCTTCTCCCTGGTTGGTCGAAGCCTCACCGAAGCGGGTTCACGCCCTTCGGCACGGCCCAGTACTGACCCTGGCCGATCGCGAAATCGACCAGGATGGCGAGTAGCGCGGTCGGGATCGCCCCGGCCAGCATCATCGGCAGGTCGTTGAGAGCGATGCCGGTGAAGATCAGCTCGCCAAGGCTGCCGCCGCCGATCAGGAAGGCGAGCGGCGCCGTGCCGACATTGATCGCAAGCCCCGTGCGGATGCCGGCCAGGATGACGAAGGCCGCGTTCGGCAACTCCACCTGGAACAGCATCTGCCGTTCGGTCATGCCCATGCCGCGCGCGGCCTCGATCAGCGGCGCCGGGACGGAGGTCAGGCCGGCGATCGTGTTCAGCAGGATCGGCAGCAGGGTCACGACGAACAGGCCGAAGATCGCCGGCGGCGCGCCGATGCCGAGGAACGACATGGAGAGCGCCAGAATGGCCAGCGTCGGGATGGTCGTGCCCAGATTGACGAACTGCGTCGCAACGTTCGTGAAGTGCCGGAACCGCGGGCGCGTCAGCAGGATGCCGAGGGGCACGGCGACGAGGATCGCGAGAGCGCCCGACACGGCGACGAGGAAGATGTGCTGCCGGATCAGGAACAGCACGTCCTCGCTGTACAGCAGCATTGCCGGCAGCATTCCGCTTGCCTGCAGATAGGCGCCGAACGCGAATACGGCCACGAGCTGCGCGACGCGCCGGAACGTCGCGAAGGGGCTGACGGAGCGGTCGGAAGCGGCCATCGCTCAGCCGTCCCGGTACGTGGCGCCGAGCGCATGGGTGATGCCGCGCTGCGTCACATACCCCTTGAAGAAGCCGTCCTCGTCGACGCAGGCGAGCCACGAGACGTCCCGCGCGAACATCGTCGAGACCGCCGTGCGCAGGTCATCGGCCGGGCTCACGACGGTCGGCAGCTTCTCGTAATGCTCCCCGACCGTGCCTTTCCGGCTGCGGGCGATCTCCAGGGTCACGAATCCGCGCGCCCGCCCCTGGGGGCCGACCATGACGATCGAGCTGTGGCCGGCCTCCTCCATCTTCGCCGCGGCGGCTTCCAGCCGGTCCTCCGCGCGCACATGGCCGGGATTCGCATCCATGACATCCGCCACCCGGATCAGGCGCAGCCTTTTCAGGGTTCGGTCCGAGCCGACGAAATCGGCAACGAAGGAATTGGCGGGATGAGCCAGCAGGTCGTCCGGCGCGGCATACTGGATCAGCCGCCCATCGCGGAAGATCGCGATTTGGTCGGCCATCTTCACCGCCTCGTCGATGTCGTGGCTGACGAAGACGACGGTCTTCTTCAGCCGCGCCTGAAGCTTCATGAACTCGTCCTGGATCACCTCGCGGTTGATCGGGTCTATGGCGCCGAAGGGTTCGTCCATCAGTAGGACCGGGGGATCCGCGGCGAGCGCCCGCGCCACCCCGACCCGCTGCGCCTGGCCGCCGGAGAGCTCCTTGGGGTAGCGCTTCAGGAAGACCCCGGGATCGAGATTGACCATTTCCAAGAGCTCGGCCGCGCGCCGGCGCGACCGCTGCCTGTCCCAGCCCAGCATGTCGGGGACGATCGTGATGTTCTCCTCGACCGTCTTGTTCGGAAACAGGCCGGTCTGCTGGATGACGTAGCCGATCGAGCGCCGAAGCGTCACCTCGTCGACCGCGGCGGTGTCCTTGCCGTCGATCGAAATCCGGCCCGAACTCGGCGCGATCAGCCGGTTGATCATCTTCAACGTCGTCGTCTTGCCGCAGCCCGACGGGCCCAGAAGCACGCAGACGGATCCCGCCGGCACCTCCATCGAAACGTTGTCGACCGCCGTCGTCGCGCCGAAGATCTTGGTAACGTTCTCGAGCCTGATCATCGGCCCTCCCTGAGCCCTGGCGAGGTCAGAAGGCGCTGCAGCGCGAGCAGCGCGTAATCGGCGACGATGGCCAGCACGCTGACGGCCACCGCTCCGGTGACGAGCTGGCGGATGTCGGTCTGCGAGATGCCGCGCGAGATGAAGGCGCCGAGGCCGCCCGCGCCGATATAGGTGGCGATCGCGCCGACGGCGATGTTGAGGACGACCGCGTTCCTGACGCCGTTGATGATGACCGGCAGCGCGATCGGCAGCTCCACATGGCGCAGCCGCTGCAACGGCGACATGCCCATGCCGCGCGCGGCCTCGCGCAGCGCCGGATTGATGTTCATGATCGCCGTATAGGTGTTCCGGATGATCGGCAGCTGCGCGTAGAGGGTAAGCGCGATGACCGCCGGCACGTAGCCGATGCCGTGGCCGAACGGGGAAAGGACGGGGATCAGAAGGCCGAACAGCGCGATCGACGGGATCGTCATGATCACCGCCGCACCGTAAAGGACGCGGTCGGCCAGCCCCTTGTTCTGGGTGATGAAGACGCCGAGTGACACGCCGGTCGCGATCGCGATCAGAACGGCGACCCCGACCATCGAAATGTGCTCCAGGGTGCGCTCGGCGATCAGGTCGAGGTTGTCGACCATGTAGCGCAATATTTCCATCGTCGTCGAACTGTCTCCCAGGGTTCGCGATAGAGAACCGCTGCGCTCCCGCCAGGGATGCGCAGCGATACGGGCGTTCCGGCGATCCGGGCGTCGGCCGTTGTCACGACCGTCGACGGGCGCTCCCGGTCCCTGATGTTCACGACGGCCGCCGGGTGGCGTGCGGCGCGTCCGCTTCCATAGGCGCCCCTGCTCCCGCAACGAGGCGATGCCGGTCCCGGCGAAGCGTTCCCGTGCCGATCGGGGCGGAACGGCGCGGCTACGCCCCGATGGACCGTCAGGGGCTGTTTCGCCTCAGATCGGTCCCTCAAGGAACTCGTCCTCGTAGGGGAAGCGGGACAGGAGTTCCGTCCCGGTTTCGGTGATCAGGATCTCGTCCTCGAGCTTGACGCCTTCGCGCCCGCCCTTCTCGCCGATATAGCTTTCGACGCTGACCACCATGCCGGGAACGAGATAGCCGTCCCGGCCATAGGTTTCGTAATCCATAGCATGGGCGATGAACGGTGTCTCCCCATGCATGCCGACCCCGTGCATGACGGAGGTGTAGCGCTGATCCACGAACCGCTCCGGGATCTTCCAGGCCTTCTCCGCGACCTCGCGGAACGCCATCCCGGGCTTCACGATCCCGATATTGTGCTGCACCTGGTCATAGGCCATGCGGTACAGCATCTTCTGATATTTCGTCGGCTTGCCCGGTCCGCACCGGAAGGTGCGCGAGAAATCGGAATAATAGCCGTAGCAGCCGATCGTATCGGTATCGAGGGCCACCAGCTCGCCGGGCCTGATCTTGCGGCCGCTCGCCTCGTTGAACCAGGGATTGGTGCGCTGGCCGGAGGTGAGCAGGCGGGTCTCGATGAACTCGCCGCCCTGCCGGATCACCTCGTGATACATGATCGCGAACAGCTCGTTCTCCGAAACGCCCGGCCTGATCGCGTCGCGCACGGCGGCGACGGCGGCTTCGGCGCCCGCCATGCTGGCCTGCAGGCACTTGATCTCCTCCGGCGTCTTGACCGCCCTGACGGCCAGAATCTCGCCCTGGCAGTCCTTGACCGTGCAGCCGCGCTTCTCCAGCGCGACGGCATGGAGATGCTGGCACCGGTCGAGCCCGATCTTCATGGATCCGCCGCCATGGGTCTTCAGCAGGTCGGCGATCTCGTCGGCGAAGGGACCGGCGGTTTCGTCGTCGCGCCCCGAAACCGAGGACCAGACCAGCTTCGACGGGCGCGCCTCGTCCACCGTGTCCAGCACCGTGGAGACGTGATAGCTCTGCGGATATTCGAACAGGATGATCGGCCCCTCGACCGGAATGAAGAAATACCGGGTCGAATTCCTGAGGAAATAGCCGAACATGTTGCGCGATCCGGTCGCGTAGCGCTGGTTGTACGGATCGAATAGGACGACCGCGCCGTATCCGGCCTCGCTCATCCAGTCGCGCAGCCTCTTCAAACGCCCTTGCCGCAGGGCGTGCGCGTCGATAAAGGAGGGCTCCGTGTCGGACAGCCACATGCCGCCGGCCGGGTCGGCCGTCGCGGGATGCCTCATTCCTTCGGCCCAATCGACGTCGTCGACGCTGTGGGGATCGAAAACCACGATGCTCATGGGATCACCTCCGTTTCCTCCGGAGGATAGATCATCCGGACGGCCCGGGTTGTGCGGGCTCCCGCACGCTTTGTGCGGAAATCCGCAACAATCTCCGTAAAGCTCGCCTCTCCTCGATCGCTCCGGCTTTCCTCCCGCCGCTATTTGGCGACGGATCGGTTCCGCCGCGCGCGGCCGGGCGTATCCCCGAAATGCTCCTTGAAAGCGCGGGAAAAGCTCGACGCGTTCCGGAACCCGCAGCAGAGTGCGATCTCTCCGACCCGAAGCCTCGAGTGGAGGAGCAGATCGGCGGCGCGCCGGAGCCGCAGGATCCGGTAATAGGCGCTCGGCGTCGTCCGGAGCTTGAGCTGGAACGCGCGTTCCAGCTTGTCGGCCGAGACGCGGAGGCGCCGGGCCAACTCGGCCATGCTCAGGCGGTCTTCGACCGCGTCCTCCATGATGGCGACGGCGGACAGCACGAAATCGTCGGAAATTCCCGTCCGGATGCGCAGCGGCATCATGCGCCGGTCGACATCGGACCTGAGCGGGCTGTGCATGTACCATTCCGCGACGCCGGTCGCGAGTTCCGGTCCGCAGTCCCGTCCGATCATCTCCAGCATCATGTCGAGACTGCCGACCCCGCCGGCCGAGGTGAAGCGCCGCCGGTCAATGACGTAGAGGTCGGGACGGAGGTCAAGATGGGGAAAGGTCTCGCTGAAGGCCGCCTGGCTCGTCCAGTGCAGCGTGCAGGCATGGCCGTCCAGCAGGCCGGCGCGGGCGAGAAAGAAGGCGGCGTCCGCGACCGCCCCGATATGGGCGCCCGCCTGCAGATTCCGCCTGATCCAGGCGACGGCCTCGTCCGCGACGATCTGATCCGCATTGCCGCCCGAGCAAACCACGATGCGGTCCACGACCGGCGCCGTCGCGACCGCGTAATCGGGCTCGATCGCGATGCCGTTCGACGCCAGGACGCGGTCCTGCTGCAGGCCGACGGTGATCCAGGAATAGCGATTTGTTCCGATGAGCGTATTGGCCGCCCGCAACGGCTCAATGACGGAGCTGAACGCCATCAGCGGAAAGCCGGGCAGGACCAGGACCGCAAATCTGATCGGCGCCTCGGCCGCCTGCGGGGAAGTTCCGTCGTTCTCGATTGTCTCGGCCACTCGCGAAGGGAAACGATCGGGTTCAAAGGCTACTCGAACGTCAGGGACTTTCCCGCGAGGGTGGCGCCCGCGTCAACCGCCGACGGGCGATGCCGCGCGGGACGCCCCGCGGGCCGCTTCGGTCGGCCGAGGGATCCGGGTCCGGTTCTTTTCGTTGACTATCTCGCCATGCGCTCCCGAACGGCGGTTGCCCGATGTACGGATGGAAGCCGCCGGCATTCTCTGGTGGACGAAGCGGGATGGCCATGACCCGGTCATTGCCCCCGGCCGGACGATGAAGCGACGATCGGCCCTGCTGCGGGGCGACGGCCCGCCCGTCCTCGGCAACCGGTGGTACGTCGACAATGCCGTTCCGGCCCCCGGCAACGGCAGGTCGTGGGCGACGGCCTGGCGGTCCTTCGACGACATCGGCTGGCAGGCGATCCGCCCGGGCGACGTGATCTACATATCGGGCGGCAACATCGCCAAGATCTACCGCCAGACCCTCAAGATCGACGCGTCCGGCGCGCCCGGCAGGCCGATCAGGATCACCCCGGGCGTAGACCCGGGGCATGACGGGGAGGTGATCCTGGACGGCGAAGACACGCTCACCTGGGGCGTCAACGCCAACGGCGACAATCACGTCATCCTGGAGAAGATCACGGTGCAGCGGTTCCGGCGGGCCTGCATCGCCTGGTGGAACTCGACCGACGTCACGATCCGGGACTGCGCCATCGACACGGGCATCGGATCGAATGTCCGGGGCGAGAACGCCCGCGGCCTGGACTTGCGCAACCTCAAGGGCTGCACCGTCCGGGGCAACTTCATCACCACGGCCGGGTTCACGCCGTGCCAGACGGACGGCGTCTGGTCCAACGGAAACACGGATATCGTCATCGAGGACAATTGGATCGAGATCCTGAACGCCAACGACGACGGGCATTCGGACGGCATCCAGTCCTATCTCGACAACTCGATCACGATAAGGCGCAACACCGTGATCGGCCCCTCCCCCGGCGGCCACAACCACGTCATATGGTTCTCGAACCTGCGCGAAGGGCACACGCTGCTCTGCTACTCGAACGTCCTCTGGGCGCGGGGCGCCCAGTACAACGCGACCTTCTGGCGCGACCGGGAAGCCGGCTTCGCCGAACAGGGCACGTTCAAGCTGTTCAACAACACGATCGTCGGCGGCAGCCGGGGCCTGACGCTGGAGCATCTGTCGGACATCCACTGCCGGAACAACATCATCGTCCCCTCGCCCGGCGGCATCGGGCTTCGGCTGGTCGGCATCACGGCGCCCGCCGCCCGCGTGACCTGCAACCTGATCTGGGCGCCGCGCGCGACCGTCGCCTGGACCGACCGCGGCGAGCGAAGCTGGTCCCAGCTTCTGGCCGAAGGCTGGAACGCCGGCGGTGTGAACGCCGACCCGAGATTCACCGATCCGGCCTACGGCGACTTCACCCTCCGGCCCGGCTCCCCGGCGATCGGCGCGGGCGAGAGGATCCCGGAGGTGGAAACCAACCGCCTGGGCCGGCCCCGGCTACGCCGGTCCGGCTACGATATCGGGGCGTTATGAGGTGACAGTCGGATTTGGATCAGGGAGTAACCAGGGTGGGGCCGGGTCCCAGAACTTCAAATGAAGTTAACGTTTGCCGAACGCTGAGGTTGGCGTTCGGCAGCGCCGGTTACATCTTCACCAACGCTGCCTTCGCAGCATAAACCGCCGGGCAAAGCCGCTTCAACGACGACGATTGCACTGCCTCGCGGTACCGAGATAACGCCCCGGTTCTCGTGGCCGCGAATTTGAGGTCGTCAAGCAACGCATTCACTGGATCTGTAACGACTCGTCCCGCGCCGCGCGCCCACGCCCGGCGGATCAGGCTGCGCCGACCAAGTCGGGGCGCTGCAGCAACGCTGCGATGGCAGCGGCGGTTGCGGCAGTCCCCAGCTTTCCGCCGACGTCGCGGGTTGCCTGCCCTGTGCGCACCGCCGCTTCCACCGCGGCGCCAATGGCATCGGCCGCCTGCACATACCGGTTGTCGTTCCGTCGCCGACCGTACCAGTCGAGCATCTGGGCGGTCGACAGGATCAGTGAAATCGGGTTGGCGATGTCGCGCCCAGCGATATCGGGAGCCGACCCATGAGAGGCCTGGGCCATGGCATATTCCGTCCCGGCGTTGATCGATCCGCCCAACCCAAGGCTCCCCGACAGTTCCGCTGTGAGGTCGGACAGGATGTCACCATACATGTTGGTGGTCACGATTACGTCGAACCGATGCGGTGCCCGGATGACATGGGCCATCATCGCGTCGACAAGATAATCGTCCGTCTCGACGTCCGGAAATTCCTTGGCCACGGAACGGCAGATATCAAGGAACATGCCATCGCTGACCTTGAGCACGTTCGCCTTGTGCACGAAGGTCAGCCGCTTGCGGCGGCTCCGTGCCAGTTCGAAGGCAGCGCGGGCTATGCGCTCGCAGCAATGGCGCGTGATACGCCGGATCGCAATGGCGACATCGGCCGTCACCAAAACCTCGCCGCCACCGCTTTCCATGTTACGGTCGGCGTAGAATCCCTCCGTATTTTCCCGGACAACCACCAGATCAAATGGGCCGACCTTGCTGGGCACACCTTCATAGGTACGCGACGGCCGGATATTGGCGAACAGATCCAGGCGCTTTCGGAAGAACATCGACGGGTTGATCTCGCCCCGCGACGCATCCTTGAAGTCGAACGTCGCTGCAGGCCCCAAGATCAGTCCATCCGCAGCCCGCACCTTGTCGAGCACCGCCTCGGTAATCGTGGCGCCGTATTTCGCTAGGCTCGCATGGCCCATAAGATCTTCCTCGATCTCGATGGGTAGACCGAAACGATCGACGACCGCGTCCAGGACGACGCGAGTCGCAGCGCTGATTTCCGGCCCGATGCCGTCACCTGCCAACAGGACAAGCTTCATTGGATTCTCCAGGTACAGTAGTATACGCCTGCATACGGGAAGGCGACACGAGATGCCCTCCACCCTTGCCGTAGGGCAGGGCACAACAGAGGAAGGACGAGATGGCGAAAGTGATGCGAGGGAATGCAGGCGCGCGCGAAGTGAGCCGCGATTTGGGCCTTGCGGCCTATATGCGTCTCAAGGAAGCGATCGAGGACGGCCTTATGTTGCCCGGCACTCGAGTCACCGAGGTCGAGCTGAGCGATCGCTTCCAGATGTCCCGCACGCCAATCCGGGAAGCGATCTATCGCCTTGAATCGGAAGGATTGTTGACGCACGAGCCGCGCCGCGGGTTGATCGTCACCCAGCCCGACCATCAGATGGTCGTGGAGCTCTACACCATGCGCGAGGCGCTCGAGGGCACGGCGGCCCGCCTTGCCGCCCAGCACGCCTCGGAAGCCGAACTGGCTACTCTGTCCGAAATCAACCAGAAGGAACCGGAGCTTTTCGACAACCCGCGTCAACTGTCGCGTCTCAACCGACGTTTCCACAGTCTCATTTCGATGTCGGCGCACAATCGCTATCTGCTCAAGAGCCTGGAAAACATGGCGTCGACCATCGCGTTGCTTCCGACCATGCTTAATCTGGCGGGCCGGGCGGAACAGGCGCACGCCGAGCATAAGGCGATCCTTGATGCGATCGTTTCGCGATCGCCCGACGCCGCCGAGATGGCGGCGCGCGAGCACATCCGGTCGGCGGGCCGCTGGCGCATTGAACTGCTGTCGCGCAGCTATCAAGACTGAGCCCCCCGAAGATTGCGCCGTTCGGCCGCCGCCTCCCGGTAGAGCCGGATCGAGGAGGAGGTCAACACCAGCACCGCGACCGCCACGAAGGTCAAAGAGATCGGGCGGGTGAAAAAGACGGTGAAATCCCCTTGAGCGATGTTCAGGGACTGGATGATCGCGCTTTCGATGGGTCTACCCAGAATAAAGGCCAGGATCGCCGGCGCCAGCGGATAGCCCAGCCACTTCAGCCCTGCACCGATCATTGTGAACGTCGCCAAGGCGAGGATGTCGAACGGATTGTTCTGCACCGTGTAGACGCCGATGAGCGAGACCACGATGATGATCGCACCGATCAAATCGGCCGACAGGCGCAGGATCGAAACCCAGATCCCGATCAGCGGAAAGCTCAGCGCCAGCAGAATCCCATTGCCGACGACCATGCTGGCGATCAAACCCCAGGCGACATCGGGATGATCGCGGAACATCAGCGGGCCTGGCGTCACGCCTTGGATCATCAATGCCCCGAAGAGGATGGACAGGGCGGCCGAGCCGGGAATGCCCAGCGTCATCAGCGGCAGAAAGCTGGCGTTGGCGAAGGCATTGTTGGCCGTTTCCGGACCGGCGACGCCCTCGATGGCGCCCTTGCCGAACCGTTCCGGCGTACGGCTCACTCGCCTCTCGATGGCGTAGGAGAAGAAGGTACTCACCGCCGAGGCCATGCCGGGGAGCACACCGAGCACCATGCCGATGCCGGTGCCACGCAAGATGGGGCCGACACTGCACGCCAAGTCGGACCGCTCCGGCAGCAGGCGCGTGATCTTCGATGCCGACCCGCCAATCGTAAGGGGGCGGAAGACACTTAGCAGCACATCCGACAGCCCGTAGAAGCCCATGATAATGGCCAACAGCGGAACGCCGTCGAGGAGATTGGGATTGCCGAAGGTCAGTCGCGGTATGCCCAGGCCCGGATCGCTGCCGATTTGGGAGAGCATGAGGCCGAAGACCACCATGATGATGCCCTTGAGCACCGATGTGCCCAGCAAGCCGGCAGCCAGGGTGAGTCCCAGGATCATCAGCGTGGCATATTCGGGCGGCCCGAGTTGCAGGGCTATCCGGCTGATCGGCAGGGCGACCAGGGCCAGTGCGATCGTCGCCGAGGTTCCCCCCACGAACGAGCCGATGGCTGAGATGGAGAGCGCCACTCCCGCCCGTCCCTGCCGGGCCATGGGATAGCCGTCAAAGGTGGTTACGATCGACTCGGATTCGCCCGGCACGTTCATCAGGATGCTAGTTATGGTGCCACCATAGGCGGCGCCATAGAAGATGCTCGCGAGCATGATGATCGCCCCGGCCGGGTCGAGGTGATAGGTAATGGGAATGAGCAGCGCCATGCCGGCACTCTGTCCCACGCCGGGCAGTACGCCGACGAGCATTCCGGTCATGCAGCCGATAAGGGCGAAGGCAAGGTTCTGCCAAGTGAACACCACCTCGAAGCCCTGCAGAAGTCCGAGAAGTCCTTCCATGGCGTGGCCCTCTGCCGCTAGAGCCCGATAGCCGCCAGCGGCGCGATGGCGGCATTGGGCAGATTGACCCCGAGCAATTGCCCAAACACCAGCCACGCTACCACTACGGCCATAACGGCCTCGATGGCGCTGCGCGATGCGGAGCGACCCAGCACGGTCATGGCAACGAAGGCCAGGAGTGTCGTCGAAACCAGGAATCCGACCCGTTCAAGCACCAAGCCATAGGCGAACAGCGTGACGGCAAGCGCCGCGAAACGCACCAGGCCGGACTGGGTAACGTCCATGGCTTCGTCGTTTTCGTCCGCATTGAGAATGGCGGCGGGGTTGTCAGGCGTGGCCCGGGAACGAACGACCGTCCGGCGGGACAGCAGCAGGCCGACGGCCTGAGCCACAGCCAGCCCCAGCATGAGAATTGCCAGTCCCCGAATGAACAGGCCGGGCCCCGGTCCGAAACGGGTCATGACCTGCAGGTCAGCGGCGGCCACCAGGGAACCGACACCAACCGCGGCCCACGCGGCGCACCCAATCCAATCCTTCGACATCGCCAGCCTCCTGTTCGGACAACCGGCGGAGCATGGCTCCGCCGGTGAATCCGGACGACTACTGCGCCGACAAGGCGCGGAACTTGTCGACCTGCGGCTTGAAGGCGTCGTCCAAGCCGCGCCAGAGCGCAGTTGCCTCCTCCGAGTCCATGTAGCGGATCTGCACAGCGCGCTCGGAAGCCACTTTCTGATATTCGGGATCGGCAGTGATCTCGGCGATAGCCGTCTCAAGCGTTGTCACCACCTCCTCGGGCAGGCCCGCAGGGCCGACTAGCACGCGGCTCGTGGCCAGGCTCACATCGATGCCCTGATCAATGGCGGTCGGGATGCCCTTGATCTCCGGGCTCGGGGTATCAGCGAGGACTGCAAGGAATCGGATGTCGCCGTTCTGGGCGGCGGGATAAAGTTCGGAGAACGTATCGCTGACCAGCTGGATATGCCCGCCGAGCAAGGAGCTCATGAGCATTCCGGGTTCGGTGATAGCCGTCCAGTTGATGTCGATGCCGGCAGCCTCATTGAGCAGCATCAGACCAAGATGACCGATGGCCAGGGCGCCATTGCTGGCGGCCGTTATGGCGGTGTTGGTCTTGGCATCCTCCACCAGGTCGGTCAGTGTTTGGTACGGGCTGTCGGATGCGACCGCTACGGCAACGGTGCCGTAGTCGTGCATAGCCACCACGGTCAGATCGTCCAGAGTGAAAGTGCCGCCGCGGTCCGGGTCCAGATAGAGCATGTTGGATGCCGGGATCGGCACGAAGGCGAGGGTATAGCCATCCGGCTGCGCAGGCACGACGCGCGTGAGAGCCTGAAGACCGCCGCCGCCGGGATAATTCTCGACAATGAAGGTGCCGCCCAACCGCTTCTCCAGGGCGTCGGCGAGCATGCGTCCGGCAATGTCCGTGCCCCCGCCGGCACCGAAGCCCACGAGGATCTTCACCGTCTTGCCAGGCTCGGGATATGCCGGCTGCGCCATGGCGACACCGGCGAACAACGCCGTTGCGGCCAGTACGGTCGCAAGGGCCAAATCTGACTTCCGCTTCATGTTTCCTCCTCTTTGTTCTGCAGTGCAGCTGCATTATTCGCTTGCTCACCGCCTGTTCGGCGGGGCAGATGCTGGTTGGCGACCGTCTAGAGCCGCATCGTGACGAGCCGCTCCTCCGTCATCTCGCGAACGGCATATTTCGGCCCCTCTTGTCCGAAGCCGCTCTGCTTGACGCCGCCATAGGGCATGAGATCGATGCGGCTCGAGCTGGTTTCGTTGATGTGCAGCCCGCCCACGTCGAAGCCGGCAATCGCTCGACCAATGATGTCCAGATTCTTGGTGAAGACGCCCGCGGCTAGGCCGAATGGCGAGGCGTTCGCCCGCGCTATGACCTCGTCGAAGTCCTCGAATGGCAGCACGCTTACGACGGGGCCGAAGATTTCCTCGCAGGCGACACGCATTTCCGGAGCGACGTCGATCAGCACGACCGGCCGGATACAGGCACCCTGACGCTCTAGCGATGTCAGCAGCCGTGCACCCATGGCCTGGGCGTCACGGACCCAGGCTTCGACGCGGTCCGCAGCCGCCATCGAGACCAACGGCCCGACATCGGTATCGGCAGAACGCGGATCACCCACCCTTATCGCCTGGGCGCCGGCGACTAGCCGCTCGAGTACGGTGTCGAGGATCGAGCGATGCACATGCAGCAGCTGGATGGAGCTGCAAACCTGCCCGGCCTTTCGGAAGCTCGCCGAAACAACCTTCGGCATGGCCGCATCGAGATCGGCATCGGCGCAGAGGACGGTCGAGGCGATGGACCCCAGTTCCATCTGGGTCCGGCGCAAACCGGCTTTGTCCTGGATCGATCGTCCCACAGCAGTGCTACCGGTGAAGGCAATGTAACGCACCCCCTCCTCAGCAATCAGCAGCTCGGCGACATCCGCACCACCATGCAGCAGCGCCAGGAAGCCCCTGGGCACGCCCGCTTCGGCGAGGACTTCGATCAGCAACGCAGCCGTAGCAGGAGTGTGCAAGGATGGCTTAAGGATGACCGGATTGCCTGCAGCGAAGGCCGGCGCCACCTTGTGCGTTACCGTATTGAGCGGCGAATTAAACGGGGTGATGGCCAGCACAGGGCCTACCGGCACGCGGTGGGTGAAGCCGATGCGTCCTTGCCCGTGCGGCGAACCGCTCATGGGCACCATTTCGCCGGCCAATTCCCGCGCCGCCATCGCCGACAGGCGCAGCGTCTCCTGACAGCGGTCGATCTCACCATCGGCGTCACTGCGCGGAAAGCCCGCCTCTATCGCCATCAGCGTCCGGAAATCTTCGCGACGCGCTGCAATCAGCGGGATTGCACGTTCCAGGATCTGGGCTCGGGCGGCGGGGCTGGGCGCCCCGGCCCGATGGGCTGACACGGCCACTGCAACCGCACGTCGGACGTCTTCGGCCCCGGCGACCGACACGACGCCGCATGGTTCCAGCGTATACTTGTCGAACACCGGTGCATCCCGTGCGGACCGCACCCACCCGCCGTCGATGAAAAGGTCCGTCTTGATGTGGTCAGGATATCGCATGTCAGAACTGAGCCATGTACTGTGACGGGTCGATATGGGCGGCGATCACCAGCGGTCGATCCTTTGCCGGACCCTGCTGCATTACGCGCTCGAACTCGGCCGCGCTATCCACGCGAACGGCGTCGCAGGCCATGGCCTTTGCCAGCATGGGAACGTCGCTCTCGGGAATGGTGGTGCCAAAGCTGGGAAACTGCCGGGCATGCTGCTTGAGCTCGATCCGGTTGAGGCTGTTGTCGCAGAACACCACGACGGTCAGCCCCAGCTTGAGATGGGACGCCGTGCGCAACTCCCCCTGCACCATGGCCAAGCCGCCGTCGCCGGTGAAGCAGACCACGTTGCGGTCCGGCATTAGCATCTTGGCGACCATCGCCGCCGGTAAGGAATAGCCCATCGAGGAGAGACCGTTGCTCATGAGCATGGTCTTGGGCTTACGGCTCACCCAGCCCTGACCCACCAGAAGCTTGTGGGAGCCCACATCGGTGGTGGCCACCGTATCCGGGTCGCTGGCCGCAAGGGCAATCTCGACGACGTCGGTCGGATTGAGCCGACCGCTGACGCGGCCCGCGAGATAGAGTTCGCGCAGCGCAGCGCGGTGCTTGGCGATCTCGCCTTCGGTCCATCTCGCGCCGCTGACTTGGAGCCCGGCCGCAACGCCCTCGACGGCCCGAGCCACGTCGCCGACGATTTCGGCCTCGGCCTGGTAGATTTGGTCGGTGTTAGGTACTGAATCGATGTGGATGATGGGGGCCGTCACCGTCCAAGGCTTGATCAGTTCGACTGCGTCGAAGCCGATGTTCAGCAGCAGGTCAGCGGATCTCAGGAAGTCCCAGACGAAGGCATTACACGCCATGTCCAGGGTGCCGGCGTAATAGGGATGCGTCTCGTCGATGATACCCTTGGCCATCGGCGCCACGACCACCGGGCAACCCAGCGTCTCGGCAAGCTTCGTGATGGCGCTGCCCGCCTTGCCCCATACCGCCGACACCCCGGCCAGAATGACCGGACGGCGTGCGCCGGAGATGCGAGCAACTGGGCTGGTGACATCCCCGTAGACCTGTAGGTCATGGCGCACCGGAACGAGCGGTGGCAGCGCAATTTCGTCGTCCACCGCCTGCGCGCCGACGACGTCGCCGGGCGTCGAGATGTGCACCGGGCCTGGCCGATCCGCCATCGCAATGCGCAGAGCCTTGCGCATGACGGTGGAGACTGTGGTGGGCAGGATGCTCGTAGTGTACTTGCTGATCGGGGTGAAGACCTGATTGTGGTCGATCACCTGGTGGGTGAAAAAGGGCTCGCGCTTGGTCTCGATCTGGCCAGAGATGGCGATCATCGGCACCCGGTCACACCACGCATTGGCAACCGCGTTGACGAGGTTGGACGATCCTGGCCCGAGTGTGGACAGCGCCACACCTGGCCGGTCGGTGATCTGCCCGAAGGCCTCCGCCATCAGGCCGGCCGTGCCCTCACGCGTGCCAAGCACGAACTCCATGCCCTCGCGGCGGCACGCTTCGAGGAACGGCACGCTCGGATCGCCCGGATAACCAAAAACGTATCTGGCTCCGGCCGCCGCCAGATAGCGAACCATGACTTCCGAGCAATTCATCCCGTCCTCCCTTCGGCCTTGTCGCTCCCACCAGTGCGCCACCTTGACCCGGCGCTCTCTGCCGAGAGGCTTTTTTGAACCGCATGGCGACGGATGTACTCAATTGTATACCTATTGTCAACGAACTGACCGATGCCCGCCGACACCGTTGCGGCGGGCCGTTTCTCCGCGTCTTGGAGAAACGGCGCTTTTGGCGGCGCAAACGCACTCCTAACGGCCCGAACATCTGCCGCAGCTGTTTCTCCGGCCGGCGACCTACCATGGAGGATGACGACATCGGGCCCAATGTCGTACCTCCTGTCATCCCATCCTCCCGCCATCGATTTCTGGAATCGTCGCCATAGCCGTCAGCGGTCGGGTTGGCGCGCGGCGATCACGGTCCACTGTGGCGCCCCACCGATGAGCTGCGCATTGCGGTCGTGGGAGTTGGCAGAGGCGACGGTGCGGGTCGAGAAGGCCGGATACCCGGTCGCGCTGACCGTCCATGACGAAATCGTCTGCGAGGCGCCGGAGCGCTTCAGCGACCCGGACGATTTCCCCCGGGCTCAATACCGAGGTGCCAGAATGGGTCGCGAGCCTGCCGGTGGCGGCCGACCACTGGATGGAACCTGCTACAGGGAGCGAGGAAGTCGGGTGCCGACTTACGATCCGGCCATACAGTTCAGCTCCGCCGGTGCGCCGGCGGGGCTTTTTCGTGGCCGCGCAACACCGTTTCTAACCACGTTTCTAACCAGTTCGCGCAATGTTCCCGTTCACACCAGGCCTTCACACCCGCCCGACAAAAGAAAAAGCCCTTGGAAACCAAGGGCTTGGTCGGTGGCGTCCCCTAGGGGATTCGAACCCCTGTTGCCGCCGTGAGAGGGCGGTGTCCTAGGCCTCTAGACGAAGGGGACCTTCGTGAGAGGCCCGCTGAATAGGACAAAAGCCGGGTCTGGCGCAAGAGCTTTTTTCGATCGCGCCGCCCCTCGAATGCTCAAGGCCCGCTGGACAAGAAAAGCTTTCCCGGCAACTCTCGAAGGATGGAGCCCTTCTCTGCGCCGCTGCGGAGTTGCCCGGAGGCCCCCGGCAGGCCTGTGCCGGGATGGCGCCGGGGCGCCGTTCCCGTCCTCATGGGGGCGGGGATCACGGGTCTCGCGGCGCTGGCGGCGGGCCGATTCCTCTGGACCGGCTATGGGCCGGTTGCAGCCCTTCTGGTCTATGCCGGGATCGCGGTCCTGGTCCTGATCCTGCTGCCGGCCCGGCCGACGGGCGAAGGCTTCGGCGCCGCCAATGCCGTCACCCTGCTGCGGGGCGCGATCGCGGCCTGGCTTGCCGGGCTGATCGGCAGCGCCGTTCCCTTCGAGGCGGCGGGCTGGTGGCTTGCCGGCGCGACGGTGCTGGCGCTCGCGCTCGACGGGATCGACGGGCGGATCGCCCGGTCGCGGCGCACCGCCGATGCCTTCGGCGCGCGCTTCGACATGGAGGTGGACGCCTTCCTGCTGCTTGTCCTTTCGATCCTTGCGGTCGAGACCGGGCGGGCCGGCCCCTGGGTGCTGGGAATCGGGCTCATGCGCTATCTCTTCATCGCGGCGTCCGCCGTCCTGCCGGCGCTGCGGCGGCCCCTTCCCGAAAGCTTCCGGCGGAAGCTGGTCTGCGTCCTGCAGGGAATGGGCCTCGCCTTCTGCCTGATGCCGCCGGTCGACCGGGATGTGGGTTCCATGGCAGCGACGGCGGCGCTCATTCTGCTTGCCTGGTCCTTCGCGATCGACTGCCGCCGCCTTCTCGCCCGGCCGGTCGGCCGGGCCGCACGGTCGCCCGCGTCGTGAGCGGCGGCAACGGCGCGGCGACCTGGCTCGGCCTCGCGCGCAGCCTTGCGCTCTATTACGGCGTACCCGGACGCGGACGGCGGCTCAAGCGCTTCTATGCGGGTCTGCTGGCCCCAGGGGATCTCTGCTTCGACATCGGCGCCCATGTCGGCCATCGGGTCCGGGCGGCGCTCGCGGCCGGCGCCCGCGTCGTCGCGGTCGAGCCGCAACCGGCCTGCCTTCGCCTGCTGCGCCTTCTCTACGGGTCCGATCCGCGCGTCGCCCTGGTGGGAGAGGCGGTCGGCGCGCGGCCCGGGCGCGCCCGTCTCCACATCAGCCGGCGGACGCCGACCGTCACCAGTATCAGCCGCGACTGGATCCGCGAGGTCACGGAGGATCCGGGCTTCGGCCGGGTCCGTTGGGACGCCGCAGCCGAAGTCGCGGTGACCACGCTGGACCTCCTGATCGAGAGATACGGGTGCCCGGCCTTCGCCAAGCTGGACATCGAGGGATCGGAGCCCGAGGCGCTTTCCGGCCTTAGCCGCCGCCTGCCCCATGTCAGCTTCGAGGCGCTGCCGGCCGCGCCCGCGAACGCCCGCGCCTGCGTCGCGCGTCTTACCCAACTGGGCGACTACCGGTTCAACCTGGAGCGGGGCGAGGACGCCCGCTTCGCCTGGCCCGACTGGGTCGATGCCGCGACCCTGATCGGCCGGCTTCAGCGGGAGACGCGGCCCGGCGACGTGCACGCCCGGCTGGGACCGGCGCCTGCCGGCAGCGGGCGGCGCTGATCCTTCGCTCCCGTCCGGCTCAGGCCCCTTCGGGCACCGCCCGGACGGCAAGCTGCCGGGCCGCCTCGACCATCGCCTCCACGTCCGCGGACGAGGTGTCGAAGGCGGTGACCAGCCGGATAGTCAGGCCGTTCCAGCGATAGAACTGGAAGCCCGCCTCCTCGAGCCCCACGACGACCGGTTCCGGCAGGGTGATGAAGACCTCGTTCGCTTGGACCGGATGCTCCAGCACGGCGCCGGGCACGGCGGAAAGGCCGCGGGCCAGCTGTTCCGCCTGGGCATTGGCATGGCGCGCAAGCCTGAGCCACAGCCCGTCTTCCAGATAGGCTTCGAGCTGCAGCGACAGGAATCGCATCTTCGAGAAGAGATGACCGCCGCGCTTGCGCCGGAAGGCAAAGTCGCCGGCGCCGGCGGGATCGAAGAACACGACCGCCTCTGCCGCCAGGCAGCCATTCTTGGTGGCGCCGAAGCTGAGGGCGTCGACCCCCGCCTTCCACGTCACCTCCGCCGGCGAGCAGCCGAGATGGGCGACCGCATTGCCGAAGCGCGCCCCATCCATATGCACGGCAAGCCCGTGGGCATGGGCGATCTCGGCAAGCGCCCGGACCTCCCCGGGCGTATAGACCGTGCCGGCCTCCGTCGCCTGGGTGAGGCTAAGGGCGGCCGGCTGGACGCTGTGGACGTCCCCGGCCCGGCCGGCGGCCAGCGCCGAGGCCAGCGTCTCTGGCTCGATCTTTCCGTGGGGACCGTCCAGCAGGATCAGCTTCGCGCCGCCCGTGAAGAATTCCGGCGCGCCGCATTCGTCCATGTTGATGTGGCTTTCCCGGTGGCAATAGATCGCGCCATAGGGCGGGACCAGCGTCGAGAGCGCAAGCGAGTTTGCCGCCGTTCCCGTGGCGACGGGAAAGGCAGCGACCGGCCGCTCGAACAGCTCCGCGAACCGTTTCGCGACACGTTCCGTCACCGGATCGCTGCCGTAGGAAGACGCGGTGCCGGCGGCGCCGGCCGCGAGGGCGGAAAGGATCTCGGGCGCGGCACCCGCCACATTGTCGCTGCGGAAGTTCATCGATGCTTCTCTCCGGCCCGGCTCCCCGCCGGGCGAGTGATGACGGTCATACCGAGGTCAAAATGATCCGGTCATTGTGACCGGACGATCCGGAGGGAACCGGCGATCTCCCCGGTCACGGGATCGAAGGAATAGAGTATGTCTTCGCCGTCCGGCATGATGACATGGAGAACGACGCGCGACGAGGTCGCGGCCACCTCCCCGAGGCGCGCGCCCTCCGGCAGGTCGAGCCGCCCGTCGAAGGCCCGGCCGGTCGCAGCCGCCGGGTCCGCGGCAGCCGGACGTTCGGCGACGTCGGCGGCAGCGGTTTCCGTCTTGAGCGTGCTAGAACGGCGCACGATCTCGACGACGACGACCGTGAAGCCGACGATCAGCACCACGCCCATGGCGAAGACCAGGAATTTGATAGCCCGCACGATGTCCGTTCCGTCCGATGAGGTTTCCGGCTGCCCTGCCCCGGTCCCTGCCGTCCCTTCCGAGGCCCCGGGAGAGCGCCGGCTGGTCGTGGTCGCGCCGGACGACGCTTCGGGCCGGCTGGACAAGACGCTGGCCGCCGAGGCCGCGGAACTCTCCCGCTCGCGTCTGCAGGCGCTGATCGCGGAGGGCCGGGTCACGAGCGACGGCCGGACGATAGACGACCCGTCATATCGGGTCAAACCCGGGCAGCGCTTCGAAATCCTGATTCCTCCGGCCGAGCCGGCCGTGCCCGAACCGCAGGCGATCGCGCTCGACGTGGTCTATGAGGATCGCGACCTGCTGGTCGTAGACAAGCCGGCCGGGATGGTCGTCCATCCGGCCGCGGGCAACCCGGACCGGACCCTGGTCAACGCGCTGCTGGCGCATTGCGGGGCCGGCCTTTCGGGGATCGGCGGCGTCGTCCGGCCGGGCATCGTCCACCGCTTGGACAAGGACACGAGCGGCCTCATGGTCGTCGCCAAGAACGATGCCGCCCATGCCGCCCTTTCGGCCCAGTTCGCGGACCGAACCCTGTCCCGAACCTATCTGGCGGTCACCCGCGGCACCCCGCCCCGGGCCGGAGAGGTGAATGCGCCGATCGGTCGCAGCCCGCGGGACCGGAAGAAGATGGCGGTGGTGGAGCGGGGCGGAAAGCCGGCGCTGACCCGGTATCGCGTTCTGCGTCCGCTGGGCCCGGGCGCCGCCCTGGTCGAATGCGAACTGGCGACCGGGCGGACCCATCAGATCCGGGTCCACATGGCGTCGATCGGGCATCCGCTGGTCGGCGATCCGCTCTATGGCGGGCCGGTGCGCGGCAAGGATCCGTGGATCGCAGCGATGAAGCGCTTCCCCAGGCAGGCGCTCCATGCGGCGAAGCTCCGTTTTCGACACCCGGCCGACGGGCGGGAAATGCGTTTCGACAGCCCGCTTCCGGCCGATCTCCGGGACCTGATCGGGGCGCTTGCCCCCGAGCAGGGATCTATACCCTAGTCCGGAACTCGGTTATTATGAGAGTCGTTCCCCGAATCAGCCGGACGACGGTCGCCGCACACGGATCGCGGTCGGTGCGCGGCCGGGGGTTGGTCTAGACCGCTGCTGGCGTAGAGAGGACTTCTGATATGGCGCAGGTTCCCAGCGCCCCGATCGTGGGCTCGGAAGGTAATCTTGCCCGTTATCTGCAGGAGATTCGCCGCTTCCCGATGCTGGAAGCGGAAGAGGAATACATGCTTGCCAAGGCCTGGCGGGAACACGGCGACACCGAGGCCGCGCACCGGCTGGTCACCAGCCATCTGCGCCTGGTGGCCAAGATCGCCATGGGCTATCGGGGCTACGGGCTGCCGCTTTCCGAGCTGATCTCGGAAGGGAATGTCGGGATGATGCAGGCGGTGAAGCGCTTCGATCCCGAGCGCGGCTTCCGCCTCGCCACCTATGCCATGTGGTGGATCCGGGCGGCGATCCAGGAATACATCCTGCATTCCTGGTCGCTCGTGAAGATGGGCACCACGGCCGCGCAGAAGAAGCTGTTCTTCAACCTGCGCAAGCTGAAGGGCCAGCTTCAGGCGATCGACGACGGCGACCTGCCGCCGGAAACGGTGAAGCAGATCGCCACGCAGCTCGACGTACCCGAGCAGGACGTGATCAACATGAACCGCCGGCTGGCGAGCCCGGATCACAGCCTGAACGCTCCCTTGCGCGCCGACAGCGAGGGCGAGTGGCAGGACTGGCTGATCGACGAGAACGAGAACCAGGAGATCCGGCTGGCCGACCGGGAGGAGCTGAGCAAGCGGCGGGAGCTTCTGAAGAACGCGATGAAGCACCTGAACGATCGCGAGCGCCACATCCTGGCGGAGCGCCGGCTGCGCGACAATCCGACGACGCTCGAAGACCTGTCCCAGCAATACGGCATCAGCCGCGAGCGGGTGCGCCAGATCGAGGTCAGGGCCTTCGAGAAGCTGCAGAAGGCGATCCGCAACGCCGCGATCGAGGAGCGCCTCGCGAATTAGCGGCCGCCATGGGCCGGGGCCCCGCGGCCGCACCCGAAGCCCGGGGCGTCAGTTCTGGTGCGCGCCGGGAACCGGGCGTGCCGGCGGATGGGGAACGCCGGCCAGCCCGTCATCCAGCGTCATGACCGCCTCGCCCCATTCCTGGATCAGTTCCTGCTGCCGTTTGCCCAGGCGCTCGATCTCCGCCTTTGCCTTGATCCCGATCGTCATCGAGACCAGCGGCGGCACGGCGAAATAGACCAGCCAACCGGCGGCCGCCCCCAGCAGGATCCACAAGAGGTTGAACGGGCCGAGCAGCAGCGTCGTCGCCCGGTCGATCGTGTGCCCGCTCTGCCACAGGGAGATGGCCGCGGGCATGACGCCGCAGAAATTGAGGCTGCCGACGGTGACGGCCGCATATTTCTCGGGATCCCGGTCGATCACCAGCGCGACCATCGTCGGAATCATGCCGATGGTGAACAGGATCGCGGTCGGCATGGCGAAAAGGGCCGCCGGCAGAAGCGCAAGCGCGATGATCCAGGATATCCGGGTGCTGCGCTGGCGGCGGCGCTGGAAGTCGTCGACGGGCGTCGGCTTCAGGGCGCCGAGCGCCGGGCGTGCTCCGGTCTGATTGAGGCGGGCGGGTGGAGCCATGGGAATCTCAACCGGTCTGGGTCAACACGATGCCGACAAGAATGGCGGCCGATAGAACGCTTGCGGCCACGGCCGCGAGTTGCCGCCCGAGCGACCGGGCGACCTCCTCCCTGGTCTCGAGCTCCTCCTCGCGCACGGCCAGGTCGCGGGTGATCCGGGCGAATTCGCGCCGGGCCATCTGGAAGGCGGTGGCGTCGCGGGCGGCCAGGTTCTGGTTCTGGACCAGGGTGTAGAGGTTCTTGAACACCCCCGTCGCCGCCTGCTTCTTCATCTCCTCGGCCATGCGCTCGCGGACCGTGCGGCTGTTGAAGCGCGCGACGGCGGGCTCCAGCGTCTCGGCGATCCAGGCGCAAAGCTTCGGTAGCGGAACGACCCGGGTCAAAGCCTGAAGCTCGCAGAATATGGTCAGGAGCGCCGTCGCACGATGCCGTTCGTCCTGGCTCAGGAGGCCGACCATCGGGGCGTCCTCCAGGGTCCCGCGGCGCGCCAGGATGAAGGCGGCTACGTGCCGGTCGACGGGATCCCGCGGCCGGTCCGGCGAGCCGGCGATTTCCTCGAGCGCGCGCAGCAGCTCGTCCAGCTCGAGGATGTAGCGCCCGGCCAGCATCGGGCTGAGGCAGGGCATCGAGGGGTTCAGCTCGTAAAGGCAGCGCTCCAGCCCGAAGCCGGGCTCCGCCCGCTCCAGATGCGCCCTCATCATGTCGAAGGTGCGGGCGATCGGGATGTGGTCCGACCGGACGGTCTGTTGGACGTTCACCCAGAACATCGGCAGCTGGCCGGTGATGATCTCCGCGATCTCCTGTGCGCCGGATCCGGTGATCATCGCCTCGGCCAACGCGCCGCCGATCCCTTCCGGCATGACGGCCCGTCCGCGGTACCGGATCGGGGCGCTGGGATCGAGCGCCATGGCGACGCGGGCAATGCGCCGCTCCTCCGGCGAGCCGCCGCGGCCGGCGGACGCCGACCGGACCGCCTCTGCGACACGGTTCGCGACCGCCTCGTCGTCCAGGCTGCGGCGCAGCCAGTTGTCCAGTTCGCCGCTCTCCACCAGGGCGTTGCCGGCAAAGGGCGAAGCGGTGAGGCTGACGCCGACGGACCGCGCGTTCCAATAGTCGTTGCCGGCGAAGCTTAACGGCCGGGGCGCCCGCTTGGGCGGCTGGGACTGCTTGGGGCTCAGCCGGCGGCCGCTGACCCAGAGGTCGAGGTCCTCCAGCGTCCAGCGCTGCTGCGGATCGTCCATCAGGAGACCGCGCAGGGGCTCCACCATCCCGAGCGGCAAGCGCGAATCGCCGCTCATCGCGGCGAAGCTGCCCTTCTCGATCTTGGCGGCGACGACGCTCTCTGCATCCCGCTCGGCCAACGGATTGCTGCCCTGGACCAGATAGAGCACGGTCGCGCCGAGCGCGTAGAGATCGTCCGCGATCGTGCCGTTGCCGCGCCCCGACGGCATCGCCATGCCGCGTTCGATCGTCTCGAAGAAGGCCGGCTGGTTGTAGCCGGCGGGGGCGGTCAGGCATTCGCCGAGCTGAACGGCCGAGCTGCCGCCCCGTTCGTGGACGAAAAGATTGGTCGGATTGATGGTGCCGTGGAAGACGCGACGGGTCTTGAGCTCCTTCAAGGCCGACATGATCGGCAGGATCACGTTCCGCGTGACCTGATCCTCGGTCAGCGGCTGGCGGCCCTGCTTCAGCGACCGCACCAGGCGGCCGCCGTTCGGCAGCTCGAACAGGATGACCGGGCGGCATTCCTCGTCGGGCGGCCAATAGACGACGGCGTAGTCGACCAGCCGCATCACGGACGGCGATTCGACGCTTCTCAGCGCCCCGAAGATGTCGGTCCGGGCCGGGAGGCCGGACCGGACCACATAGGCGCAATAGTCGCTTTTCGCCGCGTCCTGCACCCGGGCGGCATAGGCGTCGGCCGTCGGGCTCGACAGGTCGGGAAGAGGCGCGTCGGTGAGCACCTCGTACCGCCCCCCGATCAGGACCGGCGCGTCATGGAGAGGATGCGCCGCAAGGGGCGCGGCCCCGATTCCTGGCCCCTCTTCCACCGGCACCTGTTCGGGCTTCAGCTGCGTCTCGAGGCCGAGATCCGGCGGAGAACCCGCTGGCGCGGGCGAAGCTGCGGCGGACGACTTCCCGTCCGCCGTACCGGCCAGAAGGCTCGCTAGATCGGATGGCGCCATTGCTCCCGCCGAGAAAAAGGAATGTACTCTTTTTCCCTACGCGCGATCAGGCAAACGAATCGTTAATGACGCCCGGGCTCGGGGAATCAGTCCTCGAACGGGTCGCGCAGCAGCACGGTGTCGTCCCGCTCCGGGCTGGTCGAGAGAAGCGTGACCGGCGCCTCCACCAGTTCCTCGATCCGGCGGATATACTTGATGGCGGCCGCCGGCAGCTCCGCGTAGGAACGCGCGCCTCGGGTCGATTCCCGCCAGCCTTCCAGCGTCTCGTAGATCGGCTTGACGGCCGCCTGGGCGGTCTGGGACGCCGGCAGATGGTGCAGGATCCTGCCGTCCAGCTCGTAGCCCGTGCAGATCTTCAGCTCGTCGAAACCGTCGAGCACGTCCAGCTTCGTGAGCGCGATGCCGTCGATGCCGCCGGTCTTCACCGCCTGATGCACCAGAACGGCGTCGAACCAGCCGCAGCGGCGCCGGCGCCCGGTCACCGTCCCGAACTCATGGCCGCGCGTCCCCAGCGTCTCGCCGATCTCGTTCGCCTGTTCGCTCGGGAACGGGCCGGACCCGACGCGGGTGGTATAGGCCTTCGTGATCCCGAGGACGAAGCCGACCGATCCGACGCCCACGCCCGCCCCGGTCGCGGCCTGGGAGGCGACCGTGTTGGAGGAGGTGACGAACGGATAGGTGCCGTGGTCGACGTCCAGCATCATGCCCTGGGCGCCCTCGAAGAGGATCCGCCGTCCGGCCCGGCGAAGCTCGTCCAGGCGCTGCCAGACGACGCCGGCATAGGGCAGCACCTTCGGCGCGATCTCGAGAAGGGCGGCCAGCGTCTCGTCCCGGCTGGCCTCTTCGGCCCCGAGCCCGCGCAGGAGCGCGTTGTGGTGCAGGAGCAGTTCGTCAAGCTTGTGTTCCAGAACGGGCCGGTCGGCCAGATCGCACACGCGGATGGCGCGGCGGGCGACCTTGTCCTCATAGGCCGGGCCGATGCCGCGGCCGGTCGTGCCGATCTTGTGGTCGCCCCGCGCCGCTTCGCGCGCCCGATCGACCATGCCATGCACGGGCAGGATCAGCGGCGCATTCTCGGCCACGACCAGGGTCTCCGGAGAGATCGTGACGCCCTTTTCGGTGATCGTCTCGATTTCCTTCAGGAGCGCCCAGGGATCGATCACGACGCCGTTGCCGATGACCGACAGCTTGCCCGGCCGGACGACGCCGGAGGGCAGCAGGGACAGCTTGTAGACCTGGCCGTTGATGACGAGGGTGTGGCCGGCATTGTGGCCGCCCTGGTAACGCACGACCACGTCGGCGCGCGACGACAGCCAGTCAACGATCTTGCCCTTGCCCTCGTCGCCCCACTGGGCCCCGACTACGGTGACGTTGGCCATTTCTCAACGATCCTCGATGATGGGAACGGGCGATCCGCCCTGAAGAAGATGGGTGCAGCCGAGGCGCCGGGCTTCCGCCCGATCGTCCGGCACCGGAGCAAGCCCGGGCACGACGACCCAACCGGCTTCGCGCAGCGCCCGCACCTCGTTTCGGTCCGTGCCGACCGGGGCGAAGACCCGGGCCGGCGCCTCGGCCGGCGGCAGGGCGCGGAGCACGCTGTCCATGAACAGGGTCATTCCGGTCGCGGGTTCCCCGTCGGCCGTGTCGTACCGTCCGCCGCGCCCGAGCTCGCCCCGGACGCCCCGGGCGAACAGGGTGAAGCTGACGCCGGTGTGGTATTCGAAGCCCCGGTGCTCGACGAAATCGACGGTCACGCGCAGGTCCGGCGCCTCCTCCCGGACGAGCCGGACGACCTCCGCCAGGCGTTCGAGCTCCGCCGCCGCCTCGGCCGGCAGGTCGATGCCCTCGACCGCGGCAAGCGCCGCCGCAGCGGGGCCGGAGGCCGCCATCAGACGGCCGAGGATGCCTGCGACCGGCCCGTCGATCTGGGCGATGCGGGAGGCGTCCTTGCGGTCGAGCGCCCGGCGCAGGCCCACCGCCTCTTCCTCCGAGGCGCCGACGGCGCGAAGAAAGACGGGCACGAGGGTCGGCGCGTTCAGATCCAGTGACAGCCGCTTCACCCCGATCTCGGCCAGCGCCTGGGCGGCCATCACGGCGACCTCGGCGTCGGCCGTGGGCTCGGCCGAACCGATCAGCTCGGCCCCGACCTGGGCGAACTGGCGTTCGGGGCGGAGCTGGGTGCCCTTGACCTGCAGCACCTGCCCGGCATAGCCGAGACGGAGCGGCCGGGGAGCGTTCCGCAGCCGGGAGCCGGCGATCCGGGCGATCTGCAGCGTCATGTCCGCGCGCACGCCCATCATCCGCTGGCTGATCGGGTCCATGAGACGGAAGGTCTCGCGAGCCATGGCGGCGCCGACGCCGCCCAGCAGCGTCTCCTCGAACTCGACGAGTGGCGGCTTCACGCGGTCGTATCCGCGAAGCGCCATGAGCGACACCAGCCGCTCGACGACCGCGGCCTCATGCGCGGCCTCCGGCGGCAGCACGTCGTGGAAGCCCTGCGGCAGCAGGGCCCGGTGAAGCTTGATGGGATCGGCGGCGCGGTCGTTCATGGCGGCAGCCAAGCTATGGCGGTGACGCGCGCGAATCAACAGAAGTTCTGGGCCGGAATGGCGAACGGCCTGCGCCGCCCGGGATCCCCTTCCCGCCCGGCCGGACGGGAAGGGGAAGACCGAAGCCGGTCAGAAGCTGAGCGCGCGGACGCGGACGACGCTCGGCAGGGCGGCGACCTCGCGCACCAGTTCATCGGTCACGGGCTGGTCGACGGCGACCAGCGCGATCGCATCGCCCCCGGCGGCCTTGCGGCCGAGATGGAAGGTCGCGATGTTGATGCCGGCCTTGCCCAGGACCGAGCCCAGATTGCCGATGAAGCCCGGCTTGTCCTCGTTGCGGACGAACAGCATGTGCTCGGACAGCTCGGCCTCCAGCGACACGTCCTCGATGCCGACGATCCGCGGCTTCTCGCCGCCGAACAGGGAGCCGGAGACCGAACGGGTGCGCTGCTCGGTCGTGACGATGACCCGGATCAGCGTGTTGTAGTCGCTGGCGCGGTCGATCTTGGTCTCGGCGACCTCGATGTCCCGCTCGCGGGCGATCACGGGGGCGGAGACCATGTTGACGCTGTCGAGAAGCGGCGTCAGCAAACCGGCCAGGATCACGGCCGTCAGCGGCTTGACGTTTAGGCCGGCGATCTCGCCCTCGTATTCGATCCGCACAGCCTTGATGTTGGTCTCGGTGATCTGCCCCGCGAAGCTGCCGAGCTGCTCCGCCAGCTTCAGATAGGGCCTCAGCCGCGGCGCATCCTCGGCCGAGATCGACGGCATGTTGAGGGCATTGGTCACCGCGCCCTGGATCAGATAGTCGGACATCTGCTCGGCCACCTGCAGTGCCACGTTCTCCTGCGCCTCGCTGGTCGATGCGCCCAGATGCGGCGTGCAGACCACGTTGGGATGGCCGAACAGGGGATGGGACCGGGCCGGCTCCTCAGCGAAGACGTCGAGGGCGACGCCCGCGACCTGGCCGGAATCGAGCGCCTCCTTGAGCGCCTCCTCGTCGATCAGGCCGCCGCGCGCGCAGTTGATGATGCGCACGCCGCGCTTCATCTTGGCCAGCGCCTCACGGCTGATGATGCCCCGCGTCGCGTCGGTGAGCGGCGTGTGCAGGGTGATGAAGTCGGAGCGGCGGAACAACTCGTCCAGGGTCACCTTCTCGACGCCCAGATCCACGGCGCGTTCGGCCGACAGATAGGGGTCGAAGGCGATGACCTTCATCTTCAGTCCCAGCGCCCGGTCGGCGACGATGGACCCGATATTGCCCGCGCCGATGACGCCGAGCGTCTTGCCGAACAGCTCGACGCCCATGAACTTGGACTTTTCCCACTTGCCGGCATGGGTCGACGCGTTCGCCTCGGGGATCTGGCGGGCCAGCGCGAACATCATCGCGATCGCATGCTCCGCCGTGGTGATCGAGTTCCCGAAGGGCGTGTTCATGACGACGACGCCGCGCTGGGTCGCGGCCGGGATGTCGACATTGTCAACGCCGATGCCGGCGCGACCGATGACCTTCAGATTGGTCGCGGCCTCCAGCACGTCCTTGGTGACCTTGGTCGCCGAACGGATGGCGAGGCCGTCATAGGCGCCGATGATCGCCTTCAACTCGTCCGGCTTCAGGCCGGTCTTGACGTCGACATCGACGCCGCGCTCACGGAAGATCTCGACGGCCGCGGGCGAAAGCGAGTCGGAGATGAGAACCTTGGGCATGAATGGAACTCCAATGGAGGGCCGCCTGAGGCGGCGGCTCCGATCCGGAATGTCGTGAAAAGTGAACCGGGCATTCCCGCGCCCGTTCCGGGGCGGGAATGCGGGGTGGCGGCCTTGGCCGGACGGGCCCTTGGCGGGCCGGCCCGGACGCGAAGGCCGCGATTTCGGTTCAGGCGGCCTGCGCGAGCTCGGCGCGGACCGTGGCGAAGGCCCAGTCCAGCCACGGCGTCAAAGCCTCGATATCCGAGGTTTCGACGGTCGAGCCGCCCCAGATCCGAAGGCCCGGAGGCGCATCGCGGTAGCCGTTGATGTCGTAGGCGACGCCTTCGGCCTCCAGCACGGCCGCGATCCGCTTCGGCACCTCGGCCTGGGCCTTGTCATCCAGCCCGGCGAACCAGGGGTCGACGATCTTGAGGCAGATCGAGGTCGAGGACCGGACGGCCGGATCGGACGCCAGGAAGTCGACCCAGTCGGTGCGGGCGACCCAATCGGCGATGGCCTTGAGATTCGCCTCGCTGCGGGCGACGAGCCCCTTCAGCCCGCCGACGCTCTCGGCCCATTTCAGGCCGTCGATCGCATCCTCGACGGCGAGCATCGAGGGGGTATTGATGGTTTCGCCCCGGAAGATGCCCTCGTTCAGCTTCCCCTTCGAGGTCAGGCGGAAGATCTTCGGCAGCGGACGGCCGGGATCGAAGCTGCTCAGGCGCTCCACCGCGCGCGGGCTCAGCACCAGCATGCCATGGGCGCCTTCACCGCCCAGCACCTTCTGCCAGGACCAGGTGACGACGTCGAGCTTGGACCAGGGCAGATCCATCGCGAACGCGGCCGAGGTCGCGTCGCAGATCGTGAGCCCCTTGCGGTCGTCGCGGATCCAATCGCCGTTCGGGACGCGAACGCCCGAGGTCGTGCCGTTCCAGGTGAAGACGACGTCCCGGTCGCAGTCGACCAGGGACAGGTCCGGCAGCTCGCCATAGGGTGCCGTCAGGATCCGGACATCGTCCAGCTTCAGCTGCTTGGTCACATCGGTGACCCATCCGGCCCCGAAGCTCTCCCAGGAGAGCATGTCGACGCCCCGTTCGCCCAGCAGCGACCAGAGCGCCATCTCCACCGCACCGGTGTCGGAGGCGGGAACGATGCCGAGACGATAATCCTCGGGAAGCCCCAGGATCGCGCGGGAGCGATCGATCACTTCGGCCAGTCTGGCCTTGCCGGGCTTGGAGCGGTGGGAGCGGCCCACGAGCGCGTTGTCGAGGGCTTGGAGCGTCCAACCGGGACGCTTGGCGCAGGGGCCCGAGGAGAAATCGGGGCTGCGCGGCCGGCCCTGCGGTTTCAGGGCGTGCGGCTTGCTCATATGGCTATTCCTCTCAGAATAGTAGCACCCCGTTGGGGGGGTGTGGCCCGCCGCCGAACATAACGGCGGGTCGGGACGCGTCAATCGCTTTTCCGGGCATGCATGGCTGACTTGACGAGACGAGGAACCGCCCCTCCCCTGCCGGCTCAGCGCACGCGGTACCAGTAGTCGTAGGCACGGCCGAAGCCCGTCGTCCGGTAAAGGGCGATCGCCGCCGGATTGTTCTCTTCGACCTGCAGGAAGAGCCGCCGGGCCCCGTTCGCCGTCGCCCATTCCGCGAGCGCACCGAGCGCCGTACGGGCAACGCCCCGGCGCCTGAAGGCCGGCAGGGTGCTGACGGCCGTTATGCAGCACCGTTCCCCGACGACGGCCCCGAGCGCGACGCCTGCCGGCCGGCCTTCGCAGATCACGGTCGCGAACGCGCGGGGACCGCCGATCCGCCCGGCGATGCCGGCCCGGATGTCCGCCTCGAACCCTGCCGGCCGATCCGCAGGCCAGGCAAGCGAGCACCACAGAGGATCGGGATCCGGGGCGATTGCCGTCTCTGCCACGGCGGGACATCGCGCAGCGGTCACGGCGGCATCGGCGGTCATGACCCATGACCGCCCCTCGACCCTGTAGCCGCGGGCCTTGAGCGCCGCATCCAGGCCGGACGGCTGTGCCGCTTCGGTCATCTTGAAGCAGGGCGTAAGGCCGCGGCCGTGATAGCGCGCCTCGACCTCGGCGATGGCGGCCTCAAGCTCGCCGCCCGTCCAGGAAAGGGGGATCACCGAATTCGCCCGACGGGTTACGCCCCGCGTGAAGCCTAGCATCCAGCCCCGGACCGTCTCCTGCATCTCGGCGGGCCAGGGTGCCGCCCCCAGACCTTCCAGCAGGCGGACGAGGCCGGGACCTGCCGCCGCCCCGCTCACCGCTGCCGGGTCCCGGCCGATGCCCGATCAGGCAAGGATCTTCTCCAGAAAGACGACGTCGTCGAGCGGATTGTCGTAATAGGCCGGGATCTCGACGAAGCCGAGCGCGCGGTAGAGCGCCCGCGCGGCGGTCATGGTCCGGATGGTGTCGAGACGCATGGACCGGTAGCCGAGAGCCCGTCCGCCCTCGACGACGGCGCGGGCCAGCGCGCCTCCGGCGCCGGTTCCGCGGAACGCCGGACGGACATAGAGCCGCTTCATCTCGCAAGCGTCGTCATCGAGCGGCCGAAGCCCGACGACGCCCGCGACCTCTCCTCCGACCCGCGCCAGGAACAGGAGCCCTCGCGGCGGGGCATAGCGTCCCGGAAGCGAGGCCAGCTCTTCCTCGAAGCCCTGGAAACAGAGGGAGAAGCCGAGCGATTCGGCATATTCCCGGAACAGCGCCCGGACATGCGCGATGTCTCCCGCCCCTGCGGCCGGCCGTATGACCGGGCGGGAGAGCGCCGCCTCAGACATGAATGGTGCCCTGAAGGTACAGAACGGCCGCGCCCGTCATGCGCACGCGGTCGCCGTCGAGGGCGCAGGTCAGCGCGCCGCCCCGGGCCGAAACCTGCCGCGCCTCCAGGACGGTCCGACCCAGACGGCCGGCCCAGTACGGGGTCAGCGTGCAATGGGCGGCGCCGGTAACCGGATCTTCGTCGATTCCGTGGGCGGGCGCGAAATAGCGCGAGACGAAGTCGACCTCGCGCCCGGGCGCCGTCACGATCACCCCGAAGCCGCGCGGGCCGGGCAGGCGGCGGAAATCGGGCCGGATGCCGCGGACCGTCTCCTCATCCGTATAGACGACGAGATACTTGCCGGCAGCTTCGAACAGAGCCTCGGGAGCCGCTCCGCCCAGCGCCGGCACCAGATCCGGATGCCCCTCGCTGGCGACCGGCGGCCGGGCCGGGAAATCCAGCGTGAAGCGGTCGCCTTCCCGGGCGACCGTCAGCTTACCCGCGCGCCTCGTCTGGAAGGAGACGCGCTCGCGACCCGGGTCGAGCAGCGTCATGATCACGCAGGCTGTCGCCAGCGTCGCATGCCCGCAGAGATCGATTTCGACCGTCGGCGTGAACCAGCGCAGCTCGTAGCCGCCCTCAGCCGGAACGAAGAAGGCCGTCTCGGCCAAGTTGTTCTCGGCAGCGATGGCCTGAAGCGTGCCGTCGGGCAGCCAGCTCTCCAGCGGACAGACGGCGGCCGGATTTCCGGCAAATACCCGGTCCGTGAAGGCGTCGACCTGATAGATCGGAATCTGCATGAGGGCTCTCCGGAACGTGACTGCAGATCCCGTATCAGGGGTCCCGGAAAAGCGTCAACGCCGCGATTGCCGGGATACAATCGGCCCGCCCGCCGCCCGCTCCGCCGCTCAGCGCCAGTGACGGCCGAAGGCGGACGGTGCCCGGCGGCGGGCGGAGGCAAGCCGGTCGGCCGCTCGCTCCGCGTCCTTGGGCGAGCGAAAGACCTTGCCGTCCAGGGACACGAACATCTCGTTCGAGGCATAGAACCGGTACCCGCCGCGCTCGCGGACGACGACGCCGGCGCCGGTCCCCGTGCCGGAGGTTTCTATCGCATAGGCAGTGATGTCACGCATGGATCTCGAAATCCCTCGAAAGCCCGGCGAATCCCCTGAGGGGCGGCTGCGCCTGGGCCCGTGCGAAAACGGTCGATTGGTGGAACCCTGATGAAGCGCCGGCCGTCAGGCCGCGCAGCAGGTCATTCGACAGGTTTCGGAGAGGGACGGACAAACCCCCGGACCGGTTCCAACCGTGGGGAATGTCATGGAGATCGAAGCGACGATCATCGCGAAGTTCCTCCTTTCATCAAGGCCGGAACCACGAAGACACTTCGTGGCGCTTTAGCGTTTGGTAACGCGGCGCAAGCTGCTTCCGTCAAATTGCCGCGGCCCCGAAGGGCGTTGCCGGTCCGCGCCTCGGCGAACCGACGATATGAATGTGGGACATGTGGCGAGTCGCGTCAACCTCGCCGAGATGACATTTCCCGAATACATGAATATTTCACGGACCGGCGCCGGCCGGCGCGTCAGCCGCGCTGGAAGGGTTCCGAAACGACGGCGTAGGCGTGGTTGAGCGAGGCGCTCGCCCCCGCAGCCGCCGAGGCATTGGCGACGGCGCCCGCGACATAGAGCCGGGCCTGCTGGATCGCGGTCGCCCGATCGCTGCCTCGGGCAAGAAAGGTCGCGACCGCGGTGGCAAGCGCGCCACAGACGCCCCGGACACGGACTCCTCTCGGCCTGGGAAAGGAGAAGGAGCCCCCGTCTCCCTCCAGACCGGCGATGCAATCGACGACCATGTCGTCCGGACCGTTCTCGTCCGTCAGAATGACGGTCTCTGCCCCGATGGTGAGCAGCATTTCGGCGATGTGCTGCCGGGACGCTTCCGCGGCCATGCCGATCCCGGCGAGGGCGGCCGCCTCGGGCCCGGTCGCGACCAGGACAGCCGTCCGGTAGGCGAGCCGCCGCTTCACGTGCCCGATGGTCTGCGCATCGGCAAGATCCCGCCCGTCCCACGCCCTGAAGGCGGTAGCCAGGACCAGTGGGACGTCCGGCACCGCCTCCAGCGCGTCGGCGACGGCATCAACGGATGCAGGATCGGCAAGCAGCCCGACCTTGACCGCATCGACGTCGCGCCTCTTGAGCGCCGCTTCCATCTGCTCACGGATGAGCGACGGCGCCACCGTCACCGAACTGCGGAAGCCCTCGTCGTCCTGCACGGTCAGGCTCGTCACCACGGCCGCAGCGTCGCCGCCGAGCGCTGCGACGACCTTGACATCCCCCTGAATGCCGCCGGCCCCGGTGTTGTCCGAACCCCCGACGACCAGAACGCGACCGGTCATTGCCCGCCACCGGCGGCCCGGGCGCCGTCGTCCCCCCGGCGGCCGACATCCTCTACCGCCGCGGCGATGGAGGCCACGACCCGGTCGACCAGCGCGGCGTCGTCCCCCTCGCCCATGATCCTGATCAGCGGCTCGGTCCCCGACTTGCGGATCAGGAGCCGTCCGCTCGTTCCGAGCGACGCCTCGCCCTCCGCGATCGCCTGCCGCACGACGGGATGTTCCAGCGGCGACGCACCGCCATTTCCGGCGGAGAACCGCACATTCATCAGCCGCTGCGGCACCGGGTCGAAGATCCGGCAGACCTCGCTGGCCCGCCGCCCCGAACGGCTGACCATCGCCAGGACCTGCAGCGCGGCGATCAGGCCGTCGCCCGTCGTGCCGTAATCGCTGAGAACGATATGCCCGGACTGCTCGCCACCGACATTGTACCCGTGCGCCCGCATGGCCTCGACCACGTAGCGGTCGCCCACTGCGGTGCGGTGGAGCGTCAGCCCGAGCCCCGCCAGATAGCGCTCCAGCCCCAGATTGGACATCACTGTCGCGACCAGGCCGCCGCCGGCGAGCATTCCCGCGGAGGTCCAGTTCCCCGCGATGAGCGCCATCAGCTGGTCGCCGTCGATCTGCGTGCCGGTCTCGTCGGCCAGGATCAGCCGGTCGGCGTCGCCGTCGAGGGCGATGCCGATATCGGCTCCATGCTCCACCACGGCGCGACGCATCCGGGCCGTCGCCGTGGCGCCGCAATCGTCATTGATGTTCATGCCGTTGGGTTCGACACCGATCGGCACGACCTCGGCCCCGAGCTCCCAGAGCACCTTCGGCGCCACCTGGTAGGCCGCGCCGTTGGCGCAGTCGACGACGATCTTCAGGTCGTCAAGCCTGAGCCCGCGCGGGAAGGTGGACTTGGCGTATTCGATGTAGCGCCCCTGGGCATCGGCCAGGCGCCGTGCCTTGCCCAAACTGTCGCTGGACGGCAGCGGGGACGCGCCGAGGCCCGCCAGGACCCGTTCCTCGATCGCCTGCTCCACCTCGTCGGACAGCTTGTATCCGTCCGGGCCGAACAGCTTGATGCCGTTGTCGTGATAGGGATTGTGCGAGGCCGAGATCATCACGCCCATATCGGCGCGAAGCGACCGGGTGAGCATGGCCACGGCAGGCGTCGGCATGGGGCCGACCAGTACCACGTCCATGCCCATGGCCGTGAAGCCTGCCTGCATGGCCGCTTCCAGCATGTAGCCGGAAAGACGGGTATCCTTGCCGATCAGGACCATGTGCCGGTGATCGCCGTTCCGGAACTGCTCCGCCGCCGCCATGGCGACCTTGAGCGCCGTCTCGGCCGTCATCGGCTCGATGTTCGCCTTGCCGCGGATGCCGTCCGTACCGAAAAGTCTTCTCGTCATGATACGATGGATACAAGGCCTCTCGCCCGCTGGCAAATATCGCGATGCCGCCGGACTACACAAATTGTTAACAAGCGTTACAATCCGCTCCTTCAGGTTTCGAGCTCGATGGCCCGCCAGACGGCCAGCGCCTGAACGGTTTGGGCGACATCGTGAACCCTAAGGATCTGCGCCCCCTGTCGGACCGACTCCAGCCCGGCCGCAAGCGATCCGGGGAGTCGCTCCTTCGGGTTTGCGGTTCCGCTTAGCGATCCGATGAAGCGCTTCCGGCTGACCCCGATCAGAACGGCGCATCCCGTCCCGTGATAGAGCGCGGTCGACCGCAGGATCTGTAGATTGTGGTCGACCGCCTTGCCGAAGCCGATTCCCGGATCGACGATGATCCGCTCCCGCGGTATGCCGGCGGCGACGCAGGCCTCGATCCGCCGGTCGAGATAGTCGTAGACCTCGGTCGCTGCATCGAGATAGCGTGGATCGATCTGCATGGTCCGGGGCTCGCCCCGCATGTGCATCAGGATCACCGGCACGCCGGCCGCCGCGGCGACGCCCAGACTGTCGGGATCCCCCGTGAGGGCAGTCACGTCGTTGATGATGGAGGCGCCGGCCGCCAGGGCGGCGCGCATCACGGCGGCGTGGCGGGTATCGATCGAGATCACGGCGCCTTCCGCCGTCAGGGCTTCGATCACCGGCACGACGCGGGCGATTTCCGCCTCGGCCGGAACCGGGTCGGCGCCCGGACGCGTACTCTCGCCGCCGATGTCCAATATGTCGGCGCCTTCGGCCAGGAGCCTCCGGCCATGGGCAATGGCGGCGGCGGAGTCCGGATGATCTCCCCCATCCGAAAAGCTGTCGGGCGTGACGTTGATGATCCCCATGACCAGCGGGCGGTCGAACGCCAGCGGGCCGGCGGGCGGGCGCGGAGCCGACAGCGCCTCCAGGCGCTCGCCCACCCGGTCGGCGATCCCGCGCGCCCGGGCCCAGGCCGTCAGCCGCTCGAAAGATGCGAATCGCCGCTCGACCCAACCGCCATCCGGCACGTCGTGCCGGAGAATCACTTCGACCTGCCGGAAGCGCAGCGGGCCGCCCGCCAGCGGCCGCCCCCCGTCGCCGGCCGCCGGTCCGCCGATGCCGACGGGCCGCAGATGGAGATGCACGCCGGGCTCACCCGCCCGGAGTCCGAAATCGTCGAGAGGATCAAGGGTCATGACCGGCGCCCGATTACATCTTTCCGCGGCCGGGGCGGCAGCTCTCCCCGGCCCCGGGCGCCTTCTGGGTTAAGTCATCGCGCGGGATTTGACCAACGAAAAACCCCGCCCGGAAGGGCGAGGTTCGTTCGGCTTCGTAATGACGGGCAAGGCGCCGGGGGTCAGGTGCCCTGCGGCTCCGGATCCAGGCCGCCCTTGCTTCCGCCGGTCGGGACGGAGGAGCGCTTGCCCGGGGCCGGCCGCTTCGGCGGAGGCGGGGGCGCCATGTCCTCCGGCTCGGGCCGGACGATCGGCTCGCCCCGAAGCAGCGCCCGGATCTCGTCCCCGGACAGGGTTTCGTATTCCAGCAGTCCCTTGGCGACCGTATGCAGTTCGTCGATATGCTCGGTCAAGATCTTGCGGGCCCGGGCATAGGCCTCGTCCACGATCCGCCGGATCTCCTCGTCGACCAGACGCGCCGTGTGATCCGACATGTTCTGCTGCTGGGTCACGGAATGCCCCAGGAACACCTCCTGCTCGGGGGCACCGTAGGACAGCATACCGAGCTTCTCGCTCATGCCCCATTCGGTGACCATGCGCCGGGCCAGGTCCGTCGCCATCTTGATGTCGCCCGAAGCGCCGGAGGTGATCTTGTCGGGCCCGAAGATCAGCTCCTCGGCGATCCGGCCGCCCATGGCGACCGCCAGGTCGGCATAGCACTTGTCCCGGCGCAGGCTCAGGCGGTCGCCCTCCGGCAGCCGCATGACCATGCCCAGCGCCCGGCCGCGCGGAATGATGGTGGCCTTGTGGATCGGATCGGATGCCGGCTCGTGCAGCGCGACCACGGCGTGTCCCGCCTCGTGATAGGCGGTCAGCTTCTTCTCGTCCTCGGACATGACCATGGAGCGCCGCTCGGAGCCCATCATGACCTTGTCCTTGGCCGCCTCGAACTCCGCCTGGCCGACGACCCGGCGCCCGCGCCGCGCCGCCAGCAGCGCCGCTTCGTTCACCAGGTTGGCGAGATCGGCACCCGAGAAGCCGGGCGTACCGCGGGCGATGATCTTCGGGTCCACATCCGGCGCAAGAGGCACCTTGCGCATATGGACCTTGAGGATCTTTTCGCGCCCGATGACGTCGGGATTGGGCACCACGACCTGCCGGTCGAAACGGCCCGGGCGCAGCAGAGCGGGGTCGAGAACGTCCGGACGGTTGGTCGCGGCAATGAGGATCACGCCCTCATTGGCCTCGAAGCCGTCCATCTCGACCAGAAGCTGGTTCAGGGTCTGCTCGCGCTCGTCATTGCCGCCGCCCAGACCTGCGCCACGGTGGCGGCCGACGGCATCGATCTCGTCGATGAAGATGATGCAGGGGGCGTTCTTCTTGCCCTGCTCGAACATGTCGCGGACGCGGGACGCGCCGACACCGACGAACATCTCGACGAAGTCGGAGCCCGAAATCGTGAAGAACGGCACGTTGGCCTCGCCGGCGACCGCCCGGGCGGTCAGAGTCTTACCCGTGCCGGGCGGGCCGACCAGCAGGACACCCTTCGGAATCTTGCCGCCCAGCCGCTGGAACTTCTGGGGATCCTTCAGGAACTCGACGATCTCCTCGAGCTCCTGCTTGGCCTCGTCGATCCCGGCGACGTCGTCGAACGTGACGCGGCCGGTCCTCTCGGTGAGCAGGCGGGCCCTGCTCTTGCCGAAGCCCATGGCCTTGCCGCCTCCCGACTGCATCTGGCGCATGAAGAAGATCCACACGCCGATGAGAAGCAGCATCGGGAACCAACTGAGCAGGATGTTCAGGAGTGGCGAACCGCTATCCTCCGGCCGCGCATCGACGCGGATTCCGGCGTCGGTCAGACGCGGCACGAGCTGCGGGTCCTGCGGCGCATAGGTCGAGAATGGCCGGCCGTCGCTGTACTGGCCAGTGATCTGGTTGCCCTTGATCACGACTTCGCTCACCTGGCCGCTTTCGACGGCGGTCACGAAGTCGCTGTACGGCACCGATGCCTGCGGACCACGGCCGCCGGAGCTCTGGAACAGGTTGAACAGAGCTACCAACAGCAAGCCGATAATGATCCACAGCGCGAGATTCTTGCCGAAATTGTTCACTGGCCGTTGCCTCATCCTATCGCGACCGGCGGTTCGGCACCGGGCTGTTCCCAGTCGCCGGTTCTCCCGATCACCGAGCCTCCAGCATAGATAATAACATCGGCCGCTTAAACAACTGGAAAGCCCGCACCCGCAAGTGGCACCACGGGGGTGAAGACGGTCCGGAAGACGAGGCATTCGCCGAAGCTTCCGGCGTCCTCCGCACCTGCGAGGAGATCGGGAAGCCCGACCAGATCGTCGCCGCACCACAGCCCCGGCAGGGTCGCCACGACCGTGGCGGGGAAACTGGAGGCAGGCCCGCCTCCTTTCCGCAATCGCGGCCCCGCTGCGCCGATCGCCCGAATTTCCAGGCCCGGCCGGCCGATGCCGTCCGCCTCCGGAAGCGTGACAAGGAAGCGCCGGTCCCACCAGTGGCGGCCCGGACGTACCGGCAGGGCGTCGGTGACGCGGCCGGGTTCCCGCATGACGGCAATCCGCCCGCCCCGCGCCGGCACGATCCGGCAGCCGCCGAGCGTCCGCCCGGCGCCGAGCCGGCGGTCGCGGATTGCGACAAAGAGCCGCTCCACCCCTTCAAGGGCAGCCGGATGCTCGGCGCCGCCGACGAGGCCAATCGCGCGGGAGAGCGCCCGGATCGCGATCTCCTCCGGAACTCCGTCCAGGGGCCGTGGGTCGAAGCCGACCCAGCCTTCCGGCGCGACGACCATGGCCCGGGCTGCGAATTCGGCCACGGCGTGGTCGAGTGCCGCCCGGGCGCGCCCGGCGCGTCGCGCCGTCCCGGCGAGGCCGGCGGCGGTCAGCCCTTCCGCCGCCAGGGCGGTGCCGACCGACCGGAAGCGGCTTCTCGTGTAGCGTGGGTCTTCGTTGGACGGATCGTCGATCCAGTCCTGCCCCTGGTCGCGCAGCCATTCCCGCAGCTCGGCCCGCCCGAAGCCGAGCAGCGGGCGCAGATAGCGGATGGCAAAGCCTTCGCGCACGGCCGGCATGCCCGCCAGGCCGTCCACGCCGGAATTCCGCACAAGCCGCATCAGGACCGTTTCGGCCTGGTCGTCGCGGGTATGGCCCAGCAGCAGATGCAGCACGCCGCGTCGGCGCGCCGCCTCTTCCAGAAGGCGGTAGCGTGCGCGGCGCGCAGCGGCGTGGCCCCGCTGCGGCGCGTCCCATACCAGGGTCTCGTGGTCCATGCCGCGCATGGCCAGCCAGCGGGCGACCTGGACGGCTTCCTCCGCCGCGGCCGGGCGAAGGCGATGGTCGACGGTGAGACCGAGGACCGACCCGCCGCGCGAGCGAGCCCAGCGGTCGGCAAGCAGCGTCAGGGCAAGACTGTCGGAACCGCCGGAAACGGCAACGGCCAGCCGCGGCCTATCCTCGAAAGGGCCCAGCCGGCCGAGCGCCGCCGCGAATCGCTCGTCGACCGGAAGCCTGGTCATTGCCGGGGCCGGGCGGCGCCGGCCGTCAGCCGCACTGCAGCCGGTCCCGCTCCTGGGCGGCGCGACGCGCGATGCTGGCGGGTGCCTGCGGGAACTCCGACTGGAGCTGGGAGAAGGTGAGGCACGCGTCCTCCTTCTGCCCCATGGCCGACAGCGACATGCCCAACTTCAGCAGGCTGTCCACGGCCTTCGCACCCTGCGGATAGTTCTGGTAGCCCTGGGCGAATGCGATGGCGGCATCGTTGAACCGGCCGCGGATGTAGTAGGTCTCACCCAGCCAGTACTGCGCATTGCTGGCCAGCGGGCTGTCCGGATGGTTTGCCAGGAACTGCTTCAGCGCTGATTCCGCCTCGGCATAGCTGCCCTGCGCCAGGAGCCCGTAGGCATAGTTGTACTGGGCGTCGACCGATCCGTCCGGAAGCGCGGCCGGCTGCGGCTGGCCGGCGGCGGCTTCGCCCTGCTGGCTCATCTGGAGCGTGCCCAGCGTGCCTTCGGTGGAGACCGGGCCCGTTCCGGCCGCCGAATTGTTCTCGGCGCTTCGCGTCGCGCCGCTGACCGCCGACGCCGGTGCGGTGACGCCCTGCTGCTGCTGCGGCGGCTGCGGCTGGGGCGCCGTTCCGGCATCCCCCGTCGGCGGCTGACCGCCCCCTCCTTCGAGGGTCGAAAGCCGGAACTCGATATCGTTGAGCGCCCGGTCCAGCCGGGATCCGAGCTGCTCGTTCGCATAAGCGATCTCTTCGACCCGGCCGGTCAGGAGCTGCATCTGGCGCTCGATCTCCTGGAGCCGGACCTCGACCTGGGTCGCATAGCTGCCGGTCAGCTCGGGCGCCGGGCCGGTCGCGGCCGAAGGTGCCTGGCCGCCGCGATAGACCTGGCTGGACAGCATCTGCACATCCCGTTCCAGACGGTTCAGCCGATTGAAGAGCTGCTGGTTATCCTGCGCCTGGGCGGGCGCGAGGACCGCGATCGACAGAACGCCGCCGGCGAGCAGCAACCACAAGGGACGGGGCGCGCTCCATCCGGACCTTGAGCGGGCAAGGATGCGCTTGGACATACGATGGAATCCCTTCATCGGAGGCCGCCGCACAACGGCGCCATTTTAGCAGGAGACGGCCCCGAATGTTCACCGCTGGAGGGAGGTTGACGGTTCATGGCGGCAAAAACAAGGCGCTTCCCACCCTGTTCGGGTGAAGGAAGCGCCCGGTATTCAGAGGAGGACGGGACAGCCAAATCGGTCAGCCACAGACCGCACCGTCCTCCGATCACCTGCTGACCTCGATCCGGTCAGTTGATGGTCGTCACGCCCCGACGGTTCTGGGCGTAGGCGGCCTCGTTCGAGCCGAGCACCGCCGGACGCTCCTTGCCGTAGCTGATCGTGGTGATCCGGTCGGCCGAGACGCCCGCCGCGACGAGGTAGTTCTTCACGCTGTTCGCGCGACGCTCGCCGAGGGCCAGGTTGTACTCACGCGTGCCGCGCTCGTCGGCGTGACCCTCGATGGTCACCGCGATGCTGGGGTACTGCTTCAGCCACTGCGCCTGGCGGTCGAGCGTGGCCCGAGCCTCCGGCGACAGGTCGAAGCTGTCATAGGCGAAGAAGACGCGATCGCCGACATTGACGACGAAATCTTCCTTCGTGCCCGGAGCAGGAGCCTCGGCGCCGGCCTGGGCACCGTCACCGGTCGTCGCGACGGAGTTGGACTGGTCAGTACCGCAGGCCGAAACCAGCAGGACCGCGGCGAACAGCGACAGAACCTTCAAACGCATCTGATTAATCCCCCGACACTGGAGTGTTGCGCACTGAACACTTGATCGATCGGAGACGATAATTTTGCGATCATCGCTACCGACTGAACGGGGCAGTGATTCTGCCCCGCCCCCCCATATGTTCCGGCGGAAGATAGTCCGCGATATTTAGGGAATCAAGGGAGACCACGCGGGATCCGAGCCGTCGAGCGGGGTCGGAACCTGCCAGACATTGCGGCCGCTCAGGTCCACGCTGTAGAGGCGCGACTGCTTGGTTTCGCCGTTCGGACCCGAGGGCGTTTCGGAGAAGTACATGAGGACGCGTCCGTTCGGAGCCCAGGTTGGTCCCTCGACGTGGAAGGCGTCGGCCAGGATCCGCTCGCCGGTCCCGTCGGGCCGCATGACGCCGATATAGAATCGCCCGCCGAGCAGCTTCGTGAAGGCGATCAGGTCGCCGCGCGGGGACCAGACCGGGCTGGCATAGCGTCCCTGCCCGAAGCTGATCCGCTGGACGCCCGACCCGTCGGCATTCATCACATAGATCTGCTGGGTGCCGCCGCGATCGGATTCGAACGTGATGCGCTGACCGTCCGGCGAGAAGCTAGGGGCCGTGTCGATACCGGGCGAATTGGTCAGGCGCCGGGTCTCTCGGGTTCTGAGATCCATCGTATAGATCTCGGTATTGCCTCCGGTCGCAAGGCTCATGATCACCCGGTTGCCGTCCGGCGAGAACCGGGGTGCGAAGGTCATGCCGGGGAAGTCGCCCAGCACCTCCTGACGGCCGGTATCGATGTTGAAGAGATAGACCCGCGGCCGGTCGTTGTAATAGGCGAGATAGGTGATCTCCTGCGCGGTCGGCGAGAAGCGCGGGGTCAGCACCAGGAACTGCCCGTCCGTCAGGAAGCGGTGATTGGCGCCGTCCTGATCCATGATCGCCAGCCGCTTGACGCGCGCATTGGCGGGCCCGGTTTCGGAGATGTAGACGATCCGGGTGTCGAAATAGCCTTCCTCGCCGGTGATGCGCTTGTAGATCGCATCGGACACGATATGGCTCACCCGCCGCCAGTTCTCGGGCGCGGTGAAATAGGCGAGCCCCACCATCTGCGTCTCGGCGATCACGTCCCACAGGCGGAATTCCACCCGGTAGCGGCCGTCCGGCTGGCGCTGCACCGATCCGGTGACCAGCGCCTGGGCGTTGATGATCCGCCATTCGGGGAAGTTCGGGCCGTTCTGGAGGGCCGCCGCGCTCTGGATGAACGAGTTCTTGTCGATCGGCCGGAACAGGCCCGAGCGCTGGAGATTGGCCGCGATCACCGACGCGATTTCGGCCCCTGTCTGGACCTCGTCCGGCGTCTCGCCGAAAAAGTCGGTGACGGCGATGGGCAGCGGCTCGACCACGCCCTGGGTGATGTCGATCTGCACCTGGGCGCGGGCCGGCAGGGCCACGGCGACCGCAAGCAGCAGGGCCGCTACGAAGGTGAACGGACTGTAACGGTGAAGGACTGGGCTCAAGATCGGCTCCTGTCGACTGGTTCGACCGACGATCGGTTGTTGTTGTTGGGCTGATGGGCGGCCCGGAACGACACGCCCAGGCGCCTTCAGAATAAATCCTCCGGATCGAAATTGAATTCGATAACGCTCCATTGCGGCCATTTATCGGCGGGCAGCGGCCAGGGCTGGCAGGCCGGATTGCGCGCCGCCCGAAGGGCGTACCCGGCGGCCGACCGGAAGGCCGGATCGTTCCTGTTCTCCATCAGCTCCGCCGATCGAACGGTGCCATCGGCGTTCATCGTGACCCGAACCCTGACCGCAGGCACGTCGAGGGCGTTCGGGTCGACGTTCCAGCACGGCCGGATCGCTTCCCGCACGGCGTTCTCCTCGCCCGGCGAAAGCCGGGTCGGGGTCAGCGCCTGGGTCGTCGCGCGTTCGGCCTGCTGCTGCGCCCCGGTCTCCGCCTGCTGATTGGCCTGCAACCGCTCCAGCACCGAAGCGATCGCGTTGCTCTGCCGCGGCTGCTCTTCCCTCTCGGGCTGCGGCCGGGGCGGCGGTTCCGGCTTGCGCTGCGGACGGACGTCCGGAACCTGCACCGCTTGCTGCTGCGGCTCAGGTTCAGGTTCGGGCTCCGGCTCAGGCTCGGGAGCCGGTTCCGGCTCCGGTTCCGGCTCAGGTTCGGGCTCAGGCTCGGGAGCCGGTTCCGGCTCCGGTTCGGGCTCGGGAGCCGGTTCCGGCTCGGGTTCGGGGACCGGCTCGGGTGTCGGCGGCTCAGGGGCCTGTTCCGGTTCGGGCAGTGGCTCCGGTTCGCGTGCCTCGGGCAGCTCGGCCACCTGCTGCGGCGGTGACGGGGGCTCTGGCGGCGTAACCGGCGTCGGCTCGGGCGGCGGCGGCTCCGTCCGCGGAGGCGTGGGCGGGGCCGGAACTTCCGGCGGAGGCTCCGCCGGTTCGGGCGCCTCCGCCGGGCGCTCGACGAAGGTTTCCGAGGGCGCGGAGGTGCCGGCGGTAAGCTCGGCCAGCTCCGCCTCCGAAATCACCTGCACCGGGATCGAGCCCGAGGGCTCCGGGCGTTCGCGCTGGAACCAGGGCAGGCCGAACACCATGATGACAAGCACCACGGCGTGCAGCAGAACCGATGCGATCAGGCTGCCGGGCATGATCGTCCGTTACCGGTCCTCGGCGGAATTACCGGCCGTTCCGGGGGACGGCAGCTCGGCCACCAGGGCGACCCGGGTGAATCCGGCCGCGTTGAGGGCCCCCATGACTTCCATCATGCGGCCGTAGTTTATGTTGCGGTCGCCGCGCACGAAGATGCGGGCGTCGGGGTTCTGCTCGGAAACGGCCATCAGCAGGGCGGCCATGTTCTCGAGTTCGACCGCGCTTTCGAGGACGAAGATCGTCCCGTCCTGCCGCACGCTGACGATCAGCGGCTGATCGTCCTGGGTCGGCAGCGCCCGCGCCCGGGTCTGCGGCAGATCGACGGGCACGCCGACGGTCAGGAGGGGCGCCGTCACCATGAACACGATCAGAAGCACCAGCATCACGTCCACGAAGGGCGTGACGTTGATCTCGGCCATCGGCCGGTAGGCGCCGCGACGGCGCCGCCCGCTACCCGATCCCGGCGGCTGGATCAGGGCACCCATGGATCAGCCCCGTTCCTCGAGATAGCGCGACAGGATGGCCGAGAACTCTCCGCTGAAGTTCTCCAGCCGATCCGCGATGCGGGCCATGTCGTTGCCGAACTTGTTGTAGAAGGCCGACGCCGGAATAGCCGCGAAGAGGCCGAGCGCGGTCGCGAACAGCGCCTCGGCGATGCCCGGGGCGACCACGGCAAGGCTCGTGTTCTCCGAGGCGGCGATCGAGGTGAACGAGTTCATGATGCCCCAGACGGTCCCGAACAGGCCGACGAAGGGCGCCGTCGATCCGACCGAGGCGAGGACCGTCATGCCGCGCTCGACCAGCCCCATTTCGCGGGCGAGCGTCACGCCCATCACCCGGTCGATCCGCTGTTGCAGGCCGACGCGCATGCTGCCGGTGGCCGTGAGGCCGTGATCAACGGCGTGCCGCCACTCCTTCATCCCGGCGGCGAAGACCGCGGCCATGGGATCCGGAGGATTGGCCCCGACCCGATCATAGAGATCCTCGAGCGATCCGCCGGACCAGAAGGTCTCCTCGAACTGATCGATGTCCCGGCGCAGCCGGCGGACGCGCATCGTCTTCTCGAAAATGATGGACCAGCACCAGATCGATGCCGCCAGCAGGAGCAGCATCACCGTCTTCACGACGATGTCCGCCTGCAGGAACAGGCTCCAGAGGGACAGGTCGTGAACCGCCGTTGCAGCTCCCGCGCCCATCATCTGGACCGTGGTATTGATCGCCGTCTGCTCCATGATCTTTCCGTATTGCCCCCTGCCGGCCCCCTGCCTCGGGCATGGCCGCGCATCAGTCCCAATCCGATCCGCCCGGCGCGCTCCGGGCCGTTTTCTCGAAAGCTGCCCGCACCGGGGCCGGCACGCGGGTCGCGCGGCCGTTCCGGTCGATGCAGGCGAGTACCAGCTCCAGCTCGGTCAGGGTCTGCCCTGCCCGTTCGACCCGCTGGACCATGCCGAGGCTGGCACCGCGGACGTCGACGATCCTGGTGACGACGTCCAGCAGGTCGTCGAGCCGCGCCGGAGCGCGATAATCGATCCGGCACCGCCTGACCACGAAAGCCACGCCGGTTTCGGCGAGCAGCCCCGACTGGTGGATTCCGAGATCACGCAGCATCTCGGTCCGCGCCCTTTCGGCGAAGCGGAGATAGCTTGCGTGATAGACGATGCCTGAGCCGTCCGTATCCTCCCAGTAGACGCGGACCGGAAGAACATGGGCATCGCCGCTCGCCGGCGGCTCAGTCATCGAAATCCCCTGTTCCTGTCAAGAGATCAAGCTGGACAGAGTCCCGCCGGGGCGGCACAAGCCCCAGGTACCGGTAGCCCTGGTCGGCGAGAACGCGTCCCCGGGGCGTCCGCTGAAGCAGCCCCTGCTGGATGAGGAACGGCTCGATCACCTCCTCAAGCGTATCCCGCTGCTCGGCCAGCGCCGCGGCCAGGGTCTCGACCCCGACCGGCCCCCCGCCGTAGTTTTCGGCGATCGCCCGGAGATAGCGCCGGTCCATCGCGTCGAGCCCCAGCTCGTCGACGTCCAGCCGACGAAGCGCCTGGTCGGCCGCCGCGGCATCGACCGGCACCGTGCCCGCCACCGCGGCGAAATCGCGGACGCGGCGCAGCAGGCGACCGGCGACCCGGGGCGTTCCCCGGGCCCGCTTGGCGATCTCGGCCGCACCATCGGCGGTCATCTCGCAGTTCAGAAGGGCGGCGGCCCGGCTCACGATCAGTTCCAGCTCATCCGGTTCGTAAAAGTTCAGCCTCAGGGGGATGCCGAAGCGTTCCCTCAGCGGCGTCGTGATCAAGCCCGATCGCGTCGTGGCGCCGACGAGCGTGAAAGGCGGCAGGTCGATCCGGACCGAGCGCGCGGCCGGCCCCTCGCCGATCACCAGATCGAGCTGGAAATCCTCCATCGCCGGATAGAGGATTTCCTCCACCGCCGGATTGAGCCGGTGAATTTCGTCAATAAAAAGGACGTCCCGCGGTTGCAGATTGGTCAGTATGGCCGCCAGGTCACCGGCGCGCGCGATCACGGGGCCGGAGGTCGCACGGAAGCCCACGCCCAGTTCGCGGCTGACGATATTGGCAAGCGTGGTCTTGCCGAGACCGGGCGGACCGTAGAGCAGCACATGGTCCATGGCCTCGCCGCGCTGCCGCGCCGCTTCGATGAAGACGCGCAGATTGGCCCGGACCTGCCGCTGACCGATGAACTCGTCCAGCGAAAGCGGCCGGACCGCATTGTCCTGGGTGTCGCCCGGCGCCTTGTCGGGTGCGACCACTCGATCCGAGGTCATGCGGACAGCTCCTTAAGGGCAGCCGGGATGAGCGCCGAGACCTCGGCGCCGGGGCCAAGCTTCCGGGCGGCGGTGGCGACCGCCCCGAACGCCTCGGACCGGCCATAGCCCAGATTGACCAGGGCCGAGACCGCATCCGCGGTCGCGCTGACGGCTTCGGGCTGCCGACCTGCGGGCACCGGTGCGCTGTCGATCCGCCCGGCTGGGCCAAGCGCGATCGTACCGACCTTGTCCTTCAGCTCGGCGACGATGCGCCCGGCAAGCTTCGGTCCCACGCCTTCGGCCCGGGTCAGCGCAGTCCGGTCCTGGGCCGCGATCGCGGTCGCGAGCCCGTCGGGCGCCTGCACCGACAATATGGCGAGGGCCACCTTCGCCCCGACCCCCTGCACGGTCGTCAGCAGACGGAACCAGTCGCGCTCCCCGGTCTCGAGGAATCCGTAGAGATGGATATGATCCTCGCGCACATGGGTTTCTATATGGAGCGCGATCGTCTCTCCGGTGGTGAGCCGCCCGAGCGTGCGCCTGGAGCAGAAAACGAGGTAGCCGACCCCGCCCACATCGATCACGCAATGATCGAGGCCCTGCGATTCGACGATTCCCTTGAGGCGCGCGATCATGGTGCCCGCCCCTCCTGCCAGGAAAGAGCGCGGGCCGCGATCCCGGACTGGGTCTGGCGATGATGGGCGTGGCAGATCGCGACGGCCAGGGCATCGCCCGCGTCGGCGGACGACGGCGACGCGCCCGGCAGCAGCATGCGGACCATCATCTGCACCTGCTCCTTCGCGGCATGTCCGGTGCCGACGACCGACTTCTTGATGTGGTTCGCACCGTATTCGGCGACCGGCAGTCCGGCCAGGGCGGGAACCAGAAGCACGACGCCACGGGCCAGGCCCAGCTTCAGGGTCGAGGTCGGATTCTTGTTGACGAAGGTCTCCTCGACCGCCGCCTCGGTCGGAGCGAAGCTCCGCACCACCTCGGCGAGCCCGTCATGGAGCTGCACCAGGCGTTCCGCCATCGGCGCCTTCTCCGACGAATGGACGGCGCCATCCGCGACGTAGCGGAGCCGATTGCCCGCGATATCGATCACTCCCCAGCCCGTGTGACGTAGTCCGGGGTCGAGTCCCAGGATCCTCAAGAACGGGCCTCCCCCTGCGACGGACCGTTGAAAAGGTTGCCTTGGCGGTTACGCCGTCAGGCGCGCCATGACGTCGTCCGAGATCTCGAAATTGGCCGAGACACGCTGCACGTCGTCGTTGTCCTCCAGCGCGTCCAGAAGCTTCAGCAGCGTTCCCGCCGCCTCCTCGTCGACGGCCACGCCGTTGAGCGGCCGCCAGACCAGCCCGGCCGACTGCGGCTCCCCGAAACGGGCCTCCAGGGCGTCCCGGACATTCGAGAAATCGTCCACGGCGCAGGTGATGCTGTGGCTGTCTTCCGTGCTTTCGACGTTCTCGGCACCGGCCTCGAGCGCCGCCTCGAACACTTCTTCGGCGGAGCCGACCGAAGCCGGATAGACGACCTCGCCCAGCCGGTTGAACATGAAGCTGACCGAGTTCGTCTCGCCCAGCGCGCCGCCGAACTTGCTGAAGGTCGACCTGATTTCGGCAGCGGTGCGATTGCGGTTGTCGGTCAGGGCCTCGACGATGATGGCAACGCCGGCCGGACCGTAACCTTCGTACCGGATCTCCTGGTAGTCGTCTCCCTCGCCGCCGCCGGTCGCACGCTTGATCGTGCGCTCGATGTTGTCCTTCGGCATGTTGACGGCGCGCGCGGCCTGGATCGCCGCCCGCAGTCGCGGATTCATCGCGGGATCGGGAAGTCCGCTCTTGGCCGCGACCAGAATTTCGCGCTGAACCTTGGTGAAGATCTTGGCCCGCTTGGCGTCCTGCGCGCCCTTGCGGTGCATGATGTTCTTAAATTGGGAATGGCCGGCCATGACGCCTGGTAGCTCGCTCTTACTTCTTCACGACGAATAACGGGTGCCACCGGAGAACAGGGGCCGGGCCTCCTGACGCCCCGAACGGAGCCGGAACGATCCGCGGCCGGCCGGTGGTCGACTTGCCCCGCAATATGGCGGTTTTCCCGTTCGACGGGAAGCCCCCGGGCGCCGGCACCGGCGCGTCGAGCCGTCTGCTGCCCGTCCGAGGCGGAATCAGCCGGCCGCCGCGACCCGGTCGAAATCCGGGATCGCCGGCGCCAGGCGACCTCCGAGTCGCAGCGGCTCGACCCGAACCGCGAGCCCGGTCCTGTCGTCCGTTTCGACGACGAGGCCGCAGAGCGTCGCCGGCCCTTCCGCGGGGGAAAGCCTCTCGCCCGGCATCTTGCGGATGAAGCGGTGGATCGCCGCATCCTTCTTCATCCCGATCACGCTGTCGAAATCGCCGCACATTCCGGCATCGGTCTGATAGGCGGTGCCGCCGGGCAGGATCTGAAGATCGGCGGAAGGCACATGGGTATGGGTTCCGACCACCAGCGTCACGCGCCCGTCGAGGTAGTGGCCCATGGCCATCTTCTCGCTGCTGGCTTCGCCGTGGAAATCGAGAATGACGGCGTCCACGTCGCGCGGCAGAGCGATATCGGCCAGGAGCCGGTCGACCGCAGCGAAGGGATCGTCCAGCGGATCCATGAACAGCCTGGCCATGACGTTCAAGACCATGACCTGGCGGCCGCCGGGCGCCGGCAACACGGTCACGCCCCGCCCCGGCGTACCTTCGGGGAAATTGGCCGGGCGAAGAATGCGCCGGTCGGCTTCCAGATAGCCGATGATCTCTCTCTGATCCCAGACGTGATTGCCGGTCGTGATGCAATCGACACCCGCGTCGTGGAACTCGGCGGCGATGCGGGGGGTGATGCCGAAGCCGCCAGCCGCATTCTCGCCGTTCAGCACGATGAAATCGAGGCCCAGCCGCGCCTTCAGCCGCGGCAGGTTCTCCTGCACCACCTCGCGGCCGCGGCGGCCGACCACATCTCCGATGAACGCCAATCGCATCGATCTAACCTGAATTCTCCAAAGATCCCGCGGGCCTGAAGGCGCCACGCTCCGTGACGATCCAGTCGAGCGCCTGGTCGTGGCCATCGACCGGCACGGACGGGACCTCCTGTTCCGCAAAGGCGATGCCGACGGCGAGCACCGTCCCCTGGCTGCGCAGCCGCGCAAGCGTCCTATCGTAGAATCCGGCGCCATATCCCATCCGACGCCCGAAGCGGTCGAAGGCCAGCATGGGCACCAGCAGGACGTCGGGGCGCAACTCCGGCGCAGACGCACCGGGCGAGGCCACGCCGAACTGCCCCCGCTCGAGGGCGTCGCCCGGCCGCCAGCGCCGGAAGACGAGCGGCGTGGCGGGCGCCGTCACGACCGGCAGGGCGCAGATATGCGCGGCCGCCAGCCGCTCCATGAGCGGCATGACGTCGAGTTCGTCGCGGATCGGGGAGTAGCCGGCGACCACCGCCCCCGCCGGGACCGGCACCTGGTCGAGAAACGCGTCGCGGACGGCGAGCGCCGCGCCGTCGCCGGATCGCGCATGGGCCGCCGCGCGACGGGTTCTCGCCTCGTCCCTGAGCGCGCGCTTGGCCGCTTCTACGGCACCATGAAAGAACGCGGGGGAAGCGAGGCCGCGATGGCCGTTGGTCATTTCGTCTCCTCTTGGGCCCTGCTACAGCAGGTGGGCGCCGTAGTACCGGGACCGGAGCCCCGGCAGGGACAGCTCCCTAGAGGATTCGCATCGGCCCCAGGGACAAAGGAACCTGACGCACCACGCAGCCTCAGGCAAATACTTAGGCACGCTCGAGCCTGGCCGCAATAGCCTCGATCCGGCCTGCTATGCGACCGATCGCTTCGGCGGCCACATCCCCGTCCTCCTCCGTTTCGTTACCGCCCGACGCCTTCTCCAGCGCCGCACGGACGTCGAAGAGCTCGTCGGCCAGAAGGAGGCAGACCATCAGCAGAAGATGGGCATCGGACGCCGACCGGACGGCGGCCTTCACCTCGAGAAGACGGGCGTCGACATAAGCCGCCACCTCACGAACCCGCTGTTCCTGCCCGTCGTCGCAGGCGATGGGATAGGTCCGTCCGTTGAACGTAACGTCTACACGCGCCAAGGCGTCAGTCCCCCAACACCGATTCCAGTCGTTCGATCGCACGATCGACGCGGCTGGTCACCGCCCGAACGGCCTCGGCGTCGGCGGGCATGGATGCCGCCGCCGCGCGCAGAGTCTCGAGCTCAGCCGCGACACGGGCTTCATAGGCCGTGATTGCGGCCTCAATGCGGTCGAGCGCGCGCTCCAGCCTCTCCAACTCTGCCGCGACGCGGGACATGCCTGTAGGCTCGATCATGCAATGGGACGTTCGACGGTTCGGCGGATCCCAATGCTAAGGGCGCAACCGTATCGGGTCAACTGACACCCGGGAACGGCGTCCGGCGGGACCCCAGCCCTCAGGCGAAGCCCAGAAGATTGTAGATCCGCTTGGTGTATTGGCCGAAGGTTTCGGTCGTCTTGAGGTCCACCGTACGCGGGTGGGGCAGGTCGATGGTGAAGGTGTCGGCCATTCGTGCCGGCCCCGAGGTCAGCACCGCGCAGCGCGATCCCAGGAACACCGCTTCCTGGATGGAATGGGTGACGAAAACGATCGTCTTCCCGCTCTCCTGCCAGATGCGCAGCATCTCCAGGTTCATCCGCTCGCGCGTCAGGGCGTCGAGGGCGCCGAAAGGCTCGTCCATCAGGATCAGCTTCGGGTCGTGCACCAGCGCCCGAGCGATCGCGGCGCGCTGCTGCATGCCGCCCGAAAGCTCGTGGGGATATTTGTCCTCGAACCCGGACAGGCCGACCATGGACAGGAGGTCGCGCGCCCGTTCGCGGCTGGCCTTCACCGGCAGGCCCAGGATCTCCGCCGGCAGGACGACATTGTCCAGGATCCGCCGCCATTTCAGGAGCAGCGCCTGCTGGAACACCATGCCGACATCGCGCCCCGGCTCGAACGGGATGCTCTCCGTTCCGATGCGCGCGGTCCCGCCGTCGGCCTCGTGCAGGCCGGCCAGGATCTTCAGCACGGTCGTCTTGCCGCAGCCGGTGGGACCGACCAGGGAGACCATCTCGCCGACGCCGATATCGATGGTCACGTCGGAAACGGCCAGAAACTCGCGCCCCCCGGTCCTGTAGATCTTGCGGACGTTCTTGAGCGATATCAGCGGTTCGGTCATCCGGGGCCTCCCTGCCCTTCCCTCAGGCCAGCCAGCGTTCGCGATTGGCCGCCACGAACCCGTCGTCGGCAAGGTCGCCGTGATCGCGGTAGATCCGGTCGATGGCATCCGCCTGGCCGGGGCTCAAGCCTTCATCCGGATCCAGGCACCAGACTCCCTCCAGCAGGCCCTGCCGGCGCAGCACCTCGTGGCAGCCCGCGATGCAGCCGTGGAAATCGTGGGCGACGTCGAAGAAGGCGCTATTGCAGTCGGTGACCCGGCTGTCGAGCGCCAGCAGCTCGGCCGGGACGGCGTCCCTGTCCGCCGCCTCCCGGCACCGCCGAAAGATCTCGACCGCCGACCGGGTCCAGACCGACCAGTGGCCGAGAAGCCCACCGCGGAACCGGACCGTCACCGGCCGGCCCTCGCGCTTCACCGTGAACGGCGTGACGAGGTCGAGGACGATATGATCGTCGTTCCCGGTATAAAGGGTGACCTTGTCCTCCGCTCCGGCCTCGACCACGCCGCGCACCACGTCGAGCGTGCGGTAGCGGTGAAACGGCGCGACCTTGATGGCGATCACGTTGTCGATCGCGGCGAAGCGGGCCCAAAAACGGGCATCGAGCACCCGGCCGCCGACCGCCGGCTGCAGATAGAAGCCGACCAGCGGGATCTCGCGCGCGACCGCGGTGCAGTGCTCGATCAACTCGTCCTCGCCCGCGTCGGCCAGCGCCGCCAGGCTGAGCAGCCCGGCGTGATAGCCGAGCGACACGGCAAGCTGCGCCTCGCGCACCGCCTGTTCGGTCCGCCCGCACAGGCCGGCGACCATGGCGAGCGGCCGGTCGGTCCAGGCCCGCGCCGTCTCGGCCGCGATCCGCAGGACCGGCTCATAAAGCCCGCAATCGCGGATCGCGAACTGGGTGGTGTGGACGCCGACGGCAAGCCCGCCCGCCCCGGCATCCAGGTAGTAGCGGGAGAGCGCCCGCTGCCGCCTTTCGTCCAGCCGCCGGTTCGCATCAAGCGCCAGCGGATGCGCCGGAATGACGGTGCCTTCCCGCAGCAGGGCAAGGACGGCCGGATCGAGCCGGGTGTGATGGAGCGCCATGAGACCGATATCTCCCTCAAGAATCCTGTTGGTTCGTTCAGCCGTATTCCGGCCCCGCAGCCAGGAACAGGCGGTCCGGATCGCCGAAAACCGCATCGGGGCTTCCGACCATGCGCAGGAACGGCCGCTGCTGCCGGAAGCCGAGGCGGACCAGGGCATCGGTCAGCCCCGTCCAGCGATCGACCACGTCGACGACGATGCTGCCGGCCGGGGCCGCCGCCTTTTCCAGGACGGCGATCGCCGCCGCCTCGTCCGATCCCGCGAGCGGGCCCAGATGGCTGCCGAGACGGCCGGGCCGCAGGATCGCGCCCGCCCCGCCGCCATGGGTTCCGCACCAGATCGTCCGGGCCGTCGGGCGGCTCGCGAAGTCGCGCAGCAGGAATCCCCGGTCGGCGCCCATCGCAAGACGGTCCGCCTCGATCAGCGCGGCAAGCCCGGTCGGGTCGCCGGGTTCCACTTCCGCCGCAGTTCCAACTGGCGGCCGCGTCCATCGGGATAGCGCGAACATGGTTTCGAAGCCCAGGGGACCATAGACCTTCGCGCCGTCCGGAGTGGCGTCGAGCAGCGGCACCAGCCCCAGCCGGCGGGCGAGGTCGAGGCATTCGCCGACAAGCGCGGTCGCAAGCCCGCGTCGGCGCCATTCGGGGGCGACCAGCACCAGGCTGACCCAGGCGAAGCCCCCGTCCCGATAGGGCAGCAGCGCGGCAGAGGCGACGACGCGGCCATCGGCCTGGCGGCCGAAGACCGTGCCTTGCCGCAGAAAGAGCCGGCAATCGTCCTCGGTCTGGTTCCAGCCCGCCCCGACCGTGAGCGCCAGGAGATCGGAGAGATGCTCCTCACCGAGGACGATGGGCGTCGGCTCAGTACTTGCCATCGCGGATCTCGAATTTCGTCGGCTTGCCGTACCCCGCCTGGCCCCGGCCGACCCAGTCGGCGACCCAGTCCAGCATGTGGCCGATCCCGACGACCGGGTATCCGAACTCCCGGACTGCCTGGGTCGTGTTGGAGAGCCAAGCGGTCGGGGCCTCACTGCCCTGCAGGACGGGCTCGCGCCCGAGGCGGCGGCCAAGCTCACGGGCAAGCCAGCGGACCGACAGGGTCTCGGGCCCGGTCACGTTGATCGGGCTGGTCGGCGTCGTGCAGCGGGCAAGGCAGCGGAGGGCCTGGGCGTTGGCGTCGCCCTGCCAGATCACGTTGACCCAGCCCATGGTCAGGTCGATCGGCTGCCCGGCCGCGATCTTGGACGCGATGTCGTAGAGCACGCCGTAGCGCACGTCGATCGCGTAGTTCAGCCGGAACAGCCGCCCCGGCGTGCCGTGACGCGCCGAGAAGTGCTCGAACATCCGCTCGCGGCCGACGCAGGACTGGGCGTATTCGCCCGGCGGGTCAAGCGGCAGATCCTCGGTGGCGCCGCCGCTCTCCAACCCGACGAAGGGATAGACGCAGCCGGTCGAGAAGGCGACGATTCGCGATTCCGTGAAGGTCTCGGCGACCATGGCCGGGACATGGGCGTTCATCGCCCAGGTCAGCGACTTCGCCCCCTCGGCGCCGAACTTGAAGCCCGCCATGAAGACGATATTGGGGACCTTGGGCAGCCGCTCGAGCTGGCTGCGCTCGAGCAGGTCGCACGTGACCGTCTCCACGCCCCAGGATTCCAGCTTCGCCTTCTGCGCCGGGTCGCTGAACCGGGCGACGCCGATCACCCGCTTGTCGGGCGCGGCCGCCTTGGCGAGACCGGCCAGCGTCGGCCCCATCTTTCCGGCGACGCCCAGGACCATGATGTCGCCGTCGACGCGCTGCAGGTCCTGGATCAGCGCGGCGCTGGGCCGGCGCAGGAACGCGTCGACGTCTTCCGCGGTCTCGAATCGGTTCGGCAGGGTGTCCGCCGTCAGCAGTTCCATGGGGATGCCTTTCCTGGATGGCGTGCTACTGGACGCGCGCGTCCTTCACGACACAGAGGTGCTCGAGCACGAGAACGAGGAGGTATAGGGCCACGCCGATCATGGTCAGCAGGATGACCGCCATGAACATCGCCGCCGTATCCAGGGACATCTGCACCTGGATCATCAGATAGCCGAGCCCCTTGTCGGAGGCGATGAACTCGCCCACCACGGCGCCGGCGACGGCCAGGATCGCGGCCACCTTCATGCCCGAGAAGATGTAGGGCAGCGACCCCGGAAGCTGGATCTTGGTGAACACCTGCCAGCGCGATCCTTTCAGTGAGCGCACGAGGTCGAGCAGGTCCGGCTCGACCTCCTTCAGCCCCCGCGCGGTCGTCAGCAGGATCGGGAAGAAGCAGATGCTGAAGGCGATCAGGATGTTCGGGCCGATGCCGTAGCTGAACCAGACGATGAAGAGCGGGCCGAGCGCGACCTTCGGGATCATGTTGAGGGTCACGAACAGCGGCAGCAGCGCGAGCGTGAGCAGCCGCGACCACGAGAACAGAAGCGCCAGCCCGACCCCGGCGACCAGTCCCAGAAGATATCCGCCGAAGATCTCCGCCGTCGTCACGAGGCTGTTCGAAACCCAGCCATATTGCGGCTGCAGCAGGGTCGAGAAGGTGGACAGCGGCGACGGCAGGATGAATTCCGGAACGTCCAGGATGTCGACGAGGATCTGCCAGGCCGCGAGCGCTGCCAGATGCACGGCGACGATGATCCCGATGCGGCCGAACGCCTCGCGCCCGGCGTCTTCCGGGACCGTCCGCTCACGCGTGGCCGCGACGTCCCCGGTCGTGTTCGCCGCCTCGCTCATCGGTAGCCTCCCCTGCTCGTCGGACAAGTGCGCCGGACATCAGCCTACCGGGATGCGCAGGCGTTATCAACCAACCAGTTGTTTGATAGCGTCGCCGGCGAACCCGTCGGCCGGCATTTCACGGCCGGATCGCGTTCAGGACGAAGTCGACGACATGGCGACGCCGTGAGGCCACCGAGTCGGGCGCGGCGAGGTCGACCCCGAAGATCGCCGAAAGGGTGCGGAGATTGGAGAAGTAGAAGTAGGACAGCCCGGCGATCGAGATGTAGAGGTCGACCGAATCGACGCCTTTCCGGAAGACGCCTTCCCGCTCGCCCTTCTCCAGGGTTTCCGCGATCAGCGCGATCAGGGGCGAGTTCATCGCGTGCAGGCGGCTGGAGACGCGGACATGCGCCGCCTGGTGGCGGTTTTCGTCATTGAGGAGCGCGATGAAGTCCGGATGTTCGGCAAGATAGTCGAACGACGCGGAAACCAGCTGGACCATGGCCTCACGCGGCGGCAGGTCCCCGAGACGCAGCTCCTTCTCGCGCTCCCTGATCTCGGCATAGACCTCTTCCAGGACGGCCAGGTACAGCTCGTCCTTGCTGCCGAAATGATGGTAGACCAGCTGCTTATTCACGCCGGCGATCGCGGCGATCTCCTCCACTCGCGCCCCGGCCAAGCCCTTGGCCGCGAATTCCCGGCGCGCCGCGGCCAGGAGGGCGGCGCGGGTCGCCTCCGGGTCGCGTCGCTGGCGTGATGTTTCCCCAAGGACACGTCTTCGGGCGGCCATCGAGTTTCCTTGAATCATCCAAACGGTTGGTTGAATATTCTGACCCATTCCGGAGGGCCAAGGCTACCGGAATTCGACGATCCGACGGCGCCCAAGGTCCCTCACCGGTACCGCCGACCGTCGGCCGACTGACCGGAACACGGAGGGTTCATTGAACACGAAATCGACGCTGGCCGCCGCTGCCACCGCCATGATGATGTCCGGCGGCGCCTGGGCCGCGGAGTCCGTCACGCTGACGCTCAACTGGACGCCCACCGCCGACCACGCCCCCTACTACTACGCCAAGGCCCAAGGCTGGTACGAAGAGGCAGGCATCGATCTCACCATCGAGACCGGCAGGGGCTCGGGCACCACGGCGCAGCGGGTCGGGGTCGGCGCCGTGCAGTTCGGCATCGCCGACATGGCGACCGCCCTCGTCGCCCGCAGCAAGGGCGCCGACCTGGTCGCGGTGATGAGCGTCTATGCCAACACGCCCCAGGGCTTCTACTGGCTGAAGTCGTCGGGCATCGAGGGCCCGAAGGATTTCGTGAACCACTCGATCGGCAATCCGCCCGGCGACGCCTCGCGGGTCATGTGGCCGGCCTTCGCCGCTGCGGCGGGCATCGATCCGCTCGAGGTCAGCTTCGTCAACATCTCGCCCCAGGCGAAGATGCCGTCGCTGAAGAGCGGCGCCGTCGACATCATCAGCGACTTCTACAACGAGCACGACCTGAAGGTTCAAGAGTTCGGCGACGATCTGGGCTATGTCTCCTGGCGCGACGTCGGGCTCAACCCCTACGGCAACTCCGTTCTGGTGAACGGTGCCTACCTGGCCGAGAACCGGGGCGTGGTCGCCGATTTCGTCCGGATCACGCAGAAGGCCTTCGCCACCTGCGTCGAAGACGTGACGCCGTGCCTCGACGCCCTGCTCGGTGCGGTGACCGGTCTTGACGAGCCGACCCAGCGCAACCAGTGGAACCGGATCAAGGAGCTGATGACCGACGACTTCACGACGACGGTCGCGCTCGGCTGGTTCGATGCCGACCGGATGGCCGACGACTACAACCTCGTCGAGACCTATTTCGGCCTGGACCAGCCGTTCGAGGTCACCGCGACCTACACGACAGAGTTCCTGGACCAGTCGCTCCGCATGCCCAAGTAAGGACCGCCCGCCGCCCGGCCGCCGGGCGGCGGGCATCCAGGGGAGGACCGGGCGTTTGCGGCGGGGCGGAAGCCGCAATGCGGCCATGCGCCGGCCGATGCCCGGCAACCCTCCATCCCCGTTGACGGATACGGGGCATGACGGCATGGTGCGCCCGATTTCCCGGGAAGGGCCGCCCTGCCCGCCCGGCCATCGCTTCTGCCGGCTGCCCGCCGTCCTCCCGGCATCAGGCCCGGCCCAACATCAGGACCATGCCCGCGATGCCTTCTTCCGTCCCGGCACCATCCGCCTCCGTCAGCCACAAGGACATGGCCAATGTCATCCGCGCCCTATCGATGGACGCGGTCGAGGCCGCGAAGTCCGGCCATCCCGGCCTGCCCATGGGCATGGCCGACGTGGCGACGGTGCTCTTCTCCAAGTTCCTGAAGTTCGACCCCAAGAACCCGACCTGGCCCGATCGCGACCGTTTCGTCCATTCGGCCGGCCACGGGTCGATGCTGCTCTACAGCCTTCTCTATCTCACCGGGTACGAGAAGATGACGCTGGAGCAGATCAAGAACTTCCGCCAGTTGGGCGCGCTCACGGCCGGCCACCCCGAGGTCGAGCCCGATGTCGGGATCGAGACCACGACCGGGCCGCTGGGCCAGGGCATCTCGACCGCGGTGGGCATGGCGCTTGCCGAGCGGATCCTCAACGCCCGCTTCGGCGACGACCTGGTCGATCACCGGACCTATGTCCTGTGCTCCGACGGCGACCTGATGGAAGGCATCAGCCACGAGGCCTGCTCGCTGGCCGGGCATCTGAAGCTGGGGCGCCTGATCGTCCTCTATGACGACAACGAGATTTCGATCGACGGCCCGACCAGCCTGTCCTTCAGCGACGACACGCTGCGCCGTTTCGAGGCCTATGGCTGGGATACCCAGCGGGTCGACGGGCACGACCCTGCGGCCATCGAGGCGGCGATCGCCCGGGCGATCGAGACCGACACGCCGTCCCTGATCGCCTGCCGGACGGTGATCGGCTTCGGCGCGCCGACCAAGGCCGGCAAGTCCTCGAGCCATGGCAGCCCGCTGGGCGCCGAGGAGATCGAGGGCGCCCGCCGCAATCTGGGCTGGTCCCACCCACCCTTCGTCGTTCCGGACGAGATCCTGGCCGCCTGGCGCGCCGTCGGACAGCGCAGCGGCAACATTTACGGCGCCTGGTCCGAGCGGCTGGCCAAGGCCGACCCGGCCCTGCGCGAGGCGTTCACCACGGCGATCGAGGGCCGCCTGCCGCAGAACCTTTCCGCGCTGGTCAACGAGTTCAAGCGCGGCGTCGCGGCCGAGCAGCCGAAGCTCGCCACCCGCGCCGCCTCGGGCAAGGTGCTCGACGTCCTGGTTCCGGCGGTGCCGGAGATGATCGGCGGCTCGGCCGACCTCACCGGCTCGAATAACACCAAGACCAAGGTGTCGAACGACATCTCGGCGGGGAACTACGGTGGCCGCTACGTCAATTACGGCGTCCGCGAACACGGCATGGCCGCGGCGATGAACGGCATGGCGCTGCACGGGGGCATCATCCCCTACGCCGGCACGTTCCTCACCTTCGCGGATTACTGCCGCCCGTCGATCCGCCTGTCCGCGCTGATGCACCAGAGGGTCGTCTACGTGATGACCCACGACTCGATCGGGCTGGGCGAGGACGGACCGACCCACCAGCCGATCGAGCATCTGGCATCGCTGCGCGCCATTCCGAACCTGCTGGTCTTCCGCCCGGCCGATGCGGTCGAAACCGCCGAGGCCTGGGAGCTGATGCTCCGCAACGAGAGCGGCCCGTCCGTCATAGCGCTCACGCGCCAGAACCTGCCGACGCTCCGGACCCGTCACACGGACGAGAACCTGACCGCCAAGGGCGCCTACGTGCTGGAGGAAGCCCAGGCGCCGGCCAAGGTGACGCTGCTCGCCACCGGCTCGGAAGTCGCGATCGCGGCCGAGGCGCGCCGGCTGCTGGAGGCAGAGGGCATCGGCGCCCGCGTCGTCTCCATGCCGTCCTGGGAACTGTTCGAGCGACAGGACGCTTCGTACCGGGAATCCGTCCTCGGCCCGGGCACGGTCCGGGTCGGGATCGAGGCGGCCTGCCGGCTTGGCTGGGACCGCTGGATCGGCGCGGACGGGGCCTTCGTCGGAATGGCCGGCTTCGGCGCCTCCGGCAAGTACGAACAGCTTTACGAGCATTTCGGCATCACCGCCCGGCACGTGGTGGCGGCGGCGAAGGAGCGGCTCTGACGCTCGCCGGCCGCCAACGGGGCCGACATCAGGACCTGCAAGGAGGAACAGAAAATGGCTGTCAAGGTTGCGATCAACGGTTTCGGCAGGATCGGGCGGCTGGTGCTCCGCGCGATCTATGAAAGCGGCCGCAAGGACATCGAGATCGTTGCGATCAACGACCTGGCCGACGTGAAAACCAACGCGCATCTGCTGAAGTACGACAGCGTGCATGGGCGCTTCCCCGGCACGGTCGAGGCCCGCGAGGGTGCGCTGGTCGTCAACGGCGACGAGATCAAGGCCCTGCAGGAGCGCGACCCGGCGAAGCTTCCCTGGGGCGATCTGGGCGTCGAAATCGCCTTCGAATGCTCCGGCGTGTTCACGAAGCGTGACGACGCAGCCAAGCATCTGACCGCCGGCGCGAAGAAGGTCCTGATCTCGGCCCCCGCCACGGACGAGGACATCACCGTCGTCTACGGCGTCAATCACGACCAGCTGAAGGCGGAGCACAAGATCGTCTCCAACGCGTCGTGCACGACCAACTGCCTGGCCCCGGTCGCCCATGTGCTGCACGAGGCGATCGGCATCGAGCACGGCTTCATGACGACGATCCACAGCTACACGGGCGACCAGCGGATCGTCGACACGATGCACAAGGACCTGCATCGCGCCCGCGCCGCCGCGCTGAACATCATCCCGACCTCGACCGGCGCCGCCCGTGCCGTCGGCAAGGTCCTGCCCGAACTGAAGGGCAAGCTGGACGGCACGTCGCTGCGCGTTCCGACCCCGAACGTGTCGGTCGTCGACTTCAAGTTCGTCGCCAAGCGGCCGACGACCGTGGAGGAGGTCAACCAGGCGATCCAGGCCGCTGCCGGCAACCGGCTCAAGGGCATCCTCGGCGTCTATGACGAGGACCTCGTGTCGTCTGACTTCAACCACGACGCCCTGTCGTCGATCTTCGCCCTGAAAGAGACGAAGGTCATCGACGGCACCTTCGTCCGGGTGATGAGCTGGTACGACAACGAGTGGGGCTTCTCGAACCGGATGGGCGACACCGCCCTCGCCATGGCGAAGCTCGGCTAAGGCCGCCCCATCGTCTCCGGGCCCTCGCAGGCCCGGCTGCACGACGGCTCCCGCGGGACAATCCCCCGCGGGAGCCGTCGTCGTTTCCGGGCGCGCCCCGCCGACCGGGGCACTTTCCTGTTCCCGGCCGGCCGGCTAGGCTTGCATCATCCTGAACGAACACCGACGGACCATCCGTGATCAGCCGGGAAAGCATCCTCGACGGGGCGATCGCACGCATGATCATGAGCGGCGGCATGGGCAGCATGCTGCTGAGCGACGAGGAACGTAACGCCTCTCTCCGCCAAGTGCTGACCGAGACGGACGGCAGGGATGTCTGGGTTTTCGCCTATGGCTCCCTGATCTGGAATCCGGCCTTCCATTTCGTCGAACGGCGGCCTGGAACGATCCGCGGCTATCACCGGCGGTTCTGCCTTTGGGCGCCGCTCGGCCGCGGCACGCCGGAACGGCCCGGCCTGATGCTGGGCCTGGATCACGGCGGCGCCTGCCGGGGCATCGCCTTCCGGATCGCGGCCGAAGCGGCGGCGACGGAGCTGGACGTCATCTGGCGGCGCGAGATGGTGACGGGCGCCTATGTGCCGCGCTGGACGCGGGTCACGACGGAGACGGGCGATCTGAGCGCGATCGCCTTCGTCATCAATCGCCGCCATCCGCGCTATGCCGGCCGGCTGGCCGAGACGGAGGTCGTGCGCGTGCTGCGGACCGCGGCCGGCGCCTTCGGCAGCTGCGCCGAGTACCTTTACCAGACGATCGATCATCTGAACGCAGCCGGCCTCGACGATCCCCAGCTTCGACGCCTGCGGCGGGCGGTCGAGGAACGGCTGGCAGGCCCGCCCGTCGCGGCGGCGGGGTGGCCGGCGCGATGACCCGTTTCATTCTGATCCGCTGCGCCGCGGACTTGGACCTGGCGGCGCGGACCGCGGCGGGGCTTGGCCGGACGCTGCGGATCGTCAGCGCGCCCGAGGCCGGAATCCGGGCGGGGGCCATGTGGTGGAAGATGCTCATCGACCGTGCGGCGGCGCGTCATCCCGGAATCGTCGAGACCGCCCTTCTCGACTGCGGCGAGAGCCCGGGGCGGACGATGGAGGCCATTCGGGCCGGCGTCCGCGACCTGGCCTTCAGGGGAGGCGAGGCACTGGCGGTCCCGCTCGCCCAGATGGCCGATTCGGCGGGGGCGACGCTTTGGCGGACCCTGCCCGACGCCATCGATCTCGACCGCGAGAAGGACGCCGCCGAAGCCTGCCGCGCGGTGCTCTCCGACGACTCCGGCACCGACGAGGGTCCGGCCTTCCGGAACTGAGCCCCCGTTCGCAACGTTGCATTGCCGCCCGGCCTAGTTTATTCCGCTACCGGCGACATCCCCCTGAAATCGAGCCCGGTGAGGACCTGCTTCGATGAAGTTGACGACCCGCGTGAAGAAAATCCTGTCGAACTACGACAGCGAGAATCCCGGCGTTAAGGCCAGGCTTGCCCAGATGCTGATGGCCGGCCGCCTGGGCGGCACCGGTAAGATGATCATCCTGCCCGTCGACCAGGGCATCGAGCACGGCCCGGCGCGCAGCTTCGCGATCAATCCGGGCGGCTACGACCCGCTCTACCACCATCAGCTCGCGATCGACGCAGGCCTCAACGCCTACGCGGCGCCGCTGGGCAGCCTGGAAATTTCCTCTCCGCAGTTCCCCGGCCAGATCCCGACCATCCTCAAGCTGAACCACTCCAACAGCCTGAGCCGTAAGAAGGAGGACGCCGACCAGGCGATCTTCGGCTCGGTCGAGGATGCGCTGCGCCTCGGCTGCCACGCGATCGGCTTCACGATCTATCCAGGCTCGGACATGGCTTTCGAGCAGATGGAAGAGATCGCCGAACTGATCCGCGAGGCCAAGTCGGTCGGCCTGCCGACGGTGCTCTGGTCCTATCCGCGCGGCGGCAACATCTCCAAGGACGGTGAGACGGCGCTCGACGTCGTGGCGTACGGCGCGCATCTCGCCTGCCAGCTCGGCGCCCACATCATCAAGGTCAAGCTTCCGACCGACTATCTCGAGCAGAAGGAAGCGAAGAAGGAGTTCACGGACCACAAGATCGCCCTGGGCAGCCAGGCCGAGCGCGTGGCCGAGGTCGTCCGGTCCTGCATGAACGGCCGGCGCATCGTCGTCTTCTCCGGCGGCGCCGCGAAGGGAACCGACGCCGTGCTGGACGACGCCCGGGCGATCCGCGACGGCGGCGGGAACGGCTCGATCATCGGCCGCAACTGCTTCCGCCGCCCGCGCGAGGAAGCGCTGCAGCTTCTCGACACGCTGGTCCGGATCTTCCAGGGCCGGGAATAGCCCGGCTGCGTCCTTGACCGACACACAGCTCTACCTCGTTACGCCGCCGGCCTTCGCGCCGGCGGCGTTCGCGTCTCTTCTGGCACAGGCGCTGGACGCGATCCCGGTCGCCTGCGTCGAGCTTCGCCTCGCCTCGACCGACGAGGGTACGTGGCGTACTTCCATCGATGCGCTGCGCCCTGTCGCCCAGGATCGCGGCGCTGCCTTCCTTCTGGCCGGCCGGCCGGACCTGGCCCTCGACACGGGCTGCGACGGCACGGCGCTTCCCGACCCCGCCCTCTATCCTTCGGCGCGCAAGACGCTCGGCGCCGGATACATCGTCGGCGCCTGGGTCGGCTCCAGCCGGCACGACGCGATGGTCGTAGGCGAGCGTGGGGCCGATTTCATCGGCTTTACGGCCGATCCGGAGATCGTCGGGTGGTGGGCCGAGCTGTTCGAGGTTCCGTGCGTGGCCGGAAACGGAATCACGAAAGACAACGCGCCGTTGCTGGCCCGGGTGGGGGCCGACTTCCTGGCGCTGGACGCGGCCGTCTGGGACCATGCGGCCGGCGCCGCCGCCGGCCTTCGGGAAATCGCCGCCGCCCTCGGCCGCTGATCGACCACACCTCCGGCGGAGGCGTGCCGGACCTCGCGCCCGCCGGTCAGGCTTGAGCGTCGCGATCCGGCGCGCCGCCTTCCCGGATCAGGCGGCGCATTGCCGCCTCCACCGGCTTCAGGTGACGCTCCCCTTCCGGGATCAGATGGACCAGCGTGTTGAAGGCGTGGATCATGCCGGGCGCGGGATAGAGCATGACCGGCGCCCCGGCCTCCTCCAGCCGGCGGGCATAGGTCTTGGCCTCGTCGACCAGCGGATCGCATTCCGCGGCCAGGATGATCGTCGGCGGCATCTGCGCCGGGGCCGGGTGAAGGGCGGGCGAGATCAGCGGATCGGCCGCCCCGGCCGTCGCGCCCAGATAGCCCCTCGCGAACCACTCCAACTCGTCGCGATCGAGGCCGTAGCCAGCCCCGAACACCGTCACCGACGGCTCGCCGAAGGTAAGGTCCAACCACGGGCAGAACAGATAGTTGAGCGCGATGCGCGGACCGTTCTCGCGGACCGCCAGCCGGGTCACGGCGACAGCGAGCCCGCCGCCGGCGCTGGTTCCGCCCACGACGAGCCGCCGCATGTCCCCGCCATAGCGTCCGGCGTTGTGCGCCGCCCATAGGAGCGCGTCATACCCGTCCTCGACCGCCGCCGGGAACGGATGCTCGGGCCCCAGTCGGTAGCTGGCCGAAACGACCAGCGCCGGCAGGATCGTCGCAAGGCGGCGCGCCTCGTGCTCGCTTTCCTCGATCCCGCCGACGACATAGCCGCCGCCATGGAAGTACAGGACTACCGGCAGCGCCTCCTCATGGGCGGTCCAGGGCCGGAAGATGCGCACCCGCCGCGGCCCCGAACGGGCCTCCAGCTCGTGATCCTCGACCAGGTCCATGGGCGCCAGCGGGGCCGCGAATTCGCGGCGGAAATCGGCCACCGCCTCGCGGGCGGCCGCCGGCGTCAGACGGTAGATCGGCGGCAGGCCACGGGCCGTCCACCATTCGGCGGCCTGCCGCAAATAGGCCTGGGACTGGGGGTGCAGCGCGGCAAGCGCACCTTCCTGGATCATGTCCGACCCACTCATTCGGCTACCGGCGCCCAAAGGACATCTTCGATATGCTCCGCACCGGTCGCCAGCATGACCAGGCGGTCGAAGCCGAGGGCAATGCCGGCGCATTCGGGAAGCCCGTGTTCAAGGGCAGACAGGAAATCCTCGTCGATCGGGTAGCGAACACCGTAGAGCGTCTCCTTCAGATCCATGTCCGCAAGGAAACGCGCCCGCTGGGCGCTCGGATCCGTAAGCTCGCCGAAGGCGTTCGCCAGTTCGAGCCCGCAGACGTAAAGCTCGAAACGCTCGGCCAGTCGGGGATCCCCCGGTTTCGCGCGGGAAAGGGCGGCCATCGAGACCGGATAGTCCTTGAGCACCGTCGGCCCCCCGACGCCCAGCCTGGGCTCGATCCGGTCGAGGAAGATCCGGAAGAAGAGGTCGTCCCAGCGGTCGCCCGGGCGGGCGGATATTCCGATCTTCCGCGCCTCGGCATCCAGAAGGGCGATGTCCGGCGCCTGCGGGTCCGGCGCCGTCGCCAGGATGTCGATGCCCGTGAACCGATCGAAGGCCTCGGCGACGGTCAGGATCTCCCAGTCGGCGAAGGGATCGCTATCCATCCCCCGCCAGGTAAGGCGCTCCCGCCCGGAGGCGCGGAGCACCGCCTGCAGCAGCCCACGGCAGTCGTCGATGAGCGCCTCATAGCCTTCGCCGGCCCGGTACCATTCGACCATCGAGAACTCGGGGTGATGCGTGCTCGACCGCTCGCCGTTCCGGAAGGTGTGACAAAGCTGATAGATCCGGGGCAGCCCGGCCGCCAGAAGCTTCTTCATGGCAAATTCCGGGCTGGTATGCAGGTAGAGCCGCAGCCGGTAATCCGGGTGCGGCCCCTGAAGCTCGGTCTCGAAGGCCTTGAGATGGGGCTCCAGCCCCGGCGAGACCTGGAGCGCCGGCGTGTCGACCTCGAGGAAGCCGCGCCCGTCGAAGAAGGCCCGAAGGGCCGCTGCGATCCGCGCCCTGCCCTCGACGAAAGGGCGCTTGCGGATATAGACATCGGGGCGCCACCACGGGGCACGCCCGGTCCGGGCGGGACCGGTCTCGGTCATGGGGAACGGACCTCTGCTAGGTGTCGTTACCCGCAGCGTTGCCACGCGCGGGTCTTGCTGTTAGGTTCCGCGCCGCATTCGCCATCGGCGCCGTTGCCGGCGCCCCCCGCGGCATTGCCGCGCGGCACGCGACCGCTCTTTGAAAAGCAGGGATTTTCATGAAGGTCAATGCCATCACGATTCGCCCCGGCAACGTGCTGGAGCATAACGGCAAGCTGATGCTGGTCACCAAGATCGAGATCATCCAGCCCGGCAAGGGCAACGCGGTGATCCAGGTCGAGATGAAGGACATCCGGACGGGTGTCAAGACGCAGGACCGGTTCCGCACCCAGGAGACGGTGGAGCGGGCGCGTCTGGACGAGGCGGAGATGCAGTTCCTCTACAGCGAGGGCGACAACTTCACCTTCATGGACAACGAAAGCTACGAGCAGATCACCATCCCGCGGGAAGTTCTGGGCGACCAGGCCGCCTTCCTGCAGGAGAACATGAACTGCACCGTGACGATGCACGAAGGCGTTCCCCTGTCGGTCGAAATTCCGCCGACGGTCGTCATGACCGTTGTCGAGGCCGAGCCGGTGGTGAAGGGCCAGACCGCGTCGTCTTCCTACAAGCCGGCGCTGCTGGAGAACGGGGTCCGCATCATGGTTCCCCCGCATATCGAAGCCGGCACCCGCGTCGTCGTGAACACCGCCGACGCCACCTATTCCGAGCGCGCGAAGGACTGATCCCCGGTTATGGCCGTCCGTCCGCCCCTCATCAATGTCATGGCCCGGGCCGCCGAGAAGGCAGGCCGCGGTCTGGTTCGCGACTTCGGCGAGGTCGAGCAACTCCAGGTCTCGCGCAAGGGGCCTGCCGATTTCGTGTCCACCGCCGACTTCCAAGCCGAGAAAACGATCCGGGCCGAACTGGCCAAGGCGCGACCGGCCTTCGGCTTCGTTATGGAGGAAAGCGCGCCGACCGCGCCGAGCGAAGGCACCAGCCGGTGGATCGTCGATCCCCTGGACGGCACGACCAATTTCCTGCACGGCGTCCCGCATTTCGCCATTTCCATCGCCGTCGAGCAGGATGGCGAGATCATCGCCGGCGTCGTCTACAACCCGGTGACCGACGAGCTGTTCTGGGCGGAGAAGGGCAAGGGGGCGTTCCTCAACGACCGGCGCATCCGCGTGTCGGCCCGGCGCAACCTGAGCGACGCCCTGATCGCCACCGGGCTTCCGTTCAAGGGTCATGGCGACCCGAGTCGAATCCGGGCGGAACTGGACGCGATCATGCCGCAGGTCGCCGGCATCCGCCGCTTCGGCGCAGCGGCGCTGGATCTCGCCTATGTCGCCGCCGGACGGTTCGACGGCTTCTGGGAAGCCGACCTGAATCCCTGGGACATCGCCGCGGGCATCGTCCTGGTCCAGGAGGCGGGCGGGTACGTGACCCAGATCGACGGCAAGCGCGATCCGCTCAACACCGGTAGCGTGCTTGCGGCCAACCCGCATCTGCACCTGCCGCTCGGCAAGCTACTGCGCACCGCGAACGGGACTCGACGCGCCGCTGGGTGATTTCACGCGCCCGTCGGATTTGTGTAAATCGGTTGTCCCGCCGACCGGCCGTAGTTTATGGTCGCGAGCACCGGATTTCCGGTGTTTGCGACCATGGACAACGGTTTAGGGGCCAAGATTGATCATCCGGCGTTCAGGTTTTTCCGCCTCCCGGAAGTCGCTCCGCCGGAGCTGCGTACTTGCCGCCGGGATGGGTGTAGCGACGGTCCTGGGGTCGACGGCATCGGCCCAGATCATCATCGGGGGCGAGGTCAATCCACGGCCGCCGGTCGTCGTCGACCTCTCGGTGCTCGACGGTGTCGGGGAAAGCGCAGCGATCGTTCCGGCCACGACACGAGCTGCACCAGCGCCGGCGCCTGCCGCCGCCAGGATCACGCCCGTAGCGACCCAGCCATTCACCCCGCCGCCGCCCCGACGCAGGCCGGAGCCCCCTGCCCCGGCCCAGCCGCCCGTTCCGGATTCCTGGCCCGAGCCGCCGGCCGCAGCCGCGCCCGACCAGGCGCCCCCCGCCCCGGCGGTGCCGGAAGCGCCGTCCGAGCCGCCGCCCGCGCCCGACATCCCCGTTCCACGGGTCGCGCCCCCGCCACCGACGGCAGGCGATACGCCCGAGGCGCCGCCGGATTTCGAACCCATTCCCGTCGAGAAGCCTCCGGCGCCGCCTGAGGTCGAGCAGGACCCGCTGCCCCCGGGACCGCAGCCGAGCGGCCGGACGGAGGAAGGCGCGGCACCCGAGGCAGCGCCGAAGCCCGAGCCGGCGCCCCAGGAAACCGCACCCCTGCCCGACAACGGGGAAGATGGCGGGGAATCGGTCGACATGCTGCCGGAGGGCGGCTTCACCATCTCCTTCGATCCGGGCTCGGAAGAGCTGAACGACTCCGGCGGGCGGCTGCTGACGGGCCTCGCCCAGCGCATGCTGGAGAACGACAGGCTGCGCCTCGAGGTCCGGGCCTATGCGGGCGGCACGCCGGAGACGGCGAGCCAGGCCCGACGGCTCTCGCTCAATCGCGCCCTCGCCGTGCGGGCGTTCCTGATGGACCAAGGCGTTCGCGGGACGCGGATCGACGTTCGGGCGCTCGGCGCTTCCGCCCCCGAAGGACCGTCGGACCGCGTCGATCTCCAGTTCTCGGAATAACTCACTCTTCGGCAGCAACAGCCCAGGTCGACACATCGTCATGTCACGCCCCACGCGGTACCTTACCCGCATGACCCTCTTCGTCATCGCCGTGCTGCTGGTGACGGCAGTGCTGGCGCCGGGGCTTGCCGACGCGTTCATGAGCAATCCGTTCCTGAACAGCGTGATCATCTTGGTGGCGATCGTCGGTGCGGCCTTCACCTTCCGGTCGGTCCTGATCCTGCGTCCCGAAATCGAATGGCTGGAGGCCTTCCAGGCGCAACGTGCCGGCCGGCGGATTGCCGGGACGCCGGCCCAGCCCCGACTTCTCGCGCCCCTGGCCAGGATGCTGGGCGAGCGCCAGGGACGGCTGACCATGTCGGCGATGTCCATGCGGTCGGTCCTGGACGGTATCGGCGCCCGGCTGAGCGAAGCCCGGGAGATCTCGCGCTATGTGATCGGCCTCCTGGTCTTCCTGGGCCTGCTCGGCACCTTCTGGGGCCTTCTGCAGACGGTCGGATCGGTCGCCCTCGTCGTCTCGGGGCTGAGCGTCGAAGGCGATCCGGCCGCGGTCTTCGGCGACCTCAAGGCCGGTCTCCAGGCGCCGCTGACCGGCATGGGCACGGCATTCTCGTCCTCGCTGTTCGGCCTGGCCGGATCGCTCAGCCTCGGCTTTCTCGAGCTGCAGGCGAGCCAGGCCCAGAACCGCTTCTATAACGAGCTTGAGGACTGGCTGTCGGGGGCGACGCGCCTGACCAGCGGGGGCCCGCTGGGCGACGGCGAAACCTCGGTCCCGGCCTATCTGCAGAGTCTGGTCGAGCAGACGGCGGAGAATCTGGAAAGCCTGCAGCGCACCATGGCCCAAGGCGAGGAAGGCCGGCGCCAGTCGCACCATAGCCTGATGCAGCTGACCGAAAAGCTCGGCATCCTGACCGACCAGATGCGCACCGAGCAGACGCTGATGGTCAAGCTGGCCGAGAACCAAATGGAACTGAAGCCGGTGCTGACCCGTCTTGCCGACGCCGCCAGCCAGGGTGGTTTCGGGGCCGACGAGGCGACGCGCCAGCATATCCGGAACATCGATCTCTACATCCGCCGCCTTTATGACGAGCTGCCGGAAAGCCGGAACCAGACGGTCTCCGAGATCCGCAGCGAGATCAAGCTTCTTGCCCGAACCATCGCCGCTCTGGCCGAGGAGGCCGAGCCGCGCTGAGCGCCAAGGACGCTCGAACCGCCATGTATCCCACCCAGCGACGCAACTCGGTGGACGTCTGGCCGGGCTGGGTTGACGGCCTGTCGTCGCTGCTGATGGTCGTCATCTTCGTGCTGATGATCTTCGTCGTCGCCCAGTTCTTCCTGGCGAACCAGCTGAGCGGGCGGGACGAGCAGCTGGGCCGCCTGAACGCCCAGATCGCGGAGCTTACCGAACTTCTGGGCGTCGAACGCGCCGAGAACCAGGAGCTGGAGAGCCGCTACGCCCAGCTTTCCAGCGATCTTCAGCTTGCGGTCATGGCGCGCGACGAGCTTGCGGGGCAGCTGTCCTCGCTGGAAGCCGAACGGCAGTCGCTCTCCGACCGCCTGGCCGCCGCGCTGGACCGGAACCGGACGCTGGAGGCGGAAGCCGCGGCGGCGGACGCGCGGCTGGCCGATGCCTTCGCGACGATCGAGGCCGACCGCGAGAAGATCGAGCTTCAGCTGCAGGAGATCGCGAGCCTGCAGAATGACATCCGCGCCCTGCGAAGCGTCCGAGACAGCCTGGAAACCCAGGTTGCCGCGCTGGAGCTTGCGCGCCGGACCGCCGAGGAGGAGGCGGAAGCCGCCCGCACCGAGGCCGAGCGGACGACCGTCGAGCTGCGGCTGACCGCGGAAGAGCGGGACCAGCTGATGGAGGAGCTGTCGGCCCTGCGCGACCGCAGCAAGGTCCTGGAGGCCCGGCTGAGCGACGCCGAGGAAAGGACGACGCTGGCCCAGCGGGAGGTCGAGACCCGGGACATCCGGATCGAGGAGCTGGTCGCCACCCTTGCGAATACCGAGGCAGCCCTGGACGAGCAGAGCCGGCTCGGCACCCAGGCGCAGGCCCGCATCGCCATGCTCACCGATCAGATCAACGCCCTGCGGGACCAGTTGCAAAGGGTCGAAGCCGCCCTCGGCGCGTCGGAAGAAACCGTCAGGGACCGGGACATCGAGATCGCCAATCTCAACGCCCGGCTCAACCAGGCCCTGGTCCGCCGGGTCGAGGAGCTGAGCCGCTACCGGTCGGAGTTTTTCGGCCGGCTGCGTGAGGTCCTGGGCGAACGCGACGACATCCGGGTCGTGGGCGACCGCTTCGTCTTCCAGTCGGAGGTGCTGTTCCCCTCCGCCTCCGCGACCCTGCAGCCGAGCGGGCGCGAACGCCTGGCGGAGCTCGCGTCGACGCTGATGGAGATTGCCCGGGATTTCCCGCCGGACATCGACTGGGTGCTGCGCGTCGACGGCCACACGGACAGGAGGCCGATCAACACCTTCGCCTTCCCGTCGAATTGGGAGCTGTCGACCGCCCGCGCGACCGAGGTCGTGAAGTTCCTGATCGACCAGGGCGTGCCGCCGGAGCGCCTCGCGGCGGCCGGGTTCGCCGACCAGCAGCCGCTGGACCCCGCCGACACCGAAGCCGCTTACGAGCGCAATCGCCGGATCGAGCTGAAGCTGGACCAGCGTTAGCGGATCGCCTCGCCGCTGAACTTGCGACCGTTCGGGGAATGCCCGGCGACCTCGCGCGGGAGATCGAACTGCAGCGACGCCAGCCGGGCATAAAGCCCGCCCTGCCGGATCAGCTCGGCATGGGTGCCGCTCGCGACCGGACGGCCGCCGTCGATGACGACGATACGGTCGACGTTCTGTACCGTCGCCAGCCGGTGCGCGATGACGATGGTCGTCCGGTCGCGCATGAGGCGCTCGAGCGCCGCCTGCACCACTCTTTCGCTTTCGGCGTCGAGCGCGCTGGTCGCTTCGTCCAGGAGCAGGATCGCGGGATCGCGCAGAATGGCGCGCGCGATCGCGATCCGCTGCCTCTGGCCGCCGGAAAGCCGCACCCCGCGCTCGCCGAGATGGGTTGCGAATCCGTCCGGCAGCGCCTCGATGAAGTCCAGCGCATTGGCCACTGCCGCAGCGGCGCGGACCTCGTCCTCGGTCGCCTCGGGCCGGCCGTAGCGGATGTTCTCGTACGCGCTGGTTGAAAAGATCGTCGGGTCCTGGGGCACGAGCCCGATCCGCGCCCTCACCTCCGCCGGATCGGCCGTGCGGATGTCGACGCCGTCCAGGAACACGCGCCCCTGCTGCGGATCATAGAAGCGCAGGAGAAGCTGGAACACGGTCGTCTTGCCGGCGCCCGATGGGCCGACGAGCGCGACCGATTCGCCCGGCGCGACGTCCAGGTCGAAGGCGGTCAGGGCGGATTCCGCGGGACGCGAGGGATAGTGGAAGGTCACCTGGTCGAACCGGATCGCGCCCTTCGGCGGAACCGGCAGGGGCGCCGGATCGGCCGGGGCGGCGATGGCGCTTCGGGTCTCGATCAGCTCGAACAGCCGCTCCGCAGCACCGGCGGCGCGCTGCAGCTCGCCCAGGATTTCCGACAGGGAACCGACAGAACCCGCGACCACGACCGAATAGAACACGAAGGCGGACAGCTCACCGGCCGTAATCCGGCCCGCGAGCACGTCGTGCCCGCCGATCCACAGCACCGTTCCGACCGCCCCGAAGACCATCAGGATGACGATCGCCGTCAGCAGCGCCCGGGCCTTGACGCGGCGGATGGACGTCCGGAACGCCCCTTCGACGGCGCCGGTGAATCGCTCGCACTCGAGGGCCTCCCGTCCGAACGCCTGCACCGTGCGGATGCCGTGAAGACTCTCGTCGATGGTCGCCCCGACCTCGGCGATCCGGTCCTGGCTCTCGCGGCTCAGCCGTCGCACCCGCCGCCCGTAGACGAGGATCGGGACGACAACCAGCGGGACGACCAGGGCCACCAGCCCCGTCAGCTTCGGGCTGGTCACCAGCAGCATGGCGACGCCGCCCACGAAGGTCAGGAGGTTGCGCAGGAAGATCGACACGGACGATCCGACGACGCCCTGCAGCACCGTCGTGTCGGCGGTCAGGCGGGAAATGATCTCGGAGGTCTTGTTGGTTTCGAAGAACCCGGTGTCGAGCCCAATCACCCGGGAATAGACCGCGCGGCGAATATCGGCGATCACCCGCTCGCCGATCCATGAGACGAGATAGAATCGGGCATAGCTGGCCCCGGCAAGGAGCACGATCACCCCGAACAGGACCAGGAGCGCCTGGTTCAGAAGCGCGGCGTCGCCGGCGGCGAATCCGCGGTCGACCAGGGCGCGCAGCCCCGCGCCGAGGCCGAGCACCGTTCCGGCCGCAAGCACCAGGGCGACCGCCGCGCCCCCGACCGCCCCCTTGTACGGCGCGAGATAGGGCAGGAGCCGGCGCAGCGGGCGAAGATCAGGGCGCTTCGCGCGCCCGGCCGGCGGAGCCTTCGTGCCCCTGGCATCGGCTTCCATGTAGCTTGTCTCGCGGAACAATCTTGGCCTCGTCTCCGCCTGCCGGCACAGAAGCCGGAGGAACCGGGCCGGCAGCGGGTGGTACTGGGCGGATGGATAATTGCCGGTGATATAGCAGCCATGCCCACCCGCAACAAGCGAAGGGGGTCCGGGGGACGCAGAGTCGCATCGCCGGGGGTTGCGTCGTCGCCCCTGCTCCGCTATACACCGCCGCTGATTTTCGGAGAGCCTTCGCCATGAAGCCAGACATCCATCCCGACTACCACGAGATCACGGTCATCATGACCGACGGCTCGGAGTTCAAGACCCGCACCACTTGGGGCAAGGCGGGTGACACGCTGCGCCTGGACATCGATCCGAAGTCGCATCCGGCGTGGACCGGCGTGCACCGCGTCTCCGACCGGGGCGGTCAGGTCGCCAAGTTCAATCAGAAGTTCAAGAACTTCGGCATCAAGTAAGCCGGACGCCGGATCGAACCGAAATTGGGCGCCTGTCACAGGCGCCCTTTTCCGTTATGGCCCCGGGCTTCTCCTCCGGCACCTCCCCGGACGTGCCGGAAGCAGCCCGTCGCCGCCGCCTCCGATCGCCGGATTTCCGCGGAGCGCACCTTGCCCCTCGATCGGCGGCGGTTCATGGGAGACCTTCGGATGATGAGCCTGAGAGCGATCTCCCGGGCCTCGGGGTGCTGGACACCACGTGGCCCATGACGGCGGATTGCGCGTATTTCATGCCCCCCGGCGGTGCCGGAGAGTGCCAGCCTTCCCAAAAATTACTCGCATTTGAAACAAACCGCCTTGACGAAATGCCGCAGTCTCCCCTACGCTAAAGTCCGACGCTCGGGTTGAGCAGGTGAGGCTTATAAAAAAGAAGGCCGTCTCGATCGGCCTCCTCATTCCAGACCGCCGGCACCTGTTTGGCGGCTATGAATACGGCGCCCCATATGGGGCGCCGCGTTCTCTTTCAGGACCCGGGCTGTCAGGCCGCCTTCTGCTCGATCTGCTTCGTGCCCGTCTCGATCGCGATGGTCCGCGGCTTCAGCGCCTCGGGGACCTCGCGGGCGAGATCGATGTGCAGGAGGCCGTTCTCCAGGGTCGCACCCATCACCTTGATGTGATCGGCGAGCTGGAAGCGTCGGGCGAACGCCCGGCCGGCAATGCCCCGGTGCAGATAGACGGGCTGCTCGTCCTGCTTCTTCGTCTTCCCGCTGACGATCAGGGAGTTCTCGGTCTGCGTGACCTCAAGATCCTCCTCGCCGAACCCGGCGACGGCCATGGTGATCCTGTAGAGGTCGTTGCCGCGCTTCTCGATGTTGTAGGGCGGATAGGAAATGGCGCTGTCGTCAAGCTGGCGGGCGGCATCGAGAAGACGGGAAATGCCCTCGAAGCCGACGGTCGAACGGAACAGCGGCGAAAGATCAAAGCTGCGCATGGATACCCTCCTTTGAGCGATATCGGTTGCGGGGCACCTTCATCCATCGGTCACCCCATCTAGGCGACGAACCCGCCAAGCGGCATCCGTCGACACTAGATCTGGTAAGGGACATTCCGGTTTCAAGTCCCTCCCCGCCAGCTCGTTCCGGCACCGGCCGGGCCGCCGCATCGGCTTTTGCCTGCGCCGGGTCCGGGCGGCATAATGTCCGCCGACTGAGGAGAGCGCCGGTTTGACCATCCGCCCGACAGCCTTCTTCAACAGGACCTATGACGAGGCCCTGGCGCTCCTCATCGAGACGCGCAACTACATCGCCTTCCAGGAGCCCCTGGACGTCGCCGGCCTTGGTCCGGAGGCCCGGCTGCTGGTCAGCCAGGAAACGATGCGGATCACCACCCGGCTGACGGAGATCATGGCCTGGATGCTGTGCCAGCGCGCGGTCCACGCCGGAGAGATGACGCCGGCCGAGGCGTTCAGCGAGGCCTATGCGATCGGCGGCGAAAGGGTCTGCCTGGAAGACCGATGGGCCGAGGACGACCGGCTGCCGCCCGCGATCCGGAGCCTCATGGACCGGTCGCTGCGGCTCTACGTGCGGATCAGGCGCCTCGACGAAATGCTGCGCCGGAGCGAGCTTTGAGTCTCACTGGGCCGTCCAGCCGCCGTCGATCGGCAGCGCGGCCCCGGTAATCTGTTCCGCCGCATCGCCGCACAGGAAGACCGCCATGGCGCCGATCTGGGCGGGCGTCACGAAGGCGCCCGAAGGCTGCTTGGCTCCCAGGAGCTCCCGGGCCGCGGCGTCGATCGTCAGTTCCCGCTCGGCGGCGATACGCTCGATCTGCCGTTCGACCAAGGGCGTCCGCACCCAGCCGGGGCAGATGGCGTTGCAGGTGATGCCTGTGCCCGCGGTTTCCAGGGCGACGACCTTCGTCAGGCCCACGATGCCGTGCTTGGCGGCGACATAGGCCGCCTTCTCCACGCTGGCGACGAGCCCGTGGGCCGAGGCCGTGTTGATGATCCGGCCCCAGCCCCGCCGCCGCATCCCGGGCAGGGCGGCGGCGATGGAATGGAAGGCGGAGGAAAGATTGATCGCGATGACGGCGTCCCACCGTTCAGGCGGGAACGCCTCGATCGGCGCGGTGTGCTGGATGCCGGCGTTGTTGATCAGGACGTCCAGCCGCCCGAAGGCGGCCTCCGCCTCCGCGACCATCGCCCGGACCTCATCCGGCCTGGACATGTCGGCCGGGCTGTAGCGAACGCGGACGCCGAACCGGTCCTCCAGGCCGGACCGGATCCGCTCGATCTCCGCCTCGTCGCCCAGGCCGTTGATCAGGATGTCGCAGCCCTGGGCCGCCAGCGCCTCGGCCATGCCGAGCCCGATGCCGCTGGTGGAGCCGGTGATAGCCGCCGCCTTTCCCTTCAGCATGAAAGTCCTCTCACCCTGACCTTCCCTTGACGCCGCCGGGGCGGCCGGGGCGCGGGGTCCACCCGTTCATGACCTGAAAAGGCTTTCGGCCGCCGAGCGATGGCTCTGCTTGCGGTCGATTTCCGCCCGCGCCCGGGCAATCTCGGCCTCCAGGGCAGCGATGTGCTCCTCAAGCTCGCCGACCGACATCGCCTCGAGATTCAGGGCGGACTGGGGGCGCTTGCGCGGCTCAAGATCGTCGGCATCCATTGCCGGCCCTCCATCTGGACGATAACGTTCCTATGCTTCAGTCTGGTCGAAACCGGGCTGCCGCGGCAAGCCCGGCCTGACGGTAGGGAGGAGTCGAGACGATGCCCAACGACCTGCCCGGCACCATGACCGGGATCGAGATCGCCGAGCCGGGAGGCCCCGAGGTGCTGCGTCCGGTGACGCTGCCCCTGCCGGTCGCCGGCGAGAACGAAGTCCTGATCAAGATCCAGGCCGCCGGGGTGAACCGCCCCGACGTGCTGCAACGAAAGGGCGCCTATCCGCCGCCGCCCGGTGCCAGTCCGCTGCCGGGCCTGGAGGTCGCCGGGACGATCGTGGCGCTGGGACTCGGCGTCCGCCATCTCAGCATCGGGCAGAAGGTCTGCGCGATCTTGAGCGGTGGAGGCTACGCCGAATACTGCACCGCGCCAGCCCCCCAGGTCCTGCCGATCCCCGAGGGGCTGGACTTCGTGCAGGCGGCTGCCGTCCCGGAGACGTTCTTCACGGTCTGGAACAACGTGTTCGAGCGGGGCCGGCTGAAGGAGGGTGAAACCCTCCTCGTCCACGGCGGTACAAGCGGCATCGGCACGACGGCCATCCTGCTGGCCCGCGCGTTCGGGGCTCGCGTGCTCGCCACGGCGGGCTCCCCCGAGAAGGCCCGCGCCTGCGAAGACCTGGGCGCGGAACGGGGAATCGACTACCGCAGCGAGGATTTCGTCGCCGTGGTCCAGGAACTGACCGGCGGGCGGGGCGTCGACGTCGTCCTGGACATGGTCGGCGGCGATTACGTGCCGCGCAACATCGATGCGCTGGCGGTCGAAGGGCGCCATGTCAGCATCGCCTTCCTGCAGGGCCCGAAGGTCACGGTCGACATTCGCAAGGTGATGGCCAAGCGCCTGATCCTGACGGGATCCTTCCTGCGGAGCCGGACGGTCGAGCAGAAGGGGCTGATCGCCCAGTCGCTGCAGCAGAAGGTCTGGCCACTGCTGGCCTCCGGCAAGATCGCCCCGATCGTTCACTCGATCTTCCCGCTGGCCCAGGCCACCGACGCCCACCGGTTGATGGAATCCGGATCGCATATCGGCAAGATTGTACTGACGGTCGACTGAGCGAAGGGCTTTCCCCTTTGCGAGACGGGAGGACAATCTCTATATTCCGCTCAACCTAGCCGACAATCGTGTAAGCCGCCACGAGGCGCCGCGCAGGCGGATCCCCCGCCGGCGCGCGGGAGAGCGGTGCTGTTTATATCTGGAAGAATGAGGAGAGCCGATGGCCCAGCCCCTTATGCCCAAGGCAACTGCCGTCTGGCTGGTGGACAACACCTCGCTGACCTTTCGGCAGATCGCGGAATTCTGCGGCCTGCACGAGCTTGAGATCAAGGCGATCGCGGACCAGGAAGTCGCGGTCGGCATGGTCGGCATGGACCCCGTGGCGAATGGGCAGCTGACCAAGGAGGAGATCGAGCGCTGCGAGCGGGACCCGAAGGCCAGACTGCGGCTTGCGCAGACCGACCTGCCGACGCCGACCGCGCGCCAGAAGGGCCCGCGCTACACGCCTGTGACCAAGCGCGGCGACAAGCCGGACGCGGTCGCGTGGCTCCTGAAGCATACGCCCGAGTTGAGCGACGCGGCGATCTCCCGGCTGATCGGCACGACCAAGCCGACGATCAACGCGATCCGCGAGAAGACGCACTGGAACTCGCAGAACATCAAGCCGCGCAACCCGGTGCTGCTGGGCCTGTGTACCCAGGCCGACCTGACCGAGGCCCTGCGCAAGGCAAGACCCGCCGGTGCCCCGGCCACCCCCCTGCCCCTCGACAGCTATGATGAGGTCGATGCGGGCGAGCACCAGGATTGACCGGAAGCGGCGGGCTCGTCCCGGTCCTGCTTCTGCCGGAATGACGAACGGCGCGCCCGATGGGCGCGCCGTTCCTGCATTCAGTGGATCGTGGATTCGTGCATTGCGCCCAGACGGGCCAGTTCATCCTTGATCTTCAGCTTTTCCCGTTTCAGTCGACTGAGCTCCTCAGCGCTTGGGAAGGGACGTTGCATTTCCAGGTGGAGCTGGTTCTCAAGCGTGGCGTGCTTCGCCTTCAACGCGTCCATCCTCTCTTTCAGCGACATGAAAACCCCCACTTGCTGGTGGTTGGAAAAGCGCCTGACGACCTTCGATCGCTGTCCGTCCGACCCTTTAGAGGTGCGTCAGCGGACGCCCGTTTTCAAGGCGCAGGGGACCGCGAAAGCGCGCAATTCCGCGCCCTTCGGCCGATACGACCGGCGGTTGCGGCGGCGTCAGGCGACCTTCGCCAATTGCCGGGCGAGCCGATCCATCGCCTCGTCCAGGACGGAATCCTCCTTGCAGAAGCAGAAGCGGACGACGGTCCGGACCGGGTCCTGTTCATAGAAGGCGCTGACGGGAATCGCGGTCACCCCGGCCGCTTCCGTCATCCGGCGGCAGAAGGCGAGGTCGTCGCCGTCGAAGCCCGTGGAGGCGATGTCCACATTGAGGAAGTAGGTCCCCTGGCTGTCCAGCACCTCGAAGCCGGCGGCGCGGAGCCCGGCTCCCAGCCGGTCGCGTTTCGCCTGCATCCCGGTGGCGAGCGCCGCGAAATAGCCGTCGTCCTTGCCGAGGCCGTAGGCAACCGCGCTCTGCAGATTGGGGGGCGTCGTGAAGGTGAGGAACTGGTGCGCCTTGGCGACCAGCGACAGGAGTTCGGGCGCGCCGGTGATGTAGCCGACCTTCCACCCGGTGAGCGAGAAGGTCTTGCCCGCCGAGCCGATCTTGAGACAGCGCCCGCGCATCCCCGGCAGCGTAAGGAGGGGGATGTGGCGTCGACCGTCGAAGACCAGGTGCTCGTACACCTCGTCGCAGATCGCCACCGCGTCCGCTCCCTCGACGAACTCTGCGACCAGCTCCAGCTCCGCCCGGCTGAACACGCGGGCCGCCGGGTTCAGGGGGTTGTTCAGCACGATTGCCTTGGTCCGCGGCGAAAAGGCGGCGGCCAGCGCCTCCCGCGTCAGGGTCCAGTCCGGGGCGGTCAGGGTGACGAAGCGCGGAACGCCACCCGCGCGCCGGATCAGCGGCACATAGGCGTCATAGAACGGCTGGATGACGACGATCTCGTCGCCCGGCTCGATCACGGCGAAAAGAGAGGCCGCCAGGGCCTCCGTGGCACCCGACGTCACCATGACTTCGGCCTGCCAGTCCACGTCGAGGCTGTAGAAGCGCTTCTCGTGCGCCGCCACCGCCTGGCGAAGCTCTGGCAGGCCCATCATCGGGGGGTACTGGTTCCACCCGTCGAGCACGGTCTCGGCGGCCACGCGGAGCACGTCTTCCGGTCCCCTGCCGTCGGGAAAGCCCTGGCCCAGATTGATCGCCCGGTGCTCACGCGCGAGTCCGGACATCACCTCGAAGACCGTGGTGCCGAGTTGGGCATAGGTGGAGTTGAGTGGTTTCACGTGGGCCTCGTCCCTTCCGAGGGCTCGCTGAACGGAATGGCTAGATAACGCCGGCCGGCCGGCGCCGTCCAGAGCCGGGCCGCCGCCCGACCCCGATGCCCCTCCATTGCACTTGACCGAACGGTCAGGGTTGGGGGCAAACTTTCAAGCGTCCTTATGCTGGCGCAACAAATACGAAGAATTCCAGACAGGGAGTTCAACAGTCATGTCCACGCTGATCCGCGGCGGCACAGTCGTCAATGCCGACCAGACATTCCGCGCCGACGTCTATTGCGAGGACGGCGTCATCAAGGCCGTCGGACCCGACCTCGACGCCCCCGCGGGCGCCAGGATCGTCGACGCCGGAGGGGCATATGTGATGCCGGGCGGCATCGACCCCCACACCCATATGGAGTTGCCCTTCATGGGCACGATCGCGTCGGAGGACTTCTTCACCGGCACGGCCGCAGGGCTGGCGGGCGGCAACACCCTGATCATCGACTTCGTGATCCCCAACCCGCAGCAATCGCTGCTGGAAGCCTATCAGAGCTGGCGCCAGAAGGCCGGGAAGGCCGCCGGGGACTATTCGTTCCATGTCGCCGTCACCTGGTGGTCGGACCAGGTCGAGCAGGAGATGGGTGTGCTGACCCGCGACCACGGCGTCAACAGCTTCAAGCACTTCATGGCGTACAAGAACGCCATCATGGTCGAGGACGACGTGCTCATGAAGTCGTTCCGCCGGTGCCTGGAGCTGGGGGCGGTTCCGACCGTCCATGCCGAGAACGGCGAGGTCGTCTATCTGATGCAGAAGGCGCTTCTGGAGGCCGGCATCACCGGACCGGAAGGTCATCCCCTGTCCCGTCCGGCCGAAGTCGAAGGCGAGGCGGCAAACCGGGCGATCGCCATCGCCGGGCTGGTCGGATCCCCCGTCTACATCGTCCATGTGAGCTGCAAGGAGGCGCTGGACGCCATCGCCCGCGCCCGGGCCGCCGGACAGCGGGTCTTCGGCGAGGTGCTGGCGCAGCATCTGGTCGTCGACGATTCCGTCTACCGGTCGGGCGACTGGCTGCAGGCGGCCGGCCATGTCATGAGTCCGCCCTTCCGCCCCAAGCACCATCAGGAGGCGCTCTGGGCCGGACTCATGAACGGTACGGCCCAGACCACCGCGACGGATCATTGCTGCTTCTGCGCCGACCAGAAGGCCATGGGCCGCGACGACTTCACCAAGATCCCGAACGGCACCGCCGGCATCGAGGACCGGATGGCGGTCCTGTGGTCGGAAGGCGTCCGGAAAGGCCGGCTGACGCCGCAGGAATTCGTCGCCGTCACCTCGGCGAACTGCGCCCAGATCTTCAACATCTATCCGCGCCGGGGCCGGATCGCCGTCGGGTCGGACGCGGCGCTCGTGGTCTGGGACCCGAATGCGACCCGGACCATCAGCGCCAAGACCAGCCATCAGAATGTCGACTTCAACGTCTTCGAGGGGCTGGAGGTGACCGGCACCTGCGCGGTGACCGTCAGCAACGGCAAGGTCGTCTGGGAGAACGGGCAGCTCGATGTCGAGCAGGGTGCCGGCAACTACATCCCCCGGCCGACCTTCCCCGTCGTCTACGACGCGGTGAAGCTCCGCAACGAGCTGGCGCGGCCGAGCCCGGTCGCGCGGGAGCCGAGCGCGCACGTCACGCCGTAAGGCGCGGGACAGGGGGCGCGGGCCTGCAGCCGCGCCCGCGCCCCTGTTCGTTACATGCCCATCGCCTTTTCCCACACGATGTGGGTCCAGGCGGCATCGCCAGGGTCCTGCGTGATGACCGGGTCGCTTTCACCCGACATCAGCACGTCGACGGTCCGCCGGTACGCCGCGGGATCCAGATATCCCAGCCCCTTGCCCGACGCGTTGGTGATGAGCGTCGCGATGTTCTCGATCTGGCGCTTCTGGACCTCGAAGGTGGCGGCGCCCGACGGATCCGCGTCGACGACGATCTCCGCCGCCTCGTCGATGTTCTCGGTCGCGTATTGCCAGCCCTTCATGGACGCGGCGATGAAGCGTGCGAGCCGGTCGACATCGTCCGGGTCCTGGAGCCGGTCCTCCAGCGCGTAGAGCCCGTCCTCGAGCGTGGCGACGCCCTGGTCCTCGTAGAAGAAGGTGATCAGTTCATCCTCCGGGACGCCGGCATCGATGATCTGCCAGTATTCGTTGTAGATCATCGTCGAGATGCAGTCCGCCTGCTTCTGCAGCAGCGGATCGACGTTGAAGCCCTGCCGCAGCACGGTTACGTCGGGATCGGCTCCGGACGTCGAATAGCCCAGCTTGCTCATCCACGACAGGAACGGGTACTCGTTCCCGGCGAACCAGACGCCCAGGGTCTTGCCCTTGAAATCTTCGGGCGAGGTGATGCCCGTGTCCTTGGAGCAGGTCAGCATCATGCCCGAACGGTCGAAGACCTGCGCGACATTGACCAGCGGCACCCCGCGCTCCCGCGCGGCGAGCGCGGCCGGCATCCAGTCGACGATGACGTCGGCCCCGCCCGCGGCGATCACCTGCGGCGGTGCGATGTCGGGGCCGCCCGGCTTGATCGTCACGTCGAGCCCGGCCTCTTCGTAGAAGCCCTTCTCAAGCGCCACGAAGTATCCGGCGAACTGGCCCTGGGTCAGCCATTTGAGCTGGATCGTGAATTCGTCCTGGGCCTGCGCCCGGCCGGAGGCCAGGGCGCCCAAGCCGAGGACGGCGGCCGAAGCCGCCAGAACCGCCAATCTGTTCTTCATGACTGCAGCCTCTCCTGTTTATCGTTCACGATGCTTGCCGCTCCGGCGCCGCCCTATTGCCGCCGGAACGACGGATGCCAGAAGGTGGTGCTCCGCTCCAGAAGGACCAGCAGGCCGTAGCTGGCCGAACCTGCCAGCGCCGCGACGGCGATCGTCGCCCACACCATTTCGACGTTCAGCCGCGCGACTTCGCTCGAGATCCGGAAGCCCATGCCCCGAATCGGCGTGCCGAAGAATTCGGCGACGATGGCGCCGATGAGCGCCAGCGTGGAGTTGAGCTTCAGCGCGTTGAACACGAAGGGCAGCGCCCCTGGCAGCCTGAGCTTCAGCAGCGTCTGGAGATAGCTGGCGGCGTAGGACCGCATCAGGTCGCGCTCCATGTCCCCTGCGGACTGCAGGCCGGCAAGCGTGTTCACCAGCATCGGGAAGAAGGTCATCACCACGACCACCGCCGCCTTCGACTGCCAGTCGAAGCCGAACCACATGACCATCACGGGCGCGATGCCGATGATCGGCATTGCGCTCACCAGGCTGCCGATCGGCAAGAGTCCGCGCTGCAGGAAGGGCGACCGGTCGACCGCCACGGCGGTCAGGAACCCGATGGCACAGCCGATCACGTATCCCGGCACGACCGATTTGATGAAGGTCTGCTGGAAATCCATCCAGAGGGTATCGAGATTGGCGACGAACACCTGCCAGATGGAGCTTGGCGGCGGAAGCAGGATGCCCGGAACCTCGAAGCCGACGGTGGCCACCTCCCAGAGATAGAGGAGCAGGCCGCCGAACAGCAGCGGGACCAGGAAGCCGGTCTCCCTGCCTTCCGCTCGGGAGAGGATCGACAGGCCGCGCCAGACATAGGCGCAGATGGCGAAGATCAGGATCCAGGATGCGATCGCCGGCCCCTCGAAGCTGAGCCCGTCGCGGACCGCCAGCAGCAGCATGAGCCCGAGAAGCACCCCCGCCACGGCATAGAGCAGTCCCTGAAGCCGGCTGCCGGGGGCGACGAAGACCGTGAGGCCCAGCGCCAGAAGCCCGGCCGCGGTCAGCACATTCGCCCGGGATCCGATCAGAACCGGGGCAACGCCACCCTCGATCGCACCCCCCGGCAGGATCCAGAGGACCGCCGCCAGGAGGACCATCTGGAGGATGATCCAGCCCGTCGTCCATCCGGGCCGTTGGGGCTGCGCGTTCATGCCCGTCCCCCTCTCGCCAGGGCCACCGCCCGTTCCACCGCGGAGACCGCGAAGATGCAGATCATGGCGAGCAGCCCGGACACGACCAGCGCCGACCACATCGGCACCATCTGTCCGTAATAGCTGCCGGTCAGCAGCCGCGCACCGATCCCGGCCTGGGCGCCGGTCGGAAGCTCGCCCACGATCGCCCCGACCAGGGCAAGCGCGATCCCGATCTTGAGGCTGGGGAACAGGAAGCCGAGCGACGCCGGCCAGCGCAGCTTCGAGAAGATCTGGGTCCGCGAGGCGCTGTAGGTCCGCATAAGATCGAGCTGCAGCGGATCCGGCGAGCGCAGCCCCTTCACCATGCCGATCGTCACCGGGAAGAAGCTGAGATAGGCGGAAATCACCGCCTTGGGCAGGATGCCCGTGAACCCCAGATTGCCCAGGACCACGACGATCATCGGCGCGATCGCCAGGATCGGGATGGTCTGGGACGCGATCACCCAGGGCATGATCGACCGGTCCAGGGTCGGCACATGCACGATGCCGATCGCAATCGCGATGCCGAGCACGGTGCCGAGCGCGAATCCGACAAGGGTCGAACTCATCGTCACGGAGGCGTGATAGACAAGACTGCGTTTCGACGTGATGCGGGTGTCGACGGTCGTCTTCCAGATGTCGGCCGCAATCTGCCCGGGAGTGGGCAGGACCGGACGTTCCATCGACCAGGCCGCGGCGGCGAGTTCGCCGATGCTGTAGTCCGCCCGATCCTCCCGCTGGAACTGCTCGATCGTGCGCGGGGCGTTCAGCCACAGAGCGGCCAGGTACCAGAGCACCATGATCGCGCCCAGGACGACCAGCACCGGCAGGGCGCGCCCCTGCCGCAGCCGCCCCCAGCCCCTTGCCGCCGCCCCGGACGAGGAGCGCCCGCGTCCGGCTTCCGCGACCGCGGTCATCGTCGCCTCCATCCGCCGCGGCAGGCGCCGGCCGCGCCGGTCCCGCCCTCCCTAGTCATAGCTGTGCCCCTCGCGCAGCGCGACCCGGACCCGGTGGGCCACCTCCAGGAACGCCGGGGTCTCGCGGATGTCGAGATCGCGCCCGCGCGGTAGGTCACTGTCGATCACCTCGACGATCCGGCCCGGCCGCGGGCTCATGACCACGATCCGAGAGGACAGGAACACCGCCTCCGGAATCGAATGGGTCACGAAGACGACGGTCAGGTTGGTCCGGTTCCAGAGATCGAGAAGGTGGACGTTCAGATTGTCCCGCGTGATCTCGTCGAGGGCGCCGAAGGGCTCGTCCATCAAAAGAAGGTCGGGTTCGAAGCTCATCGCCCGGGCGATCGAGACCCGCTGCTGCATGCCGCCCGACAGTTGCCAGGGGAACTTCTTCTTGAAGCCCGACAGCCCGACGGTCTCCAGGGCCCGATCCGATCGGGCCGTCCGCTCCTCCTTCGACATACCCATGACCTCGAGCGGAAGCTGCACGTTCCGCTCCACGTTGCGCCAGGGATAGAGCGCGGGCGCCTGGAAGACATAGCCGTAGGAGCGGGCGAGACGGGCCTGCTCCGGCGTGCTGCCGTTGATCCGGATCGACCCCTCGGTCGGCTGCTCCAGATCCGCGATCACCCGCATGAGCGTGGTCTTGCCGCATCCCGACGGGCCGATGAGGGACACGAACTCGCCCCGCTCGATGATCAGGTCGATGTTGTCGAGGGCGCGCACGGGAGCGTCGGCGGTCTGGAAGACGAGGGACAGTCCCTTCGCCTCGACAACCGCCGGCCTCGCCGCTGACCGGGAATGGCCCTCCGGCGCTTCCCGCCTTGCCGCTGCCGCCCCCGCGGCCGTTCCGTCTCCCGCGGCGATCATGGTCATGCGTTGGCCTTCGACAGGATGGCGTGCAACAGAACGTTGGCGCCGGCCGCGCAGTGCCCAAACTCGGCGCTTTCGATCTCGTTGTGGCTGATCCCGTCCTTGCAGGGGATGAAGATCATCGAGGTCGGAGCCACCCGGTTCACGTAGCACGCGTCGTGTCCCGCCCCAGAAACAATCTCGCGGTAGCTGTAGCCCATCTGCTCGGTCGCCCGGCGCACCGCATCGACGCAGCCGCGATCGAACTTGACCGCCGGGTAGTGCCAGATCTCCCGGATGTCGATCTCGACGGACTCTTCGGCCGCCGCCCGTTGCGCCGCCTCGCGCAGGAGGACGTCCATTTCGTCCAGGATGGCGTCGTCGGGATGCCGGAATTCGGCCGTGAAGGTGACTGTGCCGGGAATGACGTTGCGCGACGGCTCGGCGATGTCGAGGACACCGACCGTGCCCACCCCGTGCGGCGCCTTCGATCGCGCGATCTCCTGGACGGCCAGGATGATCCGGGCGGCGGCGGCCAGCGCATCGCGCCGCAGCGGCATGGGGGTCGTTCCCGCGTGGCTCTCCCGGCCGACGACGGTGCAGTCGTACCAGCGCTGACCCTGGCCGTCCGTGACGACGCCGATCACCTTGTCTTCGGCCTCCAGGATCGGCCCCTGCTCGATATGCAGTTCGAAAAAGGCGCCGAAACGCTGCGCCCCGACCTTCTCCGTGCCCTTGTAGCCGATGCGCTCAAGTTCGTCGCCGAACCGCAGGCCGTCCTTGTCGGTCAGGGCATAGGCCTCCTCGAGCCCGATCGCACCGCAATAGACCCCCGAGGCCAGCATGGCCGGCGAGAAGCGCGACCCCTCCTCATTGGTCCAGTTCACCACCATGACCGGCGCGTTCGTCTCGATGCCCGCGTCGTTGAGCGTCCGGATGACCTCCAGCCCCGCCAGCACACCCAGCACGCCATCGAACTTGCCGCCGGTCGGCTGCGTGTCGAGATGGGATCCGCAGGCGATGGGCGGCAGCGAATTGTCCTTGCCGGGACGCATCGCAAAGATGTTGCCCATCTCGTCCACCGTGACGGTGCATCCCGCCTCCTTGCACCGGGCGACGAACCAGTCGCGCACCTTTTTGTCGAGATCGGTAACGGTCAGCCGCTTGATCCCGCCCTTCGGGGTCTTCCCGAATTCGGCGGTCTCCATCAACGCGTCCCACAGACGCTGCGCATCGATCTGAAGGTTCAGCATCGCTCCCCTGGTTCGGTTCGATGGGCGGCGCCGCCGCCCGGACAATCCCTATGGCAAGGCCCGTGCCAGACCGTTTCCTCCCGGGCTACCGGGGCTTCCCGCCGGTCTCCCGCCTCACGGCCGCCCATCCCCGCGGCACGTTCCGCCGCGACGGCAGGCGACCACCGCCTATTCCGCCGCCTGCCGGCGCATCGGATTGTTCGGATGGGAGGTCCAGTCCGCGTATGGAAGGCCCGTATCCACGGGCCGCATGGTGATGCAGCCGTCGACCGGACACACATGCATGCAGAGATTGCAGCCGACGCACTCGCTTTCGATCACCTCGTAGCGGCGCCGGTGATTCTCGTCGCGCAAGGCGGCGATCGACTGGTGAGAGGTGTCCTCACAGGCGATATGGCACTTGCCGCAACGGATGCAGAGGTCTTGGTCGATATGGGCGATCACCTTGTAGTTGAGGTTCAGGTGCTGCCAGTCGACGAAGTTCGGGACCGCCGCGCCCAGGAAATCGTCGGTCCGGCGATACCCCTTGCCGTCCATCCAGTTGGCGAGGCCGGAGATCATGTCCTCCACGATCTTGAAGCCGTGGGTCATGGCCGCCGTGCAGACCTGGACGTTACCGGCACCCATGGAGACGAACTCCGCCGCGTCCCGCCAGGTGGAGACGCCCCCGATCCCGGAGATCGCCATCCCGCGGCATTCCGGGTCCCGGGCGATTTCCGCCACCATGCGGAGCGCGATCGGCTTCACCGCCGGTCCGCAATAGCCGCCATGGGTGCCCTTGCCGTCGACCGTGGGCAGCGGCGCCATCAGATCCAGATCGACCCCGACGATCGACTGGACCGTGTTGATCAGCGACACGGCGTCGGCGCCGCCGCGCCTGGCGGCCCGTGCAGGCCCCAGGATATTGGTGATGTTCGGCGTCAGCTTCACGATGACGGGCATCCGGCTGTGCTGCTTGCACCATCGGGTGACCATTTCCACATATTCCGGCACCTGGCCGACGGCCGATCCCATGCCCCGCTCGGACATCCCGTGCGGACAACCGAAATTCAGCTCGATCCCGTCCGCCTCGGTCTCCTCCACCCGCTTCAGGATCGCCTTCCAGCTCTCCTCGTTGCAGGGAACCATCAGGCTCACGACCAGTGCCCGGTCGGGCCAGGCGCGCTTGACCTCCTTGATTTCCCGGAGATTCACCTCGAGCGGGCGGTCGGTGATCAACTCGATGTTGCTGAAGCCGGCGACCCGGGTCCCGTTGTAGGTCACGGCGCCGTACCGGCTGGAGACGTTCACGACCGGCGGATCCTCGCCCAGCGTCTTCCACACGACGCCCCCCCAGCCGGCACGGAACGCCCGCTCCACGTTGTACTGCTTGTCGGTCGGCGGGGCGGAGGCCAGCCAGAACGGATTGGGCGACTTGATCCCGAGAAAGTCGTTGGTCAGATCAGCCATGGATCTCTCCCTGTTCGACGGGGCCCGGACCGAAGCCGGTCCATGGCGCGGCCGGAATATGCGATGGCCATCGTCGGCGGCGGGGCCGGTTCGCCGCCCTAGTCCCGAAGGATGTCTGCCCTCAACCGGCGGTCGATCGCCTCGGCCGCGATCCTGCCGTCCGCCACCGCCGATACCGTCAGGTCGACGCCCGGGACGCAGTCGCCGCCTGCGAAGACGCCGGGCAACGACGTCTCCCGATCCGCGTTGATCGCGATGCGGTCTCCGGCCAGCTCGAGCGGTTCGGCGGCAACGCCGTCATGGAGGGCCGAGGGCACGAAATACTGGCCGATCGCCTTGAAGACCTGGTCGGCCGGAAGGGCGAAGGTGTCCCCGGTGCCCGTGAGCCTGCCCCGGTCATCGAGCTGCGTGTATTCGAACACGACCTCCTTCACATGCGGCTTCGCCCCGTTGGCGGGCCAGCCGACCAGGCGGCGCGGCTGCGCCCAGTGCTTGATGCGGACGCCGTTGGTCTGCGCCCACTCCTGCTCCTTCCAGGTTGCCGACATGTGTTCGGGGCCGCGCCGATAGACGATGGTGACGTCTTCTGCCCCCAACCGCCTGATCTGCGTCGCTATGTCGATCGCCGTGTTGCCGCCGCCGATCACGACGACCCGCCGGCCGACTGGCAAGACGGCCTTGTCGCGGGCCTGCCGCAGCCCGGCGATGTAGTCGACGGCATTCATGACGCCGTCCATCTCCTCGCCCTCGGCGCCGAGTGCCCGCACGGCGTTGTGGCCGATTCCCAGGAACACCGCGTCGAACGAGCGCCTGAGGTCGCTCAAGGTAACGTCGCGCCCCAGCGCTTGGCCGCAGCGCAGCTCGATCCCGCCGACCGAGAGAATGAAATCGACCTCCTTCTGGGCGAAATCCTCCGGCGTCTTGTAGGCGGCGATACCGTATTCGTTGAGACCACCCGGCTTCTCGCGGGCCTCGAAGACGACGACATCATGGCCCAGAACCGCCAGCCTATGGGCGCAGGACAGCCCGGCGGGGCCTGCGCCGACCACCGCCACCCGCCGTCCGGTCGGTGCCGCGCGGACGAAGGGCTGAATGCCCGCGCCGACCAGCCAGTCGGTGGCATGACGCTGCAGCAGCCCGATCCGGACCGGTTTCGCCTCCTGGGCATTGCGGACGCATGCCTCCTCGCACAGCTCCTCGACCGGGCATACGCGACCGCACATGCCGCCCATGATGTTCGATTCCAGGATGGTGGTCGCGGCCCCGGCCAGGTTCCCGGTGGCGATCGACCGGATGAAGGACGGAATGTCGATGCTGGTCGGGCAGGCTTCGACGCAGGGCGCGTCGTAGCAGAAGTAGCACCGGCTCGCCTCGATCACCGCCTGGCGGTGGTCGAGCGGCGGATGGGCGTCGCCGAAGCCTGTCGAAAGCGCCTGGGGGCTGAGACGCCCCGTCCTGATGTCGGGTCCTGACGTCATGACCTGCCCTGTCCTGTTCCGGAGCTTTCCAGCGGCAGCCCCTTCTCCTTATCCTGCGGGGCCGCTGTCGTGCCGCCGCATCGAGGGCGCCTTGAGAGAAGGCTAGCTACATCCTGACCGATTGGTCAAAATTTTTTTGAAGATAATGACTCTCGACAGAAACAGCCCATCTCACAAGCAGCTAATGATGAAATTTTCCGCAAGATCCGCCGGCCCGGCGCTCAAGCCCTCGCTCGACACCCCGGCCAGGCCGGCCGGGGGCCGCACGCGGCAGGCGAACGAGGCCCGCATCCTCGAGGCGGCAGAGGCCGTCTTTGCCGAGGCCGGCTTCACCGGGGCCTCGATGCAGGCGATCGCCGAGCGCGCCGGCCTGCCGAAGGCCAACCTGCACTACTATTTCGGGACGAAGGAGCTGCTGTACCGCACGCTACTCGGCCGGATTCTCGACATGTGGGTGGATGCCTTCGACCATATCACCCCGGATCGCGATCCGGCGGAGGCGATCGCAGCCTACATCACCGACAAGATGAGGTGGTCGCGCACCCGCCCGCTCGCCTCCAAGGTGTTCGCCAACGAAGTCATTCACGGCGCCCAGCAGATCGAAGGCTATCTGTCCGGAAAGCTTCGCCAGATCGTCGCCGAGAAGGCGGCCGTCATCGACGGCTGGGTGGCCGAGGGCCGGATGGCGCCGGTCGACCCGGTCCATCTGTTCTTCACCCTCTGGGCCACAACCCAAACCTATGCCGATTTCGAGGTCCAGGTCCGCGCCGTCCTGGCCCGGGACAGACTGACCGAATCCGATTTCGACCACGCGACCGACCAGATCCTGCGGCTCATGCTTCGCGGCTGCGGGCTGGAGGTGCCGCACACGGTGCCGGACGGGCGGTAGCGGCGTCCGGGAAAACCGGATGAGCGCTGTGGCCCGGACGGCGGTCACCGGCTATGCTGACGTGACGTAGCCCCGCCCCTGGAACGCCGTTCGATGAACCGCACCCTGTCTGCCCTTGCCGCCTGCCTCCTCGCCCTTGCCGCCTGCGCCGGGACGCCGGCCGAGACTTCGACCGCGGCGCCGGCCGGCGATTCGGCTTCGGCGGAGGCAGCCGATGCCGCGACGGCCGGTTTCGACCGGAACCGGTCCGACAGCCTTCTGGCCGAGGCGCGGGCGGCGGAGGCGGCCGGGCGCACGGACGAAGCGATCGAGCTCTACCGGCAGGCCGGACTTGCCTGGCCGGACAATGTCGATGCCTGGACCGGGCTGCGGGACCTGGCCGCGGCCCGGGGCCTGGCGGAGGAGCGGGCGGCCGCGCAATTCATGGTCGGCCGGGTGACGCTCTATTCCAGCGAGGAGTTCTACGTTCAGCGCGAGGTGAACCGGGCGCTCCAGACCTGGATCGCCGAACAACGCGCCGTGCCGGGCGCCAATCCGGTCCAGCTTGCCTATGCCGACAACCTCGCCAGCTTCTACGACTGGCAGTACGCGTCCCGGGGCGAGTACCAGCCCCCCAGCCGGATCATCAACGCCCGGGCGCAGGATATCCCTGCGGTCATTCTGAGCGTGGGCGGGCTTGCCGGCTATATCGGCGCCCTCGCGTCCAGCGCCGGCAACGGGAACTGATCGTCCGCGCCGCCCGCGTCCGCAGGCGCCGCTCTACTCCGCCGCTGCCGCGACGGGAGGCATCGCGTTCCAGATCTCCTCCGCGTATTCACGAACCGTGCGGTCGGACGAGAACCAGCCGACATTGGCCGTGTTCAGGACCGCCTTCCGCACCCAGGACGGGTGGTCGACATAGCCGCGGGCGACCTTCTGATGCGCCTCGGCATAGGCGGCGAAATCGGCCGTCACGAAATAGGTGTCGTATCCGTAGAGACTGTCGACGATCGGCCGGAACCGGCCGGGATCGTCGGGAGAGAAGACCCCCGACCCGATCATCTCCAGGACCCGCTTCAGGATCGGGTCGGAATCGATGACGTCGCGCGGATCGAAGCCGTTCGCCCTCATGCCCGCGATCTCGTCCGCGGTCAGGCCGAAGATGAAGATATTGTCGTCGCCGACGCGCTCCTTGATCTCGACATTGGCGCCGTCGAGGGTGCCGATCGTCAGCGCCCCGTTCAGCGCGAACTTCATGTTCCCGGTTCCCGACGCCTCCTTGCCCGCCGTCGAGATCTGCTCGGACAGATCGGCGGCGGGGATGATCTTCTCGGCAAGGGTGACGTTGTAGTTCGGCAGGAAGACGACCTTCAGGAGATCGCGGACCGCGGGGTCATGGTTGACCACCCGCGCGATGTCGTTGCCCAGCTTGATGATCAGTTTGGCCATGGCGTAGCTGGACGCGGCCTTGCCGCCGAAGATCTTGACCCGGGGAACCCAGTCCGCCATCGGGTTGTCGCGCATCTGGTTGTAAAGTGCGACCGTATGCAGCAGGTTCAGGAGCTGACGCTTGTATTCGTGGATCCGCTTGATCTGGACGTCGAACAAGGCGCCCGGATCGACCCTGACCCCGGTCCGTTCCTCGATCACCTGGGCAAGCGCCCGCTTGTTCTGACGCTTGACGTCGGCGAAGGCCGACCGGAAGGCGGCGTCCTCGACATGGTCGTTCAGCTCGGACAGACGTTCCAGATCGTCGATCCAGCCTTCCCCGATCCTCTCTGTGACCAGCCGCGACAGGCCGGGGTTGCACTGGTGCAGCCACCGGCGCGGCGTGATGCCGTTCGTTTTGTTCGTGATCCGGTCAGGAAACTCCCGGTGCATTTCGCGGAACACCGTCTCCTTCATGAGCTCCGTGTGGAGCGCCGAGACGCCGTTCACCCGCTGGCTTCCCAGAAAGGCGAGATTGCCCATCCGGACCCGGCGGTCGCCGCTCTCGTCGATCAGTGAAAGGGCGGCGAGGCGCTGATTGTCGGCGCCGGACCGGCGCGCGTCCTGAAGGAAGCGGGCATTGATCTCGTAGATGATCTGCATGTGGCGCGGCAGTATCCGCTCCACCAGCCTGACCGGCCAGGCCTCCAGCGCTTCCGGCAGGAGCGTGTGGTTCGTATAGGAGATGGTCTGCCGGGTCAGGTCCCAGGCCTGGGCAAAGGGCACGTTGTGCCGGTCGACGAGGAGACGCATCAGTTCCGGCACGGCGATGGCCGGATGCGTGTCGTTGAGCTGGATCGCCGCCTTTCTGGGCAGGTCCTCGAACCCCTCATGGTGCTGGCTGTACCGGCGCAGGATGTCCTGCAACGAGGCCGAGGTGAAGAAATATTCCTGCTTGAAGCGCAACTCCTGGCCAAGTTCGGTCGCATCGTTCGGATAAAGGACGCGGCTCAGGTTCTCCGACAAGATCCGCTGCTCGACCGCGCCCATGTAGTTGCCGCTGTTGAAGTCCGCGAGATTGAATTCGTTCGTGGCGCGGGCGGACCAGAGGCGCAGGGTGTTGACCCGCCGCGCCTTCCAGCCAACGACGGGCGTGTCGTAGGCGATCGCGTTGACGCGATGGGAGTTGACCCAGTTGTAGCGGCGCTCCCCGTCGGCGTCGTGGTACTCTTCCACATGGCCGTAGAAGTCGACGGGATAGGATACCTCAGGCCGCTCGAACTCCCAGGGGTTCCCCGAGTCCAGCCAGTTCTCCGGATACTCCACCTGCCAGCCGCGTTCGAACTCCTGCTCGAACATCCCGTACTCGTAACGGATGCCGTAGCCGTAGCCGGCGATGCCGAGCGTCGCCATGCTGTCGAGGAAGCAGGCCGCCAGTCGGCCGAGGCCGCCATTGCCCAGGGCCTGGTCGGGCTCGGCCGCGATGACCGCGTCGATGTTGACGCCGAGATCGGCCAGCGCCTCCCGGCACGCGTCGACGATCTCCAGATTGGACATGTTGTTGTTGAGAAGCCGCCCGATCAGGAATTCGAGGCTGAGATAGTAGACCCGCTTCAAGTCCGCCTCGTAATGGCTGCGGGTGGTCGCCATCCAGCTGTCGACCACCCGGTCGCGGACGGCCAGGGCGACGGAGGCGAACCAGTCGCGCTCTGTAGCGTTGCGCGGGTCCTTGCCCACCGAATAGACGAGCCACTCAAGGAACGACTGCTTCAACGATTCCTTGTCGAGCCCCTGATGGCCGAGGCCGGACGGGCGCATTCCGAATTCCATGGGTAACAGTCTCTTGAGAGCCGGGTACCGAACGTGGATCAAAGCGCGGGAACGCAAGCGATGGTTCCCGAGGTCCGGGAAAGGGTGAACCGCGATCGTGTCGCAATGGTGGTGAAGGCGCGTCCCGGATGCGGCGGCAGTCCCGCCCGTCGCGGTCTTCCGGACCCAGCCCGGGTCCGGCCCATGAAAAAAGCCCGCCGCCCCGAAGGGCGCGGGCTTTCTCTCCTGCACGGGATCGGCCGGAGCGGGAAATCCCGTCCGGCCGGCTTCCCGTTGCTTAGCGGATGACGAGCTCGCCGTCGCCGAGTTCGCGATACGTGCCGCTGTTCCAGATGTAGAACACGTAGTCGCTGGTCGTGCGGTCCCCCTTCTCGTCGAAGGAGAGGTTGCCGAGCACGGTCTGGTACTCACCGTCGCGCAGCGCGGCCGCAACTTCCTCGGCGTCGGTCGTTCCGACCTTGTTGGCGGCCTGCGCCCAGGCCTGGACGGAGCCGTAGGTGTAGAGCGTGTAGCCTTCCGGCTCGTAGCCCTGGGCCCGGAAGGTCTCGACGACCTCCTTCGCGGCCGGCTGGTTGCGCTGGTCGGCGCCGAAGGTCATGAGGGCGCCTTCGCCGGCGTCACCGGTGATGCTCCAGAACTCCTGGGTGACGATGCCGTCGCCCGAGATGAACTGAGCGTTCAGCGCCTGCTCCCGCGCCTGGCGCAGGATCAGGCCGGCCTCGTTGTGCAGGCCGCCGAAATAGATGACGTCAACATTCGCCTGCTTCATCTTGCTGACCAGCGCGGAGTAGTCGAGCTCGCCGACGGTCACGCCCTCGTAAAGCACTTCCTGCTTGCCCAGCTCGTTCATCGCCGCCTTGGTCGCGTCCGCCAGGCCCTTACCGTAGGTGGTCTGGTCATGGATGATCGCGACGTTCGCGTCGGGGAACCGCTCGACGATGAAGGCTCCGGCAACGTCGCCCTGCTGGTCGTCGCGGCCGCAGGTGCGGAACACCGTCGTGAAGCCCTGCTCGGTCAGCTGCGGGTTCGTCGAACCGGGGGAGATCATGAGCACGCCTTCGTCGGCGTAGATTTCCGAGGCCGGGATCGAGACGCTGGAGTTGAAGTGGCCGGCGACGAAGACGGCGCCCTGGCCGACCAGGTCGTTCGCGGCCGCAACCCCCTGGCGGGGATCGCTGGCGTCGTCGCCGATGACGAGAACGAGCTGCTCGCCATTCACGCCGCCGGCGGCGTTGATGTCCTTGACCGCCTGCTCGGCGCCGCGACGCATCTGCTCACCGAAGGCTGCATTGGGACCGGTGATCGGGGCGCCCAGCCCGATCACGATATCCGCCAGCGCCGGCGCAGTCACCATGCCCGCGACCATCGCCGCAGATGCAAACAATGCCACCCTGAACCTGTTCATTCTTTCTGCTCCCGAGTTGATGGCGATTCCGGCCCGATTCTACCTGTGCACCCGGGCCGGCGTCCGATGCCGAAGCCGCTGATCGCTGGTGTTCAGCCTTCCGCAGCCTCGACAGGTTCTCTCACTGACCAGGGTCTGTCAAAATCTACCGATCTCGCGTTCCCGCCAGCCGAGAAGGCCCGATGGCTCGTAGAGCCACGGATACTGATTGATCATCTTGCGCCGCTTGGTCAACCGATGGGCGAACCCGCCGATAACCAGATACCAGGCCACCTCCAGGACGAAACCGGTCGGTGATAAAAGCGTCCCCTCGAACAGCGCATATTGCAGGAACCGGCTGCCCAGCCCCAGCAGGACCGCATAGGGGACCATGCGCGACACGGGTTGCCAGGACCGCGCGACGGCCTGCCCGGACATGAAGGCGAAGAAGCCGAAAAGAACGAGGCTGAGGCCGATGAACGGACCGACCCCGGTGCCGAGAAGCTGTCCGATCATGCCCGGGCCTCCACATGACCGCCCTCGAGATAGGCCGCGCGAACCTCGCTGTTGGCGATCAGCTCGGCGCCGGTCCCGCTCATCGTCACCCGTCCGTTGACCAGGACATAGCCCCGGTCGGCGAGCTTCAGGGCGTGATAGGCGTTCTGTTCCACCAGGAAGATGGTCACCTTCTTCTCCCGGTTGATCTCACGGATCGCGTTGAAGATCTGCTTCACGACCAGCGGCGCGAGGCCGAGCGACGGTTCGTCCAGGAGAAGCATCCGGGGCTGGCTCATCAGCGCCCGGCCGATCGCCAGCATCTGCTGCTCGCCGCCGGACAGGGTGCCGCCGCGCTGGTCGCGACGCTCCTTGAGACGCGGGAACAGATGGAAGACCGCCTCCAACTCCCGGTCGAAACTGCCCGGATCGGCCGTGAGCGCCCCCATCTGGAGATTCTCCAGGACCGTCATCCGCGGGAAGATCCGACGCCCTTCCGGTGAGATCGCCACGCCCCGGCGGACGATCTCGAAGGTCGGCATATGGGTGATGTTCTCGCCTTCGAAGAGGACGCGGCCCACCCTCGCCCGCGGGGTCCCGCAGATCGTCATGAGCAGCGTCGACTTGCCGGCGCCGTTCGCGCCGATCAAGGTGACGATCTCGCCCTCGGCGACATCGATCGAGACGCCCTTCAGCGCCTCGATCGCGCCGTAATACGTGTGAACGCCTTCGAGCCTGAGCATCAGTGGAGCTCCCCGGCGGGACGGTTCAGTTCGTCGGGAAGATCCTGGGCGACCTCCGGCGGAAGCTCCTCGTCCTCCTCCTCGCCCAGATAGGCGCGGATGACCACCGGATCCTGGCGCACGCTGTCCGGCGTTCCGTCGGAGATCTTCTTGCCGTGATCCACAACCACGATGTGATCCGAAATCCTCATCACCACGCTCATGTCGTGTTCGATCAGCAGAACGCCGATCCGGTGCTCGTCCCGGATCATCTGCAGAAGCTCGTTCAGCTCGGCCGATTCGCGCGGGTTCAGGCCGGCGGCGGGCTCGTCGAGGCAGAGCAGCACCGGATCGGTGCACATCGCCCGCGCGATCTCCAGCCGGCGCTGGCCGCCATAGGGCAGGCTTCCCGCCGGATCGTCCGCCCGGTCGATCAAGCCCACGCGGTCCAGCCAGTAACGGGCCTTCTCGACCGCCGCCCTCTCCGCCTTCTTGTAGCCGGGCAGTCCCAGGAGGCCGCCGAAGGTGAAACCGGATCCGTCCATCAGCATGTTGTGCTGGGCGACGATCAGGTTCTCCAGCACGGTCATTCCCTGGAACAGGCGGATGTTCTGGAACGTCCGGGCAACCCGGGCATCCTTCGCGATGCGGAAGCCCTGCATGCGTTCCAGAAGGTATTCCGTCCCGTCCTCGTGCTGGAGGGCCAGCCGGCCCGAAGTCGGCGCGTAGAAGCCCGTGATGCAGTTGAAGATAGTCGTCTTGCCCGCACCGTTCGGGCCGATGATCGCGGTGATCTGCCGATCGTAGGCGGTGAAGGAGACGTCATCCACCGCCACGAGACCGCCGAACCGCATCGACAGGTGCTCGACGATCAGCTGCGGCTTGCCGGTCAGTTCGCTCATTGCGCTCCCCCCGCCGGCTTCCCTGCCCGGAGCCGGTCGGCGTATTTGCTGAACAGAAGCGACGGCTCGCGATGGGCCAGGAGCCCCCTCGGCCGCCAGACCATGATCAGCACCATGGACAGGCCGAAGGCCAGCATCCGGTATTCCTCCAGCCCGCGGAAGAATTCCGGCAGGCCGATGAGCAGGAGCGCCGCGATGACGATGCCGAGCTGGCTGCCCATGCCGCCCAGCACGACGATCGCCAGGATGATGGCCGATTCGATGAAGCTGAAGCTCTCCGGGCTGATGAAGCCCTGATAGGTGGCGAAGAACGAACCGGCGAGCCCGCCGAAGCTGGCGCTGATCATGAAGGCGGCCAGCTTCATGTTGGTCCGGTTGATGCCCAGCGCCTGGCAGGCGATGTCGTCCTCTCGCAGGGCCTCCCAGGCGCGGCCGAGAGGCAGCTTGCGCAGCCGCATCGAGATCAGATTGACCAGAAGCGCCAGCGCCAGGATCAGGTAGTAGAGGAAGATGACCCGGTGGGTGGCGTCATAGTCCAGCCCGAAGAACTGGTGGAACGACGTCACCCCCTCGTCCGGGCTGCGGTCGAAGGGCAGCCCGAAGAAGCTGGGCCTCGGAATGCCCGAGATGCCGTTCGGCCCGCCGGTCACGTCGGCCCAGTTGAGGAGGACGATCCGGATGATCTCGCCGAAGCCCAGGGTCACGATGGCGAAATAGTCGCCCCGCAGCCGCAGCACCGGATAGCCGAGCAGAAGCCCGGCGAAGGCCGCGAACAGGCCGGCGAGCGGCAGGCACAGCCAGAAGCTGAAGTCGAACCACTGGGCCAGCAGCGCATAGGAATAGGCGCCGACAGCGTAGAAGGCGACGTAGCCGAGGTCCAGAAGCCCGGCCAGCCCGACGATGATGTTCAGCCCCCATCCCAGCATGATGTAGGTCATGACCAGGATGGCCACGCCCAGAAGGCCGCGGTCGGCGAAGGGAAGCATCGGCAGGGCAATGGCGAAGGCCACCAGGATCGGACCGACATACCAGGCGATCTGCTGGACCTTGGCGCCGATCTGGTCCATCCGCTGGTCGCGTTCCTGCAGGCTGAGCGTGCTGCGGCTGCGCCGGATGGCCAGAAGCGCCTGAAGTCCCAGCACCAGCGAGCCGGCCAGGATCACCACATAGGCGAGCGATCCGGGCAGCGGCGTGAAGGTGGCACCGACCGCGATCACGATGGCGACGGCCAGCACCGGCACCGGATAGCCTTCGCGATTGAGGATCATGCCGATCCGGCCGAGGAAGACGAGGCCGACCGCCAGCGCGACGCTGGTGAAGTCGGTCCGCAGAGAGACGCTGCCCCCGCTTTCGACCGTTCTCAGGCCGACCAGCGGCAGGGTCAGGAGGAACGCGACCAGCGCGGTCAGCGCAGCCTCCCTCAGGATCGCCCCAAGCGCCGGTCCGGGCTCGGATGCGACCTTATTGGACGCAATGCTCGTCATGTTGTCAGACCTTTTCGACTTCGGGGCGTCCAAGCAGGCCGCTGGGCCGGAAAATCAGGACGAGCACGAGGATCGTGAAGGCCGCCACGTCCTTGTAGGAGGTGGCGAAATAGCCGGACCACATCGCCTCGATCAGCCCGATCATGATGCCGCCGAGCATCGCACCCGGAAGCGAGCCGATGCCGCCGAGCACCGCCGCGGTGAAAGCCTTAACCCCGGCAAGGAAGCCGATATAGAAATCGATGACCCCGTAGTAGAGCGTGACCATCACCCCCGCCACCGCGGCAAGGGCGGCCCCCATCACGAAGGTCAGGGAAATCGTCCGGTCGACGTTCACGCCGACCAGACCGGCCATGAGCTTGTCCTGTTCGCAGGCCCGCTGCTGCCGGCCAAGGCTCGTCCGCGTGATGACGAAGGTGAACGCCGCCATCAGGGCCACGGTCAGCAGGATGATGACGACCTGCAGATAGCTGAGATTGACACTGAAGGCGCCGCCTTCGGTCAGCTGGAACCCGCCCTGGATGACCGGCGGGATGGTCTTGCGGCGGGCGCCCTGCAGAAGCTGCACATAGTTCTGCAGGAAGATCGACATGCCGATCGCTGAGATCAGCGGCGCAAGCCGGAACGAGCCCCGCAACGGCCTGTAGGCGAGACGCTCGATCGTCCATCCGTAGATGGACGTGAACAGAATCGCCATGATCAGGACAATGAAGAGCGCGAGCGGCACCCAGGTAATCCCTGCCGTGCCGAGCACGACGAAGCTGATCACCGAGATGAAGGCACCGATCATGTAGATTTCGCCATGGGCGAAATTGATCATCCCGATGATGCCGTAGACCATCGTATAGCCGATCGCAATCAGCCCATAGATGGCTCCCAGCGTCAGCCCATTGATGAGCTGTTGGAAGAAGTATTCCATAAATGTAAGCCTTCTAACGGCCCCGCATCCATTTGCCATGGACGGGGCCGCCCCTGTACGTGTCGTTTGCTGCTGCCTTGTCATCCGTGCGGGGACAGGGGAAGGAAGCACCTACTTCCGACTTGTTCCCGTCAGCGGAATCCGGAGCATGTTTGCGACGACAATATGTGCCGCAAAATGTCACGGCAAGAGGATCATGCGCCGGCGCCCTCCGCGACCGACGAGGGCAGGCGCGGAAATCCTCTGATTTCCCGCGGCACAGTCACAGCGATGTTCCTTCATCGGCGGCCACAGAGATAATGTTTCAACCGGCAGAATTGATGTATTTGACATCAATTCTGCCCTGTCGTATATCAGCCTGCGAATCTTGATGGGAACTGACGCGTGATCACCGCAGCGCAGATGCGTGCCGCCCGCGCCCTCCTCGGCATCGACCAGAAGACCCTGGCGGAGCTGTCCGGCGTATCGCTGCCCACCATCCAGCGGATGGAGGCCAGCGAAGGCAATGTGCGCGGCGTGGTCGACACGCTGACCAAGGTCGTCGAAGCCCTTGACCGGGCCGGGATTGAGCTGATCGGCGACAACGCGGTGAGTGCGGCCGGTGGCCGCGGGGTGCGCTACAAGCAGCCCGTGACGACCGACAGCGACGGTTCCTGACCGGCAGGCCAGAACCCGCGACGGCGAACGCCGACCTCAGGCCGACGATCCCGCCGCGGCAGCGGCATGGAGAGAAGCGATCGTCATGGTTGCCCCAGTTCCCACGCCCAGCTTCACCGAGCTTTTCACGCCCAAGCTCGTCACCGTCCTGCGCGAGCGGTATGGAGCCGCGGATCTCCGTGCCGACGCCATTGCGGGCCTGACGGTCGCAATCGTCGCCCTCCCCCTCTCCATGGCAATCGCGATCGCCTCTGGCGTGTCGCCCGACCGCGGCCTCTATACGGCGATCGTCGGCGGATTCCTTGTCTCCGCCCTGGGCGGCAGCCGATTCCAGATCGGCGGGCCGGCCGGCGCGTTTATCGTGCTCGTGGCGGCGACGGTCCAGCAGCACGGCGTGGACGGGCTCGTTCTGGCGACGCTGCTGTCGGGCCTGATCCTGCTGTGCGTCGGCTTTCTCAGGCTCGGCACCTTCATCAAGTACATCCCCTACCCGGTCACCGTCGGCTTCACCGCCGGCATCGCCGGCATCATCTTCGCCAGCCAGTTGAAGGAGCTGCTGGGCCTCACGCTCGAAGGGCCGGAGCCCGGCCCCATCGTTCCGAAGGTGGCCGCCCTCTGGAACGCGCTGCCGACCGCGAGCCCCTCGGCCATTGCCGTCTCCGCCCTCACCATCGGCATCATTCTCGCCATACGCCGATTCCGCCCCCACTGGCCGCCTCTCCTGATCGCGGTCGCGGGCGCCTCTCTCGCGACCTGGGCCCTCGGCCTGCCGGTCTCGACGATCGGCACGCAGTTCGGCGGCATTCCGCAGAGCCTGCCCGTTCCGCATCTGCCGGAGATGTCGCTGGGCAAGGTAATGGACGTCCTGCCCTCGGCATTGTCCTTCGCGCTTCTCGGCAGCATCGAAAGCCTGCTCTCGGCCGTGGTCGCCGACTCGATGACGGGGCGGCGGCACCGCTCGAACTGCGAGTTGGTGGCCCAGGGTGCGGCGAATATCGGCTCGGCCCTGTTCGGCGGCATCTGCGTGACCGGCACGATCGCCCGTACGGCGACCAATGTCCGCTCCGGCGCCCGCGGGCCGGTCGCGGGCATGCTGCATTCGGTCTTCCTGCTTCTGTTCATGCTGGTCGCCGCCCCGCTAGCCAGCTACATCCCGCTGGCGGCCTTGGCGGGGGTTCTGGCGGTGGTCGCCTGGAACATGGCCGAGAAGCACGCCTTCGCAACGCTTCTGCGGACCTCCCGGGGCGACGCCGTCGTCCTGCTGGCGACCTTCCTCCTGACCCTTTTCCGGGATCTGACCGAAGGCATCCTGGTCGGCTTCGGAATCGGCGTGATGCTGTTCCTGCACCGCATGGGGCAGGCGGTCGAGGTGGAGAGCGTCCCCCGGCTGGTCGAAGAGGACCGCGCGGACAACGTCGGCAGCGCCGGGCGGACGCCCTACGACCCCGCCATCGCAACCGACCCGGACGTGGTCGTCTACCGGATCTCGGGCGCGTTTTTCTTCGGGGCGGCGGCCAGCGTCGGCGCCGTGCTGGATCGCATCGGCCAGCAGCCCAAGGTCTTCGTAATCGACTTCTCGGCCGTGCCGATGCTGGATTCGACGGCAGCGGTGACGATCGAAAGCTTCGTACGGAAGGCACGCCGGAACGGCGCCGCCATCTACATCGCCGCGGCGCGACCCCAGATCCGGCGGCTCCTCCTCGCACACGGCGTCCGGCCGCCGAACGTCCGGTTCCGAGCCACGCTCGCCAACGCGCTGGCAGCGGCGCAGAAAAAGGCGGGCCGTCCGGCGGCCAGACGAAGCCACGCCGTCCTTGCCGACGCCGGCGCTCAGAGATAGCGGGAGACCAGGTTCTCCAGGTATTCCTGCCGGCCCGATCTCGGCCGCGGCACGAGATTTGACGATGTCGCGTAGTCGGCAAGGTCGGCGAGCGTCAGCCGACCCGCCACGATCCCGGCCCCCAGCTCGCCCCCCCAGCCGGCATAGCGGTCCCGCCGGAAGGCAGCAAGCCGGCCGTCGGCGATCATGCGTTCCGCCACCAGAAGGCCGCGGGCAAGCGCATCCATGCCGCCGATGTGGGCGTGGAACAGGTCCACGGGATCGATCGACTGGCGCCGGATCTTGGCGTCGAAGTTGAAGCCGCCCGTGGTCAGGCCGCCCGCGCCGAGGACATGGCAGAGCGCGAGGGCGATCTCGACCACGTCGGTCGGAAACTGGTCCGTGTCCCAGCCGTTCTGCGGATCTCCCCGGTTGATGTCGAAGCTGCCCAGAAGATCGTTGGCGACCGCATAGGCGACCTCGTGCTCGAAGGAGTGTCCGGCGAGCGTCGCGTGGTTGACCTCGATGTTCAGCCTGACCTCCCCCATCAGGCCGTACTTCTGCAGGAAGGCGTGCACCGTCGCGGCGTCGTAGTCGTATTGGTGCTTGGTCGGTTCCATGGGCTTGGGCTCGACCAGGATCGTGCCCGGGAAGCCGATCCTGTGCTTGTGCTCGACGACGAGGCTGAGGAAGCGCCCAAGCTGGTCGAGCTCCCGCTTCAGGTCGGTGTTGAGGAGCGTCTCGTAGCCTTCCCGTCCGCCCCACAGCACGTAGTTCGCGCCGCCCAGCCGGTGCGTGGCCTCCAGCATGTTGCGGACCTGGCCCGCGGCATAGGCGAAGACCTCGGGATCCGGATTGGTCGCGGCGCCGGCCATGTAGCGCGGATGGGAGAAGAGGTTGGCGGTGCCCCAGAGCAGACGGACGCCGGTGCGCTCCATCTCCCCGGCCATGAGCGTGCAGATATGGTCCAGGTTCCGCCGTGCTTCGGCCAGCGTATCGCCCAGGGGAGCGACATCCGCGTCATGGAAGCAGAAGAAGGGCGCGCCCAGCTTCTCGAAGAATTCGAAGGCCGCCCGCAGCTTCATCTCGGCATGGGCCATGTCGGGGGCGGCCTGCCACGGCCGTTCGAAGGTGCCGGTCCCGAACATGTCGGTGCCGGACCAGGCGAAGCTGTGCCAATAGGCGACCGCGACCCGCAGCTGGTCCTCCATCCGCTTTCCCAGAACCTGCCGGTCCGGATCGTAGAAGCGGAAAGCAAGCGGATTGTCGGTGTCCGGGCCCTCGTACCGGATCTTTCCGATATCGGCGAAGAACGACGCACCTTCGGACTTCATTGCGGATCTCCCAGGGCTTCGGTTCGAAAGGCATCGGAGAAGACCGGCCGAAGCGTCCGATAGAGCCTGCGGTAACGCTCGAGCCGCTCTTTCTGACGGCCGGCGAGATCGGGATCCGGGGCGATTTCGTGGTCCACCGGTGGGGCGGAGCAGACCTGTCCCGGCGCCTCCCCGGTCGCCGCGAGCCGCCCCAGCCGGGCCGCCCCGAACGCCGGGCCGAGATCGCCGCCGCTGCGGTAGATCAGGCTCCGGTCCAGGGCGGCGGCCAGGATCCCGCCCCAAAGATCCGACCGCGAGCCGCCGCCGATCACCGATATGCGGTCGATCCGGCTTCCTCCCCTCTCCAGCGCCCGAAGCGCGTCGGCGAAGGCGAAGGCAACCCCCTCCAGCACGGCGCGGACCAGATCGCCCCTGCCGGTGCCGTGGGTCAGGCCGAAGAACACCCCCATCGCCGCCGGATCGTTGTGGGGCGTCCGCTCGCCCGAAAGATAAGGCAGGAAGATGGGCGCAAGGGCGCCGTTGCCGGCCGCCTCGGCTTCGGCCAGCGCGGTCGATTCGTCGCCTGCCCCTGTCGCCCGGGCGACCCAGGTCAGGCAGGAGGCGGCGGACAGGATGACCGACATCTGATGCCATCGTTCCGGCAACGCATGGCAGAAGGCGTGGACCGCCTCGTCGGGATTGGGCCGGAAACGGTCGCCGGCCACGAAAATGACCCCCGAGGTCCCGAGCGACATCAGGGCCGAGCCCGGCTCGACCGCGCCCACGCCGACCGCGCCGGCGGCGTTGTCGCCGCCGCCGGCGGCGACCACCGCGTCCCGGGGAACGCCCCATTCGGCCGCGACCGCCGGCAGCAGCGTTCCCGTCGCCGCCGAACCTTCGAAAAGCTCGGGCATGGCGGAAAGGGGGAGGCCCGTCGCCTCTATCATGGCCGGAGACCAGGTTCTGGCGCCGACATCCAGCCATAGCGTGCCGGCACTGTCCGAAAGGTCGGAAGCATGCACGCCCGTCATGCGCAGCCGGACATAGTCCTTCGGCAGGAGAACCCTGGCGACGCGGGCGAAGATCTCCGGCTCGTGCCTTGCAACCCAGAGAAGCTTCGGGGCGGTGAATCCCGGCATCGCAAGATTGCCCGTGATCTCCCGCAGCCGCGGCTCGCGGCGTTCCAGCTCGGCGCATTGCTCGGCACTGCGGCCGTCGTTCCAGAGGATGGCCGGGCGCAGGACCCGGTCGCTGCCGTCGAGCAGCGTCGCCCCGTGCATCTGGCCGGACAGGCCGATGCCGCGCACCCCGCCCAGTTCCCGGCCCCGCCTCGACTTGAGCTCGGCCATAGCCGCGCAGACGGCCCGCCACCAGGCATCGGGAACCTGTTCGGACCAGCGCGGCCGGGGGCGGGAGACGTCAAGGGGTGCCGTTGCCTGGTCGACTAGCCGCTGATCGCCGTCGACAAGCACGGCCTTGACCCCGGAGGTGCCGACATCGATGCCGAGAAACAACTGAGCCTCTCCCCAGCATCGCCGCATCAGCCCCTCTCGCGCGGCGACGCGACGGCGCTGGCGCGGCGGCCTCAATTCCGGGTAGCGTAGGGGAGCGTTCCTTCCCCGGCAACCTCTGACAGGGCACCGAGACCTTCGATGACCGTCATTTCCCTTGTCCAGGGGTCGCTTCGGCTGATCCTCGATCCGGTTCATGGCGGCATCGTCCGACGCTTCACGCTGACTTTGGATGACGACGGCGAGGTCGATCTCCTGCGGCCGATGCCCGACGGCAGCACGAACGTGCTGGATGCCGCCTGCTTTCCCCTGATCCCGTTTTCGAACCGCATCGGCTTCGGCCGCTTCCGGTTCGACGGACGGGAAATGAAGATGCCTCCCAACTTTCCGCCGGAACCGCACGTCATCCACGGCCATGGCTGGCGGAGCCGTTGGGAGGTGACCGACATCGCGGATGACGGCTGCACGATCGCGTACCGCCACCCCGGCAGCGACTGGCCCTGGCGCTACCGCGCGACCCAGGCCTTCGTCCTCACCGACGCGGCGCTCACCGTTCACCTGACCCTGACTAACCTCGACACCAGGCCGATGCCCGCGGGCATCGGCCTGCATCCGTACTTCCCGAAATATCCGGGTGCCAGGCTGAACGCGGCCCTGGACCACGTATGGATCAACGACGAGGCAAAGCTTCCGTCCCGGCGCATGCCGCTCGACAGTCTTCCGGTCTCCTCGCTCCTCACGGCGGATCTCGACAACTGCTTCGGCGGCTGGAACGGCCGTGCCTCCCTAAGCTGGGAGACGCCGGGGCTGTCGCTGGACATCGAGGCGGATTGGCCCTTCGACCATCTGGTGATCTATGTCCCGCCGGGCGAGGATCACTTCTGCGTCGAGCCGGTCAGCCACGCCAACGATGCCGTCAACCTGGCGGCACGGGGCGTCGACGACGTCGGCTTCCGGGCGCTGGGCCGCGACGAGAGCCTGAGTGGTTCGATACGCTTTCGGGTCCGGGCCGGCGCCGGCTGACCGGGACGACCTCATCCGGGACAAGGAAGGGGTGCCGCCCGTGAAGAAGTTCATGAACGAGGTCGACTCCATCCTGGCCGAGAGCCTGCGCGGACTGGGCCAGGCGCATGGCGAGCTGTTGCGGATCGAGGAGGAGCCAACCTATGTGGCCCGTGCCGACGCCCCGGTCCGGGGCAAGGTGGCGCTGATCTCCGGAGGCGGATCGGGGCACGAACCCCTGCACACCGGCTTCGTCGGCCGCGGCATGCTCGACGCCGCCTGCCCGGGCCAGATCTTCACGGCGCCGGGCCCCGACCAGATCGTTGCCGCCGCCCGGGCCGTCGACGGCGGCAACGGCATCCTGTTCGTCGTGAAGAACTATTCGGGGGATGTGATGAACTTCGAGATGGCGGCGGAGATGATCGGGTCCCCATGCGAGAGCATCCTGGTCGATGACGACGTCGCCGTCGAAGGGTCGAGCTACACGACCGGGCGCCGGGGCGTTGCCGGGACGCTGGTCGTCGAGAAGATCGTGGGCGCCGCTGCGGAGGCGGGCGCCAGCCTGCAGGACTGCGCGGCGCTGGGCCGCCGCGTGGTCCGGGCGACCGGCAGCATGGGCGTGGCGCTGACCTCCTGCACCGTCCCGGCCGCAGGCAGACCGACCTTCGATCTCGGCGAGGACGAGATGGAACTCGGGGTCGGCATTCACGGCGAGCCCGGGCGACGGCGCGAGAAGCTGGCGACGGCCGACGACATCGCGGCGGAGCTGGTCGGCGCCGTGCTGGACGACCTCGCTCCGCCCCCGGGACGGGAGATGCTGCTGCTGGTCAACGGCCTCGGTGGGACACCGATGATGGAGCTGCACCTGATGTACGCCGCCGCGGCAAGGATCGCCGAGGCCCGCGGCTTCCGCATCGTGCGGTCGCTCGTCGGCAATTACGCGACCTGCCTGGACATGGCCGGCTGCAGCCTGACCTTCAGCATGCTGGACGACGAGATGAAGGGCTTCTGGGACGCGCCGGTCCATACGGCCGCGCTGCGTTGGGCAGCCTAAAGCCCTCGGCTATTGCAGAAGATCGGCGACCCGGCGGGCGAACTGACGGATCAGGTCCTCGAGCGCCTCCTGCTTCTTCGGGTCCGCAAGCAGCGGCACCTCGATCGTCAGGATCCTGTGTCCGCTCCCGCCGGCACTGCTGGACCGGGGCGCCCGGGCCGGATGGGCCCGGGCATAGGCCTCCAGGAACTCGGCCCGCTCTTCCGGCGTAAAGCGGCAGATCTCGAAGATCGTGTCCAGGTGCCGTGCGGGAACCGGTACCGGGTAGATCGGATTGGTGATCTGGCTGACGAAGCTCTTATGCTTGCCGAGCGCGTGGGCGATCTTCAGGCGCATGCCCGACGGCCGCTTGTCGATGATCCGCTGCAGGATCCGCTTGTAGGCGGCGACCGGTTCGCCGGCGACCGGGTCGGCTGACACGGGCGCGGTCATCGGCCGGGCCCTCCGCCGTAGCGGGCGATCGCGGCCTTGGTCCGGGCTAGCGCCGCGACGGATACCGAAACCCGGTCGAGGCCGGTGTCGAGGAGGCCCGGCAGGTATGCGGGGTCGGCCGCCATGTCGCCGCAGAGGCTGACCTCTATGCCGCGGCTCCGGCCATGCGCAACCACCCGCTCGATCAGCTCCAGCACGCCCGGATGCAGGGGATCGTGCAGCCTGACCAGCCGGCCGTCGTCCCGGCTGGTCGCGGTGACGTATTGCACAAGATCGTTCGACCCGATCGACAGGAAGTCCGCGTCGAACCGGTCGATCGCCAGGGCCGCCGCCGGCACCTCGACCATCATGCCCAAGGCCGGCAGGGCATGGGGCCGGCCTTCGCTCCTCAGCTCCTCGACCGCCTGGTTCAGAATCGCCCTCGCTTCCGCATATTCGGACGGGACGGTCACCATGGGCAGCATGATCCTGGCCGGTCCCCGCGCCGCCGCCCGCGCGAGGGCCCGGAGCTGCACCTTGAAGACATCGGGACGCGCAAGCGACAGCCGCACCCCGCGGAATCCCAGGAACGGATTGGTTTCGCCGATCAGGGTAAGGCCGGGCACCGGCTTGTCGCCGCCGGCGTCCAGGGTCCTAATCGTGACGGGGCGGCCGGCGGCCCAGTCGAGCAGCCGCCCGTAAACCGCGACCTGGGTCTCCTCGTCGGGCAGGGCACCCTCGCCCAGGAACAGGAATTCGGTCCGGGCAAGGCCGATCCCGTCGCAATGGCCGGGGTCGGCGCCTTCCAGAAGCGCAGGGTCGTCGACATTGATCATGACGGATACGGGCCGTCCGTCGGCGGTCCGGGCCGGGCGGCCGAGATAGCCCGCCTCCTCGGCCGTGCGCGCCGCGCGTTCGGCGAACCGGGCCTGGTATTCGGCGGTCGCGGACGGTCCCGGCCGCGCGACGAGGCGCCCTTCGACAGCATCGAGGATCGCCGGCTCGCCGTCGCATTCCGGTCCGATCTCGACGCCCAGATTGACCAGCAACGGAACGCCCCGGGACCGGGCCAGCATCGCCACATGGCTCGACGGGCTGCCGGCGAGGAAGGCTGCGCCCCGGACGCGCGTCCAGTCGATCTCCAGAAACCCGGAGGGCGTCAGGTCGTCGGCGACCAGGATCGAATCCGCGGGCACTCCGGACCGCCTCTCGTCCCCGCCCGTCAGCAGCCGCAACACCCGTTCCTTGAGGTCCCGGAGATCCGCCGACCTGGCACGGAAATAGGCGCTATCCGCCGTCTCATAATCGACGATCTGGGCATCCAGAACCGCCGTCCAGCCCTCCGCCGCCGAGGCGCCCTCGTCGATCTTCTCGAGGGCGGGCTCGATCAGGGCGTCGTCCTCCAGAAGCGCGATCTGGAACTCCAGGATCTCGGACGCCATGGCGTCGGCCCGGCCGGCCAGTTCCTGGAGCTGCACCGTGGCTTCGGCCAGGGCCGCGGCCAGGGCCGCGCGCTCGTCCCCCGCGGGGCGGCTCACCCGATCCGGCGACCGGTCCTGCGTCTGGACGGCCAGAACGCCGGTCACGAGGCCGGGCGACGCGACCTTCCCCTCGAATACGATTTCGCCGGTTTCGCCGTCAGCCGTGCTCATCCTTCGAAATCCCGTTCGACTAAGGCAACGAGGGCCGCAATGGCGGCCTTCGCCTCGGCACCTTCGGCTTCGAAATAAAGGACCGCGCCCTGGGGCACCTTCAGCCCCATTACCTTGACGATGCTCTTGGCATCCGTCCATGGCGCATCCGGGTCGGCGCGCAGCCGGACGGTTGCCGGGAAGGACTTGGCGAGCTTCGTCAGCTTGATCGCGGGCCGCGCATGAAGGCCGACCGGATGCGCCAGCATCACCTGGCCCTCCGCACGCCGGGCATTCTCCGTCCGGGCAATCATCGGGCGCACCTTCCTTCCCGCCTATCGACCGATGCCAGGGGAAAGTTCCTCGGCGGTGGCGCAAACCTCGGCCAAGGACGCGCCGCCGGCCGCTTCGGTCGCCGCCATGATGGCGCCCTCCACGATCGGCGCATTGCAGATCACGACGGTTCCGCGGCGATCCTCGGGCAACATCTCGACCGCCATTTCGCTGTTCGTCTCCGCGCCGCCCAGATCCACCAGAATGGCGACGCCTGCCGGGGTCCAGACCCGGTCGATCGCCGCCCGGATCGCGGCGACATCGGTTCCGAGGCCGCCGTCCGGATCGCCGCCGCACCAGGCGACCGCCACCTCCTCGCCTACCATTTGGCGGACCATGTCGGCCGTTCCGCGGGCGACATCTGCCGAATGGGAGACGATCACGATCGCGACCCGCTCCGTCATTTCGCGTCCTCCATGATCACCCCGCACACGGCATGGACGAGCAGGCAGCTCGACTGTGCCCCGGGGTCGAGGGTCCCGACACTGCGGCGGCCGAGGAAGGAGGCCCGTCCCTTCGTGGCGGCGAGGTCGCGCGTGGCCTCCAGCCCCTGGTCGGCCGCGCGCAGCACCGCATCGACCAGCTCCGCGCGGGCAACGCCCGCGACCGCGGCCCTCCGCAAAGCGTCCGCAACCGGCACGAGCACGTCCAGCATCGTCTTCTCCCCGGCGTCGGAGCGGCCGCGCGCCTTGACGGCCGCGACCCCGGCATCGACCATGGCGACGACACGCTCCGGCGTGGGCGCGGCGTCCCCCAGCGTCTTGCCCATGGCCATGAGAAGGCTGCCGTAGAGCGGTCCCGACGCGCCCCCGACCTTCATGACCAGCATCGTCCCGGCGTTCTGCAGCGCGCGGCCCAGCGGTTCCGCGGCCAGTTGCTCCCGTGCGGCGGCCAGCGCCGAAAATCCGCGATTGAGGTTGATGCCGTGGTCCCCGTCGCCGATGGCCCGGTCGAGGGCGCTCAGCCGTTCCACATTCTCGGCGATGACGGCCGCGGCGGCGGCGATGAGGCGCGACTGCAGGTCACCCGTCGGGTTCGCCCCGCTGCCGCCGCAACCGCCCACGCCGCCTGGCGTCATTGCGAAAGATCCAGGCGCATGTCGACCCAGGCGCCGTCGCGCCTGCTCGATTCCACCGCCGCTTCGATGAATTTCATGCCCAGCGCCCCGTCCTCGACCGTCGGCACGAGGAGCGCCGCGGGATCCGGCGTCCGTCCCTCGATCCTGGCCGAGATCTGCTCGGCCAGGTCGAGATAGATCTGCGCGAAGCCCTCAAGATAGCCCTCCGGATGCCCGGACGGCACGCGGCTTGCCCGTGCGGCTGCCGGCCCGGTGCCCGGACCGTTGCGGGTGATCAGGCGCGACGGCTCGCCATAGGGCGAGAAGCGGAGCCGGTCCGGCTCCTCCTGGTCCCACTCGAGACCGCCCTTCGTGCCGTAAACCCGAAGGCGGAGGGCGTTCTGGTTGCCCGGCGCGACCTGGCTTGCCCACAGCATGCCCCGGGCCCCGTTGGCATAGCGCAGCAGCATGTGCGCGTTGTCGTCGAGCCGGCGCCCCTCGACGAAGGAGGAGAGGTCGGCAGCGAGGCTCGTGCATTCGAGACGGGTCACGAAGGAGGCCAGGTTGAAGGCATGGGTGCCGATGTCGCCGACGCAGCCGGCGGGACCGCTGCGTGCCGGATCCGTCCGCCATTCCGCCTGCTTCGAGCCGGCCTGTTCGACCGCCGTGGTCAGCCAATCCTGCGCATATTCGACCTGCACGACCCGGATCTCGCCGATTTCGCCCGCAGCCACCATCTCGCGGGCCTGCCGGACCATGGGATAGCCGGTGTAGTTGTGGGTCAGCCCGAAGACCAGGCCCGTGCGCCGGACCTCCGCGACCAGGTCCAGCGCGTCCTCCAGGGCCGTCGTCAGGGGCTTGTCGCAGATGACGTGGATTCCCGCCTGCAGGAACGCCTTGGCGGGCGCATGATGCAGGTGGTTGGGGGTGACGATGGCGACGACGTCGATCCCGTCGGGCCGGGCCGCTTCCGCCGCCGCCATCTCGGCATAGCTGCCATAGGCGCGATCGGGCGCGATGTGGAGGTCCGCCGCGGACGCCTTCGCCCGATCGGGATCGGAAGCGAGCGCGCCTGCGACGAGTTCGTACCGGTCGTCGATCCTGGCCGCGATCCGGTGCGTGGCGCCGATGAAGGCACCGCGGCCGCCCCCGACCATGCCGAGGCGCAGGCGTCGTCCGATCCCGGCGGAAGTCTTGCCTTCGATGGTCATTCCGTTTCCCCGATTGCTCCGAGTGGCTAGCCGATGCCCAGCAGGCGTCGGTTGGCGGCTTCGTCGGTGCCGGTGCCGGCGAAATCGTCGAAGGCCCGGCCGGCGACGCGGATGATGTGCGCCTCGATGAAGGGAGCGCCCTCGGCCGCTCCCTGCTCCCCGTCCTTCAGGCAGCATTCCCATTCCAGCACCGCCCAGCCGTCGAATCCGTACTGGGTGAGCTTGGAGAACACCGCGCCGAAATCGACCTGACCGTCACCGAGCGAGCGGAACCGCCCGGCCCGGTTCACCCAGGACTGGAACCCGCCATAGACGCCCTGCCGGCCGGTCGGGTTGAACTCCGCATCCTTGACGTGAAACATCCGGATGCGGTCGTGGTAGATGTCGATATAGGCGAGGTAGTCCAGCTGCTGCAGCACGAAATGGCTGGGGTCGTAGAGCAGGTTGCAGCGCGGATGATGCTTCACCCGGTCGAGGAACATCTCGAACGTCACGCCGTCATGCAGATCCTCGCCCGGGTGGATCTCGTAGCAGAGGTCGACCCCCGCCTCGTCGAAGGCGTCCAGAATCGGCGTCCAGCGGCGGGCCAACTCGTCGAACGCGGTCTCGACCAGACCGGCCGGACGCTGCGGCCATGGATAGAGGAACGGCCAGGCAAGCGCGCCCGAGAAGGTGGCATGGGCCTTGAGCCCCAGATTCCGCGATGCCTTCGCCGCCAGAAGAAGCTGGTTCACCGCCCATTCCCAACGCGCGGCCGGGTTGCCCCGCACATGGGGCGCGGCGAAGGCGTCGAAGGCCTCGTCATAGGCGGGATGGACGGCGACGAGTTGGCCCTGCAGATGGGTGGACAGCTCCGTCACCTCGAGCCCGTGCCGGGCGAGCGTCCCCTTGATCTCGTCACAGTAGGTCTTGCTGGTCGCGGCCTTCTCCAGGTCGAACAGCCTTGCGTCCCAGGTCGGGATCTGGACCCCTTTGTAGCCGTGGCCGGCGGCCCATCCGGCAATGCCGTCCAGGCTGTCGACGGGCGGATCGTCGCCGGCGAACTGGGCAAGGAAGATCGCTGGCCCTTTGATCGTCTTCATGAGCGTGTCCCCAATGGCTTCGTTCTTGTCGAAGGGCGGCCGGCACGCTTCCGCTGACGGAACCGGCGGCGGCCCCTCTCCCCGTCCCGGAAAGGCGAGGTCGGCCGGGAAGCATAGTATCCGCCCAGGCGGCCATCGGTCACCTCCCGTTGCGGCGCGGGTGATCGAAGCCGCCTTCCAGGGCGTCAAGGTGATGCAGAACGAAAAGGGCGCGTTCGTCATTGAGATCGAGGACGCCCCTCGGTCCGGACGCCGGAATCCGGGATTTCGTGCCGAAGGTCGCGTTGCGGCGGTGCTGGGCCGGCCGTTTCGGATGCACCCCAAGGCGTGAGGTGCGTTGCGCTGACGGCCGGGCGCTGCTATCGCTCGGAGAAAGCTTGATCGACAGAAGGGCTGAAACCATGGCCGACCTGCCTCGTCACCCCGTTCTCGACGACCCGGACGATCCGGACAATCCCTACGAGGAGCCGGGCGAGAACAAATCCCTGAGCAGCCCGATCAACGAACTGGAATCGCGGCTTCTCAGAAACCGGAAGGTGCTGATCTTCGGCGCGATCAACGATCGCGTGGCGCGGGACGCGACCGCCCGCATCCTCGCCATGGCCGAGGAATCGACGAAGCCGATCGACATCTACATCAATTCGCCGGGCGGCCATGTCGAATCCGGCGACACGATCCACGACGTGGTGAAGTTCGTCCGCTCGTCGGTGCCCGTCCGGATGATCGGCACCGGTTGGGTCGCCAGCGCCGGCGCCCTGATCTATCTGGGTGCCGAGGCCAAGAACCGCTTCTGCCTGCCGAACACGCGCTTCCTGCTGCACCAGCCGATGGGCGGCGTGCGCGGACCGGCGGTCGACATCGACATCGAGGCCCGCGAGATCCTCAGGATGCGCGAACGTATCAATCAGATCATCGCAGACGAGACCGGGCAGCCGATCGAGAAGGTCCGCAAGGACACCGACCGGAACTACTGGATGTCGGCCGAGGAAGCCATCAACTACGGCATGGTGTCGCGCATCGTGACGACCCTGCAGGATATCGCGTGATCCGTCCCTACGGCCGTCCGTCCCCTCGCCCCGCCGAGGGGACGGCGCCGATCCCCCACCCATGAACGGCTGTTTCTCCGAAAGCTTCGGGTCCCCCGCCCGCGCCTTCCTGGGCGCGGCGCGTGAGGCGCTGGGCGCCCCGGCACTGGTCCTGGGCGCCAGCTATATCGGCTTCGGCTCCCTGGTTAGGGCAAGCGACATGACGGTCGCCATGGGCCTTTATTCGACCTTCTCCGGCTGGGCATTGCCGGGGCAAGTCGCGCTGGTCGAGCTCTATGCCGTCGGGGCGTCGCTGGCGGCGATCATCGTCGCCGTCGCCCTCACTAATGTCAGGCTCCTGCCGATGACGCTTGCCCTGATGCCCCATCTCCGGGCGCCGGGGACGAAGCGCTGGGTCTATTACCTTGCTGCCCATCTGATCGCCGTCACCGGCTGGGTGAATGCGATGCGACGCTGCCCGGAACTGCCCGAAGAGGAGCGGCTGCCGTTCCTGTTCGGCTTCTCGGGCATGCTCTGGGTCGTGTGCTTGGTGGCGACGGTCGCAGGTTATTACCTCGCGGGATCGGTCCCGGCGCAGGTGTCGCTCGGCCTCGTCTTCCTCAATCCGATCTATTTCATGCTCGTCCTGACGGCGGATCTGAGGGATCCGGCCCGGCTGCGCGCGATGGCCCTCGGCGCCATGCTCGGTCCGCTTTTCTATTTCGTCGATCCCGACTGGGGCCTGCTGCTGACGGGTGTGGTCGCGGGAACCCTCGGCTGGCTTCCGAAGCTCGTGAGAACTCCGTCCCGTGGGTGACTACTGGGCCTATGTGGTGCTGACGGCCGGCGCCGCTATCACCTATTTCTGGCGCGGCCTGGGCATCGCCATGGCCGGCCGGCTGCGTCCGAACGGCCGGGTCATGGACTGGATCGGCTGTGTCGCCTATGCCCTCCTTGCCGGGCTCATCTCGCGAATGATCGTGGTGCCGATCGGCCCGCTGGCCGAAACCACGCTCACCGTCCGCCTGGCGTCCGTCGCGATCGCGCTTGCCATGTTCCTTGCGCTCCGGCGCAACGTGCTGCTCGGCGTCGTCGCCGGCGCGACGGCGCTGGTCCTGCTGAGCGGCTGATCCGCAAAAAAGCCGCCCTTGCGGGCGAGCCTTCGAACTCTCCGGTTGTCGCCCGCCGGGCGTCGCCATAAAGCTTGAGCCGATGTACGAGGTCCTGACCGATTATCCGCTGCAGTCGAGCAACAGCTTCGGCATCGCGGCCCGCACGAGATACGCCGTGGAGGTCCGCGACGAGGCCGACCTTCCGCTGATCCTTGCCGACGAACGGTTCCGGGGATTGCCCAGGCGGCTTCTCGGCGGCGGAAGCAACGTGGTCCTGACCGGCGATTTCGACGGCGTGACCCTGCTCATGCGAATCGGCGGACGGCGGAAGCTGGGCAGCGGGACCGGCCATTCCCTGGTCCAGGCGGGCGCCGGAGAGGTCTGGCACGACTTCGTCGCCTGGACGATCTGCGAAGGCGAGCCGGGGCTGGAAAATCTGGCGCTGATCCCGGGAACCGTCGGCGCCGCGCCGATCCAGAACATCGGCGCCTACGGCGTGGAGCTGGAGAGCCGGTTCGAACGCCTGCGCGCCTTCGACACCGAAACCGGAGCTTTCGTGGAGCTCGATCGCGACGCCTGCCGCTTCGCCTATCGCGACAGCCTGTTCAAGCATGAGCCCGGCCGGTACATCGTCACCTCGGTCACGCTCAGGCTCCCGCGGCCGTGGCAGCCGGTCGTCGGCTATCCCGACCTCCTCCGGACCTTCGAGGGCCGCGAGGGCATCCGGCCGTCCGAAGTGTTCGCGGCCGTGGTAGGCGTTCGACGGCGAAAGCTGCCCGACCCGGCCGTCACCGGCAATGCCGGCAGCTTCTTCAAGAACCCGATCGTGTCCGCTTCGCACTATTCCACGCTGGCCGAAGCCTATCCGGAGATCGTCGGCTATCCGCAGCCCGACGGCCGGGTGAAGCTGGCGGCGGCCTGGCTGATCGACCGCTGCGGCTGGAAGGGGCAGGCGCGCGGGCAGGCCGCGGTGCACGACCGCCACGCCCTCGTTCTCGTAAACCGGGGCGGGGCGACCGCCGAGGAGATCCTGGACCTTGCCCGGGCGATCCAGGAGAGCGTCGCCGAAACCTTCGACGTGCGCCTGGAGCCGGAGCCGGTCATCCTCTAGCCGGGAAAGCGGCCCGCCGGCCCATCGACCGGCGGGCCCGAAGGCGATCAGGCCGCCTTCAGCTGCGCCTCGGCGAACTCGTAGTTGGCGAGACGGTCGAGGAAGTTCTGGACATAGTCCGGACGACGGTTGCGGAAGTCCAGGTAATAGCTGTGCTCCCACACGTCGAGGCCGAGCAGGACCTTGCCCTCGCCGGTCGCGAGCGGGTTCGACCCGTTCGGGGTCTTGGTGACCTTAAGCTTGCCGTCCTTGCCCAGGACCAGCCAGGCCCAGCCCGAACCGAACTGCCCGGTGGCGGCCGTCTTGAACGCGTCCTTGAAGGCGTCCACGCTGCCGAAATCCTCGACCAGCTTGGACTCGAGTCCGCCCGGGATGCCGCCGCCGTTCGGCGACAGTACCTGCCAGAACAGGATGTGGTTCCAGTGCTGTCCGGCGTTGTTGAAGACCGGGGCAAGATCATCCTTGCCGTAGCTGAACGTCACGATCTCCTCGAGCGACTTGCCCTTGAGCGCGTCGTTCTTCTCGACGAATCCGTTGAGCGCCGTGACATACGCCTGGTGATGCTTGCCGTGGTGCAGCTCCAGGGTCTCCTGGCACATGCCGCGCCCTGCGAGCGCATTGGTCGAGTAGGGCAGTTGGGGAAGTTCAAAGGCCATGATCTTGCTCTCTCTTCTGGTGAGCGGTGGACGAAACGACCTCGCGGGAGAGTCTGCTCACGACCGCCCGGTGCGGCGCGCCTTCCCGCCACGGCTGCCGCCGGCTGCGGGGGACGAAATCCGGCCGGGCGAAGGTCAACGACATGCTCCACCATCGGGCCCGCCCGGACAACCCGCGTGAGGGCGCCGAAGGCGGTCATGTCCGCCGGATTCTGGACGACAAATTTTCCAAGTCAATGCTTTGAAAAACATTCGGGCAAGGTGACCGTCAGCCCGCCAGCCGCTGAGCCGCCCGAAGGATGTCCAGGATATCGAGAATCCGCGCCACATAGTGATCGCGGACGGCGAACCGGCCGGTGCCCGATCGGCGCAATTCCGTCTCCAGGGCATCGAGCAGCCGTTCCAGGCGGCGCCGGTGCAGGCCCAGCCGCCGCTGAAGCGGATCGATCAGGACGCCCGAGAACGCGGCCAGGACGGCGGAGAGCGCCATCAGGCCGCCAGTCACGCCGGCAATGAGGGGCACCGAGGCGGAAATCGGGACGATTCCGTACCACAGCTCGCCGATCCAGGCCCCCAGCGGGAAGGCGGAAACGGCGGCGTGATAGGCCAGCGCCTGGGCGACGGCGGGGCCCAGCGTCAGCATTCCCGGCGTCATCTGCTTGAAGACGAGGGCGCCGATTCCGGCCGTGAGAAGCGCATTGGCGAGATCGCCGGCCGCGACCCGGGTCGATGCGTAGGCGCCCATCGCCCGGACGAGCCAATCGCGGAAGGAAGGATCGTCCGCCCTTCGCCCGATCTCGACGAGAGCGTCGCGGACGGCCGCCTCCACGGCGGGATCGCGAAGGATCTCTTCGGCCAAGGCGTCCCTGTGATAGCGCCGCCGCATCCCGCCTACCGTCTGGATGCAGGGAAGCTCCAGAAACCGCGTGAACAGGCGCCACTCGATCTCGCGCGCGACGTCCGAGGGGAGGAAGAGCTGACGGCCATCGAGCCAGCGGGCAAGGCCCCGAGCGCCGGAGATCCGGGCGAGCTCGGCCGAAACCTTGAGGATCAGATGTGGCCCCGCAAGCAGCAGATTGGCCGGAGCCCTGACCATGTCCCAGCCGCCCGCCCGCCGGTGCAGCCGCAGGGCCGCCCGGAACCGGAACGTCTCGTCCACGAACGCGCGGATCCGCGCGCGCCGGGCCGCGATGTAGCGGCCGATCGCCGCATCGATCGCCCGCTCGAGCAGGGCTGCGTCGACGGGCAGCGTCGGCGTTCCGGACCGGTCCAGGTCGTTCATCGGGGCGTTACTGCGCTACAGAAATTAACCATAACCGACCACGATCAACATTCAATTAACCAAACTTAAAGCCTCTCCAGATAGACCGGGCGCCGGAACGAAAGCGACATCCTCGTTCCCCGAGACGAAGAAGGGCCCGAACGAGGCCCCGCTGCCGCCAGACCCGAAACCGCTCAGATCCTGGAAGATGGCAAAACGTTCCCAGCCTACGGGCCCCACCCCCCTAGACCGCGCCTTGAGGCAAGTTCGGCAGGGCTTCCTCACGGTTGGGGTCTTCAGCCTGTTTCTCAACCTGCTCATCCTGGTCAGCCCCATCTATACGATGCAGGTCTTCGACCGGGTGCTGTCCAGCGGGCGCACCGAGACGCTTCTGTATCTGACCCTCATCGCAGCGCTCGCCATCGCGGTCCTGGCCGCGCTCGAGACGCTGCGGTCGACCGTCCTGAACCGGATCGGCACCTGGCTCGACCGGCAGTTGAGCGGATCGCTCATCACGTCGAGCCTGGCCGCGACCCTCGCCGGCGCCGGCCAGGGCGCGCAGCCGTTGCGCGACCTGGGTCAGATCCGGAACTTCATCGGCGGGAACGGGATCATCCCCCTGTTCGACGCCCCCTGGGTCCCGCTGATCGTCGCCGTGATCTGGTGGATGCATCCTTGGCTGGGCGCACTGGCGCTTGCCAGCGCCATCCTCCTGTTCGGCCTTGCCCTGGTCAACGAGTTCGCCACCCGGCGCCCGCTGCAGCAGGCCAACCAGCTGACCGTCGCCTCCCACGCGCAGGCCGATGCCACGATCCGGAACGCCGACGTGGTGCAGGCCATGGGTCTTCTGCCGGGCCTGCTCCGGCGCTGGCAGGAACGGAACGATCAAGCCGTCTCTCGGCACCGGCAGGCCGCCGAACGTTCGGCCCTGATCATCGGCGCCTCGAAGTTCGTCCGCCTCTTCATCCAGATCGCGATCCTGGGGCTCGGCGCCTATCTGGTCCTGCAGAACGAGCTGACCCCGGGCGGGATGATCGCGGGGTCGATCCTGCTCGGCCGTGCCCTCGCCCCGGTCGAGCAAGGGATCGGCGCCTGGCGCAGCCTGATCTCCACCCGGGCCAGCTACGGCCGCCTGCAGGCACTGCAGCGCGCCACGCCGGAGGCTCCGGCACGCATGCGCCTGCCGGAGCCGAAGGGCGCGCTCTCGGTCGAGCGCCTAGTGTATTTCCCGCCGCGCGCGACCAAGCCTGTGCTGAAGCAGGTCTCGTTCGAGCTCGAGCCGGGAGAAAGCCTCGGCATCATCGGCCCCTCGGCCGCGGGCAAGAGTACCCTGTGCCGGATCCTGGTCGGCACCTGGCCGCCCAGCGCCGGCCATGTCAGGCTGGACGGAGCCGAGGTCCATAGCTGGGATCGGGCGGATTTCGGCCGGCATGTCGGCTATCTGCCCCAGAATGTCGAGCTGTTCGCCGGCACCATCCGCGACAACATCGCCCGCATGACCGACGCCGAGCCGGAAGAGGTGGTCGAGGCCGCGAAGCTGGCCAATGTGCATGACATGATCCTGCGCCTGCCCGACGGCTACGAGACGGAGATCGGCGACGGGGGAACCGTCCTTTCCGGGGGGCAGCGCCAGCGGATCGGCCTTGCACGGGCCCTGTTCCGAAGCCCGAAGCTTCTGGTCCTGGACGAACCCAACGCCAATTTGGACCACGACGGGGAAATCGCCCTTCTGGATGCGATCGCGACCATGAAGGCACGCGGCACCACCATCGTCATGGTGGCCCATCGCCCGAACGCCCTTGTCCACGTCGACCGCCTCATGGTGCTGCGGGACGGCGTCCTGGAGATCTTCGGCGAACGGGACGAGGTGCTCAAGCGCCTGGGCAGCCCCAAGCCGTCCGATGCACAGGGCGGCAAGCCCGCCATTACGAACCAGCCAGCGGCCTGAGGACCGTCAAGCATGACCAACCTCGCACTCATCGAACCTTCCGCCCTGCCCTCGCCCGCCGTGGCCGATAGCGGCGTGGCGGACCTTCGCCGGGCGCTGCGCATGCCGATCCTGATCGGCATCACGGTGATCGCGGTCTTCTTCGCCGGGCTGGGGGGCTGGGCGGCGCTCGCGCCGCTGGCCAGCGCCGCGGTCGCCAGCGGCGTCATCAGCCCCGACGGCAGCCGCCGCACCGTCCAGCACCTGGAGGGAGGGATTATCGACCGCATTCTGGTGCGGGACGGCGACCGGGTCGACGCCGGAGATCCGCTGCTGATTCTCCGGGACATCCAGGCGAGCGCCCAGTACGACCAGCTTCTGGGACAATACACCAGCCTTGCCGGCGCCCAGGCCCGCCTGCTTGCCGAGCAGGCCGGCCGCCCGGAGATCGGCTTCCCCGAGGACCTGATGGCCCGCGCCTCTGAGCCCGAGGTGGCCGAGGTCATCAAGATCCAGAACCAGCTTTTCGACAGCCGCCGGCAGAGCATCGAGAGCCGGGAGTCGATCCTGAAGCAGCGGATCGCCCAGCTTCAGGAAGAGATCGGCGGCCTTGAGGCCCAGATCGAAAGCCAGACCACCCAGCTCTCGCTGATCGAGGAGGAGTTGGCGGATGTCTCCGGGCTGGTCGACAAGGGGCTGGAGCGGCGTCCCCGGCTCCTCGCCCTTCAGCGGACCCGTGCAGAGATCATGGGCAGCCTCGCCTCCAACGAGGCGCAGATCGCCCGGTCACGCCAGGCGATCGGCGAAGCGGAGCTCGAGATCCTCAACCTCCACGTCCAGCGACAGGACGAGGTCGCGGACGAGCTGGTCCGGGTGCAGGCGGAGCTTGCGACGGTGCAGGAACGGCTCCGCGCCAGCCGCGACGTGCTGGACCGCACGGTGATCGAAGCCCCCACGTCGGGCGAGGTCGTCCAGCTTCGCTTCAAGACCGCCGGCGGCGTGATCAGCCCGGGCGACCCGATCCTGGACATTGTTCCGGAGGAGGACGAACTGCTAATCGACGCCCGGGTGAACCCGGTCGATATCGACACGGTCCATCCCGGGCTGGAAGCGCAGGTCCACCTGACCGCGTACCGGCAGCGCAACCTGCCGCGGATCTCCGGCACGGTCCGGACGGTTTCGGCCGACGCCCTGACGGACGAGCATACCGGCGACCGCTTTTACCTCGCCAGGATCGAGGTCGACCGCGAGCGGCTGCACGAAATCGCACCGGAGATCGAGCTCGTCCCCGGCATGCCGGCCGACGTGCTGATCGTCACGGGCGAACGGACGGCGCTCGGCTACTTCCTGGAGCCCTTCCTGGAGAGCCTGAACCGGGCCTTCCGGGAGAGCTGATCCCCGGGCGGGGCCGGTCTCCGGCCGGCCCCTACCGGAACACGACCGTCTTGTTGCCGTTCAGCAGCACCCTGCTTTCCAGGTGGTACTTGAGGGCCCGGGCCAGCACGACGTTCTCAACGTCCCGGCCGACCGCCACCAGATCCTCCGGTGCCATCGCGTGATCGACCCGCGCGACCTCCTGCTCGATGATCGGCCCTTCGTCCAGATCCGCCGTCACGTAGTGGGCGGTCGCGCCGATCAGCTTCACGCCTCGGGCATGGGCCTGGTGATAGGGCCGCGCGCCCTTGAAGCTGGGCAGGAAGGAATGGTGGATATTGATCACCCGGCCCGGCATCCGGGCGCAGAAATCGTCCGACAGGACCTGCATGTAGCGGGCAAGGACGACCGTATCGATCTCCAGCTCGGCGATCAGCTCCAGCAGCTTTGCTTCCTGCTGCGCCTTGTTCTCCGGCGTCACCGGCAGGTGATGGAACGGAATGTCGTAGGAGGCCGCCAGGCGATAGAAGTCCCGATGGTTCGAGACGATCGCCGGCACCTGCATCGGCAGGGCGCCCGCGCCGTAGCGGTAGAGCAGATCGTTGAGGCAGTGGCCGAGCTTCGAGACCATGATCAGGACCCGCGGCCTGATCGACGCGTCGACCAGCCGCCAGTCCATGCCGAAGCGCTCGGCAACCGGTGCGAAGGCCGCCCGGATCGGCGCTTCTCCCCCCGTCGCCGCCCCCGTCTCGAAGGCGACGCGCATGAAGAACAGCCCGGTGCCGCGATCCCAGAACTGGGCGCTGTCCTCGATATTGCAGCCGAGCTCCACGAGGCACCCCGAGACGGCATGGACGATGCCGGGCACGTCGGGGCAGGACAGGGTCAGAATGAAGCGCTTTCCGGATTCGGACATGAGCAAGGTCTCGGGGGATTGCTGAAGCTAGGGTCAGCCCAAGGGGGCGTCTTGTCGGACGCCACAGATACAAGCCCGAATCCCGTCCGCCAAGAGCCGAGGTCAGCGTGCCGCAGGCGCGCCCGGGGTACCCTGCCTCTCATCCGGCCTGTCGGGCGCGGGCCGTCTCGCGGATGGCGCTCAAGGTCGTTCTGGTCGTGATCGCCTCCGGGTCGAGCCGGATCTCGATCACCGCCGGCCGGCCGGAAGCGAGGGCGCGCTCGAAGGCGGGCGCGAAGGCCGCGGTCTCGACGACCGTCTCGCCGTGGCCGCCATAGGCGCGGGCCAGGGCCGCGAAGTCGGGATTGGCCAGCCCGGTGCCGGAGACCCGGCCCGGATACTCCCGCTCCTGATGCATGCGGATCGTGCCGTACATGCCGTTGTTCACGACGATCACCAGGATGGGCAGGTCGTACTGGCAGGCGGTCGCCAGTTCCTGGCCGGTCATCAGGAAGCAGCCGTCACCGGCGAAGCAGACGACCGTCCGGTCCGGGTGGCGCAGCTTCGCCGCGACGGCGGCCGGCACGCCATAGCCCATCGCGCCGCTGGTCGGGGCAAGCTGCGTTCCGAACCTGCGGAAGCGATGGAACCGGTGCACCCAGCCCGCATAGTTGCCGGCCCCGTTGCACACGATCGCATCGGCCGGCAGCCGGTCGCGCAGCCACCGCATGATCTCGCCCATCTGCACCGGGCCGGGATTCGGGTCGGGCTTCTGCCATTCCTCATAGGCCGCCCTTCCCCGGTCGGTCCAGGCGCTCCACCGCGGTTCGACCGGCGCCATCCGGCGCGCCGCGGCGGCGAAGGCCTCCGGCGACGCCAGGATCGGCAGGGCGGGGCGGTAGACCCGGCCCAGCTCTTCGGCCCCCGGCAGCACATGGACCAGCTTCTGCGCCGGCTCCGGCGGGCGGACGATCGAATAGCCGCTCGTCGTCATTTCGCCGAGCCGGGGACCGACCGCGACCAGGAGGTCGGCCGCGCGGATCATCTCCGCCAGGGCCGGATTGATGGCGATCCCGACATCGCCGACATAGCAGGGATGGTCGTTGTCGAAGTGGTCCTGGCGCCGGAACTGCGTTCCGACCGGAAGATGGTTGGCGGCCGCAAAGGCCTCGAGATCGGCCTTCGCCGCCTCGCTCCAGCCGGGGCCGCCGACGAGAAGGAAGGGCCGCTCGGCTTCCTCAAGCATCCGCCTCAGGCGCTCCATGTCCCCGGCCCCAGGATGGCTTGCCACCCGCTGGTAGGGGCCGGTGTCGGCGGCCTCGGTTTCGGCCGTCAGCATGTCTTCGGGAAGGGCGATGACGACCGGCCCGGGCCGCCCGTTGACGGCGGTATGAAAAGCGCGGGAAACCATCTCCGGCACCCGGTCGGGGTCGTCGATCTGGGCCGCCCATTTCGCGGTCGCGCCGAACACCTTGCGGACGTCGATCTCCTGGAAGGCCTCCCGCTCGAAATCCGAACGGCCGACCTGGCCCATGAAGAGGATCATCGGGGTCGAGTCCTGGAACGCCGTGTGAACGCCGACCGACGCGTTGAAGGCGCCCGGGCCGCGGGTCACGAAGCAGATGCCGGGCCTGCCGGTCAGCTTGCCATAGGCGTCCGCCATGTTGGCGGCGCCGCCCTCGTGCCGGCAGACGATCAGCCTGATCTCGTCCGCGACGTCGTGAAGGGCGTCGAGAACGGCGAGATAGCTTTCCCCGGGCACGCAGAAGATCGTATCCACGCCGTGGACCCGAAGGGCATCCACAAGTGCCCTGGCGCCGGTTCGACGGAGAGTGAGTGCGCTCATCGACCTGTCGATTCCCTTTCCACCGATACGTGCAGTACCGGTCTATCACGACCCGCCGGACGGGCGCTACCGCCCGCCTGCCCGAGAGGCCGGACCGGACGCCCCGACTCCGCCCGATTACATCGCCGGAAGCCGGGCCGCCCGCCATAGTGCGTAGTCCGCCATGATCCGGTCGAACAGCGCATCCGCGCTTTTCTCGTAACCCATCGGCCGCAGATGGACGCGGTTCTCCAGCGCGAGCGGCGGCTCGGTTCTGGTCCACCGGTCGATGCCGCAGGCGCCTTCCATCACCGCCGACCAGTCCCAATAGGCGTAGCCGTCGGCCGCGGCCACGGCTTCCTGAACCTTGCGGACCGGCTCCAGGTTCGGCGGCGGGTGCCAGCGGCAGGCCCCGCCGGCCGAGGCCGTTTCGAGCAGGGCCGCATAATCCGCCAGCTCCTCGTCGGACAGGGGGGCGCAGCCGGTCTCGGCCGCCTCCCGATCCTCGACCGGACAGGCGTCCGGGTAGCGGTTGCCGTCCGGCGGACCGATGACATAGATCGCGGCCCAGGGCGCCAATTCGGCGAAACGCAGCGCCGCCTCCTGGAAGCGGCGGCGATAATCGTCGAGATCCAGCCCGTCGTCGAAGCCTTCGTTCGTGCCGTAGGACAGCAGGATCAGGTCCGGCCGGCGCCGCGCCAGTTCGGCGGCCACGAACGACCGGTCCCATGTGTCCATCACAGCGGCCGTGGCGCCCAGGACGCCATGGCTGTCGAGGACGATGCCCGTCCCCTCGCGCTCCACGGTCCAGGACAGGATTTCGATCGGACCGTCGCCCACGGGTCGAAGGTCGAGGCGATGGCTGCCGGGCGGCACGTCCAGCTCCACGAACGCAACCGAACGCAGCCCGCGGGTTCCGATCCTCTGCTCGACCCCGTCGTCGACCTGGACCAGAAGGGTGCCGCCCTCCGGTGCCAGCAGCAGTTCCAGTTCGGCCCGATCGAACCCTTCCTCGCTGTAGAGGGACAGGTCCGTGCCGGGCGTGCCGCCGCTCAAACGGACGCCGCTCAGGCCGACCGGTTCTTCGGCCGACCCCGGGTCGGCATGGACCGACCAGGGCCCCGTCTGCTCGGTGGCGACGCCGGTCGGCGCATAGTATTCGAAGGGGACGCCGGGCGGCAGCATGCCCCTTCCGGCATTGCCGAACCGTTCCTGGAACCGGGCCCGCAGCCGGCCGCTGAACCGATCGCCGGCCGTATGCTCATCGCCGATCTGGAGAATGCGGACCGGCTGGGTCCGCCGTCCCTCCTCCAGATCCTCGAGCGCCTTGAAGAACGGCGCCAGGCTTTCCCGCTGCGCCATGTCCCGAGAGGATGCGGGCGCGTTCGCCGCTGTGCAGTGAGGGAGGGCAAGAAGGACGCCTGCGCAGGCCAGCGCCTTCGCCGCGGTCCGGATCCGGCTGCAAATCGGACCGTTCACCGCCGCCCCGCTCGACTGTCGGCGATGGAATATCCGCCGCCCAAGGGCGACGGGTTGAGATCGGTATCGCTCCCGCTCAGCACTGGGCCGCGCATGTCCTTCTTCGGTTCCGGGTTCCGGAGGCGGGTGCCCGGGCTCGCCGCCCGTATCGCCACGCCCCTGGCCATCGAAGGATATACCGTATCGAAAGATACATACCTTGCGAAAATTCGCCCCGGCCCATTCCCGTAGGGAGGTCTCATTCTCCAAGGCGGGCGAGCGCCGCCCGGTAGGCGGCGGCAATCTCCTCCTCCGCCGGATGCCGGCCGTCCCGGACGACCCGACGTCCGCCCACGAGCACGTCCCGGATCGGGCGCGCATTCCCGGCGAAGACGAAGGCGTCGAGGATCCGGTCGCCGCTTCGGCCGGCCAGGGTCGGATGCTCCCTGTCCAGGACCAGAAGATCGGCCCGTTGCCCCTTCTCCAGACGGCCTGCCTCCCGGCCGAGCGCCTGGGCGCCACCGGCCGTTGCCGCGCACCAGAGCCCGACTCCGATGGAGGCGCGGCCTTCCGCCCCGGCGGCACGCGCCACACCGCGCGCGCCCCGCCGCAGACGCTGCCCATATTCCAGCCAGCGCAGTTCCTCGGCCGGATCGACCGACACGTTGCTGTCGGACCCGATGCCGAACTTGCCATCCGCCCCGAGATAGCCGCTGAGCTCAAACAGCCCGTCGCCGAGATTGGCCTCGGTCGTCGGGCAGAGCCCGACGACCGCATCGCTGGACGCGAGCGCGCCGGTTTCGGCCGGCGTCATGTGGGTCGCATGGATGAGGCACCAGCGCCCGTCGACCGGCGCATGGTTCAGCAGCCACTCCACCGGCCGCGCACCCGACCAGGCGACGCACTCGTCGACCTCCCGCTTCTGTTCGGCCACATGGATGTGGATCGGCGTCATGGGGTCGAGCGCCTGGACCCCGGCGACCAGCTCGGCCAGCATCTCGGGCGTCACCGCCCTCAGGCTGTGCGGGGCGGCGCCGATGCGGACGTCGCGATCGCCGGCATATCCGGCCCTGAGCCCGGCGATCATGGCCAGCAGTTCGTCGGGACGGATCGCGAAGCGGCGCTGGGCATCCTCCACCTCCCGCCCGCCGAAGCCGCCGCAGGCATAGAGGACGGGCAGATGGGTGATCGCGATGCCGACCCGGCGCGCCGCCGCGATGACCCGCCGCGACAGTTCGGCCGGGTCGTCATAGGGCCCGCCGCCCGGCTGGCGGTGCAGGTAGTGGAACTCGCCGACGGCGGTGTAGCCCGCCTTCAGCATCTCGACATAGGCCTGGGCCGCGATAGCCTCCACCTCCTCCGGCCCCAGCCGGTCGGTGAAGCCGTACATCGCCGCCCGCCAGGACCAGAAGTCTTCGCCCGGCCCGGCCGACGGCTCCAGCGCGCCGGCCAATCCCCGTTGGAAGGCGTGCGAATGGAGGTTCGCCATGCCCGGAACGACCGCCCCGTTCAGCCGCTCCGCCCCGTCGGCGGACCCGCCGGGCGCAACGTCGGTGAGCGTTCCGTCGGGATCGACTTCCAGCCGGACATCGGCGGACCATCCGGCAGGCAACAGCGCAAGGTCGGCGAAATAGGCGGTCATGCGCCCAGGGTGCCAGCGTCGGCGCCGTTCGACAACGGTGCCGCGCCCGGGGCCCCGCGCGACGGCAACAGGTCCGCGGCGAAGGGAGCGAATGCCCCGGAGGCGACGAGGTCGCTCGCCTGCGCGATGTCCGGCGCGAGAGGCCGATCCTGCCGCAGCGGCGGAATCTTCTTCCGGACGAGCGCAAGGGCCTCCTCCAGCTGGGGCGAGGAGCGAAGCGGCCGCAGGAAATCGATCCCCTGGGCAGCCGCCATGAGCTCGATGCCGACGATGGCGGCCGAGTTGCCGGCCATCTCTCCCAGCCGGCGCGCGGCGAAGGTCGCCATCGAGACGTGGTCCTCCTGGTTCGCGGAGGTCGGCAGGCTGTCGACGCTGGCGGGATGGGCCAGGCTCTTGTTCTCGCTGGCCAGCGCCGCCGCCGTCACATGGGCGATCATCAGGCCCGAATTGAGCCCCGGTTCCGCCACCAGGAAGGCCGGAAGCCCGCTCATGGACGGGTCGGTCAGAAGCGCGATCCGGCGCTCGGCGAGCGATCCGGTCTCGGCAATGGCGAGCGCAAGCCCGTCGGCGGCGAGGGCGACCGGCTCCGCATGGAAATTGCCGCCCGACAGCACCTCCCCCGTCTCGGGGAAGACGAGAGGATTGTCCGACACGGCGTTCGCCTCGATCTCCAGGACGCGGGCGGCGTGGCGCATCTGGTCCAGGCATGCGCCCATTACCTGCGGCTGGCACCGGAGGCAGTAGGGGTCCTGCACCCTGCCGCAATCCGCGTGGGAGGCCTCGATCTCGCTGTGCTGCAGCAGCGCGCGGTAGAGGGCCGCGACCGCAATCTGCCCGGGCTGGCCGCGCAGCGCGTGAAGCCGGGGATCGAACGGAACCCGGCTCCCCCGCGCCGCCTCGACCGAAAGGGCGCCCGCCACGGCCGCCGCGGCGAAGACGTTCTCGGCAGCGAACAGGCCCATGAGCGCAAGTGCGGTCGAAACCTGGGTGCCGTTCAGAAGCGCCAGCCCTTCCTTGGGCGCGAGCTTCAGCGGCTCGAGCCCGGCCTGACGGAGCCCGTCGGCCGCCGGCCAGCGCCGCCCCCGGATCCGCACCTCGCCCATGCCCAGGAGCGCCGCGCTCATATGGGCAAGCGGCGCCAGATCGCCCGAGGCGCCGACCGATCCCTTCGCCGGTATGCAGGGGAGGACGCCCCGCTCCAGGAAGGCGAGCAGCGCCTCGATCACCGCCCAGCGCACGCCCGACGCGCCGCGGCCGAGCGAATTCACCTTGAGCGTCAGGATCAGCCGGACGGTGGCGTCGTCGAGCAGCGGGCCGGTCCCCGCGCTGTGCGACAGGACCAGATTGGCCTGAAGCTGCTCCAGCTGGCCGGCTTCGATCCGGGTCTGGGCCAGCCGACCGAAGCCGGTGTTGATGCCGTAGGCGACCCGCCCCTCCGCGACGAGCCCGGCGACGGTCGCAGCCCCCCGCTCGACCGCGTCGCGGCACGACGGATCGAGCGTGATCGCGCGATTTCCGGCCGCCACAGCGCGAAGGTCCGCCAGGGACATCCGGCCCGGCCTGATCTGGATGGTTTCCGTAGAAGTCATGTCCCCGGCGGGCCTCCTTTCCCGCGCCCGCCGCACGCTCCGGCGGACGGCGCCATTCCACTCTAGCGAATCGGGGACGGGTACCGCCATCCGTCCGGCACGGGAGGGAGCGCAGGCGTTGCACACTCCCGGCTTCAGATGCGGGTGCCGGTGACTGTATCGTTCAGGTAACGGTTGCAAAAACTCGACAATTTCGCGCTCAACCGCCTTGCCTAAACTCCTCCTTCATGCGCATAGTTTAGCATCTCTCCCTTCCTGTCGTCAGGTTCGGGGGAGGCGAGAAGGCATGGCGCGGGCGTGGTGGCAGTTCGAGTGATCAGCGACTCGGTACGGCGGGGTATCCGGGTTCTCCTCAGGGGAACTTGGCTGGGGACGTTTTAGCAGCCTTCTCTATCTGCGACTGAGGGTCTGCAACGGCCCTTTTTTGGAGTTTCGTTCTTTATGATGAACCGTCGTAACTTCACGCGACCCGAGCCGTCCCGTACCAACGTGACGGCAGTGGTCAAGTGGTACAACCCGGCCAAAGGCTTCGGCTTCGTGCAACCATCGGACGGCTCCCCGGACGCCTTCCTGCATGCATCTGTTGTCGAGCAGTCCGGCCATCGTGCCATCCTGGAGGGCTCGACAATCGTTTGCGACCTGTCGGAAGGCCAGAAGGGACCGCAGGTGGTCGAGATCCACAGCGTGGACGCCTCGACGGCCAACCCCTCGAGCGGGTTCGGCGGAAGCGGCGGCTACAGCGGGGGATACGGCGGCTTCGACGGCCCGCCGCGCGGCCCGCGCGGTCCGGTCGGCGCCTCTGTGGAAGGCACGGTGAAGTTCTACAATGCCGCCAAGGGATTTGGCTTCATTACGCCGGACAATGGCGGCAAGGACGTGTTCGTGTCGTCCCGCACCCTGGAACGCGCCGGACTGTCGATCCTTGAGACGGACCAGCGGGTGCGCGTGACCACCCGCATGGGCCAGAAGGGTCCGATGGCGGATTCGGTGGAGCTTGCCTGAAGCTCTCAGCGGTTCCCGGCAGGATGCCTGACGAAGCGGCGGCCGATTGGCCGCCGCTTTCTTGTTTGCGTCAGCGGCTGTTCCCGCACCGCCGTTCCCGCAGCCCCGGAAAAGCGGGCCGCGCGCCGCCCTGTCGTCTGACGGACACCGCGCGTCGCATGCGCACATGCGACAACCCACCCGGCAGGACACTCTCCCGTCATTGCCTTTGCTGTCGGGAAGATCTCCTAAATGGCACTGTTCGAATTCCGGCAAACGAAACGCTCCACCGAAACGCTCCCGGCCCAGATCAAGGAATGGGTTCCGGCGTTCGTGCGGGACGCGTCGATCGAAACCCTGCCCCAGGTCGCCGCCAAGACGCCCAGCTACAGCGAGCTCTTCCCGGCGGGAACCTCGGTCTATATCGCCTATGTCCCCCGTTCGGACTGGCGGGACATCGTGCAGACGGCCAAGCGCCTGAAGTCGGAAGGCCTGAACCCGGTACCGCATGTCCCGGCCCGGACCATTCCGAACCGGGACGAGCTGGAGCGCTATCTCGGCCGCCTGGCCGAAGACGCCGGGGTGACCCAGGTGCTGGCGATCGGCGGCGACCTGCCGATCCCGGTCGGCGATTTCACCTGCACGATGGACGTTCTGGAGACGGGCCTGTTCGACCGGTTCGGCATCCGGCGGATCGGCGTCGCGGGGCATCCGGAGGGCAACAATGCGATCGGCGACGACGCGATCCTCGCCTCCTTGCGCGAGAAGAACGCCTTCGAAAGCAGGACCGACGCCGATCTCCACATCGTGACCCAGTTCTGCTTCGACGCGCGGACGATCATCGAGTGGGACAAGCGCCTGCAGCGCGCCGGCAACCGCCTGCCGATCCATATAGGCATCGCCGGGCCGGCGAAGCTGAAGAGCCTGATCCACTATGCCGCGCTCTGTGGCGTCGGGGCCTCGGCACGCATGGTCACGCGCCAGGCCGCGAACCTGACACGGCTGGCCTCGGTCGCCGCACCGGACGCGCTGGTCGCGGAACTTGCCCGCTACCGGGCGACCGATCCGGAATGCGGCATCACGAACGCCCATTTCTTCACCTTCGGCGGCCTTGCCCGCTCGGCCCGCTGGCTGGACGCGGCCCGCCAGGGCGATTTCACGCCGACCCGGACGGGCTTCGACGTCAACCGGGATCTGGAATAGGAGGGACCCGCGCAGACGCCCCGGCCGGCCCGGTAGCGCCTGCGCGCGTCCGAAAAGACTGCTCTCAGTGCGGCTGCCGGCAACGGCAACCCTGCCATGTCGCGCTCGAACAGCCGATTCACGGCGGGTGCCGCTGGCAGTATCCGCATTCGCCGCAGGATGTCAGGGCTTCGGCCCTTGCAGGGATTCATCCAATGCGGGTGTTAACACCCGAGCAAGGCGGTGGACTGCGCATCCGCCTGGCCGGCCCGGTCCGGTTTCGAGGCCGAACGGCGGCTGGAGCCGGCAATCCGGGCCTTACGCCACCAGTTCCCGGTAGCTGGCGCTCCGCTCCTCGCGCGGCGGCTTGCCGTACATCTGGCGGTAGCACTTGGAGAAGTGGGAGGCCGAGACGAAGCCGCAGGCGAGCGCGATGTCGACGATCGGCAGCTCGCTCTGGTACAGCAGGTTGCGCGCCCGCTCGAGCCGGAGTTCCAGGTAGTAATGGGCCGGGGCGCGGCCCAGGTGCCGGCGGAACAGCCGCTCGAGCTGCCGGCGCGAGAGGCCGACATAGTTGGCCAGCGCATCCTGCTCCAGCGGCTCGGACAGGTTTGCCTCCATCAGCTCGATGGCGGAGATCAGCTTCGGATTGTGGACCCCGAGCCTCGCCCGGAGCGGCAGGCGCTGCCGGTCATGGGGATTGCGGATCCGGTCGATCAGGCACTGCTCGCTGACCTTGGTCGCCAGTTCGTTGCCGTGCTGCCGCTGGATCAGGTAGAGCATCATGTCCAGGGCCGCCGTCCCGCCGGAGCAGGTGCAGCGGTTGCGGTCCACCTCGAAGAGATCGGCGGACACCTCGATATCCGGGAACGTCTCCTGGAAGCCGCCCAGATTTTCCCAGTGGATCGCGCATTTATAGCCGTTCAGCAGCCCGGCGCGGGCCAGCACATAGGCGCCGGTGCAGAGCGCGCCGATGGTCGCCCCCTGCCGCTCGACGAGGCGGAGCCAGCCGAACACTTCCGGATCCTTGAAGCGCTCCACCCCCAAGCCCGAGCAGACCATCACCATGTCCGGACGCCGGGAGCTTGCGCCCTGCCGGTAGATTTCCGTCATCGCCATGTCGACCGAGACCAGGATGCCGTTGCTGGCCCGGACCGGCTGCCCGTCCTTCGACAGAAGGACCCACCGGTAGAGCTCGCGCCCCGACATCCGGTTCGCGATGCGGAGCGCCTCGACCGCCGTCGCGAAGGCGATCATCGAGAAGTTCGGGATCAACAGAAAGCCGACCACGTCCGGTCGCATCTGCGGAGCGCTGCCGTCGACCATCCCGAAAAATTCCGTCCTGGAGAATAGCCAATAAATGGCATTCGTGCCTCAAACTCGCCCCCCTTGGCAATATCCGTCGCACTGGAAACAGGCACGCTCCCGCGCGCCGGTTCGGAAACGGCAGTCCGCCTTGGCTTGGCCCGGGCACGGCAGACCGACGGATGTGTCGCGTTGGGCCAACAAAATGTCGCCGGCATTGCCCCTCCCGGCGCAGCGCTCGTGGCACGATCGTCGGCGAAACGAGACTGCCGGTTCGATCGAGAGACAGTCCGGGGTCAAGAAAATCGGGAGGTGAGGAATGGTCGTAAAGGCGGTCGGAACACCATCCGCGAAGGCCGGCGGGTCCGACATCGAAATCGCAAGGACAGCGGTGCTGCAGCCGATCGAGCAGGTCGCCGCCAAGCTCGACATCCCGCCGGACGCTCTCTACCACTACGGCCCGCACATCGCGAAGCTGCGCCTGCCCTTCCTCGACTCGCTGGCGAACCGGCCGGACGGCAAGCTCATCCTGGTGACCGCGATCACGCCGACGCCTGCCGGGGAAGGCAAGACCACGACCACGGTCGGGCTGGGAGACGGCTTGAACCGGATCGGCCGGCGCGCGGCGATCTGCCTGAGAGAGCCGAGTCTCGGCCCCTGTTTCGGCATGAAGGGCGGGGCCGCCGGCGGCGGCTATGCGCAGGTCGTTCCCATGGAGAACATCAACCTGCACTTCACGGGCGACTTCCACGCGATCAGCACCGCCCACAACCTTCTCTCCGCCCTGATCGACAACCACATCCACTGGGGCAACGAACTGGGCATCGACGCGCGCCGGGTCACCTGGCGGCGCGTGATGGACATGAACGACCGGGCGCTGCGCGACATCACCGTCGGGCTGGGCGGCGTCGGCAACGGCTTCCCCCGCCAGGACGGGTTCGACATCACCGTCGCCTCCGAAGTCATGGCGATCTTCTGCCTTGCGACCGGTCTCGACGACCTGCAGCGCCGCCTGTCCAAGATCATCATCGGCCAGACCCGGGACCGCCGGCCGGTGACGGCGGCCGACCTGAAGGCCGAAGGGTCGATGACCGCGCTGCTGCGCGACGCCCTGATGCCCAACCTGGTCCAGACGCTGGAAGGCAACCCCGCCTTCATCCACGGCGGGCCCTTCGCCAACATCGCCCATGGCTGCAACTCGGTCATGGCCACGAAGGCGGCTCTGAAGCTTGCCGACTACGTCGTGACGGAAGCCGGCTTCGGCGCCGATCTGGGCGCGGAGAAGTTCTTCGACATCAAGTGCCGCAAGGCCGGGCTGAAGCCCGCAGCCGCCGTCGTCGTCGCCACGGTGCGGGCGCTCAAGATGCATGGCGGCGTCGACAAGGAGGATCTGGGCCGCGAGGATGTGGAGGCCGTCCGCCGGGGCTGCGACAATCTGGGCCGGCACCTGCGCAACGTCGCCCATTTCGGCGTTCCGGCGGTGGTGGCGATCAACCGCTTCACCAAGGACACCGACGCCGAGATCGAGGCGGTCCGGGAGTTCTGCGCCCAGTTCGGGGTCGAAGCCCATGTCTGCACCCACTGGGCCGACGGCGGCGCCGGGACCGAATCGCTCGCCCACAAGGTCGTCAGCCTGGCCGACCACGAAGATGCCCAGTTCCGGCCGCTCTATCGGGACGAGAAGCCGCTGTGGGAGAAGATCCGGACGATCGTCCGCACGCTCTACGGCGCCGACGACGCCGTCGCCGACAAGGCCATCCGCGACCGGATCGAGCAGTACCAGAAGGACGGGTACGGCCACTTCCCCATCTGCATGGCGAAGACGCAGTACAGCTTCTCGACCGATCCGAGCCGCAAGGGCGCGCCGATCAATCACGTCGTTCCGATCCGGGAGGTCCGGCTGGCCGGCGGGGCGGAGTTCCTGGTCGTCATCTGCGGCGAGATCATGACCATGCCGGGCCTGCCCAGAGTCCCTGCGGCAAACACGATCAACGTGGATTCGGAGGGACGGATCGACGGGCTGTTCTAGGGGCCGCGCCGAACCGGAGCGGGCGGCCCGGCCGCGGCCGCCCCTCTGTCCTGAATGCGGCACCCAGCCGCGCCACCATGTCGTTCCGTGAATTGCCAGCGGCATCCCGCTTTGCCACGATGGCGCGCGGAATGTCCGGGACCCCGAGCCATCACCGATGACGAAGTATTCGATCCTTTCGCTTGCGCGGAACGCCTTCTCCTACCACGAGAACTGGCCGGAGGCCTGGCGCAGCCCCGAGCCCAAGCCCGCCTATGAGGCGGTGATCGTGGGCGGCGGCGGGCACGGCCTTGCCACCGCCTACTACCTCGCCAAGGAACACGGCATCACCAATGTCGCGGTCCTCGAGAAGGGATGGATCGGCGGCGGCAATACCGGGCGCAACACCACGATCGTGCGCTCGAACTACCTGTTCGACGCCTCGGCCCATCTCTACGAGCACGCGCTGAAGCTGTGGGAAGGGCTGTCGCAGGAGCTGAACTACAACGTGATGTTCAGCCAGCGCGGCGTCATGAACCTGGCCCATGACCAGCATGAGGCGCGGGAGCTCAAACGGCGGGTCCACGCCAACCGGCTGAACGGGATCGACGCCGAATGGCTGACGCGCGAGCAGGTGCTGGAATTCTGCCCGATCCTCAACGGCGATCCGACGATCCGCTACCCGGTCGTCGGCGCGACCCTGCAGCGCCGGGGCGGCACGGCCCGCCACGACGCGGTCGCCTGGGGCTATGCCCGCGCGGCCGACGAGCGCGGCGTCGACATCATCCAGAACTGCGAGGTGACGGGCTTCCGCATCACCAACGGCGCGGTCGAGGGCGTCGAGACGACCCGCGGCTTCATCCGCACGGGCAAGGTGGGCGTCGTCGCCGCCGGCCATTCCAGCGTGCTGGCCGCCATGGCCGGCATCCGCCTGCCGCTGGAAAGCCATCCGCTTCAGGCCCTGGTCAGCGAGCCGGTGAAGCCGGTCATCGACACCGTCGTCATGTCGAACGCCGTCCACGCCTATGTGAGCCAGTCCGACAAGGGTGAGCTGGTCATCGGCGCCGGCATCGACCCCTACGTCTCCTACACCCAGCGCGGTGGCTTCAGCGTCATCGAGGAGACGATCTCGGCGATCGTCGAGATGTTCCCGATCTTCTCCCGCATGCGGATGATGCGCCAGTGGGGCGGCATCGTGGACACGGCCCCCGACGCCAGCGCCATCATCTCCAAGACGCCGGTCAAGGGCCTCTACTTCAACTGCGGCTGGGGCACCGGCGGGTTCAAGGCGACGCCCGGATCCGGCCACGTCTTCGCCCATCTGGTCGCAAGGGACGAGCCGAACGCGCTGGCCGCGCCCTTCTCGCTCGAACGCTTCTCGTCCGGCGCCCTCGTCGCCGAACACGGAGCCGCGGCCGTTGCCCACTAGCAAACCGATGCCCCCTATCCGTCGTGGCACCCCATCCAATGTCCCGGTAAGCCGGAAACGCCCATGTTCGTAATTTCCTGCCCCTGGTGCGGCCCGCGCGAACAGCGCGAGTTCAGTTACGGCGGCGAGGCCCATATCGTGCGGCCGCGCAACGCCGACGAGCTGACCGACGAGGCCTGGGCCGACTATCTTTTCATGCGCAAGAACCCGAAGGGCCTGCATTACGAGCGCTGGGTCCACAGCCATGGCTGCCGGCGCTGGTTCAACGTCGCCCGGAACACCGCCACGGACGAGATCCTGGCAGTCTACCGCATGGGAGAGGCGCCGCCCGACCTGCCGGGCCAGCAGCCGCCGACCCCGTGCGGGGAGCCGGCCATCGGGTCCGGCAACAAGGCGATCGACGCCGACGGGCTGACGGGGACGGGACGATGAGCGCACAGATCTTCCGCCGGCCGGAAGGTGGCCGGATCGACCGCAGCCGGCCGGTCGGCTTCGAATTCAACGGCCGCACGCTGACCGGCTTCCAGGGCGACACGCTGGCGTCCGCGCTGATCGCGAACGGCATCCATCTGGTCGGACGCAGCTTCAAGTATCACCGGCCGCGGGGCATTGTCAGCGCCGGCGCCGAGGAGCCGACCGCCCTCGTCCAGCTGGGCGACGGGCCGGCGCGCACCGATCCGAACATGAGGGCGACCCAGGTCGAGATCCATGAGGGCCTCGTCGCCTCGAGCCAGAACTGTTGGCCCGGCGTCGGCTTCGACCTGGGCGCGGTCAACGACCTCCTGTCGCCGCTTCTGCCGGCCGGCTTCTACTACAAGACGTTCATGTGGCCGCGCTCGATGTGGCACACCTACGAGCGGCTGATCCGCCGGGCCGCCGGACTGGGACGCGCCCCGTCCGCGCCGGACCCGGACCGCTACGACCAGGTGAACGCCCATTGCGACGTGCTGGTCGTCGGCGCGGGCGCGGCCGGGATCGCCGCGGCGCTGGCCGCAGGGCGTTCGGGCGCACGGGTGATCCTGTGCGACGAGCAGGCCGAGCCGGGCGGCTCGCTGCTGTCGGAAAGCCCCGAAGGCGCGCTGATCGACGGCCGGCCCGCCGCCGACTGGGCCGGCCAGGCGCTGGCGGAGCTGGCCGGCATGCTCGAGGTGCGCGTGCTGCCGCGGACCACGGCCTTCGGCTACTACACCCAGAATTTCCTCGGCCTCCTGGAACGGGTCACCGACCATCTGCCGCCGGGCACCGCGCCTGCCGGCACGCCGCGCCAGCGCCTTTGGAAGGTCCGGGCGAAGCAGGTCGTCCTGGCGACGGGCGCGATCGAACGGCCGCTCGTTTTCGCCGACAACGACCGGCCGGGCATCATGCTGGCCGGGGCCGTGCGGACCTATGTCAACCGCTATGCCGCCCTGCCCGGACGACGGGCCGTCGTCTTCACCAACAACGACAGCGCCTATCTGACCGCGCTGGACCTGCATGCCGCCGGCGTCGCCGTCCAGGCGGTCGTCGACCTGCGCCCCGTCCCGGATGGCGAGCTGCCGCGCCGGGTCCGGAATGCCGGCATCGAGATCCTGCCGGGCCACGCGATCGTCGCGACCGAAGGCCGTGCGCGGCTCAACCGCGTCAAGGTGATGCGTCTGTCGGAGGACGGCGCTGCCGTCCAGGCCGGCATGGAGACCCTGATCGAATGCGACCTGCTGGCGGTCTCCGGCGGCTGGAACCCGGCCGTTCACCTCTTCAGCCATTCGCGGGGCAAGCTGGCCTTCGATCCCGTCGAGGCCACCTTCGTGCCCGGCAGGTCGTTCCAGGCGGAACGGTCCGCGGGCGCCTGCAACGGCAGCTTCGCCCTGGCGGACTGCCTGGCCGAAGGCGCCCGGGCCGGCGCCGAGGCGGCCAGGGCGGCCGGATTCGATGCCCATGAGGGCACGATCCCGCAGGGCGTCCAACCCCTGTTCTCTCCGCCCCGGCCGCTGTGGCTGATTCCGAGCGACAAGCCGGCAGGCAAGGTGAAGGCCTTCGTCGACCTCCAGAACGACGTGACGGCCAAGGACCTGAAGCTGGCGCTGCGCGAAGGCTTCCGGTCGGTCGAGCACGTGAAGCGCTACACGACGACCGGCATGGGGACCGACCAGGGGAAGATCGGCAACGTCAACGCGCTCGGCATCGTCGCCGGAACGCTGGGGGCCGAGATTCCCGAGATCGGGGTGACCACGTTCCGTCCGCCCTATACGCCGGTCACCTTCGGCGCCATCGCGGCGCGGAGCACCGGCAGGTTCTACGCCCCCGTCCGCAAGACACCGATGGACGAATGGCACGAGGCGGCGGGCGCCGCCTTCGAGAATGTGGGCGGCGGCTGGCGGCGTGCCTGGTACTACCCGAAGCCGGGCGAGGACATGCATGCAGCGGTGCAGCGCGAGGTCAAGGCGGCCCGGACCGGCGTCGGCATCTTGGACGCCACGACGCTGGGCAAGATCGACATCCAGGGGCGCGACGCCGCCGAATTCCTGAACCGCATCTACACCAACGCCTGGACCCGCCTGGAGCCGGGCCGCTGCCGCTACGGCCTCATGCTGGGCGAGGACGGCATGGTGGTGGATGACGGCGTGACGACGCGCCTTGCCGAGAACCACTTCCACATGACGACGACCACCGGCGGCGCGGCCTCGGTACTGGCGAAGCTGGAGGAGTGGCACCAGACCGAATGGCCGGAGCTGGAGGTCTACATGACCTCCGTCACCGAGCAGTGGGCCGTCATCACCCTGAACGGCCCGCGGAGCCGCGAGCTGCTCGCCACCGTGGCGAGCGACATCGACCTTTCGGCAGAAGCGCTGCCGCATCTCTCGATGCGGGAGGGGAAGGTCGCCGGCGTCCCGGCCAGGATCTTTCGGATCAGCTTCACGGGCGAGATGTCCTTCGAGATCAACGTGCCGGCCTCCTACGGGCTCGCCGTCTGGGAAGCCCTTTGGGAGAAGGGCGCCGCCTTCGACCTCACGCCCTACGGGACCGAGGCGATGCACGTCCTGCGGGCCGAGAAGGGCTTCATCATCGTCGGCCAGGAGACGGATGGGACGGTCACCCCCGTCGACCTCGGCATGGACTGGATCATCGGCAAGAAGAAGCCGGACTTCGTCGGCAAGCGTTCCCTCACCCGCAGCGACACGGCCCGCGACGACCGCAAGCAGCTGGTCGGGCTGGAGACGGAGGATCCGAATCTGGTGCTGGAGGAAGGCGCCCATCTGATCGAGGCGCCGGTCGAGCCGCGACCGCCGGCGCCGGTTCTGGGCCACGTCACCTCGAGCTATATGAGCCCGACGCTCGGCCGCTCCATCGCGCTTGCCCTGGTGCGGGGCGGCCGCAGCCGGATGGGCGAACGCCTGTGGGTGGCGATGCCGGGCCGGACCATTCCGGTCAGGGTCGTCAGCCCGGTTTTCTACGATCCCGAAGGAGTGCGGATGCATGGCTGAGACCGGACTTCCCGAGACCACCGGCAGCAGCTCCAACCCGGTCGCGACCGGGCGCCGTTCCGCCCTGGCCGCGTTCGCGCTATCCGAACGGCCCGGAGCGGACGCCGCCTCCGTCTCGATGGCGGAGGCCGCGCACACGGCCAAGCTGTCGCTGCGCGGCAATCCCGCGGACCGCGCCTTCCTGGCTGCGGTCGGCAAGGCGCTGGACATGGTCCTGCCGACGGATGCGAACACGACGACGTCCGGAGGCGGCGTCACCGCGCTCTGGCTCGGCCCCAACGAATGGCTGCTGACGGCGGCGCCCGGCCTGGAGTCGGATCTTGCCCAGCGCCTGCGCGAGGCGCTTCAAGGGGTTCACGCCGCGGTCGTCGACGTGACGGAAGCTTCGACGGTCATCCGCCTGTCGGGCCCGCGGGCCCGCGACGTGCTGGCGAAGGGCTGTCCGCTCGACCTGCACCCCCGGGTATTCTCCGAGGGCCGGGTGGCGCAGAGCCTGGTCGGTCCCGTCGACGTGATCCTGCACCAGACCGCGCCGGACGCCTACGACCTCTATGTCCGGCGCTCCTTCGCCCCCTATCTTTGGCAGTGGCTGGAGGACGCGGCGCTGGAGTTCGGGCCTGGAGCCGACCGTTAGCGGCCGCCTTCCCGGCGGGCCGCCCGTCGGGGCCGGCGGGGGCCGGATCGGCCCCGTCCCGCCCCTGACGGAGATGCGACATCCATGGTCGCGCTTGCGTTAGCCGCAGCCCCCTTCGACCGCGACACTTCCGGATCAATGGGGGCGAAACCCGGCCGAAGCCGGGCGGGCCCCGGCAGGGTTGAGGCGGTCTGAACAATGAGAACTCATGCGCGGGCAGTGGTGATCGGCGGCGGTGTGGTGGGCGTGAGCACGCTCTACCACCTCGCCAAGAAGGGATGGACGGACTCGGTCCTGATCGAGCGACGGGAACTGACCTCCGGGTCGACCTGGCACGCCGCGGGACTGCTGCCGCTTTTCAATCTCAGCTACTCGGTCGGCCAGATCCACAAATACTCGGTCGCCCTCTACCGGACGCTGGAACAGGAGACCGGCCAGTCCGTCGGGTTCCGGCAGGTGTCGAACATCCGCCTCGCCTGCACCCGGGACCGCTGGGACGAGTACATGTTCTACAAGGGGGTGGCGGATACGATCGGCGTGACGGTCGAGGTCCTGACCCCCGAACAGGTCAAGGAGATCTGGCCGCTCTGCGAAACGGACGGGATCATCGGCGCGATCCGGCATCCGGAAGACGGATACATCCAGCCCGCCGACCTGACCCAGGCCCTCGCCAAGGGCGCCCGTGCGCTCGGCGCCGAAATCAACCGGTTCACGACGGTGACCGCGATCGAGCGGACCCGGTCCGGAGAATGGCTGGTCAAGACCGACAAGGGCGACATCGTCGCCGAGCACGTGATCTCGGCGACCGGGAACTTCGCCCGGCGGACCGGGGCCATGGTCGGCCTAGACATTCCGGTCATTCCGGTCGAGCACCAGTACATCGTGACCGAACCGCATCCGGCGATCCAGGAACGTCACCGCCAGGGCCTGCCCGAGATGGGAGTGCTGCGGGAATCGGACGGGTCCTGGTACATGCGCGAAGAGGCGGGCGGCCTGATCCTCGGCCCCTATGAGAAGGGGGCCCCCTGCTGCTATGTCGACGGCCCGGACGACCAGTCGGAATACGAGCTGTTCCAGGAGGACCTGGACCGGCTGGCGCCGCATATCGAAAGCGCGATCGCCCGCGTCCCGGCCTTCGGCGAGGTCGGGGTGAAGAAGGTCTACAATGGCGCCATCGCCTACACGCCCGACGGCAGCCCGATCATCGGCCCGGCCTGGGACCTGCCGAACTTCTGGCTGAACGAGGGGCACAGCTTCGGCGTGACCGCCGCCGGCGGCGCCGGCTGGCAGCTGGCCGAATGGATCGTCGAAGGCGAACCCTCGATCGACATGATGGGCGTCGACCCGCGCCGCTTCGGCCCCTATGCCTCGCGCGGGTATCTCCGCCGCAAGAACGAGGAGGCCTATGCGGCCGTCTTCACCGTCCACTATCCGGACGAGGAACGCGTCGCCGCTCGGCCGCTGAAGCAGTCGCCCTGCTATGACCGCATGAAGGCGCTGGGCGCGGTCTTCGGCTCGGTCTACGGCTGGGAACGCCCGAACTGGTTCGCCCCGCCCGGCTATAAGCTGACCGAGGCCGACCTCGCCAAGCCGGACGTCCTCCTGAACGAGAACCATCCGCCGCTCCAGCCCGGGGAGGAAGGCCCGCGCGAGAAGTGGAGCTTCCGTCGCTCCAACTACTTCGAGTTCGTCGGCCGGGAATGCCGGCACGTCCACGAGGCGGTCGGGCTTCTGGACATGACCGCCTTCGCCAAATACGAGGTGTCCGGGCCGGGAGCGGAGGCGTGGCTCGACGGCCTGGTCGCCAACCGGTTGCCCCAGAAGCCGGGCCGCATCGTGCTTTCGCACCTTCTGTCGAAGAATGGCGGCGTCCGGTCCGAGTTCACGATCTACCGCGAGGCGCCGGACCGGTTCTACATGGTGGGCGCCGGCGCCTTCGAACGGCACGACTGGGATTATCTGCAGAAGCTGCGTCCGCGTGACGGCTCGGTCGAGCTGGCCAAGGTGACCGGCCAGAACGGCGTCCTGGTCCTGGCGGGGCCCCGCGCGCGGGACGTCCTTCAGAAGATCACCGACGCCGATCTCTCGAACGCGGCGTTCCCGTGGCTGTCCGGGCGGACCATCGACATCGGCGCCGCTCATGCCCGGGCGCTCCGGGTCAATTTCGTCGGCGAGCTGGGATGGGAGCTGCATCATCCGATCGAGATGCAGAACTACATCTTCGACCTGCTGATGGACGCCGGCCGCGAGTTCGACCTGAAGCCGTTCGGCATCCGCGCCATGGACTCCCTGCGCCTGGAGAAGTCCTACCGGCTGATCCCGCGGGAGCTGTCGATCGAGTACGCGGCCTATGAATCCGGCCTGGACCGCTTCATCCGTCCGGACAAGGGGCCGTTCATCGGCCGCGACGAGCTGCTGGCCTGGCGCGAGCGGGGCTTCCGGAACCGCTTCGTCACCATGGAGGTCCTGGACGTGACCGACGCCGACGCCCGCGGGTCCGAACCGATCACCCTCGACGGCGAGCTGGTCGGCCGCTGCACCTCCGGCGGTTTCGGCTGGCGCCTCGGCAAGTCCCTGGCGCTCGGCATGGTCCGGGCCGACCTGGGCGAAATCGGGACCGAGCTGGAGGTCACGATCCTCGGCCGGAAGCACCGAGCGGTCGTCATCGAGGAAAGCCCGTTCGATCCGACGAACGAAAGGCTGCGCGCCTGACCGTCCGAAACCTGTGGGGTGGAGAACAACCCGTCTCCGCCCCACATTTCACCCTGCCCCAAGCGACCCGACGACGCCCCCGCGGAACCCCCCGATGACCGACCCTATCCGTGGCCTTCTTGCCACCAAACCCGTCCTCATCGCCGACGGCGCCATGGGAACCAGCCTGTTCGCGCTGGGGCTCGAAACCGGCGACTGCCCGGAGCTGTGGAACGTCGACCACCCGGACCGGGTGGCCAGCGTGCACCGAGGCTTCGTCGAGGCCGGGTCCGACATCGTGCTCACCAACACCTTCGGCTGCAACGCCCGGCGGCTGATGCTGCACAAGGCGGAGAGCCGCGTCCGGGAACTCAACACCGCCGGGGCCCAGATCGCCCGGGAGGTCGCGGACGCAGCCGGCCGGCCGGTGCTGGTCGGGGGATCGATGGGCCCGACGGGCGACCTCCTGATCCCCGTCGGCCCCCTGGATCCGGCCGAAGCCGAGGCGGTTTTCGCCGAGCAGGCCCTGGCCCTGAAGGAGGGCGGCGCCGACCTCCTGTGGATCGAGACCATGTCCTCGGCGGAAGAGGTGGCGGCGGCGGTTGCAGGGGCCGCGCGCGCCGGGCTTCCCATCGTCACCACGCTCACCTTCGACACCCATGGGCGGACCATGATGGGGGTGACGACCGCCGACGCCGTGCAGCTGCTGGACAGCCTGCCCGTGCGCCCCGTCGCCTTCGGCGCCAATTGCGGCGTCGGCCCCGCGCAGCTTCTGGAATCGGTCCTGGGGCTGACGGCCGCGGCCAGACCCGACGCGATCGTGGTGGCGAAGGGAAATGCCGGGATTCCGCAATACCGGCACGGCCACATCCACTACGACGGCAGTCCGGAAGTCATGGCGGACTACGCGGTTCTCGCCCGCGACGCCGGCGCCCGGATCATCGGCGGCTGCTGCGGCAATACGGCCGCCCATATCCGCGCCATGGCCGAAGCGGTGGCGACGAGGCCGCCCGGCGAACGGCCGGACCTCGCGACCATCGAGAAAGTCCTCGGTCCCTTGGCCGCACCGGCGCCGGCCGATGAGGGCGGGGAGCGACGGGACCGCCGCCGGCGGCGCGGGGACAGGTAGCCCACGGCCATATCACGCCCCCCATGGGCGGACCGGATCATGCCTCGGCCGCGGTCTCCGGCGCGGGGGCCTTGAACCGCCGCCGGACCAGGAGGACCAGCAGCGCCAGCAGGATCGTGCCGGCGATGAAGAGGAACGCCGCGGCGGCGATGGCGGGGCTTATGTTCTCCCGGATCGTCGAGAACATCTGACGCGCCAGCGTCCGCTGGTTCGGCCCCGCGACAAAGAGGGTCAGGACCACTTCGTCCAGCGACGTCGCGAAGGCGAGCACTGCGCCGGAAATGACGCCGGGTGCGGCGAGCGGCAGGGTCACCCGCAGGAGAACCGATGCCGGCGTCGCCCCCAGGCTGAGGGCGGCGCGTTCGACGCTTCGGTCGATCCCGTCCAGGGACGCCGTGACGCTGACCAGGACGAAGGGCACGGCAAGCACTGTGTGGGCGATGATGACCCCGAGATAGGAGCTGGCGATCCCGATCCGCGCGAACAGGATCTGCATGCCCACGCCCAGCACCACGGCCGGAACGACCATCGGCAGCAGGAACAGCGTGCGGACGGATCCGGACAGTACGAAGCGGCCGCGCAGGCCGACCGCCGCCAGCGTCCCCAGCACCGTCGCCAGCACGGTCGTGCCGAAGCCGACGATCAGGCTGTTGATGATCGACCGGCGCCAGGCCCCGGCCGTGAACAGCTCCTCGAACCAGCGGAGCGAGAAGTCCGGGATCGGATAGGTCAGGAAGACGCTGGAGGTGAAGGCCATCGGCAGGATGGCGGCAAGCGGCGCCAATAGAAACAGGACCGCCGCCGCCCCGAAGATGATCCTGGCGATCCGCAGCATGGCTCAGGCCCTCGCCGTCCGGTCGGTGGAAAGCCAGCCATAGACGATGTAGAGCACCATCGTCGCGGCCAAAAGGAGCACGCCCAGCGCCGCAGCCATCCCCCAGTTCGCCGAACCCGTCGCATAGAAGGCGATGATCGAGGAGATCATCTGGTCCTGCGGGCCGCCGATCAGGGCCGGCGTGATGTAGTAGCCGATCGCGGTCATGAAGACGAGCAGGGAGCCCGACAGAAGCCCGCGGAAGCTGAGCGGCAGCAGGATGCGCAGGAACGCCCGCAGCGGCGGGGCGCCGAGCGACGCCGCCGCCGGCATGAGGTTCTTCGGAATCGCGACCAGCACGCTGTAGATCGGCAGCACCATGAGCGGCAGCAGCACATGGGTCATGGCGATAACGACCCCCGCCCGGTTGAAGAGGAGCGGCAGCGGCGCATCGATCAGCCCGACGGAGCGCAGGGCGTCGTTGATCAGCCCGCGGTCCTGCAGAAGGATGTACCAGGCAGCCGTCCGGACCAGGAGCGAGGTCCAGAGGGGAAGCAGGATCGCGGCCAAGAGGATTTGCCGCAGCCATCCCCCGACCGACGCGACCAGCATGGCATAGGGCAGGCCGATCACGGCGCATGCCACGGTCACGACGGCAGCCACCCAGAAGGTCCTGAGAAGGATCGTCCGGTTCGCGGATTCCCCGGCCGGAATCGGCACGATGGCGCCCGCTCCGTCGCGTTCGAGATCGAGGGCAGCCAGGAGATGGCGGTCGGTGTAAGGGGCAAGGACGCCGACGATCGCGCGCCAGTAGACGGGATCGTCCCAGCGCCGGTCCACCGATGACAGGTCGACCGGCCCGTCCGCCCTGGAAATCGCGGTCATGGTCCGGCCCATCAGCGTCCGGAAGCCAGGCTGCACGCTGTTGAGGCGACGTACGATGTCGCCGAAGAGCTGGCGATTGTCCAGGTTGCGCAGGTCCTCGACCAGCGCCGCCTTCAGTTCCTCGGGCGGGGGCGACTGCCGATCCCAGTCGGGGGCGGCCCCGGAGGTGGCAGGCAAGGCCTGGCCGACCGTGCTGTCTGCAACCGCCTGGGTCATGACCGTGGCCAGGGGCCACAGGAAGAACAGCGCGACGAACAGGGCCAGCGGCCCGACCAGGACGAGGGCCCCCAGGTGGCGGCGCAAGGCGGATCCGGTCACAGCGGGATCACCCAGCAATCGGCAGGATCGACCGAAGCGACCACCTCGGCGCCCTCCGGCCATTCGGTCGCCCTCCGGTCCATCCTGACGACGAAGCCGAAGGCACCGTCGTCCAACAGGACGCGAAGGTGGTCGCCCTGATAGACCGTGTCGACAATCCGCGCCCTGAGCGTGTTCGGCCCGGCCGGCCGTTCCGTCCCGAGCGCGATCCGCTCAGGACGGATCGAGACCAGGACCCGCTGCCCGGCCGCAAGGCCGTTCGCAGCGGCGACCGACAGGCTGCCGCCGCGGGCAAGGCCGACCACGGCGCAGCCGCCGTCACGATCGCGGACGACGCCTTCGACCAGATTGGTTTCGCCGATGAAGTCGGCGACGAAGCGCGTCGCCGGCCGGTCGTAGATCTCCCGAGGCGTTCCGATCTGCTCGACCCTCCCGCGATTGAAGACCGCGATCCGGTCCGACATGGTCAGCGCCTCGGACTGGTCGTGGGTGACGAAGACCACGGTCAGCCCAAGCCGCCGGTGAAGATCCCGGATGTCGAGCTGCATCTGCTCGCGCAGCTGCTTGTCGAGCGCGGCGAGCGGCTCGTCCATGAGCACGACGGACGGCTCGAAGACCAGCGCCCGGGCCAGGGCCACGCGCTGCTTCTGCCCGCCCGACAGCTGGGACGGCCGCCGGTCGCGCATCGAACCCATCTGCACCATGTCGAGGACCCGGGCGACCTTCGCGGCGGCTTCGGCGCGACCGATGCCGCGCATCTTCAGCGGGAAGGCGATGTTCTCCGCGACCGTCATGTGCGGGAAAAGGGCATAGTCCTGGAAGACTACGCCCATGTCCCGCCGATAGGGCGGAAGATGGTCGATGCGCCTGCCGTCGAGCAGGACCTCCCCGCTGGTCGGGGCCTCGAATCCTGCCAGGATCATGAGGATGGTGGTCTTGCCCGACCCGGAGGGGCCGAGAAGGCTGACGAACTCACCGGCCGCGATGTCGAGGCTCAGGTCGTCGATGACGCTCAACGAACCGAACGATTTGGAAACGCAATGAAAGCGGATACGTGGCTGCACCGGGAATACTGTCCGATAGCTGTCGCGACCGGGCATCGTACCGGTCGCCCTGGGCCGCGGCCGACCGGCCCGGCCGGCGCGAACGGCGGGCGCCCCGTCCGGGACGGTGGCGCCCGCAACGGTCCGGCTACTGGGCCAGCCAGGCGTTGAAGCGGGTCGTCAGCGCTTCGGTATTGTCGACCCAGAAGTCCACGTCGAGCGGGATCGCCTCTTCCATGTTGGCGGGCGTGGTCGGCAGCTCTTCCACGAATTCGGGCTGCACCATCGCTGCCGCCTCCTTGTTCGGAAGGCCGTAGGCGACATATTGCGGCAGCTTCGACTGGTTCTCGGGCCGGCTGGCGAAGGCGATGAAGTCGTGGGCGATGTCCCGGTTCTCCGCGCCTGCCAGGATCACCCAGCTGTCGACGGCATAGATGCTGCCGGGCCAGACGACCTTGAACTGCCGGCCCTCCTCCCGGTTGATCCCGGTGACGCGGCCGTTATAGGCCGATGTCATGACGACCTGTCCCGAGGCCAGCAGCTGCAGCGGCTGGGCGCCGGATTCCCACCAGATGATGTCGGCCTTCAACTCGTCCAGCTTGGCGAAGGCGCGGTCGACGCCTTCGGGCGTCCGCAGGACGTCGTAGACCTCGCCGACGGGCACGCCGTCGGCCATCAGCGCGAACTCGAGCGTGTATTTGGGCCCTTTGCGGAGCGACCGCTTGCCCGGAAACTTCCCGGTGTCCCAGAAATCCGCCCAGGACGCAGGCCCTTCCGCCAGGACCGCGCCGTCATAGGTGATGGCCGTGGACCAGACGATGGCCCCGACGCCGCATTCGTTTACCGCGCTGTCCAGGAAATCGTTCTGATCGGCGATCCTGTCCCAGTCCAGGATTTCGAAAAGCCCGTCGGCGCAGCCGAGCGCCAATTCCTCGGCCTCGACCTGGACGACGTCCCAGTTCGGATTGCCGGCCTGCATCTTGGCCTGCAGAATGCCGTAGCCGCCGTCCCAGGCCTCGTCCAGCACCGGGACGCCGGCTTCTTGGGAGAAAGGTTCAAAGTAGATCTCGCGCTGGGCGTCCTGATAGTTCCCGCCCCATGACACGACGGTCAGATCGCGGGCGGAGACCCCGCCCGCGCCCAGGACCAGCGTCGCGGCGAACGCGCCCGCAAATGTTGCCGAAAGCAGCTTCCGTTTCATGTGCCGTCCCCTTTCCGGTTCGTTATGACGGTGCCCTTGTCTGGAGTCACTTTCGTGGGGTCCCGCCGATATCGGCCCGCCCCGACAGGCAGCCCGGGCAAGAACCGGCCGGGCCCGGCGCGGGAACCCGCTTCCCGTCCCTCAACCGCATACTTCCTTATTGTAGCCCCGAAGAGCGCCCGGGTTGCAACCTAGACGTGCTGACCTCCATTGATGTGGATTTCGGCGCCGTTGATGTAGGAGGACGCTTCCGAACACAGGAAGTAGATCGTCTCCGCGACCTCGCGAGGGACGCCCAGCCGCCGCATGGGAATCTCGGTCGCGACGATCTCCTCCGTGCCGGGAGAGAGGATCGAGGTCTCGATCTCGCCCGGCGCGATCGCGTTCGTCCGGATGCCCCTTGCGCCGAATTCGTGAGCCAGCTCCCGCGTGAGCGCCGCAAGGGCCGCCTTGGAGGCGGCATAGGCCACGCCCGCGAAAGGATGCACTCGGGATCCCGCGATCGAGGTCACGTTGACGATCGAGGCTCGGCCGGCTTCGAGCTGAGGCAACAGGAGGCGGGTCAGAAGCGCGATCGAGACCAGGTTGACGTTCAGAACCTGCGTCCAGATGGCTGCGTCCGTCTCGAGCACGCCGAGGCGCGACCGCCCCTCGCCCTTCGGCGAGATGCCGGCATTGTTGACGAGCGCATGGAGCTGCCCGTCGGGAAGACGGCTGCGAACGTCCTCGGCCAGCCTCTCGAGGCCGTCGAGATCCCCGAGATCAGCCTGGATGTGATTCTCGCGCGCCTCCGGCCAGGCACATTCAGGCGAAAAAGGCTGGCGCGAAACCGTCAGGATGCGCCAGCCCCGCTCCTGGAAGAGCTTGACCGTCGCGTGCCCGATACCGCGGCTTGCGCCCGTAAGCAGCATGATGCGCTGTGTCGCCGACATCTCGTCCCTTCCCCCATCGCTCTCGGTCGCGATGCGTCATGCATCGTGTCGAGAGCGATGATCTTTAGCAAGACGGGAATGGCCGCAGCGGCGCCATGGCGCAAGCTTCCGGCCGCCTCCGGCCCGATAGCCCGCCGGCCCGGGTCAGCCGCGTCGCCGCCGGCGGCGGCCGCCCTCCTCGGCATCGGCCGGGAGGCGCGGTTCCGGAAGCGTGACCGCCCGCGCCAGGCAGGGGAACGGGTCGGATCTGTGCGGGATCCCCATCGCCCCGACGAAATGCTCCTGGAACCGGGGCTCGACCGCCGTTTCCACCTTCTCGACTTGGCGGACCACCCGCTCGATCTCCCTTCGGGCCGAGCCGTTGACGAGCGCGATCCGGGCGCCGGTCCCGGCGGCATTTCCGGCCGAGGCGACCCGGGCAAGGTCGCAGTCGGGAATCATGCCCAGCACCATCGCATATTTCACGTCGATGTGGCTGCCGAACGCGCCGGCCAGCGTGATCCGGTCGACCCGGTCGACCTGAAGCCGGTCCATCAGCAGCTTCACCCCGGCATAGAGCGCCGCCTTGGCAAGCTGGATCGCCCGCACGTCGGTCTGGGTGATGCGCTTCTCCGGCATGCCGTCGCGGGCCGGATCGAGGACATAGGCGAAGGTCCGGCCCTCCGGGACGATCCGCGGACTGATCGCGGCCTTCGCGCCGTCGATGGTGCCGTCGGGCAGCAGGATTCCGGCAAGATACATCTCGGCAATCGCCTCGATGATGCCCGAGCCGCAGATACCGGTGATGCCGGTTGCCGCAACCGCCTCGTCAAATCCCGGCTGGTCCGACCAGATATCGCTGCCGATCACCCTGAAGCGGGGCTCCAGCGTGACCGGGTCGATGCGCACCCTCTCGATTGCGCCGGGCGCCGCACGCTGCCCGCAGGAGATCTGCGCCCCCTCGAAGGCCGGCCCGGTGGGGCTGGAACAGGCCAAGAGACGTTCCCGGCTGCCCAGCACGATCTCGGCATTGGTGCCGACATCGACGATCAGCTGGATCTCGTCCGAAAGTTGCGGTGTCTCCGACAGGATGACCGCCGCCGTATCGGCGCCGACATGGCCGGCGATGCAGGGCAGCACATAGGCCGCGGCGCCCGGGTGGATCGATAGCCCGATATCCGTCGCCCGAACGTTGACGGCCTGGTCCGTCGCAAGGGCAAAGGGGGCACCGCCCAGTTCCGTCGGATCGATCCCCAGCACCAGGTGATGCATGATCGGATTGCCGACGATGGTGACTTCGAGGATCTCCTCGACCCCGATGCCGGCCTGGGTGGCGACGTCCCGGGCAAGCGTGTTCAGCGCCTCGCGCACGGCGTTCGTCAGCGCCGCGTCCCCGCCCGGATTCATCATGACGTAGGAGACCCGGCTCATCAGATCCTCGCCGAAGCGGATCTGCGGGTTCATCAGGCCGCCCGCGGCCACCACCTCGCCGGTCTCAAGATCGCACAGATGGCCGGCAATGGTGGTCGAGCCGACGTCGAAGGCGATGCCATAGACCTTGTCCCGGAATCCGGGCCAGATGGCGACCAGCCGCTCGCCGCCGCGGATGGCGACCGTGACCTTCCAGTCCCCCTTCCGCAACGCGCCCTGAATGGACTGGAGCAGGTGCAGGTTGCAGCTGAGGGAGGTGAGCCCCCATTGCTGCTCCAGGGCCCGTTCCAGCCGCCTCAGATCGCCCGAAGGGTCGTGCATGTCGGGCTCGTCGACCTCGACATAGTAGAGCTTCACGACCGGATCGACCTCGATCGAGCGGACTTCCGCCCGCTTCCGGACAACCTGCTTGTGGACCTGACTGTCCGGCGGAACGTCGATGACGAGGTCGCCGCAGATGCGCGTCTGGCAGGACAGGCGCCTCCCCGACTTGAGGCCGCGCTTCTCGGCATAGCGCGCCTCGGCCGGGGAGACGGGGCTTACATGATCGCTGCCGCTTTCGATGCCGTGCTTGGCGAAGCTGCCCTCGCCCACCTCGACCTGACACCGGCCGCAGATCGAACGGCCGCCGCACACGCTGTCGACATCGACGCCGAGGGCGCGCGCGGCCTCCAGCACCGTGGTGCCGTGGGGGAATCGGCCGCGGCGCCCCGACGGCGTGAAGACCACCAGGGCTTCTTCCTGCCGGTCCTGGGCGCTGTCGCCCGGGGGCGGCGCAAATGCGGCGGGCGCTTCGGGCATCGCAGCAGTCCCGTCAGCCGGCAGCCTGTCGCCGCCGGCGTCCCTCGCGCCCGGCGCGCGCCCCGGCCGGGGCCTCGTCGCCCACGGCGGCCGGCTCGCGGAACTTGCGGATCCAGCGGCCGCAGTTGGGGTCGTGCCCCATCATCACGTCGGCCCCCATGATCGCGGTCATCTCCTCGGCATGGAGCGGGTTCATGATGGCGCTGGTCATGCCCGCGCCGATCGCCATCGACAGGAAGGCGGCATTCAGCCCGTGTCGGTTCGGCAGGCCGAAGGAAATGTTCGAGGCGCCGCAGGTCGTGTTGACCTTCAGCTCCTCGCGCAGGCGGCGGATCAGCCTGAAGGCCGTCGCGCCGGCGGCATTGATCGCGCCGACCGGCATGACCAACGGGTCGACGACGATATCCGACCGGGGAATGCCGTGATCGGCCGCGCGTTCCACGATCTTGCGGGCGACCTCGAACCGCACGTCCGGATCCTCGGAAATGCCGGTTTCGTCGTTGGAGATGGCGACCACAGCCGCACCGTATTTCCGGACCAGCGGGAGAACGGCTTCCAACCTCTCCTCCTCGCCCGTGACCGAATTGACCAGCGCCTTGCCCTTGTAGGCCGCGAGCCCGGCCTCCAGCGCCGCGACGATCGACGAGTCGATCGACAGCGGAACGTCCGTGACCGATTGGACGAGGCGCACCGTCTCGGCCAGGATCGCCGGCTCGTCCGCGAGCGGGATGCCCGCGTTCACGTCCAGCATCTGCGCCCCGGCCTCGACCTGCGCGACCGCGTCCGAAACGACGCGGGAAAAGTTCCCAGCCGCCATTTCCGCGGCCAGGAGCTTGCGCCCGGTGGGATTGATGCGTTCGCCGATGACGACAAACGGGCGGTCGAATCCAATCACCACCTCTTTCGTCGCAGATGAGACCACCGTATCGGTCATGACGCCGTCCTCGCGAAATCCATCCTGTCCCGAAACCCTAAGCAGGTCCCGCCGGACCGGATCGCTTTCGAGCGGCATCGATTGTCACCGCCGCGTCATCGTCGCATCCGGGCGCCCGCGGGACGCCGCAGAGGCCGGGCAGCCGGATATCGGACGGCCGTAAACACCCGCCGCGGCAAAAGGCGGCTGCCCTGGCTATCCGGTCCCGGCCGCCGCTTCCAGCGCCGCGATGTCCAGTTTCACCATCCCCAGCATGGCTTCGGTCACCCGCTTCGCCTTCACCCGGTCCGGATCCCTTATCAGCTCGTCGAGCCGTTTCGGGACGATCTGCCAGCTGAGCCCCCAGCGATCCTTCAGCCAGCCGCACTGCTCGATGGCGCCGCCTTCCCTGAGGGCGTCCCAGAGCCGGTCGATCTCCGCCTGCGTCTCGCATTCGACCATGATGGAGAAGCTGTGATTGAAGGGATCGAGTGGTCCCGCCTCGATCGCCATGTAGCGCTGGTCGCCAAGCGTGAAGGACGCGATCCTGACGCTTCCCTCCGGGCCGCTCGGCGTATCCGCGGGCAAGGTCATGGTCCATTCGACCGCCGAGCCCGGGATCAAGGACGTATAGAAGCGGACCGCCGCCTCCATGTCCTTCTCGAACCAGAGATGCTGAGTGACTTTCATGGGCGCCCTTCTCATCCGCTGTCCCGTGCCCGATGCACTTTCTCAAGGACGGATGAAAAGAGGCGATCCCGACAGGACGGCGGAAATTATCCCGCCACGGCCATCTGCACCATGGGGCGACGGCTCACCGGAAAGGCGGGCTTAGGCAGGTTCCACGCCGCCCGCCTCGACCAGGCGCCTCAGCCGGTCGTCGTCATACTCGGCCTCGATGCGGCCGGCCGCGGTGGCGGCCTCCGCCTCCAGATCGTCGCCGCATTCGACCGGGTCCGCCCGGCGCCATTCCTCAAGGTAGCTGTCGGCGTCCCGGGCCTTGCCGCGCATGGCCGCCCGGTCTATCGCGTCCTGGAAGCGCTGCGACAGCATGACCTTGGCCTGGTTGCGGCGTCCGGCCGAAGCGATGACCTGGGAGGGGATGTCCCGCCAGTAGAGAACCGTCAGCTGAGGCATGGCAATGGTCCTTGGGTGATGCCGTCACGGCCGCGCGTCCGCAGCGCGGCGCACGAAGTCCGCGAGCCCGCCATAGCCGGTCAGGCGGCGCTCGAACGCAAGGCCCAGCCGGTCGGCGGCCGCACGGGCTCGCGCCAGAAGCGCGGGATCATCTGTCTGCGCCAGATAGACGAGCCGCCGGTAGTGGCCGAAGATCTCGTCGCGCAACTCGGGATAGCGGTCGAGCCCCATGCCGCTCACGATCAGCCGGTCGAAATGCCGGACGAGATAATCAGTGAGGAAGAAGGAGCCGACCTCCTCGTCCATCAGCCGGTCGAATTCCTGCTGCCCGGCAAAGAAGGCGTAGCAGTGCGGACCTTCGATCCGTTCCACCCCTTCCTCGGCACAGACCCGGTCTATGCCGCCACCGGTGCCACAATCGGCATAGAGGACGAAGATCGACTGGAAGCCCTGCTTCCGGGCAAGGCGGATGCGCTGGCGCAGGCGGTCGGGAATGCGGTCCGGCCGATTGTGCAGGATCGCCGGCAGGCAGGTGACGGAAATCCGGTCGAGACCGTTTGCCCGCATCACTGCCAGGGTTTCGCGCGCCAGCGCCCCGCAGGCGATGAGCAGCACCCGCCCGCCCTGCCCGTCGGGCGCCGCGGGCGGATCGTCCCTCGATGCTGTCATTCGCGTTCCCATCGGGAGAGTCCCGGATCGTCCGACGGACGCGGGGGAACCAGAGGCGGGGCAGGCAGCCTGCCCCTTCGCCCTACCCGGCCGCGCCGGCGCGCTGGTTGTGCTTGCGCTTGATGAATTCCTTGGCGGTTTCCACGGCCACCGCCGCATCCCGGCAATAGGCGTCGGCCCCGATCTGACGGGCGAACTCCTCGTTCAGCGGCGCGCCGCCGACCATGACGATGTAGTCGTCCCGGATGCCCTTCTCCTTCATCGTGTCGATCACGACCTTCATGTAGGGCATGGTCGTCGTCAGCAGGGCGGACATGCCGAGAATGTCGGGCTGGTGCTCCTCCAGCGCCTCGAGATACTTCTCGACCGGGTTGTTGATGCCGAGATCGATCACCTCGAAGCCCGCGCCCTCCATCATCATCGACACGAGATTCTTGCCGATGTCGTGGATGTCGCCCTTGACCGTGCCGATGACCATCTTGCCCAGCTTGGGCGCGCCGGTTTCGGCGAGGAGCGGGCGCAGGATGCCCATGCCGGCCTTCATGGCATTGGCCGCGAGCAGCACTTCCGGCACGAACAGGATGCCGTCCCGGAAATCGATGCCGACGATCCGCATGCCTTCGACGAGCGCCTTCGTGAGGATGTCATAGGGCTGCCATCCGCGTTCCAGCAGGATGTTCACGCCCTCGACGATCTCGTCCTTGAGTCCGTCGTAAAGGTCGTCCCACATCTGCTCGACGAGTTCATCGTCGGGCAGCGTCCTGAGATCGAGATCGTCCTGATCGGCCATCTTGTTCGCGAGCTCCCTCAAACGAATGCGTCCGGCATCGAGGCCTTCTTCCGGACGATGAAATCCTCCAGCGCCTCGTCGATCGCCGGATCGAGGGCCGGGGCCTGGTATTCGGCCAGCATCTTCTTCCAGATCTGGTTGGCGCGGGCGGCGGCGTCCTTCTCGCCTTCGGCCTGCCACTGCTCGAAGGAATTGTTGTCGGCGATCGTGGACCGGTAGAATGCGGTCTCGAAATTGGCCTGGGTGTGGGCGCAGCCGAGGTAATGGCTGCCCGGTCCCACCTCCCGGATGGCGCTCATCGCCTGCCCGTTCTCGCTGAGATCGATGCCTTCCGAGAAGACCTGCATCATGCCGAGCTGATCGGCGTCCATGATGAACTTCTCGTAGGACGACACGAGCCCGCCTTCGAGCCAGCCGGCCGAATGCAGGACGAAGTTCACCCCGCCCATCATGGTCGGCAGCATCGTCTGCATGCTTTCATAGGCTGCCTGGGCGTCGGGAATCTTGGACGCGCAGAGAGAGCCGCCGGACCGGAACGGCACGTTGAGCCGGCGGGCGAGCTGCGCCGCGCCATAGAGGATCAGGGCGGGCTCCGGCGTGCCGAAGGTCGGCGCGCCCGACTGCATCGAAATGGAGGAGGCGAAGGACCCGAAGACGACTGGGGCCCCCGGCCGGACCAGCTGGGTCAGCGCCATGCCGGTCATCGCCTCGGCCAGGGTCTGCGTCAGCACCCCCGCCGCCGTGACCGGCGCCATCGCGCCGGCCAGGATGAACGGGGTCACGATGCAGGCCTGCCCGGCCCGGGCATAGGTCTTCAACGCGCCCAGCATCACGGAGTCCCAGACCATGGGCGAGTTGGCGTTGATCAGGTTGATGAGGACGCAGTTCCGGTCGACGAAGTCCGCGCCGAAGACGATCCGCGCCATCTCCACGGAATCGGCGGCGCGTTCCGGCGCCGTGACCGATCCCATGAACGGCTTGTCGGAATAGCGGATATGGGCGGCGACCATGTCCAGATGCCGCTTGTTCACCGGCAGGTCCACCGGCTCGCACACTGTTCCGCCGGAATGGTGCATGACCGGCGTCAGATAGGCGAGCTTCACGAAATTCCGGAAATCCTCGATCGTGGCGTAGCGCCTGCCCTCGTCGAGGGTCCGGACGAAAGGCGGTCCGTAGACCGGCGCGAAGACGGTCGCGTTGCCGCCGATCATGACCGAACGGTCCGGGTTCCGGCCGTGCTGGATGAAGCTGGAGGGCGCCGTCCGGATCAGGCTTCGCACGAGGCCGCGCGGGAACCGCACCCGGCTGCCCTGGACGTCCGCGCCGGCATCCTTCCACAGGGCCAGCGTCTCCGGATCGTCGCGGAATTCGATCCCGATCTCCTCGAGCACCGTATCGGCGTTGTGCTCGATCAGCTCCAGACCCTCCTGGGTCAGGACTTCGTAGACGGAGAGCTTGCGCTCCACATAGCGCATCTGCTGGATCGGCCCGCCCCGGCGCGCCGCCCGGCGCGCTTCGGCACCGCCGCGGCCCCGGCGTGTCCTCGTCTCGCCATCCTCAGCCGATACGTTCATGGGGTCTGCTCCTCCCGGGGTTTTGCCAGCCAAGTCTATCGGCCTGGCCCGCCCGGGGCTCAAGCGCGATTACGACACCTTGTGATGCCGCGGCGACACCGCGAAATCCGCGCCGCGGAGACCCCGTGCAAAGCCCTTCCCGTTCTGGCAAGGTTCTCCCGCCATGAGCGACGACGGCACCGTCATTCCCTCTCCCTGCATCGGGGTCTGCCGCCTGGACCCGGAGACCGGGCTCTGCGCCGGCTGCCTGCGCACGCCGGACGAGATCGCCGCCTGGCCGGCCGCAGATACCGCCGGTCGGATGGCCATTCTGACCGTGCTGAAGGCCCGGCGCCGGGCCGCCGGCCGGACCAGCGCCGCCGACAGCCGCCCGCGGCGGCGGGCCGTACGGAGCGGAAGCGTTCCGAAGGACTAGCGCCTGCCTTCCAGATCCCGTTCCAGATGCCGGCGCAGCAGGCGGAGGTTGCGGGTGTTCGATTTGAAGGCGAAATCGAAGATCGAGCCCAGCACCGGAACGGCGCCGACCGCGACGTCGGCGGCGACGTTGCCGAGCATCCGGACCAGCACGTGCCGCGGCACGCCGAGGCGGCGCGCTTCCAGGATGAGCCAGGCCGAGATCAGTCCCGTCGCCACGTCGCCGGCGCCGGGGAAGAGCCCGGCCAGCCCGTCGATACCGAAGCGCCAGCCCAGCACGGGAAGACGCCACCGGGTGTCGAGAAGCTCCGCGATGCGGGAGAAGCGCTCCAGCCGCCGGTCACGGTCGGGGACAGGGTCCGCCTGGAAGCTGCCGTCCGGCATCCGCCGCAAGTTCGGGATGTCCGGCCGGGCGGCTCTCGTCCGCGACGGAAGGTTCACTTCTTCAGGATCACCCATAGCGCATGCACGATGCCCGGGATGTAGCCGAGCAGCGTCAGCAGGATATTTAGCCAGAACTGGAGCCCCAGCCCGACCTGCAGGAACACGCCGAGCGGCGGCAGCAGGATCGCAAGCAGGATCCGAATCAGGTCCATGTACCGTCCCTTCCCCTTCCCGGATTCCGCCGAGGCGGACAGTCGGATCCCTTCAACCCCCCGTGTTCCACGATCGTTCCGGCCGCCCGCGCGGGCGTCGTCCGGACCCTAGACGCCGAAATACTTGGCCTTCGGATGGTGGAGAACGATGGCGGACGTGCTCTGTTCGGGATGCAGCTGGAATTCGTCGCTGAGTTCGACCCCGATCTGGCCGGCGTCCAGAAGGCGCAGAAGCTGGTCCTGGTCCTCCAGGTTCGGGCAGGCCGGATAGCCGAAGGAATAGCGGCCTCCGCGATATCCCTGCTGCAGCATCTTCTCCATGTCGCGGTCGTCCTCGGCGCCGAAGCCGAGTTCCGCCCGGATACGCTTGTGGACATATTCGGCCATCGCCTCGGTCATCTCGACCGAAAGCCCGTGGAGATAGAGATAGTCCTGGTAGCGGTCGCTCGCGAACCATTCCCGGGCCACCTCCGACGCCCGCTGCCCCATGGTCACCACCTGGAGGCCGATGACGTCCCGTTCGCCCGAATCCACGTCGCGCACGAAGTCGGTGATGCACATGCCGAGCTCCTCGCCCTTCGGCGCCTTCGCCTGGCGCGGGAGCGTGAAACGGCCGACCTCCGTCTCGCCGTCCTGGTCGAACAGGATCAGGTCGTTGCCCTCGGCTGCAGTCTTCCAATAGCCGTAGACCGCCTGCGGCACCAGAATGTCCTCGGCCTCCGCGAGATCGACCATCCGCTTCAGGATCGGCCGCAGCTCCTGCTGTGCCCAGACCATGTATTCGTCGAGCCGCCGCCCTTCCTTCCGGTAGCCCCATTGCAGCTGGTAGAGCATGCGCTCGTTGAGATAGGGCACGAGCGTCTTGAGCGGCACTCGTGCGATCACCCGCGGCCCCCAGAAGGGCGGTTCGGGGACCTCGACACCCTCGGCAAGCCGGCGCCGCTTCTCGCGCGCGGCCTCCCGGTCGACGCCGCCCGCCGGGCTGACCGCCCGGCCGACCTTCCGGTTCTGGTTCGACGGCTTGCCGAGGCGTTTCCGGGCCACGCCGTCGAGATACGCATCGAACTCGCCGGTCACAACCTTGTCCATGAGTGCAAGCCCGTCGAAGGCGTCGCGGGCATAGGCGACGCGGCCGGAGGCATAGGTCCGGACGCAATCCTCCTCGACGAAGTTCCGGGTCAGCGCGGCGCCGCCCAGGAAGACCGGGATGTCGAAACCGCTTCGGCTCATCTCCTCGAGGTTTTCCTTCATCACGACCGTCGACTTGACCAGCAGGCCGGACATGCCGATCGCGTCCGCCTTGTGCTCGCGGGCCGCCGACATGATGGTCGCGATCGGCTGCTTGATGCCCAGGTTGATGACCCGGTAGCCGTTGTTGGTCAGGATGATGTCGACAAGGTTCTTGCCGATGTCGTGCACGTCGCCCTTCACGGTGGCAAGCACGATCGTGCCCTTCTGCTGCCCCTCGACCCTTTCCATCAACGGCTCCAGATAGGCGACGGCCGTCTTCATGGTTTCCGCCGACTTCAGCACGAAGGGCAGTTGCATCTTGCCCGCACCGAACAGGTCGCCGACGACCTTCATCCCGTCCAGCAGGTGGGTGTTGATGATGTCGAGCGGGGCGTAGCGCTGGAGCGCCTCGTCGAGATCGGCTTCCAGCCCCTGGCGGTCGCCGTCCACGATCCGCTCCTTGAGGCGCTCCTCGACCGTCTCGGCACGCTTGCGGGTTTCCGCCTTCTCCACCTTCCGGTCGGCGAACAGCTCCAGCATCTTTTCCAGCGGATCGTAGCCCGGCCGCCGGCGGTCGAAGATCAGGTCTTCGGCCACCTCGACCTCCTTCGGGTCGATCTTGTGGAGCGGCACGATCTTGGACACATGGACGATCGCGCCGGTCAGCCCGCGCCGCTGGGCGTGGTCCAGGAAGACCGAGTTCAGGACGTGGCGGGCCGCCGGGTTGAGGCCGAAGGAGATGTTCGACAGCCCGAGGATGATCTGGCATTCGGGCATCTCCTTCGAGATGCGCTCGATGGCGTCCAGTGTCTCCAGGCCAAGCCGGCGGTCGTCCTCGTTGCCGGTCGCGATCGTAAAGGTGAGCGGGTCGAACAGGAGGTCGCTGGGCGGCAGCCCGAACCGGTTGACGGCGAAGTCGTAGAGGCGCCGGGCGATGCGGATCTTGTCGTCGGCGGTCTTCGCCATTCCCGCCTCGTCGATCGTCAGCGCGATCACCGCGGCGCCGAACTTCCGGGCGAGCGTCAGCCGCTTGGCTGCCGCCTCCTCGCCGTCCTCGAAGTTGATGGAATTGATGATCGGCTTGCCGCCATAGAGCTTCAGCGCCGCCTCGATCACCGGATATTCGGTCGAATCGATGACCAGCGGCGCGGTGACCGCGGCCGTCATCCGGGTCAGCACCTGGACCATGTCGGAGACCTCGTCCCGGCCGACGAACGCCGTGCAGAGATCGAGCGTATGGCTGCCCTCCCGGACCTGGTCGCGCCCCATGGCGACGCACGCCTCCCAGTCGCCGGCCTCCTGGTATTCCCGGAACTTCTTCGATCCGTTGGCGTTGCAGCGCTCCCCGATCGAAAGATAGGCGTTTTCCTGCCGCAGAGGCACGGCCCCATAGAGCGAGGCCAGGGACGGGACCCAATGGACGGTCCGGGCACGGACCGGCGGGCGGCGCGCCGCCCCGCCCCGTCGCCGCAGCATCTCGTCCAGCGCCCGGATATGCTCGACATTCGTGCCGCAGCAGCCGCCGATCAGGTTCAGCCCGTCCTCTTCGACGAAGCGCTCCAGCCAGGCCGCCAGTTCCCGCCCGCCCAGCGGGTAGACGGTCTTTCCGTCGACCAGCTCCGGCAGGCCGGCGTTCGGCTGCACCGAGATGAGCCCGTCCCAGTTCTCGGCCAGCCACTTCACGTGCTCGGCCATCTCCTGGGGGCCGGTCGCGCAGTTCAGACCGATCAGCGGGACGTCGAGAGCGTGGACGACGGTCGCCGCCGCGGCGATGTCGGTGCCGACCAGCAGCGTGCCTGTGGTCTCGACCGTGACCTGGACGAAGATCGGCGTGTCGCGCCCCGCCTCGTGCCGGGCGTTCTTGACGCCATTGACCGCCGCCTTGATCTGCAGCGGATCCTGGCAGGTCTCGATCAGGATGGCATCGACCCCGCCGGCGATCAGGCCGCGGGCCTGGATGGTGAATGCCTGCTCCAACTGGTCGTAGCCGACATGCCCCAGGCTGGGCAGCCGGGTGCCCGGCCCGATCGAACCCAGGACGAAGCGCTGGCGGCCGTCGGCGGCAAAGCTTTCCGCGGCCTCTCGGGCCAGTTCGGCAGCGACGCGGTTGATTTCGGCCGCCCGGTCCTGGAGATCGAATTCGCCGAGCGTGATCGGCGATCCGCCGAAGGTGTTGGTCTCGACCATGTCGGCGCCGGCTTCGAAATAGCCGCGGTGGATGTCGCGCACGAGATCCGGCCGGGACAGGTTCAGCACCTCGGTGCAGTTCTCCTTGCCCCAGAAGTCCCGCTCGACGTCGAGATCCAGCGCCTGGACGCGGCTGCCCATGCCGCCGTCGCAGAGAAGGACGCGGTCGCGCAGCAGGTCAAGCAGATGGGCCACAGCGGATATCCTTGTTCATCGTTCGAGAATGGGCCGGCCGCCGCGCGGGATCACGCGGCGGCCGCCTCGCGATCGCCCCGGACGCCCAGCATCCGGCAGATGGCCAGCGTCAGCTCGGCCCGGTTCAGGGTGTAGAAGTGGAACTCACGAACGCCCTCGGCATGCAGCGTCCGGCATTGCTCGACCGCGACGGTGGCGGCGACGAGGGCCCGCGTCTCCGGCTCGTCGTCCAGGCCGTCGAAGAGTTCCGCGAGCGCCGGCGGAACGCTGGCGCCGCACGCTTCGGCGAACTGGATCGTGCGGGCGAAATTGGTGATCGGCAGAATGCCCGGCACGATCGGGACCGAAACCCCGGCCGCGGCGGCCCGGTCCCGGAAGCGCAGATAGGCGGCGTTGTCGAAGAAGAACTGGGTGATCGCCCGCGTCGCGCCGGCGTCGATCTTGCGCTTCAGGTTGTCCAGGTCGAATTCGGCGCTGGGCGCCGCCGGATGCACTTCCGGATAGGCGGCGACGCTGATCTCGAAATCCGCCACCCGCCGGAGCCCCGCGACCAGATCGGCCGCATAGGGATAGCCGCCCGGATGGGGCGTGTAGGTGCCGGCGATGCCCCCGACCCCGTCGCCGGGCGGATCGCCGCGCAGGGCGACCACATGCCGGATGCCGGCCTCCCAGTAGCCGCGGGCCACCTCGTCGATCTCGTCCCGCGTGGCGCCGACGCAGGTGAGATGCGCGGCCGCGACAAGGCCGGTCTCGCTCTGGATGCGCGCGACGGTCCCGTGGGTCCGCTCACGCGTCGTGCCGCCGGCGCCGTAGGTGACCGAGACGAAGCGCGGGCCGAGCGGCGCCAGCCGCCTGATCGAGGCCCACAGCGTCTCTTCCATCTTCTCGGTCTTGGGCGGGAAGAATTCGAAACTGACGCCGAGCCCGCCCGCCGGATCCGGCGGGAGAGCCTCGGCATTCCGGGAGGATGTCGGGGTCATTGCGCATCTCCGGCGTGCCGGGACGGCATCACGCGGTCAAGCATCGGCAGCGGCTTGCGCACCGCGCGCCATATCGTGACGGTGAGCGGATGACCCGGCAGATGGATGGGGGAATCGGTGTCGAAACCGGCGGCCGCAAGCCAGCCCGTCACCTGCGCGTCGTCGAACCCCAGCCAGCGATGGGCATGCTCGTCGCGCAGGCTGGCGACGTCGTGGGGAGCGAAATCCGCGATCAGCAGCACGCCGCCCGGGCGCAGCACGCGGCCTGCCTCCTCGAGCGCATCCTCCGGATCCTCCAGGTAATGGAGGACCTGATGCATCACCGCGACGTCGAAGGCCGCGCTGGGGAGCGGTAGCTGGTAGAGATCTCCCTGGCGCACCTGCCAGTGCCTGAGGCCCGCCCGCTCCAGATTGGCGCGGGCGACTTCCAGCATCTCGCGGGAAAGATCGATCCCGACCAGGCGCTGCGCCGCCGGAGCCATGACGGCGAGCATCCGCCCCGTCCCGGTGCCGAGGTCGAGCAGGCTCTCGATCCCGCCGCGCGGAAGCAGGCCGAAAAGTGTGCGTTCCACCTCGCTGTCGGCGATGTGCAGCGCCCGGATCTCGTCCCAGCGTGCGGCGTTCTCGGTGAAATAGGCGGCAGCCCTACGGGCGCGGGCGTTCTTGATATTGGCAAGCCGCTCGAGATCGAGGGCCAGGACGGGATCGTCCGCCGGAATGAGATCGACCACCGTGCGGGCGAGGTCGTGGCCCGGCCCGCGCTCCGCCAGGCGGAAATAGGCGTAGGTTCCCTCCCGGAACCGGTCCAGCAGGCCGGCGTCGCACAGCAGCTTCAGGTGACGGGACACGCGCGGCTGGCTCTGCCCGAGGATCTGGGTGAGGTCGCTGACCGACAGCTCGCCATGGGCGCAGAGCGCCAGGATGCGGACACGGGTCGCTTCGCCTGCAGCCTTCAGCCCCTGAAGCAGCACCTCCATCGCTCCGCATCTCCTCTACGACTCGACCATATCTCGACAGCGTAGCAGACCTCGGCCGCGCGCTGAAGCGATATATAAAGATATCTTTATACGGTGATGAGGTCTCGTTCAAGCAAGCGGATGCCGCTTTATGACATTCCGGCGGCCCGACTCCCCAAACAATGCGGCCTCCGACGGATCGGTTTGTGACAAATCAGCAACATGTTCCGCGTCGCGCTGCGGAGCGATTTGCTTGCTCGCTGGCTTCCGAAAATCCCCTATGCTACGTGACGGTTGTTCGTCGCGCCCGCCCAGGGTTTCTCGGCAGCGCCGGGGCGGCAGCAATGCTGCCGCAGGACGGATGCGGTATTCCGTGCGACGATTTCGTGTTGGGGACAGGATGACGTCCAGCAAAGAACAGATGAACGGGACAGGCAGGCTGTTCCGCGCAATTGCGGCCGCGGCAACAGGCATCGCGCTCAGCGCGTGCGCAGCCAGCACCGAAGGGCAGCTGAGCACGGTCGATGACGTGAACGACCCGTTCGAACCGGCGAACCGCGTCGTCTTCGCCTTCAATGAGGCCGTCGACACGGTCGTCATCCGACCGGTCGCCGTGACCTACGACACCTTTGTCCCCGAAGGCATCCAGCAGGGCATCACCAATTTCCTGCGCAACCTCCGCACCCCGATCATCCTGGCCAACGAGCTGCTCCAGGGCGACTGGGAGGGGGCTGAGGTCGCCGCAAGCCGGCTGTTCCTCAACACCACGCTCGGCCTGGGCGGCTTCATCGACATCGCGTCCTACGCGCAGAAGGAATACCAGAGCGAGGATTTCGGCCAGACCCTGGCCCGCTGGGGCGTGGGCGAAGGCCCCTATCTGGTCCTGCCGATCCTGGGCCCGAGCAACCCGCGCGACGCCGTCGGCTTTGCGACCGACGTCTTCGCCGATCCGGTCGGGTACGCCGCGACGGACGGGTTCAACTATGCCCGGGCAGGCGCGACCGTCGTCGATCTCCGCCAGCAGACGCTGGAGGCGACGGACGAGCTGAAGCGCAGTTCGATCGATTATTATGCGACGACCCGCAGCCTGTATCGCCAGTACCGGCTAAATCAGATCGGGGACGGTGCGGGAGCCGAGGCCATGCCCGACATCCCGGACTTCGAAGACATCCCCGAGGACGAAGGGGCCCCCGTCATCGACGACGGTAGCGCCGAGCAGGGCGTGCCGGGCTCAGCCATCCCCGTGGCATCGGAATAGCGACAGGATCTCCCATGAAATCGCTGGCAACGGCCTTGATCTGGCTCCTGCTCGTTGCCGCCGCGCCGGTCCGCGCGGCGGATCCCGCGCAGGCCCAATCCTTCATCGAGGGTCTCGGCCAACGCGCGGTCGAGATCCTGAACGAACCCGATCTCGATGCCGACCGGGCCGTCGCGCAGTTCCGCACGCTTTTCCGCGAAAGCTTCGACATTCCGACCATCGGCCGGTTCGTGCTGGGGCGGTACTGGCGAACCGCCAGCCGGGAACAGCAGCAGGAATATCTCGAATTGTTCGAGAACATGGTGGTCGAGACCTATGCCCGGCGCTTCACGGAATATTCCGGGGAGACGTTCCGCGTATTGGGCAGCCGTGGCGAAGGCGAAGGGGACACCATGGTCCAGAGCCAGATCGTCCGTCCCGCGGGTCCGCCCATCCAGGTCGCATGGCGGGTGCGGGAGCGTAACGGCCAGTTCCGAATCATCGATGTCAGCATCGAAGGCGTGAGCATGGCGGTCACCCAGCGCAACGAGTTCGGCGCCGTCATTCAGCGCAACGGCGGCCGGATCGAGCCGCTTCTCGAAACGCTACGCGGACGGATAACCGCAGCCCGGCAGGGCTGACGGGCGTCGGCCGTTGCGCCTGCCCCCGGAGGGACGCGGTCATTCCCCCGTCCCGCCGGTCAGCATGAGGGCGCCGGCGATCAGCGAAAGCCCCGCGCCGAGGACGACGGCGCAGGCGACCGCGCCGGCCACGAGCCCGATCAGGACGACGACGCCGTCCCGTTCGACGAAGCCGACCGCCAGCACCACCATCGCGGCCGCCGGCAGGAAGTTGGTGAGCGGCACCGGCACCACGAGCGCCGCCCCCAGGACCATGACCATGAGCCCGATCATACGCTTGGCGGTTCCGGCCGTAACGCCACAGAGGCGCGGCCGACACAGGCGCTCGAGCCTGGAGAGGACCGGCAGGGCGCGCGCCAGCATCCGCTGAAGATCGGCCCGGGTGATCGATCGGCGGGTGATCGTGCGGGGCAGCCAGGGCCGATCGTAACCGGCCGCCATCTGCAGGCCGAGAAACAGGATCAGCAGCCCGAAAATGCCGCCGATGCCCGGCGGCCCCGGAACGAGCCCTGGCAGCGCGAAGATCAGGATCAGGGCGCCGAAGGAGCGGCCGCTCAGCCTGCCCAGAACGTCGCCGACCGAGATCCGTTCCGGCCCCTCGCCGGCCGCGAGATCCCGCAGCAGTTCCGACATGCGCCGGGCGTCGGCCGACGGCCCTCGCTGCCGCTCCCGCGGCCCGGGGGACGCCTCAGCCACCGCACACCGCCTTCCGTCCGATCCGGCCAGCGGTACGCGGGGCCATGGGACATCCTCAGCCGCGGGTCAGGGGCTTGTACTTGATCCGGTGCGGCTGATCGGCCTCGTCGCCAAGGCGGCGCTTCCGATCGGCTTCATAGTCCTGGTAGTTGCCTTCGAACCAGACCACCTGGCTGTCGCCTTCGAAGGCCAGGATGTGCGTCGCGATCCGGTCTAGGAACCATCGGTCGTGGCTGATCACGACGGCGCAGCCTGGAAAGTCCAGGAGCGCCTCTTCCAGGGCCCGCAGCGTATCGACGTCCAGATCGTTCGTCGGCTCGTCCAGCAGGATCAGGTTGGCGCCGGACTTCAGCATCTTCGCCATGTGGACGCGGTTGCGCTCGCCGCCGGAAAGCTGCCCGACCTTCTTCTGCTGGTCCGGACCCTTGAAGTTGAAGGCGCCGACATAGGCCCGGCTCGGCATCTTGCGCTTGCCGAGGTCTATTTCGTCGAGGCCTTCGGAGATCTCCTCCCAGACCGTCTTGTTCGGGTCCAGCGCGTCGCGGCTCTGGTCCACATAGCCCAGCACGACGGTGTCGCCGATCCGGAAGCTGCCCTCGTCGGGGACCTCCTGGCCGACGATCATCCGGAACAGCGTGGTCTTACCGGCGCCGTTCGGACCGATGACGCCGACGATGCCGCCCTTGGGCAGATTGAACGAGAGATTTTCGAACAGCAGGCGATCGCCGTAACCCTTGGCGACGCCTTCGGCCTGGATGACCAGGTCCCCCAGCCGCGGCGGGGTCGGGATGACGATCTGCCCGGGCCCCGCGGCCTTGTCCCGGGACTGGGCCAACAGCTCCTCATAGGCGTTGATGCGGGCCTTCTGCTTGGCCTGGCGCCCCCTGGCGCCTGCCCGGATCCACTCCAGCTCGGCATCCAGGGTCCGCTGCCGGGCCGCCTCCTGGCGCGCCTCTTGCTCGAGACGCTTCTGCTTGGCGTCAAGATAGGCCGAATAGTTGCCCTCGTAAGGAATGCCCCGTCCACGATCGAGCTCGAGGATCCATCCGGTCACGTTGTCGAGGAAATATCGGTCGTGGGTCACCATGACCACGGTGCCGGAATATTCCCGTAGATGGCGCTCGAGCCAGGCGACGCTTTCGGCATCCAGATGGTTCGTCGGCTCGTCGAGCAGGAGAAGGTCCGGCTTGGAGAGCAGCAGCTTGCACAGGGCGACGCGCCGCCGCTCGCCGCCGGAAAGCTTCGAGACATCGGCATCGCCGGGCGGGCAGCGCAGCGCATCCATCGCAATCTCGACGGTGCGATCGAGATCCCAGGCATCGGCGGCGTCAATCTTTTCCTGAAGCTCGGCCTGCTCGGCGATGAGGGCGTTCATCTCGTCATCGTCGGTGACCTCGCCGAACTTGAGGCTCACCTCCTCGAATCGCCGTACCAGGTCATGGATTTCTCCCAGCCCCTCCATGACGTTTTCCTGGACGGTCTTGGTGGGATCGAGCTGCGGCTCCTGCGGCAGATAGCCGACCTTGGCGCCTTCGGCAGCCCAGGCCTCGCCCGTGAACTCCTTGTCCAGCCCAGCCATGATCCTGAGAAGCGTCGACTTGCCGGCGCCGTTGGGGCCTAGCACGCCGATCTTCGCCCCCGGCAGGAAGGACAGCCAGATGTTCTCCAGCACCTTCTTGCCGCCGGGATAGGCCTTGGTCACGTCCTTCATGACGTAGATGTATTGGTAGGAGGCCATGGCCCTTCCTCGCTCCGTCGCTTTGTCGGGAATGTGTTGCGGGCGGCGGTTGTAGCGCAACGGCAGGGAAATTAACAGGGTGGCGGTCTTTCAGCCCCTCAGCTTGCGCCCGCCGGTGCCGTTGCTCCGGGCGACGAGTTCCGGGGGCACCACGACGCCGAGCTCCGCTTCGGCTTCGGCCGCGACCTCGGGCGACAGAAGGCGCGGCGAAAGATCGACACCGGCCGCAAGAACATCCACGACGGCCCCGATCGCGTTCACCCGGGCGTATTTCTTGTCGTTCGCAGGGATGACGACCCAAGGGGCCGCCTCGGTCGACGTCCGCGACACCATCTCCTCGACCGCCGCCACGTAGTCCGACCATCGCCGGCGATTGCGGAAATCCTCGTAGGACAGCTTCCACCGCTTGTAGGGATTCTCCAATCGCGAACGGAAACGCTTCAGCTGCTCCTCCGGATCGATGTGAAGGTAGAACTTCACGACGCGGACCCCGTCATCCGTCAGCACGCGCTCGAATCCGTTGATCTCGTCATAGGCGCGCCGCCACTCGACCTCGGTCGCCAGGCCCTCGACCCGCTCCACCAGGACCCGGCCGTACCAGGACCGGTCGAAGATCGCGATCGTCCCGGGATCGGGCAGACGCTGCCAGAAGCGGAAGAGATAGTGCTTCCCCTTCTCCCGGTCGGTCGGCGCACCGATCGGCCAGACGTGGAAGGCGCGCGGGTCCATGGCTGCCGTCAGTCGGCGGATCGTTCCGCCCTTGCCCGCCGCGTCCCAGCCCTCGAACACGATGACAGCCCGGTCGCCCGTCGCAAAATAGGCCTGCTGGATCGCCTGGAGGCTTCGATGAAAGGCGTCGATCGCCCGATCGTGCGTCCTGCCCGGTATCGAGCGGTCATAGGGCAGGTCGGCCAGCCGAAACGGCCGGCCTGGCGTGACCCGCCATTCCGCCAATGCGCCAACGACGGCTCCAGTCATCCGTATCTCCCCCGTCGTGTCGGGCCGCCCCAAGGCCGGCCCCCGTGTCCCGCAACAGGAACGGTCCAGTCTCCGGGACGTTCTGCCGTCCCGGCGGAAGATGCGGGAACAGGAGATCCGGCCCGCTCGTCCGGGCGCCCGAATCCAAGTGCCGGGCCTCGAAAATGCGGCAGATTCGGGGCGGATTATTGATTGATTATGCCCAAATCCAAGTATTCCCCTTCTGTCCGCACAATATCACAATAACTCTGCAATATTATTGTTGCCGACAGAAAGCACCGTGATACCATTCATTTGCCCCTCTTCTGAGTCAACGCTACGGAGTTCAAGACAACATCCGGCAGTTCAATGCCAGGTACGTCATCAAGGGGATCTACCCTTGTATACAGGGGGTGATCCCGCTTCCAGGCCGGCGCAGGCGCCCGGCTCCGGCAGCCGCTCGGTTTCATGACCGGCGGCCGAAGGTCGGGTCCTGGAAGTGGGGGGCAACAACGACATCAAGACTGATGGGGAGCAAACGGTCATGACTGTGGCGGCAACCATCCAGAACCGCTCGGCCCGGGAGGAGAGGCGGGTGATCTTCGCCTCTTCTCTCGGGACCGTGTTCGAATGGTACGACTTCTATCTCTACGGCACGCTCGCCGTGTTCTTCGGCAGCCTGTTCTTCCCGTCCGAACATCCGCTGGCCGGCTTCCTGGCCAGCCTTGCGACCTTCGGCGCGGGCTTCGCAGTCCGGCCGTTCGGCGCCATCGTCTTCGGCCGCATCGGCGACATGATCGGCCGGAAATACACATTCCTGATCACGATCGTGGTCATGGGCCTGTCCACGGCCCTGGTGGGCGTCCTGCCGACCTATGAGCAGATCGGCATTTTCGCACCGATCATCCTGGTGACCCTGCGCTTGGCCCAGGGGCTGGCCCTCGGAGGCGAGTACGGCGGCGCTGCGACCTATGTCGCCGAGCACGCGCCGGACAACAAGCGCGGGTTACACACCAGCTGGATTCAGACCACGGCCACGCTCGGCTTCTTCCTTTCGCTCCTCGTCATTCTGGCGACGCGCGTGACGACCGGCGAAGAGGCGTTCCGGAGCTGGGGTTGGCGCATTCCGTTCCTGGTCTCCGTGATCCTGCTCGCGGTTTCCGTCTATATCCGCCTGAAGCTGCAGGAATCGCCGATCTTCGCCGAGCTGAAGGCCCAGGGGCGGACCTCGAAGGCGCCGCTGACGGAAAGCTTCGCCAACTGGTCGAACGGCAAGATCGTGCTGCTGGCGCTCCTGGGCGCCACCGCGGGGCAGGGCGTGGTCTGGTACACCGGCCAGTTCTATGCGCTGTTCTTCCTGCAGAACACGCTGAAGGTCGACTACCAGACCGCCTACATGCTGATTGCGATCGCGCTGCTGATCGGTACGCCGTTCTTCGTCATCTTCGGCTGGCTGTCCGACAGGATCGGCCGGAAGAAGATCATGATGGCCGGCTGCCTGCTGGCGGCCGTCACCGTCATCCCGATTTTCCAGGGCCTGACCTATTTCGCCAATCCCGCCCTGCACACCGCTGCCCGCACGGTCCCCGTCGTGATCAACGCGGACGACTGCGACACCGCGGACTGTCTTGCGGCGCGCACCCTCCTGGCCCAACGCGGCATCCCCTATTCCCACGGGCCGTCCAAGGGCGGGGAGCCGCTGGTGCTCAGCGTCGGGCCGACCGAGGTCCCGGGCTTCGATTCCGAGGCATACAACACCGCGCTCCACGACGCCGGGTACCCGACATCGGCCGATCCTGAGCAGATCAACCACTTCATGGTGGTGGTCCTGCTGTCGCTGCTGATGATCTACGTGACCATGGTCTACGGCCCGATCGCGGCCTTCCTTGTGGAGCTGTTCCCCACCCGGATCCGCTACACGTCCATGTCGCTTCCCTATCACCTGGGCAATGGCTGGTTCGGCGGCTTCCTGCCGCTGATCGCGGCCTCGGTCGTGGTCGCGACGGGGAACATCTATGCCGGGCTCTGGTATCCGATCCTGGTCGCCCTGATGACCTTCGTCATCGGGACCTTCCTGATCAAGGAAACCTACAAGAACCCGATTTCCGACTGACGGGCCGGGTCGCCGGGAGATCCTTCCCGGCACAAGGCTCCGGGCTCATGAATCGAAGCGGCGGCCCTCGTGGCTGCCGCTTTTTTCTTCGGACATCACGGCCTTCATGCGCCGCGACTTCTGCTCATGCCCCCGCAACGGCGGGCAGAGCTCCGCCCCCGGCCGGAACGGGAGCGCGCTTCAGGTCACCGGATGGCGCGACGGGGCGCAGCCGACGGGGGCGGGCCCGGCAGCTCGATATTGACCTCCAGCATCGACATGCTGCCCTTGGCGTCCAGCTGCACGGAAACCTTCTCCTCGTCGATCTGCACATATTTGGCGATGACCTTGAGCAGGTCCCGCTGCAGCATCGGCAGGTAGTCGGGCCGCGTCGAACCGGCGCGGTCATGCGCCAGCAGGATCTGCAGGCGCTCCTTGGCTGCGTCGGCCGAAGGCTTCGGCTGGGAGCGGAAGAAATCAAGGAGCCTCATGCGGTCCTCCGGAACAGGCGCTGGAACAGTCCCTTCCTCTCGGTATTGAGGAACCGGTGCTCGATCTCCTCGCCGAGGAAACGGCCGACCGCGTCCGCATAGGCCTGCCCGGCCTGGGACTCGGCATCCAGGATCACCGGCTGGCCCAGGTTCGACGCCCGCAGCACCGCCTGACTTTCCGGAATGACGCCGATCAGCTCGATCGACAGGATCTCAAGGACGTCCTCGAGCTTCAGCATGTCGCCGCGCTCGACCCGGGCCGGGTCGTAGCGGGTAAGGAGCAGATGCTCCTTGACCGGCGCCTCGCCCCTCTCGGCGCGACGGGACTTCGAGGCGAGGACGCCGAGAATGCGGTCGCTGTCGCGGACGCTGGACACCTCGGGATTGGTGACGATGATCGCCTCGTCCGCGAAATAGAGCGCCATGAGCGCTCCCTTCTCGATCCCGGCCGGGCTGTCGCAGATGATGTAGTCGAAATCCTTGCGAAGCTCTTCGATGACCCGCTCAACCCCCTCCTTCGTCAGCGCATCCTTGTCGCGCGTCTGCGAGGTCGGGAGGATCGAAAGGTTGTCGATCCGCTTGTCCTTGATCAGTGCCTGGTTCAGCTTCGCTTCGCCGTTGATGACGTTCACGAAGTCGTAAACGACGCGCCGCTCGCACCCCATGATCAGGTCCAGGTTGCGCAGACCCACGTCGAAATCGATGACCACGGTCTTGTGTCCGCGCAGGGCCAAGCCGGCGGCGAATGCGGCACTGGAAGTGGTTTTGCCGACGCCTCCCTTGCCGGACGTCATCACAACGACTTTGGACACTGGGGCTATCTCCGCTCAAATGCAGGTTGAAGAATATGTCGGCGCCGGGTCACGGTGCCAGACGTTCGATGAGGAGGCGTTCGCCTTCCAGCCTGATTTGCACCGGCTTTCCGATCAGGCTTTCGTCGATGTCCTCCCGGACGCGCCAGTAGCCGGCGACCGAGATCAGCTCGGCATCCAGGCTCTGGCAGAAAATGCGGGCATTGACGTCACCGGTCACGCCGGCAAGGGCCCGGCCGCGGAGAGGTCCATAGACGTGGATATGCCCGTCGGCCAGGAGTTCCGCCCCGTGGCTGACCGGCGCCATGATCACGAGATCGCCGCGATGGGCATAGAGCTGACGGCCCGACCGCACGGGATCCGTGACGAGCAGGCTGCCCGAGCCCGGCTCGGTCGCGGCCGCCTGGGGCTCTCGCGCCGCCGTCCCCTCCGCCGAGGCCATCTCCCGTGCCCGGTCGGCCATCTGCGCCGGCCGGCCCGGCGGAAGCACGCTCATCCCCGCCGAAATGGCCGCCTGGTTCAACGCGTCGTTGCCGTTCTGGACGCCGACCGGGATCAGCAAGTGCTGGCGCAGGCGGCGCCCGAATTCGGCGAAGTTGAAGGGCCGCCCGCTTTCGGCGATCGCCTGGACGTCCAGCACCACCGGCGCATGGCGGAAGAAGTTCGGCGCCTGCGCGATCTTGTCCAGAAGCAGCGGAAAGAAGGTATGATCGTTCGGGTCTTCGATCCGCAACACCATCATGGTGTACGAACCGCCCATCAGCTTGAACGGCGCTTCTCCGGCGAGCTGCGACTCGCTCCGTGCGCTAGAGCCCATGACCATCCGCGTTAACCAATATTTCCCCGTGGCGACGAGCACCGTTTACCGTGTGGGCCGGCCCCGGTAAAGCCGGCATGAAAAAGATCATTGTGGGCGGAAAAATGGCACTGAGCCGGTCGGCCCCAATCCGGCCGGACGGCAGTCAGTATGCAGTGGAATGTCGGCCGTGTCATCCGGTCCGTTAACCATTGCACTCTGCCAGGGTGACGCCGTCCCCGCCGTCCGGGACGGCATGCCGCGGCAGCAGCGGCCTGCATCCCTCCGACGCCGTGCACAGCTCGTAGTCGCCGCCGAAGCCCGAGCCGGCAAGACGGAGTTCGGGAAGGACCATGTCGGGCGACCAGACCCAGGCGGTCCCTTCCGGGCGCGCCGACGCGGGCGGGTCCATGCCGGCGCCGCTGCCTTCGACGGAGGCCCGCACCAGGCGCAGCCGTCCATCCGCCTCGAAACGGTAATCCTCGCGCCACCAGGTCTTCTCGACCGAATGGCGCCAGGCCAGGGTGAACGAACCGTCCGGCACCGGGACGGTCGCCAGAACCGCCCCGGCCACGGCGATGCACAGCACCGTCACGCGACGGGAGGGGCATCGACCCCGCGGCCGGCCCGGGCGCGCCAGAAATGGGCCGCAAGGAAGACGATGGTCAGCCCGAACCCGATCTGGTCGGAGACAGGTTCCGCCACCACCAGGCTGAAGGCCGCGGCCGTCGCCAGGATTCGCTCCCAGACGGTCAGATGGGTCCTCAGGAAGCCTATCGTCGCGGCTCCCCACAGCCCCATCGACAGCAGCGCCTTCATGACGATGTAGGCGACGGCGGCCGGGTAGCCGATCGACGCGGCCAGCGTGCCCCCGTCCTGGAGCAGCAGCGCCGGCGTATAGACCGCCATGAAGGGCACGACGAATCCGGCCGTCGCGACGCGCATGCATTGGATGCCGATCTGAAGCCCGGGCGCCCTTGCGATCGGCGACGCCGCGAAGGCCGCAAGCGCGACGGGTGGCGTCAGGTCGGCCATGATGCCGAAATAGAAGACGAACATGTGGCTGACGATCAGCGGCACGCCCAGTTCGTACAGCGCCGGCCCGACCAGCGACGAGGTGATGATGTAGTTCGGAATGGTCGGGATGCCCATGCCGAGAATGAGGCAGGTCACCATCGTCAGAAGCAGAGACAGGAACAGGCTCTGGTCCCCGATCGAGATGATGACCCGGGCGAAGTTGGTGGCGACCCCGGTCAGCGTCATGACGCCGATGATGACCCCGACAAGGGCGCAGGCGACTCCGACGCTGAGGGCGTTGCGCGCCCCTTCCGACAGGCTTTCGAGGCTGAGCCGCAAGGTTTCCCGCCCGCCCTTCACGACCCAGCACAACAGGACGAGGGCGGCGATCAGCAGAAAGGCGGCGGTGACGCCGAACTCGAGGAAGGCGGAGGCGGCAAGCCCGATCCCGATCCAGAAGATCACCCTCAGGCCCAGCGGCCCGATCGCCTGCGCGATCGGCTTCGCCAGGATGATGATGGCGGTGAGCGCAAGGCCCACCGTCCCCGCGAAGAGCGGCGTGTAGCCGGAAAACAGGAGGTAGACCAGGGCGGCAAGAGGCAGGATCAGGTACCAGCCGCGGCGGACGGCCGCCAGCGCGTTGGGGCAATCCTTCTTCGGCAGGCCGAGCAGACCGAGCCGGCCGGCCTCCAGGTGGACGATCCAGAACACGGTTGCGAAGTAGAGGAGCGCCGGAACGATCGCGGCCTGCACCACCTCGACATAGGCGATGTTCAGCGTCTCGGCCATGATGAAGGCGACGGCCCCCATCACCGGCGGCATAATCTGTCCGCCCATGGATGCGGTCGCCTCGACCGCGCCCGCGAAGGCCGGACGGAACCCGAACCGCTTCATCAATGGGATCGTGAACTGCCCCGTCGTGACCACGTTGGCGACGCCGGAACCGTTGATCGTTCCCATGAGCGCCGACGAGATCACCGAAACCTTGGCCGGGCCGCCGCGGGTATGCCCGACGGTGCCGAGCGCCACGTCGTTGAACAGGTTGATCATCCCGGCCCGCTCGAGAAAGCTGCCGAACAGGATGAAGAGGAAGATGTAGCTGGACGAGACATAGGTCGGGATGCCGTAGATCCCTTCCGTGCCCAGGAACAGGTGGTCGATCACCTGATCGAAGCCGTAGCCGCGGTGGTTCAGCGGCGAAGGCAGGTAATTGCCGAACAGGGCATAGGCCAGGAAGATCCCACAGATGATCGGCAGGGCCCAGCCCATGATCCGGCGCGCCGCCTCGAACAGGATGGCGATCGCGATCACGCCGACCGCGATGTCCGTGCTGTTCGGCATGCCGGCGCGCAGATAGATCTCCGTCTCGAAAACCCAGTGGTAGAGGCCGATCGCGAAGGCGCCGATCGCCAGCGCCCAGTCGCCCCAGAACAGTACGCCCCGGTTCGCCCGCAGCCGCGAACACATGGCGAAGGTCATCAGCAGCAGGAAGCCGACATGCACCGACCGGACGACCAGGCTGGAAATCGGCGAATAAGCGGCCGTGACGATCTGGAAGGTGGAGAAGACGATGCCGATTCCGAAGATCAGCATCCCCAGCCTAGTGGATCGGTCGAGGGGGGCGCCGTGGATCGGCCCCCCGCCCGGCTCCTCCGCCAGCACCGGAGCCGAACCGAAGCGGGACTGTTGCTCAGAGGCGATGGAATCGGCCATGGAATTCGACTGTCGATTGAATCCGGATCGGCAGAAATGCCGGAACCCCGACTGCCGAACGGCCGGGGTTCCGGCATCGTGGCTCGGGGGCCTAGTTCAGCACGCCGACTTCGCGGTAGTACCGTTCGGCCCCGGGATGCAGCGGGATCGGCATGCCCTGCGCCGCCTTCTCCAGCGAGATCTGCCGGGCAGCGGAATGAGCGGCGGCCATCTTCTCCAGATTCTCGAACATCGACTTGGTCATCTGGTAGACGACCTCCTCGGGCACGTCCTCATGGGTGACCAGGAAGTTCACGATCGCCGCCGTCGGCACGTCCTCGTCCTGGCCGTCATAGGTGCCGGCCGGGATGATCTCGGAGACATAGACGGGATTGCCGATCTTCTCGACGACGTCCGGCGGAATGGCCACCACCGTGACGTCGTTCGTGGAGGCAAGATCGCGGATCGAGGCGACGCCCAGACCGGCCGACTGTAGCGTGGCGTCGAGCTGCCGGTTCTTCATGAGTTCGACCGATTCGCCGAACGGCAGGTATTCGACCTTGCCGAGGTCTTCATAGGTGAGTCCGGCCGCCTGGAAGACCGCCCGGGCATTGAGTTCGGTGCCGGAGCGGGGAGCGCCAACAGAAACCCCCTTGCCAGCCAGGTCCGCGAGCGTCTTCACGCCGCTGCTGGCGGTCGCGACCACCTGGATGTAGTTCGGGTAGATCGCGGCGACGCCGCGCAGCTTGTCGAGCGGCTGCGGGAAACCGGCCTCTTCGTTGCCCTCCCAGGCAAGGGCGACGGAGTCGCCGAGCGAGAAGGCGATCTCGCCCCTGCCCTGCTGCAGCAGGTTCAGGTTCTCGACCGAAGCCTTGGTCGCCTGTACCGACGGCCGGGCGTCCGGGATGTTCTCGGCATAGATCTCGGAAAGAGCGACAGCCAAGGGATAATAGACGCCGCTGGTTCCACCGGCCAGGACGTTGATGAACTGCTCCGCCTTGGCAGACATTGCCCACCCGGAAAGAGCTGCCGCAGCCGCAACGGCAATGGAGAGCTTCTTCATTTTACTGGTTACCTCCCGCTGATGTTCTAGTGTTTGCCGCAGACACTACAGCAAGCCCTCACCTGCGCCAATCCACAATGCTGCCGACGGGCGCGCCACTTCAGAACCGGTAGCGGAGCCCGAGGGCCAGAAGGTCGATGGAGCTGTCATAGTCGACCCGGGTACGGATCCGCGGATCGCTTATCGCAAGCTGGTCGACCTCGGCGCTTCTCACGAAGATATGGCCATAGGCGGCATCGACCCAGAGCCGGTCGCTCAGCTGGTAGCTCGCCCCGACGGTCAGCCAATAGCGGTCCTCGTCCGGCACGCGGGTGTCCCGGAAGGCGTCCCGGACGGGCGTCTGGTCGTACTGGAAGCCGCCGCGGAAAGTCCAGCGTTCGTTCAGCCTGTACTCGGCCCCGAGCGCGAAGCCGAAGCTGTTCCTGTAGTCCTGTTCGTCGAGGATCTCCGTCGCGCCGATCAGCGGCTGGTCCAGACGGACCCGGATCTCCTCGAAATTGCTCCAGCGGTACCAGTTGATCGATCCGGCAAGGGTGAGCCGCTCGTTCACGTCATGGGCAACCGCCAGGGAGGCGATGTCCGGGAGGTCCAGATCCGCCGATCCGGCAGTCGCCACGGATACGCCCGGAAAACGCAGCTCGGCATCGCCCTTCAGCTCGTGCTCCACGGCGGAGCGGTAATGCAGGCCGATCCGGGTATCGTCGCGCGGCGTCACCAGGATCCCGATATTGAAGCCCACGCTCCAGTCGTCGCCCTCGATCTTCAGATCGCCGTCCGCGGCGGGGCTGAACGGCCCCAGCGCCAGCGGGTTGGGGATCGCCGTACGCAGTTCCGCGTCGGCGTACTGGATGTCGATGCCGCCCCCGATCGAAAGCCAGGGGGTCACGCGGTACGCAACGCTCGGCTGGATGTTGTAGGTCGTAAGCTCGCTCCTGGTCGAATCGTATCGCCCCGTCCAATCGTCGTCATACTCGGTTTGGAGCCCGAACGGGGCCGTGACCGCAAGACCGATCCACAGCCGGTTGTCGAGGAACGGGTAGGCCGCCTGGAAGGCCGGGACCACCACCGGGTCGTAAGGATTGTCGCCGTCCGACCCGAGGAAGGGAACCCCGGCGAAGCTGGACCCGGCGTCGTCCGGATCCGACCGGGGCACAACCAGGCTTCCGCCCAGACTGACCTCGGCCGAGGGAAGCCGCGTGATCGCCGCCGGATTGAAGCTGAGGGCGGTGACGTCGGTTCCCATCGCGGCCTGGCCGGCGAAGGCCCGCCCCAGGCCGGTTACGCTCTGCTCCTGCAGGTAGAAACTGGAAGCGTCGGCCGCGGACGCCGCAAGAAAGGAGATGCCGCCGGCCGCAATCGCATATCTGGTCTTGCTGGACATTCGTGACCTCCCCGAACCGCTGCGCATGGGACAGCCGTTTCGTTGACGCCGGTCCGAACCGCCCCGGCTCGGAGGCGAATGTCTCTAGGCTACCGTTTACGTAAACGTCATCAATCGGAATCTGAGGAACACTGACCCTTTTCCGGCCATGTCAGGATCCGGCGTCGGGATAGCAGATCGCAATCACCTCCAGGCTTTCCCGGGCGCCCGGCGTCCGCAGCTCGACCACGTCTCCGACCTCGGCCTTCAGGAGCGCGCGGGCGACGGGGGAGATCCAGCTGATCCGGCCGCGGTCCAGATCCGCCTCGTCGATGCCGACGATGGTCACCGTATGCTCCTCGCCGCGGGAATTCTCGTAGGTCACGGTCGCGCCGAAGAACACGCGGTCGCGGTTCGTCTGCCTGGCCGGATCGACGATTTCCGCCGCGTCCAGGCGCTTGCGCAGGAACCGGATCCGGCGGTCGATCTCGCGCAGGCGCTTCTTGCCGTAGATGTAGTCGCCGTTCTCGGACCGGTCGCCATTGCCCGCCGCCCAGGCGACGGTCTCGACGACGGCCGGCCGTTCCACGGTCCATAGGCGGCGAAGCTCTTCCGTCAGCCGGCGGTGCCCCTCGGGGGTCATGTAGTTCTTCGCCCCGGCCGGGACGCGCGGCGCTTCCGGGAAATCGTCGTCATCGTCGTCATGCGTCTGCGGAGGTGCGGAATCCATGGATCGTCCCCATCGATCTTCGGCATCGACGCTGTGGTATGGGATGGGCCTGGCGCCGTCAACGTCGCCCTCCCGTCCCGATGCCGGCCGCGATCTCCACCGCGACCTCCTCGATCGCGGTCGGGGTGACCCCGAGTTCGGCCAGCCCCGGGTGCCGTCCGCTCAGGACATTGTCGTGCCGCATCAGCGCGACTTGGTCGCGGGTCAAGGGAGGCTGCGGCAGGATTTCGCCGATGCGGGCCACTCCCTGCCAGAAGCCGAAGGGCAGAGGAAGGAGCCGAGGCCGGACCCGGATCCGCTCGGCGACGCTCCGGACCAGGTCCTCGTAGCTGTAGATGCGCGGGCCGCCGAACTCCCAGAGCCTGCCTGCGGGCCCGGAGACGGGCGGGGGCGGATCCCCAGACACCAGTCGCGCGACCGCCTCGGCGACGTTCTCGACATGGACCGGCTGCAGGAGGGTGCGGCCGGCGCCGAACAGGGGATAGGCCGGAAGGCGCCGGAGCAGGCCGACCATCGTCGTCAGGAACGCGTCGTCGGGGCCGACCATGACCGTCGGCCGCACCAGGATCATGTCGGGATCGGCTTCCCGGATGGCCGCCTCACCGTGCCCGCGGGCGGCGACATAGGACGAGGGCGAGCCCGGATCGGAGCCGACGCCCGATATATGCACCGCGCGCTTGACCGCGGCCTCGCGGGCAAGGCGCGCAACGCGGCGGGCGGCATCGACATGGATCGCGCCGAAGGTCAGCCCGCCCCGCTCGACATAGAGACTGACCGCATTGACCGCCGCCGACGCCCCGGCCAAGACGCCGGCAACGGATACCTCGTCCGCGATGTCGACGCGAACCGCCTGCACCCGGGGTTCCGTCGGCGGGAAAAGCGCCGCCGCACGCTCCGGGTGACGGGACGCCGCAACGACGCCGAGCCCCCGGCAGGCAAGATGCCGGACGATCCGCCGCCCGAGGAAGCCCGTTCCTCCGAAGACGACGACCGGGCCCGCGTCGCGTCCGAGGTCGAGGTCAGCGGTCACGCCACTTGATCGAGCATCCGATGCTTGCGAACTGTGCCCTCGGCCCCTCGCCCGTTTCGGCGATCATCTTCATCGCTCGGAACAGCTCCCGCTCGGCGCCAGGAACCCGCCGCCGGTCGCGCGTCTCGTAGATGCGGCCCCGATACTGCAGCTCGAGCGCCGCGTTGAACCCGTAGAAGTCGGGCGTGCACACGGCATCATAGGCCCGCGCGACCTCCTGCGTCTCGTCGATGAGATAGGGGAAGGGTAGATGCAGATCGGCGGCAAGGCGCTGCATGTTCTCGAAGCTGTCCTGCGGGTAGGCCGTCGTGTCGTTCGGCATGATCGCAACCGCGCCGACGCCGAGCTCCCGCAACTCGCCGACATCGCGGATCACGTCCGGAAGCACCGCCTGGACATAGGGGCAATGATTGCAGATGAACATGACCAGCGTGCCGCGGGGACCCGCAATGTCGGCCAGCCGGTAACGCCGCCCGTCGGTCCCTTGAAGATCGAAATCTGCGGCCTTCCAGCCCGGCTGCACCGGCAGCGATGTTGCCATGGCCGATCCTCCGTCCTGTCGGAAAATGTTCCGGAAGTCCAACGCATGCGACCGGCATGAGGTTGCGTGGGAGGCCGATACTCCGACTCTCCCCACCCCCGACAACCGGCCGACGGCCTCGGCGAATGCAATCGATTGCCGACCGACAAGGGCGCTACCCGCCCGGTCGCCGCAGATGCCGGGTCCGCCGGCCTTGCGCCGGGAGCAAGAATCGCGAAGACGGGCGCAGCCTCCGGGTCATGATCGAATTCGCCCCTCTTGACTTTGCCGCCCCTGCGCGCCGATAATCATGCAAACGTTTGCGTAAGCTTTTGAGCCGCAGACGGAACAACAGGGAGGGGCACCAATGCGCAGTTTGATGACCACGACCGCGCTCGTGACGGTCGGGATATTCGCGTTCGCCGCCCAGGCTCAGGGTGCCGAGCCGATCACCATCGGGGCATCCTTGCCGCTGACCGGCAATTTCTCGGTATCGGGCCAGAAGCATTTGGAAGGCTATCAGCTCTGCGTCAACCTTGTGAATGAGCGCGGCGGGGTGCTCGGGCGGCCGCTCAAGCTCGTCATCAGCGACAACCGCTCCGATACCGAGACGGCGATCAGCCAGTACGAGCGCCTGATCAACGTCGACAAGGTCGATGTCGTCTTCGGGACCTTCTCCAGCAAGCTCAGCTTCCCGATCTCGTCGGTCATCGAACGCTATGGGATGATCCATCCCGTTCCCGCCGGCGGTGCCCTGCGCATCTGGTCCCAGGGGCACAAGCACCAGTTCTATTTCCAGCAGAACGCGGCGGAGCTGGTGGCCGAATCCGTGGAGGCGATGATCGCCGACCTGATCCCCGAAGACCAGCGCCCGAAGACCGCCGCCCTGGTCCATGCCGACGACTTCTTCGCCAACGGCATTGCGGCCGGCCTGCTCGGCTGGAAGATCGAGGAGCCGGGGATGGGCGTCCTGGCCGATCTCGCGCCGGGATCGCTCGCCGATCTCGGCATCGAGGTGGTCCTGGAGGAACGCTGGCCCGAGGAAGGCTTCTCCGACTGGCTGAACCTCGCCAACTCGATCAAGCGCTCGAACGCCGAGATGGTGATCGGCCTGACCGCGTCGGCCGAAGAGGCCGTGCAGCTGACCCGCTCCCTCCAGACCGTCCGCGCCGAACCGAAGCTGGTCTATCTGAGCCAGGGCACCCAGGCGGAGTTCCTTGAGGGCCTGATGACCGCGACCGAGGGCATCATCATTCACACCTCATGGCACGAGAAGGTGCCCTTCGAAGGCGTGCTGGCCGGCGAACCGTTCAACAATGCCGACTTCGTTTCGATCTTCGAGAAGACCTTCGGCCGCATTCCGGACGAGGATTCTGCCATTCCCTTCGCCGTCTGCCAGGGTGTCGAACAGGCGATCCGGGGCGCCGGGACCACGGACAACCTGCAGCTCAGCGCGTGGATGCACGGCCGCACGGTCGAAGACCCGATCCGCACGGTTCTTGGTCCCTTCGCCTGGGATGAGCGCGGCCTGCCGATCGACCGGCCCTTCCTGATGGCCCAGTGGCAGCAGGGAGACCTGAAGTTCGTCTACCCGACCGACGAGTTCGAGGGGGTGGCGGAGCTGATCCATCCGAAACCGGCCTGGTAGGCAAAGGCATGACGGCGGGCCCATGTCGGCAGCAATGCCGGGCCCGCCGCTCTCGGAGCCGGGAGCGCACCCGGCCCGCAGTTTCCCGACACATCTCACGTCTCCTGAGTACAAGGCGCCAGTGGAGTTCCTCCCATTGCGTTGCCGGGTTTTGGAAGGGAACGCGATGCTCGAAGTCAAAGGCCTCTGCAAGTATTTCGGAGGCATCCGGGCGGTGGACGACTGCTCGTTCACGGCTGAACGCGGCCGCATCACCGCGCTCATCGGACCGAACGGCGCCGGCAAGACGACAGCCTTCAACTGCATTTCGAAGACCATGACGCCGACGGCCGGCGAGGTCTGGCTGGAGGGCGTCCGGATCGATCAGCTGAGGCCGCACCAGGTCACCCATCTCGGGCTCAGCCGGACATTCCAGATCACCCGCAATCTTGAGGATCTGACGGTCCTGGAGAACCTCATCGTCCAGTCGAAGATCACGGGCTGGCGCTCCCTCTTCAAGCCCGCCATCGCCCCGGAGGAGATCGACAGGGCGATGGAGATCCTGGACTTCCTCGGCATCACCCGCCTCGCCTACGAGGAGACGCGGAACCTGTCCTACGGGCAGAAGAAGCTGATGGATTTCGCGGCGGTGCTGATGTCGGACCCGAAGATCGTCCTCTTGGACGAGCCCGCGGGCGGCGTCAATCCGAGCCTGCTGGCCGAGATCGTAGATCACATCCGTAAGCTGAACGAGCGCGGGCTGACGGTGCTCATCGTGGAGCACAACATGGAGCTGGTCATGAGCCTGTCCCACAAGGTCGTCGTGATGGCAGCGGGCCGGGTCATCGCCGAAGGCCCACCGGAAGAGGTCCAGGCCGACCCCATGGTGCTGAACGCCTATCTGGGCGCCGTGCCGCCGAAGACGGAGGCCGCCCATGCCTGAATTCCTGACCGTGACGAACGCGGTCGCGGGATATGGGCGCGGCCCCGCCATCCTGACCGGCACCAGCATCGAGGTCGCGCCGGGCCAGATCCAGTGCATCATCGGCCCGAACGGGGCCGGAAAATCGACGCTGATGAAGGCGATCGCCGGACTCCTGCCCCTGCGGGAGGGCGAGATCCGCTTCGAAGGGGAGCGCATCGACGGGCTCAGGCCCGACCAGATCCTGCGCAAGGGCATCTGCTTCGTGCCGCAGGAGCGTGCGCTCTTTCCCAAGATGACCGTGCGCGAGAACCTGCGCATGGGCGGCTATGTGCTAAACGACAAGAAGCTGATCGAGCAGCGCATCGACGAAGTGCTCGACCGCTTTCCGATCCTGCGCGAACGGGCCTCCCAATATGCCGGCACCATGTCCGGCGGCCAGCAGCAGATGCTGGCGATGGCCCGGACGCTGATCGTCCGGCCGAAGGTCGTCATGCTGGACGAACCCTCCCTCGGGCTTGCGCCGCAGATCGTCCAGCAGATGTTCGAGATCATGCACACGCTGCGCGACAGCGGCATGACGGTCCTGCTGGTCGAACAGAACGCCGTCATGGGCCTGCGCAACGCCGACTGGGGCACCGTCCTCGATCTCGGCAAACGGCTCTTTCACGGCCCCGCCGCCGATGTGCTCGCCGATCCGCGGATCCGCGAACTCTATCTCGGCAAGGCAAGCGCGGCGGCGTGACGAAAGGATTCCCATGATCGACGCCCTGCAAGTCCTCATCCTCGGCCTGGCCCTCGGCGGCGTGTTCGCGCTGATGGCCTCGGGCCTGACGCTCATCTTCGGCGTGATGCGGATCGTCAATCTCGCCCACCCGATCATGATCATCGTCGGCGCCTTCATCGCCTACTGGCTGTTCCGGTCCTACGGCGTCGATCCGATCCTCGCGACCCCGATCGCCGCGGCCGCGCTCTTCGTCATCGGGATCGGCCTCTACAAGACGGTTTTCGAGAAGGAAGCCGCGAACGCCAAGTATTCAGAAATGACGGTGCTCCTTACCTTCGCTGTCGCGCTCTGCTTCGACGGGCTTCTGGGGTCGCTTTTCTCCAATACCCAGAGGGTGACGACCCCCGCCTATGCGACCGACGCCTTCTTCCTCGGCGACATCTTCATCCCCAAGGGGCAGGCCTATGCCGGCATCGTCAGCCTGGTCATCATCGCCGGCCTGCTCGTCTTCCTGAAATTCACCCGCTTCGGCACCGCGATCCGCGCCACCACCCAGAACCGCGCCGCCGCGCAGCTCATGGGCGTCAACGTGCAACGGGTCTCGATGCTGACCTTCGGCATCGGCCTCGGCCTCGCCGGCGCCGCGGGCGCGCTCGTCAGCTTCATCTTCTCGTTCTTTCCGGCCAAGCACTGGGAATGGATCGCCATTCTCATGTCGCTGGTCGTGCTGGGCGGAATGGGCAAGATCATGGGCGCGGTGATCGGGGCGCTGCTGCTGTCGGTCATCGCCGCCTTCGTCGGCACCTATGCCGGCGCCACCTGGTCGACCATGACCTTCTTCATCGCATTGTTCGTGATCCTGCTCGTGCGCCCGCAGGGCCTGCTGGGCGACAAGGTCGAGGAGGCCTGAGATGACGGTACCCTACGACGTCGGCGACGTCATTGCGGCTCGGCGCCAGTACAATGCCGGCCTCGCCAGCTCCGGCCGGCGCGAGCGCGTGAAGTGGTTCCCGTGGGCGCTGCTGGCCGTACTGGCGGTGCTGCCGCTGATCCAGCTCAACGGCGGCGGCTACAACTACGTCCTCCATCTGGTGCTCTACGCCATGATGTATTCGGCGATGGCGTCCAGCTGGAACATCCTCGGCGGGTACACGGGCTATATCTCCCTGGGGCACAACGTCTTCTTCTGCATCGGCGGCTACTTCTCCGGGATGATCCTGGCCTATACCGGCATCTCCTCGATCATCACGGCCCCGCTTGCGGGCCTCGTCGCCGGCGCGATCGGGTACCTGATCGGTCTCGTCACGCTGCGCATGCGCGGCCCGACCTTCATCATCTCTTCCATCGCCCTGCTGATGGTCGCCCGCATCCTGTTCGACAACTGGCATTTCGTCGGCGGATCCAACGGCGTTTCCCTGCCGCCGATCGGGCTCGGCCCGCAATGGGCGAAGATCCCCTACTACTACGCCTTCCTGGTGCTGGCCGCGGTAACCGTCTGGTGCTCCTACCGCATCAAGCACTCGAAGTTCGGGCTGGGGCTGCGGGCCATCTCGCAGGACGAGGTCAAGGCCGAGAGCGCGGGGATCGACACCCGCCTCTACAAGACGCTGGTCTTCGCCATATCGGCCTTCTTCGTCAGCGTGGCCGGCGCGGTCTGGGGCGAATACCTGACCTATATCCGCCCGAACATCTTCCTGATCATCCTGGTCGCCGCGAACCTGGTGCTGATGTGCATCCTGGGCGGCAAGGGGACCGTCGCCGGCCCGGTCGTCGGCACCGTCGTCTTCGTCGCCTTCAACGAGATCTCCCTCATCGTCATGGGCGCGAGCGAGATCAACCTGCTGGTCACCGGCGTGATCATGGTGGTGACGCTGTTGTTCTTCCCGGCCGGGATCGTCGGCACGCTCGCCAAGATGAAGAAACTTCCCCGCTTCCTCGACTGGGATTGAAAGGGCGAATTCCGATGACCGTCCTGGTGCTCTACAACGCCCCGCAGTCGACGTGCAGCCAGCGCGTCAGGTTCTCCCTGAACGCCAAGGGCCTTTCCTTCGAGGAGGTCAGGCTGAACCTCTTCGAAGGGGACCAGCTGAAGCCTGACTATCTGGCGCTCAATCCGAACGGGGTCGTTCCGACCCTGGTCCATGACGGGAACGTCGTGACCGATTCCTCGGTCATCCTGGAGTATCTGGACGAGGTCTTTCCCGACCGCGCACCGATGACCCCGGCCGATCCGGTCTCGAGGGCCCGCATGCGCGCGATGATGCGCTATACCGACGAGGTGCCCGCTGCCGCGATCCGCATTCCGTCATACAACCTGGCCTTCCTGCCCCACTTCCAGTCGATGACCGAGGAGGAGTTCCGGGCGCTGGCGGATTCGAAGCCGCTGCGCCGCGAATTCCTGCTCAGCATGGGCCGGACCGGATTTCCGAAGGAGCAGATGGATGAGGCGATGGGCCGGCTGGAGCGCGCGGTCGTACGGATGGACGGCTGGCTCCGGGGCGGCGGCGGCCCCTGGCTGATGGGCGAGTCGCTCAGCCTTGCCGACGTCATGCTGATGCCCGTGATCGTCCGCATGGACGACATCGGACTGCACCGGATGTGGGCGGAACGCCCCGCGGTCGCGGGGTGGCTCGAGAAGATCCGCGCGCATCCCGCCTTCCGGCCGACCTTCTATTTCGGTTCGCTGCTTACCGAGAAATACCCGCATCTTCGCGAGCGGCGCGGCTAGGATAGCGGTCTTCCGAATCCCGTCCGCCCGGGACGGGCCCGTCATTGGACCGCGATCCTCTAGATGTTCGACCTGCCCAGTTCCGATCCCAGCTTCATTGTCGTCGCACTTATAGCAGCCCTTACGATCGGCCTTTCCAAGGGAGGGCTGCCGGTCGTGGCGATGTTGTCGGTGCCGCTGCTCTCGCAGTTCATCTCGCCCGTCACCGCCGCGGCGCTCACCCTGCCGATCTACGTCGTCTCGGACATCTACGGCATCTATCTCTACCGGCATCATTTCAGCCGCCGGAACCTGCTCGTCCTCGTGCCGGCCGGGATCGGCGGGGTCTGTGTCGGCTGGGCAGCCTTCACCGTGGTCTCGGACCGGCTGGTGGTGCTGATCATCGGCATTCTCGGCCTCATGTTCTGCGTCACCAGCTTCGTCAGGCGGCGCCGGGAGATACGCCCGCGGGAAGCGGACCTGCCGCGCGGCATCCTGTTCGGGATGATGTCCGGCTTCACCAGCTTCATCGCCCATGCCGGTGCGCCGCCCTACCAGATGTATGTGGTCCCGCAGCGCCTGGACAAGCTGGTCTATGCCGGCACCTCGACCATCCTCTTCGCCATCCTCAACGCCGCGAAGCTCATTCCCTACTGGTCGCTCGGCCAGTTCTCCGAAGGCAATGTCGTGCTCGGCATCCTGCTCGTGCCGGCGGCGCTGTTCGGCGCCTACGCCGGGTCGCGCATCATCCGCGTCATCCCCCAGGCGCTGTTCTACGACCTCGTGCAGGCGGCGCTGTTCCTTCTGTCCCTGAAGTTGGTCTGGGATGGAATCACCGGCTGAAGGTCGAGCACCTTGTCAGTCACAGGCGCTCGTGAGATCTTTATGCAAACGTTCGCACGAACAACGACGAAAGGGAGGAGAACCATGGCCAGAACGAAACCCTACCGGACCTCGCCGACCAATCCGGGCATCGGGGAGATCCATACCGAACCCGATCGGGTCGCCGACATGCCCTACGCCCCTGCCATCCGTGTGGAGGCGCCGGGCGACCTCTTGTTCATCTCCGGCGCGACCCCTTCGCCGCTCTATCACAAGCATCCGCACGACTGGAGCGAGCACGACCATCCGAACGACATTCGCGAGCAGGTCCGTCGCGCTATGCGAACGATCGAGGGGATTCTGAAGCATGAGGGGCTTACCTGGACCGACACGGTCAAGATCACCAAGTTCCTGACCGACATGCGCGAAATCGAACTGGTCAGCGCGACCATGAAGGAATTTCTCGGCGACTGGTCGCCGGCCAGCACGACCGTCTGCGTGAACTCGCTGTCGACCCCCGGCGCCCGCATAGAGATCGAGGTCCTGGCCGTCTACCCGAAGCGATGATCCGGCTTCGGGCCGGTCTCCCGCGCAGCACCTGACGCTCAGAGCAGGGCGAGGCTTAGCCAGGGGAAGGCCATGACGATGACGGTCACCAGGATCATCGTCAGGACGAAGGGGAACGCGCCCGCGAAGATGTCGTTCAAGCTCGCGGTTCCGGGCGGGAGCGTTCCCTTCACCACATAGACCGAAAGGCCGAAGGGCGGCGTCAGCAGGCCGATTTCGACCGCGATCGTCGTGACGACCCCGAACCAGACGAGATCGCCGCCCAGCGACACGACGACCGGCAGCATCAGCGGCAGCAGGATCAGCATGATCGACACCGAATCCAGGAACATGCCGAGCAGGATCAGGATCACGAGATAGATCGCGAGAAAGGCGGCCATCCCCAGGTCCGCCGCCACCATCCATTCGGCGATCCCCTGGGGAATGTTCGTCAGGGTTAGCATCCGGCTGTAGAGATTGGCCGCGACGATGAGGAACAGCACCGAGGCGGAGATCTCCGCGGTTTCCAGCAGAATCCGCCGGAACTTCTGCCAATCGAGCGCTCGCCGCGAGAGGGCGATCAGAAACCCGCCCGCGGCTCCCACCGCCCCGGATTCGGTCGGGGTGAAGTAGCCCGCATAGATTCCGCCCAGGACCACCGCGATCAGGAGCAGAATCGGCAGAAGCTTCGTCGCAAGTTCGCGCAGCGAAACCGGCTCGACGCTGTCGGCCGGGCGGACGTTTCCGACGAAGCCCGGGGCGGCATGCGCAAGGCCCGCGATCATGACGGAATAGGCCAGCATCAGCAGCAGCCCGGGAATGACCGCCGCCAGGAACAGCTTGCCGACGGATACCTCGGCGATCAGGCCGTAGACGATCAGCAGCAGGCTGGGCGGGATGAGCATGCCGAGAACCGAGCTTCCGGCCACCACGCCGACGGAGAAGCGCGTCGTATAGCCGTGCCGGATCATCTGCGGTGTCGCGACCCGCGTGAACACCGCGGCCGACGCGATGGAGCTGCCGGTGATCGCCGCGAAGACGGCGTTGGCGACGACGGTCGCGATTCCCAGCCCGCCCTTGAGGCGCTTCACGAGGCTGGCGGCCACGCCGAACGCATCGCGCCCGACATTGGCGATGTCGACGAACAGCCCCATCAGGATGAAGAGAGGAATCACGCCGAAGCTGTAGGAGCTGATCGACCCCGTCGCGGCGAGCACAAGCGACCGATCGGCGATGCCGATATTGCCCCGGACCGCCCAGATGCCCAGGAACGACAGGACGATGAGCCCGGTCGCGATATGGACCCCCATCAGGACCAGGAGAAGCATGCCGGCGATGGCCAGAAAGCCGACCTCGATCGGTGACAGCCCGCCCTGGATCATGACGACGCCCCCCGCAGCCGCGGCGGCGACGAATCCTCCGGCCAGAAGGAAGCTCGGCCACGGCTCGGCGGAGGTCTGGCGCAGACGCAGAAGCGCCGAGATGGCGAGCAGGAGGAACTGCAGGGCCGCCAGCGTGGAGCCGATCACGATGGTCGCGGTGAACGGCCAGACCGGGGCCGTGAAGACGCCGATCGCCCCGAAGAACTCCGACGTTTCCCAGGCGCTCACCAGCCGGGGCCAGGTTCCCGACGCGATCTTGTAGAGAACCCAGGCGCCGGCCAGATTGAACAGCCCGTCGAGGCAGGCCCCGGCGCGCGGATACACCTTCAGGATGGCCGAGAAGACGAAATCCGCCCGCAGGAACCGGCCCGACCGGACCGCATAGGCAGCGGCCAGGAACACGCAGCCGGGGACCGAATGGGCGACCATTTCCGGCACGCCCTGCACCGGTCGGTTCAGGACCGACCGCATCAGGATGTCGAAGCAGACCAGCCCCGTGATCGTGAAGATCCACAGGGAGCTGACTGTCGCGAGGATGGCAGCGCCGAGATGCGTGAGCCGATCCGGAAACTGCAGGAAGTGCCCGGGAACAGGCCCCGCCTCTTCCGTGACCTGGGTCTCTGTCACGCTGCTCCTCCTCACTGCAGGGCGGCGCCCGCCGGGCGCCCGGCGGGTGCTTTCACGGAACCCCGCGCTGCGGCACCAGCGGCCGCATGGCGCTCAGAGCTCCTCGTCCCAGTTCCGCAGCGGCGTCGCGCCCCGCTCGCGCATCTCGTTCATGAAGCGGATGAAGATCTCCTTCCCGGGCAGGCCCGCTTCTTCCGCGGTCTCAACCCAAGTCTTCGACAGGCTGGCGAGGCTGTTCACCCAGTGCTGCCGATCCTCGGCCGGCAGTTCCTTGATGATCGCCCCCTCGGCGGCCATGTCGGCCAGGGCCTGGTCATAGACGGCCTTCACCTGCTCGGCATGCACGCGGCTGTACTCGCGCCCAAGCTCGCCCAGGACTTTCCTGACATCCTCCGGGAGGGCATCCCAGGTATCGCGGTTCACGGCAAGGCCGCCGATCGTGGTGACACCCATGTCGACCAGGGTGATGTGGGGAGCCACTTCGTGGAGCTTCAGGGAATAGGCGCCGGTCGGAATGATGATGGCGCCGTCGGCCACGCCCGTCTGGATCTGCTGGTAGAAGCTGGGCAGTCCGCCGGCGACGGGAATGGCTCCCGTCCCCTGCAGCCACGGCCCGAGGGAGGCGGCGCCGACGATTTTCCGGCCCTCGAGGTCGGCCAGGCTCTCGACCGGGAAATCGGTGAAGATGTGATAGGTGTCGGAAACGGTCGCGCCCAGGAAGACGAGGTTGTGCCTCTCCCATTCCTCCTTCATCTCGGGGATCGTGTCGTTCAGCTCGTTCATGACGTCGACCGCCAGGACCACGTCGCTGGTCACGAAGGGCGCGGCGAACATGATGTTCTGGAGCGGCATCTTGGCCGGCTCCCAGAGCGAGCCAACCCAGCCCATGTCGGTCAACCCGTCCTGGACGGCCTCGAGCGTGTCGTTGAAGTCGTAAAGGGCGCCGCCGAAGGCTTCGGTCCATTCGATGCGGTAGGGCGAGCCCATCTGCTCGAGGCGCGGATTCGAGTTGTCGATGACATGGGTCTTCAGGGCGCCGACCCAGGCGACCGCCGTCGGATGGCTGGACGACATCGTCAGTCGGACGGTTTCGGCAGCCTGGACGGACAGCGCGGCCAGGCCGATCGACATCCCCAACGACAGGGCAATGCACTTCTTCATTACTTTCTCCCCCGGAAGCGCCCTTTGCCGCGTTGTTTAGCGGCCGGGACGTTAGCGTTCCACAAGTTCCGCAGCGTCACGCGCAGCATCATCGTTCATCCGGCCCCCGGCCGGACCTGCCCCTCCCGGCCGGATCCGCCGGAAGGGGCAAGAACATCCAAGGACGCGGCGTCCTCCTTCATCCGCAAGCTCCCGGCGATGGCCCCTCCGGTGCTGCCAGGGCGACCCGAGCCAGCTTCGTCGCCCTCACGATGCGATGAGGATCCGTCATTTCGCGCAAAACCGGTCGGTTCCGGATGAAGCGGTCCGGGATCGACGCTACTCCTCGACCTCCAGGCCGGTTTTCACATCCTTGTTCTCGCTAACAAGGCGCATCCCGGCCCCCAGCGCCTGAGTCTCCAGCAGGGTGGCGAAGTCCTTCTGCAGGTACTCCGCCGCGTCCGGACGCGCCGAGGCCACGCCGTAGTGGAACTGCAGCGCCTCGCGCGTTGCCGCGGTCACCGGCATCGGGACGTGAAGCTCCCGGGCGGCGCTCAGCCCCAGGTCCAGATCCTTCTTAAGCAGCGCGACCGTGAAGGTCGTCGTCCAGTCCAGGTTGACGATCGCCGGGGTCTTGTACCGGGTGAAGATCGACCCCATCACGCTGTTGTTGATGAAGTCCATGAAGGCGTGGCGCGGGACGCCAGCCTTTTCCGCCAGGACCACGATCTCCGCCAGATTCTGGATGACCACGCCCAGCAGGACGTTGTGGGCGATCTTGCAGAAGCGCGCCAGGTCGCCCTCGCCGACATAGGCGACGCCGTTCCCGGCGATCGTGTCGAGATAGGGCTTCACCTTGTCGTAGACGTCCTTCGGACCGGACACGACCTGGCTCAGCTTGCCCGCCTTTACGCATTTGCCGTTGCCGCTGACGGGGGCACACAGGAATTCGGAGCCGAGCGCCTTGATCCGTTCCCTGATCTTCGCGGAGTCATCGACGCCGATCGACGAGCAGTCGACGAAGATCTTGGGAACCGGGCCGTTCCCCGGATTGGCCACGCCTTCCGGGCCGAAATAGACCTGCTCCAGGTCGGCCCCGGTCGAGACCATGGTGAACAGGACGTCGACATCCGCGAGCTCGGCGGGCGCGTCCACCACCTTCGCTCCCTTCTCGGTCAGGGGCTCGGCCTTGGACCGCGTCCGGTTCCAGACGCTGAGATCGAAGCCGGCCTTGGCCAAGCGTTCGGCCATCGGATAGCCCATGCGGCCAAGCCCGATCCAGCCGAGCCTGTGTCTGCCCTGTTCCATCGGTATACCTCCTTGATTTCCTTGGCCCCTGGGCCAGTGTCTGTCGTGCCGGCAGGCCGGCCCGCCTCCTTGAATGCGATCAGGCGAACTCCGCAGCCCAGTCGCGGGTCTCCAGGATCGACTTGAGCCGGCCGAGGAACGCGGCCGAATAGGCGCCGTCGAAAGCCCGGTGGTCGAAGCTCTGCGCGACGACACCGACCGGATGGACGGCAATCGCATCCCCTTCCGCCCCTTCGACGACGACGGGACGCTTCCGAACCGCATCGGTGGAGAGGATGGCGACCTGGGGCGGGTTGACGATCGGGGCCGTGAACAGGGTCCCGAACGCCCCGTTGTTCGAGATCGTATAGGTGCCGCCGGCAAGATCGTCGGGCGTAAGCCGCCCGTCGCGCGCCTTTTCGACCTGCCGGGCGATCGCCCTGGCGAGGCCGGGCAGCGTCAGCTCGTCGGCATGGCGCACGACCGGGACGACCAGCCCCTCATGGGAAAGGTCGACCGCGATGCCGAGATGGATTTCGGCCGAGACGGCAAGCCCGTCGTCCTCGAGCCTGCTGTTGACCAGCGGGAACTCCGCGATCGCCAGGCAGACCGCCCGGGCGATGAAGGGAAGATAGGTGAGCGACACCCCATGGCGCTCGCGGAAAGCGTCCTTGCGGGCCAGCCGGACCCGGTCGACCGCGGCGAAGTCGATTTCGTTTGCCTGGAAGACATGGGGAACGGACTGCCAGGATTCCGAAAGGCGCCGGGCGGTCTGCCGCCGGATCTGGTTGAAGGGATGATGCCGGCCGGGCGTCGGCCGGACCGGCGGCGCAGGGGGACGCGGCTCGACTTCCGCCCGGGCCGGCTGCGGCGCCGGCGCGTGCGAGCGGCCGGCGGACTCCTGGAGGGCCTTCAGAACCTCGTCCCGGCCGATGCGGCGGGCCCCCTCTCTCCGGGCCAGGGCGCCGACCGCCTCGATGTCCAGCCCGTGCTGGACCATCAGGCGGCGGGCCAGCGGCGTCACCTTGAGGCCGTCCGGGGCCGGCATCCGGCCCAGGAACTCGGGCGTCCTGGTTTCGGCGAAGGGCGCCAGCACGAACGCCGGTGCCGGTCCGGCGTCCCCCGACGCCCCCCCGGATCCGTTCCCCGCGCCGCCGCCGTTCACGGCTACGCTTCCGTTCACGGTTTCCGACGGTGCCGGCGCGGCGGGCTTCGCGCCTGCCTCTCCGATCACGGCGACGACGGTGCCGACGGGCACCACCTCGCCGGCCTGCGCGCGGACCTCCGTCAGGATGCCGGTGCCGAGGGCCTGGACTTCCATCGAGACCTTGTCGGTCTCGATCTCGAACAGGACCTCCCCCTCCTCGACCCTGTCGCCGACCTGCTTGAACCAGGTGCTGATCTTTCCCTCGGCAACGGTTTCGCCGAGTTGAGGCATCACGATGTCCATGGCTTCCCCCGTCCGCTCCGCGCCATCGCCGCTACCACTCCACCGAGACGTACTGGGTCTCCAGGAACTCCAGCACGCCTTCGCGGGAGCCTTCCCGTCCGATCCCGGACTGCTTCATGCCGCCGAAGGGGGCGGCCGGATCGGAGGCGAGGCCGCGGTTCAACCCGATCATCCCGAAATCGAGCCGCTCGGAAATCGCGAGCCCCCGCTTCAGGTCGCGGGTGAAGACATAGGCGATGAGCCCATATTCGGTGTCGTTGCAGCGTCGGATCATGTCCTCCTCGTCGGAGAACTTCTGAATGGCGGCGACCGGGCCGAAGATCTCGTCGCAAAGGCACGCGGCCGTGTCCGGAACGTCGACCAGCACGGTCGGCGGGTAGAAGTAGCCGTTGCGTTCCAGTGGCCGGCCGCCGGTGACGACGCGTGCCCCCTTGGCCACGGCATCCTCGACGAAGGCGCAGACCTTGCGGAACGTGTCCTCGTTGACCAGCGAGCCGACCTCGTTGCCCTCTTCCAGCGGATCTCCGACCTTCAGCGCAGCCATGCGGGCGGCGAACTGCTCAACAAAGCGGTCGTGCACGCTTTCGTGGACATAGAAGCGGTTGGCGGCGGTGCAGGCGGAGCCCAGATTGCGCATCTTGGCGACAAGAGCTCCCTCGACCGCCTGGTCGATGTCGGCGTCCTCCAGGACGACGAAGGGCGCATTGCCACCCAGCTCCATCGCCGGATTGACGATGCAGTCGGCCGCCGAATGCAGGAGCTTGCGCCCCACCTCGGTCGAACCGGTGAAGGAGATGACGCGCACCCGCCGGTCGTGGAGCATGCGGTCGACGATGGTCCCGGACCGGCGTGACGGCAGGACGTTCACCAGCCCCTTCGGCACGCCAGCCGCCTCCAGGACCGGCATCAGCGCCAGCATGGTGAGCGGGGTGTCGGAGGCCGGCTTGATGACGACGGGGCAACCAGCGGCAAGCGCCGGCGCGATCTTCCGCGTCCCCATCGCCGCCGGGTAGTTCCACGGCGTCACCAGGACCGAGAGGCCGGCGGGCTTCCGCCCGACCAGGATCCGCGCCCCCGAAGCCGGCGCCATCGAGACCTCGCCCAGGACCCGAACCGCCTCTTCGGCATTCCAGCGGAAGAACTCGGCCGCATAGGCGACTTCGGCCCGGGAATCCGGCAGCGCCTTGCCGTTCTCCATGGAGATCAGGCGGGCGAAGGCCTCCTTCCGCTCCATGATGAGCTCGAAGGCCTTGCGCAGGATCTCCGCCCGTTCGCGCGGCTTGCGGGCGGCCCAGTCGGCAAACGCGGCCTCGGCCGCGTCCAGAGCGGCATCGGCATCCTGCTCGGTCGCGCTCGCGACCTGCGCCAGCACCTCGCCCGTCGCCGGGTTGACGACTTCGAAGGTGCCGCCGTCCGAGGCGTCCCGCCATTCGCCGCCGACATAGAGCCGCGTCGGCACGTCCATGTTCAGCTCAGACAGTGTCATCCCGATCGCCTCCCGGTCTCAGGCGCCCATGGCGCGGCGGATGCGGTCGACGATTTTCTCGGGCGTCGGCAGCACCATGTCTTCCAGATTGTCGGCGGCGGGCAGCGGGATGTGCGGCGTCGTGATGCGTACGATCGGCCCGTCCAGATCATAGAAGGCTTCGTCCGCCACGATGGACGCGATCTCGGCTCCCCAGCCGCAAAGGCGAGGGTTCTCCTCGACCGTGAAGAGCCGCCCCGTCTTGGCGACCGACTCCAGGATGGTCCGGGTGTCCAGCGGCACCAGCGACCGCACGTCGATGACCTCGCAATCGATTCCATGATCGCGCGCAAGCGTTTCGGCCGCCGCCAGCGCGCGAGGCACCATCAGCGCGAGCGCCAGGATGGTCGCATCGCGCCCGTGGCGCAGGATCTTCGCCGTGCCCAGGGTGTCCACGATTTCCCCGTCCGGCACCTCGCCCTTGGTCGCGTAGAGCGACTTGTGCTCGAAGAAGATCACGGGGTCGTCGCTGCGGACCGAGGCCGCCAAGAGGCCGATGACGTCGGCGGGCGAGGACGGCGCCACGACCTTGAGCCCCGGGATCATCATCGCCCAGTTCTCGACCGACTGGCTGTGCTGGGCCCCGAAGCGGGACCCGGCCCCGTTCCCGGTCCTCACGACCAGCGGGCAGCCGAGCTGGCCGTTGGTCATGTAGCGGGCCTTCGGGAACTCGTTGGCCACATAGTCGAAGCAGACCGCGAGGAAGTCCGAGAACATGATCTCGGCGATCGGGCGGAGTCCGGTCATCGCCGCCCCCATCGCCGCGCCGAGGATGGCCTGCTCCGAAATCGGGGTGTCGCGCACGCGCTTGGGGCCGAACTCCTCGTAAAGGCCCACGGTCGCCTTGAAGACGCCGCCGGCCTTGGCGACGTCCTCGCCGAAGAACACCACGCGCTCGTCGCGCCGCAGCTCCTGGGCGATGCCGCGCGCCACGGCCTCGCGATAAGTCAGTTCCGCCATGCCCAGCCCCCATCGGCATATACGTCGGTCGTCAGGATTTCGGCCGGAGGCGGCGGCGCCGCCTTGCACGCCTCGGTCGCGGCCTCGACCTTCGCCTTCGTCTCGGCCTCGATCTCCTCGACCGTCTTCGGATCGACGCCGAAGTCGAGAAGGCGCTGGCGATAGATCTTGATCGGATCGCGCTCGAGCCAGCGCTCGAGTTCTCCTTCCGGCCGGTACTTCGCGGGATCGGCTCGCGAATGGCCGGAATGACGGTAGGTCTTGCATTCGATGAGCGACGGCCCGTCGCCGGCGCGGGCCTTGGCGAAGGCCGTCCGGGCGATGCGGTAGACCTCGTCCGCGTCGTTGCCGTCGACGATGATCTTCTCCAGCCCATAGGCCGGTGCGCGATCGGCCGCCGGATGCTCGACCGCGGTCACGTCGGCGATCGGCGTGTACTCCATGTAGAGATTGTTTTCGCAGACGAAGACGACCGGCAGCTTCCAGATCACGGCGAAGTTCAGCGCCTCGTGGAAGGCGCCGATATTGGTCGTCCCGTCACCGAAGAAGCAGACGGTGACGTCATCCTGCCCCAGATACTGTGCGCGCCACGCCGCGCCGTTGGCGATGCAGAGATGGGCGCCGATGATGGCATAGGATCCCATGACCCCGTGCTCTACAGAGGTCAGATGCATGGACCCGCCCTTGCCGCGCATCAGCCCGTTGTCGCGCTGCATCAGCTCGCCCAGCACCTTCTCCATCTCCACCCCGCGGGCCAGCGTGTGGGCATGCCCACGATAGGTGCAGAACGAAAGATCCCCCTTCCGCATCGCGGCCGCGAAGCCCGCCGCGATGGCTTCCTGGCCCAGCGACAGATGGCTGGTGCCCTTGACGAGATTCTGCAGGAACAGATCGTAGGCGCGCTTTTCGAAGTCGCGGATCTCGACCTGGGTGCGGAACATCCTGAGCCGGGTCTCGACGCCGATGTCGTCGTTCGCCCCGTGCTTCCTGGCGGCCCTGCTTGCTGTGTTCACGGAAGACTCCTGTCCCAGGGACCGGCGGCGGAACCGCCGGTCCGCCCCCTCACGTTCAGTAGCGGTTGGCGATCGGCAGCTCCTCGGCCGGGAACAGGCTGATCACCTTGCACCCGGTGTCGGTCACGACGACCTCTTCCTCGATCCGGGCGGCCGAATAGCCGTCCGATGCAGGACAGTAGGTCTCGAGCGCGAAGACCATGCCCGTCTTGATTTCCATCGGGTTGTCCAGGGAGACGAGGCGCGAGATGATCGGCCGTTCATGCAGGGCAAGCCCGAGGCCATGGCCGAACTGCAGGCCGAAGGCGGCCATCTCGTTCGGCAGCCCGATCTCCTGCGCCGTCGGCCAGACGGACGCGACCTTGTCGGTCGTCACGCCCGGCTTGATCAGCTCGATCGCGGCGTCGAGCCATTCCCGGCACTTCTTGTAGGCGTCGTGCTGCGCCGGGGTGGCCCGGCCGACATTGAAGGTCCGGTAGTAGCAGGTCCGGTAGCCCTGGTAGGACTGCAGGATGTCGAAGAAGACCTGGTCACCCGGGCGGATGATCCGGTCGGTGAAGTTGTGGGGGTGCGGATTGCACCGCTCGCCCGAGATCGCGTTGATCGCCTCGACGTCGTCGGAGCCCATCTCGTAGAGCATCTTGTTGGCGAGGGCGACGATGTCGTTTTCGCGGACGCCCGGCTTCAGTTCCTCCCAGATCATGTGATAGACGCCGTCGACCATCGTCGCCGCCTGGTTCAGCAGCGTGATCTCGTCGATATTCTTGATCTCGCGAGCGTCGAGCATGATCTGCTGGCCGTCGACGACCTTCATGCCGGCCTTCTGCAGCTCGAAGAACATCGCCGTCTCGGCGATGTCGACCCCGACCGGCATGTCCGCGACCCCGGCCTCGCGCAGCAGCGACATGATCTCTTCGGCATGGGCCTTCATGAGCCCGACGGCCGGCGGCACGGTGCCCCGCATGCCCAGCATGCCGGCCCGGAAGCTGTCCGGGGAGAACCAGTCGCAATAGATGCGGTGGTGGACTGCGGCGGAGCCGAAGTCCCAAACGATCGGGTCGCCGTCGCCGGCCAGCAGCGCGAAGCGGCAAAGCTTGTCGCGCTCCCACTCGCCGATCTTGGTGCCGCTGACGTAGCGGATGTTGTTGACGTCGAACAGCAGGAGCGCGCCGCAGCCCGAGTTCTTGAGCGCCTGCCGCGCCCGGGCGAGCCGATAGGTCCTGAGGCGGTCGAAGTCGACGCGCCGCTCGAAATCGACGGAAGTGTGGCCCGGTGCCGGAAGGTGCCGGCTCCAGTTCCAGGAGGGGTCCGGATTGATGATCGCGCGACCATCAACCACGCGTTCCCCGGGCAAGCGCCTTTCCATTCGCATCCTCCCGAACTCGTGTTCATCCTTGGCGGCATCGCCGCTGCAATCGTTTGCACGATAATCGCGGCTCGCCCGTCCTGTCAATTGCCGAAACGTTGCGGCGAAAGGCGCCCCGACGTCAGGCGGCTCCGGCAGTCAGGATCCGCTCGGCGTTCCGGCGCAGGATCGCGCTCTCCTCCGCGCGGACGAAGGCCGCCTCCCGCACCGTTCCGACCGGCATGGGATCGGCCATGTCGAAGGGATAGTCGCTTCCCAGGAGCACCCGGTCCGCCCCGACCTCCCCGACCAGGAAGCGCAGCGCGGTCACGGAATGCGTCACCGTGTCGAAGAAGAAGCGCCCGTAGGACTGGTCCACGTCCCCGGTCATGGCGCCTTGGGTTTCCGGCCGCACCAGCCGGCCGCGCCGCAGCCGGCCCACATTGTAGGGCAGGAAGCCGCCGCCATGCACCAGGCAGACCTTGGCGCGCGGATAGCGCTCCATCACGCCCGAGAAGATGAGATGCGCGGCGGCGAACGTGGTCTCGAGCGGGTTGTGGATCAGGTTGGTGAGGTAATAGGGGGCGAATTCCGGCCGGTCCCCTCCGCCCAGGGTCGGATGGATCAGGACGAAGGCCCCGAGTTCGTCGGCGGCCGCCCAGAAGGGCTCCAGCGACGGGTCGTCGAGCAGGCGGTCGTTGCCCACCTTGGTCGCGATCTCGACCCCGAGGAGCCCCAGGTCGCGGACCATCCAGCGCAGCATGTCGGGCGCCGAATCCGGCACCTGCAGCGGAACCGATCCGATCCCGACGAAGCGGTCCGGCGTCTCGCGGACGACGGCGGCGATCTCCTCGTTGAGCGCCCGCGCGAACCAGACCGCGTCCTCCGGCCCGAGATGATAGGCGGCGAGCGCGATCCACGGCGACAGGAGCTGGGCGGCGACGCCCTGCTCCTCCATCGTCTTCAGGCGGAGCGGAAGATCCGTCATCCCCGCCGGCAGCGGCATCCGTGGACCGCCCTCGCCGAGGCGCACCCAAGACCGTCCTTCGTCGTCGACATCGACCCGGAAGCCGGGCCGTTCGCCGGCGGCCAGCCGCGAGACCAGCCGCTCGGGCATGATATGGGCGTGGATGTCGATGGGTCCGGGCCGAAGCCTCGTGACGGCGTCGTGCATGGCAGTCGATCCATCCGGCCTTCGCTTCGAAGCCGGCCCTCTTGTGTCTGCGAACGTTTGCACGATATCCTGGCCCGGTGGAATGTCAAGGCAGGGGGTAGCCTTCCACTCCTCGGGGCCTGCCGCCGGGGCGCCCCCGGCCGGCCGTCGTTCGGTTTGACCACAGGGAGTCGTCCCGCGTGACCGAGACCACGAGCTTCCGGCTCAACGGCACCGATGTCAGCGTCGCCCACGAAACGGACGAGACGCTCTTGCATGTGCTTCGGAACCGGCTGGATCTTTACGGAACCCGCTTCGGATGCGGGCTCGAGCAGTGCGGCGCCTGCATGGTGCTGATCGACGGGCGGCCTCGCCACGCCTGCACGCTGCCGGCGGAAGCGGTCGGCGGCCGGACGGTGACGACGATCGAGGGGCTGGCCGCCGATCCCGTCGGCAAGGCCCTGCTCCAGGCGTTCGATGAGGGACAGGCCGGGCAGTGCGGCTACTGCCTCTCCGGCATACTGATCAGCGCATTCGCCCTGCTGAAGGGCAGCAACCGGCCGGGCCGCACGGATATCGCCGCCGCGCTCGCCCCCCATCTCTGCCGCTGCGGCGCGCATCCGCGCATCCTCCGGGCCGTCGAGCGGGCGGCCGCCCTCACCCGGACAGGCGCGGCATGAACGCGCCCGTGCTGCCGAAAAGCCTGGCCGACAATCCCCGACTGGACCAATGGCTGGCGTTCGGACGGCCGGACCGGGTCACGGTCCTGACGGGCAAGGTGGAACTGGGGCAGGGCATCCTGGCCGCGCTCGCGCAGATCGCGGCCGAGGAGCTGGATCTCAGGCCCGACCAGGTCGAGGTGATCTCCGGCCTGACCGACCGGTGCCCCGACGAGGGCTTCACGGCCGGCAGCCTCTCCGTCACCGTCGGCGGCGGCGCGGTCCGGCTGGCCGCGGCCGAGGCGCGAGCGCTGCTCCTGCACGCGGCCGGCGAAAGGCTGCAGGCGGATCCGGCGCGGCTCTCGGTCGATGAGGGGCGCATTCTGAAGGATGGGCAGTCGACCAATCTGGACTACTGGTCGCTCGCCGGTTCCGTCGATTGGAGCCGGCAGGTTTCGGGCGAGGCGCCGGTCAAGGCGCCCGCCAGCTACCGCGTGGTCGGGACGAGCCTCCCGCGCCCCGACTTCGGGACGCGGCTCCGGGGCGGCGGATTCATCCACGACATCAGCCTTCCCGGAATGCGGCACGCCCGCATCCTGAGGCAGCCTTTCCGGGGAGCCGTGCTGGCCGAATTCGACCCGGAAAGGCTGGCCCGCCGACATCCGGAAGTGCATCTCCTGCGCCGGGCGGATTTCGTCGCGCTGGTCGCGGCAAGCGAGCACGAGGCCGGCCGGGCGCTCGCGACCGCGCGGGACCTCGCCGTCTGGCAGGAGGCGCCCGGCGCCTGGCCGGGCCAGGAGGCGCCTGCCCCGGTGCGCCTTTCCGCCGACGGCGCCGGACGGGCCGGCGCGAACGGGCGGCCGGGCAGGACCTTTTCGGCCCGTTATGCGCGCCCAATGATCGCCCACGGCTCCATCGCCCCCTCCTGCGCGCTCGCCTGGTTCGAGGATGGACGGCTTCGCGTCTGGACCCATTCCCAGGGGGTGTTCGCCCTCCGCGCGCAGATCGCCCGGGTTCTCGATCTCGATCCCGCGGCGGTGACGGTGATCCACGCAGAGGGCGCCGGCTGCTACGGCCATAACGCCGCGGACGATGCCGCGATGGACGCCGCCATCGTCGCCAGGTTCATGCCGGGCGCCCCGGTGCGCGTGCAGTGGACCCGCGAGGACGAACTGGCGCTCGCCCCCTTGGGCGCCGCGCAGGAGGCCGGGATCGAAGCGGTCCTCGACGACGCCGGGCGCATCGCCGCCTGGCGGATGGACGTCCTCAGCATGCCGCAGGTCCAGCGCCCCGGCGCGGCCGGCCAGGTCAACCTGACCTCGGCCGAGGCCCTGGACCGGCGCTTCCTGCCGCGGCGCTGCGTCGAACTGCCGGAAGCCCAGGGCGGCGCCGCCTCGCGCAACGCGCTGGCCCTCTACGACTTCGCGCAGGACGCGACCGTCACGCTGACGACCGGAAGCCGCATCCGGACCTCCTCCCTGCGGTCCCTGGGCGCCCATCTCAACGTCTTTGCGATCGAAAGCGCAATGGACGAGCTGGCGGAGCTCGCCGGCACGGACCCGCTCTCGTTCCGGTTGGCCCATCTTTCCGACGAGCGCGCCCGCGCCGTGCTCAACGAGGCGGTCGCGATGAGCGGATGGCGGCCGGACGGCCCTTCCGGCGAGGGAACGGGTCTGGGCCTCGCCGTCGCGCGCTACAAGAACAGGGGCGCCTGGCTTGCCGCGGTCGCAGAGGTGACGGCGGAGGAGGACGTGCGTCTCACCCGGCTGTGGCTGGCGGCCGATGTCGGCCTCGCGATCAACCCGGACGGGGTGCGCAACCAGATCGAAGGCGGCGCAATCCAGGCCGCAAGCTGGACCCTGAAGGAGCAGGTGCCGGTCGAGGAGGACCGGGTTCCGCCCCTGGACTGGGAGCGCTATCCGATCCTCCGCTTCCCCGAGATACCGGAGATCGAAACGCGGCTCCTCGCGCCCGCGGGGACTCCGCCGCTCGGCGCCGGGGAGGCGGCGCAGGGGCCGGTCGCGGCCGCGATCGGCAATGCCGTGGCACGGGCGCTGGGGCTCCGCATCCGGCGCCTGCCCATCACCCGCGACCGGATCATGGAAGCAGCCATGGCCGGTTGAGCGAACCCAACCATAAGAACGGGCAGAGGAGGACCGATCGGATGAGCTGGGACGAAAGTCGGTTGACGGAGGAACAGCGCCTGATGAAGCGCAGTTGCCGCAGCTTCATCGACGAGGTGGTCACGCCCTTCATCCGGGCGAATTGGCAACGCGAATGGCTCATGGATCCCGACGCGCGGTTGCCGCGCACGATCCTTGAGGAGGCCGATGCCCTGGGCATCCGCACGCTCGGCGTGCCGGAGGAGTTCGGCGGGCTGCAGCTCGACCCGGAGCGGGAGGTCGAAACCTTCGCGCTGATCGCGGAGGAGATCGCGCGGGGCGATTCCGGCCTCGCCGACAAGCTGGTGCAGAACTGGAAGGTCGCCGTCCTGCTGCGCACCTTCGCGCCGCGCCATCTGCAGGAACGCTGGTTTCCCCGTCTGGTCGCGGATCCCGGCTTCCTTCTGGCCCATTGCCTGACCGAGCCCAGGGGCGCGTCGGACCGCTGGCTGCCCTACAACGTGCCCGAGGCGGCCATGCACACCCGGGCGGTGCGCATGGGCGACGGCTGGGTGATCAACGGCCGGAAGCAGTTCATCAGCAACGGCTACGACGCCTCGCTCTACGTCGTCTATGCCAATACCGACCCGAAGGTCGGCATGCTGCAGGGGACGTCGAGCTTCCTCGTCCCGCGGGACACGCCCGGCCTGACCGTGACCCGTTGCAACGAGACGGTCGGCTGCCGCTTCATGAACAATGGCGAGATCGTCTTCGAGAACTGCATCGTGCCCGAAGACCATCTGCTGGTCGAAGGCGACGCACTGGGCAAGGCCGGCGTCTATTTCCGCCCCGGCAAGATCATCCAGGCGGCCAAGAATCTGGGCGTCGGCGTCGCCGCGTTCGAGAGGACGGCGGACTACGTCCAGTCCTATGTCCAGGGCGGGCGGGTCCTGATCAAGCATCAGGCCGTCGCGCTCAGGCTGGCCGACATGGCGTCCCGGATCGCGGCGGTGCGCGCCCTGCTCCGGGACGCGGCGCAGGCCGTCGATGCGAACGCCCCGGAAGCCGAGACCCTGTGCAACATGGCCAAGGTCTTCGCCTCGGAGGAAATCCTGAAGGTCTGCCAGCACGCCATGGAGCTGCACGGCGGCAACGGTGCGATGCTGGATTTCGGCATAGAGAAGCTGTTCCGCGACGCCGCGATCTTCCTGCACATGGATGCGACCACCGACATCTCCCGCCTGAAGATCGTGAAGTCGATGTTCCCCGCGACCGCCGGCGCCTATGCCGGACCGGAAGCATGAGCCCGCTCCTGCTCCGCTGCCGGGCCGGCCCGCTTCCCGCAATCGATTGTCTCACCGGACGCCTTGCTGCTATGGCTAGGGCGACCGGATCGCAGTCAGATCGTACATGCAGCAGAGCAAGAAACGTCGTGTCACCCTGAAGGACGTCGCAGGAGCGGTGGGGGTCCACATCTCCACCGTGTCCCGCGCGCTCGACCCGAAGACGCGGCACCTGATCACCGAGGAAGTCGCGGAGAAGATCGTCCGGACGGCAAGCGAGCTGGGCTACCGTCCGGACTCGATCGCGTATTCCCTGCGCACCCGGCGCTCGCTGACCGTGGGCGTCCTCGTTCCCGACATCACCAACGTGATCTTCCCGCCGATCCTGAGAGGGATCGAGGACGGGCTGGCCGAACGCGGCTACATCGCGATCATGGTCAATACCGACAGCGACCCCCAACGGGAGACGACGCTGATCGAGACGCTTCGGGCCCGCGGGGTGGACGGTCTCATCCTGGCCAGCGTCCAGCTGCAGGATCCGGCGATCTCGCGGGCGGTCGCCGACGGCATCCCGGCCGTCACGGTGAACCGCAAGGTGAACGACCCGGCGGTGTCGTCGGTCGTCCATGACGACGACACCGGCATGCGCCTAGCCGTCGCGCACATGGTCGAGCTTGGCCATCGCCGCATCGCTCACATCGCCGGCCCGCAGGATCTCTCGACCGGCCTTCTCCGCTACCGGGCATTCATCAAGGCGGCGAAGGAGCACGGGCTGGATCTGGACGAGGACCTGATCGTCTTCAGCCGCGGCTTCAACGAAAGCGAAGGCGAACGCAGCCTGCGCGAGCTGGCGAACCGGGGCAAGCTCTTCTCCGCCATCGTCTGCGCCAACGACCGGCTGGCGATCGGGGCGGTCGAGGGGCTTCGTTCGCTGGGCTTCGACTGTCCGGACCAGGTCTCGGTCTCGGGCTACAACGACATGGCGCTTGTCGACCGGATCCAGCCGCCGCTCACCACCATCCGCATCCGGCAGTACGAGAGCGGCCTTGCCGCCGCCCGGGTCCTGCTCGAGCAGTTCGAGCAGCGGCCGGATGACCGCCGGCCGAGGCATATCGTGCTGCCGGTCGAGCTGATCGTCCGCGGGTCGACGGCCCCCTTGGGGCGCCTGCGCGTCCGCAGGGCGGCCGGACGCGCGGCGCCGGGACGGAACCCACCGGAAACTGAAGCCCCCGGATAGACCGGCGAGGCTTGGCACGGGGCAGCGATCCGGCACCGGATTGACTCTCCCGGACGACCGGCGTTACGGTTCCGGACGAGAACATTTCGAGAACACGTCGGTTCACGATGCGCCAATCGCTGCCTGCCAAAGGTTCGGCCAAGGCTGCCGTGCTGGCCGATCTCCGGCGCCGGATCGAGCGGATCGAGCGGCCGGTTTCGTCGGCGGCCGGCCTCGTGCTCGGCCTTCCGGCCTTCGACGAGGCCCTGTCCTGCGGGCTGCCCGAAGCGGCGATCCACGAGGTGATCCGCAGCGGCGAATCGGGCGACGACGCCGCGACCGCCTTCGGCGCCGCGCTGCTGGCGCGGCTGGCGGAGCGGCGGGACGGGCACGTCCTGTGGCTGGAGGGTGGCCGCGACCTCTACCCGCCGGGTCTCCTGGTCTATGGGCTTACGCCGGACAGGCTGCTGCTGCTCCAGGGCATCCGGGGCCGGGATCTTCTGTGGGCGCTGGAGGAAGCCCTGAAAAGCGGCGCGCTGGCGGGCGTGATCGCCGAGACCGACCGCCTGCCCCCCGTTGCCGGGCGCAGGCTGCAGCTGGCCGCCGAGCAGGGCCGCACCACCGGCCTGCTGCTGCGCCCGGCACCGCAGCCGCCGGTCAGTTCCGCCCTCACCCGCTGGCGCATCACCGCCCTCGATTCGCATCTCTCCGGCCCCGGCGTCGGCCAGCCCCGCTGGCGGGTCGAGCTTCTGCACAACCGGGGCGGCAGGACCGCCGAGGGCATCGTCACCTGGACCGACCGCGGATGGCGGGAGGAAAGCGTTCCCGCCTGGGGCGAGGAGACGACGGCCCGGCGGACCGCTTGAGCGGAGCGCGCAATGACGACGCCCCGATTCTGCGAACGGCGGTATCTGGCTCTCTGGCTTCCACGGTTCCCGATCGAGCTGTGGGAGCGGCAGGACCCGTCCCTGCGCTCCCGCCCCTTCGCCCTGACCGCCCGGCTGGACGGAGGAATCCGGCTGGCCGCCGTCAACGGCATGGCCGCGGAGCGCGGGATCGCCCCCGGCTTTTCCCTGACCGATGCCCGGGCGATCGAGCCCGGGATCGTGATCCGCGATGCCGACCCGGCCCGGGACGCCCGCGCCCTGGCCGCCCTGGCCGACTGGTGCACACGCTTCACCCCGGTGGTCGCGATCGCCGATGCCGACACCCTGATGCTGGACATCACAGGCTGCGCCCATCTGTGGGGCGGCGAGCGCGGGCTCCTGCGCGATCTTCTGGAACGTCTTGCCGGCTTCGGGCACGACGGCCGGGCGTCCATAGCCCCCACCCCCGGCGCGGCCTGGGCCCTGGCCCGTTTCGACGGGCGGAACGGGCGGATCGTCGCCGCGGGCCATCCCGCATCCCTGGAACAGGCGCTCGCCCCCTTGCCGGTGCAGGCGCTGCGCCTCGACCCGGCGACCGCATCGGCGCTCGACCGGGTCGGCCTGCGCCGGATCGGCGATCTGGCCCGGCTGCCCGCCGTCCCCCTGGCCCGCCGCTTCGGCGAAACGGTCGTCCATCGTCTCCGCCAGGCGCGAGGGGAGGCGCCGGAACCCCTGACGCCCTACCGGCCGGTGCCGCCGCACCGGGTCCGGGCCGTCTTCGCCGAGCCGCTCTGGCGTCCTGAGGATGTCGCGGACGCGACGCGGCGGCTGCTGGACCGGCTGTGCGAGGACCTGCGGCAGCGGCGCGAGGGCGCAAGGCGGGTGACGCTGGACCTGATCCATGTCGACGGCCGGGCCGACCGGCTGGAAATCGGCACGGCCGCGCCGTCCCGTCGCCCGGACGCGCTGATGCGGCTCCTCGCCCCCCGGCTGGGCGGAGCCGATCCGGGCAACGGGATCGAGGTCATGGTGCTGGCGGCCCCCGTTGCCGAGCCGCTGGCAACCGCCCAGGCCGGGCTTCTGTCCGCCGCCGACGGCACCGCCACGGAGCCGGAGAAGCTGACCGATCTGGTCGACCGGCTGGACAACCGGATCGGCCGGGTCGTGAGGCCTGAGCCGACCACGAGCCGGATCCCCGAACGAGCGGTCGTGCTGCGCCCGCCCTTCGCGCGGACCGTCGGCGCCGCACCGTCCTGCTGGCCGCTGATCGTGCCCCGGCCGCACCGCCTGATGATCCGGCCCGAGCGCATCGAGACCGTGGCCGAGGTGCCGGACGGACCGCCGGTCATGTTCCTCTGGCGCGGCACGGCCTATCGCGTGCGGGTGGCCGACGGCCCGGAACGGCTGTCCCCCGAATGGTGGGATGCAGCCGACGACGGCCGGGCGCCGCGCGACTATTACCGCATCGAGGATGTCGCCGGACGGCGCTTCTGGGTGTTCCGTCACGGCCTGTTCGAAACCGGCTCCCGCGTGCCGGACTGGTACCTGCACGGCTTCTTCGCCTGAGGGGAGCCCCATGACCGACTATGTCGAGCTTCAGGTCACCAGCAACTTCTCGTTCCTGCGGGGGGCCTCCCATCCCCACGAGCTGGTGCTGACCGCCTCGCTGCTGGGACACCGCGCCATCGCCATCACCGACCGGAACACGCTGGCCGGGATCGTCCGGGCCCATGACGCCGCCCGGCAGGCCGGCATCCGCCTGATCGTCGGCGCCCGCCTGGACCTTCGCGACGGTCCCAGCCTGCTGTGTTTCCCGACCGACCGGGCGGCCTATGGGCGGCTGTGCCGGCTCCTGACCCTCGGCCGGCGGCGCGCGCCCAAGGGCGAATGCCTGATCGACAAGGCCGATGTCTACGAACACGCCGAAGGCCAGGTCCTGGTTGCCGTCCCGCCCGACCGGATCGACTACGCCTTTCGGGAGGATCTGGACGAATACCGCCGGCAGTTCGGCCGTGCCCTGTACCTGGCGATCGGCCATCACTATCGCGGCGACGACAGCCGGCGCCTGCACCGCCTGGCCGATCTCGCGGACAGCCTGGGCGTGCCGACCGTCGCGACCAACGACGTCCACTATCACGTGCCGGCCCGCCAGCGCCTTCAGGACGTCCTCACCTGCATCCGCGAGAAATGCACGATCCGGGAAGCGGGCCACCGGCTGTTCGCCCATGCCGAACGGCATCTGAAGTACGGCACCGAAATGGCGCGCATCCTGCGCGGCCACGAGGACGCACTGAGGCGTACGGTCGAGATCGCCGAGCGCTGCACCTTCTCGCTCGACGAACTCCGCTACGAATATCCGGACGAGGTGACCGGGGACGGCCGAACGCCCCAGCAGCGGCTCGAGCAACTGGTCGCGGCGCATGCCGCCCGGCGCTATCCGGACGGCGTGCCGGACAAGGTCGCCGAGACCATCGCCCGGGAGCTGGAGCTGGTCGATCAGCTGAGCTACGCGTCCTATTTCCTGACCGTCCACGACATCGTCCGCTTCGCCCAGTCCAAAGGCATCCTGTGCCAGGGCCGGGGCTCGGCCGCCAATTCGGCCATCTGCTACGCCCTGGGCATCACCTCGGTCGATCCGGCCAAGTTCGACCTCCTGTTCGAACGCTTCGTCTCGGCCGCCCGCAACGAGCCGCCCGACATCGACGTCGATTTCGAGCATGAACGGCGCGAAGAGGTGATGCAGTACATCTATGAGAAGTACGGGCGTCACCGCGCCGGGCTGACCGCCACCGTGATCCGCTACAGGGCGCGGGGCGCCCTGCGCGACGTCGGCAAGGCGCTGGGGCTCTCGGCCGACGCCGTCAACGCGCTCAGCGGCAGCGTCTGGGGCTGGGGCCACGCCCCTTTGGAGGACGAGCGGGCACGCGAGGCCGGGCTGGACCCGTCCGACCGGACGGTCCGGCTGACCCTCGACCTGGCTGAGGAGCTCATGGGCTTTCCGCGCCACCTGTCGCAGCATGTCGGCGGCTTCGTCATCACCCGCGGGCGGCTGGACGAGGTGGTGCCGGTCGAGAACGCCGCCATGGCCGGCCGGACGGTCATCCAGTGGGACAAGGACGATCTGGATGTCCTGCGCATGATCAAGGTCGACGTGCTGGCGCTCGGCATGCTGTCCTGCCTCAGGCGCGGCTTCGACCTGCTGGAGCGCCATCACGGCCAGCGGCACACGCTTTTCTCCATCCCCCAGGACGACCCGGCCACCTATGAGATGCTGTCCCGCGGCGACAGCATCGGCGTCTTCCAGGTCGAAAGCCGGGCGCAGATGTCGATGCTGCCGCGCCTGAGGCCGCAGACCTTCTACGATCTGGTGATCGAGGTCGCCATCGTCCGGCCCGGGCCGATCCAGGGCGACATGGTCCATCCCTATCTCCGGCGCCGGCAGGGCCTGGAGCCGATCGACACCCTGTCGCCCGAACTGGAACCGGTGCTGGGGCGGACGCTCGGCGTTCCGATCTTCCAGGAACAGGCGATGCGGATCGCCATCGTCGCCGCCGGCTTCACGGCCGACGAGGCCGACCGGCTGCGGCGTTCCATGGCCGCCTTCAAGAAGGGGGGCGACCTCAAGCCTTTCCAGGACAAGCTCCTGAACGGCATGCTGGCCCGCGGCTACGACCGCTCCTTCGCCGAACGCTGCTGCAGGCAGCTCGAAGGCTTCGGCTCCTACGGCTTCCCGGAAAGCCACGCCGCCTCCTTCGCCCAGCTCGTCTACGTTTCGGCCTGGCTCAAATGCCATTTCCCGGACGTGTTCTGCGCGGCGCTCCTGAATGCCCAGCCCATGGGCTTCTATGCCCCGGCCCAGCTCGTCCGCGATGCCCGCGAGCACGGGGTCGAAATCCGGCCGCCCGACGTCAACCGAAGCGACTGGGATTCGACCCTGGAGCCGGCCGACGGCCGTCTCTGCGCCGTGCGCCTGGGGCTGCGGCTGATCAGGGGCCTGAGCCGGGCCGAGGCCAATCTTCTGCTCGAAAACCGCGGCGACGGTTATGCCGACCCGCGCGACCTGTGGCGCCGGGCGCGGTTGAAGGCGGTAAGCCTGGCGCTGCTGGCCGATGCCGACGCCTTCCGCTCCATGGGGCTCGACCGGCGCCAGGCGGCGTGGGCCGTCCGCAGCCTGGGCGAACCGCCGCCCGCTCTCTTCGCCCATGTGGCGGGCGACCACCGGCCGGAGCCGGAGGTCGCGCTGCCGGCCATGCGGCTCGGCGAGCATGTGGCCCAGGACTATCTCTCGACCAGCCTGTCGCTGAAGGCCCACCCCATGAGCCTGCTGAGAGAGGATCTGGCGCCGCGCGGCATCGTCACGGCGCAGGAGGTGGGCCGGGTCCGTCCCGGCCGACGGATCGAGACCGCCGGCCTGGTGCTGGTCCGCCAGCAGCCCGGGACGGCGAGCGGCGTTATCTTCATCACGATCGAGGACGAGACCGGGGTCGCCAACCTGATCTGCTGGCCGGACGTCGTCCGGGAATATCGCAAGGCGGTACTGAAGGCGGCTCTTCTGAGCGTCCGCGGCCGGGTCCAGCGCGAGAGCGGCGTCACCCATATCGTGTGCGAACGGCTGGAAGACCTGACCCCCCTCCTCCGCACCTTGAGCGACCGCGACCGGACGGCCGGAACTCGTTCCCCGTCCCTGCCGCGGGGCGACGATCCGCGCGCCTCCAGGCCCCGACAGTTGCCGCTGTGGCGAAGCCGCGATTTCCGATGAGCCGCAGCCGGCCTTGATCCGAGGCCCCGCCCGGCACGCGCCCGGCCGATTCGCATCCATATTTCCCGAAGAACGAAACAAACTGATTTCTTTTTCATTTATTGGGCACAAAACATACATGATCGACCCGGCCGCGAAGAGCCGGAGCCGAAAAAGCCAGCGGAGGAAACGCCCATGGAGACGCGCACCCGGATCGGCGCAACGCTCGGACTCGTCGCGGTATCGGCGCTTGCCGCCTTTCAGGCACCCCCGGCCGGGGCGCAGTCGCAGGCGCTCACGGAAATCACCGTCGTCCTTCCCAATCCTTCGGCGATCAACAACTTCCCCCTGCATGTCGCCATCGGCGAAGGCTTCTTCGAAGAGGAAGGTCTGTCCGTGACCGTAGAGGCGGTGGACGGATCGTCCCAGGTCCTTCAGGCCATGTCCGCCGGGCAGGCCCAGATCGGCCAGCCGGGACCGGCCCCGGTCCTGGCCGCCCGGGCCCGCGGCGAAGACGTCGTGTTCATCTACAACCATTTCGCCAAGAGCGTCTTCGGTGTCGTCGTGCCGGAGGACTCCGAGATCCGGGAGCCGGCCGATCTCAAGGGCACGACCATCGGCGTCGGGACGGCCGACGGCGCAGAGGTCGGCTTCACCCGCGCGATCCTGACTGATGTGGGCCTGACCGAAGGCCAGGATTACGAGTTCCTGCCCGTGGGCGACGGCGGTCTCGCAGCTGCGGCCTTCCTGCGGGGCGACGTCGCCGCCTATGCCGCCGCGGTCAGCGACGCCGCCATCATGGAGGCCCGGGGTATCGACCTCCGGGAGATCACGCCCGAGGCGTATCTCAGCTATTTCGGCAACGGCTATGCCGCCATGCGGTCCTATATCGAAGAGAACCGCGACACCATCGTCCGCTTCGGGCGGGCAATCGTCCGGGCGACGGAATTCGGCCTCGATCCCGCGAACCAGGAAAGAGTGCTGGAGCACACGACGGCGGGCAATCCCCAGGAGGGCGAGGATCGGGAATTCGCAACGGCGCTGTTCGAGGCCATCAAGGACCGCATCACCCCGGCCGATCCCTCCCGGGGCTGGGGCTATCAGCCGCCTGAGCATTGGGAGCTGTGGCATCAGAGCGCGGTCGAGACCGGCACCATCAGCGAGCCCCTTCCCGACCTCACGGCCGCCTATACGAACGAGTTCGTCGAAAGCTGGAACGAGGGCGCGCCCTGATGGCGGCAAGCGTCGCCTTCGATCCCGCGACCCAGGCCCGCCCCAGGGGCCGGCCCGTCTACGAGCTGCACGGGGTCAGCAAGACCTTCACCCGGCGGAACGTCCAGGCCCTGGACAAAGTGGACCTGCTGCTCACCGAAGGCAGCTTCTCGGCCGTCATCGGACCCAGCGGCTGCGGCAAGTCGACCCTGCTCAAGATCATGGCCGGGCTGCTGCCGCCCTCGGAAGGAAGCGTCGTCCTGGAGGGAAAGCCGGTGACCGGGCCCCGGCGCGACATCGGGATGATGTTCCAGCAGGCGACCCTGTTCCCCTGGCTCACCACGATCGAGAACATCGTCCTTCCGATCGAGATCCGGGACGGCAAGGCCGCCGCCCGCGCCGCCTACGACAAGGCCCGGTCTCTTCTGGAGCTGGTCGGGCTCAGCGGCTTCGAGCGGGTCTATCCGAACGAGCTGTCGGGCGGCATGGCCCAGCGGGCGGCGATCTGCCGGATGCTGATCACCGAACCGGCGGTGCTCCTGCTCGACGAGCCGTTCAGCGCCCTCGACGAGCTGAGCCGCGACTTCATGAACATGGAGATGCAGCGGATCTGCCTCGAACGGAACGCGACGGCCTTCCTCGTCACCCATTCGATCCCCGAAGCGGTGATCCTCTCCGACGTGGTCCATGTCATGTCGGCGCGGCCCGGCCGCTTCATCGAATCCGTTGCCATCGACCTGCCCCGACCGAGGACGCTCGACATGATGACGGGTCCCCGCTTCGGTGCGCTGGTCCAGCGGATCCGAAGCCATCTCGACCAGGGAGCCTTCACATGAGTCAGGCGCAGACGACGTCGGATGCCCCCGCTCCTCCGGCCTCGACCGTGTGGACCGAGGAGACGTCCTGGATCGACCGGATGCCGCGGCCGGTCGCGATGCTGCTGCTGCTCGCGGCCTTCCTCCTGACCTGGCAGGCGGTCTACGGGATGGAGCTCGTCTCCCGGATCATCCTGCCCTCGCCCCTGGAGACCGCCGAGGACCTGGTCGTCGTGGGCCGGAATCTCCTGTCCGGCGACTACATGCTGGCCGCGCTCTGGGTCACCACACAGGAAGTGCTCTGGGGTTTCCTCATCGCCGTCGCCCTGGGCTTTCTGCTGGGCGTCCTGGTCGGGGAGACGGCCTTCGGCGAACGGGCGGTCATGCCCTATCTCGTCGCCATCAACACCATGCCGAAGGTGGCCTTCGCGCCCCTGTTCGTGTCCTGGCTCGGCTTCGGCATCGCCTCGAAGGTCGCGCTTGCCGCCTTCATCGCCTTCTTTCCGGTGATTGTCGGGACCGCCGCCGGACTTCACGCTGCCGACGCCAACGCCCGGATGCTGTTCCGCACCATGGGCGCCAGCCGCTGGCAGACGCTGGTCCAATTGAAGCTGCCGGCGGGAATGCCCCATTTCTTTTCGGGCCTGAAGAACGCCGCCGTGCTGGTCGTGGTCGGTGCGGTGGTCGGCGAATTCCTGGGCGGCGGCAAGGGCTTCGGAGAGCTGATCCGCGTCGCCGCGGCCCAGCTCGACACCCCGCGGGTCTTCTCGCTCATCATCTATCTCAGCCTGCTCGGGCTTGCGACCTTCTGGGTCGTCGCCTTCATCCAGCGCCGCTTCGTGTTCTGGCACAAGGAGACCGTCGCGGAGGGAACGCTGGGCCAGTAGCGGGCAACCGGCAATGGACAGGATCGCCAAGGCGACGAGCGCGACCCAGGTCTACGAGAAGCTTCGCGCGGATCTGATCCAGGGGACGCTCAAGCCCGGCCAGAAGCTGCAGATCGACTTCGTATCCTCGCGCTACGGGGCGGGGCTCAATCCGGTGCGCGAAGCCCTGAACCGGCTCTCATCCGAAGGGCTGGTCGACCGCCGCGACCAGCGCGGCTTCTTCGTCCCGCCGGTGTCGATCGAGCATTGGCGGGAACTGGTCAAGACGCGCTGCTGGGTCGAGGCGAAGGCGCTGGAGGAATCGATCGGCAACCGGAACCAGGCCTGGGAGGAACGGGTCGTCCTCGCCTTCCACCGCCTGTCGCGCACGCCCTGGAACCTGCCGGGCGGGACCCTGGCGGCCAACCCGGTCTGGGAGGAACGGCACCGTGCCTTCCATATCGCGCTTCTGTCCGCCTGCGGCTCGTCGATCCTCATCGACTTCTGCGAGGACCTGATGGACCAGGCCCAGCGCTACCGCTTCATCTCCGTGGCTTCGACCTTCCCCCACCGGGACACGGTCGCCGAACACAGGGGCATCATGGAAGCGGCGCTCGACGGCGACGCGCCCCTCGCGACCCGGCGCCTGACCGAGCATTACATGATCACCTTCAAGGCGGTGGAGGATAAGATCGGGCGGTGACGAACCCGCCGCTGCCCTCTCCACCCGTTCGGACAACGGCAACCAGAACGAAGGAAAGCCATGAAGCTTCTGCGTTACGGCCCTCCGGGCAAGGAAAAGCCCGGCATCCTCGATGCCGGCGGCACCATCCGGGACCTCACCGGCATCATCCCCGATCTGGCCGGAGAGGCACTGCTGCCCGAAACGCTGAACCGGCTGCGCGGCATCGACCCGTCGACGCTGCCGGCGGTCGAGGGCAGCCCGCGCCTGGGACCTTGCGTCGGACGCATCGGCAAGGTCGTCGCGATCGGCCTGAACTACGCGGATCACGCGGCGGAGTCGGGAATGGAGGTGCCCCCCGAACCCGTCGTCTTCATGAAGGCGACGAGCGCGATCTGCGGCCCGAACGACGCCATCGAGATTCCCCGCGGCGCCGAGAAGGTGGACTGGGAGGTCGAACTCGGCGTCGTGATCGGAAAGCCGGCGAAATATGTGTCCGAAGAGGACGCGATGGACCACGTCGCCGGATACTGCATCGTCAACGACGTGTCCGAGCGGGCATTCCAGATCGAACGCTCGGGCCAATGGGTCAAGGGCAAGAGCGCCGACACCTTCGCCCCGATCGGGCCGTGGCTGGTGACCCGCGACGAGGTGCCGGATCCGCAGGACCTCGCCATGTGGCTGGAGGTGGACGGCCGGCGCTTCCAGGACGGATCGACCCGGACCATGGTCTACGGCGTCCGCTATCTGGTCAGCTATCTCAGCGGCTTCATGAGCCTGCAGCCCGGAGACGTGATCGCGACCGGGACGCCGCCCGGCGTCGGCATGGGCCAGAAGCCGCCGGTCTATCTGAAGCCCGGCAACCGGGTGCGGCTGGGCATCGAAGGGCTGGGAACGCAGGAGCAGATGGTCATCGCCGGCTGACGTCCCTTCCGCAAGGAGAGGTTCAGGTCCGGCCGCACGAGAGGCCAGGGCAGCCGGACCCGATTGACAACGAAGCGAGGCTAAGTGATGCGCATCGGAATCGCCGGATTGGGCCGGATGGGCTCGGCCCTTGCCGACCGCCTGAGAGAGGTCGGACACAGCCTTGTCGTCTGGAACCGCACGCCCGAGAAGGCGGTGCCCATCGTGGACGCCGGGGCTGCTCTCGCCCGCAGCCCGGCCGAACTTGCCGAGCAGTCGGAGACGATCATCACCTGCCTGACCGACGCCGCGGCGATCGAAGCGGTCTATGCCGGAAAGGACGGCCTGCTGGCGGCCGATATTCAAGGCCGGCTGTTCATCGAGACCAGCACGGTCCGGCCGGAGACCCAGCGCGGCCTGGCAGAGCGGGTCCGGGCGAAGAACGGGGTCTTCGTCGAATGCGCGGTGAGCGGCACGACGGGCCCCGCCCGGCAGGGCCGGCTGATCGGACTGGCGGGCGGCGAGGCCGATGACATCGACCGGGCCCGCCCGATCCTGGAGCAGTTCTGCCGCCGTATCGAGCATGCTGGGCCGGTCGGCGCCGGCGCCAGCCTGAAGCTGGCCGTCAACCTGCCGCTGGTCGTCTACTACCAGGCGCTGGGCGAAGCGTATGCGCTGTGCCGGCACCTGGGGCTCGATCCGGAGCGGCTGATCGACCTCTTCGCCGACACTTCCGGCGGCGCCAACATCCTGAAGGCCCGGGGATCGATCATCGCCGCGACGCTTCGGACCGGCGACCCCCCGCCGGTCACCTTCGACATCGATTCCGTCCGGAAGGACCTGCAGACGATGATCGCCGAAGGCAAGGCGCTCGGCTTCCCGCTCCCGGTCACCGAGCGCGCGCTGGAGATCTATGACGAGGCGAGCCGAAGCACGTGGGGCGACCGCGATGCGACCAGCATGCCCGCCTTCTGGTCCGGCCGCAAACGAGGCTGAGCCGGTTCCGCCGCGAAGGTTCGGGCAGGCTTCCGTCTCCTGGAACCGGCCCGTCCGCGGGACGAAAACCTGATGATCGTGCTAGTCTCCCCGGCGTTCTTGTTGGGGGGAAGGAGCACTCACTTGAACCTGCGGCATCAGATCGTGGCGCTGGCGGTCGTCCCGCTCGTGCTGGCGATCCTCACGATCACAACCTTCATCACCTGGCAGTCGACCCATCTGGTGCGGAGCAGCATCGACACCTTCGAGCGGAACATGCTGAAGGCGAAGGAGACCGAACTGCTCAACCTCACCAATCTGGCGCTGTCGGCGATACAGGAGATCTACGATGCGGCTGGCCCGGACGACGAGGCGGCCAAGGAGAAGGTCCGCGCCATCCTGACGTCTCTGGACTACGGCGTGGATGGCTATTTCTTCGTCTACGACTACGACGGCAACAACATCGTCCATCCCCGCCAGGCTTTCCGCCCCGGCCGCAACTGGCTGGACCTCGTCGACCCGGACGGGAACCGGGTCATCGCCAACCTGATCGAGAAGGGCAAGCAGGGAGGCGGACTGTACCAGTACAAGTGGGAGAAGCCCTCGACCGGCGCCATGGCCGACAAGCTGTCCTTCGCGGTCGGCCTCGACAAGTGGCAGTGGATGCTGGGCACCGGCGTCTATCTGGACGATGTCTTCGCCCAGACCGCGGCGGCCAACGCCGACCTGCGCGCCAATATCGACAAGACTTTCCTCATCGTCGCGCTGATCGCCGTGCCGGCGGTGCTGATCGTATTCGCCACCTGCATGATGGTCACCCTGCGAGAGCGGCGCATGGCCGACGAGAAGCTGAAGCAGCTGACCCAGCGCATCATCGACACCCAGGAGGAGGAGCGCGCGCGGCTTGCCCGCGAGCTGCATGACGGGATCTCGCAGAGCCTGCTGGGCGTGCGCTATGCCATCGACCTCGCAAGCCGCAAGGCCAAGGGCAACAGCGACGACGCGGCGAATGCGATCGACCGGGGCGTGGAAGCGCTCAACGGCGCGATCAAGGAGGTGCGGCGGCTGTCGCACGCCCTGCGGCCGCGCGTCCTCGACGATCTGGGCCTGACGCCGGCCTTGCAGGCCCTCAGCCACAACTTCACCGAGCGCACCGGCATCGCCGTCACGTTCCGGGCGACGGCCCTGAGGCGAACGCCCAAGCCCGAAGCCAGCACGGCGCTCTATCGCGTGGCGCAGGAAGCGCTGAGCAATGTCGAGCGCCATGCCGGGGCGACGCGCGTCGACATCGAGCTGTCGAGCGTCGGCGGCCGCGTCCGGATGACGATCCGCGACAACGGACACGGTTTCGCCGAAAGGGCCGGCGGGGACTCGATTCCGCGCATGGGCGGACTCGGCCTGCGCAACATGCAGGAGCGGATGGCCCATTTCGGCGGTATGTTGCGGGTGGACTCGACGTCGCAGGGAACGACGCTGACGGCGACATTGCCGAAGTCCGCGATGCTGAAGCCGGACCGGAGGCCCGAAGCCGCATGACCCGGGCAAACGCCATCAAGGTGCTGCTGATCGACAACCACCCGCTGGTCCTGGACGGCCTGCGGGCGGTGCTGGAGACCTACGACCACATCCAGGTCGTCGGTGCGGCGGGACTGGCCCTCACCGGGCTTGAGATCGCGGAGCGGACCCGGCCAGAGGTCATCCTTCTCGACATCAACATGCCGCAGATCAACGGCATCGACGCCATCCGGCTCTTCCGGGAGCGGCTGCCGGAAACGCGCATTCTGATGCTCTCCATGCACGACAGCCGGGAATATATCTCCACCTCGGTCATGCGCGGGGCATCGGGCTATATCCTCAAGGATGTTTCGACCGACGAGATCATCGTCGCCATCGAAACCGTGGCGGCCGGAAAGACCTATTTCTCCTCCGGCGTCTCGGAAGTGCTTCTGGAGCGCAAGGCCCACGAAAGCACTGTGCCGCTGACCGGGCGGGAACAGGACGTGCTGCTGCAGATCGCAGCCGGCAAAAGCAACCGGGAAATCGCGCAGTCCCTGGGCCTTTCGGCCGCGACCGTCGAGACGCACCGGAAGAACATAAAGAAGAAACTCGGAATCCCGACGACCGCGGGCCTGATCCGCTATGCCATCGACAACGGGCTGACTTAGGCCCGGCCGGACGCCTACCCAGTACTGGGTAGGCTTGTGCATTTGGCTTGTTCGGCATCTTGTCCCGGAAAGGCTGACGCCATACCAGTTTTCCCGACGGACCCGCCAGGACAAGGCGGGCCATCGGGAGGAAGACATAATGTCCGGGTTGTTGTCGCTTTCGCGCGCTATCGACGCGATCAATACGTTATTGGGCAAGGCGATTTCGTGGCTGCTGCTGGCAGCCGTGCTGATCAGCGCGATCAATGCAACGACGCGCAAGCTGTTCAGCCTCAGTTCGAACGCCTGGCTGGAAGCGCAGTGGTACCTGTTCTCGGCCGTGTTCCTGATCGCGGCGGGATATACGCTTCTCAACAGCGAACATGTGAAGGTCGATCTGGTCTACAGCCGGCTGCCGCGCCGCGCCCAAATCTGGGTCGAGATCCTGGGCACGATCTTCTTCCTGCTCCCGTTCTGCCTGATCACCATCCATCTCTCCTGGCCGATCGTCGTTGCCAAGTTCGTGAGCGGCGAGGTGTCGAACAACACCGGCGGCCTGCCTCTCTGGCCCGCCTGGGTACTGATCCCGGCCGGTTTCGGCCTCCTCGCGCTCCAGGGCGTGTCGGAGCTGATCAAGCGAATCGCCATTCTGCGGGGAAGCCTCCCCGACCCGGTGGCGAAGGCCGACGCCGAAGCCGCAGCGCTCTGAGCGGGGACCGGAACGATGATTGCCTTCGTCGCGGAAAATCTCGCGCCCATCATGTTCCTGTCGCTGGTGGTCGTGCTGCTGCTGGGATATCCGGTGGCGTTCGCGCTGGCCTTCGTCGGCTTCGGCTTCGGCTTCGTCGGCATCGAGCTGGGCCTCCTGTCGCCGAATCTCTTCGGGGCCGTTCCGGACCGGATTTTCGGGCAGATGTCGAACGAGACGCTGCTGGCCATTCCCTTCTTCACCTTCATGGGCCTGGTGCTCGAGCGAAGCGGCATGGCCGAGGATCTGCTCGACACGATCGGCCAGCTATTCGGTCCGATCCGGGGCGGCCTGGCCTACGCCGTCATCGTCGTCGGCGCGATCCTGGCGGCCACGACCGGCGTGGTCGCCGCCTCGGTCATGGCGATGGGCCTGATCTCGCTGCCCATCATGCTGCGCTACGGTTACGACCGCAGGATCGCATCGGGAGCCATCGCAGCCTCGGGCACGCTGGCGCAGATCGTTCCTCCGAGCCTGGTGCTCATCGTGCTGGCCGACCAGCTCGGCCGCTCGGTAGGCGACATGTACAAGGGCGCGCTGGTCCCCGGCCTTCTGCTGGTCGCGATCTACGCCGGCTACATCCTCCTCATGTCCTTTCTCCAGCCGAAGAGCGTTCCGGCGCTGCCGCCCGAGGCCCGTACGCTGCGCGGCTGGACCCTGGCCTGGAAGGTCGTGACCTCCCTCGTCCCTCCGCTGGTCCTGATCTTTCTCGTTCTGGGCACCATCTTCATCGGACTTGCGACCCCGACCGAAGGCGGCGCGATGGGAGCGGTCGGGGCCCTGGTGCTCGCGATCGCCAACCGCCGCCTGGACCTGCCGACCCTCAAGTCTGCGCTCTATTCGACTGCGAAGTTGTGTTCCTTCGTGATCTTCATCCTGCTGGGCGCGCGCGTCTTTTCGCTGACGTTCTACGGCGTGAACGGCCATGTCTGGGTCGAACACCTGATGACCGCGGTCCCCGGCGGGGAGACGGGCTTCCTGATCGTCGCCAATCTGCTGGTGTTCTTCCTGGCCTTCTTCCTCGACTATTTCGAGCTGGCTTTCATCATCATCCCGCTGCTGGCGCCGGTCGCGGACAGCCTGGGCATCGACCTGATCTGGTTCGGGGTCATCCTGGCGATCAACATGCAGACCTCGTTCATGCATCCGCCCTTCGGCTTCTCCCTCTTCTTCCTGCGGTCGGTCGCGCCGACCCGCGCCTACAAGGACAAGATCACGGGGCAGATCATCGAGCCGGTCCGGTCGGAACAGATCTACATGGGCGCGCTGCCGTTCCTGGGGATCCAGCTGGCGATGGTCGCGCTCGTCATCGCCTTCCCGCAGCTCGTCACCCACTACAAGGCGGGGCAGATCGTGGTGGATCCCGCGACCATCCAGATCAACGTGCCGATGCCCGGCGCCGGCGGCGAGAACCCGTTCGGCACGCCCGCGGCACCGTTCGGCGCCCCCCAGCCGCCCTCCTTCGGCGACCAGCCCCCCGCCTTCGGCGCATCGACGGCCCCGACGTTCGGCGCTCCGCCGCCGAGCTTCGGCGTACCGTCCGACGCAACTCCCCCCAACCCGCAATGAGAATTGACGGTGGCCAGCCCACCGGCAATCGGATCGTTCCCGCAACCGCAGCCGAACGGACCCGGCCCCATGGCCCCGAACGGCCGCAATAATCCAGGCAGAGGAGGAAACATGCCGAACGAATTCAACCGTCGTGGCTTTCTGACCAAGGGCGCGCTCGCCGGCGCGGCCACGGCCGCCGGCGCGACCATCGCCGCCCCGGCCATCGCCCAGGGGCTGCCGACCATCCGCTGGCGCCTCACCTCGGGCTTCCCGAACAATCTCGATACGATCTACGGCGGCGCCGTCGTCATGGCCGAGGCGCTCTCCGCCATCACCGAGGGCAAGTTCCAGATCCAGGTCTTCCAGGCCGGCGAACTGATCCCGGGGCCCCAGGCGATCGACGCGGTCCAGAGCAACACGGTCGAGATCGCCCATACCTGCGGCTACTATTTCACCGGCAAGAACCCGACCTTCGCGATCGGCTCGACCATTCCGTTCGGCCTCAACGGCCGCCAGCAGAACGCCTGGCTCTATCATGGCGGCGGCAACGAACTCTATGACGAGTTCCTGTCCGAGTACGGCATCGTCGCCAAGCCGGGCGGCAGCACCGGCGCGCAGATGGGCGGCTGGTTCCGCAAGGAGATCAACAGCCTTGCCGACCTCAACGGCGTGAAGATGCGCATTGCCGGCGTCGCCGGCGAGGTCATGTCGCGTCTGGGCGTCGTCCCGCAGCAGCTTCCGGGCGGCGACATCTATCCGGCGCTGGAGCGCGGGACGATCGACGCGGCGGAATGGGTCGGGCCTTACGACGACGAACGCCTGGGCTTCCACCAGATCGCGCCCTACTATTACTACCCGGCCTTCTGGGAAGGCGGCCTGACGATCCACTTCTTCATCAACAAAGCCGAGTACGAAGCGCTGCCGGAGCCCTACAAGGCCGCCCTCGACACGGCCTGCAAGGCCGCCAACCTGAACATGCAGGCGCTTTACGACGTGAAGAACACGGCGGCGATCCGCTCGCTCGTCGCCAAGGGCGTACAGCTGCGCCCGCTGCCGCGCGACGTAATGGACGCGGCCTACAAGGCGGCCTTCGAGCTTTACGACGAGTACAGCGCCAACATTCCGGCCTGGGCGAAGATCTACCCGAGCTGGAAGAAGTTCCGCGACGAGTCCTACGAGTGGTTCCGCGTCGCGGAGTACAGCTACGACAGCTACGGCTACGCCGCGCAGGCGGCCGGCCGGTAACGGCTGAAAACCCCTGCCGCCGGACCGTCGGAAACGCTTCCGGCGGTCCGGCAACGGCCCTGTCGCCGGCACGCGGATCGATCGTCGCCGCGGCCGGCCGGGTCCGAACCGGACCTATTTCACGAAGGTCCGCGAAAGCCCGACCGACCGGTCCACGATCAGGACGACCGCGAGCGTCAGCAGTATGAGAAGGACGGACACGCTCGCCACCAGCGGGTCGGCGCGGTTCTCGACATGGTGGAAAAGCTCGACCGGGAGGGTGCTGATCCTGGGCCCGGTGAGGAAGAGCGTTATCACCACCTCGTCGAAGGACACGAGAAAGCAGAGCGCCGTCGCGGCGACGATGCCGGGGCGCATCATCGGCAGTGTCACACGCCGGAACACGGTGAACGGCGTCCCCCCGAGCGTCGCCGCCGCCTCCTCGCACGCCAGATCCATGTTGCTCAAGGAAACGGCAAGGATCCGCAGCGCATAGGGCAGCGTCACGACCAGATGGGCCGCGACCAGGCCCTGCATGGTCGCGAGAAGCCCCGCCGACGCGAAGACGATGAGGATCGCAAGGCCGAGGACGATGGTCGGGAGGAGGAGCGGCGCCGTGAACAGGTTGAAGAGAAACTCGGACCCACGGACCCGCAGGCGCACGATCGCGTAGGCCGCCGGGATCGCGATCGCGAGCGACAGCGCCGTCACCACCACGCCGAGCAGCAGGCTGGTCCCGAAGGCCGCGAGCATCCTATCGTGCCCGAGCAGGTTTTCGTACCAGCGCAGCGACCATGAGTCCGGCGGAAAGGAGAGCACCTCGTCGCCGCTGAACGAGACCGGAAATACCAGGAGCACGGGGGCCAGCAGGAACAGGAAAAGCACGGCCACCAGGATGCGCATGGGCAGCGATGCCCGGCTCTCTTCCATCCTCGCCTCCTATTCCACCGCCTTCAGCACACGCGAATAGGCCGCCAGCGCCGCCCCGAAGATCAGCAGGACGAGCATCGAGAGCGTCGCCGCCAGGGGCCAATTCAGGGTCACGATCGCTTGGTCGTAGATTTCCGTCGCCAGCAGGAAGACGCGTCCGCCGCCCATGAGACGCGGCGTAATGAAGGACGAAATGGCCAGGACGAAGCACAGCAGGCAGCCGAGCGCGATCCCGGGCAGGGTCAACGGCAGCACGACGCGGCGGAAGGTGACGAAGGGCGTAGCCCCGAGCGTCCGCGCCGCCTCCTCGACCCTCGGGTCGAGACGCCCGAAGCCGGCTAGCAGCGAGAGGATCATGTAGGGCATCAGGATCTCGGTCAGGCCGATCACCACGCCCGTCGTGTTGAACATCAGCCGCGGCGGCACGAAACCGAGCGCAGCGATCGCCTGCGCCACCGGCCCGGAGTCCGAGAGGATCGCGATCCAGCCATAGGTCCTGACGACGGCGGAGGTGAGCAGCGGCGAAATGACGAGGACCGTCAGGAAGCTGCGCCAACGTCCGGTCGTCCGGTGGAGATAGAGCGCGATCGGATAGGAAAGGACCAGCGTCAGCAGCGTGATGAAGAGATTGATTCCGATCGAGTTGACGATCAGCTCGACATAGAAGGGGTCGCGGAGCAGCCCGATCCAGTTCTCGAAGGTGAACGCGTCCCCAATCCCGCCGCCGGGCAGGGCCTCGTTAAAGGACATGCGCGCGAGATTGAGGACCGGGGCCAGGAAGGCGACGGCATTCACGAGGGCGATCGGGAGCAGCAGCGCGACGGCAAGCCCGGCCCGCCTCCCGCCGGGGCGCGTCCTGCCGGGCGCGGAAAGCGCCGCGGCGGTCATCGCGCCTGCTCCTTCGGAAAGACCAGCGTGTCCTCGATTCGCCAGTTCAGGCATGCCGGCGTGCCCGGCTCCGGCAGGTCGGGGCGGCCGGTGGTCGGCTGCTCGACCAGCAGCTCATCTTCGCCGACGGCGATATGGAACTGCACGACGTCGCCGACGAAGGTGGTCCTGACCAGCCGCCCGAGCACGGCGTTCGTTCCGTCCTGGTGAACACGCCCCGTTCCGTTCCATTCGATCCTGATGCGGTGGGGCCGCACCATCACGTCGACCTCGCCCGCCGCGATCTCCGGCGATCCCAGGATCCGCTGTCCCCGGACCGCGATCGCGCCGTCGCCGGTCCGGCTTCCGGAAAGCCGGTTGATGCGGCCGACGAAGGACGCCACGAACTGGTTCGCCGGACGCTCATAGATCTCGAACGGCGAACCCACCTGCTCGACCCGCCCGCCCCGCATGACGACGATCCTGTCGCACATGCTGAGCGCTTCGACCTGGTCGTGGGTGACGAAGACGGTCGTGATCCCCAGTTCCTGCTGGATTTGCCGGATCTGGCCGCGCATCTCGTCCCTGAGCTTCGCATCGAGGTTGGACAGCGGCTCGTCCAGCAGCAGGATCGAGGGTTCGATGACCAGGGCCCTCGCCAGCGCCACGCGCTGCTGCTGCCCGCCCGAAAGCTCGCGCGGGCGACGCCCGGCAAGGTGGCCGAGCCGCACCATGGCGAGGGCTCGCCCGACCCGCTGCCGGATCTCGTCCCGCGGCAGCTTCCGGGTTTCCAGGCCGAAGGCGACGTTACGCTCCACGGTCATGTGCGGGAACAGGGCATAGCTCTGGAAGACCAGCCCCATGTCCCGTTGGTGGACGGGCAGGACCGTCACGTCCCTGCCCCCGACCAGGATCCGGCCCGCCGTGGGCGTCGCCAGTCCGGCGATCATCCGGAGCGTCGTCGTCTTGCCGCACCCGGAGGGGCCGAGGAACGCGACCAGCTCGCCCTTGCCGACCAGCAGGTTCAAGGACCGGACCGCCTCGAAGTCCCCGTAGCGCTTGGTGACGCCCTCGAGCTGAAGGAAGCCGTCTTCCGTGGTCTGCCCCATGGTCCCCAGGCCCCGTCCGGTTCAGCGGCTCAGCGGGATGACCCGCCGCCTCCACTGCTCGGTGACGGCATCGCGGATCTTGGCGACCTCGATCCAGTCGATGTCGATCATCCGGTCCATCGAGCCGGCGGCCGTACGGTCCGCGACGGCGCTCGGCACCTCCGCCTTCGAATTGGTCGGGGCATAGAACATCGCCTCGGTGAAGGCGCGCTGGGCTTCGGGACTCAAGGCATAGTCGATGAATCGCTTCGCGGCCTCGGAGGACGGGGCATTCTTCACCAGATTGATCGTGTTGATCTGGAAGCCGCTGCCCTCCTTGGGCAGAACCACCCCAAGCCGGCCGCCGGATTCCTCCGAATAGACCTGCGCCCGGGCGTTCCAGCCGATCGCCATGGCCAGTTGACCGCTCACCACGGGGGCGTAGACGTCGGGATGGGGATCCCAGGTCTGCACCAGCGGCGCCAGTTCCGCGAGCTTCTCGATACCGGCATCGACGCTCTGGAGATAGTCCTCGCCCCCCTCCATGTGGTTCAGGATGATGGTGAACGTGATCCCCTGGATGTCCGGCACGGCGGGGATAGCGATCTTTCCGGCATATTGCTCGTTCCAGAGCGCCGTCCACGAGTCCGGCGCCTCGGGCACCTGCTCGGTGTTGTGGAGAAGGACCAGGTTGTCGAACGTGACGCCCACGCCGGCAACGCCTTCGTGCCGGGCCGCCGGATAGAGGTCGGCCACATGGGAGGATACGCTTTCGTCCACGGGATCGAGCAGCCCCTCGTCGCTGGCGGCCTTCGCGACCGACACGTCCATGATCACGACGTCGACCTGCGGACTGGCCTTCTGGGCCCGCAGCGTCCCCAGCATCTGGGCGGAGTTGGCCATCCCGTAGAACTCCACCGTGATGTCGGGATTCGCCTCCATGAAGGGGTCGATCACCGCCTTCGTGTAGTGATCCTGGAAGATCCCGCTGTATGCGGCGACCGTGACGGTCTCGGCACCGGCCGTCGACGCCTGCCAGGCAGCGAGACCTGCAACCCCGGCCAGCATGTTGCGCAGTAGACCCATCGTGCTTCTCCCTGTTCGGACCTTCGGCGTTCGTTCGGTGTCACGCAGTTTGTCGGAGCGCTTCCTCGATGATCTTCGTGGCGCCGCTGATGTCCGGCAGCCGTTCGCCCTTGCGGAGCCGTTCCAGCAGCCGGACCTCGTTGTCCTGCATGGCGATCGCGCGTTCGGCGACGGCCTTCGCCCGGTCGGGCGGGACGACCAGCACCCCGCTTTCGTCGGCGAAGACCGCATCACCCGGGTTCACGACCTGGCCGCCGACGGTAACGGGCACGTTGATGGCCCCGTCGAGCCCCAGGATCTTCGTGGTGATCGGCGACGGGCCCCGGCACCACATCGGCAATCCGAGCTTGCGGATCTCGGAAAAGTCGGTGGCCGGGCCGTCCACCGCCGCGCCCGCAATCCCGGCGAGCATCATGGCGTGGGTGACGACGCCGCCCCAGCACGCATGCCGGTTGTCGCCGCAGCGCTCGACGACGACGAAGTCGCCCGGCCTCACCAATTTCGTCAGGTAGTGCAGCGCGGTGGAATCGGCATGGGGCAGCCGGATGGTGACGGCGGTGCCGGCGATCCTTTTTTCCGGAAGCACGGCCCGGATCTCCCGATCGACGAATCCGGCGTGGAGAAAATGCCCGACCGTCGCGGTCTCCACCTTCTCCATCAGGGCGATGACGGCGGGATCGATCTGATCCGGCATGTCACGGACTTCGAACATTCTGGGTCACCGCTCCTCAAAGGACATGATGGTTCGCCACGGGCACGTCGGCCCGAACCTTGCGGAGATAGCCGAAGTCGAGGCGCGCGCTCGTCGTGCCGACGCCGTCGGAACACTGCGCGATCACATGCCCCCAGGGATCGACGACCATGGAATGCCCCCAGCACCACTTGCGGCCGTCCGCATGCGACAGCGTCTGGCCGACGGCGACGAAATAGGTCTGGGTTTCGATCGCGCGCGCGCGGGCCAGCACCTCCCAGTGATCCTTGCCGGTCATCAACGTGAAGGCTGCCGGGAGGACGATGACCTCCGCCCCCTTGTCGCGCAGCTTCCGGAACAGTTCGGGAAAGCGGATGTCGTAGCAGATCGCGCAGCCGACGGTCACCTCGCCGACCTTGTAGGTGACGATGTCCTCGCCGCGATTGATGGTGTCGGATTCCCGGTAGGCCGTCCCTCCGGGAGCGTCGACGTCGAAGAGATGGATCTTGCGGTAGCGGGCGATCTCGGCGCCGTCGGGGCCGAAGACGACGCTCGTGTTGTAATGCGAGTTTCGGCTCTTCTCCACGAGGCTGCCGGCATGGATCGTCACGCCATGCCTCGCCGCCAGCGACTGCATGAGGTGGTAGGCCTCCCCTTGGGGAAATTCTTCGCCGCTTCCGTGAATGTTTTCCCGCCCCTCGCCCAGAAAGGCAAAATATTCCGGAAGAACGACAAGATCGGGGGAGTCCTCCGCCACGACATCGCTTACCATCTGCGCCGCATCGGCAAGGTTCTTTTTCTTGTCGTCGCGGGAATTCATCTGAACAAGACTGACTTTCACGCCACGCCCTCCTTCTTTCCCGAGGACAGTGTCGCTTTCAGAAATCCCGGTCCGCAAACGGGAAATCCTGGTCGTTCGCCATAAGATTCTCTTTTGCCTCGTCCTCCAGAAATTTCCTCGAAACTTCGGCCGCCATCTCCGCAATGATCGGCGGCATTACGTTGTCGGGATGGTCGGCGTAGACCGCATGGAAGGCGAGCGGCGGGAACTCCAGGTCGACGTCCAGCACCTCCAGCTTCCCGGCAGCGAGGTGCTCCTTGAGGATCGCCCTGGGCAGCAAGGCGATGCCCAGCCCGTCGGCGGCAAGCCGCATGATCGTCGCCAACGAGTTCGAATTCGATATCGGGGGGATCCCCAGGCCGGCCGATACGAAGGTCTGGACCAGCCTCTGGTGCGGCACGCTGTTCTTGGAAAAGGCGAGAAGGCTGTATCCGGAAAGATCGGCAAGGGAGAACCTCCTCCCGCCCAGGCCGAATTTCGGGCTGGCCACCCAGATGCATTCGTATTCGCCGAGTTCCACGTTGATCAGGCCCTCGGCCATCACCGGCCCCATGATCATCGCGAGGTCCACCCGCCTTTCGATGATCTCGCGCGCCATGTTCAGGCTCGTGTCGACATTCAGGTCGATCGAGATGCCGGGATATTTCTCGCGGACGCGTTCGAACAGGCGCGGCAGGAAGGAATGGACGATCGAATCTATGGTGCCGATCGAGACCGAACCGCGAATGGAGGCGGGATCGGCAACGGCATCCCGGAATTCGGTCGCAGCCTTCACCACCGCCTCGGCCTTGGGAATCGCCGCCTGCCCCGCCGGGGTTAGGACACAGCCCCGCATCTCCCGGACGAAGAGCTTGACCCCCAGTTCGGCCTCCAGTGTAGCGATGCGGTTCGAGATGGAGGCCTGGGTCGTATTGAGCTTCTCGGCGGCTGCGCTGAAACTCCCCAGCCGCGCCACCCAGAGAAACGTCTCAATAAAGCGAAGATTCATCTTCGGAACGACCCGGCATCCCGAAAATCACAGAATAACATCTCCGTAACAACGAACCGACCGACGACGGTCATGTCGATCGATTTATCCTTCAGCACAAGCCTTTCAAATTTTCTATTTCTATAGATCGACCTGATCAAATGCCCTCTCTTCCGGATTCTTTCCTCCTGCACCAGCATACGAAATGAGAATATTTTTTCCTTCGATGCGTCAAGAGATCATGCCGCCGCGGCCTCGGCCGGAGATGCGGCCGGATCGCCTTCCCGGGCCAGCAGGGCGACGAGAACCAGGACGGTCGCCCAGGCATAAAGCGATCCCACGGTCACGATCGCCCAGGGCGACGCCGTGAGCAGGCGCAGGACCGTCCAGACCGGGACGGTCAGCATCACGGCGGCGAGACACATCGGGGCCGACCGCCTGTTCCTGAGGATCACCGGCATGAGGAAGAGCGTGTAGTGGACCCAGGCGAGCGGCGATGCCAGCAGGGCTGCGACGAGGGCAAGTTCGCTTGCCGGCACGGCGGGAGGCCTGCGGCGCCACGCCCAGACCGCCACGCCGGCGAGCAGAAGCAGCCCGAGGACGCTGCCGAGCCAGGGACGCTCCATTCTCGCCGTCAGGCCGATCATCGAGACGTTCGTGAGAAAGGCCGCCCGTCCGCTGTCCGACAGGACCAGCTCGATCCACCTTGCATAAAGCTCCGCGCCGTAGATCGGCATCGGGAGAAGGCTGATCAGCGCGGCCGCGGCGAAGCTGCCGACCGCGGTCCGCCCGTGGCCGGCCAGAAAAAGGACCGCGGGCCACACCAGGAAGTTCGGCTTGAAGGCGATGACCAGCCCGATGAGAAGGCTTGCCGTCCGCCAGCGCCCGCGTTCCAGGCTAAGCCAGGCGATCGCCGCCATCAGCACCAGGGGCAGGTATATCTGGCCAAGGACGAGCGTGTCCCAGAAGCCGGCCAGGGCGAAGGCCCAGGCGGTCAGCAGGAGCTTCTCCGACCTGCCGTAGCGGCGAACCAGCAGGGCAACGGTCGCCGCGTAGCAGAGCAGGGAAACGGCCCACCAGATCCGGAAGCCCGTGTGCGGATCGACGATATCGAAAAGCTGGAAGACCAGGACGGAAATCGGCGGATTCAGGTTGGGATTGAAGCTCTCGAAGCCCGGCAGGACGACGTGGAAGGTCAAGGGATGGATCCCGTAGGCGTCCTGCGACTGGGCCGCCGCCCGACCGGACGCCACGAAGGAGCCGAAATCCAGTAGCGCGTCCCCCGGCAGGGCGGCCCAAAGCCCGCGGAAGCCGATCAGAATGAAGGCGGCGGTGGCGGTTGCCCGGGCCATCGCGCGAACCCTCGGATTTCCGTTCCCGGCCTGCATTTCCCCTCCCTCACGCCGAGACGCGGACAATGACGAAATCGCCGCCGCAGGCGGCAAGGATCGTCCGGGGAATCTCCGGCCACCCCTCGCAATCGCGGCCGTAAAGGACGACGAAGACCTGCGGCCGGCCCGGGCTGGCCGCAACCGCGGCCACCATCTTGACCAGCTTCGCCAGGTCGCCCTCTCTCCGTACCCGGAAGATGGGGTTCAGCTGAACCGCCCGGAGCGCTTCGGCCGCTGGGTCGAAGACCAGCGGGTTCTGGCCGGCTCTGGCGAAGATGCTGGGCACCACGACGTTCCGCCGCAGGGTCGCGTATGACGCGAGATGCTCGTGCGGCGGGTGGACGGTCCTGGTGCTCACCCAGCCGGCGGCGTGCTGGAAGCGATAGAAGGACGCCGGGATCAGGATGCTGCCTTCCGGCAGGACGTCGAAGGCTTCGATGATCGCCGCCTGGTAGGGGGCCTGGGCCGTCCATTGCTGCGCGATCGCACCGGTCCGGACCCCGAGCAGGCCGAAGACGACGAGGACGGACGCCACGAGCCCCCGTCGGCTCGGACGGGGCGGCCGAAGGCCGGCCAGGAGAAGCAGGACGACGGCGACCGCAACCCGCGCATCGAGGAAATAGGAGCCGAGCGCCGTATAGGGCAGCACCATGGCCAGCAGGAGGAACGTTCCGGCAATCGCCAGAAGCCGACCTTCGACGACCAGATGGCGGCCGGCGATGGCCAATCCCAGGATGGCCGCGACGGCGCCCAGAAGGATGACGTCCATGACCGCATCGCCCGAGGAGAGAAGGCGCGTGAACGGCGACAGCTTGTGAAAGACCGAAAAGTCGAAATGGACGCGGAGCGGCAGGCTACCCGTCGGGCTGACCGCGAAGTGGACCAGGGCGGGCGGAACGAAGGGCAGCGCGGAGGCGCCCAGGCGAAGATAGCGATGCTCCCCGCCCTCCATCGCGGTGACGCGCACCCTCCGTACCTCCAGGAGGGCGACGGCGATCGCGTAGAGCCCGAACGCCACCAGATGGGCAAGGAAGATCAGGCCCGCGAATATCGCCCCGACGGCAACCCGGATGGCGGGCGATCGCCGGTCGAGCAGGAGCCACGCGCCCACCCCGCACAGGAGTAGGCCCAGGCCCAGCATGTAGTTGACGAAGCCCCACAGCATCATCTCGTTGTAGAGAAAGACGGAGGAAAGCAGGGGCCAGATCCCGAACCGCCCGGTCGCGACGAAATTCAGGATATAGCTGCCGCCGATGATCGTGGCGGCGATGATCGCGAGCGTGATCCGCCCCGCCGCCCCGATGCCCACGACCCGATCCAGCCCGACCGTGATCAGGTCGGAAAGCGAGTTCGGGACGAGATAGCTCGAGAACGAGAAATAGCGGTCGAAGACTGGGAAGTCGTCGAGCCGCGCCAGGATATAGGCGCGCGAAAGATGGTTCGGGTAATCGAAGATGGGCGGCGTTTCGGTCAGCCAGAGCGGAACCAGGGAGAGGACGATGCTGGCGACACAGGCTAGGTGGAAAAGGGCAGGACGCGTTTCCGCATGCCGCCAGTCCCGGGCAGGAACTGCTGCGGAGGGGCGGCACGCCGTCAAATCCGGAGACGGCCCATCGTCAACGGGGCACGTCATGGACGTGGCTGCATGAAACCTCCGGGCAGCGCAGGGGCGTCGCCATCGAACCCGCGCGCAACGCAAGCAACGGTTGGCGCACCGGGAGGTTCTACCGCGCAAGGCACGCCCGCCGGCAGGGCCTTGTCCGGCATCGATCGAGCCTTTCCATCGGCGTCCGGTCCCGCCCGTGACGCATCTCCGGCGAATCGATCGGCCCGCCGGCCATGGGTCAGATTTCCAGAACGAGCGCGCGGTGATCCGACACCTCGGGTTCGGCCGCAACCGTGAAGCTCACGACCTCGACGGCATCGTTGACGAGCATGTAGTCGGCGAATTTCCCCGGCTTCCGGTAGTAGGAGGTGCGGGTGCCTTCGAAGCCGCGCGTGGTCACGAGATCCGTCAGCCCGATCCCGGCAAGCACCCTGAACGTCTCGCTGTCGGGTTCGACGTTGAAGTCGCCGCACACCACCAGCGGGGTCCCGGGCAGGGCGACCCTGGCCGCCATCTCCGCCAGGCGGCGCGCCTGGGCCAGGCGTTCGGGCGTGTCCCGCTTCCCGTTCGGGTCGCGCAGCCCGTGCATATGGGCGATGGCGACGGCCCGGTCCCGCGCATAATCGTAGACCCGGATCGCATGGGCGTTGCGCGATCTGGGGTGATCTCCATAGCCATGCGGGGAGAAGGCCTTGTGAACGAAGTCCTGGGCCTGCGCGATGACCGGAAAGGAGTTCCGGACGAAGGTCGCAAGTCCCCACTGGGAGGCCACAGGCTCGTCCCCGTCCCACAGAACGCCCTGCGCCGCCGGGCAGAACATCGCCCGATGCCCGGGCAGCGCTTCCGAAACGTCGCGGAAGAGGTTCGCCCGCTGGGGCAGGACATGGTCGCCGTCCCGATAGGTGAGCCAATCCCGGGTCGTCGCGGGACTGTGGATCACCTCCTGAAGGCAAAGGACGTCAGGCGAGACCGCCTGGAGGTACGGGATCAACAGCCCATGCAGTTTGCCGCCCCAGGCGTTGAGACACATTATCTTCAAAGACCGCCTCCCGATCCGCGGATCCACCCGGTTCGCCGGAACGAACCTCGCGCCTATCCTCGTCGATCCGGATCCGGTTCGTCCATGACGCCGACCTCCGGAACGGGAGACGGTTGCCGGGTCGAACCCTCGCTCTGGAAGACCCTGCCCCTCGCCCAGGCGCGGGACGCGCACGAGATCCTTGAGAAAAACGAGAATATCGGCAAGGTCGTCCTGGTCCCGGACGTCACCGGCCAAGACTGATAGCGGATGCCCCCCATGCTGAAACTGTTCTACGCCCCGACCTCGCCCTATGCCCGCAAGGTCATGGCCTGCGCCCACGAGCTGGGCATCGCCGACCGAATCGAAACGATCGTCAGCGCAGGGAATCCGCTGCGACGCGACGAGAGCGTCGCCGAACGCAACCCGCTCGGCAAGATACCGACGATGGTGACCGAGGACGGGACGGCCCTCTTCGACAGCCCCGTCATCTGCGAATATCTCGACTCGACGGCTCCGCAGCCGCGCCTGTTCCCGCGCGAGGGCGAAGCCCGCTGGACGGCCTTGACCCAGCAGGCCGCCGCCGACGGGCTGCTCGACGCCGCCCTGATGATCCGCCACGAGGACACGCTCCGCCCGGAGGACCGCCAGTGGCAGGACTGGCGGGAGGCACAGATGATCAAGATCCGCGCCACGCTCGGCTGGCTGGAATCGTCGGTCACGGCGGGGCAGGAAGTCACGATCGGCACCATCGCCGCCGGCTGCGCGCTCGGATATCTCGACTTCCGGTTCGCCGGGTTCGACTGGCGCCGGGACCATCCGCGGCTCGGCGAATGGTTCGGGCATTTTGGCGAACGCCCCTCGATGCGCGCGACGGCCCCCTTCGTCGCGGCCTGAGACATGAGCATTGCCGGCACGGGCTGCCGATCGGCCGCCCGTGCCGGCGCAAACCCTGGTCGGAAGAGACCGATTCCATGTGCTGTGACTGGAAGAACGCCGAGCGTTTCTGCCGCTGCCGGATGGCGGTCCTGCGGGCGTATCACGGCCTACTCGAACGCGGCGAACCCGTCACCACCGCCCGGCAGGCCGCAACGATGGTCTTCCGCTGGCATCACCCGGACATCGAGGCTCCGGAGCGGGACCACATCGTCAGCAGCTGGCTCGATCGCGGGCGGCTCCACTAGGACCCGTCACGGCCGGGCCGCGACGGGGACGGAACGGGATCACCTGCCCCGTCTCGGGCAACCGGCCGGCGCCGGCCCCTGAAAGCGGTCCCCCTTCCTCTCCCGAATGCCTGCCCCGCCCGATCGGCAGGTCGGCAAGCTGGTCGGGCGTCATCCGCCGCAGCGCCGGATGGGACAGGGGATCCGTTTCCCATGCCAGATCGCCGGGATCGGCATGGCCGGCGAAGCGCCGAAGGGCGGCAAGCCGGCCGAAGAGCGGGAAAAGCTTCATCATGCCTGCATGAATTGGGCACCGGGCGCTCCGGGAAAATGGCGTTTTCCTGCGCAAGCATATAGAAATCCTATATGCGTCACCTGAACCGCTTCCACCTGAACGGCCTGCGGGCCCTGGAAGCCGCCGGACGCCTGGGAAGCCTGCGCGCCGCGGCCGAGGAGTTGGGCGTCACCGTCGGCGCCGTGAGCCAGCAGGTGCAGAAGGCTGAGGAGCAGTTCGGCCGCCCGGTGTTCGAGCGGCACGCGAAGGGCCTGCGGCCGACGCCGTTCGGCCAGGAAGTCCTCAAATGCCTGAGCGCGGGCTTCGCCGAGATTTCGGCCGGGCTGGAGCTTGCCGGACGCCGGCGCGACGACGTGCTGACGGTTTCCGTCGCCCCGGTCCTCGCCAGCAAATGGCTGGTCTGGCGCCTTCAGCGCTTCCGCGAGCGGCATCCCGACATCCGCATCCGCATCGACGCGGATGTGGCTCTCGTGGATCCGAATGTCTCGGACGTGGATGTCTGCATCCGGGTCGGCCGGGGCGACTGGCCGAACGTGAGGGCGGAAAGGCTGCTCGAACAGCTTGTCTTCCCCGTCTGCAGCCCGGCCTTGGCCGAAAGGCTCCGGCACCCGCGCGACCTTGCCCGGGTTCCGATCATCCGGGAGCCGACACCGATGTTCGGCTGGGACGCTTGGCTCGGCCCCAACGGGCTCGACGAAGGGATCCTCGGCGACGGGCCGGTCTTCTCCGACGCCTCCCTGTGCCTCGATGCCGCCATCGCGGGCCAGGGCGTCTTCCTGGGCTGGGAGACATTGGCAGCGGACGCCATCGCCATGGGGCGCCTGGTGGCGCCCTTTCCGGACCGCTATGCGACCGGGATCGCCTACTGGTTCGTGACCGCCCGGTCCGCGCCGACGACGCGCGCCGCGGAAGCCTTCCGCGACTGGCTGAAGGCCGAACTCTCGGTCAGGGTCGCGTGACGACGCCCTAGGACGGGGAAAGGTGCGGGGGCGGCTTCCGCTCGAGGCCGCCCCCGCATCGTTGCCGGATCTGACGGCGCAGGCGGGCGGAAACCGCTCCGCCGGCGGCTCAGGCGAAGTAGCGGACCCTGATCGCGTCGATGGCGACGGCGATGAAGATCATGAAACCGCCGATCATGCCGACATAGAAGGAAGGGACGGAAATGATGGCCAGGCCGACCTGGATGACCGTCAGCAGCATGACGCCGCCCAGGACCCCCAGAATGGTTCCGCGCCCGCCGAAGACGCTGACGCCGCCGATGATCGGCGCAGCGATCGCGTAGAGCAGGTAGCTGGAGCCCTGGTTGGAGGTGATCGCCATCTGCCAGGACGCCAGCAGGAAGCCGCCGACACCGGCGAGGAAGCCGGAGATCGTATAGGTGATGATCTTGACGCGGTCGACGGGAACGCCGGCCGAGTTGGCGGCCGCGGCGTTGCCGCCGACCGCATAGATGGAGCGGCCGAAAACGGTCCGCTTGAGCATGAATCCGACAACGATCAGCGCGGCGACGTAGACCAGCGGCATCACCGGCCAGCCGCCGATGGTCGCCTGGCCGATCCAGACGTAGCCGTCCGACATGTTGGTCAGCGTCTTGCCCTGGGTCACGGCCAAGAGGGCGCCCTGCAGAATGATCATCATCGCCAGGGTCTCGATCAGCGACACCATCCGCAGCTTGGTGATGCAGACGCCGTTGAAGAAGCCGATGAAGGTGGCCGCGGCTACTCCGAGCAGCATGGCGATCCCCCAGGGCAGACCGAGATCGGAATAGGCGAGAACACCTACGGCCGAAGAGAAGCCCAGATTGGCCGGAATGGACAGATCGATCTCGGCGACCAGCAACGGCAGCGCGACGGCCAGCCCGAGCATGCCCAGCACGGTTGCCTGAACCATGATGTTCTGAAGGTTCATCACCGTGAGGAAGAAGTCGTTGAAGAGCCCGAAGCCGAGCACCAGCGCGACCAGCCAGATCCACACGACGTTGTGCAGCACCCAGCCGATGTAGCGGTGGAAACGGAAGGTTTCAGCGGGTCCCGAAGAAGGCTGGGCGCTCATCGTTGCGTTCGTCATGTCTCGTTCCTGCTCAATAGCGCGTCAGGCCTGCACCAGGCTGCGCAGCCGCTCGTTCGTGATCTGGTCGCCGGACAGGGTCATGACGATGCGGCCGCCGCGGAATACGCAGGCACGGTCGACGCTGCGGACCAGTTCGTCGGTGTCCGTCGAAACGATGATGACCGACACGCCCGTGCGGCTGAGTTCGTCTATGATCCGGAGAACTTCCTGCTTGACCCCGATGTCGATGCCCCGGGTCGGTTCGTCGAGGATCAGCAGTTCGGGTTTGGTGGCGAGCACGCGGCCCAGGCAGACCTTCTGCTGGTTGCCGCCGCTCAGCGTATCCACGGCGACCGACGGGTCGGGGGCCTTGACGCCCATCTGGTCGAAATAGAAGCGGCTGATCTCGGCCTCGGCCGAGCGGTCGATCACGCCCAGGCGCGCGCGCTGGGCCATGGAGGACAGCGAGATATTCTCCGCGATCGACAGCTGGCCGACGACCCCGTCCCTGCGCCGGTCGTCCGAGAGATAGGCGATCTTGAGGCCGAAGGCTTCGCGCGGCGTGCGGGGAAGCGGCACGGGCGCGCGGCCGCCGAGTGCGATCGTGCCGCTGCTCGCCGGATGCAGGCCGAACAGCGTCCGCGCCAGTTCCTTGGCACCGGCCCCGGGCAGCCCGGTGAACCCGACGATCTCGCCCGGCATGATTTCGAAGGCGGCGACGTCCACGTCCTTCGCGCGAATGTTGCGGAGCGAAACGCCGCGCAGCATTTCGCCGTGCTCGGGGCGCTGCCGCTGAAAAAGCGCCAGCCCGCGGCCCAGCACCAGCTCGGTCAGCTGGCCGGAGGTCAGGGACGAAACCGTCTCGGCCCCGCCCACGAGACGTCCGTCACGCAGGACCGATACGGCGTCGCAGATCTCGAGAATCTCGTCGTTGTAGTGAGAGATGAAGATGAAGGTGACCCCTTGCGCCTTCAGCCGCCGCATGAAGTCGAACAGCTGCTGCCGGTCGGGAACGGTGAGCGCCGCCGTCGGCTCGTCCAGAATGATGAGCCGCCCCCCGGAGAACATGGCCCGGAGGATGTTCAGCTTGCGCCGGGCCACCGCGTTCAGACGCCCCGCCAGCGCGTCGGGATCGATCCCCGACCCTTCCAGCATGCGGGCGGCCTCCTGCTTCAGCACGCGCCAGTTCACGATCCCGCGACGTCCGGGCCAGATGCCCAAAAAGAGGTTCTCGGCCGCGGTGATGTGATCCACGATCATCGGTTCCTGGGTGACCAGGAACACGCCGGCTTCCTCCATGGCGCGGACCGTCGGGTTCGGGATCTCCCGGCCGTTCAGGAAGATCCTCCCCGAGGTCGGGGTGCGTTGGCCGGAGATGAGCCCGACGAGCGTGCTTTTTCCCGCCCCGTTCTCGCCCAGCAGGCCATGAACCGTTCCACGTCTGACGACCAGGTTCACCGCCTGCAGGGCCGTCAGCGGTCCATAGCTCTTGCCGAGGTTCTCGGTGCGAAGCACCACCTCGTCGTCGGCGAGGGAAGACGTGTGCAAGACCATCAGGAGAATCCTCGTTGCCTCGGGTGTCCGGGCAACATGCCGTAATACGACTGAACGAAGCGGCCGCGCTTCCGCCGTGGCTTTCTTGCCACGAGCGGAAGCGCTGCCTCAACTCCGGGGATCAGCTGTACTCGATTCCCCATTCGTTCACGGCGATCGAACCCCAGTGCCGTTTATCCCCGGCATTCTCCGGGTTGATGACGAACGGCGGGATGACCATGGTCGGACCGGTCTTTCCTTCGACGATCTCCGCCTTTTCCCAGAAATACCGGTCATTCGCATAGGTCCCGAGCGGAACCGCCTCGCCCTTCAGGGAGTGCTCGGCAAGTAGTTCTACTGCGATTTCGCCATAGGCGATCGGATCCTGCGACACGCAGGCGTCCATGTAGCCTTCCTGGAGCCAGTTGAGCGCGGCGGGCTCGCCATCGATGGTGACGAAGATGACATGTCCCTCCTCGCCGACCTTCTTCCAACGCCCCCTCTGCTGCAGCGCCGTGGCGATGCCGCGTGCCGGGGAATCGCTGGGGGCGTGGACCGCATCCAGATCCGGATGCTCGGAGAGCGTCGACAGCGTGACCGAGAGCATCTGGTCCAGCAGGCCTTCGGTCGGACGGTCGATATAGGTGATGTCCGGATATTTCGACAGCTCCGCCTCAAGCCCCTCCTTGCGCAGGCGCCAGGCGACGCTGGCCAGGGCGCCGTAGCAGTTCAGCACCTTGCCGCGCGGACTGCCGTAGCGCTCGGTCAACCGGGCAACGATCTCCTGGCCGGCCATCACGCCGCCCAGATAGTTGTCGAAGCTGATCGTGATGGCCACGTCGCCGCCATCGGCCGGCGTGTCGATGATGGCGACCGGAATGTTCTGCCGGTTGTAACGGCGGATGGCGCTGACGATCGCCTGGCTGTCGATCGGATCCGACACGATCGCCGAAGGCTGCGACAACATCAGGCTCTGCCACTGCTCGAGCTGGCGGGTGTTGTCGAAGTTCGCGTTGGTCGCCTGGAAGGTCCAGGATCGGCCCTCCACGGCGCGCTGAACCGCCGCCTGCTCGATGACGAAGAAGTAGTAGTCGAGGCTCTTGTTGCTGAACGGGATGAACGTCCGTTCCTGCGCCAGGAGCGGTCGGCCGGCCAACATGCCCAGCCCGAGAGCGGCGCCGCCGGCAAGCACGCCGCGACGAGTGAAGGAACTACCAATGGTCATCTTTTCCTCCCAAATTCTATGTTGATAGTATAACTACGCGCCAGCACGACATGTCAATAGTGCCACTACGAACCCGGAAAAAGCAGACCGGTTTGCAGTATCAAGACTATGTCGCGAAAGCGAGCGACACCAATCGGCAAGATTTTTCTTGCCGGTGACTTACGGAAACCGTGACGAAGCGGTGCAGCGCCGGAAATCCGGGCCGCCGCCGCAGATCCTCAGCGCATCTCCACGTAGGAACTCCCGTCGAAGCAACCCACGACCATTCCGGAGGATTCCCGGGTGAACAGCCCGTTCTCGACAACGCCCGGGATGCGGTTCAATTCCACCTCCAGCACCTCGGGCTCGGGGATCACGCCGCACTTGCAGTCGAGGATGAAGTTGCCGCTATCGGTTACGACCGGCTGGTCGTCCCGCATGCGGCGGACGATCGTCGCACCCGAGACGCCGTTTTCTTCCAGCACCCGGGCGACCATGCGCTCGGTCTGCTTCCAGGCGAACTGGACGACCTCGACGGGCAGGGGGAAGGCTCCCAGCCGATCGACAATCTTGGTTTCGTCGCAGATCGTGATCATCCGCTTCGACGCATGGGCGATGATCTTCTCCCAGAGCAGGCAGGCGCCACCGCCCTTGATCATGCGGAAGCTGCGGTCAATCTCGTCGGGCCCGTCGATGGTCAGGTCGAGTTCGCCGATCTCGTTCGGGTCCGTGATCCTGATCCCGACTTCGCGTGCCACGTCGATGGTCGAGCGGGACGTGGTGGTGCAGGTCAGCCGCAATCCCGCGGCCACATGCTTGCCAAGCTCGCGCACGAAGAAATGGGAGGTCGTGCCCGAACCCAGGCCAAGCTTCATGCCGTCACGTACGAATTCCTCGATTACCCGGCGACCGGCTACTTTCTTCGCTTCATCTTGTTGTGCGGACATGACGTTCTCCTTGAATGGCTTCCGATCTGCCGCAAGGCGGCTTCAGTTCTGCAACTCGGCCCGGGACGCGGCTCAGATCTTATCGGTCTGCCAGGAATCGAGGGCCGGAAGCTGGTCGGGGAACTCACTGCCGCTCAGGACGGCAATGGCCGTAACCAGCATGTTCACGACGAGGTGATGGTTCAGGCGCGACGCAAGCGGGGTCATCAGCTCGGTCCGGTCGTAAGGCACCACCGCGATCAGCGCGTCGGAGACCCGCGACAGCGGGCTGTCCGCGGCCGTGACGGACAGCACCCGGGCGCCCCCCGAGCGCGCGGCTATCGCCAGTTCGACCATCTGCTTGGTATGGCCCGACTGCGAGAAAATCAGCGCGACTTCGCTCGGCCGGGACTTCTCGACATGCATCCACTGCTTCTGCCGGCCGATCACGGCCGCGCAGCGGAGGCCGAGACGCTGGAACTTGTGCTCCGCATCGATGGCCGTGACTTCCGAGATCCCGGTGGCGTAGATGCCCGTCCACACCGCATCCCGCAGAAGCCTGGCCCCCTCCTCCACCTGTTGGGGAACGAGGTCCTCAAGCGCCCGCTGTATGGCGTTCAGCGAATTGCGGCAGGTCTTTCTGACGATGTTCTCGATGCTGTCGTTGCGCAGGATCTGCTCGTAGGCGAAGGGGGCCGAGGGCACGAGGCTCTGGGCAAGGTGGAGCTTGAAGTCCTGGTAACCCTCGAACCCGAATCTGCGGCAGAAGCGCATGATCGTCGGATCGCTGACCGAGCACTGCTGGGCAAGCCGGGCCATGCTCATATGGATCACCTGGCTCGGATTCTTGCTTATGAAATCGGCCAGCCTCTGCTCCGCGGCGCCCACGGCCTCCCGCTCGTGAAGGATCCGCTGCAAGATGCTCACTGCCACTCGCTCACCCCCCTTGTCCTGCCGGCCCGGTCATGCGGACGCCGATGCCGGTTCCGGCCATTTGGCCAGCAGGTCGGCCAGACGGCCGATCCGCTGTTCGGGGGCGACATCTACCCTTGCTCCACCTCCCCAGGGAACGACGAAGAAGGGGACGCCAGCAGCGGCGGCGGTAGCCTGATCGACGGTCGTGTCGCCGACATAGGCCCAGCTTCCCGGCTCCAGCCCCATCTCCGCCGCCACCGCCAGCAGATGGCCCGGATCGGGCTTGCACGCGGGCACCGCGCCGGCACCGATCGCCGCATCGAACAGGGGCGCGAGATCCAGAAGCCGCAGAATCCGCTGCGTCAGCTCGTGCGGCTTGTTCGTGCAGATGCCGAGACGGATCCCGGCGTCGCGGAGCGCCCGGAGATCCTCGGGCACATGGTCGAAGAAGCGCGTCCGCTCGACCGGGTTGCGGTCGTAGTTCTCGATATAGCCCCGGACTGCCCGGTCGACCGACTCCTCGTCCGCCGGCAGGCCCTGTTCCGTGAAGATGTCGAACAGCAGCCGGCGCGGGCCGTTGCCGATGAACTTCTCCACATAGTCGGCCGGCAGCTCCGCCCATCCTTGCGAGGCGAAATAGACATTGACGGCGGCGGCGATGTCTCGCGCGCTGTCGATCAGCGTGCCGTCGAGATCGAAGATCAGGGCGGAAAATCGTGACATCCGCAATTCCTTGAAGACAAAGGGCGGTCGGCGACCGGTGCTCAGCGATCGAAGTCGGGGTGGTTCAGCTCCAGGAACATCTGGCGCAGGGCCGGATAGAGCTCCGCATAGACGCGGTGAGCGCGACGGTAGATCTGCCCGGTCGCTTCGTCCGGATGCTCGCGCGTCAATTCGCGCAGCGCGGCCGCAGCCGCCGTGACATCCGGCCAAACGCCGACGCCGACGCCCGCGACGAGCGCCGCCCCGAACGCAGCCCCCTCTGCCGCCCCGGCGGTCGTGACGACGTCGCAGTCGAAAAGGTCGGCCTGCATCTGCCGCCAGAGCCTGGACCGGGCGCCCCCGCCGGACGCCTTGATCAGGCTGCCCTCGATACCCATCGGCCGCATCAGGCCATGCATGTCGAAAAAGGCGTGAACCACCCCTTCCATTACGGCGCGGGCGAAATCACCCGCTCCGTGTCGCGAGGTCATCCCGATGAAGGTTCCCCGCGCCTGGGGATCGGGATGGGGGCAGCGCTCGCCGTTGAGATAGGGCAGGAAAAGCAGGCCGCGGGCGCCGGCCGCGACATCCTCGGCCTTGGCGACGATTTCGTCGAACTCGACGGGGCGGCCGGCGAACTCGCAAAGGATCGATCTCAGCCACGCCATGGCGCCGCCGGCGTTGAGCGAGACGCCCATGGCGTGCCATTTCTGCGGGCCGACATTGCAGAAGATCTGCACGCGCCCATCCGGATTGGCCACCGGCAGGTCCAGGGCAGCGGCAAGGATCCCGGCCGTGCCGATGGTGGTCTGCAGTTCGCCCGGCGCGATGACGCCCGACCCGATGGTCTGGATCACGCTGTCGCCGCCACCGCCGACCACCGGCGTCCCCTCCGGAATTCCGAAGAGGGTGGCGCCGGACGCGCTGACCCGCCCCGTGACCTCATGCGATTCGTAGCAGGGCGGAAGGAGCGCCGGATCGATCCCGGCCTTCTCGATCAGCCCTGTCGCCCAGCAGCGGCGGCGGACATCGAAGAGCCCGGTGCCGGAGGCGTCCGACACTTCCGTCGCAAGCTCGCCGGTCAGCACCAGCCGCAGATAGTCCTTCGGATTCACCACATGGCGCAGCCGGGCGAAGAGCTCGGGCTCGTGGTTCTTCATCCACAGGATCTTGCCGCCGGTATAGCCGACCAGCATGCGGTTGTTGGTCTCGGCCAACAGCGCCTGCAGCCCTCCGGCCGCCTCGGTGATCGCCTCGCACTCGGCGGCGTTCCGCTGGTCGTTCCAGAGGATCGCCGGACGCAGCACCCGGTGTGCGGAATCAAGCGGAGTCAGCCCATGCATCTGGCCCGAAAGGCCGACCGCCTCGAGCCTGACGCCGGGCGCCTTGGCGAGAACGCCGGCAATCGCCTTGCGCGCCCCCTCGATCCAATCGGCCGGATCCTGCTCCGTCCAGCCCGGACGCGGCTGCGACAGCGGGTAGGTGGCAACATCCGCCGCGATCACCTCGCCCGCAGGGTCGATCAGGATCGCCTTGCAGGCCGACGTGCCGATATCGACCCCGAGCAGCGCCGCCATCTCAGGCCTCCGCATAACGCAGGCGGACATGCTTGAAGTTGAAGTACTCCAAGAGTCCTTCCCGCCCATGCTCGTAGCCGACGCCGCTCTGCTTCCGGCCTCCGTAGGGGGCGTTCATGATGCCGGCGTCGACATTGTTGATCGCAACATTGCCGTAATCGAGTTCCGCCGACAGGCGATGGACTTCGCCCAGATCGCGCGAATAGGCATAGGAGGCGAGGCCATAAGGCGTGTCATTGGCGAGACGGATCGCCTCGTCCAGATCGTCATAGACGGCGACACCGACCAGCGGGCCGAAGGTCTCCTCGGTCATGACCAGCATTTCGTGCGTGCAGTCGGCCACCACCGTCGGGCGGAAGAAATAGCCCTTTTCGAAGTCCCGGCCTTCCGGCGCGCTGCCGCCTGCTATCAGCCGCGCGCCTTTGGCCAGCGCGTCTTCCAGATGCGCGCGCGTCTTGTTCAGCGGCTCGGCGGAAGCCATCGGCCCGACATCGGCATCGGGGCAGTCAATCCCGTTGCCGACGCGCAGCGCCTCGGCGGCCTTGCCGAAGGCGGACAGGAACGCCTCATAGACCGGACGCGCGACGTAGATGCGGTTGATGGCGATGCAGATCTGCCCCATGTTGCGGAACGAACGTCGCACCGCGCCCTTGACGGCGGCCGCAAGATCCGCCGACGGCGTCACGATCATCGGGCAGTTGCCGCCCAGTTCCAGCGACAGCCGCTTCACCTTCGGGCAGCTCCGCTGAATCTGCAGGCCGACCCGGCTCGACCCCGTGAAGGCGATCTTGTCGACGTCCGGATGCTCGACCAGTGCCTGGCCGACGACCGACCCCTTGCCCGTGACCACGTTGACGACTCCGGCGGGAATTCCCGCTTCGGCCACCTTCGCGGCGATGGCGAGCCCCGTGAACGGCGTAAGCTCGGCCGGCTTGATGACGATCGTGCAGCCGGCGGCCAGGCTGGCGCACAGCTTCCAGCCGATGAGTTCCGCGGGGTAGTTCCAGGGCGTGATCGCGCCGACGACGCCGATCGGTTCGCGGACGACCAAGCTCTGGTAGCCGTTCTGGTCGTTCGGGACGATCTCGCCGTGAACCCGTACCGCCTCTTCGGCATAGAAATGGCAGGCCTCGGCCAGCTTCAGGATCTCTCCGCGCGCCTCGTTCAAGGGCTTGCCCTGTTCCAGCGTCATGGTCCTGGCCATGGCGTCGGCATCCGCCCCGATCAGGTCTCCCAGCCGGTGCAGGGCCTCGGCCCGCGTCCGGGCAGGCAGCCGCGCCCAGTCCTTGAAGGCCCTGCGCGCGGCCCGGACTGCCGCGTCGACCTCGGCCTCCGTCCCGGCGGCGATCCGGCCGACGACGTCGCCGGTCGCCGGATTCTCGACGTCGATCAGCCCGCCCGCCCCGGACCGGAAGGCGCCATCGATGAAATGCTTGCCGGCAAGCGCGGAGATGTCGCGATCCATCCTTCGAAATTCCGTATGCGTGTCCTTACCGCTGGGCGGGCACCTTAATCTAGTACCACTACATGGGCAAGCCATCTCTCGACCCCGCTGCCGGATATTGTCGGAGGTGCGCATTTCCAACCAGATCAGCCAACCCGTTATAATCATGTGATTTTTCCGGCTCGCGCGGGCAGAAATCCGTGATCTCCCGTCAAACCGGCCGATGGAAGCCCCTTGACGGCGCGGAGCGCGTGTTAATAGTTCTACTATCCCTACCACGGAGACCTTGGATGTTGCCCGATTCTTCCGCAAGCGCCCGCCTGGTCGGGCGGGTATGGCGCCCCGATCTCGGCATGCCGGCTGTCGTGATCGTCCGAGACGGCAGGGTCGTCGATGTCACTCCCAGCGTCGTTTCGGTCTCGGACTTTCTCGATTCCGACCCGGTATCGCGATTCGACACGCTTGACGGCGACGACCTCGGCCGCGTGGAGGATCTGGTTCTTCCGCCGGCCGAAATGGGCTATGGCGCCGAGCGCCCCTGCCTTCTGGCGCCGTGCGACTTCCAGGCGATCAAGGCCTGCGGCGTCACCTTCGCCCAGAGCATGATCGAGCGGGTGATCGACGAACGCACCGCCGGTGATCCCGCCCGCGCCGACGAGATCCGCCGGCGAATCGGCGAGCTCATCGGCGGCAGCCTGTCCAATATCGTCGCCGGCTCCGAGCAGGCGGCGCGGGTCAAGGAGGCGCTGGAGAAGGAAGGCCTCTGGTCGCAGTATCTGGAGGTCGGCATCGGCCCCGACGCGGAAGTGTTCACCAAGTGTCAGCCGATGTCGTCCGTGGGCCACGGAGCGGAGATCGGCCTCAATCCGGTGTCGACTTGGAACAATCCCGAACCGGAGGTGGTCCTGGCCGTCGACAGCGCGGGCAATATCCGCGGCGCGACGCTGGGCAACGACGTCAACCTGCGCGACATCGAGGGACGGTCGGCCCTGCTTCTGGGCAAGGCGAAGGACAACAACGCCTCCTGTGCGATCGGACCGTTCATCCGGCTCTTCGACGATCGGTTCAGCCTGGCCGACATCGAAAAGGCGACGGTCAGCCTGGTGGTCAAGGGCACCGATGGTTTCGAGATGTCGGGCCAGTCGAACATGTCCGAGATCAGCCGCAAGCCGTCCGACCTCGTCCGCCAGACGATGAGCTGCCACCAGTATCCGGACGGCTTCATGCTGTTCCTGGGCACGATGTTCGCGCCCACCCAGGATCGCGATCATCCGGGCGGCGGCTTCACCCACAAGCTGGGCGACACGGTCGAAATATCGACTCCGCTGCTCGGCACGCTGAAGAACACGGTCACTACCTCCGACCGGGCGCGTCCCTGGACCTACGGGGTGCGGGCCGCGATGCGGGACCTCGCGAAACGGGGGCTGCTGTGACCTCGCGGAAACGCGTCGTCGTCACCGACCAGGCGTTCGGCAACGTCGTCCAGGAGCGAAGCGCCGCGGAAGCCTGCGGGGCCGAGTTCTCCGACCATCAGTGCCGCGGCGAGGACGAGACCTTGGCGGCGGTGACCGGGGCGGACGTCGTCCTGAACAACTTCGCGCCGATGACGCGCCGCGTTCAGCAGGCGCTGGCGCCGGGCGCCGTCGTTATCCGCTACGGGGTGGGGGTCGACAATGTCGACCTCCAGGCCGCGCGCGAGCTCGGCGTCCGTGTCTGCAACGTCCCCGACTACGGCATCGAAGAGGTCGCCGATCACGCCGCGGCGATGAGCCTCGCCCTCGCCCGGAAGCTCAACGCCTTCGACGGCGGCATCCGGGCGGGCCGGTGGAAGATCGGGGAAATGGTGCCAGGCCTCCGGTCACTTCGCGACACGGTCGTCGGGCTGGTCGGGATGGGGCGGATCGCCCGCGCCTATGCGGCGCGCATGAGCGCCTTCGGGTGCCGGATCATCGGCTACGATCCCTACGTCGGGGCCGATCAGGCCCGCGAGGCCGGCATCGAGGCGTCCGCCCTCGAGGACGTCGTCACCCATTCCGACATCCTGTCCCTGCACGTGCCCCTGACGCCCGAAACACGTCACATCATCGGGCGCGACGCCATCGCGCGCATGAAGCAGGGAGCGATCCTCATAAATTCCTCGCGCGGGGGGCTGGTCGACGAAGCGGCGCTGGCGGCGGCCCTGACGAGCGGGCACTTGGCCGGCGCCGGCCTCGATGTCTTCGAAGCCGAGCCCCTGCCCGCGGATTCGCCCCTGCGGCAGGCGCCGAACCTGTTCATGTCGCCGCATGCCGGCTTCTTCTCGGACAGGTCGGTGAACACGCTGCAACGGCTGGCCGCGGAGGAGGCCATGCGCGCCCTGCGCGGCGAGCCGCTCCGCTGCCCGCTGACGTGAGGACGGCCCGTTTCCGGGGAGCCGGGCGCCCAGATTGTCATCCTGGAGGTGCGACGTGACATACCGTTCGAAACAGGACCTGAGCGGACGCCTGGCCCTGGTGACCGGAGCCGGTCAGGGCATCGGGGCTGCCTGTGCCGCGGCGCTTGCCGAAACGGGGGCGGAGGTCGTCTGCACCGACATCGACGCCGCACGGGCCGAGGCACAGGCAGAGCTTCTGAGGAAGGGCGGCTTTCGTGCCCGGGCAAGCGCCCTGGACGTGACGGACACGGGCCAGCTCGACGCGCTGGCCGCGGAGCTGCCGCCGCTCGACATCCTCGTCTGCAATGCCGGCGTCGTGAGCAATACCCCTGCCGAGGAGATGACCGACGAGGAGTGGCAGCGGGTCATCGATGTCAACCTGACCGGCGTCTTCAAGACATGCCGCGCCTTCGGCAAACGCATGCTGGAAGCCGGCAGGGGGTCGATCATCAATATCGGCTCGATGTCGGCGCAGATCGTCAACACACCGCAGCCGCAGTGTCACTACAACGCCTCGAAGGCGGGCGTACATCACCTCACCCGGTCGCTGGCGGTGGAGTGGGCGAAGCGCGGCGTACGCGTGAACGCGGTCGCCCCGACCTACATCGCAACGCCGCTGCTGCACGGCCTTGAGGACAAGCCGGGCCTCGTAGACCGGTGGCTCGACCTGACTCCGATGGGGCGCATGGGCCAGCCGGAAGAGATCGCGTCCGTCGTGCAGTTCCTGGCATCGGACGCGTCGAGCCTGATCACCGGCGCCGTCATCAATGCCGACGGCGGCTATACCTGCATCTGAGGATCGGCCATGGCTATCGCCCTCGTTCTGGAGAAGGCCCGGGAACTCAGTCTGCGCGAGATCGATCTCGGGCAGCGGATGGGACCCGACGACGTGCGCATCCGCATGGATGTGGTGGGCATCTGCGGCAGCGACGTGCACTATTACCGGCATGGGCGCATCGGCCCCTTCATCGTCAAGGATCCCATGGTCTTGGGCCATGAGGGCGCGGGCACCATCGTGGAATGCGGTGCGAACGTCCGCGACCTGAAGGTGGGAGACCGGGTCTGCGTGGAACCCGGCATCCCCGATTTCGCCAGCCGCGCAAGCCGAATCGGGCTCTACAATCTGGACGGTTCGCTCACCTTCTGGGCGACACCGCCGGATCACGGCTGCCTGACCCCGGAGGTGGTCCACCCGGCCAGGCTCTGCTATCGGCTGCCTGACAATGTGAGCCAGGCCGAAGGCGCAATGGTCGAACCTCTGGCCGTCGGGCTCCAGGCCGTGATGAAGACCCCGGTCAAGGCGGGGGACGTGGCTCTGGTCCTGGGCGCCGGGCCGATCGGCATTCTTGTCGCCCTCTCCGCGCTTGCCGCCGGCTGCGCAAGAGTCCTGATCCATGATCCGGCAGAGGCGAAGCTGCGGATCGCCGCGCAGTACGACGGCATTGAACCCGTCGCGGCCGGCGGACGGGCGCTCCTCGACGCCGTGCTCGCGGAAACAGGCGGCTGGGGCGTCGATCTCGTCTACGAATGTTCCGGAGCCGGAGCGGCGTTCCGCGACATCGGCGATTGCATCCGACCCGGCGGAACGCTGGCCTGCATCGGAATGCCGGTAGAACCCGTCCCGATCGATATCGTCGGGCTGCAGGTGCGCGAAGTCACCATGGTGACGATCTTCCGCTACGCCAATGTGTTCGACCGGGCCGTCACCCTGCTAGCCCGCGGCCGCATCGACGTGAAGCCGCTGATCTCGGCCACCTACCCGTTCGCCGAGGCGATCGCGGCGTTCGAGCGCGCCGACGCCGCCCGGCCGGACGACGTGAAGATCCAGATCGCGCTACATTGAGCACCAGCCGAACCGCATCCGAATTTTCCGCTTAAGCGAGGACGACCGATGAGCGCATTCAAACCGCATGGCAGACACCTGATCGCCGGTGAGTGGGTCGGCGGAGAGGCCACCTTCCGCTCCTCGCCGGCCCAGGGTGACGGCCATGACTTCAGCGTCGGAACGGAAGCCCATGTCGATGCCGCCGTCCGCGCCGCGGAAGAGGCGTTCTGGGAATATGGCTGGTCGTCGCGCGCGCGCCGGGCAGAGTTCCTGAACGCCATCGCCGACGAGATCGAGGCGCGTGCCGAGGCGATCACCGAGATCGGGACCAGCGAAACCGGTCTTCCGGCGGCACGCCTGGATTCGGAACGGGGAAGGACCACGGGGCAGCTTCGCCTCTTCGCCCAGCACATCCTGGACGGCGCCTATCTCGACCGCAGGATTACCGAGGCCCTGCCGGACCGGCAGCCCGTCCCGCGCCCGGAGATCCGGCTGATCCAGCGCCCCATCGGCCCGGTCGCGGTGTTCGGCGCCTCGAACTTCCCGCTCGCCTTCTCGACCGCCGGCGGAGACACGGCGTCTGCGCTGGCGGCCGGCTGCCCGGTCGTAGTCAAGGGGCATCCCGCCCACCCCGGCACCGCGGAAATCGTCGCCGAGGCGATCGTCGCGGCGGTCGCTGCCTGCGGCATGCCGAAGGGCGTGTTCAGCCTGATACAGAGCCCCGACCAACGGGTCGGCGAAGCCCTCGTCAAGCACCCGCTCATCAGGGCCGTAGGCTTCACGGGCTCGCTCAGGGGGGGACGGGCGCTGTTCGATCTCTGCGCCGCCCGTCCCGAGCCGATCCCCTTCTTCGGCGAGCTGGGGTCCGTCAATCCGGTGTTCATCCTGCCGGCAGCCCTGGCCGCCCGGGGCGAGGAGATCGCCCGCGGCTGGGCCGGGTCGCTCACCCTCGGCGCCGGTCAGTTCTGCACCAATCCCGGCATTGCCGTCGCCGTGGACGGACCGGAAACCGACCGGTTCGTCTCGGCCGCGAAAGCGGCGATCGAGACGACGGATGCCCAGGTCATGCTGACCGACGGCATCGCCGACGCCTGCCGGCGGGGCGTCGAGCGCCTTGCCGCGAAGGGCACGGTGAAGGCGATCCTGCGGACCGAGAGCGCCGGCCGTCAGGCACGACCCAACCTGTTCGAGACCACTGCCGATGCCTTCCTCGAGGATGACGAGCTCCAGGAAGAGATCTTCGGCCCGGTCGGGCTTTTGATCCGCCTTCGGAGCGCGGACGAGATGACGACGATCGCGAAGCGGTTCTGCGGCCAGATCACGGCTACCCTGCAGATGGACGCGGCCGATACGGATCTCGCCCGTACGCTGATGCCGATCCTGGAGCGGAAGGTCGGTCGTGTCCTGGCCAACGGCTTCCCGACCGGGGTCGAGGTCTGCGAGGCGATGGTCCATGGCGGCCCCTATCCCGCCAGCACCAATTTCGGAGCGACCAGCGTCGGCACCATGGCGATCCGCCGCTTCCTGCGGCCCGTGTCGTATCAGAATCTTCCGGTCGACCTGTTGCCCGAGGATCTGAGAGGGTAATCGCCTCCGGGCCTCCGCCTCCGATCCCGTCCTCCGGACCGCCCCCGCCGACGCCTGCCGGCGGGGGCTTTCTGCGGTGCCCCCTGTCCCAATCCGCCCGACGACGCCGGTCCGTCCCGCAGTGCCGCGAGGCTGGCGCCGGCGGCTTGCTGCGCGCAGAATCCCGGAATCGGCTAAGTTTCGGACCGCGGCATGACCACCAACTACGTCAACACCTTCATCCTCGTTTCTCCCGATAGCCGGGCAACTGCGGGCACGCCCCCGTCGAAACCGGGAACGGTCGCCTATCTGCAATATCAGCTGCTGCAGGAAAGCCCTTATGGGCTGACCAGCGACGAGATCCTGTTCGAGGTCCATGCCTTGCGGAACGGCATCGCCGATCGGGACCGGGAAGAGGCCCGCCGGATCTTCTTTGCCAGACCGCAAGCCTGCTTGAGAGCATCGCCGCTCGTGAAGACCCATGGATGGGGACTGCACCATGACGAGCACGGCCGTGTCGCCCTGGTCGGCGTCGAAACGGACGCCTATCGCGCGCTGGCCGCCCGATCCGACCTGAAGGTGATTCCGGGAATGCGAAGCGGCCGGCGATGACCGGGCGGGCGTCGCATCCGATCCTTCGACGGCGCGTCGGAACCTGCCCGTCAGAAAGACGGTTTGGCTGCAGGATCGGCCATTGCGGTCTCAATCGGCGGAGATGACCGCCAACGCCGGTTGGCCATTTCAGGCCAGCCGTCGGGCGGACCACCGTCTGGGCCGTTGCGCGGATCCGGAACGCGGGCCACCGAGGTAGGCCGCCCCCTGTCGTCATAGGGTTTGCGTCGGCACAGCGGATTTGCAGGTAGCTTCGGCTACGGCATTGTCCCCGAAAGCGCAGCCAACCGCTCGGCATGGCGGCATCCGCCCGCAGCGAGGCAGAATTGCCCTTGCCTCCACCGAGGCCCGTCTGCGCCGCGCCCAGAAGCTTGGTGGCGTGCATCCGTTCGAATGGGACATCGAGGGCAACGTCGTCCTGGCTCTTCCCGGATTTGCCAGATTGTTCGGTCTTCCGCCCGACGAGCCCCTCACCTATCAGGCGGCGGTTGCCCGCATACACCCCGACGACCGGGCCAGGGTCGATGCCGCCTATCAGGAGGCGGTCCGGACCCGACGGACCTACGAGCAGGAGTACCGCGTGGTCCTGCCGGACGGTGCGATACGCTGCATCCTGGCGCGGGGAGAAGTCGTATTCGACGACGAGGAGCGTCCCAGGGTCCTGGCCGGCGTCGTCCTTGACATCACCCGCCGGAAAGAGGCCGAGCTTGCGCTCGCGCAACGCGAGGCCGAACTGAGCGACTCCGAACGGCGGTTCCGGGTCCTGGCGGACGCGATGCCCCAGATGGTCTGGACCACCCTCCCCGACGGCCATTACGACTACTTCAATCAGCGCTGGTACGACTTCACCGGCGTTCCGGAAGGATCTACATACGACGACAAGTGGGCCGCCCTCTTTCACCCGGACGACCGGGACCGCCTCTGGGCCAGATGGCGCCATTCCCTCCGGACCGGGGAGCCCTATGAGATCGAATGCCGTTTGCGGCATCGCTCCGGAGAATATCACTGGGTGCTGGGCCGGGCATTGCCCCTATGGAACGAGCACGGCGCGATCGAGCGCTGGTTCGGGACATGCACCGACATCCACGACCTGAAACAGGCGCAGGAGGCGCTTGCGAAGAACGAGGAGTTCACGAGCCGGCTCCTCTCCAGCACGGACGACTGCATTACGGTGCTTGACCTCGAGGGACGCCTTCGTTTCATGAACGAAGGCGGGATGCGCGTCATGGAAGTCGGCGACTTCCGTGCGATCGAGGGTTCCCATTGGTCCCGCTTCTGGAGCGGTCCGACGGCCCTGCAGGCCATGGACGCCATCGAAGCTGCCTGTGCCGGAGGGACCGGCCGCTTTCAGGGCTTCTGCCCGACGCTGGCCGGAACGCCCAAATGGTGGGACGTGCTGGTCACGTCGATCAAGGGCCCGGACGGCAGGCCGGAGCGCCTGCTGTGGATCTCGCGGGACGTTACCGAACGCAAGCGGGCGGAAGACCGCATCGCCGAAACCCTGGAGCGATACCGCCTTGCGGCACGGGCAACGAACGACGTGATCTGGGATTGGAACGCACTGACCGATCACGTCCTGTGGAACGAGGCCATGCAGGCAGTCTTCGGCTACGCGCCGGAGGAGGTCGAGCCATCGCGGCAGTGGTGGATGGATCACATCCGCCCAGAGGATCGCGACCGCGTCGAGCGGGAAATCCGTGCCGCCATTGACGGCCCGTCGTCGCACGTCGCCCTCGAGTACCGTTTCCAGAAGGCCGACGGATCCTACGCCGTGGTCTTCGACCGGGGCTTCTTGCTGAGGGACCCGAACGGAGACGCCGTGCGGGCGATCGGCGCCATGTTCGACATCACCGAGCGCAAACGGCTGGAGGACCAGCAGGCGCTGATCAGCCGCGAGCTTCATCATCGCATCAAGAATACCCTGACCATGGCCCAAGCGCTGATCTCCTCGACGGCGCGTCACGCCCGGACCATCGCCGAGTTCCAGCAGGCCGTCTCGGCACGCATCACCTTGCTGGCGAAGACCCAGGAACTGCTGATCGAAAGGGATCGCTGCGGGGCCTCCATTCGGGACATCCTGAAATTCGAGATGGAGCCTTACGACGGCAAGGCAGAGCAGCGGCTGCGGTTCGACGGCCCCGACGTCCGGCTGCCCTCCGAACCCGCCGTCACCTTCGCGATGGCGGTGCACGAGCTGACCACCAATGCCGTCAAGTACGGGGCGCTTTCGATTCCCACCGGCCATGTCGACGTGGACTGGAGCGTCGAGGTGCGGAGAGGCAAGCGCAAGCTGACCTTCGAGTGGCGCGAGAGGGACGGTCCCCCGGTCAGGAAACCGGACCGGCAGGGCTTCGGCTCCGTGCTCCTGAAACGCGTCCTGGCCCGGCAGTTGGACGGCGAGGTCGAGATGGATTTCGCACCGGACGGCCTCAAGGTCCGGATCGCTGCAACGCTTCCGGACCGGCCGGTGCCTCCCCGCTAGGCCCGCAAGGGGGCCCGGTGACGGCTACGGCAGGTATTCAGGGAGCATTCCGTCCGGCACCGCTTCGGAATTCTTTCGGGGTCGCACGTCCGCGCGCCTCGCCTGCGAAAGCCATGACGGCGATGATGACCAGGCCCTGGACGATGTCCTGCGTGCCCGGAGGCATTCCCGCAATCTGCATCGTCGTGATGACGAGGACCAGCAGCAGCGCGCCGAAGATCGTGCCGACCGCCGTCGACGCCCCTCCGGCGATCAGACTTCCGCCCAGCACCACGGCGCCGACCGACTGCAGCAGGTAGGGCGAGCCCATCTCCAGGAACGCGCCGCCCGCATAGGCGGACAGAAGCATGCCCGCGACGGAGGCGAGCAGGGCGCTGGCCACGAAGGCGATGGTGACGGTGGTGCCCACCCGCACCCCGGAAAGCCAGGCAGCCGGAAGGCTCTGCCCGACAGCGGATAATTGCCGTCCATAGGCGGTGCGGGTCAGGACGAACGCGGTCAGGGCCGCGGCCGCGACACCGATCAGCACGATGACGGGAATGCCGCCGAGCCGGCCGGTCGCCAGGGCGGCCAGAGTGTCGGCCGTCGCCATGCCCTTCACCTGCCGGTTCGCGATCAGGGTCGCGGTTGCCAGGGCGTAGCCGCTGGCCAATGTCGCGATGATCGCGGGAATGCGCAGCACCACGACCAGGAACGCGTTGACGAGCCCCGTCACGCAGCCGATCCCGACGAGGCATAGAAGGGTCAAGGGCAGGGCGGCGTCCTGTCCGCCGGACACGATCACCGTCACATAGGCGCTGAGCGTCACGACGCTGGGAATCGAGAGGTCGATGTTGCCGCGGCCGGTCGTGACGACCAGCATCTGACCCAGCGCCACGATCAGGAGAAATGCGGCCGAGGTCGCGACGCCGGTCAGGCTGTGCAGGCTGAAGCGCTCGGTCACCATGACCAGGGCCGCCCAGAGAAGAAGGACGCCGAGGGCCGCCCAGATCCACCGATGGGTCGCCGCGAAATGCTCAAGCCGGGCGATCATCGGTCCTCCTCCATCCCACGACGGTCCTGAGCCCCAGGATCGCGACCAGAAGCCCGCCCTGGACCAGGGCGTTGTAGTCGGTGCCGACGCCGAGGAACGCGAGCAAGGCCCCGATCAGCGACAGGGTGACGGCGCCCGCGACGACCCCGGCCGGCGCAATCACACCCCCCAGCAGCTGCGACCCGCCGATCACCACTGCGGCGATGCTGAGCAGCGTGAAGGACGCGCCGGCGTTGATGTCGCTCGCCTGATTGGTGGCGGTAAGATACAGCCCGGCCGTCGCCGCGAACGCGCCGGCGATGAGATAGCGCACGACCGCATAGCGCAGCGGCGACCAGCCGTTCCGGGCTAGCGCCTGAGGATTGCTGCCGAAGCCGCGCAGGACCACCCCGACCGGTGCCCGGTCGATCGCCACCGCAAGGGCGCCGGCCGCCAGGATCAGCAGAAGCGGGGTCGGAACGCCCGCGACCGACCACTGGAAGAGCGCCGGCAGCCATTCCGGGCTGGATCCGCCGGGGGACGGCTGAATCGTCTGGCCGATGCCGGCCCAGATGAACGAGGCGCCGAGCGTCATCACGATGGCCGGAATGGCGCGTGCCTGGATCAGGACCGCCATCAGGGCATAGCCGAGAAGGCCGCCGGCCAGCGCGAGCGCGCCGAAGCCGGGATGACTGACCAGCAGCGTCGCGCTGATCACGTTGACGAGGCCGGCGAAGGCGCCGACCCCGAGATCGATCTCGCTGCCGCCGATCACGAACATCTGCGCCAGCGCGACCAGCACCAGCACGACCGCAGGCGCCAGCAGAAGCTCGATCCCGAAGGCGGAGGCCACGAGCGGGTTCATCGCCGCCATGATGCCGAAGACGATCAGGAGGCCGACGAACGGTACGGCCGCGAAGATCCTGCCGGCGGCCGACGCCTGGCCCGGCGATCGGGCGCGTTCGGGCCCGGCGCCCGCCTCGCCGGCCGTGAAGGACGCCGCGACGATCGCATCCTCGGAGATCGCGTCGCCCTCCAGCTCCGCGACGATCCTTCCGTCCCGGAAAACCAGCACCCGGTCGCATTCGAGGAACTCCGCATCCTCCGTCGAATACCAGACGGCCAGCTTCCGCTCGGCGGCGATCTCGCGAAGAAGGCCGTAGAAGTCCCGTTTCGCCCCGATATCGACGCCGCGCGTCGGATCGTCCAGCAGGACGACATCCGCGCCCGAGATCAGGGCGCGCGCCATCAGGGCCTTCTGCTGATTGCCGCCGCTCAGGTCCAGGATGCCGCTTTCGAAACGCTCCGGGTCGAGCGCCAGCGGCCCGCTCCACCGCGCGACCGCGTCACGGTCCGCGTTGCGGTCGACCATGGCGGTCGGCATCCGCCGCGCGGTCCGGCCGATCGCGATGTTGTCCAGCACGCTCCAGAGCGGGAAGACGCCTTCCCGCTGCCGGTCGCCTGAGACGAAGCTGACGCGCCCGGTCCTCTGGACGTCACCGGCCCCGGCGGAAGCCTTGAACAGGGCGTGGAGAAGCTGCTTCTGCCCGCTGCCTTCCAGGCCGGCCAGACCGACGATCTCGCCGGCTCGAAGCTCGACCGGACGGCCAAGCACCGAGGTGAGATCCCCGTCGAGGGTGACCATGACCGGAGCGTCCGCCGGCACGGGCGGCCGGGCCCGGGCGCCAGCCGCCTCGGCGGTCCGCGTCCCGCCCATCGCCTCGACAAGAGCCGGAACGGACGTCCGCTCCGCATGGTCCTCCCAGACGACGCGCCCGTTCCGCATCACGACGACGCGATCGGCGACCTCCAGCACCTCCTTCAGCTTATGACTGATGAAGATGACCGAAAGGCCCGCCGCCGCCTGCAGCCGCACGAAGCGGTGAAGCGCCGCGGCCCGGCCGGCGTCCAGGGAGGATGTCGGCTCGTCGAGGATCAGGAGCTTGAGGCCGGGGCTGCTTGCCGCCCGGGCGATCTCGATCATCTGCCGCTGGCTTATGGGAAGAGAACCCACGCGGGCCGCGACGTCGATTCCGGTGTCCCCGAAGATGGACGAGAGGCTTTCCCGGGCGAGGCGGCGGTATTCCGCAAGCCACAGCGGCGACGGCCGCGCATGCTGCGGCTGCTCCAGATAGAAGTTCTCCGCGACCGTCAGATTGGGGCAGAGCGACAGTTCCTGGTAGACGATCCGGATGCCCAGCCGATGGGCTTCCGCCGGCCCGTACCGGCCCGGATCCAGTTCCCGGCCTTCGAAGAGGACCGAGCCGCTGTCCGGCATCGTCGCCCCGCAGAGAATGCGCATCGCCGTACTCTTGCCGGCGCCGTTCGCGCCGACGAGGCCGATGACCTCGCCGCGCCCGATGGCAAGCGTGACGGAATCGTTCGCGACGGTGCTGCCATAGGTCTTCGTCACGTTCCCGAGCGCGACGACGGCGTCGGGCCGCTCGGATCCGTCCGCCCGGCCGTCGGCTCCTCCCGCCGTCACGATGGATGCTGCGGTGACCGTCATCGGAAACCCTTGAGTTCGAACGGCGGGCCGCCCCGACGGGAACGGCCCGCCCGTCATCTTACTGAGAGGTGCTGGCGAGCAGGTTCTCCCGTACCCACTGCTGATCGTAGCTCGGGCTGATGATGAAGCCCGGCTGCAGCCCTTCGGCGAACTCCTGGAGATTGGATTCGTCCACGACCGCCACCGGCATCGTCAGTTCCTTCGGCGCCTCCGCCCCCTGGACGATTTCGTAGGCAAGCCAGAACGCGGCCCCTCCGATGCCGGGGGTGGTGTTCATCGACGTCGTCTTGTACCCGGTCTCCCTGGCCTTTTCCGCCCACCAGAGCACGAAGTCCGAACTGCCGCCGCCCTCGATCACCGGCATCTTCTCGGCGTAAGGGCCGCCATACTGCTCGAAGGCCTGGGCGATACCGTAATCGTCGCTTCCGCCCTGGCCCAGTACCGCATCCACCTGCGGCAGGCTGGGCAGGACGTTGGCGATCGCGGACTGCGCGACCGAGGCCGTCGCCTGGCCGTAGACCGTCGCGACCACGTTGACGTCGGGCATTTCGTTCAGCACCGACATCTGGGCCTCGTACATCAGGTTGTCCGGGCCCGAGCCGCGAACGCCGCGGACGACGATGACATTGCCCCGGTTCCCGATCAGCTCGAGCGTGGCCCGCGCCTGCTTGGCCTTGTAGTCGGTGAAGTCGAAGCTGAGCTTGTAGGCGCAGGGCGCGGTCAGCAGCGAGTCGAAAGCGACGACCGCGATCCCGGCGTCGCAGGCCTTCTCCGCCATGCTGTTGAGGGCGGTTTCCGACGCGGCGTTGATGGCGATGGCGTCGACGCCCCGAAGGATAAGTTCCGCCATCTGGCTCGACTGCTGGTTGACGGAACCGTCGCCGTTCAGGACCACGTAATCCGCGATCTTGCCCTCGGCCTTGGCCTTCTCTGCCGCCTCGGTGAAGGCGTCGACCATCTGGCGCCGCCAGGTGTTGCCGTAGAACGAGTTCGAAAGCGCGATGACCGGCAGGTCGTTACTCTGCGCGGGCGCCGGCGTCGGCGTGGCGATGCCGGCCAGCGCCGTCATCAGCGCCGCGGTGGATAGTGCGAAGATGCGCATGGGGTGTCCTCCCTGTTGTCTTGCGGCAGGTACGGCGCCCGTTTTCAGAACCAGCGAAGCGACATCCCGCTCTTGCTGTCGTTTCATGGTCGTGACGGCGGCATCCTACTGTCAAATACCGCCGCTCCGGACGCCTCTCCGATCCTGAGGGCACAAGCCGGTCAGGCAGCCTGCGGGGGCTGGCAGATTTCCTTCACCGAATCCATGACGGCCTGCTTTGCGAAGATCCGGTCCAGCCATCCGTCGCGGAAGATCTGCGGCCGGGCCTTCTCGATCGCCTGCAGGGCACCGTCGGAGAAGCGGCCCTCCGGGAACGCGCCGAAGGCGATCGCCAGCTCGATGTTCAGGTGCCCGAGCATGAAGTCCATCGCCGCCCCGCGCGGAACGCCCCGCTTCACCGCCTCCTCGACGGCATCGCGCAGCGCAAGGCAGAGGGTCGCGCCGACCGTCTCCGACATCGCCGGCTCCATGATCGCGATCTGCTCCACGGTGCAGCGATGGGAACGCATGACCGGCTTGTAGATGGTTCGGGCGATCTCCTCGCAGAGCGCGTAATGCTCTTCGGGCCCCTGCATCAGGGCGCAGACGATCGCCTGCTTCGCCTTCACCCCTCCGAAGAAATCCTTCCGGACCTCCGGATCCGCTTCATCGCTGAAGATCGGCGGATGGCAGGGATGGGTCACGAAATAGGTGATATCGGCCCGTTCGGGGAGTTCGCCGGCATAGGGGGCGGCCGCATCCAGCATGATCACGGCGGTGCCGCTCCTCAACCCGTCCACGATGTCGTGGGCGACCTTCCCGATCAATCGGTCGGGCACCGCCAGGATCACCACGTCGGCCGCGGCGAGGGCCGTCGCGAGGTCGACGCATTCGGCGCCCGTTGCCTGCTTCAGGCGGGTCCGCCCTTCCTCGGAGACCTCCACATGGTCGACCTGGAATTTCGATCCCTTGAGGTTGGTGGCGAGGCGGACCCCCATTTTGCCGCCGGCGCCGATGAGCGCGATCTTTGTCATCTCGTCCTCCTTCATGAATGGTCGATGTCGTTCGCCCCGCCGCCCCGGCGGACGCGCCCGAAGAAATCGGCGTCCCCCATCTGGCCGCCCTTGAGCACGATCTGGAGCCCGTCATGGGCCGGGTCGTCCGAGTGGGCGGTGAACAGCGCGGCGCCCGGCGCGACCGGCGCGAGAGCGGTCAGCGCATAGAGCCCGAGTTCGAGAGCGCCGTAGCCCGACGTATCGCCGCCGGCGATGACCGCCCGGCCAAGCCCTGCCTCCCGAAGAATGGTCCGGAGCGCCCGGCCGAGGCCCGCGCCGATCCGGGCGTTGACGGCCTCGGGGCTCTGGCCGGTCGCCCGGATCGCGTCGCCGAGCCGCGCGATTGCCGGATCCTCCGGCCCGCGGGCGGTGGCGACGATCGGATCGTATCCCTGTCCGGCGAGGCGCAGCGCCGCCTCCGCCGCGCGCGCGATCTCGGCCTCCCAGGCCCCTTCGTCGACCGCCTCGGCCGCATCGGCGCGAACCACGCGGAAACCGTGATCCTCGGCCCAGGCGATCTGCTCGGCCGTCACCGGCGAGCAGGAGCCCGAGACGACCGCGATCCGCCGCGTCTCGAGGGGTGCGGGGGCCGGCGCATCCTCCGGAAGCAGGCCGGCCGTCCGCCAATGGGCCACCAGCGCATATTCCAGCCCCTGCGACCCGACGGCGAACAGGCGGCTGCCCCGCCTTTCCCAGACGAGGCGCCCCGCCTCCCGGAGCGTTTCGTCATCCACGACGTCCAGGGCCACCACATGGCGGCCGGCCCCGATTTCCGCGTCGAGCGCCGCATCGGCACGACCCGCCTTCATCGCGGCCAGGTCCACGAGGCCGATCGCCTGCCGGGTCTGACGCGCCAGATGAAGGCGCACATCGGCCTCGTCCATGGGCGTGACGGGGTGCCGGCTCATGGTCGGATGGCGGTCGAGGCGCCAGGCCACGCCGTCGACCGCGGCGAACAGATTGCCGAAGGCCTGGTAGCGCCGGATTTCGGGGGCCGCAACGACCAGCGGGTGCCATGCCCCGCCGACGATCGGGCCACCGATGTCGATCGCCTTGCCGATCGAGCCGACGGTGGGCGAGGAGTCGAGCGTGGAGCAGATCTTGTAATGGACGATCGGGGCGCCGACCCGACGAAGCGCCTCGAAGACGGGAGGCAGCGCGCTCTCCATCCACTCAGGACTTTTCGACCGGGCGACGCCGGCAATCCCGATCCCCCGCCGGTCGGCGAAACGGGCAAGCCGTTCGGGCGTCGGGACGTCCAGGAACAGGACCGACGACAGTCCCGCAAAGGTGAGCACCTCCGCGACGGCGCTGGCGCCGGTAAAGTCGTCGCCATACCAGGCGACCAGCGGCCCCGCCGGGAGCGCCGATCGAGGCTGCGTGCTCATCCCGAATAGGCCTCCAGCGCGCGGGCAAGTGCGGGGTGGGTTGTCGCGTATTCGGCCAGCGTCCGGCCGGCCATGGCCGCTTCCCATGCCTCGCGTAGGCTCGCAACGCCCGCGGCCGGGCCGTCCGGATGAGCCATGACCCCGCCGCCCGCGGCGAAGATGAGATCGCCCGTGCCGAGGGCTTCAAAGGTGTCCGGCGCCTGCCCGGCCGACTGCCCGGAGGAGAAGACGGGCATCACGATGCAGGGCCGGTCCGGCCAGATCGGCGTCAGGCAGGCGCGGGCCGATGCGATCACGCTGTCGTCCGGCTCGCAGAACTTGTTGCGGATGCCGTTCACATGCATGTGGTCGACCCCGGCAATCCGCCACGGCTTCTGCCAGGCGACGTAGGACCAGCCGAGAAGCGGATGGCGGGTCAACGCTCCCCAGCCGTTGCGATGGGCATGGATCGGCAGTTCGCTGTGGCGGCAGAACTCGATCATGCCGACCAGCCCGACGGAGTTCAGGCTGGTCATCACGCATGTCCCGCCGAGGTCCCGGACAAGGTCGTGTCGCCGCCGCATCTGGTCCAGATCGCCCGTCAGGTTGAAGGCGAACATGACCTTTCGCCCGGTCCGGTCGGCATGGTCGTTGATCACGCGCATGACCGCGCGCGCCCGGTCCTCGAAGGGACAGGAGGGGCCGTCGGACTGCAGCTCGTCGTCCTTGATGAAGTCGATGCCCGCTTCCGCGAGGGTGTGGACGAGATCCGCCGTGTCTTCGGCGGTCAGGCCGACGCTGGGCTTCACGATGGTGCCGATCAGCGGCCGCCGTTCGACTCCCGCCAGGCGGCGGGTCCCGTCGACGCCGAACCGGGGTCCCGGATAGGCATCGGCGAACGCCGGCGGCAGCCGCATGTCCTCGATCCTGAGGCCGGAGAACTGCTTCAGCTCGAAGAGGTTGCCGGCGACCATCGCCAGCAGGTTCGGCAGCGACGGTCCGATATTGGCAAGCGGCCAGGACAGGGTCACCCGCGCCCTGATCGGCCGCGATGCCGCTCCCGCACGCGGCGTTCCCGCGCCCGGAAGCGACGGCGCCTCGGCCTCGCCCAGGACCTCGATCCGTTCCACCCGGGCCGCGGCCCTTGCCTTCAGTTCCGGCGTCTCGCCCGGGACGGCGACGAAGGTGCCGCTCGACTGCTCGCCGGCCATGGCCTCGGCCGCCTGCTCCAGCGGGTAGCGGGTTTCGATCAGATAGTCGGCTTCCAGCCGGTTGTCGGGAACGGCGACCGTCATTGCGGCATCCTTTTCCAATCGATGAAGGCCACGGCGAGCGGGCGAAGCGTGACCGAGCGTCCCTCGACGGACGTCGCCGGGCCGTCGAGCCAGCTTGGGTCCCGGGAAGCCTCCGCGAAGCTCCGGTCGTCGAGCAGCCGCACCGTCCCGCCTTCCGGCACGTCGACCGGCACGGGTTCGGGCCGCAGATTGGCCAGGACGGCCGACATCCCCTGCCCCCGTTCGAAGGCGACCGCCGCAACGGCGGGGGGAAGCCCGGTCAGGGCAAGGCGGCGCCGCTTCCCGCCCGCCGCCAGCGCCCGCACCGCATGGGCGATCGGCCGAACGGCCGATCCCTCGGCGATGCCGAACGGGCCGGCGGGCGCGGCAAGCGCGACGGCGTCGATCCGATGGCCGGCGGTCGCGGCGAAGGCGCCGACGGCCCAGGACGCGGCGAACAGACCCTTCTGCCGGGGATCGCTGCGGGCCATCGGCATGCGAACGCCGCCCGGATTGTCGGCGACATCGGCGCCATAGGGGTTGGAGCGCATGCCGATCGAGACGAGGCCGAGCCGATAGGGCACCTCTCCACCGATCGCCCGGGCCGAGGCGAAGACGTGCGGCAACGCCTCCAGCGTCTCCATCACCGAACGGTCGTCGGCGGCATGAACGATCGCCGTCGTCCCATGGGTCAGATAATCGCAAGAGCCCGGGTCGGGCCGATGCCGGTTGAATTCGGTGAAGTTGGTCAACATGCCGCCGCCGATGGCGGCCCCGGGAAATGCCGCCCGCGCCAGGGCGATGGCGGCTGCGGGGGAAAGGCCGTCCGGCCAGCGGCCGTCCGGCTGATAGCTTTTGAGATAGGCGGCCGGAAGCGCGATGACGCGATCAATGGCGATGCCGGCCTTTCTAGCCGAAGAAGCGACGGCGCCGAGCGCTTCCTTCGCCTCGGCCGCCGTATCGGGCAGCACGACCTCCAAATCGACGCCGCGGCCCTTCAAGGATGCGACCGCCTCGAACAATCCGTCGGCCTCGGCCGCCGTCGTCCGGACGAGATACCGCCCGATGCCCGACCCGTGCGCCGCCGCCTTCTCCACGGTGCTTTCCGGCAGCCAGCCGGGTTCGATCGCGAACAGGGTTTCGGGCATCGCCTCGTTCAGCCGGGCGATCCCCGGCCCTTCCTCCGATGCCCGGGCGACACCGACCTCGGCACCGGCGGACTTCAGCGTCAGGACGACCGATTGCCGGACCGTCTCGCCTTCCTCGATCCTGTAGGGCGTCGGGCGGGACAGCGGCCTGCAATAGGTCTTGTAGGAAGCGTCGGTCCAGTTGCGCTGGTCCTCCATCTCGAAGACCTCGCCCTCGAACGCTATGTCCACCTCCACCGGCCCGACCCGGTGGCGAAGCCCCCGGATGTCGAAGACCGGCTGCGAGGGCGAGATGAGCGTGGGAAAGCGTCCCTCCTCGGTCCCGCCGGTATGGCGGACCAGGACCGTCTCCCCGGCGACGCTCTCGATCGGATGGAGCACGGTGAGGCCTGCCCGGTTCGTCGTCACGGCCCGGCGGGCCGTCATCTCGGCGGCAACGGTTACGCGGCCGGATGCCTCGCCCTCCACGACAAGCCGGCAGTCGAGCGCGCCGCCCGCCACCGAGAAGCGGCGCCGATGGACGAACCGGCCGACGCCGGACTCGGTCTCCGCCTCGGCCCCCTCGGCCAGCCAGGTGCCCCAGTCCGGATCCCGGACCAGGAAGTCGATGCCGCGCACGACCTCCAGGCCCTGCCATCGGACCGCGCGGACCTGCCCGCCGGCGATCTCCAGACTGAGCGGTCCGGCAGCAAGGCATACCGGGGCGGAAACGGGCTCGTCCGTGCCGTAGAGGATCCGGTTCGGGGAAAGCTCAGACATGATTGCGCGGACCGTCTCTCAGATGCTCATCATACCAGTTGAAGCTGGCGTCATCGGCGTAGGGTTCCCTCGTCGTCACGGGCGATGCTCCGGATCAGACCGCCACGGCCTGGCCGCGTTCGGCGCTCTCATAGGCCCTGAAGGCGAGCACCAGGGTCTTGAGATTGTCGGCGCCGGAGGTCGCCGGCTCGGTCCCGCTCCTCAGGCATTCCGCCCAGTGGCGCTGGATGTTCACGACGCTGTCCTGGATGACGTGCCAGGGGCGCTCACCCCAGGACGGCACCGGCGGCTCCACCGACCAGGTTCGGCTCCCGTCCCGGCGCGAGAGCTTGAGGCGATACCCGGTCTCGAGCTCCAGCGTGCCTTCGGTGCCTTCGATGCGGATGGCCGTCTGCGGGAAGGGGTCCGGATCGGTGATCGCCGCGAAGGACATGTCGACCACGGACAGGGCGCCCCCGGCATGGGTGAGCGTGACGGTCGCCGCATCCTCGCCCGCGACCCTGGGATCGATCCGCTGGGTCGCGCAGTAGATCCGCGTCGCCTCGCCCAGGAGGTCCCGGGCCACGTCCAGGACATGCACCCCGATATCCATGATCGCGAGCCGCTTTTCCTCGAGAAGATAGGGCTGCCCGGCATAGATGTCGTAGGCGTGCCGGAACGAGATGCGCGCCCAGCAAGGCCGGCCGACGGCCCCTTCCGCAAGCTTCCGCCGAACGGCCAGGATCGGCGACTGCCAGCGGAAGTTCTCGTGCACCATCAGGGGAATGCCGGCGGCCCGGCAGGCCGCGACCATCGCCTCGGCATCCTCGACCCGCTCGGCGAAGGGCTTCTGGCAGATCGTCGGGACGCGGTGGCGGGCGGCCAATTCCACCAGCGGCCGATGGCTCGGCACCGTGGTGATGATGTCGACGAAGTCGAGCTTCGCTTCGGCCAGCATGGCTTCGGCATCGGTGTAGACGGCCGGGATCCCGAAGCGCCGCGCCGCGGCCTCCGCCCGCCCGCGGTCGCGGTCGCAGACGGCGACGATCTCGACGCCCTCGATCTCGGCCCAGCCGTTCAGGTGGTTGGCGGCGAAGAAGCCGCAGCCGATCACGCCGCCACGGAGCACAGCCATGACTCAAGCCTCCTCGACGCGGATGGTGCGCCGGTTGATCGTCTCCAGGATCCGGACGCGCTGGCTGTCCACGAAGACGGCGACGAAGATGATGGAGGCCGTCACCAGCGGGTAGATGTACGGGTTCGCATTGATGATCACGAGCCCCGAATAGGCGGTCTGGATGAGGACCGCCCCGAAGACCGTGCCGACTACCCCGCCGCGCCCCCCGAACAGGCTGGTGCCCCCCAGGACCGCCGCCGCGATCGCGGCGAACTCCTTCTCCAGCCCGAAGGTGGCCGAAGCCGCGCCGACCTGGGTGATCGACACGAAGCCGGCGATGCCGGCACAGGCGCCGGAGATGACGTAGACGGCGAACTGGATGGCGTTGACGTTGATGCCGGCCTTGAGCGCGGCGCTGCGGTTCTCTCCGATGGCGTAAAGCTGGCGCCCGAACGGGGTCGAGCGCAGCGTCACGAAGGCGACCAGGAAGACCGCGGCGAATACCCAGATCGCCCAGGGAATGCCTAGATAGGCCAGCCTGCCGAGCGAGAGGATGTCCATGTTCATGAAGGCCATCCGCGTCTCGGTGATGTAGAGCGCGATGCCGCGGCCGATGAAGAGCGCCGAGAGCGTGGCGATGAACGCGGCGATGCGCACCCAGGTGATGACGACGGCATTGACCGCGCCGAAGGCGATCCCGACGGCAAGGCAGGTCAGAAAGCCCGTGACCGGCGTCGCGTCGGGCACGTAGATGCTCATCACCGCGACCGCCAGGAACATGATCGCCCCGACCGACAGGTCGATGCCGGCGATCAGCAGCACGAAGGTCATGCCGATGCCCAGGATCGCGACGTGGCTCGACTGGGTCAGGATGTTGAGGAAGTTCTGGACCGTGAGGAAGCGGTCCGACAGCAGGGAGAACAGCGCGATCACGATCGCGAACAGGATCAGCGGGGCCGATCTGAGCGCGACCAGTTTCGCCTGTTCGGAGTACCGCCGGGTCTGGGCCATTTCCCCGATCATGCCGCGACCTCCCCCGTCTTCGGCGACCACATGGCGGCTTCCAGAATCCGTTCGCCGTTGAAGGAGGCCCGGGCGAACTCCTGCCGGATCTCGCCATGGGCCATGACCAGGATCCGGTCGCACATGCCCATCAGCTCCTCCAGTTCGGAGGAGATCATGAGCACGCCCGCCCCGCTCGCCGCGGCCTGGTCGATGATCTTGTAGACCTCGAACTTGGCGCCGACATCGATGCCCCGCGTGGGCTCGTCCAGGACCAGGAGCTTTGGCCTGCGCAAAAGCCACTTCGCCAGCACGACCTTCTGCTGGTTGCCCCCGGACAGGGTCTGGGCGGGCGTCTCGCCGACATCCTTGGTCCGGCTGATCCGGACCTCGTCGCCGATCTGCCGGACGGCCCGCCTGAGCCGTGCCCGGTCGACCCGTCCGAACGGCGCCGAGGCGAAGTCGTCGACCGACGGGAGGGCTATGTTCTCCTCGATCGTGGCCTCCATCATCAGGCCTTCTCCCCGCCGGTCCTCGGTCAGGAAGGCCATGCCCCGGCGGATCATGTCCCGCGGCTCGGGCGCGGGGATCGTCTCGCCGGCGAAGCGGATCGTGCCGGAGGCAAAGGGGTCTAGCCCGAACAGGATGCGCGCCAGCTCCGACCGCCCCGCGCCCATCAGCCCGGAGATGCCGACCACCTCGCCTGCGCGGACCTGGAAGGTGATGTCGCGGACGATGCCGGGCTGGGACAGCCGCTCGACATCCAGGATCGCCGGCCCCGGCTCGACCGGTGTCCGGTCCGGGAAGATCTGGGAGAGGCTTCGGCCGACCATCAGGCGGATCAGGTCCTCGGCGGTCAGTTCCGACGCCGGACCGCCGCCCACCACATGGCCGTCGCGCAGCACCGTGATCGTGTCGCACAGCCTGAAGATGTCGGCGAGCACGTGGCTTATGTAGATGATGGCGATGCCGGAGGCCTTGAGCTCGCCGATGAGCTCGAACAGGCGCGAGGTCTCGCGATGGGTCAGCGAGGTCGTCGGCTCGTCGAAGATGATGATCCGGGCGTCCTGCAGCAGCGCCCGCGCGATCTCGACGAGCTGGCGTTCGCCCTGGCTCAGCCGGGCAAGCGGCGTCGCCGGGTCGTGCCCGATCCGGACGCGAGCGAGCGCGGCGGCGGCCCGCCGGCGCATGCCGGCGCGGGCGATGAAGGGCAGCCCGGTCAGCCGCGGGAAGCCGCCGATGAACATGTTCTCCTCGATCGACAGGTTCTCGAAAAGATTGAGTTCCTGATGGATGAAGGCGATGCCGGCCTCCTGGGCATCGCGGGGGCTGCGCGGATTGTAGGGGACGCCGTCGATCAGGATCTCGCCGGTTTCCAGGCGCAGGACGCCGCCGAGCAGGTTCATGGTCGTGGACTTGCCGGAGCCGTTCTCGCCGACGAGCCCCATCACCTCGCCCCGGTCGAGCGTCAGGCTGACGCCGTGAAGCACCTTGACGCCGAAGAAGCTCTTCTGAAGGTCGGTGATCCGGAGAAGCGGTTCGGTCATCGGGCGGTCAACTCCTCGTCCCTGTCAGGCGCACCCGGAGGGTGTCGACGATCGCGGCGAGAAGGATCACCGTGCCCTTAATCGCCAGGACCGAGAAAAGCGAGAGCCCCAGCATCTTCAGGCTGGTGTCCAGAAGCACCAGGAACAGGACGCCGAACACCGTCCAGACGACCTTGCCGCGCCCGCCGAAGAGGCTGGTGCCGCCGATCACGACCGCCCCGATGATGTCGAGCAGCATGCGCTCGCCGAGGATCGGCGTGCCGGTCTCCAGGCGGCCGGTATAGAGCGCCGAGGAGACGGCGGCGCACAGCCCCGAGATGAGGAAGGCGAGGATGACGACGCGAGCGACCGGCACGCCGGCGATGGCCGCCGCCTTGGGGTTGCGTCCGACCGCGTAGAGATGCTGGCCGAAGGCCGTCCGGGCGAGGATGAAATGCGCGGCGAGGACCAGGGCCAGCACGGGCCAGAGGCTGTTCGGGATGCCGAGCGTGCTGCCCTGGCCGACGGCGACGAAGCTACGGGGCAGCCCGGCGATGCTGCTCGTCTCCGTATGGAAGGTGGTGTACCAGATCGCCGCGCCGGAAAAGAACATCATGCCGGTGAGCGTAACGATGAAGGACGGCATGCGCAGCCGGGCCGCGCAGAAGCCGTTGAAGAGCCCGATCGCCGCGCCCACGGCCAGCATGGCGACAAAGCCGAGCGGCGCCGCGAAAACCGTTCCGCCGGCAAAGCCGCCCTGGCTGCTCATGACACTGGCCCCGACGACGCTGGCCATGGCCATGATCGCGGTCACGGACAGATCGATCCCGGCGACGATCAGGACGAAGGTCTGACCGACGGCGACGGCCAGAAGCGGCAGCATGTCGGCCAGAATGTTGGACAGTGCGGCCCGGCTGCCGATCGCGGGGATGATCGGAAGCATGACCAGGAAATAGGCCAGCGACAGCCACAGGACGAGATATTCCGAGAGCAGCGCACGGAAGATGCGCCCGTCCCGCCAGTGCCGCGCCTCGCGCCTCGTTGTTGCGTCGACCACCCGCGTCTCCGTGAAGCTGAGCATGGAAGCAGGTCAGGCGGGCGCGGGACCGGTCACGCGCCCGCCCGGCTCATGCCCGGTCAGGAGGCCTTGTGGATGTGGTAGCCCCACATGTCTTCCCGCCGTTCCTCCAGATTCGCCTGGGTGATGGCGAAGCCGGGATCCAGAAGCACGGGCTCGACTTCCTTGCCGGCCTGCAGGTCGACGATGGCGTTCACCGCCAGCTCGGCCTCGTAGAACAGATCCTGGACGCCGTCGGCGTCGAGAAGCTTGTCCTCCATCAGCTTGTAGGCGGTGGCGTCGCCGTCGAAGCCGCCGAAGATGACATGGTCCGGCGAATCGATCGGGTGCAGCTTTCCGGCGACCTGCATGACCTGCACGATCTGCGGGAACATGAAGTCGGACGAGGTGAACAGGAAGTTGATGTCCGGGTTGGCCTGGAAGGCGTTGGTCAGCCCGGAAAAGGCCCGGTCGGCGTTCCATTCCGTCGGAATGCGCGCGACGACCTCGATGATGTCCTGGTGCTGGTCGACGATGTCGAAGAAGCCGTCGCGGCGATTGACGGCGTTGGGATCGCCCAGGTCGCCGATCAGGATGGCCGCCTTGTAGGTGCCGCCGCGCTCCCGCGCGACGTCAACCATGTACTGCACCGTCTCCCGGGTGATGCGCCGGTTGTCGGCCAGGACGGTGACCGATTTCGCATCGGATTCGGCGGGCGGCCGGTTGAAATGGACCATCGGCACGCCCGCCTCATTGGCGGCGCGGATCGCCGGGATGACAGCGTTCGAGTCGGTCTGGACGATGATGATGCCGTCGACATTCCGGGCGAGCATGGATTTCACCTGCTCGAACTGGCGGTTGTCGTCCTGGTCGGAAATGGCCTGCACCATCTCGAAGCCGCGGGATTCCAGATCCCGCTTGATGGCGTCGAGACCGGCCACCCAGAAGGGGGAATAGAGGCCGTCGAAAAGCACTGCGATGGTCTTGGCGCCCTGCGCCTTGACGAAGGCGGGCCAGCCGGCGGTCCCGGCCGCCAGCATCGCGCCGATCGTGAACGTACGCCGTGAGATGATCATGAGCTCCTCCCCAGGAAACGCCGTTTTGTGTTTTGTTCTGGCATAGTCATCATACCAGTGACGGACGCCAGGACAATCACTAAAGTTGCGCAAAAGGACCAGCCGGGCTCAGCCTCTTTCGAATCTGCGGTACAGGCTGTTCGCCCGGGTCAGGTGATCGTGCATCGCCTGGCCGGCGGCGGCCGGATCCCGGGCCTTGATCGCTTCCAGGATCCGGGCATGTTCCTCGATGGTCAGGTTCTCCGCCCCTGGCGCCCGCACCAGATGGGAATAGAATTCGCCCAGCCAGCCGAACATGGCCTCGACGATCGCGGGGAAGATCGGGTTCTCGGTCGCCCGCGCGATCTCGCGATGGAAGGCCATGTCCCGGGACAGGAAGCTGTCGGGGGTCGAAAGCGCCCTGACCAGATCCGCATGGGCCGCCTCCAGGGCTTCGATCGCGCTCTCGCTCGCCCGCTCGGCGGCCCGCCGGGCAAGCCCGACCTCCAGGAACAGGCGGGCGTCCTTCAGGTGCTCCAGCGTATGGGGCTGGACGTGAAGGATGTGGCGGGCGCCGCTGGCGATCTGGCCGATCAGGGCATCGGCGGTCGGGACGACGATCCGCGCCCGCTCGCCATGGGTGATGCTCAGGATCCCGGCGCGCTCGAGGCTCTGCAGGGCCTCGCGCACGGCCGGCCGGCCGACGCCGTAGGCCTGCATGAGTTCGCGTTCGGACGGAAGCTGCTCTCCGGGAGCGAACTCGCCGGACCGGATCCGGGTGAGCAGATGCTCCAGGACCTCATGGGACAGCTTCCGGCGCGGTATGACGAATGACGGCTCCATGGTGGTATGATGATATCATGACTTTACGCCATCCGCGACAATGCGGTTCTACACCTGCCGTCGCGCAAGGCGCCCGGGCCGGCCCTTTCGGCATGCCCCTGGCAATTCGGATTCTCTTCATATACAGGGAAGCGTGACCGATCTTGCAGGCGAAATCCTCATCCTGACCGGCCCCCGGGGTCCGGGAAGACGACGACGGCAGAGGCCCTCGCGCGGGAGCCGGGAGCGCCGAAGGTACATCTTCACGCCGACGATTTCTGGCACTTCATCAAGCAGGGCGCGATAGCACCCTATCTGCCCCAAGCCCACCGGCAGAACGGCGTGGTGATCGACGTCCTGGCACAGGCCGCCGAAGGATATGCCCGAGGCGGCTATTTCGTCGTCTTGGACGGCATCATCGGCCCCTGGTTCCTGTCGCCGTTCAAGGCACTGACGGTGCCGCTCCACTACGTCGTCCTCCGCCCGCCGCTCGACGTCGCGATCCGACGTTGCCGCGAACGCGGCGGCGACACGCTGACCGATCCCGGGCCGATTGCAGCGCTCCATCGGCAGTTGTCGTCCTTGGGCCAGTTGGAGCGGCATGTCATCCCGACGGAAGGGCAAAGCCGGGACGAGGTTCTAGGGGCCGTGACCGGCGCGTTGCGCAGCGGCGCCTTCCGCCTGATGCCGTGACGGCCGGCAATCCCGGATTTGCACCACGGCGCCATCCCGAAAAACCGACGCCGGGATGGCCTATCAGCCCTTCGGTCGGCCCGGGGTCATAGGACGAGGCATCTGGAAAAGATCGGTCGTGGCGAGATAGTCGTCATAGCCGCAGCGCGCGATCGTCGGCGCAAGCCTCGCGTCGAAGCGTCCGCCGACGATGAAACGGTCATCGAGATGGACACCCACCACCTGCCCGACGACGACATGACGGCCCGTGGCAGCGCCGTCGAGATCGTGCAGCTCGAAAAAATGAATGACCCGGCATTCCAGGGTCGCCGGGCTGCTGGGCATGGCGATCAGGTAGTCGGCGACGATGATGGGCCGGCTGTCCGGCCGGCGCACCACGGCAAGGGCTAGCACGAAGCCGAGCGCGGCGCAGAGCGTGGCCGCGCCGCCCGCCAGCCACAGGGAATTGAACACGCCGAGCCGGATATCGACGGCGCGCCAGAGGGATTCGAAATTGCCGAAGCCGAGCGAGCTCAGATCCACCGATGCCGTGCGCACCGGCATCAGGGCGCGCAGCAGCACGGCGCAGAGCGGCAGCAGAGAACCGACCACGAAGATCAGGGTCGCGAAGATCGCCACCGGATATCGCAGCCTGCCGAGAGCCGTCGGCGCCGGCTTGTAGCCGCGCGCGGTGACGGTGACGAAACGCTCCGACCGCCGGATCAGGCGGCGGTAGAAATAGAGTCCCAGCGCCGCCAGGCCCAACAGCAGGGTGCCGGCCGCCGCCGCTCCTGGCAGGTCGTTCGGATAGGCGTTGGTGCGCTGGTAGATCGCATAGGCCAGGGTATCGAGCCGAATATGCGACCCCAGGAACCCGGGTATCGCGAACTGCTCCAGCCCCAGCGTGAAGATGAACAGCGCCGCCGCCCCGATGCTCGCCGACATGAGCGGCAGGGTGACGCGGGTGAGCCGCCGCCACAGATTGGCGCCGGATCCATCGACCGGAAGGTGCCGACATTCATGACGAACGCATAGAGGATGAAGTAGAAGACCATCACCCACACGATCCCGAGCCAGGAATAGACGTTGACGATCGGCGTGCCCGCGCCGGTCGCCGCCTTCCACCACTGGTTCAGGAGCCCGGCCCGCGGGTCGGCCAGCACGGTCCAGCCGATCACGCCGACGAGCGGCGAGTAGAGCATGGGCACGAGAAAGAGAATCTCGAAGACGCGCCGCCCCGGCATATCGGTGCGCGAGACCGCCCAGGCCAGGAGGACGCCGATGGTCGTCGCGATCAGCGTCACCGGAACAGCCAGCGCAATCGAGTTGAAGGCGGCCTCGCCCGTCCAGCCACCGAACAGGCCAAGATAGACCGCGCTGAGATTCTCGAACGTGAACACGGCGTCGGGCGCCCCCGGGGTATCCGATCGCAAGGCGCCGTAGACGAGCGCTGCGAGCGGCCACAAGACCAGGGCGCCGACGACCAGCAGGAGCGCGGCCGGCCAGAGCTGCCGGCCGTGGACCTCCAACCGCTCGATCAAGGGTTGTCGCCCGCTCAGCAAAGCGGGCTCGCTGCGGACTGTCATGGCTAAGCCCCGCCCGGTCAGCGGTTCCAGCCGAGGATCTCGCGCATGACGGGGATCAACTCGTCATAGTTCTTCCCCCAGTCCTCCTGCTCGGGAATCCAGCGGATATCTTCCGGATAGGGCCGCCACCAGCCCGTCTGCTCGAGCTTGGCGACCGCCGAGCGGTTGTCGCGGACCCCCTTCAGGGTGGGACGCGCCTGGACCTTGTGCATCACGCTCGCCTCCTCCTCCGTGAAGAACCAGGCGGTGAAGAGGCGCGGGGCGTTGGGGTGCGGGGCGTTGGCCGAAATGGCCAGATAGGTGTTGGCGAAGGCCGGCGCGATCTCCGGATAGGTCCAGGCCGTGGGATCGCCCTGCTCGAACTGGATCATCGCGATGGACTCCCAGTTCGGAATGAACACCGAGATCGCACCGGCGGCGAGGTCCTCGCGGCCGGGGGCCGAGCCGGGGTAGAGACGCGGTTCCTGAGCCGCAAGCTGCTCGAGGAACTCCCGCCCGTATTCGGGCCGGCGCAGGAACATGAGGTAGGTGGCGAACGGAACGCCGCCGCCGGCCGGCTCGTTCATGCCGATCTTTCCGGCCAGGTCGGGATCCAGGAGTCCGCGCCAGGTCTTGAACTTCTCTTTCGCGACATCGTGCGGGATGTGCTCCGGGTTATAGGAGATGACGACCTCGCTCCATTTCGGCGAGTAGCGATGGCTTGCGGTCGGCGAGGTCGAGGTCGGCATCTACAGCGACTACCGCGAAGGCGACTGCGGCTGCGACCCCAACATGCTGAAATCCCAGCTCGTCCTCGCCGCGCCGGCATCGGTGGAACTGCCAGCCGAGATCGAGTTCGCCGACCTGAGCGGCAAGGCGCTCGTGCTTCCGTCTATCCACAACGGTCTGCGGACCATCGTGGACCGGATCGTCGCACGCATGCACTTCACGCTGAACGTCCTGGTCGACGCCGACTCGATCCATGCGCAGAAGCTGATCGCAAGGCAGTGCGGCTGCTGCATCATCAAGGTGTTCCATACCGTCGCCGAAGAGATCGAGAAGGGCGAAATCTCGGCCAGTCGGATCGTCAATCCGATGATCCACCGTCGGGTCATGCTCGTGACCACGCACCAGCGCCCGCTCAGCCGGGCCGCGCGCGAGGTCGCCTCCCGCATAGAGTGCATCCTGAAGCAGCTGCACCAATAGCGGACCGCGCTCTCCTCTTCGCCGGCTCGGCAGCGGGAGAAGGCGACCAAGGGTGCCCGGTCCCCACCGCCGCCTTGTTCCTGGTAATATCCGTCACCTGGCCCCCGACGGCGGGATGTTTTCAGGGGGCTCGGCGAGTCGTGCCCAATGCGGTGTGGCGGATCGCGGCCCCGACCGGGAAAGGAGCGGGAAAATGACTCCCCTGCGGCTTTCGATGGGTTTCCTCGCGGGCTTTCTCGCGGTCCTAGTGTTCCACCAGGGGCTGATCGCCGTCCTATACGGAACCGGGCTGGTTCCGTTCGCCCCCTGGGCGATGACGCCGGTGCCGCCCTTGGGCATGCCCCAGGTGCTGTCGGCGGCGTTCTGGGGCGGGCTCTGGGGGATCGTGTACGCGCTCCTCGAGCCCTGGCTGGCGCGGCGAATGCGCTGGTGGCTGGGCGGTCTCCTGTTCGGCGCCGTCCTGCCGGTTCTCGTGGTCTGGTTCGTCGTCCAGCCGCTCAAGGGCCTGCCGGTCGGCGGCGGCTTCGCCCCGGCAAGCGTGTTGCTGGTCGTCCTGATCCATGCCGTCTTCGGCCTGGGAACGGCCGTGCTCTACCGGCTCGGCCGGCATTTCGCGCGAACGGCCCCGCGCCGGCTTTGACCCCGCAGGCATTGTCCGCGCGCCGGAGGGCGGCGGCGTTCCCGAGCCTTCCACATGCACCCCGCTGCGACAGCTTCGGGCGGTTCCGATGCCGCGTCTTGCCGCTTGCATATCCCCTCCCGGAGGATAGGATATGCTCATGGCTCACGAAACGCATCCCGAGATCCTGAAGCGCCTGCGCCGCGCGCACGGCCATCTGGCCTCGATCATCCGCATGATCGAGGAAGAGCGGGGCTGCCTGGAAATCGCCCAGCAGCTTCAGGCCGTCGTCAACGCCCTCGACAAGGCGAAGGCGACCTTGATCCACGATCATATCGACCACTGCCTGGAAGAAGCGATCGGCCCCGTCCCGCAAGAGCGGCGCGCCGCCCTTCAGGAATTCAAGGAGATCACGAAATATCTCTGACGGTCGGCCGGGAAGATCCTCAGCCATGCATCGCAACCGGAATGACAGGAAGCACTTCTGCCGGCGCCGGACCGCGGAACTGCAGGCCTGCAAAGGGGGCTGTCCGAAGCGGCGCGTTCGTGGCGCGGAAAGCGGTGCATCCGGGACGACCGCCCTGTTCCGGCTCCGGCCGACCGAAAGCGCCTGCCGGGCACCCGCGACGCCTGGCCTCTCTCCCCCGCCCTAGTTTTCGGAGCACCGACCAACCATGCACGTCCATTCCATGCACCGCTGGCAGCACGACCATACGTTCGGCCAGGACCAGCCCAAGGCGGGCGAGCGCCGCACGCTGATCGTCGTCGCGCTGACGGCCGTCACCATGGCCGTCGAGATCGCCGCCGGGCTCTGGACCGGCTCGATGGCGCTGCTTGCCGACGGCGTCCACATGGCCTCTCACGTGCTGGCCCTGGGAATTTCGGTCTTCGCCTACATCTACGCGCGTCGGCACGCGCGTGATCCGCGGTTCAGCTTCGGAACCGGCAAGGTGAATGCCCTTGCCGGCTTCACCGGCGCGCTGCTGCTGGCCGTCGTCGCCCTCGGAATGGCATGGGAGAGCCTCGCCCGCCTGTGGGCGCCGGGCGACATCGCCTTCAACGAGGCGATCCTGGTCGCCGTTCTGGGGCTGGTCGTGAATGCCGCCAGTGCCCTCATCCTGGGCGGGCACGGGCATCATCATCACGGCAGCCATGACCATGGCCGCCATGACCATGACCATGAGCATGAGCATGAGCATCACCATCATCGGGGCGACCGGCACGACCATCGCCATGGCGACCATCATGGGTTCGACGACCACAATCTTCGTTCGGCCTATCTCCACGTCCTGGCCGATGCCCTGACATCGGTGCTGGCGATCGGCGCACTCATGGGGGCCAAGTATCTCGGCGCGAGCTGGCTGGACCCGGTCATGGGCGTCGCCGGCGCCCTGCTGGTCGCAAACTGGTCGCGAGGCCTGCTGCGCAGCACGGGCGGCGTATTGCTCGACCGGCAGGCGCCGCGCGCGATCCAGGACGCCCTCCGCCGGTCGCTGGAGCAGGGCGACGACCGCATCGCCGACCTGCATGTCTGGTCGATCGGCCCGGGCATCAACGCGGCGATCGTCAGCATCGTGACGCATGACCCGCGCCCGCCCGAGCACTACCACGCGCGCGTCCCGACCGAACTCGGGATCCGGCATCTCAGTGTCGAAGTGCACAGGTGCCATTGAGGGCGCCGCGCGGCCAGGGGACCGGGTCTCTGCTGCTCTCGCGTCACGCCCGTCTCCGACCGGTCATCTGAAGACGGGCGGCCCGCGCGGACCTGCCGGGCAGTGCCGCAAATCCCCTTGACCTTCCAATCACTGGAACCATTACCTATCCCGGCAGCCGTAGACGAAGGAGCCAATGATGGCCACCGCAGCTGCCTATGACCGGACCGCGACCGAGGAGCATTCAGGGTCCGAGATCGACATCGGTATCGAAGGCATGACCTGCGCTTCCTGCGCAGGCCGGGTCGAGAAGGCGATCGCGGCCGTTCCCGGCGTCGTCGACGTGTCAGTGAACCCGGCGACCGAAAAGGCGCATGTTGCGTTCGCCGACGCGGCGCCGAACACCCCGGCTGTCGCCCAGGCCATCCGAAAGGCGGGATACGCCCCCGCGACTGCGGAATTCGATCTGCGGGTCGAAGGCATGACTTGCGCCTCCTGCGCCGGCCGGGTGGAAAGGGCACTGATACGGGTGCCCGGCGTGGTCGAAGCGACCGTGAATCTTGCGACCGAACGCGCCCATGTCGTCGGGCACGGGGTGGTGCTTGGCGAACTGCTGGCGGCCGTCGAACGGGTTGGGTACCGGGCAAGCCCGGTCGGAGAGGACCCGACCGCAATGCCGGCGCCCGACGACGCACAGGCCCGCAGCCGGGGTGAGCTTGCCCGCGCCCTGGTCGCGGCCGGGTTGTCTCTGCCGCTGGTTCTCGGCATGGTCGCCGATCTTCTGGGCTTCGGCATGATGGTCCCGGGATGGGCCCAGTTCGCGCTCGCGACGCCGGTCCAGTTCTGGCTGGGCGCGCGCTTCTACAGGGCCGCATACAACGCGGTCCGCGCCGGGACCGGCAACATGGACCTGCTGGTCGCGCTCGGCACGACCGCGGCATGGGGCCTCAGCACCTATGGGCTGCTGACGGCGCCTCCCGGCATGGGGCCGCACCTCTACTACGAGGCATCGGCCGTTATCATTGCATTCGTTCTGCTCGGCAAATGGCTCGAGACCCGGGCCAAGCGGCAGACTGCGGCGGCGATCCGCGCGCTGACGGGCTTGCGGCCCGACACGGCCCGCATCCGCCGGAGCGGCGCCGAGGTCGAGGTCCCGCTCGCCCAGGTCCGGGTCGGCGATATCGTCGTCATCCGGCCTGGCGAGCGAGTGCCGGTCGACGGCCGGATCGTCGAGGGCGCGGGCAGCGTCGACGAGAGCATGCTGACCGGCGAGCCTCTGCCGGTCGAAAAGGGCGTCGACGAAAACGTGACGGGCGGCACGATCAATGTCGATGGGCTGCTGGTGGTCGAGACCACCGCCGTCGGCGCCGAGACCGCGCTTGCCAGGATCGTCCGCCTAGTCGAAGGCGCCCAGGCGTCCAAGGCGCCGATCCAGCGCATGGTCGACAAGGTCAGCGCCCTATTCGTTCCTGCCGTCCTCCTGGTCGCGCTCGCGACCTTCGGCGCCTGGTGGGCTTTCACCGGCGACGTCGAAGCCGCGATCATCGCAGCGGTGTCGGTGCTGGTTATCGCCTGCCCCTGCGCCTTGGGCCTGGCAACGCCCACGGCCGTCATGGTCGGCACCGGCGCGGCAGCCCGTCACGGCATACTGATCAAGGACGCCGATACGCTCGAGCGGGCGCATGCGGTGACCGCCGTCGCCTTCGACAAGACCGGCACGCTGACCGAAGGCAGACCCGGGGTGACCGACATCGTGCCGGCGCGCAACCGGGTGGAAGCGGAGGTCCTGCGGATCGCCGCGACGCTTCAGCAGGGAAGCGAACACCCCCTGGCGCACGCCGTGCGCTTGCGGGCCGCGGCCGACGGCGTCGTGCCCGGCGCGCTCGCCGAATTCAGGGCGTTGGCCGGGCGCGGGGTTTCGGGCGTCGTCGAGGGGCGGTCGCATCTGCTCGGCACCCGGCGGCTGATGGCCGAAAACGGCCTCACCGATGCTGCGCTGGAGGCCAGGGCGGATGCGCTTGAAGCTGCGGGCAAGACGGTGTCCTGGCTGTCGGAAACGGCGCCGGAGAAGCGGGTTCTGGGTCTCGTCGCATTCGGCGACGCCGTGAAGAAGAGCGCCCGCGCGGCCGTCCGATCCTTGCAGGCGCAAGGGATCGAAGCCGTGCTGGTGACCGGCGACGGCCCGGGTGCGGCCCGGACCGTCGCGGGCGAACTCGGCATCGACCGGATCTTCGCCGAAGTGCTGCCGGGCGACAAGGCCGACGTGGTCGCCACCCTGAAGCGGGACGGCAAGGTGGTCGCCATGGTCGGCGACGGCATCAACGACGCCCCGGCGCTTGCGGCGGCGGATGTCGGGATCGCCATGGCAACCGGCACCGACGTGGCGATGCACACGGCGGGCGTGACGCTGATGCGCGGCGATCCGGCGCTGGTCGGCGCCGCGATCGACATTTCGCGGCGCACCTATGCCAAGATCAGGCAGGGCCTGTTCTGGGCGTTCGCCTACAACGTGATCGGCATACCGCTCGCCGCGTCGGGATATCTGAGCCCGGTTCTCGCGGGTGCCGCCATGGCGCTTTCCAGCGTCAGCGTCGTGGCCAACGCCCTCACGCTGCGCGGCTGGCACCCGCGTGCCGGGTCGGAGAAGACGGCATGAACATCGGACAGGCGGCGAAAGCCTCCGGCGTCAGCGCCAAGCTGATCCGCTACTACGAGAGCATCGGCCTGATCCCGGAAGCGGGCCGCACGGCTGCCGGGTATCGGGTCTACACCCCCCAGGACGTGCATATCCTGCGCTTCATCAAGCGGGCGCGGACTCTCGGCTTCAGCATCGAGCGGATCGAACGCCTGATCGGGCTTTGGCGGGATAAGGACCGGTCGAGCGCGGAGGTGAAGGCGATCGCGCTGGAGCACGTGGCCGAGCTGGAGGCCAAGATCGCCGAGATGCGCGCGATGAGCGACACCCTGCGCGAACTCGTGAACGCCTGCCATGGCGACCACCGGCCGGACTGCCCGATCCTGCGCGACCTCGCCGCGGACGATCCGGTCGCCGCGGACGACCAGGCCAGCCGGAAGGGCCGTGTCGCGGGGGCGTCGGCCGGGTAAAGGGTTCAGCCGACAACCATCCGCGGCCTGTCCACGGCGCCCGGATGGGCCATTGCCGTGGCCGCCGACGAGGCACCCAAATGGGGCCGCACCTCGACCTCGAAGGCACGGTCGGCACCGAACGCAATCTGGGCGAAGCCGACCTGTTCGTGCCGCTGGCGCAGATCGCCAACACGCTGCACGGCCCTCCAGGACGGGCAGGCGGTGGCCGGCAGCGGTTCGCTCACGGTACGCGCGCCCTCCGGCAGGACCGCAACCCTGGTTCTTCCCGCCGCCGCCATCTCCGGCGCCGTCGGCGGTCCCGTCGTCAGCATGGCCGCCGACAGCGTCCTCTCGGGGATTACCGTCGCCGGTACGAGCGTCCTGACCACCGGCCACGGCATCGAGGTGCCGGGAGCCTCGGGCGCCCGGATCGTCCGCAACGTCGTGACCGTCGAAACCGGAGACGCGATCCGGGTCACCGGAGCGACGCCGACTATGCGACGATCAGCGGCAATTCCATCGCGGCACCGGGCAGCACCGGGATATTCCTGCAGGACGGCAACGCCGAGGTCACCATCAGCGACAACGTGTGCGGCGCAATCGGCTTCGAATTGATCGCAGCCGGGACGACGACCGGAGATCCCGACAGCTTCACCGCCACCTTGATCGGCAATGCCCTTGTCGGCCCGACCGGCGGCCCCGACCGCTGCCTCGCATTCAACTCGGCGGACCGGACGATCGCCTTCGTCGACGGCGTCGACTGCAGCTTCTGAACGCTAGTCGCGCTGCGGGATATTGAGCCCGCGTTCGACAGCCGGCCGCGCAAGCCCGCGGTCGAGCCAGGCCTGCACACGGCGGAAGCGGTCGAAGCCGACAAGCTCGCGCGCCTCATAAAAGCCGATCAGGTTGCGCACCCAGCCGAGTAGCGAAATATCGGCGATGCTGTAGTCGCCCATCACCCAATCGCGGCCGTCGAGCCGCTCATCGAGGACACCGAGCAACCGCGCGGATTCGGCCACGTAGCGGTCGCGCGGGCGCTTGTCCTCATAGTCCTTGCCGGCGAACTTGTGGAAGAAGCCGACCTGGCCGAACATCGGCCCGACCCCGCCCATCTGCCACATCACCCACTGGATCGTCTCGTAGCGGATATTCGGATCGGTCGAGATGAACTGGCCCGTCTTGTCGGCAAGATAGAGAAGGATCGCGCCCGATTCGAACAGCGCCAGGGGCCTGCCGCTCGGCCCGTCCGGATCGTAGATCGCCGGAATCTTGCCGTTGGGATTGAGCGCGAGAAACGCCGGATCGTGGCTCTCGTCCGCCAGGATATCGATCCGATGGGCTTCATAGGGGAGCCCCGTTTCCTCGAGCATGATGCTCACCTTCACCCCGTTGGGCGTCGGCAGGGAAAACAGCTGCAGCCGCTCGGGATAGCGCGCCGGCCAGCGCGTGAAAATCGGATGATCGAGTGTCAATGCAGTTCTCCAGAACGGGCGGGTCACCCCGCGAAGGGCCAGATCCAATTCTTCGCCCGGCGTGACGAGACACTGACCACGATCGATGCGCAACGATAATCCACGGCGAGAACTGAACCGCGCGTCGCCGGACCACTGGCATGGGCGCTTGTGCAGCCGCGACGCCAACCCCACTGGATCAGGATGGGAAGGGGCGACGGGATGCCGGTCCGCGGGGTGAGCCCGCAAGCAAACACAAGATAAGCGCGCGGTCCCGGAAGCAGGTTGGCAGCAGGGCTTGCGAGAACATCGTAGGAGGGCGGTTGTCCACTGTGCCTTCCCGAGATCAGAACGTGCAAGCGCCAGCGGAAGCTGACCTCCCCCACGGTTCTTTGAAGCCCGGGATTCGCGCTGCGGCGACAATTTTCCTCCCGCGCAAAATTCGAGCTGTTCGGTCCGCGCTTCCAAGCGTCGCTCGTTCTTGGACGTGCCGCGATTGGCATTCGGAACCCGTCTCGCCCCGCAGGTTGAGTTGACACGTTCTTTCATATGTCATATTTTTCTTACACATGAAACACGACGACAACACAGGCCCCTCAGGAGAACAGTTGCTGCGCGTGTTCTCGGCGCTCGCCAATCCGCATCGGCTCCGGATTGTCGCGGCGCTCCGGGCGAATGGCCGCAACTACATCAGCCAGCTGGCGCGAGAGGTGGGGATCAGCAGGCCGCTTTTGCACCTGCACCTCCAGAAGCTGGAGGAAGCGGGCCTGGTAAGCAGCAAGCTGGAGCTTTCGGATGACGGAAAGGCGCTCAACTACTTCGAGGTCACGGATTTCAAGATCCTGGTCCATCCAGACCTGATCGAAGCAGCCGTCAAGACCCTGCCGACGGACAGCAAGAAGCAAGGAGACTGAGAATGGTCGAAGACAGCGGTGCTTGGATGGGCGCAGTTGTACTTACACTCGGCACGGTAATCATAGTGACGATTATCGTGCAGTTGACGGCAGCCTGGAAGGCAAGAACTAGCCTCGCGCGTGAAGAAGACTACCGCAAACTTGCAGAAAAGGCGACTGCCGCATTGGCCGACAGCGCAGAGAGCCGCAAGCAAATAGAAGCGGAGCTTGCCGGCATCAAGTCGAGACTCGGCGCGATCGAAAAGCTGCTTCGCGAGGTCGAGTAAGACAGAGAAGATCGCCTCGACAAAGCCATTCGTAACTCAACGCCCGAATTCTGCTCAATCCTCGTTCGTTCAGCGATCCGGGCGCGGTTCCGCGTTGCCGGAAAGAAGAACTCTCATGCCACAGATCTCACGCCGCACCTTCATGCAGATGGCCGCTGCGTCCGCCACGGCTGCCGGGGCATTTGCCGGCGCATCCCGCGCCAGCACGCACCCTGCGCAGACGGGCAATCTCATCGATACCCACCACCATATTTTTCCGCCCGGCCTGCAAGACTGGCTGATGAACCGCGGCATCCTCCCGCGGGATCGCTCCACATGGCCAAACTGGGCCAGATGGAGCCTGGATGAGACGATCGAAATGATGGAAACGGTCGGCATGCTTGGGGCAGTCGCATCCCAACCTGCGCCCCTTTCCCTCTTTCCCGGGGCCGACGAAGCGCGTGAGTGGACGCGCATCATCAATGAGTCGAGCGCGGCAGTCGTTCGCGACAATCCGAAGCGGTTCGGCTTTTTCGCTTACCTGCCCCTGAATCACCCGGAGGTCATGATCGAAGAGGCGGCTTACGCGCTCGATGAGCTTGATGCGGATGGGGTCATGTGCATCACCCATTCCGGCGACAAATACCTCGGTCACCCGGATTTTGCGGAGCTTCTTTCCGAGCTGAATCGACGCAAGGCGACGCTCTTCCTTCATCCGGACAGGCTCGACCTGCCGTCTCCGGAGGGCGTTCCGTATTGGCTCACCGACTTCATGTTGGCCACAACGCGGACCGCACTGAGCCTCATCGTCTCCGGCGCGCTCGACCGCAATCCCGATCTTTCGATCATCCTGTCCCACGCTGGCGGTTTCCTTCCCTATATTCACGGTCGGATCTTCCACCTGGACGAGACGGAGGGGCGCGACGGCGCCAAAGTTGCCGAAGGCCTCAGGCGTTTCCATTACGACACGGCGCTGCCCATGTCGCCTTATGCGACGGCGCCCCTTCTTCAAGCGGCGCTACCGGACAAGATCCTGTTCGGGACTGATTGGCCACAGGTGCCGACCGAAGGCATAGCCAAACAGGTGGAGGACATGCGCGGGGATGAAGAGATGGACAGCGCTCTCCGGCTGAAAATCATGTCGGAAAATGCAAGGGCGCTATTCCCCCGTTTCGCGTCGGAGTGAAATCCACAGGCCGTTGGTGGCTGTGCTCAGGGCCAACCCGGCCGTAGCGCATGCAATTCCGGACTGCAACGAGGGGGTGATCCGTAACCTTCTTCGAATCCCTCGGATATGCCGATACCGTTGAGCCGGAGGCGACCGAACTCCTAAGCACGCGACACGCCCATTTCAGCGAACTGCCATCCGCATGATCGTCGCACTTTATGCGACCAGCCGCGGGCTATGCGTCACCCTGCACCCAGGGAGGAATGGTGGGCCCGGCAGGATTCGAACCTGCGACAACGCCGTTATGAGCGGCGAGTTCTAACCGCTGAACTACAGGCCCACACTTGCCCCATCCATAGCAACTTTGGGCGCGGCGCAAAAGCGGCTTCGCCCCGGTCAGTCCCGCATCAGGCGGCGGAGACTCTCGGCAAGCTGTCGCGCCCCATCCTCCCGTCCGGCCATGCCTTTCAGCGTGCCCTTGGCCATCTTCACCCTCAGCGCCTCGCGCGCCCTTTCGATCGCCTGCGGGTCCACCCTTCCCTGGATCGGGGCGTGGCCGATGCCGGCCGAGCCGCCCGGGGAGACGCGCGGGCCGCGGATCCTGTCCTTCATGCTGCCCTCCTTCCTGGAAACGCCGACCAGGTTCCTACGCGCGGATTCCTGAATTCTCAGTGAATGAAGACCGGAGGCAAGCCGGCGGGCGTTGACCCGGACCGGCTTCGATAGGACGATGCCGCCATGCGCCCCCCCATGTTCCGAAACCGACGCCGCCGCGCGATCGATGCCGCAGCCGGGCTCGTCCTCGCCGCGCTTCTGTCCGCGTGCCGCTTCGACGGCGTCCCGACCGGCGCCCTGCCGGAGGCGGCGCGCCCCGGGGACGGCGCGCCCAGCCCGGCATCGCCCCTTCCCGCGGGACGGGACATGCAGGCGACGCTCAGGGCCTGGGCCGACTATTGCTCCGCAGGCGCCGCCGACTGCGATGCCCGGCCGGAAGTCGTGATGATGACGCCCGGGCTGTGGACCCTGCTGCGAACGGTGCAGCACCGGGTCAATGCCGCCCACCCCTTCGTGGCGGAGCCGCTCGGCTCCGATGCCTGGCGGACGCTCCTGCCCGGGGAGCCGGGGGACTGCGAGGACCTGGCGCTGACCAAGCGGGCCCAGCTGATCGCAACGGGCGTCCCTGCCGGCGCCCTCCGCCCCGCCACCTGCCGCCTGCGCGGAACCCTGTTCGCCCCCGGCGACGGTCACGCCGTCCTGACGGTCGAGACGGATCTCGGCACCTACGTCATGGGCGTCGAAGGGGATCCGGTGCCGTGGGACGCGAGCGAATGCGACAGCTGGGGCTATCGTTGGGCCGGGCCCACCTGGGAATCGCTTCGTGGGTAGGAGCAGCCCCGGCCGGCCCGTCACGTCGCGAGCTGCGCGATCTCTTTGAGGCCGATCAGCACGGTCGCCGCACCGGTCACGAGCAGGAGATACTTCCGGAACGATGCATCCGTCAGCTTCTGCCTGATCCTGCCTGCAATGACATAGCCGATCGCGGCGAATGGGATATAGCCGAGCCCGACAACAAGGCTTGTCTGAGTGACCTTGCCGGTCAACGCCAGGGCCGCGATCGAAACCGTGCAGCCGATCACGATGTTGGCGCCCAGCGTCGCCCGGACCATCGGCCCCTTCTGGTTCTGGTAGACGAGCGCCAGTGGCGGAGCACCGATCGAGGTTATCGTCCCGAAGAAGCCCGACGCCGCACCGGCGAGCAGCAGGTTCCGCCGGCTGACGCCGATGCTTACCCCGTTCAGGCTGAGGGCGACCGCGACCAGCACGAACACGCAGAAGATGATCGTGATCATCGTCGGGCTCACGAAAGCCATCACGACCGCTGCCAGACCGGTGAGCGGAAGCCGGCCAGCCAGGATCCAGCCCAGCCCGCGCCAGTCGATGTATCGCCGTTCCTCCCATACCGTACCCAAGGTGAAGACGATGGTCAGGATCAGGATCGGCACCGGGACCAGGGCCGGCGACACGAGCGCGAGAAGCGGCGCCGCGAACATCGCGAAACCGAACCCGGTGACCGATTGGATGAGAGCACCGAGGCTGACGACAGCTCCGGCCGCCAGAAAACTGCCGTCAATCCCGACCATCGTCCCTACCTCAGGCGCGGCCGATCGCTTCGATCTGGACGTGGGCGTCCGGAACCGGTCCGGGGCCGTGGACGACCACGGCCTCGAAGGCCGGCAGGTCTTCTGTCAGGAAGCACTCCCGAACCGTCTCGTAGACTTCGAGATCGCGGTGATCCTTCAGATAGACCGTCGTCTTGGTCAGGTCCCGGAGCGACGAGCCGGCCCGACCGACCTCTCTGGCCAGAAGCTCCCACGCGGCCCAGCACTGGGCGGCAAGCCCCGGAAGGCGTTCCGTTCGCTCGAGCGCGCCGACGATCGTCCGCCCTCGCTCGTCAGCGATGTCGTGGGCACCGTGGACGAGATTGCCGCTAGCATCCAGGCCCAGCATCCCGGCGTAAAACACGACCGGCCTGACCCGGACGCTGGCCGCCCCGGCGAACGGCGCCGGAATCGGCCACGCCTTGTAGTCGACGTTCAGCTTGTAGGTCGGATCGACCACCGTGGGCTCGATCTCGATGAGCGTCCCGCGATGTCCGACCTCATTGAACCCGGTCACAGCCAGCACCGGCTCGGTATCCGGGAAGAACTGCTTGTGGACCTTGTGGAAGACGCCGAAGTCCCTAACGTCCTGCAGGAAGACCGTGACCTGGACGATGTCCTTCATCGTCAGCCCGTTCGTCTCCAGCGTCTCGCGGATGCGGTCGTAGGTGTACCAGGTTTGGGACGCGATCGGGCCGTGGCGGCTGTCCGGATGGCTGCGGCCCGTCATCAACCTGCGCCCTTCCTCCGGAACGTCGTCATAGGATTTGACAACCGGTTTGCCCGGCAGGTTGGTCTGGATCGGGATGTGACCCGCGACGAAGATCAGCGGACCGCAGCGGACCGCCTGCGAGTAGTAGGACGCGCTGGGCAGGATGTCGTTATCGAAGGGGCGGACCGTCGCCCTTCCGGGGAACAAGTCGTTTACGCCCGGCACGACGCCGATCGCGTCGATCCCGTAATACCTGCCGAACGTGCCCGGTATCTCTGCCACGCCCAGGCCCGAGCTCGGCGACGGCACCTTCTGCCACTCCATCCGCACGCGCTCGTACTGGGGAAAGAAGCGCTTGTCCTGCTGCCACACGTGCTGGCGCAGGATCTGGCTACCGTCCGAGCCGGCAGCCCGCAGGACCTTCTCCAGGTTTTCATGAGTCGCCCAGGCGTCGGCGGCATAGGCGCCCTCCTGCCGATCGACCAGGGTGTAGCCCTGAGCCTCTGCCCTCTGCTCGTCGGAAAGCTCCTGGTAGGTGCTCGGCGCGAAGCCGGGACGCCCACCCCGCACCCCGGAGAGGAAAAGCAGGCCGTCGGCCTCGACCGCCAGCGGATAGTTGGGAAATGCAGGCAGCACTTCCCCTACGGCGATTGCTCGCTTGCTCATGTTTCGGTTCCTTTCTTGAAAAAATCTCAGACTGGCTGCGGTCTTTTGAAACTCTTGATGAGCAGCGAGCCCACCACCGCAAGCGTCAGCAAGATGAACACCGCCGAGATCGGGCGCTCGATCAGGACCATCAGCGACCCCCGGCTTTGGATCAGCATGCGCCGGAAGGAGCTCTCGATGGTCTCGCAGAGGATGAACGCCAGGATCAGCGGCGCGACGGGAATGTCGAGCTTCCGGAAAAGGTAGCCGACGAACCCGAAGACGAACATGACCCAGATATCGAAGACGCTGGAGTTAACCGCGTAGGTCCCGGCGAAGCAGAGGATCGTGACGGCGATGAACAGAAGCGGCTTCGGTAACCGGATGATGTAGCCCGCGGACCGGATGAAGAACATGCCGATGAAGGCGAGCATGAACATCGAGGTGAACATCGTCACATACAGGGCGTAGAACACGTCCGGATGCTCCTGAATGAGCATGGGCCCGGGCTGCAGACCCTGGGCGATCAGGGCGCCCATCAGGATCGCGGTGACGATGTCGCCGGGAATTCCGAAGAGAAGCGTCGGAATGAACGAGGCGCCGCACACGGCGTTGGCCGACACCTCGGGGGCGATGACGCCTTCCACATTGCCTTTGCCGAAGGTCTCCGGCGACTTCGAATAGCGCCTGGCCACGCCGTAGGCGATCCAGTTCGACGTTTCCGCTCCGACGCCGGGAAGCGCCCCGATCCCCGCGCCGATCGCCGAGCTGGAAAGGATGGTCCGCCAATACCCCCACAGTTCGGCAAACAGGGACCGGAGCGGCGGGATGACGGTCGCCGGGGCCCGCGCTGCCCGCCCGCCGGAATAGGCGCTGAGCTGCCAGAGCACCTCCGACATGCCGAAGAGGCCGATGGCCAGCGGTATGACCCCGATCCCGCCGCTCAGCTCGGGAATGCCGAAGGTCATGCGTGTGGATCCGCCGATCGGATCGGTGCCGATGAGGGCCAGAAGCAGGCCCAGGCTGGCGGCCAGCAGTCCCTTGGGCAGGGAGCTTCCCGACACGTAGGCGACCATCGTCAGGGAAAAGAGGGTCAGGGCGAAGAATTCGGCATGGCCGAAATTCAGGGCGAACTTGCCGATGACGGGAGCAGCAATGACGAGACAGATGGACCCGAAAAAGTCGCCGACGACCGAACCCCAGAGCGAAAGGCCAAGTGCCCTTCCGCCCTCCCCCTTCTGGGCGAGCGGATAGCCGTCCTGCATGGTCGCGGCATTCGAGGCCGTGCCCGGCGTTCCGATCAGGACGGCCGTCAGCGAACCGCCGAAGGTGCCGCCCTTGTAGAGTCCGATCAGAAATCCGACACCGACGACCGGGCTGAGGAAGAAGGTGAGCGGCGACAGAAGCGCCATGCCCATGGTCGCCGTCAAACCCGGAATGGCGCCGATCAGGGTGCCGATCGCGGTGCCGACGAAGACCGCGGCGAGCACGGCCGGATCGAAGGCAGCGGCCGCCGCGGAAACGAGGGTTTCGAACATCGGAAGTGTCCTAGAAATACCAGCCCAAGGCACCGGGCGGCAGAATGACCCGCATGCCGTACCGGAAGCCCGCCATCACCGCGATCGTGAACAGGACCAGGACCAGGATCCCGGACAGCTTCCGCGGATAGCCAACGATGAAGAGCATGACAGCCGAGATGAGGCTCGCAGCCGGCGCGAAGCCGAGAAACCGCATCGAGGCCAACCCCGCCAAAACGGTTGCGGCAATGGCCAGGACCCTGGCCGCCTCCCGGCGCGTGGTCGTGGCCGCCGGCAGGATGTCGACCCGCCGGGGCGTGGTAACAAGAACACCGCCGGCCGCCGCCATAACCAGGCAGAACACCAGCTTGGGAAAGAACTCGGGAGACAGGGCGTTGTCGGTGGTGCCGGGGAGGGCGAACGCCCACCCCTTCACCATGCCGGGGACGTAGGCGTATCCGACCACGCCCAATCCCAGAAACAGCACGCCCAGGGCGATTTCGTAGAGTCTGCTGGCGGTCCGGCGCGTGTCCATTGCCGTCACTCGGTCACGACGGAGTTCAGTAGCGCAGGCGCGACCTCCCAGATCTTCGCCCATTCGTCGTCATTGAGGCGTGAGGTCTCGAAACCGGCGATGTCCTGTCCCTGCCGGGAATAGATTTCGCGGAACTCGGGGTCGTTCTTGAGCTTTTCGAGCGCTTCCCGGAGGGTGGCGATGGCTTCTTCGGGCACCGCCTTCGGTGCGTAGAGCGCAACGACCAGGCCTTCGACCAGGTCGATGCCGGCCTCCTTGAACGTCGGAACATCGGGGAGCGCCTCGAGCCGCTGCTCCGAAGCGACTGCCAGGGGACGCATTTTGCCGTCCTTGACATGATCGGCGATCAGGCTCGGCAGAAGCATGTCGATGTGGCTCTCACCGGCCAGCATCGCGCGAAGCTTCGCCGCACCGCCGCCCTGGGGAACCCAACGGAAACCGTAAGGACCGAGACCGGCGAGTTGGGAGAACTTCAGCCAGGCATAATGATCGGCCGAGGCGATATCCGAGATCGTGGCTTCGATCTCGCCGGGCGTTTCCTTGGCCGCCGCGATGAGGTCCTGGACCGTGAGATAGGGGGATTCGGCCGAAACCGTCAGGATCCAGGGCGTGAACGCGATGCGCGCTACCTGCCGCACGTCATCGGCGCTGAAATCAAGGTTCTGGGCTATGGGACCGAAGACGGAGCCGCCCGGATCGCACACCACCAGGGTATGACCGTCGGGCTCGATGGATTTGAGCTCCAGCATCGCCATGGTTCCGCCCGCCCCTTCCCGGTACTGGGCAATCATGGGCTGCGAAAGGTACCGCTCCGAAAACGGAATAATAGTCTGAAGATTCCGATCGTTCCCGCCGCCGGCCGGCTGACACCCATTAACGATGATCGGCTTGTCCGGATAAGACCAAGAATTTTGCGAAATAAATAAGCACGCTGCAGCGGCGCATGCATAAACCGCTCGACGAATCATTTTACCCTTCCCGCTCCCAGATTGCAGAAGACCTTACCTGCACAGAGAACGGTAAACTCTTTTATTTGATTCGGTCAAAGATCGTTTTGCTATAGACCCCATGCTGTTGCGGCATTCAACCGGCTGGCGCCAGGCATTCGATGACATCCTCCTTCCGCCCGAGCGCCTGGACGGTGGTGCGGACCGCCTTGACCGTGGACGAAAGGGAGGAACACGGCTTCGACCCTATCATCAGCCGCCGTTTCGGCCGGCCGGGGAGAACGGCGCAATCGAAGTCGCCCCTGGCGATCTCGAAATAGGCCGAGGAGAAGGGCAGGACTGCGAGACAGTCGCCGGCACGCACCAACTGCTTCATGGCGGGCACGCTGTCGACGATGATGACACCGGAATTCAGGGTCGACTCCCGGACGAGGCATCCCTCGATCAACCTCCGGAAATGGGAGCTGGTAACCAATTTCCATCCGTGATCGATCAGGAGGCTGCCCAGGTCCGCCCGGCCGGGCAGCTGCCCCTTCCGTCCCAGGATCACCAGTTCCTCCTCGAACAGATCCTCGAACACGAGCCCGGGCAGCGTCTTCGGATCGGTCGCAAGGGCGATGTCGATCTTCCCCTGCTCGAGCCAAGGCAGAAGTACGAGGGTCAGGCCCTCGATGATCTGAAGCTCGACCTTTGGAAGAACCCTCCGGCATTCCTCGATCAGCTTCGGCCCTAGGACTTCAGAACTGGAGGGCGGCAGTCCGACCACGACCTTGCCCGACGGCTCGGCCTCCAGCGCCCGGACGCTTTCCTTCAGTTCATCCATCTGGCGCAGGATGGCGCGCGCCTTTTCAAACAGAAGGCAGCCGGCATCCGTCAGATCGACACCGCGGGTCGTCCGGAAGAAGACCTGCGTTCCGAGCTCCTGTTCCAGGGATTGGACCTGTCGGCTGATTGCCGGTTGTGCAACGCACAAAAGATCGGCAGCGCTGCTGAAGCTCCTGCACTCCGCGACACTTACGAAATACCTGATCGCCCTGAGATCCATCGCCACGGCTCCGATGACCTGAATGCGGATAATGCAGGAACCGTACCAACCGGCGGGGGAGACAGCAGATGTCGGACCGGAACGGCCGACCGGGGCAAGCGTCGAGCAGGGCGGTAAGCTGGTCGGCCCCCCCCCCCCCCGCTTCGCGGATAGGAACAGCCCTGCCGGCGGGAACGACCGTCACAGGCGGACCGCGAGGTTCCGCCTCATCAAGGTCGCCGTCTACCGGGTCAGAGCATCCTTGAAGATGCGTCCATCCTTCATGATGATCTTGAAGTTCCGGTCGGGGTCGGCGACCAGGTCGAGACTCTCCAGCGGATTGCCGTCGACGAGAATGAGGTCGGCCAGCGCGCCTTCCTCGACAACGCCGAGCTTGCCCGGATAGGGATTGATGAAACCCGAGAGCGCCAGCAATTCGCCCGTGTTGGCCGTCGCCATCGTCAGCGCTTCGGCAGGCGTCATCCATCGGGCCAGCATCGCTAGATAGCTTCCCTGGCGGCTGGCCGCCCCGGGATCGAAAAGAATGTCCGCGCCGAACACGGTCTTGACGCCGTGCTTCTTGGCCATCCTGTAGGAATTCTCCGTCCCGGCGAAGACCTGCAGCGCTTTCTGCTGGGAGACCGGGCTCATGCGCGCGAACACCTCCTCGTCGTAGGTCAGGGGCTGGAGGCTCCACCAGATCCCCTTCTCTGCCATCAGTTGCGCGGTCGCATCGTCGATCAGCTGGGCGTGATCGATGCACTTGACCCCGGCGGCGATCGCCCGTCGCACGGCCTCCGACGTATAGGCGTGGACGGTCACATAGGTCCCCCAATCGGCGGCCGCCTCGACCGCGGCGCGCAGCTCGGCTTCCGTGAACTGCACGGATTCGATCGGATTGTGCTGAGAACTGACGCCGCCGCCCGCCATGAGCTTGATCTGGCTCGCGCCGTTCCGGAGCTGCTCGCGCGTGCGCAGACGAACTTCGTCGGGGCTGTCGGCGATGGCGGCTATGCCCTCGCGCTCGGAATAGCCGAGGGGACCACCCGGCTGCCGCGGCAGCTCGAAGAGGAAGCGGAAATCGCCGTGGCCCGAGGTCTGCGAGATGAAGGCGCCCGACGGGTAGATACGGGGACCGGCCACGATGCCCTCGTCGATCGCCCGCTTCAGTCCGAAGACCGGTCCGCCAAGATCGCGGACCGTCGTGAAGCCGCGCATCAACGTCGCTTCCGCTTCCTGCGCCGCCCGATGATGGAGATAGGAAGGCTCGGCGCCCATGAGCACGGGCTGAGGCGTGCTGGCCATGAAGACATGCCAATGGGCATCGATGAGGCCGGGCATGAGGACATGGCCGCTGCCGGCAATCGTCCGGACGTCCTCGCCGACCTCGATCGGCTCGACCGATATGCGCTCGATCGTGTTTCCCCGGACGAGCACATCGGATGGTGGCGAAAGATCCGGGCCGTGGCCGTCGAAAATCCGAACGTTCCGGAACAGGGTCGCACCTTCCGGTGCCGCCGGAACGGCCGGGTCCAGGCCCGGCGCTTCGATGCCGTAATCCTGGGCCGATGCACGATTGAAGAGGCACCAGGAAACCAACAGGACGAAAAGGATCTGGAACGAGATGTGGGAAATTCTTTTCGCCGGCATCATGTCTGAATCCTCCGGTCTTCACGCCCCGGCCAAGCATCGGGAAATGCTTCTCGACGGGGCGACGCGACGCCTGCCCGACGCGGGCAGGCGACTGAAGCTTGAGCGCACAAACGAGACGAAAAGAGCTTCTGGTATCGGCAGGCGATATGGGCGAATTCCTGCCGTGACCGGCGCAGTGAAGCCACACTTCGGATGGCGGACGACGGCTCCAAATCCGCCCTGCGCCGCGACCGGTCGATCGGGTCATTCTGGCAGCAGGGCGGCTTCCGGCGCAATCCCGTCATCGATCGGCCGGTCGGCAGATTACTGCCGTCCGGATCGCGCATGGCGACCGGGCATTTGCCTCCCGGCTCGTAACGGGATGAAGGCGACCGTCGGAAATGCTGCCGTCCCGAGGGATGCAGCACGCGCCTTGACCGCATCGGCTGCGATCGCCATTGCTGGCGTGGCCTGCATCATCCGTCCCGGCTGCCCCCTGGCGTCTCGGGCGACGCCTCTACTTGGAAGCCATGTGCGGGCGGCCATTTCCCGCCGATGTCCGGGCGCATCTCAAGCCGCTCACCCTCCGGAGGCGCCAGGATGACCGATCATGCCACGCCCAACCTTCCGTCCCGGAGCTTCGACGAAACGTTGCGCTTCTACGGGCGGCTTGGCTTTCGAACGGTCTTCCGTGACGAGGGCTGGATGATCCTCGACCGCGGCAGGCTGAAACTGGAATTCTTCCCGCATCCGGAGCTTGACCCTTATGGAAGCTGGTTCAGTTGCTGCCTTAGATTGGACGACCTGGCGGGGTTCTACGACATCTGCAGGGCGGCAGGGATTGCGGAAGCCGACCAGGGTTTCCCGCGTCTTCACCCGCCGGGGCGGGACGGGTGGGGCAGCACGATGGCCGCCCTGATCGACCCGACGGCAGCCTTCTGCGGCTGATCCAGAACAGGACGAAGGCCCCGGGAACGGGCTAAGCGCCATCGACCTTTCCGCCCGGTCAGTTCCCGCCGGAAGGCCGGTCGCGGCATTGCGGGCCGGGTCCCGCTGCGCGCTCGGCAGACACCGGGACCCGGCCCCTGGGCCTCAAATCAGATCCGGGCGACCAGGGCAGCAAGCTGGTCGGCGCATTGCCCCCAGCCTTCGTGGAAGCCCATCTTCTCATGAGCCTCCCGGTCCTCGACGGTCCAGTGCCTGACCCGCGCCGTATAGCGAGTCCGGCCGCCTTCGTCCTCGAAGGTCAGGATGATGGTCATGAAGGGCTTGCCCGAGGGCTCCCACGCCCGGACATAGGCGTCCGTCAGGACCAGCCGCTCGTTCTCGACGACCTCGAGATAGACCCCGGGATTGGGCAGGTCGTTGCCGTTTGGATCGCGCATGACGACCAGGCATGAGCCTCCCGGCCGGACGTCCAGCTCTGCGACCGGGGTCGTATAGGGCAAGGGCGCGAACCATTGCTTCAGCAGCTCGGGATCGGTCCAGGCCCTGTAGACCTTCTCGCGCGGGGCGTCGATGATCCGGGTCAGCACCAGCTCACGATCGGAAACGGAAGCGGGAACGGTATCGGGTCCAGATGACATTCGTCTTCTCCAGTTGACAGGACCCGGAGGACGAACGGACGGCGGCGTTTCCGACACCGTCCTGTCCCACGCTCCGAAAATTTTCCCGCGTCACGGCCATCCTTCGATCTGAAGCCCGCTTGCCCGTTCCGCTTCCTCGCGGGTGATCCGCCGGACCGGCCGGGCGAAACTCCAGAGATGGCCCTCCGGATCCTTCGCCCGATAGGCCCGGTCGCCATAGAACTGGTCCTCGGGTTCCTGCAGGATCACGGCGCCGGCCGAACGCGCCCGTTCGCAATGCGCATCGACGTCGCCCTCCAGCAGAACATGGACCGACTGGGTGTTCCGGCCGCCCATGGAAGCGGGGCTCGCCACCTCCGAGGTCCATTCCGGGCCGATCATGATGTAGCCGTCGCCGAAGCGCAGCTCGGCATGGACGATCATGCCCGCCCCGTCCCTGATCACCATGCTGCACTCGAAGCCGAAGGCCGCCTCCAGCCAGTCGAGCGCGGCCGCCGGGTCCTTGTAGATCAGCGCCGGTCCGAAGGTGGGCCGACGGAAGGGATCGGTCATGGGATTTCCCCTTTTGCCGGAATGGGTCCGCGGGCGGGCGCCGGGGGCCGGATCAGTCCGCCGCACCGGCCTCGCGCGCAAGCTCGTCCCTTACCTCCGCCGCGATCCGATACGACTCCACGCGGGCCCGGTGGTCGTAGATCTGGCCTGCGACCATCAGTTCGTCCGCCTTGGTACGGGCGATGAAATCGCGCAAGCCCCGCTTCACGGTCTCGGGCGAGCCGACGAAGGAGCAGGCCAGCGCCTGCTCGACCCCTGCCTTCTCCGTCGGGGACCAATAGCTTTCGATATCGTCGATCGGCGGCTGCAGGAAGCCGCGCTGACCCCGCCGGATATTGGTAAAGGCCTGCTGCAGCGTCGTGAAAAGACGCCTTGCCTCGGCATCGGTCGCCGCCGCGATGATGTTGACGCCGACCATGGCATAGGGACGGTCGAGCCGGTCCGACGGCCGAAACCGGGTCCGGTAGACCTCCAGCGCCTGCATCATGGCCTCAGGCGCGAAATGAGAGGCGAAGGCGAACGGCAGGCCGAGCGCGGCGGCAAGCTGGGCGCTGAACAGGCTTGAGCCCAGGAGCCAAATGGGCACGCGCAGCCCCGCGCCCGGGACCGCGATGATCCGCTGGCCCGGCTCGGGAGGCTCGAAATAGGCGATCAGCTCCATCACGTCCTGGGGAAAGTCGTCGGGGCTGGCGTCGAGCGACCGGCGCAGCGCCCGCGAGGTCAGCATGTCCGTCCCCGGGGCGCGACCGAGCCCGAGATCGATCCGGCCTGGATAGAGCGAGGCCAGCGTGCCGAACTGCTCGGCGATGACGAGGGGCGCATGGTTCGGCAGCATGACGCCGCCGGATCCCACCCGGATGGTGCTGGTCCCGCCGGCCACATAGCCGATCAGGACCGAGGTCGCCGCGCTGGCGATCCCCTGCATGTTGTGGTGTTCGGCCAGCCAGTAGCGGCGATAGCCGAACGCCTCCGCATGGCGCGCGAGATCGAGCGTGTTGCGGAACGCATCGGCCGGGGTGGCGCCCTCGACGACGGGCGAAAGATCTAGGACGGAGAAGGGGATCACGGATTTGACTGCCCTGGTTCCGAGTGCCGGACGGGCCGGCAGGAGATGCGGGAAGCACCGATCCTCGCCCCAACGGCCCCCGATGAAAAGAACCGAGGACGGTTCTCGTTCCCCCTCGCCCCCAGGCGGAGGGCCCCGCGAGGTCCCGTCCCCGTCAGGCGGCGGCCCGGCGGCCCCGCAGCAGGCGCAGGATCTCGTGGGCGGCGGTCGGGATATGGGTGCCCGGACCGTAGATCGCGGACACGCCGGCGGAAAGCAGGAAGTCGTAGTCCTGGGGCGGCACCACCCCGCCGCAGACGACCAGGATGTCGTCGGCGCCCTCGCGCCGCAGGGCCGTCACCAGTTCCGGCACGAGCGTCCGGTGCCCGGCCGCCTGGGACGAGACGCCGACGACGTGCACGTCGTTCTCGATCGCCTGCCGGGCGGCCTCTTCCGGGGTCTGGAACAGGGGGCCGATATCGACGTCGAAGCCGAGATCGGCAAAGGCGGTCGCGATCACCTTAGCGCCCCGGTCGTGCCCGTCCTGGCCCAGCTTCGCGACCAGCAGGCGGGGACGCCGCCCCTCCTCGCGCGCGAAGGCCTCGACCTCCCGGCGGATCAGCCCGAAGCCCTCGTCGCCGCCGCAGGCCGAGCCGTAGACGCCGGAAACGGAACGGATGACGGCGCGGTGGCGGCTGAACACCTTCTCCAGCGCGTCGGAGATCTCGCCCACCGTCGCCCGGCGGCGCGACGCCTCGATGGCGAATTCCAGCAGGTTCGCCGTGTCGGACCGCGCCGCCTCGGTCAGGGCGTCGAGGGCCTCACGGCAGGCGGCCTCGTCGCGAGTCGCCCGAAGCTGCTTCAGGCGGGCGATCTGGGCCTCGCGGACGGCGGTGTTGTCTATGCTCAGCACCTCGACCTCGTCCGGCTGCTCGACCCGGTAGCGGTTGACGCCGACGATCGTCTCCTCGCCCCGGTCGATCCGCGCCTGGCGCCTTGTCGCGGATTCTTCGATCCGGAGCTTCGGCATCCCGCTCTCGACCGCCCGGGTCATGCCGCCGAGATCCTCGACCTCGTCGATCAGGCGGCGCGCCGCCTCGGCAAGCTCATGGGTCAGGCGTTCGATGTAGTAGGATCCGCCGAGGGGGTCGACGACCCGCGGTATGCCCGTCTCCTCGGCCAGGATCAGCTGGGTGTTGCGGGCAATGCGCGCCGAGAACGGCGTCGGCAGGCCCAGCGCCTCGTCGAAGGCGTTCGTGTGCAGCGACTGGGTTCCGCCCAGGACCGCGGCCATCGCCTCGATCGTCGTGCGGACGATGTTGTTGTAGGGGTCCTGCTCGGTCAGGCTGACGCCGGATGTCTGGCAATGCGTGCGCAGCATCAGCGATTCCGGCTTCTTCGGATCGAAATGGCGGCGCATCAGCTCCGCCCACAGCAGGCGGGCGGCGCGAAGCTTCGCGATCTCGGTGAAGAAATCCATTCCGATCGCGAAGAAGAAGGACAGGCGCGGAGCGAAGGCATCGACGTCCAGGCCGCGCGAAACCGCGGCCCGCACATATTCCAGGCCGTCGGCCAGGGTGAAGGCCAGTTCCTCGACCGCCGTCGCCCCTGCCTCCTGCATGTGGTAGCCGGAGATCGAGATCGAGTTGAATCGTGGCATGTGCCGGGCCGTATAGGCGATGATGTCGGCGACGATCCGCATCGACGGCCCGGGTGGGTAGATATAGGTGTTGCGGACCATGAATTCCTTGAGGATGTCGTTCTGGATGGTCCCGCTAAGCCGTTCCGGCGGAACCCCCTGCTCCTCCGCCGCGACGATGTAGCCGGCCAGGACGGGGAGCACCGCGCCGTTCATGGTCATCGAGACCGACATCCGGTCGAGCGGGATGCCGTTGAACAGGATCTTCATGTCCTCGACCGAGTCGATCGCCACCCCGGCCTTGCCCACGTCGCCGACCACCCGCGGGTGGTCGCTGTCATAGCCCCGATGGGTGGCGAGATCGAAGGCGACCGAGAGGCCCATCTGACCGGCGGCGAGATTGGCCCGGTAGAACGCGTTCGACTCCTCCGCCGTCGAGAACCCCGCATATTGCCGGATCGTCCACGGGCGGTTCGCGTACATGGTGGCCCGCGGCCCACGGACATAGGGATAGAAGCCGGGCAGGCTGCCGACATGGGACAGCTCCTTAAGGTCCGCCGCGGTATAGAGCGGCTTGACCGTCAGGCCTTCTGGCGTCCGCCGGTCGAGGCTTTCGACCGGGCGTCCCTTCAGCTCCGCCGCCGCCGCGCGCCGCCAGTCGTCAAGGGTCGGATCCTGATCGCTCATGGACTCTCGGCTCCCTGTTGGCCGCGGCAACTATAGCGGACGGCGGCGCGGAGCGTCCATCCGGCGGGCGGATGGAGGCTTGGGCAGCGAAGGAAGTCGGCCGCTACCAGAAGAAACCCGGGACGACCCAGGTCGGATTGGAGCCTGTCTCCAGCGCGGCGGCCGCGATCTTCTGCGGGTCCGGCGTATTGTGCGGCGGCAGCGCCAGTTCCTCCGCATGGATGCCGCCGATCACGAGCACGCTGTCGATGCCCGCGGAATTGGCGCCGGCGATGTCTGTGCGAAAGCTGTCGCCGACCGCGACGATGCGCCCCCAATCCCCGATCCCGAGCAGGTTGAGACAGCGGTCGTAGACGGGGGCGTAGGGCTTGCCGTGATAGGCCACCCGGCCGCCCAGCGTCTCGTAGTGCGCCGCGAGCGTCCCGGCGCAGATCGCCATGGTGCCGCCGACAACGACGACGAGATCGGGATTGGCGCAGACCATGGGAAGCTTGCGGCGCGCGCAGGCCTCCAGGATCTCCGCATAGTCGGCTACCGTTTCAGAGAAGTCGTCGATACCGGTGCAAAGGACGAAGGTCGCGTCTTCCGGGCGTGCGACGATGTCGAGCCCGGCATCGACATGCACGTCGTCCCGGTCCGGTCCGATATGAAGGCAGCGCCTGCCGAGATCGCGGTGGAAGGCGTCCGGCGCGTCGATCAGCGCCTCGTGCGTGGCCTCGCCCGAGGTCATCACATGGTCGTAGGCGTCGTCGGGGAACCCCAGCTCGCGCAGCCGGCGGATGACCGCGCCGACGCGCCGGGGGGCGTTTGAGAGGAGACAGATCCGCTTTCCCGCCGCGCGCAACTCGTGCAGGCAGTCGAGGACGCCGGGATAGGGCCTGGTGCCGTCGTGCAGAACGCCCCAGAGATCGAGAATGAACCCGTCATAGTCGGGGGCGATCTCCCTTATGCCGGAGATGAGCTGCGGGGTCTTGGACATTGGGCGAACAACAGTCGAAGCGGTGGGAAGGAGCTTCTTGCCACGCCGGACGGGCAAGCGCAAACCCGGCCGTCAAAAAACCCCGTCAGCGGGGCGCGCCGAACAGCCTGCCCTGGCCGTAATCGATGGGGAGGTCCAGGATCTCCACCAGCAGCGGCTCTCCATCGATCCCGTCCACGATCAGGTCGATCGCCAGCCGATCGAGATCCTGCTTCAGCGCCCTCATGTCCAGCGGCAGCGGCCCTTCCACCATCGACAGCAGGGTGCGGGCATCGAGCTTCAGGAACCGGATCTGCCCGCTTTCGCCGATCAGGCCGAGATCGAGGTCGCTGGCGTAGCGGAAGCCGTGAACGCAGAACCGGATCCCCAGCCCGGCCAGCCGGTCGAGCGGCTGGCGCACGCTCTCCGAGGCGTCCCGGATCTCGTCGATCGGAAGTTCCAGGATCAATCGGGGCGCAAGCTCGGGGTTGAGCGTCATGAACTCCACGAACTGGTCCATGAAGTCCCCGTCCTTGAGGGAGTTCATGGCGATCCCGGCGAAGACGCTGGTCGAACGGTGCCGGCGCAGCATCTCCCGCATGAGCTGCACGCAACGGAACAGCAGCAGGTTGTCGAGGGTCGTGGCCAGCCCGGCCCGGGCGATCAGCCCCGCCGCCCGGTGCGGCAGGAGATAGGTGCCGTCGCGGTTGCGGATTCGGCTGTAGGCCTGCTGGTGCCGCAGCTTGCGCTGGGGCAGGCTGACGATCGGCTGCATGACCATGTCGATCCGGTCATGCCGGATCGCGTCCCGCACCAGGGCGAGAAGGTCGTGGGAGGCAAGCCCCGCCGGGTCGATCTCGCGCTCGGCGCCCCCCTTCCCGCCCTGACCGGCGCGGGCGGCCGCCTTCGGCTCCTCGCCCGTCTCCCCGTCCTCGCCCCCTGCCTCCCGGCCGGAGATCTGGGCGATCATGCGCTGCAGGGCCTGCATCTCGGCCTTCACTTCCTCGACCGCGGGCGGCCGGCGGGATTCCTCGAGCATCCACTGGATCGAACGCACCTCCTCCCGCGCCCGCGACAGTTCGCCGAGGACCGCGTCGCGGGCGGCCGTCAGCTCTATCAGCTCGCCCCGCAGCGCCCGCTCCCGTTCCTGCCGGGCCCAGACTTCGTGCAGCACGGCCCCGAAGATCAAAACGATCCCGCCAATGACGATGGCGGTCCAGCGTTCCATCCCCGGGATGCTGTAGGGGAGCGTCAGGGCCGCCGCGATGGCGAGTACCCCGTAGCTCAGGGCAAAGACGATATGGCGCAGGAGCGACATGGAGGCGCGCGGTCCGGGACTGGGATATGGCGCCGAGAGAGTCCGGGCGGGGTGGTTGCCTTTCGGTTAATCCGCCGGCATCAAAGATCCGCGCCGACCGCCTCGCCGACCGAGGAGAACCCGTCGCGGCGCAGGAGCGCCGCCAGTTCGCGACAGATCGCCGGGACCAGGGCCGGTCCGCGATAGGCGAGAGCGGTGTAGAGCTGCACCAGCGAGGCGCCGTTGCGGATCTTGAGATAGGCGTCGTGCCCCGACGCGATTCCGCCGACGCCGACCAGCGGCAGCCGCCGTTCCGTCAGCCGGGCCATGTCGCGGAGCACGCTGGTCGCCATGTCGAAGAGCGGCCGGCCGCTGAGGCCGCCGGCCTCGGACGCCAGCCCCGGCGGCAGCCCGTCGGGCCGGGTGATCGTAGTGTTCGACACGATCAGCCCGTCGATGCCAGAGGAAAGCGCGACCGCGGCAATATCCTCCATGTCCTGACGGGTAAGGTCGGGCGCGATCTTCAGGAGCAGCGGGGGCCGCCGCCGAAGCCCAGCGCGCGCCTCCGTCACCCCGGTCAGCAGCTCGCTGAGCGGCGCCCGCCCCTGCAGGGCCCGCAAGCCCGGCGTGTTCGGCGAGGACACGTTCACGACAAGATAATCGACCAGTTCGCCGAGCGCCCGCACCCCCTCGCGATAGTCGGCCAGCGCGTCCGTCTGGTCCTTGTTGCGGCCGAGATTGGCCCCGACGATCCGGCCCGGCCGGCGGGCGAGGCGTTCGGCCACCGCGGCAAGCCCCTGGTTGTTGAAGCCCAGCCGGTTGATCAGCCCCTCCTGGTCCGGCAGACGGAACATGCGGGGCTTGGGATTGCCTGGCTGGGGCCGCGGCGTGACGCTGCCGATCTCGACGAATCCGAAGCCGAGGCGAAGCATCGGCGCGACCACCTCGGCATTCTTGTCGAAGCCGGCGGCAAGTCCCACGGGATTGCGGAAATCCAGGCCGAAGACCTGGGTTTCGAGAATCGGATCGGCGGGGAGATCGAATCTGGGCCCGAGTCCGGCCCGCAGGGCGGCAATGGTCAGCCGATGGGCCTGCTCCGGCGACAGGGCATGGAGCAGCGGCCGGGCAAGCGGAAAGAGGTCGGGCATGGCGGATGACTTCGAAGACGTCCCGGGTGGCCGGTCAGAGCTGCGGAAAGACGTGCCGGCCGTCGGCGGCGAGCGGCAGGTCGAAGACCTCGACCACGGCCTCGACGGGCAAGGGACCGTAGAGATGGGGGAACAGCCGGCCGCCGCGCGACGGCTCCCACCGGAGGCGGCCGCCCAGGGTTGATGCCGAGACGGCGAGGAGCTTCAGATCGGTCTGGCCGGCGAAATGCTTTTCCGCCGTCTCCTCGACCTGGTCGGCGGCGGACAAATGGACGAAACCGTCGGCCCGATCGACCGCCGACCCTTCGAACGCGCCGTGGCGCAGGGCGGCCGCCCATTCGACGGACGAAAGAATCTTGTAGATGCGGTCGGGATCGGTGCTCATGGGCACAAGAGTAGCCGAGCACGCGCCCGCCTTCACCCGTTTTCCCGCCCCCCTGTCCCGTGCACGCGGGAAATCCGCGGCTGCAAATATCATGGTCTTCAGACGACGTCTCGCGCGTCCCCGGACTTGACGTTACCGCAACAAATCGATTTCGATACGCGTGATCCGCGAAATATGGCGGGACAAAATGCGGCCCGGAGCGGCTCGCGCAGAGACGCACCGGCGCTGTTCGCGTGCGTCCGTCACAGGCAGGTGAGGCAAGGGGAGTCGAGGATGCCGATCAATCTCAGGAACGAACAGGAAGCTGCCATCGGGCCCGCCCGCGGGGTGCAGGCGTCAATGCCTTCCGGCGTCGTCGTCGCCCCTGCCAAGCCGACAGCGGCGATGCTGGCCGCCGGCGCCCGTGCGGGCGACGTCACGGTCGAGGTCGCCTGGAAGGTCTATCAGGCCATGATCCAGCAGGCGGGCTGAGAAGGCCTGCCGGGGAAACAGCCTAAGGATACGTTCCTAAAGACAGTTTTCCCCCATTATGAGAAATTCTTCCCATGCTGAAGCATGGCGAGATTTGGCGGGCCATCGATCGCCTCGCCAAGCTGCGCGGACTTTCGGCGTCCGGACTGGCCCGACGCGCCGGGCTGGATCCCACCACCTTCAATCCCAGCAAGCGCATGACCCCCCAGGGCAAGCTGCGCTGGCCGTCGACCGAAAGCATCGCCAAGGTGCTCGAGGCGACGGGCGCGTCCGTGCAGGATTTCGTCGCCCTTCTGGACGAAGGCGAGCCGGGGACCCGCCAGCGGATTCCCCTGATCGGCGTCGCCCAGGCCGGCGCCGACGGATATTTCGACGATGCCGGCTTTCCCGCCGGGAATGGCTGGGACGAGGTGCTTTTCCCCGAGGTCGGCGATCCCCATGCCTATGCGCTGGAGATCGCCGGCGACAGCATGGAGCCCGTCTATCGCGACGGCGACACGATCATCGTCTCGCCCTCCGCGGCGATCAGGCGGGGCGACCGCGTCGTCCTGAAGACCACGACCGGCGAGGTCATGGCCAAGCAGCTGGCGCGGATGAGCGCGAACCGGATCGAGGTCGTATCCCTGAACCGGGCCCATGAGGACCGCAGCTTCCGGCGCGACGAGGTCGCCTGGATCTCGCGCATCATTTGGGCAAGCCAATAGCGGGACTTCGTCCGGCCGGTGCAGGCTGATCTCTTGCCCGCAAGGCTGACCTGCGCGCCCCCGCCCCGGGCGGCAGTTGGCATGCGGTCGGCACGCGGTCTATCCTTTCCGGACGGCCGGATCGCCGGATCCCACACCGCGGCTCCAGTCCTCGGCGCCGCCGATCACGCCGATGGAGACCTTCGAATGCCGGACAAGGCGCAGACCTATTTCCAGGGCCGCTGGTTGGAGGGCAATCCCGCTCTCATGGGCCCGCTGACCAATGCGATGTGGCTGTCGTCCATCGTCTTCGACGGGGCGCGGGCCTTCGAAGGCGCGGCGCCGGACCTCGACCTCCATTGCGAGCGCGTCGTCCGCTCCGCCCGCGCGCTGGGACTCGGCCCCAGCCTGACCGGCGGCGAGATCCTGGCGCTCGCCCGGGAGGGGATTGCCCGCTTCCCCAAGGACGCGGAGCTCTATATCCGTCCGATGTTCTGGGCGGACGAAGGCTGGGTCGCCCCCGATCCGGACTCGACGCAGTTCGCCCTTACGATCCATGAGAGCCCGATGCCGAAGGAGAGCGGCTACAGCGCCTGCATCTCCACGCGCAGACGGCCGGCCCCGGACACCGCGCCGACCTCTGCCAAGGCGTCCTGCCTCTACCCGCAGTCGGGGCTGGCGCTGACCGAGGCAAGGCAGCGCGGCTTCGACAATGCGGTGATGCTGGACCCGCTCGGCAACGTCGCCGAATTCGCGACCTCCAACATCATGATCGGCAAGGACGGCGTGGTCCGCACCCCCGCCCCGAACGGCACCTTCCTTGATGGCATCACACGGCAGCGGGTGATCGCGCTCCTGCGCGCGGACGGCGTCGAGGTGGTCGAGGGCCGGCTTACGCCGGAGGACGTCCTGAACTCGGACGAAGTGTTCTCGACCGGCAATTTCGGCAAGGTCCTGGCCTTCACCAGGATAGAGAACCGGGATCTGCAGCCGGGCCCCCTATTCGCCCGGGCGCGCCGGCTCTACTGGGATTTCGCCCACGGCCGAATCGCCTGACCGGCCGGCCGAAGTTCCAGCGATCCCTGCCCTCCCGTCCATGAGCGCGACCGTCGGCCAGATCGGGCAGACCTCCGATCCCGGGCGCCGGGCGCCCCGCGCGAAGCCGCGCGGGCCGGAGGTCCCGTGACCGCCCGGACGGACATGGCCCCGATCGGACCCGGCGGGCGGCTGCCCCTGGTCGATGCCGCGCGCGGCGGCGCCCTTGCGGCGATGATCGTCTATCATTTCGCCTGGGACTTGAGCTTCTACGACCTGATCGCGACCGAGATCGCGACCAGCCGGCCCTGGCAGATCTTCGCCCGGGCGATCGCCGGATCCTTCCTGGCCCTCGTCGGCGTCAGCCTGGTCCTGGCGACGCGCGGCGGCCTGCGCCCGCGCCCCTATCTCCGCCGGCTGGCGCTGGTTACGGGGGCAGCGCTGGCGATCACGGCCGTGACCCGCATCGCCCTCCCCGACGACTTCATCTGGTTCGGCATCCTGCACTGCATCGCCGTCTCCAGCGTGCTGGGCCTGGCGTTCCTGCGCCTGCCGGTTTCGATCGTCATCGTGGCGGCGGCGCTGGCGCTCGCGGCGCCGGGGCTCTTCGCCCACCCGGCCTTCGACGCCCCGGCCTGGCGCTGGCTCGGGCTCATGACCTATTTCCCGCGCACCAACGACTATGTGCCGCTGCTGCCCTGGTTCGGCATGGTGCTGGCGGGGATCGCGCTGGCGCGGCTCGTCCTCGCCCGGGCGGCCGGGGCAAGCTTCCTTCGATGGCATCCGTCGGGACGGATCGGCCGCACGCTGGTCTGGACCGGACGCCGCAGCCTTGCCGTCTACCTCGTCCATCAGCCGCTGCTGCTTGCCGCGCTCTACGGCGTCGCCGCCGTGGCCGGCCCCTCGCCCGCGGCGGTCACCCGCGAATTCCTGACGGCGTGCGAGCGGACCTGCGTCGCGACCGGCAGCGATACTTCGCGGTGCCAGGTCTACTGCGCCTGCATCGCCGACCGCCTGAAGGAGGACGGCCTGTGGGACAGCGTCATCGCCAACCGGGTGACGCCGTCGGGTCAGGACGCTCTGACGCGCATCACCCGCGACTGCGACGGCCGGGACCTGCCTTAAGCCCCTATCGGCGCGGGCGCAGGGTCGGGAACAGGATGACGTCGCGGATCGACGGGCTGTTGGTCAGGATCATGGTCAGCCGGTCGATGCCGACGCCGAGCCCGCCGGTCGGCGGCAGCCCGTATTCGAGGGCAGTCACGTAGTCCGTGTCCATCATCTGCGCCTCGTCGTCGCCCGCCTCGCGGGCCCGGACCTGCGCCTCGAAGCGCTCGAACTGATCCTGCGGGTCGGTCAGCTCGGAAAAGGCGTTGGCCAGTTCCCAGCCGTTCACATAGGTCTCGAACCGCTCGGTCAGCCGCGGATCGTCGCGGTGCGCCTTGGCCAGCGGCGAGATCTCGCGCGGGAAGTCCGTCACATGGGTCGGCTGGATCAGCGTGTGCTCGACCTTCTCGCCGAACACGGCCTCGACCACCTGGCCCCAGTTCTCCTTGCCGGTGATCGGCACCTGCAGGCGGCGCGCCTCGGCCCGCGCGGCCTCCGCGTCCTCGATCGCCAGAAAGTCGACGCCGGTCGCCTCCTGGACCAGGGTCGTCATCGGCTTGGCGACGAAGGGCCGGCTGAAGTCGATCTCGTGCTCGCCATAGCGGACGACGGCGCTGCCGACCGCCTCTTCGGCGACCGTGCGGAACATCCGCTCGATCAGGGCCATGACGTCCTTGTAGTCGGCAAGGGCCCAGTAGGCTTCCATCATCGTGAACTCGGGGTTGTGCCGGGTCGACAGCCCCTCGTTCCGGAAGTTCCGGTTGATCTCGAACACCTTGTCGGAAAGGCCGCCGACGATCAGGCGCTTGAGATAAAGCTCGGGCGCGATGCGGAGATAGAGGTCCGTGTCGAGCGCGTTGTGGTGGGTGACGAAGGGCTTGGCCGAGGCGCCGCCCAGGATCGGGTGCAGCATCGGCGTCTCGACCTCGAGGAAGCCTTCGTCCTGCATGAAGCGGCGCAGGCTGGCGACGATGCGCGACCGGGCCCGCAGAGTCTCGCGCGCCTCCTCGTTCATGATCAGGTCGACATAGCGCTGGCGGTAGCGCTGCTCGACATCGGTCAGGCCGTGATACTTCTCGGGCAGGGGCAGCAGGGTCTTGGCCAGCACCGTCAGCACGCGGGCGTTGATCGTGAGCTCGCCGCGCTTGGTCCGCCGGACCGTCCCCTCGACACCGATCTGGTCGCCGAGGTCCAGCGCCTTCAGCACCTCCTGGCTCTGCTCCGTAAGGTAGTCCTTATGGCAGAAGACCTGGATCTTGCCGGAAGTGTCGTGCAGATCGATGAACATGCCGCTGTTGCGCATCGAGCGGATGCGCCCGGCGACCCGCACCTCGTCTCCCGTCTCGGTGTCCGGCGCCAGATCCGCGTATTTTGCCTGAAGCCCGGCCGCCGTGGCCGTCCGGTCGTAGCGGTAGGGATAGGGATCGATCCCCAGCGCGCGCAGGGCTTTCAGCTTCTCCAGCCGCGGCGCCTTCAGGGGATTGTCGATGTCGTGCGGGGCACGGATCTCGTCTACGGGGCGGGCGGCTTCGTCGGACATCTGTAGAATGCAGTTCGCAGGTTTCGAAGGCGCGCACTATAGGAGCGGGGTCCCGGTTTTTGAAGCGCAGCGAACGCCGGCCCGCTCACCGGAGGGCCGCGAAGGAGTGTGGTTCACCAAAAGTTCCGGCCCTATAGTGCCGGCCATGGACTCACCGGCCAACCATCCCGCCCCCCGGATCCTGCTGCCGGACGCCGACACCCTGGTGGTCGGCGCCCGGGGCGGGGTGCTGCTGACCGCCGAGGGCGAAATCCTGGACCTGAGGCCGGCCGCCCTGGCGAAGCGCCTGGACGGCCCCCCCATGATCCTGGTTCACGCCCGCTCGGTCGCGCGGCGCTGCGGGCGGGACTGGGTCCAGGCCTATGACCTGCTGGAGCTGTTCGCCTTCGTCCATCCCGCCGGGTTCTGCCGGCCGACGCCGCGCGGGCTTGCCGAAGCGCTGGGCCTAGGCAATCCCCAGACCCTTGAGGACCAGGCGATCGTCCTGCGGCAGGTGGCGGAGCGCCTGCTGCGCGACCTCACCGCGACCGGGCGACAGGAGCAGTCGGATCCGGTCGGGATCGCCCAGGCGATGGGCACCGCGGGCTGGCCCTGGGCGCCGCTGGTGCTGGCGGCGCTCGGCCACCCGGCGCCCCTTACCGACCGGCAGATCCGCTTGGCCCTGGCGGTCTGGAACCGGCTTCCGGAGTGGCAGGGCGAGGCGCCGCCCCCGCCGCCCGGATCGAAGCCCGTAACCGCGGCCGAGACCCGCCAACGCCTGGCCATGCTGCTGGGCGAAGGGGCGGAACAGCGGCCCCAGCAAGCGGATTACGCGAGCGCCGTCGCCGCTGCCTTCACCCCCCGCGCCCGCGAGAACGGGCCGAACACCGTCCTGGCCGAAGCCGGCACCGGCGTCGGCAAGACGCTGGGCTATCTCGCCCCGGCGACGCTTTGGGCCGAAAAGAACAAGGGCCCGGTCTGGGTATCCACCTATACCCGCAACTTGCAGCATCAGATCGACGACGAGCTGTCGCGCCTGTTCCCCCGGCAGGACCAGAAGGGGCGCCGCGTCGTCCTGCGCAAGGGCCGGGAGAACTATCTGTGCCTTCTGAACCTGGAGGAGGCGTCGCGATCCCTCCAGGTTCAGCCGCAATACGGCGTCGCGATCGGTCTGATGGCGCGCTGGACCGCCGCCACCCGGGACGGCGACATGACCGGGGGCGATTTCCCCGGCTGGCTGGCCGACGTGGTCGGGCGCGGCCGCAGCCTCGGCCTGGCGGACCGGCGCGGGGAGTGCATCTATTCCGCCTGCCCCCATTACAGCCGGTGCTTCATCGAACGGTCGATCCGGCGCGCCCGGCGCGCCGACATCGTGATCGCCAACCACGCGCTCGTGATGGTGCAGGCGGCGGTGGGCGGCATGGACGATTCCTCGCTGCCGACACGCTTCGTGTTTGACGAGGGCCATCACCTGTTCGATGCGGCCGACAGCGCCTTCGCCGGCCACCTGACCGGCCTGGAGACGGCCGAGATGCGCCGCTGGCTGATCGGGTCCGAAACCGGAAGGTCCAGCCGGGTGCGGGGCCTCAAGCGGCGGATCGAGGATCTAGTCGCCGGCGACGAGGAGGCGCTGGAATGGCTGGACGAGGTGAACCGCGCCGCCCGGGCGCTGCCCGCCGAAGGCTGGCCGATGCGGGTGATCGACGGCGCGCCAGCCGGGCCGACGGAAGCCTTCCTCGTCCTGGTCCGGGCGCAGGTCTATGCCAGGGCGGCCGGCAGCGACGGCCCCTACAGCCTGGAGACCGACGCGACCGAGCCCGTCGACGGCCTGATGGAGGCGGCAAGGGACCTGCTGGTCGCGCTGGAGCGCCTGCAGGAGCCGATGCTGAAGCTGGCCGAGCTTCTGAAATCCCGCCTCGACCGCGACGCGGACGAGCTGGACTCGACCCAACGGCAGCGGATCGATGCGGCCGCGCGCTCCATCGAGCGGCGCGCCCGCAACGAGATCGGCGCCTGGCGCCAGATGCTGGAGACGCTGGGCGGCGAGACGCCGGAGGACTTCGTCGACTGGTTCGGGGTCGAGCGCGAAGCCGGGCGCGACGTGGATATCGGCTACTACCGCCACTGGATCGACCCGACAATCCCCTTTGCCAGAGCCGTGGCCCGCCCGGCCCACGGCATCGTCGTCACCTCGGCGACGCTGACCGACGGCACCGGCGATGTCGAGCGGGACTGGCGCGCGGCCGAGGCCCGGACCGGCGCCTGGTACATGGGAGGCCCGGCCCTACGGGTCCAGGTCCCCTCCCCCTTCGACTACCCGACGCGGACCCGGGTCCTGGTGGTGACCGACGTCCGCAAGGACGACCTAGCCCAGGTCGCATCCGCCTATCGAGAGCTTTTCCTGGCGGCCGGCGGCGGAGGGCTCGGCCTGTTCACGGCGATCAGCCGGCTGAAGGAGGTCCACAGCCGCATCGCCGGGCCGCTGGAGGCGGCGGGCCTGCCGCTCTACGCCCAGCATCTGGACGGGATGGATGTCTCGACCCTGGTCGACATCTTCCGCGGCGAGGAAGATGCCTGCCTTCTCGGCACCGACGCGGTGCGGGACGGGGTGGACGTGCCTGGCCCGTCGCTTCGCCTGATCGTGTTCGACCGCGTGCCCTGGCCGCGACCGACCATCCTGCACCGGGCCCGGCGCGAAGCCTTCGGCCGCAAGCGCTATGACGACATGATCACACGCCTGCGCCTGAAGCAGGCCTTCGGCCGGCTGGTCCGCCGCGCCGACGACCAGGGCGTCTTCGTGCTGCTCGACCCGATGATGCCCTCGCGCCTGGCGGGCGCCTTCCCCGAGGGGGTGGAGATCCAGCGCATCGGCCTGGCCGAAGCGGTCGCCGTGACACGGGACTTCCTGAATGCGGGGAAGCGCTGTTCGTGAAGGCGCCCGATCGACTGCCTCTCCGCGCCCTCGGCCGATGACAGGGTTTCATGCCATCACGCCCCGATAGACCGCCGCATATTCCGCCGCCGCCTCAGGCCAGCCGAACTCGGCGGCCATGGCGGTCCGCTGCAGGCGGGACCAGAGGTCCCGGTCCTGCCACAGGGCGCAGGCGCGGTCGATGGCGGCGGATAGGGCCTCGACCGTCGCCTCCTCGAAGACGAAACCGGTCGCGGTGCCGGCCGCGATGGTCCCGGGATCCGCGTCGACCACCGTGTCGGCCAGGCCGCCCGTCCGGCGGACGAGCGGCAGGGCGCCGTAGCGCAGCGCGTAGATCTGGGTCAGCCCGCAGGGTTCGGACCGCGACGGAACGACGATCACGTCCGACCCGCCCTCGATCAGATGGGACAGCGTTTCGTCATAGCCCAGGCGGACGGCGACCCGTCGCGGCCAGGTCCGGGCCGCGAGCTCGAATCCGTCCTCCAGGTCGCGGTCGCCGCTGCCCAGCAGGACCAGTTGGGCGCCCCGGTCGACCAGCCCCTGCACGGCGCCGAGCAGGAGGTCCAGCCCCTTGTGCCCGGTGAGACGGCTGACCACGCCGAAAACGGGCATGTCGGGCGTCACCGGCAGGCCCATGCGCGCCTGAAGAGCTGCCTTGGCCGCGGCCTTGCCCGCCGGCGCAACGGCCGAGAAGGGCTGCGGCAGCGCCGGATCGGTCTCCGGATTCCAGACCTCATAGTCCGCGCCGTTGACGATGCCGACGAGATCGGCCGAGCGCCGCCGAAGCAGCCCGTCGAGGCCGGCCCCGTGCTCCGGCCCCTGGATCTCCTGCGCATAGGTGCGGCTGACGGTCGTCAGCCGGTCGGCATACCAGAGACCGGCTTTCAGGAAGCCGACGCCGCCGTAATACTCCACCCCCTCGATCGAGAAGCTGCCGGGCGGAAGGCCGAGTTCCGGGAAAACCGTCGCCGGAAACCAGCCCTGATAGGCCAGGTTGTGGATCGTCATGACCGTCCGGACCGGGCTGCCGGCCAGGCGGATATAGGCCGGCGCCAACCCGGCCTGCCAGTCATGGCCATGGACGAGGTCGGGCGCCCAGCCCGGATCCGCGGGGCGTCCGTCGGGCACGCCGGCCAGCCTTGCCGCTGCCCAGCCGAGAGCTGCGAACCGCCGGTGATTGTCCGGCCAGTCCCGCCCCTCGGGGCCGAGATAGGGGTTGCCGGGCCGGTCGTAGAGGCCCGGGCAGTCCAGGACATAGGCCCGGACGCGAACGCCCCGCAGGCGGCCACGCCAGAGCCGCGCCGGGCCGCCGCCGAACAGGTTCGGGTCGTCGAGCACGGGTTCCGCCTCTTCCAGGGCCGCCATGATCCCGGGATATCCCGGCACCAGCACCCGGGCATCGATGCCGAACGCCTGCAGGGCCGGCGGCAGGGCGGCCGCCACGTCCGCCAGCCCGCCGGTCTTGACCAGGGGGAAGAGCTCCGATGCGGCGTGAAGTACGCGCATGGACAAGGGGGAAGCCCTCTCAGCGCCGACGGTCTGCCGCGAGCGGCCGGGATGGTCCGCCTCTCACTGCAGCGCCGCCAGCATTTCGCGGGTGATCAGGACAATCCCCTTTTCCGTTCGCTCGAAGCGCCGGCTATCCTCGACCGGGTCCTCGCCGACGACCAGATGTTCGGGGATGTCGCAGCCGCTGTCGATGATGCAGTTCTTCAGCCGGGCGTGGCGGCCGATATTGCAGCGCGGCAGCACAACCGCCCCTTCCAGCCGGGCGTAGGAATTCACCCGCACGCTCGAGAACAGGAGCGAGGACTTCACCATCCCGCCGGAAACGATGCAGCCCCCGGCAACCAGGCTGTCGATCGCCATGCCCCTGCGGTCGCCGGCGTCCCAGATGAACTTGGCCGGCGGAAGCTGCACCTGATGGGTGTGGATCGGCCAGAAATCGTCGTAGAGATCGAGGGCCGGGGTCACCGTCGTCAGTTCGAGATTGGCCTCCCAGTAGGAATCGATCGTGCCCGCGTCGCGCCAATAGGGCTTGCTCTGTCCTTCGCTGATGATGCCGCTGCGGGTGAGGCTGTGGGCCAGCACCCGCGTCCGGGGGACGAGATAGGGGATGATGTCCTTGCCGAAATCATGGGAGGAGTGCAGGTCCGCGGCATCCCGGCGGAGCTGATCGTAAAGGAAGCGGGCGTTGAAGATGTAGATCCCCATGCTGGCGAGCGCGGTGTCCGGCCTGCCTGGAATGGAGGGCGGATCGGCCGGCTTCTCCAGGAAATCGACCACCCGGTCGTCCGCGTCGACATGCATGACGCCGAACTGGGTCGCCTCAGTCCGGGGCACCTCGACGCAGCCGACGGTCACCTCCGCCCTGCGCTCGCAGTGGTCGTAGAGCATTGCGGCGTAGTCCATCTTGTAGACATGGTCCCCGGCCAGCACGAGGATGAATTCCGGCCCCTCCGCCTCCAGGATGTCGATGTTCTGGTAGATCGCGTCGGCGGTACCGCGATACCACAGCGCCTCGTCGATCCGCTGCTGCGCCGGCAGAAGGTCGACGAACTCGTTCGCCTCGGACCGGAAGATTCCCCAGCCGCGCTGAAGATGGCGCAGGAGGCTGTGGGACTTGTACTGGGTCAGGACATAGATGCGCCTGATCCCGGAATTGATGCAGTTCGAAAGCGCGAAGTCGACGATCCGGTACTTGCCGCCGAAATGGACGGCGGGCTTCGCCCGGCGGTCGGTAAGCTGCTTCAGCCGGCTGCCCCGGCCGCCGGCGAGCACCAGCGCGATCGCGCGGCGGGGCAGAAGGGAAATGGACGCATCCTCGGCTGTCTGGACTGGCATCGGTCCCTCCCGGCTCTGGCTCGAGGGACGCTGTTCGACCGCGCCCCGATGCTATAACGAACAACGGGCCGATCGGTAACGGCGGCGCGGGCGCGACGGCCGCGTAGGGCAGGGTCAGGGATGCGGGAGCAGCGGACCGTAGGCCGCCAGGACCGCCGATACCGTGACTACGGAAAGGACGGTGGAGACGAGGATCGCGGACGAGGTGCGCTCGACATGGACGCCATATTGCTGGGCGACGACGAAGGTCAGGGCGCCGGTGGGCAGTGCGGCGAGGAGGACGGCGCTGGCTGACCAGAACGGATCCATGGGGAACACGGTCTGGATCAATCCCCAGCAGACGAGCGGCTGTCCGACGAGCTTCAGGACGCTGATCCAGACCGCCTCGCCGAGATCGGCGGCGAGCGGCCGGCCCGCCAGGAACAGGCCGATCGCGAAGAGGGCGCACGGGCTGGCCGCAGCGCCGAGGAGTTCGCACAGATTGGCGGCCGGCGTCGGCAGGGGCACGCCCGTTTCCGACCAGGCGATCCCCAGGACCGACGAGACGACGAGAGGATTGCGCCCGAGCGCCAGGACGGCGTCCAGGATCGCCCGGCCGAGGCCGCACCGGTCGGATGCCGTCAGTTCAAGGGCGACGACTGCGATTCCGACCGCGACCGCACTCATGATCACCGTCGCAAGCGACGCCGGCGCCAACCCGGCGTCGCCGAACGCCGCGGCGAACAGCGGAATGCCCATGTAGCCGGTGTTGGAGAAGCTGGCGTTCATGCCCTGCATGGTCAGAACGGCGGGCTTGGGCCGGTAACGGAGCGCGCCGATGCCGATCCCGGCCCCCCAGATAATCAGGATGCTGCCGAGGAACGCGCCGATGAAGGGCCAGTGGAGGATCTCGCCGAGCGACGCACCGGCCATAGCCAGGAAGAGGAGCGGCGGCAGCGCGATCCAGTAGACGAACTGGTTGAGCGCCTCGGACGAGGCCTGTCCCAGAAGGCCGGCGCGGCCCAAAAGATACCCCGCCAAGATGATCGCGAAGACCGGCAGGGAGACGTCGAGAACCATGGACATGGCCGGATCCTAATGTCAGGGGCGGAGCCGGCCGGCATGCCGTGCGGGCCGCTTGACGATCCCGCTGGCGTCACGCCAAATGCCTATCTCACCCGGGAAGCAGGAGCTGAAGGCCACATGACCGATGCTCACGGCGCGCTCATCTATACCATGGTTCTCGCCGCCGCTTCGAACGGCGACATGACCGACCGGCAGGTCCGAACGCTGAGTGACATGGTGAGCTACCTGCCCGTCTTCCGCAGCTTCGACAAGGACCGGCTGGAGCAGTTGACCCGTGACACGGTCAGGCTGCTCAGCGACGAAGACGGGCTGGAGAAGGCGCTGGCGGCGATCGCAGCCGCCCTGCCGGAACCCCTGCGCGAGACCGCCTATGCGATCGCCTGCGACGTGATCGCGGCGGACGGCACGGCCAGCCAGGAAGAGCTGCGCCTGCTCGAGCTTCTGCGCCACCGCCTGCAGATCGACCGGCTTTGCGCCGCCGCGATCGAGCGCGGCGCCCGGGCACGGCACCGCACCCTTTAGTCAGGATACCGACATGACCGATCTCACGGGCCTCGATGCGGGCGTGATCGGCCTCGGCCTCATGGGCCGGCCGATGGCGCTCAACCTGCACCGGGCCGGCGCCCGGGTCACCGTGCACAACCGCAGCCGCGGCCCCGTCGAGGCGTTGGTCGCCGCCGGGCTGGAGCCCGCCGAGACGCCCCGCGCGGTCGCCCGGGCCGCAGACACGATCATCCTGATGGTGAGCGACACCCCGGCCGTGGAGGCGGTCCTGACCGGCCCGGAGGGCGTCATCGAGGGCTTGCGTCCGGGAAGCCTGGTCATCGACATGGGCACGACGGAGGTTCCGGCGACGCGCCGGCTGGCCGCGCTGGTGCGGGCGGCGGGCGGCGACTATCTGGACGCCCCGGTTTCCGGCGGGCAGATCGGCGCCGAGACGGCGACGTTGACGATCATGGCAGGCGGCACCGAGACGGCCTTCGCCCGCGCCCTGCCGGTCTTCCGGGTCCTGGGCCAGCGCATCACCCATGTCGGGGAGACGGGCGCCGGCCAGATCGCCAAGGCTGCGAACCAGCTCATCGTCGGGCTGACCATCGGCGCGGTCGCCGAAGCCCTGACCCTGGCCGAAGCGGCCGGCGCCGATCCGGCCCGAGTCCGCGAGGCGCTGGAGGGCGGCTTCGCCTGGAGCCGGGTCATGGAGCTTCACGGCCGGCGCATGATCGAGGGCGACTTCCGCCCCGGCGCCAAGGTTGCGACCCAGCTTAAGGATCTGCGCCAGGCGGACGAACTGGCCGCCGCCTGCGGCCTCGATCTGCCCGCGCTGAAGCTGAACCGCGCCCTCTACCAGAGGCTCGCCGATCGCGGCGAAGGGGACCTCGACCATTCGGCGCTGATCAGGCTGTTCGGGAAACCGGACTGAAGCGGCCGCGGAGCCGCTCCGGCGCTCAGCCGGCCGCGTCCCGGTCGAGAAAGGCGATCAGCGCCTCGTAGGTTTCGGCCGGCCGCTCCTCGGCCAGGAAGTGGCCGCAGTCGAGCGCGTGGCCGCGAACGTCCTCCGCCTTTTCCCGCCAGATCGCGAGCACGTCGGGGCCGGCCCCTGCCAGCCCCCGGTCGCCCCAGAGGACCAGGGTCGGGCACCGGATCCGGGCTTTCCTGTCGGCACGGTCGTGCTCCAGATCGATGGTGGCGCCGGCGCGGTAGTCCTCGCACGCCGCATGGATCGCCGCCGGATCGCGGAAGCAGCGGAGATATTCGCCCATGGCCTCGTCCGCGATCGCCCCTTCGGTGCCGCACCAGGACGCGATCGTCCGCCGCAGGTAGAAATCCGGATCCGCACCGATCATGCGCTCCGGCAGGTCGGCGGGCTGGGCCAGGAAGAACCAGTGATAGTAGTCGAGCGCGATCCGGCTGTTCACCTGCTCGAATACCGTCAGCGTCGGCAGGATGTCCAGGAGCGCGAGCCGGCGGACCCGTTCCGGATGGTCGAGCGCCATGCGATGGGCGACGCGCGCCCCCCGGTCGTGGCCGACCACCTGGAAGAGGTCGAAGCCCAGCGCCTCCATGACCTGGACCTGGTCCGCCGCCATCGAGCGCTTGGAATAGGCCTCGTGCGCGGGATCGCCGGCGGGCTTCGCGCTGTCGCCATAGCCGCGCAGATCGGGCATGACGACGGTGAAATCCTCCGCCAGGGCGGGCGCGATCCGGAACCACATCACATGGGTCTGCGGGAACCCGTGCAGGAGCAGGAGCGGCGGTCCTTCGCCCGCGACGGCGACATGGATCGCACCGGCTTCCGTCTCGATGAATTCGCGCCTGGGGCCGTCGCCCATGTTTCTTCCTCCGATGCCGTCCATCGGGGAAGTGTGCAGGAGGTTGCGTCCGCGGCGCAATCTCCCTAAACGATAGGCTCCCATCCATCGGTGAGCGGCCTTCCTCCCGTGTCCGACAAGCAGATCATCAAGCCCCAGCCGATCAGCGGCTTTCCCGAATGGCTGCCAGAGCAGAAGCTGGTAGAGGAGCGTCTGCTGCGGATCATCCGCCGCGAGTTCGAGCGCTTCGGCTTCACGCCCATCGAGACCCCCGCGGTCGAACGCAAGGAAATCCTGACGGCCAAGGGGATCGTCGAGAAGGAGATCTACGCGCTGTCGCGCCTCGCCGCCGGCGAAGGGGAGGATCCGTCGACCGAAATGGCGCTCCATTTCGACCTGACGGTGCCGCTGGCCCGCTACGTCGCCCAGCACTTCAGCCAGCTCTCCTTTCCGTTCCGCCGCTACCAGATCCAGAAGGTCTGGCGCGGCGAGCGGCCGCAGGCCGGCCGGTTCCGCGAATTCTACCAGTGCGACATCGACATCGTCGGCAACGGCTCCTTGAGCGCGCTGAACGATGCCGAGATCCCTTGCGTCATCCACTCGATCTTCAGCCAGATCGGGATCGGCCGCTTCGTGATCCGGATCAACAACCGCAAGGTCCTGCAGGGGCTTCTGGAGATCCACGGCGTGCCGCAGGACCGCTACCAGGCGGCGCTCCGGGCCATCGACAGCCTGGAGAAGATCGGCGAAGAGAAGGTGGCGAACGAGCTGATCTCCGACGCCGGCATGGCGGCGGACAGGGCGCGCGCGCTGCTGGAGCTCCTGACGACGGCGCCCGACCTCGACGCGCTTCGCCGCATGGACGGGTCCGAGACGCTGCGCCGCGGCGTCGACGAATTGTCCGAGGTGGCGGCCGGGCTGCGGGCGCTCGGCATGCCTGACGACGTCTGGCGGATCGACCTCACGATCGCCCGCGGGCTCGACTACTACACCGGGACCGTCTACGAGACGCAGCTGGTCGACAATCCGGAGATCGGCAGCATCTGCTCCGGCGGGCGCTACGACGACCTTGCGTCCAACTATACCCGCCAGAACCTGCCCGGCGTCGGCATTTCGATCGGCTTGACGCGGCTTCTGTCCCGGCTATTCGATGCGGGCCTTCTGAAGCCGGGAGCGCAGACCCCGGCAACGGTCCTGGTCACCACGATGGACCGGCGCTTCCTGGCGGACTATTTGGCGCTTGCCTCCGAACTGCGCCGGGCGGGCATCGACACCGAAGTCTATACCGAACCGAAACGGCTGGGTGACCAGTTGAAATACGCCGACCGGAAGGGCTTCCGCGTCGCCGTGGTCGCCGGCGATTCCGAGTTCGCGGAGAACAGCCTGACGGTGAAGGACCTGGCGTCCGGCGCCCAGATGCGGATTCCGCGGGAGAACCTGGTCGAGGCGGTCAGCGTCCTCGTGCGCTGATTCGGCGGGGCGCGCCTCAGCGCCCCTGGCCGCTCAGAAGGCTGCGGAAGATCGCCACCGCCTCGGCCGTGCCGCCCTGCAGCGGCCGGAAGAACGCGGCATCGGCCTCCAACATGGCCGGCATCGCCTGGTTGAGGCGCTCGGCCCCGGCCTCGGTGACCTTCAGCGCCTTCGCCCGGGCGTCTTGCTCGCTGGACGAGCGGATGATGAGCCCGGCCTTCTCCAGCGTGCGGACGACCTGGGAGGTCATCATGGCGTCGGTCTTGCAGAACTGCGCAAGACGGGCCTGGCTGACCGCCCCCTCCTTATGCTCCAGCCAGGCGAGCCCGGCCAGAAGCACGAACTGCACATGGGTGAGGCCGAGGGGCTCCAGCGTCGCCCGCATGCGCCGCTGCCACTGATTGGTCACCTGCCACAACAGAAAGCCGGGGCTGTTCTCCGGACGCAGCGTCCGGGTCAGCGTCGGCCAGTCGATCGTAACGCGGCGGTCGCCCATGAAACCTTCCTGAATGTTCCTCGCGGATCGAGCGGCGGAAGCCGCCCGCAACTTTCTGAAAGTAATAAATGCATTTGCATCAAGTGTGGAACTATCTCTTCCCGCCGGGCCCCGCCACAGGGATCGTTCCCGGCCGACCGGACGATGGCGGTCCGTCCCCGTCCCAGCCCGGACGGCTGGATACGGTCAGGCCAGGGCGGCCGCCCACCGCGCCGGGGTCAGACCGTAGGCGCGCTTGAACTGTCGCGACATATGACTTTGATCGGCAAATCCGGCGGCCGCTGACGCCTCCGCCAGGCCCATCCCGTCCCTCACCATCGAACGCAGCCGGTCCAGCCGTCGCAGCGTCCGGAAGCGGCTGGGGCTGGTGCCGAAGGCGGCGCGGAACTGCCGGGCCAGCGTCCACCGGTCGAGGCCCGAAAGCGCTTCCAGTTCCGCCATCGAGTGGCATTCCGCCGGCGCCGCCGCAATGAGGTCGCGCACCCTTCGCAGGCGGTCAAGGGCCAGCGGGGCAGCCGGCCGTCTCGGGCGCCCGGGCGACGCACCGACCAGCAGATTGGCGAGCGCGACGACCAGCCCCGTCCGGGTCAGATCGTCAAGCTCGTCCTCCAGGTCCCAGATCTCCGACGCGACGCGCTCCGGCAGCCGATGGGCGTCGACGACCGGATCGGGCACGAAGGGCAGCGAGCCGCCGCCGATCGCTTCCTGGACCAGGGCGGGATCGACATAGACGATGCGGTAGGCGAAGCCTTCCTCCGTCCCGGCGCCGCCATCGTGAAGCTCGTCCGGGTGCAGGACGTGGCACTGGCCCGGCAGGCAGTGCCAGCGCTGTCCCCTGAAGTTGAAGCTCTGAACGCCGGCCAGCGTGATGCCGATCGCATAGGTGTCGTGCCTGTGCAGGGCGAAGGCCGGCCCCTTCCCCCGAAATCGGGCCTCCAGGCGCTCGATCCCGGTCGCACCGGCCCCGAACCGGATGCTGTCCTCCTTGGCGACCATTTCCCTGGCTCCCGCATTCGCGGCCGACGGGCCCGGCCGTCACGACCGTTCAAGACCCGGCGTCCTGCCTTCGCCTAACGTAGACATGAACCTTATACCAGAAGCGCCATGCCTGCTCGACAGGCGGAAAGTGCCAAGATGGACCACTTGCCCGGCTTCGTCCTCGCCGGTCTTGCGCTTGCCGGAAGCCCCGGCCCGGCAACGCTCAGCCTGGCCGCCACCGGTGCCGCTTATGGCGCCCGCGGCGGCGCCCGTTACCTGACCGGGATCGTGCTGGGCATGATCGCCGTCATGGCAAGCGCGGCAACCGGCGCGGCCGCCCTCGTCCTGTCGCTCCCGGGCGCGGCGCCGGTCGTCGCCGTTCTGATGACCGCCTATTTCCTCTATCTTGCCGTCCGCATCGCGACCGCCCCGCCGCTTTCGCCGGAACGGGACCACCGAAACAGGCCATCCCTCGCCGCAGGCGCGGTCCTTTCGCTCACCAACCCTAAGGGTTACGCGGCGATGGCGGCCCTATTCTCGGGCTTCGTGCTGGTGGAGGGGAAAGCCGCAGCCGATCTCGCCCTCAAGACGGGCATCCTGTTCATGATCGTCGTCGCGGTGAGCCTGGCGTGGCTTTCGGCCGGCGCAACGCTCACGAAAGTCTTCCGGAACCCGCGATGGAACCGGATCGTCAACCTGGTCCTGGCGGGCCTGCTGGTCGCCTCCCTGCCTTTCGCGCTCGTCTCCTGATGCCCGCTCAGCTCTGCGCCCGGCCGGTCAGCCCCTCGGCCCCGACCACGCCCGCCTCCGGATGCTCCCGCGTCGGCGTCGGCTGGTCCCAGTAATGGCAGGCGGCCCTGTGTCTCGGGCTGACATCGTAGAGGTCCGGCGCCATCCGGGCGCAGTGGTCGGTCGCCTTCGGGCAGCGAGTCCTGAAATAGCAGCCGGACGGCGGATCGAGCGGGCTCGGCAGGTCGCCGTAGAGGACGATCCTCTCCTTCGCTCGCTCGGCGTCCGGATCCGGCAGCGGCACCGCGGAGATCAGCGCCTGGGTATAGGGATGCCGCGGATTGCCGTAGAGTTCGTCCCGGTCCGCCATCTCCGCCACCTTGCCCAGATAGAGCACGATGATGCGGTGGCTGATGTAGCGCACGACCGAGAGGTCGTGGCTGATGAAGATCAGGGAGAGGTCGAATTCCCGCTGAAGCCTCCTCAGAAGGTTCAGGATCTGGCTCTGGATCGAGACGTCGAGGGCGGATACCGGCTCGTCGCAGACGATCAGCTTGGGACGCAGGATCATCGCCCGGGCGATGCCGATGCGCTGCGCCTGGCCGCCCGAAAACTCGTGCGGATAGCGGTTGACCATCTCGGGGACCAGGCCGACATGGGCCATCATCTCGTCCACGCGACGGCGCTGCTCGTCCCTGGACATGCGGGGATGAAAGGTCCTCAAGGGCTCGGCGATGATGTCGCCCACCGTCATGCGCGGGTCGAGCGAGGCCAGCGGATCCTGAAAGATGATCTGCATGTCCTGCCGTTTCGCCCGGATCTCCCGCTCGGACATGCTGGCCATGTCCTCTCCCAGCCAGACCACCTGCCCGGAGGTCGGCGGGATGAGCTGGAGAATGGCCCGGCCGAGGGTGGACTTGCCGCAGCCGCTTTCGCCGACCACGCCCAGCGTCTCGCCGGGCCGGACGTCGAAGCTGACCCCGTCGACCGCCTTCAGATAATCCCTGCGGCGGGACAGGATGCCCCGAGCCGGCATCGGAAAGTGCACCCGGAGATCGCGCACGGACAGAAGCGGCGCCTTCGAGGATCGAGCGGCGGTTTCCGTCATAGGGCCTCCAGATGGCAGGCTTTGGCGCGCCCCCGGTCGAAGGGTTCCAGGGCCGGCGCATCGGTCACGCAGCGGTCGAAGGCATGAACGCAGCGCGGGCGGAACGGGCAGCCGGTCGGCAGGTGCTGAAGATTGGGCGGCTGGCCGGCGATCGTCGGCAGCTCGCCCAGGATGTCGTCGTCCAGGCGGGGCATGCTCTTCAGCAGCGCCTCGGTATAGGGATGCTGAGGATTGTAGAAGATGTCCCGGACCGGGCCGGATTCGACTATGCTGCCGGCATACATCACCAGCACCCGGTCCGAAAGCCCGGCGATGACGCCCAGGTCATGGGTGATCATGATGATCGAGGTGTCGAACTCGCGTTTCAGATCGCGCATGAGATCCAGGATCTGCGCCTGGACCGTGACGTCGAGCGCGGTCGTCGGCTCGTCCGCGATCAGGAGATCGGGCTGGCACAGAAGCGCCATGGCGATCATCACGCGCTGGCGCATGCCGCCGGAGAATTCGTGCGGATACATGTGGACGCGCCGCCGCGCCTCCGGAATGCGCACGAGGTCGAGCATCCGGATCGCCTCTTCGAGAGCGGCGCTCGCGGTCATGCCCTTGTGGTGGACCAGCACCTCCGTCATCTGGCGCGAGATGCGGAGATAGGGATTAAGGGACGTCATCGGATCCTGGAAGATCATCGAGATCCTGGACCCGCGGATGCGGTTCAGCCGCGCCCGGGGAAGGTTCAGTATCTCCTGCCCGCGGTAGCGGACGCTGCCCGTGGCCCGGCCGTTCGCGGCCAGAAGCCCCATGACCGACATGAAGATCTGGCTCTTGCCTGAGCCGCTCTCGCCGACGATGCCTAGGGTTTCCCCCTGCCCCACGGTAAAGCTCACGCCATTGACGGCCGAGACCTCGCCGTCGGGGGACGCGAAGCGGGTCACGAGGTTCGCGACCTCCAGGACGGCGGGCGCCTGCGCCGTCCCGGCATCCGCCCCGGCCGGCACGTCAGCGGTCCCGAGGGTCGAGGGCATCACGGATACCGTCTCCGATGAAGTTGAGGCAGAAGAGCGTGAGGGCCAGGAAAACGGCCGGGAAGATCAGCATCCAGGACGCGACCTCCAGGTTGGTGGCGCCGTCGGAGATGAGCACGCCCCAGCTCGTCATCGGCTCCTGCACGCCGAGTCCCAGGAAGGACAGGAAGCTTTCGAGCAGGATCACCTTGGGCACCGTCAGGGTCATGTAGACGACGACCGGCCCCAGCGTATTCGGAATGATGTGGCGGCGGATGATGTTGAAGGCGCTGACGCCGCCGGCATGTGCCGCCTCGATGAACTCCTTCCGCTTGAGGCTGAGCGTCTGGCCGCGGACGATGCGCGCCATGTCCAGCCATTCGACCGCGCCGATCGCGACGAAGATCAGCACGATGTTCCGGCCGAAGAAGACCATCAGCAGGATGACGAAGAACATGAAGGGCAGCGAATAAAGCATGTCGACGACGCGCATCATCACGTCGTCGATACGGCCGCCGAAATATCCGGCCGTCGCCCCGTAGGTGACGCCGATCACGAGACTGACCAGGGTTGCGACCAGCCCGACCATCAGCGAGATGCGACCGCCGTAGAGGACGCGGATGAACAGGTCGCGCCCGTTGGCGTCGGTGCCGAACCAGTGGGCCTCGGAGGGCGGCGCGGTGAAGGCATCCCAGAAGATCTCGTCGACCTCGTATGGCACGAACCACGGGCCCGCGACGCAGACGAGGACGATCAGCCCGAGGATGACCATCGAAGCCACCGCCGCCCGGTTCCGGAAGAGGCGGCGCCAGGCATCCGCCCAGAGGCTCCGGCCCTTGACGACCGGCGCGCCGCCGCCGGGTATCGGCTGGTTCGGGTGGGCGACCGAGGCGTCCTGCTGCAGCATTCCTCCCCCTTCAGTCGTACCGGACCCGAGGGTCGAGCATCCCGTACAGGAGATCGACGATCAGGTTGAACAGGATGATGAGGGCGCCATAGAAGACGACCACGCCCAGCACCAGCGTATAGTCGCGGTTGAGGGCGCCCTGAACGAAGTGGCGGCCGACGCCCGGGATCCCGAAGATCTGCTCGATGACCACGGAGCCGGTGATGATCCCGGCGGCGGCCGGGCCCAGATAGCTCACGACCGGCAGGATCGCGGCGCGCATGGCATGGCGCAGGATGGTGATCCGCTCGGGCAGCCCCTTGGCCCGGGCCGTGCGGATATAGTTCGACCGCAGCACCTCGATCATGCTGGCCCGCGTCATGCGCGAGACATAGGCGATCTGGGGTAGGCCGAGCGCGACCACCGGCAGGACCATATGGCGCACCTGGCCCCATCCTCCGACGGGAAGGAGCCCGAGATAGATGCCGAGCACCAGGGTCAGGAGCGGCGCCATGACGAAGTTCGGAATGGTGATCCCAGTCATCGCGGCGGCCATGACGCCGTAATCGGCGGCGCTGTTCTGCCGCAAGGCCGCCAGCGTGCCGAAGGCCAGCCCCAGAATGAGGGCCCCGGCGATCGCGAGCCCGCCGATCTGGGCCGAAATGGCGAAACCCTGCCAGATCAGGTCGTTGACGCTGAAGTCCTTGTATTTGAAGGAGGGGCCGAAGTCGCCCCGGACCACGTCGCCCAGATAGTGCAGGTACTGGACGACGAGCGGGTCGTCCAGGTTGTACTTGGCCCGGAGATTGGCCTCGATCTCCGCCGGCAGCCGGCGCTCGGAATCGAAGGGCCCGCCGGGCGCCAGGCGAACCATGAAGAAGGCGATCGTGATGATCAGGAAAAGCGTCGGGATCGCACCCAACAGGCGCCTGATCGCATAGCTCAACACTGCCCTAATCCCTGACAGGCGCGGTCAATGCTAAACGTTCCGGTCGCGCAGATCGCTCCCATGCCCCCTTCCCGGCCGGGAAGGGGGACACATTCGGGTTCGCGGCCTTGGGGCGATCAGCGTTCGACGGTGATGAAGCGGGAGGGGTGGTAGTCCATGATGTTGGGCTCCCAGCCCTTCACGTGATCCGCGACCATGTGCTGCTGCGAATAGAAGTAGATCGGCATGATCGGAAGATCGGCCAGCAGGATGCGCTCGGCCTCGGCCATGATCGCCATCCGCTTCTCCGCATCGGTTTCGACCGTCGACTCGTCGTTCAGCCGATCATAGTCGGCGTTCTTGTAGCCGGAGGGATTCTGTTCGCCGATATCGCTTCGCAGGTAGCTCAGGAAGGTATAGGGGTCCCGGTAGTCGCCGATCCAGCCGGCGCGGACGACCTGGAACTGCAACTGGTCGCGGGTTTCCAGATAGACCTTCCACTCCTCGTTCCGCAGCGTCGCATTGACGTCCCCCAGGACCTGCTTCCACATGCCGGCGACCGCGATCGCGATCTTCCGATGGTTGTCGTCGGTGTTGTAGAGGATCTCGACCGTCAGTGGATTGTCAGGGCCGTAGCCGGCCTCGGCGAACAGCTTTTTCGCCTCCTCGTTCCGCTGCTCCTGGGTCCAGGACGCCCATTCGAGCTGCTGCTGCTGATAGCCTTCCATGCCCGGAGGCACCCAGCCATAGGCCGGAATCTCCCCGCCCTGGGTCACCTTCTCGGTCAGGATGTCCCGGTCGATGGCAAGCGCCAGGGCCTTGCGCAGCGCCGGATTGTCCTTGAACGGCTCGGCCGTCACGTTGAACGCGTAGAAATAGGTGCCGAGATAGGGGGTGTTGCGGAACTGGTCCGGCATGTTCTGCTGGATCCAGGGGATCTGCTGCGCCGGGACGTCGTAGGTGTAGTCCAGCTCCCCGGCGCGGAAGCGCCGCAGCTCGGCCTCCCGATCCTCGGTCGGGTAGTACACGACGGCGTCGAGTTTGACCTCGTCGGCGGCATGGAAATGCTCGTTCCGCACGGCCTTGATGTGGCTCTGCGGCACCCATTCGGTTATGCGGAACGCACCGTTGCTGACGATGTTGCCCGGCCGCGTCCATTCGTTGCCGAACTCCTCCACCACCGCCTTGGGAACGGGGTAGGTCGAATGATGGGTCAGCATGTCGATGAAATAGGGGGCCGGTGCTTCCAGCGTGACGACGAAGGTCTTCTCGTCACGCGCCTCCACGCCCAGCTCTTCCGGCTCGGCATTGCCCTCGCTGATCGCCTTTCCGTTCCTGACCGGCCAGAGGAAATAGGCATAGTCGGCCGCGGTCTCCGGATTAACGAGACGGCGCCAGGCATAGACGAAGTCCTCCGCGGTGACAGGCGAGCCGTCGGACCATTTCGCGTTCTCACGCAGGTGGAAGACGTAGGTCAGCCCGTCATCGCCGATTTCCCAGCTTTCGGCGACGCCGGGAATGGGTTCGGAATCCGGACCCGGGGCGACCAGGCCCTCGAACACGTCCATCTGGATGTGATGTTCGGGCACGCCGGTCGAAAGCCCGGGGTCCAGCGTCTCCGGCTCCGAACCGTTGCCGCGATGGAAAATGGTTTCGGCCTCGGCGGCCGACACGGTACCGACAACCAGCGCAGCGGCCAGGGTCGCACGCGCAAACAACGGTCTGATCTGAATCATCTCGCGCTGCCTCGTCTGTTCCCGGGTTATCTTCCGCCGGTTCCGGCGGGACGGCTTTGCGCATCATGCGTGCCGCCTTTGCCGGCCACGGTAACGCCGAGGCGCAGCTCCAGTAAATAAGATTTCCCGAATGGAAAGAGGTGCGCGGGCCGCCGGAAGATCCGGGGCGCCTGCTACCGCTTCGCCTCTCGGACCATCAGGACGGCGAGGCCCAGAACCGCCAGGGCGCCCGCCTGATGGGCGGCCCCGAGCGGCACGGGGACGGCAAGGAGGAGGGTCGAGACGCCCAGCAGAACCTGGACGACGACCATGACGCCGAGCGCGCCCGCAATCTTCCGGAGCGACTCCGGCGCGCCGGGGCGGAACCCCCTGAAGCTGAGGGCGATGGCGACAAGCGCCGTCGAGACGGCGAGCCAGCGGTGCATGAACTGGACAAGCGCCGTGTTGTCGAGAGCATTCAGCCACCAGGGATTGAGGGTCCAGGATTCCGGCGGCAGAAAGCGACCATCCATCAGGGGGAAGGTGTTGTAGACGACTCCGGCGTCCAGCCCCGCGACGAACGCCCCCCAGACCATGGTGATGGAGACCATGGCCACTGTAATCCAGGCATGGACCAGGAGCCCCCGGGCGGCGCCGCGTTCGCGCTCTCCCGCGGCGGCGGGCCGGAGCAGATCCACGGCAAGCCAGAGCAGCAGCACATAGATCAGGCAGGCGAGGCCCAGATGGGCGGCAAGCCGGTAGTGGCTGACCGAGGGGCGGTCGACGAGACCGCTCATGACCATGTACCAGCCGAGCGCGCCCTGGGCGGCGCCCAGGAAGAACAGGCCGATCAGCTTCCAGCCGAGCCCCGGGGCCGCGACCCGGGCGCGCGCCAGGCGTCCGGACAGCCAGAACCAGATCAGCGGCAGGGCGAACACCAGGCCGATCAGCCGGCCCCACAGGCGGTGGAACCATTCCCAGAAGAAGATTTCCTTGAACCCGGCGAGATCCATTCCGAAGTTCTTCAGCCGGTATTCCGGGGTCTGTCGATAGAGGTCGAAGACCCTCTGCCACTCGGCCTCGTTCAGGGGCGGGATGGCACCGATGAGCGGCTCCCACTCGACCATGGAAAGGCCGCTTTCGGTCAGTCGCGTGATCGCGCCGATGACGGCCATGGCGAACACCATGGCGGCGCAGAACAGCAGCCAATAGGCGACGGCTCGGGTATCGGAAGCGCCCCGTGCGGCCGGGGTGGAAGAGGCGAGTGTGGTCACCGCTGATCGACGGCCCTTGTTCAGGAATGGCGCCTATATGGCCGCAAAGCCCACCCAGGTCAAACGCCGGGCTTGCGGCCCGGCGTCGCATCGGGCGGGCCCCTGGAGCGGTCGCCGGCGTCCCCGGTCCCCCGCCCGTTTCGCCGGCATGTCGCATCTGGTAAACGGAACGTCTTCGCCGCGGCAGCGATGTGACCCGACAGGGCCCAGAATTCGCCGCGCCCGCGATCCGCCGAGGAGTGCCTCCGATGGCCATCAGCGCTTTCGACCTGTTCAAAATCGGAATCGGTCCGTCCAGCTCCCATACCGTCGGCCCGATGCGCGCCGCCCTTCAGTTCGCGACCGCGCTGGATCAGGACGGGCTCCTGGACCAGGTCGCATGCATCCGGGCCGAGCTGTTCGGCTCCCTGGGGGCGACGGGGCACGGTCATGGCAGCCACAAGGCCGTGATGCTGGGCCTGGAAGGCGAGATGCCGGAAACGGTCGACACCGACAGCGTCCCGGAGCGGATGCAGCGGATCAGGGAATGCGGCCGGCTGCGCCTCCTGGGACGGCGGGAGATCCCCTTCGCCGAGAAGGAGCACCTGATCATGCATCGCCGCCGGGTGCTGCCCTTCCATCCGAACGGAATGCGCTTCGCGGCCCTGGCCGCTGACGGCAGCGAGCTTCGGGCCCGGATCTATTATTCGGTCGGCGGCGGCTTCGTGGTCGACGAAAGCGCGACCGGGGCGGACCGGATCAGGCCGGACGATACCCCGCTTCCCTACCCGTTTCGGACCGCGGCGGAGCTGCTAGCCCATTGCGACGCCCACGGCCTTGCCATCAGCGACGTCATGCTGGCGAACGAGCAGGCATGGCGCGAACCGGCCGAGATCCGGGAGCGCATGCTGGAGATCTGGCAGGTGATGCAGGATTGCGTCCGCCGGGGCTGCAGTCGCGAAGGAACGCTGCCCGGCGGGCTGAAGGTCCGGCGCCGCGCGGCGGAGCTCTACCGCCAGCTCAGCACCGCCGGGGAACAGGCGCTGCGCGATCCCCTGAACGTCATGGACTGGGTCAATCTCTACGCGCTGGCGGTCAACGAGGAGAATGCCGCCGGCGGCCGCGTCGTCACCGCGCCGACCAACGGCGCCGCCGGCATCGTCCCGGCCGTCCTGCACTATTATGCCCGGTTCTGCCCGGGCGCGGACGACGACCGGATCGTGCGCTTCCTGCTGACCGCCGCCGCGATCGGCATCCTTTACAAGGAGAACGCCTCGATTTCCGGGGCCGAAGTCGGCTGCCAGGGCGAGGTCGGCTCGGCCTGCTCCATGGCCGCGGGCGCGCTCGCCGAGGTTTTGGGCGGCACGCCGCAGCAGGTCGAGAATGCTGCCGAGATCGCGATGGAACACAATCTTGGCCTGACCTGCGATCCGGTAGGGGGGCTGGTCCAGGTGCCCTGCATCGAACGCAACGCCATGGGCGCCGTTAAGGCGATCAACGCCGCGCGCATGGCGCTGCGCGGAGACGGCAAGCATTTCGTGTCGCTGGACCGCGTCATCAGGACCATGCGTCAGACCGGGGCGGACATGAAGACGAAGTACAAGGAGACCGCGCGCGGCGGCCTGGCGGTCAACGTCATCGAGGTTCCCGTAAACCTGGTCGACTGCTGATCCCGGCACCCCGCTCCGGTCGCCTGAGGATCAGCCCTGCACCAACGCGCTTTGTGTTCGGCGGCAAGGCGTCCTATATGGGGGTGGGTTCCGTGCCGAAAGCCATTCGCCCGAGGACCGTTTGCAGTTGAAACCGGCCTGTTTTCCGCGTCCGGCTGCGGCGCGGGAGGCGCATTGAGATGATGGATTGCATGCCCAAAGACGTCATGACCGCGGTCTCAACGGACGTGATCATTATCGGCGCCGGGCCCGTCGGCCTGTTCGCGGTCTTCGAACTCGGCCTTCTCGACATGAAGTGCCACCTGGTCGACATCCTGGACAAGCCCGGTGGCCAATGCGCGGAGCTGTATCCCGAAAAGCCGATCTACGACATTCCCGGGCTTCCGGTGGTGACCGGCCAGGAGCTGACCGACCGGCTTCTCGAGCAGTGCCGGCCCTTCGCCCCGCAGTTCCATCTGAACCAGATGGCCGAAAAGCTGGAGCGGACGCCGGACGGCAAGTGGCGCCTGGAGACCGATATCGGGACGGTCCTGGAAGCGCCGGTCGTGGTCATCGCCGCCGGCGGCGGCAGCTTCGTTCCGAAGAAGCCGCCCATTCCGGGGATCGAGGAATACGAGGGCAAGTCGGTCTTCTACGCCGTCCGCAAGATGGAGCAGTTCCGGGGCCGGAACATCGTCATCGCCGGGGGCGGCGACAGCGCGCTCGACTGGACGCTCAATCTGGAACCGCTCGCCGATAGGATCGCCCTTGTCCACCGACGGGACGAGTTCCGGGCCGCGCCCGACAGCGTCAACAAGATGCGCGCCCTGGTGGCGGACGGGAAGCTCGACCTGCACATCGCCCAGATCGCGGGCCTCAAAGGGCAGGACGGGCAATTGGAGGCGGTCACGCTCAAGGGTCCGGACGGCACCTACGACCTCGCCTGCGACACGCTGCTGGCGTTCTACGGGCTGACCATGAAGCTGGGGCCGGTCGCGAACTGGGGCCTGAACCTGCACGAGAACCTGATCCCGGTCGATACCGAGAAGTTCGAGACCTCCGAACCCGGCATCTTCGCAATCGGCGACATCAACTGGTATCCCGGCAAGCTGAAGCTGATCCTGTCGGGCTTCCACGAAGCGGCGCTGATGGCGCAGCAGGCCTTCCGCTACGTCAAGCCCGGGGAGAAGCTGCGCTTCCAGTACACGACCTCCTCGACCAGCCTGCAGAAGAAGCTGGGCGTGGCCTGAGGCCGGCCCGCCGCGGAACCGGGCGCCCGCGAATTCAAGGTTTCCACCGGATGTCGGACGACTACAAGATTACCGTCACCGATCGCGAGGGCGTGGAGCACGTCCTCGACGCGATCGAGGGCTGGCGCGTGATGGAGATCATCCGCGACCACGGCCTTCCCATCAAGGCAGAGTGCGGCGGGGCCTGCGCCTGCGCCACCTGCCATGTCTATGTCGACGAAGCCTGGCTCAAGAAGCTGCACGAGCCGCGGGACGAAGAGATCGACATGCTCGACGAGGCGTTCCTTGTCGAGGACAATTCACGGCTTTCCTGCCAGATCATCTTCACGCCGGAGCTGAACGGTCTGCGGGTGACGCTGGCGCCCGAGGGCTGAGCCTCAGGCCGGCCAAGCAGCCGCTATCGCCGCCGGCGGGAACGGGCCGGCGCGGCAGGCAAGCCGCCGCTCCTCGGTGTCAGTGGATGGTCCCTCGGAGAACCCAGGTTTCGACCGTGTGCTGGGCCGAATCCGGCGATGCCTCCGGATGGTGATAGCGGTAAACCCGCACCGCCGCCTCCAGGGCGATGGAGTCGGGCACACCGCTCACCTGCATACTCTGATAAGCACGGGTGACCGCAGCGCGGCACCGGCACTGGTCAAGAGGCGTATCGGGGCCGCATTGCTCGCGCTTCGTGTCGACGCGGCGCGAGAACGTCGCCCTATTTCCTTTTCCGGCCATAAAGTTCCAGCCTGTGGTCGACCAGTTCGAAGCCCAGGTCTCGTGCGATCTTTTCCTTCAGCTCCTCGAGCTCCTGGTTCTGGAACTCGATCACCTCGCCCGATTCCAGGTCGATCAGGTGATGATGGTGCTCCATGTTGACTTCGAAGCGGGAGTAGCTCTCGTTGAAGTCATGGCGTTGAACCAGGTTCATCTCGTCGAGGAGGTGAAGGGTCCGGTAAACCGTGGCGATGCTGATCGATGCGTCGCGTTCCTTCGCACGCTGGTAAACGGTCTCGACCGAAGGATGATCCTCCGATTCATTGAGCACGTGGAGGATGATGCGACGTTGCTCCGTCATTTTCATGCCGGCGTCGATGCACCGCTGCTCGAGAGTGTTCATAGAGTCCTCGCTTGCGATCGTCGTAACGCAGTTCATCAACCCAGGAGACGGGAGCATAACCGAGGGCGGCGCCGTGGCCTAGCCGGATCGGGCCATCGCTCCGCCGACGATCGGAAACTGGCGCGGGAGCCGCCTCAGGTTCCCTTGAACGCGACGGTCAGACCCTGCTCTTCGAGACTCTGAAAGATGTCGTTGAACTTACGGACGTATTTCGAACGGTACTGCTCGAAATCCCGCGCAATCCGCGCCTCCGCATCGGCATCCTTGCTGAATTCCGCAACCCGATAGCAAAGCTCGAACTTGTACAAAGCGAAAGCGCCGGCGGTCACTAGATCATCGCGGGACATCATTGACTCCATGTTATTCGTCCGATGGCCAAGGCATATAATCCTTCGACCCGGGAGCCGCAACATCGGCTCCCGCCGCCCCTCCCGGCAAGCCGGCCGGCACCCTCTTATTACTGCAGCTTGATTGCGGCTCAGACGGATGCCGCGGCCAATTGGCGCGGCCCGTGCAGGCTGAGCACGTGTCCGATCGCCGTCTTCAGCGTGTCGGGATCGAACGGCTTCGTGATCACGAAGGCGGGCTCGATCGCCTCCCCGGTCAGCAGCATCTCGGGATGGCCCGTGACGAAGATGACCGGCACCGCGATGCGCTCCAGTATTTCCCTGACCGCGGCAACGCCGTTGTCGCCGCGTTCGAGCTTGATGTCGGCCAGCACCAGCGTCGGCGACACGCTGGCGGCCAATCCCACCGCCTGGTCCTTGCGCGAGGCGACGCCGACCACCTTGTGCCCCAGATCCTCGACGATCTGAGCGTTATTCATGGCGATGATCGGGTCGTCCTCTATGATCAGGATCTCTGCCGCCGCCTGCCGCCAGACATGTTCCCTGGCCTGGTTCAGCAGCCGCAGCACCTCGTCCGCCGGCATATCGAGAATGAGGGAGATCTCCTCGATCGAGAATCCTTCGAGCGAGGCCAGGAGCAACACCTGCCGCTCCTGTGCCGGCAGCGCGGAAACGCAGATGGGCAGCTGAAGCCGGACGCCGTCGTCCTGCATCGGCGCATCTGCCCCGAGGCGGCCGTCCATCTCCCGCCAGACGCGATGGAACTCGGCAAAAAGAACGAGACGGGCATCTCCTTCGGCGGCGCCGATCCTGGCCGGCTCCGACAGCAAGGTCTGCAGGCACAGGGCGACGGAACGGTCTCCCTCGTCCTGGGTCCCCATAAGCGCCCTTGCATAGCGCCGCAGGTAGGGGAGCAGGGTCGCTATCGTTTCGGAGGTCGATGACATGCCGATCAACTCCGTACGAAACCCGACTGAGACTATACTGCCAGCGCCGTAACGCTACCATCCGCCCCGCTTTTGGCCAATCCGTAATTCCCCAGGAGATCAGCGACGATCCCGGCTCAGCCGCGGCCGAGACACGCCACGAGCTCCTCGGCAAGGGCGCGCATCAGGGTCGGATAGAGATCCCTGCCCGGCGGCAGGGACGTCCCCTCCGGGTCGAGCTCGCCGCGCCCCACATCCAGCCCCTCCGTCACCGTGTCGATAAGCCGCGCCTCGATGAGCGGTTCGCTGAAGACGCACGACGCCCCGGAGTCGACGATCCTTTGTCGGATTTCGGCGAGGCGCCGGGCGCCGGATTGGATATCGGGACTGATGGTGATCGAGCCTACGGCATTGAGGCCGAACGCTTCCTCGAAATACCGGTAGGCGTCGTGGAAGACGACATAGGGGCGGTCCCGTACGGTCCCGAGCCGCTGGTCCAGTTCCCGTTCCAGGGCTTCGATCTCCGCAATCATGGCAGCGGCATTGCTGCGGTAGGCCGCCGCGTTCGCGGGATCGACCTCTCCCAGCGCGTCGGCCACCGTTTCGACGATGCGCCGCGCATTGGCCGGGTCGAGCCAGAGATGGCCGTCGATCGAGGCGTGCTCATCCTCGTGCCCGTGTCCCTCGTCCGGATGCTCGTGGCCGCCGTCGGCCACGTGGCCATGGGCGTCACCGGCATGGTCGTGCCCGCCCCCGCCATGGACATGACCTTCCCAGGCCCCACCCTCGCGCACCGGCAGCAGCGTCATGCCCGGAACCTCGGAAAGGGTCACGATCCGGGCGTCCCCGGCCAGAGAGTCCAGCGGCCGGGCCAGGAAGGTTTCGAAAACGCCGCCGATCCAGAAGACGATCCGGGCGTCATCCAGCATCCGGGCGTCCGAAGGCCTGAGACTGTAGGTGTGCGGAGACTCCCCGCCGCGAACGAGCAGCCCCGGTTCCCCGACGCCGTTCATCACGCCTGCGACAAGGGAATGGACGGGCTTGACGCTGACTATCACGCCGCCTTCCCGTGCCTGGGCCGGGGCGCCCCCGAGCATGAGTGCGGACAGGAGGGAGAAGGCGGAGACCATCTTCCCGAACCATCGAAGATCCATGGGAAATCCCGAGCTTGATTTGAACGTTACTATATAACGTAACGTTCTTTGCGCCGACGGTCCAGCAGCAATGGAGCCGGACCAGCCGCATCCTGACCGACGCGGCCGTACCGGTCCACGAAGGACAGCCGTCATGGGTGGGCGTCGAACGGACCGGTCGTCGGGGACGAGGCACTTTCGCCGCGCCGAACGCGGGTTGCGTCGAGCGCCGACGGCACCTGATGGCGATGGGAACGGGTGACCATTGCTTTCCGAAAAAGACCGTCCGAAAACCACCTCGTCGGAACGGTCAGGGCAGGCGTCCGGGAAAACCGGTATTCCGGCGCCTCGGCCGGATCAGCTTACGCTGCGAAGCTGGGAAACGGTCCGTGACGTCTCGTTTATGCCGGCATCGATCGCCCAGATGGCGGCCTGAGTCCGGTTCTCCACGCCGATCCGTCGCAGGAGCGAGCGGACCTGCACCTTGACGGTCGCCTCGCTGGTCCCCAGGCGGCGGGCGATGTCCTTGTTGGACCGGCCTTCGGCAAGGCAGCGCAATATGTCGCGCTGGCGGTTCGTCAGCGTAGCGCCGGTTCCAGTCTTTACCTCGACCGGCGCCATCCGCCGTCCGCGCAACAGCTGATCGACGACCCGGGCCGAATAGGCCCTCTCTCCCAGCATGACCAGTTGGAGGGAATGGCGAAGGGATTCGGCGTTGATGTCCCGGGTCAGGAAGCCGTCCACGCCCGCCGCAAGCGCATCGGACAGGATTTCATGGTCGGCTTCGTCCGAAAGGATGATCGTCCGGACGCCCGGATGGGCCGCCTTGAGCTTCTTGAACGCCGCCAGGAACACATGGGGTTGGGACGGCCAGTTCAGGAACATGACCAGGTTCGGCCGGAGCTGTTCGAGCGCCCGGGTAAAGCCGGCACCCACGACATCGGGAACCAGGTTTGTCCGGAAGGCGGGCGACAGAAGCGCGCCGATACCTTCCCGCAAGAGAGTATCACCACCAACAATCAGAGCCATCGGTCTGGAACTGTCTTCCGACATTGCGCTCAGCCCTCCCCCGACGCACCGAAACATCTCCAAAGTAATAATATATTAACCTTACTACGGCAACTTTTTATGACATTCCTGCACGAATCCGACTTGTTGATGACCCGGACGGTGGAGCGGGAGTCGCATCCGAATCGGCATTTCGGGCCACAGAACGAAGACATCGACGGCTGGTTCCGGCCCGACGCGGCAGGAGAGTTCCAGCTTTCTCCGACCTCTCCCGGCCGATGGCGGGCGGGCCTCCCGGTGCAAGGCCGTGGCTCCAGGAGAGCGCTTCGACCCGGTTCCTTCTCGTTGCCGCGCGTCCCATGCGATCGCCGTCACCGGTCCGCGCCCGGCCGGATCGTCCCGGCCCGGCCGGCCTAGCGCACGGAAAGCCGGACCGGACCGCCGCCGGTCAGCGACCGCGACCTGCTCAGAAGCCGGCCGTCCTTCCAGACTTCGACCACCAGTTCGGCCGCCGGATCCGCCCGATCCACCGTGCAGGCGATGGCGAATGCCTCGACGCTGAAGCTTCCTGGAATCGTCCCCTGCAGCTCCATCTCGCCACCCGCCGCCCCGTTGGGCCAGAAGCAGCGCCCCTGGAACGGGACGCCGGCGGTGCCGGAAATACGGAGTTCGAACACCGACGGGGCGGCAACGGGTCCGGTCGGGAGGGATCGCCGGAAGCGGCCCGGCGACGGTCGCCTTACCGGCATGGGCGTCCCCGGCCGTCGGGGAGGCGGTGTCCGGGATGGCGGGGTGCCGCGCGCAGACGTCCCCCTAGGGGGCGCCGTAATCCCGCTCCCTGTCCGATCTTATGTCCCATGAACCCGTCCGGATAAGCCCTGCGCCGATTGTGGCACGGACCGGCCCGTCTCCGCATCACCGATCTCACAACCGTCTTCGTTCTCCGATCCGGTCCGGGCAGACACCGGCCTGGAACAGCGGACAGGACCGAGCGTCGATTTCGGTCGCATCCCGTCATCCGGGTTGCCGGCCGTTCGTCCCTCTCCCTGTCCGGAGGCGCGTCTTCCCGTGTCCGACCTATCGGTTGCTTCTCTTTCGATCGCAACGGCTCCCGCCCCGGGGCAGCCCCTGCCCCCATGCCCCGGCTGCGGGGCGGGCGACTGCAGCGCCTTCTACGAAGCAAGACAGGTTCCGACCAACAGCCGCCTCCTGCTCGACAGCCGGGAAGAGGCGCTCCGTTTCCCAACGGGCGACGTCGTGCTGGCCCATTGCCCGCAATGCGGTTTCCTCTTCAACGCCGCCTTCGCGCCCGACCGCGCTTTCTATTCCGGCCGTTGGGAGCAAGCCCGGGCCCATTCCAAGGCCTTCGGCGTCTTCAGCCGGCGGCTGGCCGAGGAGCTGATCCAGCGACACGGTCTCCACGGAAAGCGGGTTCTGGAAATCGGCTGCGGAAACGGGGAGTTCCTGGCCCAGCTCTGCGATCTGGGAGGAAATGAAGGGATCGGCTACGATCCCGCTTTCGAGCCCGAACGCCTCGAGGCGGACCATCCCGAGCGGATCACGGTTGTGCGCGACTTCTTCGCCCGGCAGACCACGATGCCGGAAGCCGATTTCGTGTGCTGCAGGATGACGCTGGGGCAGGTAGTCAATGTCGGCAACTTCGTGCGCATGCTGCGCGAGAGGCTGGGCGCCCGGCACGATGCCTCGGTGTTCTTCCAGACCCCGAACGCCGCCCGGATCCTCGACGGGGGCGCCTTCTGGGACCTCTGCTACGAGCATTGCTCCTATTTCACCGCCACTGCGCTCAGATCCCTCTTCGCCCGCTCCGGCTTCGCCGTCGACCGGATCTGGACGGATTACGGCGACCAGTGCCTGATGATCGAAGCGCATCCGGCCGAGGAACGGGTTGCCGCCGGGGCCGCCCCCGTTTCCGGAACCGGCGGCCGCGGGACCGACTCCGCCCGCATCGGCGGCTTCGCATCGGCCTCCGGCGCGTCCCGCCGGCGCTGGGCCGACCTGATCGCCCGGAAGCGGTCGGATGGGATGAGGATCGTGCTCTGGGGATCCGGCTCCAGGGCCGCGACCTTCCTTGCCACCCTGCGGATCCGCGACGAGATCCAGTATGTCGTCGACATCGACCCCGATCGCCAGGACCGGTATCTGCCGGCCACCGGACAGCGCGTCGTTTCACCGGGCTTCATGGAAAACTACCGGCCGGACGTGGTCATCGTCATGAACCCGATCCAGAGGGACGAGGTGGCGCGGGACCTGGCCGAACGAAGCCTGTCGGCGGAACTCCTGACGCTTTAGTCGCCGGCCTCGTCGGCGTTCTTCCGTGCCGGCCGATCTTCCCGATTACCTCGGGCGTAATCGACGCCGCCGGCCGCCTCGGCCATGGTCCTCCTGCCCGATCGGCCGGGCGACCGGACTGAGGAGACCTTGGATGACGGAGACGACCCCGCCCCCTCGAGACAAGGCGATTGCCTGTGTCGTCGTGCTGCATGTCAAGGCCGGGCGGGAGGAGGAGTTCCTTGCCCTTCTGATGCCTGTCCTCGACGCCATGCGGCAGGAGGCGACCTTCATCAACGCCGTTCTGCACCGGGATCCGCAGGATCCCTGCCGGTTCATGCTCTACGAAACCTGGGCCGACCTCGACGACCTCATGCAGGTTCAGATGCATCGCCCCTACCGGCAGGAGTACTGGTCGCGCCTGCCCGACCTTCTTCGCGAACCGAGGGAAGTCCGGGCCTGGCAGCCGCTCCGCGCCGATTTCGCCTTCCGATCGGCGTGACGACGCCCGCCCTTCGATCCCCCGGAAGTCCCGCCCGGCCGGGAGATCATTTACTTTCCCTATCGGCGTTCGTAGAAAGGAGCTGTCGTTCCGGCAGGTCTGCCGGATCTCCCTGAAGGACAAGATGAGCCCAGAATCGCTCGTCCTGATCGCGGTTGCCCTCGGCGCCGGCGCCATCGTGAAAGGCGCAACGGGCATGGGCCTCCCGCTGATCGCCGTACCGGCCCTTGCCGCAAGCTTCGGCGTGCCCCACGCGCTTGCCATCATGACGGTACCGATCCTGGTCACCAATATCTGGCAGATCTGGCGCTACCGGGCGCATATCCGCGGCATCTCCTTCCTGCGCGGCTTCATCGTGACGGGCGGGCTCGGCATCATGACGGGGACCTGGCTTCTGACCGCCGTTCCGGAAAGAAGCCTCTCGCTTGCTCTTGGCCTGCTGATCCTGGCCTATTTCGGCCTCCGGATCGCCAAGCCGGACATGCATCTGGGAGAGGCTGCCGGCCGGGGCCTTGCGCCGGCGGTCGGCCTCGTCGCCGGCACGCTTCAGGGGGCGACCGGGATTTCGGCTCCGATCGCGGCGACCTATGTCCACGCGATGCATCTCGAGCGCGAGACCCACGTGGTCGCCGTTTCCGCCATCTTCCTGCTGTTTGCCGTAACCCAGCTTCCGGCGCTGACCATCGCCGGCGTCCTGACCTGGGAACGTTTCGTCGAGGGGCTGTTCGCGCTAATTCCGGTCGTCACGCTCATGCCCTTGGGCACCCGCCTGTTGCGCCTCATGAGCCGGAAGAATTTCGACCGCACGATCCTGGCCCTGCTCCTGCTCATGGCCGGCAAGCTGATCGTGGACGCCCTGTCGGCGTAAGCCCGACGGGACCGCCGGTACCGGCAGCGGCCCCTTCCCCCTCAGTAATCCTGGAAGGTCTCGACCGCCTGCCGGTCATAGCCGATGGACGCCGCCAGGAGCTGGCGGGTATAGGGATGCTCCGGTTCCGCCCGGCGGAGCCGCTCGGCCGTCAGCTCCTCGACGATCCGGCCGCGGTTCATCACTGCAATCCGCTCGCACATCCAGGCGACCACGGCGAGGTTGTGGGTGACCAGGACATAGGTCAGGCCCCGCTCCGCCCTCAGCCGTTTCAGCAGGTTCAGGATCTCAGCCTGGACCGAGACGTCGAGCGCGCTCGTCGGTTCGTCGAGAAGCAGGATCTTTGGCTGCAGGATCAGGGCCCGGGCGATGGCGACCCGCTGCCGCTGCCCTCCCGAGAGTTGGTGGGGATAGCGGTAGCGGAAACGCGGCCCGAGCCCGACGGCGTCGAGAACCTCCGTCACGCGCCGGTCCGCGTCGGGCAGACGGTGGATGGCCAGCGGTTCGCGCAGGATCGAATCCACGGTACGCCGCGGATGAAGCGAGCCGTAGGGATCCTGGAAGACCATCTGGCAGGTCTTGTAGAAGCTCTTGTCCCGGCGCCCGCCCTGCGCCTCCCCGCCGATCTCGACCTCGCCCGTCCAGTTCGGATTGAGGCCCGAAAGCGCCCGCAGGACCGTCGACTTGCCCGACCCGGATTCCCCGACGAGACCGAAGCTCTCGCCCGCCGCGACCTGGAAGGAAACGCCGTCGACCGCCCGGAGCGCCTCCCCGCCCTCGCCGAAGGAGACGTTCAGGCCCTTGACCCTGATCATCGCGTCCATCGGTCAGCCCTCTGCCCAGGCGGGATCGCGCAGAAGGGTCGGCAGCGCCTCCCGGTCGTCGTCGATGCGCGGCGCGCTGGCCAGCAGGCCGCGGGTATAGGGATGCTGTGCGTTCTTCAGCTCCGACGCCCGGCAGGTCTCGACGATGCGGCCGGCATACATGATGGCAACCCGGTCGCAGAAGCTGGCCACGAGATTCAGGTCATGGCTGACGAAGATCAGCCCCATGCCGCGCCTCGTCACCAGATCGTCGATGATCGCCAGGACCTGCATCTGGACCGTCACGTCCAGGGCGGAGGTCGGTTCGTCGGCGATGAGCAGGTCGGGGCTGGGGATCAGCATCATGGCGATCATCACCCGCTGCCCCATGCCGCCCGAGACCTCGTGCGGGTAGAGGTCGTATACCCGCTCGGGATTGCGGATACGGACCGCCGCCAGCATCTCCAGCGCCTTCTCGCGCGCGACCGAGGCGGAAACCCGGCTGTGGATCCGGTAGGCCTCGGCGACCTGCTCGCCCACCGTCATGACGGGATTAAGCGAGAACTTGGGGTCCTGCATCACCATCGAGATGCGCTTGCCCCGGATCTCGCGGAGCTGGCGTTCGGACAGGGTCTGCAGGTCGACGCCGTCGAAGACGATGCGCCTGGCCTTCACCTCGCCCGGATAGGGGACGAGGCCCAGGATCGCGCGCCCGGTCATCGACTTTCCGGACCCGGATTCGCCGACGATGCCCAGCTTCTCGCGGCCGACCTCGAAGGAGATGCCGCGAACCGCCTCAACGAGGCCGGCACGGGTATGGAAGCGGACGTGGAGATCCTCCACGCTGAGAAGCGGATCTGTCGTCATGAACGGTGCTTCGGGTCGAGGACGTCGCGAAGCCCGTCGCCCAGCAGGTTGAAGCCCAGACTGACGACGAAGATCGCGATGCCGGGAATGGTCGCAACCCACCACTGGTCCAGGATGAACCGGCGCCCGGCGGAAATCATGGCGCCCCATTCGGGCAGGGGCGGCTGGGCACCGAGCCCGAGGAAGCCGAGCCCCGCGGCGGTCAGGATGATCCCGGCCATGTCCAGGGTCACGCGGACGATCAGCGAGGACAGGCAGAGCGGCATCACGTGACGGGTGATGATCCGCGCCGCGGACGCTCCCTGCAGCTTCACCGCGGCGATGAAGTCGCTGTTGCGGATCGTCAGCGTCTCCGCCCGGGCGATGCGGGCATAGGGCGGCCAGGAGGTGATGGCGATCGCCAGGATCGCGTTCTCGATCCCCGGTCCCAGCGCCGACACGAAGGCGAGCGCCAGGATAAGCTTCGGGAAGGCGAGGAAGATGTCGGTGACCCGCATGAGCACGGCGTCGCCCCAGCCCCCCGCATAGCCCGCGACCGTACCGATCAGGAGCCCGATAGGCGCCGCGGTCAGGGTCACGAGCACGACGATGTAGAGCGTGATCCGCGAGCCGTAGACGAGGCGCGAGAAGATGTCGCGCCCGAATTCGTCGGTGCCCAGCCAGTGGGCGGCGCTCGGCGGCTGCAGCCGGTCGCCGAGCGCCTGAACGTTCGGGGAATGGGTCGCGATCAACGGAGCGAACAAGGCCACGACGACCAGCAGCAGCACGATCGCAAGACCCAGCATCGCCAGCCTGTTCTCGCGAAAGGCGCTCCAGGTCGCATAGGCGCGGCCGAGCCGGGCCTGTCGCGCCGATTGCGGCTCGTTGCTGAGGAGCCATTCCCTCAGACCGGTGCTGCGGGAAGCTTCTTCGATCTGCGTCATGACGTGGGCGTCCTCATCTCGCCCGGGGGTCGAGCAGGCGGTAGAGCAGGTCCGAGAGCATGTTGAGGCCGATGAAGACGGCCCCGACGACGACGGTGCTCCCGAGCACGGCGTTCATATCCGCCTTCAGCAAGGAATTGGTCAGGTACTGGCCCAGCCCCGGCCAGGCGAAGACCGTTTCGGTCAGGACCGAGCCTTCGAGCAGATGGGCATAGCTGAGGGCGATCACGGTGATCAGCGGCACGCGGATGTTGGCGAACGCGTGACGCCAGATGACCCGGCCGTGCGAGACGCCCTTGACCCGGGCGGTCGTCACATATTCCTGGCGCAGTTGCTCGAGCATGAAGGAGCGCGTCATCCGGCTGATATAGGCCAGGCTGAAATAGCCCAAGAGCGACGCCGGCAGCACGATGTGGCCGAGCGCATTCCGGAAGATGTCGAGATCGCCGGCGATCAGGCTGTCCACCAGGATCATCCCGGTCACCGTCGGGATCATGCCCTCGTAGAACACGTCGAGCCGCCCCGGACCCGACACCCAGCCGAGCCTGGCATAGAACAGGAGAAGACCGACCAGCCCCAGCCAGAAGATGGGCAGAGAGTAGCCGAAGAGGCCGAGCACCCGGACCATCTGATCCTGCCACCGGCCCTGGCGTACGGCCGCAAGGACGCCCATCGGCACGCCGAGAAGAACGCCGATCAGCGTTCCGAGCGTTGCCAGTTCCAGCGTGGCCGGAAAGACCCGGGCAATATCCTCCAGCACCGGCCGGGACGTCAGGGCCGATTGGCCGAAATCCCCGGTCACCACATTGGAGAGATAGATCCAGAACTGCTCGTAGAGCGGGCGGTCGAGACCGAGTTCGATCCGAACCCGCTCATACACCTCCGGCGAGGCGCGGTCGCCCACCACTGCCAGGACCGGATCGATCGGCACCACCCGCCCGATCAGGAAGGTGACCATCAGGAGGCCCAGGAACGTCAGCCCGAGCGAGACGAGCACGCCAATCGCGTTTCGCACGGGCCGGGGAAGCCGCCGGCGCTGGCCGGCGGCCTTCCCCAAAGATGTACGACCCAGATTGAGCACTAGTTCTTGGTCGCCTTCCAGTAGAAGTTGCTGTCGAAGCTGGGGCCCCAGATCAGGCCTTCGACGTCGGCCGACCGGGCGACGACCTCGATTTCCTGGAACATGATGACGAAGGGGCTGATCTCCATATGCTCGCGCTGCAGCTCCTCATAGAGCCGGGCCCGCTTGGCGGCGTCACGCTCCAGGACCGCGGCCCGGACCCGCTCGGTCATCTCGGGGATGTCCCAGGCGTTGCGCCAGGCAAGCGGCTTCGCCGCGGCGTCGTCCGCATTGTCCGGATTGGCCGCGAAGGTGTCGGCGTTGGTGTGGGGGTCCTGATAGTCCATGCCCCACTGGCCGATATAGATGTCGTGGTTCCGGGCCCGGTACTTGGTCAGGGTCTGGCCGCCGTCGCCCGGGATGATCTCCAGATTGATGCCGCCCTGGGCGAAGGTGCCCTGGATCGCCTGCGCCATGTCGATGGTCGGCGAGTTGTTGCGCGCATCCATGGTGATCGAGAAGCCATCCGGATAGCCGGCCTCGGCCAGAAGCTGCTTCGCCTTCTCCACGTCGAAGGTGTAGGGCTCGTCGTCGATCTCGCCCAGAACGCCTTCGGGGATGAACGACTGGTGGACCTTGAACTGCCCGGCCAGGATCGTGTTCACCATGCCCTCGTAGTCCACGAGGTACTTCAGCGCCTGCCGGACCTTCTCGTTCTGGAACGGCTCGCGCTTCACGTTGAGGCCGAGATACCAGAGGGTGCCCTTCGGCGCTTCGTCGATGACGATGCCGTCGACGTTCCTCAGCTCGTTGAGCTGGTCGGCCAGGAGATCCCGGGCGACGTCGACGTCGCCCTGCTCCAGCAGCAGCCGCTGCGTGGCGGCTTCGGGAACGTGACGGACGAAGACGCGGTCGAGCCCGGGCGCGCCCCGCCAGTAGTCCTTGAAGGCGGTGTAGGACAGGGCCTCGCTGGGGCGCCACTGCTGCAGCATGAACGGGCCCGAACCGGCGGAGTTGTTCTTGAGCCAGGCATGCCCCATGTCGCCGTCGACCTCATGCTCCTGCAGCAGCTTGGAATCGACGATGCTGGCCACGCCCGCGGTCAGGCAGTACAGCACGAAAGTGGGCGCGTAGGGCTGGTCGATCTGGAGGACCAGCGTCCGGTCGTCCGGCGCCGTGATCATCTGATCGACATTGTCCTTGGTGAACCCGAACTGGGTCAGGATGAAGGCCGGCGACAGATCCAGCTTCACCGCCCGCTGCAGGGAGTACGCCGCATCGTGCGCGGTCAGCGGATTGCCGGAATGAAAAGTGATGCCCTCGCGGATCCGGAAGGTGAAGGTCTTGCCGTCGTCGGAGACCTCCCAGCTTTCCGCGACCATGGGCTGGATGTCGCTGACGTTGTTGACGTCATAGGTAACCAGCCGGTCGTAGACCTGAGCCCCGTATTCCGCACCGGAGAACTCGAAGATCTCCGCCGGGTCAAGGCTGATGATGTCGTCGATCTGCGCCGCCATCACAAGGGTGTCGTCGGGCGTCGCCGCGTCGGCAGCCGGACCCGCGCTCCACACCAACGCCACCGCAGCCACGGCGGCCAGAAGCGTCTTCTTCATCAAAGCTCTCCCCGTCCATCTACGTGAACTCATCGCCGGGCCCCGGGCCCGGCAAGGCGCCGCATAATCGAAGTCGGTTGCGATCCGTGTCAAGCACCCCATATCGGGGTAGTCCAGCGGGATCGTGCGTCCCGGAAAGGGCATCACTACGGCGGACCGGAGAGCCATCGGTTTGCATCTTTCCGCCCGCCTGATATCCTAGCAGAATCATGCGGACGCTTCCGACCTACGTCAGATTCCTGCTCCACGCAGGCAGCCTCCAAGCAGGCGGCATCGCCCCGGACCGGCGCGGCGCGAGCTGAGCCTGCGTGTCCCGGTCCGGGGACCGGCTTCAAGAACTTTCCTGGCCTTCCCGTTCACATTTCCGCCCTGCCTGCCGACCGCCTGGAGCCCTCATGCGCGTCCATCCCTTGCCCGTCACGGACCTGCCGCCCGTCTATATCAGCACCCGGCATTACGGCCGCCTGGATCAACTGGCCCGGATCGGGCTGCCGTCCGGCCACCCAGTCGCCCGGTTCCTTGTCTCCGAGCTGGAGCGGGCGATCGTCTGCCGTCCCGAGGACCTGCCGCCCGATGTCGTCACGCCCGGATCGCGCGTGACCTTCCGCTTGGACGGAGAACGGTCCTCGGAAACCCGCATTCTGGTCTATCCCGAACGCTACGAGCCGTCCGGCCAATGCGTGTCGGTCGTCAACCCCGTCGGGGCCGCCCTTCTCGGGATCCGGGCCGGGAGCGCCATGCCCTTCGTCGACCTGGACGGCAGGCCGGTCCACATCCGTGTGGAAAGGATCGTCTTCCAGCCTGAAACGCACGGCCCCAGGCGCGACTAGCGTCCGGGATTCCGGACGCCTCCTGACGGGTCCGGGCCCCGGTCCCGTCACCACCCGCAACTGCCTCAAACCAAGGAGACTATTAGGATCATGAGCATGACCGGACTTCCCCCACCCATCGTGCTGACCCGCCCGGATCACGAGCGGCTGTCGCAGCTTGCCGCCGGCGCCGTCGACCGCCTGCCCGAGGTGGGCGAGTTCCTGGCGGACGAGCTGGAGCGCGCGCGCGTGGTCGAAAGCGCCGCGATCTCCCCGAACGTCGTCACCATGAACTCCCACGTCGAGTTCCGTGACGAGCAGACCGCCCGGGTCCGCACCGTGACTCTCGTCTATCCGGGCGAGGAAGACATCGCGCAGGGCAAGATTTCTGTCCTGACGCCGATCGGCGTCGCCCTGATCGGACTGTCGGAAGGGCAGTCGATCGAGTGGGAAACCCGCAACGGCGACCTGAAGACCCTGACCGTCCTGAAGGTCCATTTCCAGCCGGAAGCCTGCGGGCGCTTCGACCTATAGCCAGGCAGCGTCGGCCGCGACCGCGGAAGCAGGAGCGGTGGCCGCTACCAGCGGCCGGACGCCCCGCCCCCGCCCGAGCTGCCGCCCCCGCCGCGAAAGCCGCCGCGGCGCATTCCGCCGGCCCGGCCGAACCGGCGCGTGCCCGCAACCGGCGCGGCCCAGCGCCGGGCACCGTTCGGATGGCGGGCGCGCAACCTTCTCCGGATGATCAGGAAGATGAAAAACCCGGCCCAGAGGGCGATGAAGACGATCGGCAGGTAATCGGAAGCTTCATCCTCATCGACGGGCCGGTAGCTTCCGTCGATCGCCGCAAGGATGGCGGCGACACCGGCCTCGATGCCGGCCGGCAGGTCGCCGTCGCGGAACCGGGGCAGGATCTCGTTCCGTATGATGCGGGAAGAAAGGGCGTCCGTGAGGTCGCCTTCCAGCCCGTAGCCGACCTCGATCCGGACCTGCCGGTCGGCCGGCACGACGAGCAGAAGGACGCCGTTGTCGTGCTCCTTCTGCCCCAGCGCCCAGGTCCGGAACAACCCGTTCGCATAGCTTTCGATATCCCTGCCGCCGAGCGACGGCACGGTCGCGACGACCAGTTGGTTGGACGTGGCCGCCTCATGTTCGGCCAGCCGGAGAGCGAGGCTTTCCTCCACGTCGGCGGGCAGCACGTCGGCCGTGTCGACGACGCGGCCGGTCAGGCGCGGATAGTCGTCCTGGCCAGGCGCCGAGACGGACAGCAGGAGAAGTCCTGCAAGGAGCAGCACCCGCACGCACAGCCGGCCGGCCATCAGAATCTTACCTGCGGTGCGGCCTGCGCCTCCTCCTCGATCGCGAAGTTCTGCATCGGCTGCGCGTCCGGATAGAAGATGGCCGCCCACCAGCGGCCCGGGATTGTCCGAAGTTCGGTATTGTACGCCCGCACGGCCTCGATGTAATCGCGCCGCGCTACCGCGATCCTGTTCTCCGTCCCCTCCAGCTGGGCCTGAAGCGTCAGGAAGTTCTCGCTGGACCGCAGGTCCGGATAGGCCTCGACGGTCGCGATCAGGCGCGACAGGGCGCCGCCCAGCGCCTGCTGGTTTTCCTGGAACCGGCGGAACGCCTCGGGATTGCTGGTGATGTCGGGCGGGATCTGCATCTGGGCGACGCGAGACCGGGCCTCGGTCACCTGCGTCAGCACCTCCCGTTCCTGGGCGGCGAAGCCCTTCACGACTTCGACCAGGTTGGGGACGAGATCGGTCCGGCGCTGATACTGGTTCAGAACCTCGCTCCAGGCGGCGTTCGCCCGTTCCTCGAGCGTCGGGATGGCGTTGATCCCGCACCCGGTGAGGAAGAGCAGCACGAGCGTGAGGGCGGCGGTGACACGAACGGCCGAGAGATATCGGGCACTGGCTGAAGCCGGCATTGACAGGCCCCTTGTCGTTGCGGCGGCAGGGTAGCCTTACCCGGCTCGCCAGACAACGCCGGCCGAAACCGCAAGATCCGGAATGCGGAACGCTTCCGCCTTCTCCATATGACTCCTGCCGACCCGCCCCATCACGGGAGACCGACGATGACGATGACGACGAGACCGGTCACGGACAGTCCTCCGCCGGTGGCGGTGCCGATCCGAGAGCGGCTTCACGCCTATGACTGGCAGCAGGTCGAAGACCATCTGGACGAGAGGGGCTGTGCCATGCTCCCCGGGCTTCTGCCCGCCGCAACCTGCCGGGATCTCGCGGCCCTCTATGACCGGGACGCGACCTTCCGCAGCCGGATCGTCATGGCGCGCCACGGCTTCGGACGCGGCGAGTACAAATATTTCGCCCACCCTCTTCCGCCGCCGCTCCCCGATTTGCGCGCCCTGCTGTATGAAAGACTGCGGGGAATCGCCAACCGGTGGAACGAGGCGATGGGAAACGACATCCGGTATCCCGGCGATCTCGAATCCTTTCTCGCCCGCTGCCATGCGGCGGGCCAGACGCGGCCGACGCCCCTGCTGCTGCGATACGAAGCCGGGGGCTACAACTGCCTTCACCAGGACGTCTATGGCGAGCATGTCTTCCCCCTGCAGGTGACGGTGCTTCTGTCCCGGCGCGGGCGGGATTTCACCGGGGGAGAATTCGTCCTGACCGAGCAGCGCCCACGAATGCAGTCGCGTGCCGAGGTCGTCCCGCTCGATCAGGGAGACGCGGTCGTCTTCGCCGTCCGCCACCGCCCCGTGCAGGGGGCGCGGGGCTTCTACCGCGTCAACATGCGGCACGGGGTGGCCCGGATCGAGTGCGGCCGCCGGCACACGCTGGGGATCATCTTCCATGACGCACACTGAATTCGGCACGACCGATGAACGACCTGCTTGACGACCTGCCCTCGCCCCTCCCGGCGCGGGAGACGATGGCGGAAGGCGCGGTCCTGCTTCGCGGGTTCGCCCGCGATAGGGCCGAGGCGGTCATGGACGAGGTGACGCGCATCACCGCCGTCTCGCCGTTCCGGCACATGACGACGCCCGGCGGCTTCCGCATGTCCGTGGCGATGACCAATTGCGGCCGAGTCGGCTGGATTTCGGACCGGAAGGGCTATCGCTACGACCCGGTCGATCCTGAAACGGGCCGGGGCTGGCCGCCGCTGCCGCCGGTACTGCTGGATCTTGCCCGGACGGCGGCGACGGAGGCCGGCTTCGCGGATTTCGCCCCGGACGTCTGCCTGATCAACCGCTACGCCCCGGGCACGCGCCTGTCCCTGCATCAGGACAAGGACGAACGCGACATGTCCGCGCCCATCGTCTCGGTCTCGATCGGGCTTCCGGCGGTATTCCTGTTCGGAGGCACCCGCCGGGCGGATCGGCCCCGGCGCTTCCGCCTGGACCATGGGGACGTAGCGGTTTGGGGAGGGGCGGCAAGGCTGGCCTATCACGGGATCGCCCCGCTGGCCGAAGGCGAACACCGGCTCACCGGCCGGCACCGCATCAATCTTACCTTCCGCAACGCGCTGTAGCCCCCGGCGGGATTCTCTTCAGTCCGGCCGTCCGGATCGGCATACTCCGCCCCTGGAAGCGCCAAGGGAACCCGACCGATGCTCTATGCCATTCTGTGCTACAATTCCGAAGCGGTCCTGGAAGATCTGCCCGCGGACGAGCACCGGGCGATGATGGACGGGATTGCCGACGCCATGCACGAGCTCGGCGCCCAAGGCAAGCTGGGGCCGGTCGCGCGGCTCAGCGGAACGGCCGAGGCCGTCACCCTCAGGCCGGGGGACGAGCCCGTGGTGATCGACGGCCCATTCGCCGAGACCAAGGAGCAGCTTCTGGGGTTCTGGATCGTCCGCTGCGAGACACGGGAGGAGGCGGTCGAAGCTGCCCGGCTGCTGGCCCGCCAGCGACCCACGGGCGCGCTGGAGATCCGCCCGATCACCGAGTTCCGTCCGGATCCGGCGTGACGTGACCGCACCGGGCTGGATCCCATCCGCCTTGGCGGCTGCCCGGCCGAAGGCGGTGGCGGCTCTGCTGCGCTATTTCCGCGACCTCGACACGGCCGAGGACGCCTTCCAGGAGGCCTGCCTGCGCGCCCTGGAGCGCTGGCCGGTGAGCGGCCGCCCTCGGGATCCCGCCGCTTGGCTGATCCTGGTCGGACGGAACGCCGGGCTCGACTCCGTGCGGCGGCAGGCCCGGCAGGAGGCGCTGCCCGACCACGGGGCGCCCGACCTCGCCGGCGAGAACGAGGACGAGCTGGCCGAACGCCTCGACAACGCCCGCTACCCGGACGACGTCCTCCGGCTTCTCTTCATCTGCTGCCATCCCGGGCTGCCCGGAAGCCAGCAGATCGCCCTTGCGCTCCGCATCGTCTCGGGCCTGTCGGTCAGGGAGATCGCGCGGGCATTCCTGGTCGGCGAGCGCGCCATGGAGCAGCGCATCACCCGGGCCAAGCGCCGCATCGCCTCGATCCCGGTTCCCTTCGAGCCCCCTGCCCCGGCCGAGAGGGCGAGACGGCTCGCGACCGTCGCCGCCATGATCTATCTCCTGTTCAACGAAGGCTATTCCGCAAGCGGCGGCGAGGCCCATATCCGGACGCCCCTGTGCGACGAGGCGATCCGGCTGGCCCGGCTGCTGCTGCAGCTTTTCCCCGACGAACCGGAGATCATGGGGTTGGCGGCGCTCTGCCTGCTGCAGCACGCCCGCACCCCGGCCCGGCTGGACGCGCAGGGCCGTATCGTCCTTCTGGAGAACCAGGACCGCCGCCTGTGGGACCGCGCCATGATCGACGAGGGGCTTGACCTCATCAAACGGGCGCTGGCGGAGCGGCGGCCCGGTCCCTATCAGGTACAGGCCGCCATCGCTTCGGTGCACGCGCGGGCCACCCGGTTCGAGGATACCGACTGGGCGGAGCTCGACCGCCTCTACGCCGTCCTGGAAAGGCTTCAGCCCTCGCCGGTCGTAAGCCTCAACAGGGCCGTCGCGATCGCGAAACTCCGCGGTCCGGCGGCAGCGCTCGCGGCGATCGAACCCCTGGCCGAACGGCTGTCGGGCTATTTCCATTTCTTCGGAGTGCGGGCCGCGCTACTGGCCCAGCTCGGCCGTGTCGAGGAGGCGCGCCAGGCCTTCGACCGCGCGCTGGCGCTGGCCAATACCCCGGCCGAAGCCGAACATCTGCGCGCCCAACGGGACCTGCTGACGGCCGACCCCGGTATCCCGGCCGAGGACCGGCCCGGCCGGTAGCCGCCCACCTTCGGAAAGGTCGCAGCCCTGTCGGGCCGGCGCCGCCCCGATCGTCCTCCGGATACGGCAATCCGGAGGAGGACCCATCATGAAGGAAGATGATATGCGGCCGGCCGTGTCCCGGGAGGAATGGACCCGCGCCCGCAAGGCTCTGCTCGAGAAGGAGAAGGAGCTGACGAGGGCCCGCGACCGCCTGAACGCCGAACGACGCCGCCTGCCCTGGGTCAGGATCGGGACAGACTATGTGTTCGAAGGTCCCGACGGTCCGGAGACGCTGGCCGATCTCTTCGCGGGGCGCAGCCAGTTGATCGTCCAGCACTTCATGTTCGGGCCGGGCTGGGCCGAAGGATGCGTGGGCTGCTCCTTCGAAGCCGACCATGTGGAAGGCGCGCTCGTTCACCTGGAGCATCACGACGTCTCGTTCGCGGCCGTCTCGCGGGCGTCGATCCGGGAAATCGAAGATTTCCGCAGGCGGCTGGGCTGGCGCTTCAAATGGGTCTCGTCCTACGGGAACGACTTCAACTACGACTTCCACGTGTCGTTCCGGGACGAGGACATCGTCGACGGCCATGTCTACTACAATTATGAAATGCGCCCCTTCGCGTGCCGCGAGTTGCCAGGCACCAGCGTGTTCTACCGAAATTCGGCCGGGGAGATCTTCCACACCTACTCGACCTACGCGCGCGGCAACGAGACGCTCGTCGGAGCGTACAACTACCTGGATCTCACGCCGAAGGGCCGGAACGAGACCGGGCCGAACCACGATCTGACCGACTGGGTCCGCCATCACGACCGATACGACACGGCAGGGCCGTCGTGCTGCCGGGAGCACCGAACCGCGACTCCGCCTGCCTGAAACCCATTCTGCGGGCGCCGGCCTCTGCCGCGGCCGGCGCCCCCGTTTCCCGATCATGCGTTGATATCGATCAAGGACCGCCGGGGCCCCATCGCCTACCGTCGACGAAGGGCGGGACAATCCTCGTGAGCTTCGGTCGATTGCGGGCATGAACCGGCCCGACCGGTCTGCGAACGATGCAACGGACGGAGAGGAGCAGCGCATGACCCGGAAAATGAAAGCCGCCATATTCGTCGAACCCGGACGAATCGTCCTGGACGAGAAGCCGATCCCGGATGTCGGCCCGCTGGACGCCCTGGTCCGGATCACGACCACGACCATCTGCGGCACCGATATTCACATCCTGAAGGGGGAATACCCGGTCGAGCGGGGCCTGACCATCGGGCACGAGCCCGTGGGCGTGATCGAGAAGCTGGGATCCGCGGTCAAGGGATACCGGGAAGGACAGCGCGTCCTTGCCGGGGCGATCACGCCGAGCGGGCACAGCGAAGCGTGCCAATGCGGAGTCGGCTCCCAGGACGGCGCGGGCACGCGGCACGGCTACAAGCCGATGGGCGGATGGCGGTTCGGCAATACGATCGACGGCGCCCAGGCCGAATATCTCCTCGTCCCCGATGCGATGGCGAACCTGGCGCCGATCCCGGACGGCCTCACCGACGAGGAGGTGCTGATGTGCCCCGACATCATGTCGACGGGCTTCTCCGGCGTGGAAAGCGGCAAGGTGCGCCTGGGCGACACGGTCGCGGTCTTCGCCCAGGGCCCCATCGGTCTTTGCGCGACCGCCGGGGCGCGGCTCATGGGCGCGACGACCATCATCGCCGTCGATGCCGTGCCCGAGCGCATGGAGATCGCCCGCCGGCTGGGAGCGGACCACCTGGTCGATTTCAGCAAGGTCGATGTCGTGGAGGAAATCATGCGGCTGACCGACGGCCGCGGGGTCGACGTCTCCATCGAAGCCCTCGGGCGCCAGGAGACCTTCGAATCCGCGCTCCGCGTCCTGCGGCCGGGCGGCCGGCTGTCCTCGCTCGGCGTCTATTCGGAGGACCTGCGGATCCCGCTCGACGCGTTCCATGCCGGACTGGGCGACCATTCGATCGTGACCACCCTCTGCCCGGGCGGAAAGGAGCGCATGCGCCGCCTGATGTCGGTGATCGCGTCCGGCCGCCTCGATACCAGGGCGCTTGTCACCCACCGCTTCAAGCTGGATCAGATCGAAGAGGCCTACGACCTGTTCGGGCATCAGCGCGACGGCGTGCTGAAGGTGGCGATCACCCCGTGACGCCGTCACAGCAGCCGTGCTGCCGGCCGCCGGCCGGGACGAAGCGATTGCCATCGCCCGCTTCCGGCATGAATAATCCCGTCTCCATCAGCCGGCCGGCGCCGGGCGGCGCGCCCGGGCGGGCTGAGCCGGTTCGTCCCCTTGACCCACAGCCGAGCGAGCAGGGCAATGGCCTGGAACGAAGACAAGCTGCGACAGTTGCGCGAGAAGTACGGCGGCGACGGTGCCGGCATCTATGCCCCTCGCTTCCGAAAGGTCGCCGACAAGATCTTCTCCAAATCCGGGACCCGGGCGGCACCCTTTGTCGGGATACCGACGTTCCTTGACGCGCCGTACCGCCCCGTGGATCACGATGCCCCCGACTTCGGGGACCTGCAGGTGGCCATGCTGGGCGTACCGATGGACCTCGGCGTCACCAACCGCCCGGGATCGCGTTTCGGACCGCGGGCGCTGCGGGCGATCGAAAGGATCGGCCCCTACAACCACGTGCTGGACTGCGCCCCGCTGTTCGATCTGCGCGTGGCCGATATCGGCGACGTCCGGTTCGCCAGCCGGTACGGCCTGGAATCGAGCCACCAGGACATAGAGCGTCGGGTCGGCCAGATCGTCGCGGCGGGCGTATTGCCGCTGTCGGTCGGCGGCGACCATTCCATCACCTACCCGATCCTGAAAGCGATCGGGAAGAAGGAGCCCGTCGGCCTGATCCATATCGACGCCCATTGCGACACGGGCGGCCCGTTCGACCAGACCCGGTTCCATCATGGCGGCCCGTTCCGGAATGCGGTGCTCGACGGGGTGCTGGACCCCACGCGGACGATCCAGATCGGGATCCGGGGTTCCTCCGAATATCTCTGGGAATTCTCCTACGCCTCCGGCATGACCGTCATCCATGCCGAGGAAGTCACCAGTCTCGGCATTCCGGCGATCGTCGAGAAGGCGCGAGCGGTCGTGGGCGACGGGCCTGTCTATCTGTCGTTCGACGTCGACAGTCTGGACCCCAGCTTCGCCCCCGGGACCGGCACGCCCGAAATCGGCGGGCTCACGACGCGGGAGGTGCTGGAACTCATCCGGGGTCTGAAAGGCGTCAATCTCTGCGGCGGAGACGTGGTCGAAGTTGCGCCGCAATACGACGCCACGACCAACACGGCGCACGCCGCGGCGCAGGTGCTTTTCGAGATCCTGAGCCTGATGGTGTTCAGCCCGCGCATCCGCTAGGGGCCTGTCACGGCGGCTGGCATGACGAGGCTGCCCGGGGCCCGCGCTCCGAGGTGCAGCGGTGCCGGGTGGACCCCGGCCGCAAGGCGATGACCCGCGCGCCCGGCGCAGACGAGCCTTGCGATTAACAGGCCTGTACATTAACGGTGCGTTAGACGCATCGGGCGTACCCCCTTGCGTCCATGATCCTGGATATCCGTACCCTCGTCGCCGTGAACGTCATGCTGGCGCTTGCCGTGGCCGGCATGGTCGTCATCTTCTGGCGAATGCAGCGGACGATGCCGGGACTGGGTCACTGGGCGGTGGCGTCGGCGCTGCTCGGCATCGGCCTCTTGGGAGCGCTGTGCCGCGACCGCATTCCGGACCTGTTTTCGATCGTCGTGGCGAACGATCTTCTGGTCGCCAGCATCGCCGGTTTCTGGAACGGGATCCGGGCCTTCGACGGCCGCCCGACGCGCTGGCGGGCGACCGCCGTCGTCATTGCCGGGACCACCCTGGTCATCTCTTACAACACTTACGTCATCGACGATCTCACCGCGCGCATTGCGATCGGGTCCACGATATTCTCAGCCATATCTTTTCTGTGCATGGCTGAACTTATCAGAGGACCGGCCCGGACGGTCGGTGGGACGGCCGTGACGGCTGCCGCGCTCTTCGGATTCGTCGGGCTGACACTGCTCTGGCGCGCCGGGGCCGCTACCCTGGGGCCCGCTGAACAGGACCTGTTCGCGCCGACCCTAGCCCAGCAGATTCATTTCCTAGTTTCGGTCATCAGCACGCCGCTTGCCATCGTCGGCCTGCTGATCATGAGCGCCCAGCGCCTCCAGCGGCAGATCGAGGCCAATCTGGCGGCCCTGGAAATCGCCCGCTCGCGGGCCGAGCAGGCCAGCGTCGCCAAGTCGAGATTCCTGGCGACGATGAGCCACGAGCTCCGCACCCCGCTCAACGCCATCATCGGCCTTTCCGACCTGCACCGGCAGGAAATGCTCGGCCCGTCTGGTCACCCCAAGTACCGGGAATATGCCGAGGACATACACAGCGCCGGAACGCATCTCCTGGACCTGATCACGACCATACTGGACGTGACCAAGGCAGAAGCCGGCAAGCTGGAGATCAACCCGACCCTCGTCGATCCGCGGCCGATCGTCCGCGGCGCCGTACAGCTCATACAGAAGGCCGCCGAGGACAAGGATATCCGCCTCTCGGTCGAGCTGCCCGACGGCATCTCCCGCTCCTTCGCCGATCCCCGCGCGCTCAAGCAGATCCTCCTCAACCTGCTTTCCAACGCCGTGAAGTTCACCCCCAGGGGCGGGAAGGTGTCGATCCGGCTGCAGATCGACAAGGACGGCGTGTCGGAAATCGTGATCAGCGACACCGGCATCGGGATCGCCAGCGAGGACATCCCCCGCCTCATGCAGCCCTTCGAGCAGGCGGCCCGCGGATATTCCCGCCAGAACGGCGGCACCGGTCTCGGCCTGCCCTTGGTCGACTCCCTCGTGCGCCTTCACGAGGGAACGCTGACGATCGACAGCACCGTCGGCAGGGGCACGACAGTCACGATCCGCCTTCCGCCGCATCGGCGGCCGACGATAGTGGCCGGGTGGGCGCCCTGAATCCGCCCCTGATGTTCATGCGGATTGTCTTGTCTTAGGAACCGCAGAACGGGTCTGCCGCCGCACTGCGGGCCCCCTTATGTCCTAGTCGCGAGACCGGACGGAAAGGCGTTCGTCGAGGGATTTCAGCTCCGCCCTGATGGCCTCAAGCTGGTCGGCGATGGCCCGCAGTTCCCCCGCCTCCACGGCAGCAGCCTCCGCGGCGGCTTCCTCGACCCCGCTCCGGTGCAGCTGCTGCATCGAGTCCACGATGATCGCGACGAACAGGTTCAGCACGGCGAAGGTGGCGACCAGGATATAGGCGAGGAAGAAGAGGATCGACCAGGGTTGGACGTCCATGACCGGCTTGACGATCTCGGCCGACCAGCCGTCCAGGGTCATCAGCTGGAAAAGCGTGAAAAGCGACATCCCCAGCGAACCGAACCGATCCGGGAACTCGCCGCCGAACAGATGCGTCGCCATCACGGCGCTGACATAGAGCATGAGGGCAAGCACGGCCGCGATCGCCCCGATGCCCGGCAGCGACGCGACGAGCGCAGCGATCACGGCCCGCATCTGCGGAACCGCGTTGATGAGGCGGAAGGCGCGCAGAACTCTCAGCGCGCGGGCGACGGTGAGCGGTCCCGCATTGGGCACGAGCGAGACCGCCACCACCGCGAAATCGAATAGGTTCCAGCCGCTCCGGAAGAAGGCGGTGCGGTACGCGACCAGGCGCAGCACAATCTCGGCGATGAAGAATGCCAGGAAGATGCGGTCGAGCGCCTCGAGCGCCGGCCCTGCGACGGTCCGGACGGAGACCATCGTATCCAGCCCCAGGGCGACTGCATTGATCAGGATCGCGCCGATGACGACCCGCTGGAACACTGGATTTTCGACGACGGCGCGGGCGCCCGCGGAAACGGACCGGGGGCGGGAGGAAGAAAGATCGGCCACTTGGCGCTCCGACGGGGACTCGAACCGGAATGGGAAGCGAAGCTCCCGGAACGAAATAAAGAAAAAGTGAAGTCCGGTCGGTCAGGCGAAGCCGGAATGCGGGCTTGTCGCCGCTTCGGAAATCATCAGCCTGGAACTCCGCTTCCGATGCCATGGGCAAGGACAACCGGCACCCTTCGCGTCGGTCGGGCCATTTTTAGCTTAAACTCTTGATTAATGCTTCAACTTATAAGATGAGTCGCGATCGGTTGGTCGAAGCACGTCCGCGCAGCTTTCGGCGACGTCCGCCGATCGCAGTCCCGAATCCGCCATGAGCAAGATCACCGCAAACGGAGCACATGGTGCTGACGTCTCTTCGAATGAGGATGTTTGCGATCCTGCTCGCACCCATCGGGCTTAGCGTCATACTCTTCTGCGCGATCGCTTTCAATATTCTGCAGGCGAACTACACCACCCTGGTCGCCGACCGGCTGTCGGCGGTAGCCCATGACATCCGGGACGTGCTCGAAGGCAGCCTCAATCTCGGCCTGCCGCTGACCGCAGTCCAGGAGACGCAGGCGCTGATCGAACGCGAGCGCGCCCGGAATCTCGGGATCTCGTCGATCGTCGTCTTCGGTGAGGGCGGCCGCGGGCTGTTCAGCACCGATCCCCAGATCGTCGGCGACCAGATACCCGGCGACTGGCTGCCCGAACGGGGGCTGGAAACCCAGCCCTGGATCCGCTTCCGGAACGACGAGGTCGTGATCGGCGCGCCGATCGTCAACAGCTTCCAGCAGCCCGTCGGCGGCGTCCTGATCCGGGTGGCCCGCGCCTATTTCAGCTTCCGCAAGGTCGAAGCCTTCAAGCCGGTCGCCGCCGTGGCCGGCATCTTCACTCTGCTTGCGGCAGGTGCCGCCTTCGTGACGGCGGGCCTCCTCACCCGCGACCTTCGCGAGCATCTGGACGCCACGGCCCGCGGCGTCGAACGGCTGCGCGCAGCCGAAACCCAGGAAGAGATCGAGCGGTCCGTCGAGACGTCTCCCGCGCTGAAGCCATTCGGCGAAGCCGTCGGGCGCACGGTAGGCCTCCTGCGGGAGGCCAGCCGTACCGTGACCCATCTCGACGAAACCGCCTGACCTCGCGATGCTGAGCTTTCTGCCCCGAGGCCTGACCAGACGGCTCGCCATTGCGGCGATCGGGCTCATAGTCATTCCCTGGCTTGCCGTCTTCGTCGCGACCCTGGGCGCCACCCGAACCAGCCTCGGCCCGGAAGTCACGCGCAAGACCGAAACGGAGGGGCGCTATCTGGCCTTCCAGGTCGAGCGCGCGCTGGCGTTCGGCATTCCTCTCGCCGAGTTGTACGGGATGGACGAGCTTCTCGACGCCACCCTCGCCGAGAACGCTCACATCCTCTACGTCCACGTCCTGGATCCGGACGGCCGGATCGTCCATTCCCGGGTAGCAGCACGGAACGGCGCCGCGAACGGGGCGGATCACTACACCCCCACCGTCGTGCTGGAGCTGGAGAATCAGGGCGCGCCCGCGGGCCGGATCGTCCTCGGCCAGGACATGGCCGCCCATATGGAACTATATGCGGGCGTCCATTGGGACCTCGCCCTCGCGCTCGTCATTTCGCTGGTCCTGGGCGTCGAGGTCCTGCGCTTTCTCGCCGGTGCCTTCGTCGTGGCGCCGCTTCGGCTGGCCGAGACGCTGACCGGCCGGATCGCCGACGGCGACTTCACGGCCGTCGCGGCCGACCAGAGCGGCGGCGAGATCGGCCGGCTTCTGTCATCGCTGAACCGCCTGATCCGGCGCATCAATCGTCGCTACGAGGAACTGCTGGCCTATGCGGAGGATGTCCGCCATGCCGTCTTCGAACGGCAGGCGGCAGAGGAGATCCAGCAGCTTGCGGCGCAGGTGAGCGGCCAGCGCCGCTTCCAGCCCGGGACCGGAGTGGAGATCACCGCACAGAAGGAAATCCCGCTCGCGCGGCTCACCATTTTCCTGACCTGGACCGCGGTCGCGGTGCAGTTCCCGGCGCTCCTGCGGACGTTCGCCGCGGCCGACGGCGGCGCGATGCTGATTTCCCTCCTGGCCGGGGCACTCGCCGTTCTGATCTATGCGGGGCGGTGCCTCGATCCCGTCATCGGGCGCCTGGGCAGCCGGGGCAGCGCCCTTCTCGGCGCCGGACTTGCCGCGGTCCCCTTGCTTCTGCCGACGGACGGACAGCCGGCCGCCGCCGTCGTCGTCCTCCGTCTCCTGAGCGCGCTCGGCGCCGCGATCCTGGCACACGCGACGGGGGAAGCCTTCGGACTGGCGTTGATCCGCACCCGGCCGGAAGCACCCCGGACCATCCGCTCGCCCCTGGCCGAAGCGGTCATCTGCGGAGCGGGCCTCGCCGCCCTCCTGGCCGGTCCCGACCAGGCCCGTGCCGCCGACCTCGCGGCGGTGGGCCTGATCGGCGCGGCGGGCATCCTCGCGCTGGTCGTACTGCGGCCGTTTTCCCCCGACCGACCGGCTGCAACCTGGCCGGATTCCACGGAATTGCTGGCCATCCTCCGGGACATCCCGACCGCAACCGCCCTGGCCCTGGTCGTCCTGCCGACCAGGGCCGTCCTGGCCGGATTCGGCGGCGTCATCGTCCCGCTTATGGTTCTTGAAGCCGGATGGCCGCTCGGGACGGTGCCCTATGCCCTGATGATGCTGGCGGTTGGCTTCCTCGTCGGACGTGCCGTCGGGGCCCGGCTCGCCCGGTCGGTCCTCGGCGGTCCGTTCGCCCTTTCCGCGGTCATCGCCCTCACCGGTATCGTCTCGCTTCTGTTCGAAACGGACGCTCCCGCGTCCATCGTCACCGGCCTGGCGTCGCTCGGCCTCATGCTGGGAGCGGCCGAGGCTCTCGTCGAAGACGCCCTGCAGCGACTGTCGGCAGGCGACCGACGCCGCCACGGCGAGCGGCGGATCGGGTTGTGCCTCAGATTCGGCGGCGGGCTCGCATGTTTCGCCGGCATCGCGCTCGCCCTCCTCGCGACAGCAATTTGGCCGGGCAGCGGCCAGATCCTTCTCGGCATCCTGTCGATCGTCGCGGCGACGCTGCTCGCCGCCCTTGCCACCGTTCACCGCTTCCGGCAGCCCACCGATGCACGCCTCCGCTGACATGCCGGTCGGCCCGGCAGGCCGGACCACGAATCTCCGAACGCGCATCACGCTGTTCGTCACCGCAGCCATCCTCCTGCTGATCCTGGGTTTCGCCTATGCGAGCTACGAGCGAGCGAAGCTGGATACCGCCCGCGTCGCCCAGGCGACTCTGTCGAGCCAGGACCAGATCTGGCAGAAGGTCGTCGAAAAGCAGGGCGAGGCCCTGGCCGGCTCGGGCCATGCCCTCGCCCGGACGACGGGGCTTGCCGAAGCGGCTGCCCGGCGCGACCCGGCGGCCGTATCCCGCCTAGTGGCCATGGGCCTCGGCAGCCTCCCGCCCACGCCGCCCGTCGCCCATGTCGAGGTGACGGACGCCTCCGGAACCATCGTGCATTCGACGGTCTCGGGCCTCTCCGGACGGCCGGTCGTCAATGTCGGCGTCCTTGCCCGCGTGCTGGAGCGCGGCAGCGACGAAATCGGGATTGGCAGCCTGGGAGACGGGAATCCGGTCCTGAGGGCCGCGATCCCGATCCTGGACAGGGGCACGATCGTCGGCACCGTTACGCTCCTCTCGCCGATGCAGCCAGTGCTGGAGGAAGTAAAGGAAAGTACCGGCGCCGAGATCTTCCTTCTCGACGGCGGCCGCAAGCTGATCCACGGCACCGACCGCGCGCTCTGGCGGAGCATCCTTGCCGAGCGCACCGCCCCTCTCCCGACGGGCCTCGAAACCGTCCGCCTCGGGGAGCGGGTTCTCTCCGCCGGCACCATCCCGCTCCTGGACGACGCGGGCGGACTTCTCGGCTACCAGGTCGCGGTGCGGGACATCACCGACGCCTATACGCGGGAGAAGTTGACGAACGGCCTCGCGATCACCGGGATCGTGCTGTTCGTGGCCGTCGTGCTGATCATTCTGCACGTCTATCTGCACCGGGCGTTCCGCCTGCTCGAGAACGCCCTTGCGGCGCTGAACGGGCTTTCCGAAGGCGATACGGATGTCGATGTCCTGGGCGCCGGCCGGGGCGACGAGATCGGCCGGATCGCCCGGGCCGTCCGCGTCTTCCGGGACAAGCACATGGATCTTGACCGGCAGCGGCGCCGGCGCGAGCGGATGCAGAAGCGGCAGCAGCGCTTCATCCGCCAGCAGATGGAGCGGCTCGCCGAAACGCTCGACGACGCGGCGCGGGAAGAACTGCTGCACGATCTGGAGCGGATCGAGGCGCAAAGCCGCTCGGGCGCGAAGACGGTAGGTTCCGGCGACGACCTCGGATCGCTGGCGGTAGCGTTCCAGGTGATGGCCCAGCGGGTGTTGACCCAACATCAGAAGCTGGACCGGCTCGTCGCCGAGTTGCAGGAAGCGCTCCGGACGAAGACGGAACTCATCAACCTTCAGCAGCAGCTTGCGATCGCCAACGACATTCAGGCATCGATCCTGCCGCGCTCCCTGCCCCCGCGATCGGATGCCGAAGCCCGGGGCGCGCTCCTGGCCGCACGGGAGTTCGGGGGCGATTTCTACGACTTCTTCCCGCTCGGCAACCATCGGATCGCGGTGATCGCCGGCAATATCGCCGGAAGCGGGCTGGCCAGCGTCTTCCTGACGCTGACCGCGCGCACCCTCTTGAAATCGACGCTGTCCTTCGGCGCGGAACCCGACGATACGATGACGCGGGTGAACGACCTCCTCTGCCTCGACAACCGGGAGGGCGTGGCGATCAGGCTTCTCGCGGGCGTGCTCGACACCGCGGACGCCTCCTTCACCTACAGCACCGCCTCATTCCCCGAGCCGCTGATGCTGAGGCGTCTCGGCGACGTAATGGAGGTCCCTGCGCTCGGCAATCCGGCCGCGGGCCGGCAGCGCGCGACGGTCTTCCAACAGCGCCGCATCGACATCCCGAAGCGCGCCACCCTGTTCTTCCACAGCCCGGGCCTCGTCGCGACTCGGGATGCCGCGGACGAGCCTTTCGGGGACGCCCGGCTCAGGGAGGTTCTCGAGACGTCCGACGCGCTTTCGGTAGACACCGTCGTCAACACGGTGATGTCGGCGCTGACCAGCCACACCGGCGGCGTGGCGCAGCAGCGGGACGCCTGCTGCGTCGCCCTGCGCTTTCTTGGGCCGCCCGAGGCCGCATCGTCCGAAACGGGCGCACTCTGAAGCCGAACCAGGCAGGACTGTAAATAAGAAGGTTAGCTATGAGACGATTGCTCGCGCTACTGTCCCTCTCCCTTGCGGGGATATTGACACTCGTCCTTCCGACGCCGTCGAAGGCCGATCCGATCGAGGTCACAGTCGGGACCTACATCAACCAGATCACCAACCTCAATCTGCGCGAGAACTCGGTCACGGTCGACTTCTACATCTGGTTCCGCTGGAAGGGCTCAGGCATCGAACCGACCGAGACCTTCGAGGTCGTGAACGGCCGCATCGAGGAACGGGAGGTCATCGACCGCAAATCCGTCGACGGCGTCGAATATGCCGCGGCCCGCGTCCTGGCCAACCTGATCAATCACTGGGACGTCCGGCGCTTTCCGCTCGACCGTCAGGTGATCACCCTGGCGATCGAGGATGCCCAGTGGGACGCCCGCGACGTCGTCTATGTCCCCGACGTGGAGAACACGGCCTACAGCCCGAACATCATGATTCCGGGCTATGAACTGGGCGCCACTGCCGCATCGACGACGCTCAACCGCTACCAGACCAACTACGGCGACCCGACCCTGCCCTCCGGCAACCAGTCGGAATATGCCCGCTATCTCCAGACCCTGGAGATCGACCGGCCGGACGCCTCTTATGCGATGAAGCTGTTCTCCACCATCTTCATCTCGGCGATGGTGGCCTTCCTCGCCTTCCTCGTGAAACCGATCGATCTCGATCCCCGCTTCGGTCTGGGCGTCGGCGCCCTGTTCGCGGTGGTGGCCAGCACCTTCATCATCGCTTCGCAGCTTCCCGAAAGCGATCAGGTGACCTTGGCGGACAAGGTCAATATCTGGGCGATGGTGGCGATCTTCCTCAGCATCATCCAGAGCGCGGTTTCGCTGAAGATCTATGAGTCCAACGCGCAGTCCTCGCTGCGCCTGGACACCATCTGTCTGGTGGCCTTCCCGGTCGTCTATCTGGCGGTCAACGCCTATTTGATGTTCGGTTGACCCCCTCCGCCCGGCGGCCTCAGGCCGCCGGGCGCCGGCCGCTGCCCTATTCCCTTTCTACGACCGGCTGCAGTTCGCCTTCCGCCGCGCGAATCGCCCGATAATCCGCTTCCAGGACTTCCGGGTCCGGATGCGCCATGTAGATCTTGGCAAGGACGCTCGTCAGATCCTGCGTCGGCCGCAGAACGTCGCCGACCCTGGGCAGGAACTGGTATCCCCGAACGCTCTCCAGCCGGTCGAGAAGCCCGCAGTCCGCCATGGCCGATACGCGCCCGGATACAGTCGTCGCCAGATAGAGGCACATCGCATGCTGGAGGAAGGGATAGTCCTTCCCGCAGCGCTGCTCGATCTCCTTCCCGCCGTCGAAGGCGTCGACCAGCAGATCGACCTGGTCGTGTCCCGTTCCGGCGGCCATCGCCGTCGTCGAGCCGAGAGGCCCCATTGCGCGCGCAGCCACCTCGACCAGCGCCGGTCCGCGGCTCGTCATGCGGATTTCGGCATGGGACGCCCCGTTCCGGATGCCGAGCGCGTCGAGCGCCTTGAGGATGTACGAAACGAGGTCGCGCTGCAGTTCCCCGTCGGCCGGAAGCAGCCGGTAATAGTCATAGACGAATGGCGAGCCGTTCAGGGTCCGCTTCTTCGAGTGGAGCACGTCGCACACGTAATGTCGGCCGTCGCGGCTGACCGTGTTGACGACATATTCCTCTCCGTCGAGATAGGTCTGCAGCAGGGCCATCTCGTTCCGCCGTCCGCAGAAGTTCACGCTCGAGAGGATCTGCCCGACGGCCCGGGTCAACGCCTCGGCATCACTGCAGACGGACACATTGTCGGTCGAGGCGCTGTCCAGGGGCTTGGCGACGACCGGCCAGCCGGTCTCCTCGGCCCAGGCGACAGCCTGCGCCGCGCTTGCGACCGTCGTCTGCCGCGCCGTGTACAGCCCGGCGGCGGCGATCCTCTCGATCATCAGGTACTTGTTCCGGCGGGCAGCGCTCAATTCGAAGACATTGCCCCGGGTGCCGAGCGCGTGGCTGAGAAGATCAGCAAGCTCGACAGCCGATTCGTTTCCCGGCAGGACGAAGGCCGGCGCCAGCCGCCGCAGCCGGTCGGTCAGCGACTGGAGATCGCCGTCGAACAGCAGATGTTCGTCGAAGTCCGCCGCCCGATAGGTCCGCAGTAGCGACTTGGCGAGGTCGCTGCTGCTTTGGACGCAGACAGTCCGATATCCTCGACGCCGCAACGCCGGCGCGATCAGCACGCCCGTCGAGTACGGATCGACAATGGCGGCTACTGGTGACATGGCTGGGTCTCCGGGACTTGGGGCTGCATCTTCCGGCGGAAATCGGAGAATTCACGCGGCCGACGAGCCGCGGACCGCGGCGTTGCGCATGGGCAGGGAATAGACGACAGAGATCTCGCCGTCCGGCGAGCGGGTCGTCCCATGCCCCAGGTACCCGGCGGCAAGAGCCTCGCGCTGTGGCTCGACCGCGGCGACGGGAAGAATGACCGTCTCCTCCCCGAACCGGGGCGGCTCATCGGCCAGGGATCGGTGCAGAAGATACCGAAGACGGCTTCCGTGCATGACAAGGATCTGCCGGATCAGGAACCCGCAGGCGAGCATGTTGCCGAGGCTGACCGGGTTGCTGAACGCGATCCTGGTCAGCAGGTGCGTGCGCCCCATGCCGGCGGCCAGCAACGTCCGGTAGGCGACGAGGTCCTTCTGCAGGCCGTTGCCCCGGAAGGCGGGATCGACCATGGAACTGGCCATGTGGGCGACCTTCGCGGCCGGCACCGATCCGGCCGGAAGGTCGTCCGCGAAATTGGGCATCCCCTGCTGCGGGACGCCGAGCACGGCACAGCCGATCAGCCTGCCTTCCGCCACGACGCCCAGGGTCACGCCGCGTTCGCCGAGGTGCCAGTCCACGAATTCCGGAGCCTCCGGCACATAGGCATCGATGTCGGGGAGACCGGCAAAGATGCGTTCGCGGAACGCCACCAGCTCGTCCCGGTCGTCGCCGTCCAGGAAGCGGACGGCGTAAGGGATCTCCGCGGGCCGGTCGCCACGGCGGGCCAGAACGCCCGTATGGATCGGTTGCCGCGACGAGATGCTGAACGTCATGCCGCCACGCCTCAATCGCGGATGACTTCGGCGATGTTCAACAGCCGCATCGGCGGGTAGAGATTGAGCCGACGAGCGACCTCGATGCGGACGATCAGCGAAAAGCGGTCGAGCGTCTGGACCGGCACCGTCGACGGCGACCGTCCGTTGAGAAGGATTTCACTGGCCTTGAAGGCGGCGAAGCGGCCGACATTGGTCGCGCGGCTGACCAGCCCCATGAGCAGCGGCGCGCTGCGGATCGGCAGTTCCGTCGCGCAGAAGGTCGGAAGCTGGTGCTCGAGCGCGGCGTCGGCGACCAGCTTGTTGTTGCGCGAGGCGACCAGGGTGTCGGGCCCGATATAGATCAGTTCCGCCCCGTCCCGCTTCGCCGTGGCGATCAGGTCGGGGATTGCCTCGGGCGAAGGCGTCCCGTCCGCCCCGGGCGGCAGCGGCATCTCCATCAGCGTAAGCCCCAGGGCGGAGCAAGCCGCCCTGAGATTGCCGACGGTGACGACCATGTTGTTCTCGCCCGGATTGTAGACGACGGCGATCCGCTGGATCGGCCGGTAGGCCAGGATCGTATTGAGCTGGACGCCCGCCGGGGCGATGTGGCTGGTGCCCGTCACGTTCCGGCCGGGCCGGTCGAGCGAGGGCACGACGCGCGAGCCCATCGGGTCCGTCACCGATGAGAAGACGACGGGAATGTCGGTGATGAAGCGTGACGGATCCGGATCGTCATACTGCCCGACCGCGGCCAGCGTCGCCGGCGTGAAGACGGTCATGACCAAGTCCGGACGATCGGCATTGATCGCCGGAATCCGCTCCGTGACCATCTCGGGCTGCGGCACCTCGACGATGTCGAACTCCGCCGGAATCTGCCGGGTCTGGAAGAATTCCTGGAATCCGATGACGTCGCCGATATCCGCCCGCGGCGTCAGGATCACGATCCGGAACGGCCGGTCCGGCACGGTGTCGGCGAATGCTTTCCCGGCAGCCCCCAGGAGCGGCCCGGCCGAGGCCGCGGCCAACCCTGCATGCAACACCTGGCGTCGGGTGAACCTGAACATTACCGACCGACCTCCTGCACCTCGATCGTTCCCCGCGGCCGGAACACGACCATCGTGACGAACAGCAAGATCACGCATCCCGCCAGAACGGCGGCGATGCCCTGAATTGCGCCGGCATAGCCGTACATCGCCAGGAACCAACCGGCGACAAAGGGCGCGAGGACCGAACCGCAGCGCTCGATCAGGCGGAAGATGCCGATGACCGTGGTTTCGCCCAGGCGCTTGCGCTCCTCGGAGCAGACTTCCGAGAGGAGGGCAATCTGGGGCGACCCGACCAGCGCATGCGCGACCCCCAGTACGACCGTACCCAGGATCACCGGCCACAGGGCGAAGTTCATGGAAAGCAGCACGGCCGATCCGACCGCAAGCACGCCTCCCGCACCGAGGAAGATCTGGCGCTTGCCGATCCGATCCGACAGCCGCGCTGCGACCGGAGAGACGACGATCATGAGCAGCCAGTAGAGCAGCATGATCCGTCCCACCATCGCCTGTCCGATGCCGATCTGGTTCAGATAAAGCGGCAGCAGGAAGAACATGAGCGCCGTCAGCCCGAACTTGGTCGGCAGCGCGCTGAAGACCGCAACGCCGATGAAACGGGGATTGCGCATGAAGACGCCGATGTCGCCGAGCCGCAGTCCGCGCGAGGTTCCGGCCGCCGGCCGCTCGCGCCGCTCGGTGACCAGGCGATAGATCAGGGCGCCGGCGATGAGGGCGAGGACGGCGGAAATCAGGAAGGTGATGCGGAATCCGACACGGTCGGCCAGGATGCCGCCGATGGCCGGCCCGCAGACCCCGGCGGCCAGGATGCCGCCGGCATAGATCGCCATGGAATGGGCCCGTTCGCGCGGGTCCGTATTGTCTATGACGAGCCCCTGCGCCGCGATGAACACGGCGGCGTAGCCGACCGCCGTCACGCTGCGGGCGACCATGAGCTGAACCAGGTCCTGGGCCAGACCGCTGCCGGCGAGACCCGCCGCCGACAGCAGCGCACCGATCGTGAAGGTGATCTGTCGCCCCCGACGCTCGGAGACGCTTCCGGCGATCGGCTGGGCGATCGCCCAGAGCAGCATGAAGAGACCGATCGGGGCCCCGATGACGACTTCGGCCGGCAGCCAGGGCACCGGCTCGAACAGGTCCTTGATGTAGACGGAAAGGAAGGTTCGCGTCAGTTCTTCGGCCAGGGAGAAGACGAAGACCGCGAAGCGCAGCACGGCCACGGCGCGGGCCGAAGACGGCGCCACAGAATGGCTCGTCTGGCCGAAGCTGCCCTTGACCTGCTTCAGCACCTCGGCGCCCTGGCCTACGACGCTGGAAGCGACCCGGTCGAATTCCCGCCGGACGCTGTCGAGCAGCCGGTTCACCGCTGCGGACACTCGGGCGACCTCGTCGCTGCCGCGAGCCGACGCGACGATCGTAAAGTCGCCCGAGGCAGCCCGCCCGATGCTGGAGGCAAGATCCCGGATCCGTGCCGAGAAGGCCGTCGCGATCACCAGGATCAGGATCTCGAAATTGAAGAGTGCGGCGACGATCAGGATCGAGAGCAGGTCGAAACGGACCTCGTTCATCGCGTTCTGGACGTGATCCGCGCGCATGCCCACCTGAAGCAGCGCGACCGGCTGCCCGTCCTTGAGAATGGGCAGCATCGTGTTCGTGTAGGTGCCGTCCAGCACGCCAGCCCCGTCCGGCGCCCGGACCAGCCCGACGAAGGGATCGGCGTTCCGGACCTCCCCCGGTCCGGAGAAGTGCAGGATGCCGCCGCTTTGGTCCGTCAGCGCGAGATAGGAGATGTCCGGATTGGCCGAAAGCACGTCATCCATCAGGTCGCTGACGCCGACCAATTCGGGAACCGGAATGTCCAATTCGACCGCCCTGTCGATCTGGGCGATGACGTAGGAGCCGACGGTCTCCGCGTGCTTCTCCAGCTCGGGCTCGATGAGCGGCCGGAAGATCGTCTGGAAATACCCGGTAAGGGCAAGAAGGCTGACCAGCAACAGGACCGTCGTCAGTCCCGTCAGAAGCCAGTTCAGCCTGTTTCCGAAACCAGCCTTCATGGTACGGCCTCCGTCGACTCGCGGCGGTCGACCTGGCTGAGCTGCCCGCGGACCTCGGCCACCTTCTTGAGGAAATCGCCGATGCCGAGGCCCAGCTCGTCCTTGTCCCCCGCCTCGGCGGCGCGCCCGGGATCCTTCTCGGCCTCGGCCAGAAGCTCGGCTGCGTGGTTGAGCCGCCGCTGCGTCGGCCGCATGAGCAGCCCGACGGCGACGGCCGTGAGCGCCAGGCATACCACCAGGACGACGATGCCCGCCGTCGCCAGGTCGGGCAGCGTCGCAAGGACGCCCTGCCGCACGGCGCCGAGGGAATAGGAGAGAGCGATGCCGCCGGCCGGCTGACCGAAGACATCCTGGATCGCCGTCCCGATGACCTGGGTCCCCTCTTCCTCGATATCCCAGGACCGGCCGCCCTGGTGGGCATTCTGGTTGAGCCGGACCCAGCCGGCCGGAACCGTGCCCTGCGGCGCTCCCTCGCCCGCGGCGAACACGACCTCGCCCCGGTCATCGAAGAGCACGATGCCGCCGATGCGCTCGTCCCTGATACGCTCGCGTTCAATGAGGGCGTCCAGATTGCGAAGGGAACTCAGCGTGAAGCCGAGGTTCAGGCCGCCCTCGATCTCCTTCGCAAGGCCACTGGTCACGACCTGGAATCGGGTCGCGACCGCATCCTGAACAACCCGTTCCATCTTGAAATAGTTGAGGGCGATCGCTGATAGGATCGCGATGCAGAACGCCGCCTGGACCGGAATGATGATCTTGGCGGAAAGGCTCAGCTTCATGAGAGGGTGGCCCGGGCTGCCGAATGAGTGTTGACGCAGCGGAGCCGGCCCTGAGAGCCGACTTCGCGGATGTTATAGTACAAGTTTCGCAGGAATTCGTTAAATTTTAATCAACCGTAATTCGCCGGAATCCGCATCGACCGGCGGCCTGTCTTCGGTCCCATCGCCCGAAAGGGACCTTCCCGGGCCCCTGCCGTCCCGACGCCCTTGGCCGTCATTTCCGTCTGCCGCCCGACGGCGGGCCATGGTCGTGGGCGACCGGCTTGCCCGACTGGTCAAAGATTTCCATTTCGCCAATCAGCTTGCCGTTCCGGAAGAAGCCGCGCTGCATCAGCTCGCCGTTCTCGTGATAGCGGGTCAGCTCCCCCTCGATCTTGTCGCCGGCATAGAAGGCCCGTTCGCTGACCCGACCGCTGGGGTAATAGCTGATGCAGTCCCCGGTAAGCCGGCCCTGGACATAGGTCATCTCCCGCATGAGCCGCCCCTGGTCATCGAACATCTTGGCGACGCCATGGGGCTTTCCGTCCACGTAGGGGACGATGCTCACGACGGTTTCGGCGGCGTTGTAGAAGGTTGCCGGACCGTGCTGCACGCCGTCGGCGAAGGTGATTCGGGCGGCGATCGATCCGGCGTTGTACGAGACCATCTCCCCGTGCCGGAGGCCGTTGCGGAACTGGATGGTATGCGCAAGCTTGCCGTCCTCGTATATCCGCGTCTCCCCGTGCAGCACGCCGTCGGCATATTGCGAACGCTGGACGATCGAACCGTCCGCGGCGTGGACGACCATTTCGCCGTCAAGCTTTCCGTTCTTGTAATGGGCGGTCAGAACGGTGCGCCCCGCCTCGTCCGTCTCCACGACAGGGCCGTTGAGAAGCGGTTCACCCTCGGCCGGTCCGGCCCCCGGCCCCTGTCCGTTTTCAGGCGTCTCGGTCATGGCATCAATTGATCTTCACAAGGCCGCCCTTCACGGTGAGCACCCCGCCCCCGTCGATCTCCCCGCTCGCGCTGGCCTTGACGGAGGCCATCGTTCCCTCCGCCTTCAGCGGGCCGGAGCTCTTGATGTCCACCGAGGCCCCGCCCTCCATCTTCAGGCTGGAGGCGGCCTTGAGGTTCATCGCCAACGCAGATTTGAGGTCCACGGCGCCGCTCGTCGACTCCGCCTTGATGCTGGCAGCCTTGATCGTGAGATCCCCCGTCACCTCGATCGTCAGATTGCCGCCGACGGTGAGCGTGTAGTCGCTCGTGACCGAATGCTCGAAGGCGTCCGAATTCGTGTGCGTCTCCTTGCCCTTCACCTCGACGGTGCGGGTTCCGGCCTGCACCTCCAGCTTGTCGTTCCCCTCCGTCACCGTGCGGGTACGGTTGTTCTTCACGGTGATCGTATTGTCGTGGTTGACGGTCAGCTTGGCGTCGTTCTCGATCGTCACCGTCTCGTCGTGCTTGATGGTGCGGGTGACGTCGTTCTCGACCAGCAGGTTGTAGTCCTTTTGGGCGTGGATATAGATCTCTTCCTGGTCGGTCTTGTCCTCGAACCGGATCTCGTTGAACTTGCCCTGGCCGCCCGTGGTGCTCTGGGACTTGATCGTGCTCTTCGTCTGCTCGGCCGGCAGGGCATAGGGCGGCGTGTTCTCGCCGTTGTAGACGGCCCCGGTGATGAGCGGACGGTCCGGATCCCCCTCCAGGAAGCTGACGACGACCTCCTGGCCGATCCGGGGCAGGAACACCATGCCCCAGCTCTTGCCTGCCCAGCCCTGGGCCACGCGAATCCAGCACGAGCTGTTCTCGTCCTTCTGTCCCTGGCGGTCCCAGTGGAACTGGACCTTCACCCGCCCATGGCTGTCGACCCACTGCTCCTCGCCGCTCTTGCCGACCACGATTGCCGTCTGGGTCGAGGGAATGACGGGCTTCGGCGTGATCTCCAGCGGCCGGAACGGGACCGTCGCCGGGAAGGCGACGAAATCCACGCGGTAATCCGCGCGCGAGGCGCGGATGCGCAGCGAGCGCACCACCCAATCGGTGTTCAGGGACGCGATCTCGTGCTCGCTCAACGTGAACTTGTACCCGGCGGTCAGCGTGCGCATCTGGCCGCCGCCCCGGAGCAGCTTGCGCCCCACCTCGATCGCCTCGAGCCGGCGCTTGGCGATCTTCTCCCCTTCCTCGGTGCTGACATGGCGGACCGGAAAGTCATGGAGCGCCAGCGTCTGGTTGTCCTGTCCCTGGACCTTGCTGAACAGGGACGTCGTCGGGGTTTCGAAATTGAAGCTGTTCACCCCGTAGGCGCCGCTCACCAGATGCTGGTCGCAGGCGACCTCCGAGATGATGTCCTCCTCCAGGGCCGATCTCACATTGCTCCGGTAGCGGAGAGTCGATCCGTTGGGGCAGGGCTGGTGCGCGTCGGCGTCGTCGCCCAGGATCAGGGTGTGCTTCTCCGCCTCGTGCTCGAAGTAGAAGAAGATCCCCTCCTCCTCCATCAGCCGGCAGACGAAGTTCAGATTGCTTTCCCGGTACTGGACGCAGTATTCGCGCGGCTGGTAGCTGCCGCTGAGCGATTGCCGATAGTCCGAGAACCCGGCGTCGCCGAAGACCGTGCTTATGATCTCCGGCACCGTCTTGTTCTGGAAAATCCGGGAATCCGACTGCAGCCCCAAAAGCCAGGTCCAAGGCCGCAGCTCCGCCTGGAAAAAGGCATGCCGGGACACCGGATCGACGCGCACGATCGAGAAGCGCGTGAAGACGCCGTGGATATGGCGCTGCACGGCATCCGTGCCCTGGACGAAGATCGTCGCCTTCGTTCCGACAAGCGTATCCCAGTTGTTCGGCACCTCCTCCGAGTGCAGTTCGATATCGTAGCGGAACAGCCCCGAGAGATGCTCCTCGCCGCGCAGATCGTCGATGACGAACTTGCCAGGACCAAGGCTGGTCTTGATCTTGAGGAGTTCGTTCTCCTGGCGGTCGGTGGTCATGACGCCTCGTCAAAGGTGTAGGTGAAGCCGTCCCCGTCGAGCCCGACGGCGATCGACCGGAACGGCTTGCCGTCAGCCATGCGCGACAGAATCCTGTCGGAGAGCTGCGGCAGCAGCGTCCCCGTGAGGATGTGGTCGACATTGCGGGCGCCGCTGTCGACTTCGAGGCACCGCGCCGCGATGCCCCGGGCAAGATCGGGCGCGAAGCGCAGCTCCGCGCCGTGCCGCTCGGACAGACGCCGGCGGACGCGGTCGAGCTTGAGATCGACGATCCGCCGGAGCGACTCGTCCGCCAGCGGGAAATACGGGACGACGACCATGCGCGCGAGCAGCGCCGGCTTCAGCGCGCGCACCAGGATGGGACGGATCGCCTCGACCGCCGCCTCGACGGACGGCGTCGTTCCGCTGTCGGCGGCGAGTTCGATCAGCTCCGTGGACCCCAGATTGGAGGTCATGAGGATCAGGGTGTTGCGGAAATCGATCTCGATGCCTTCGGAGTCCTCCATCCGGCCCTTGTCGAAGACCTGATAGAAGAGCTCCAGCACGTCGGGATGGGCCTTCTCGATCTCGTCCAGAAGGATCACGGAATAGGGCTGGCGGCGAACGGCCTCGGTCAGGATGCCGCCGGTGCCGTAGCCGACGTAGCCGGGAGGCGCGCCCTTGAGAAGGGCGACCGTATGCGCCTCCTGGAATTCGGACATGTTGATGACGATCAGGCTCCGCTCGCCGCCGTACATGAGATCCGCCAGGGTGATCGCCGTCTCGGTCTTGCCGACGCCGCTGGGCCCGGCAAGCAGGAAGACGCCGACGGGCTTTTCCGGATCGCCCAGCCCGGCGTGATGGGTCCGGATCCGGCGCGCGATGGCCTCGAGCGCCTGGGGCTGGCCGACCAGGCGCTCGCCCATCAGCGTTTCGAGCGACAGCATCGTCGCCATCTCGCTCTGCAGCATCCGGCCGACGGGAATGCCGGTCCATCCCGCGATGACGCCGGCGACGACCGCGGCGTCCACCCAGACCGGGACCATCGGCTCCTCGCCCTGGACCTCGGCAAGCCGGCGCTTAAGCTCCGGCAGCGCCGCCGCGCGGCCGCCCTCGCCGCGGCCGGCCTCGTCTAGGCAGGCGAGAAGCTCGCGCGCATGCTCCTGCTCGCGCTGCCAGCGGGCCTCCAGTTCCGCGCGCTCGGCCTTCGCGGTCTCCAGTTCGGCGTGCAGGCCCGACAATCGTTCGGAATGGTCGACCCCGGCCTGGACGTCCCGTTCGAGCGACCGGATCTCATGCTCGATGACGTCCGTCCGCCGTATCGCCGCCTCTACCGCCGGCGGCGTCGACGCCTGGGCCACCGCGACCCGCGCACAGGCGGTGTCGAGCACGCTGATCGCCTTGTCGGGGAGCTGCCGGCCGGAGATGTACCGGTGCGAGAGGCGGACCGCCGCGGTGACCGCCTCGTCGAGGATGCGGACCTTGTGATGGGCCTCCAGCCGGCCGACCAGTCCGCGCAGCATGATCTCCGCCGCCGGCTCCGACGGCTCGGCCACCTTGACGACTTGGAACCGCCGCGCCAGCGCGGGGTCCTTCTCGAAATATTTCCGGTACTCCGCCCAGGTGGTCGCGGCGATCGTCCTCAGCTCGCCGCGGGCAAGCGCCGGCTTCAGAAGATTGGCGGCATCGCCCTGGCCGGCGCTGCCGCCGGCGCCGATCAGCGTGTGCGCCTCGTCGATGAACAGGATGATTGGGGTCGGCGAGGCCGCCACTTCGGCAATGACGTTCTTCAGCCTTTGCTCGAACTCGCCCTTCAGCCCCGCGCCGGCCTGGAGCAGGCCAAGGTCCAGGACGCGGATCGTGACGTTTCGCAAAGGCTCCGGCACGTCGCCGGCGGCGATGCGCAGCGCCAGCCCCTCGGCCACGGCGGTCTTGCCGACGCCCGCCTCGCCGGTGAGGATCGGATTGTTCTGCCGCCGGCGCATCAGGATGTCGATGACCTGCCGGATTTCGGCGTCCCGGCCCAGGATCGGGTCGATCCTGCCCTCCCTGGCATTGGCGGTGAGATCGATCGTGAACTGGCCGAGAGCGCCCGGATCGCGGGCAGGCCCGGGCCCTGCGGCAACGGCGGGATCCGCCGCCGGGGCGACGGCCGCCGGGCGAGCGCCGGGGGCCGCCTTCTCGTCCTCCGCCGAATTGCGCACGAGCTCCACGAAATCGGCCCGCAGCCGGTCGCGCGGCAGGAGCAGCAGGGACGGCGCCGCCTCCGCCATCGCGCCGCGCAGAGTGTCCCGGTCCAGGATGCCAAGCAGCAGCGCGCCGGACCGCACGACAGGGCTGCCGAGCTGGACCGAGCTGATCAGCCACGCCGCCTCGATCGCTTCGAGGATCCGCGGGGCGAGCGTCGGCGTGCGGCCGTTGCCCCGTTTCATGGTGTCGAGAGCCTGCAGCAGTTCGGCCTCGACCCTGTCCGTGTCGATCTCGTAGTAGCGCAGGATCTGGGTGAATTCGCTGTCGCGCCGGGCCAGGAGCCGCAGCAGCAGATGCTCCAGCTCGACGCTGAAGTGGGTGTGGGACACGCAGCTTTCGGCCGCCTCTTCCAGCGCCTTCCGGCACGGCTTACCCAGCTTCGCGATCAGGGCCTTCGTATCCAGGCTCATCGACCGGTCTCCTCAAATTTCTCTGTTGCTGCGCGTCCGGCCAGGCGGACGGTGCCGACCTGCCCCTCATGCCCGGCGGAGCCGCCAAGCCAGCTTGTCCAGCCCAGAAGGGCACCTTCGTGCCGGCCGATGCGCGCCGGCCCGATCTCCTCGGGCGCCAGGGTCAGGCGGATGTCGAAGTCGAAGCCGTCGCCGACGAAGAAGCGCGTCAGCGCCAGAAGCGGACGGAAACGGCTGCCGATCGGCAGGAAGTCCAGATATTGGGCAAGGGTCAGCGGACCGATCTCGATCGTGAAGCTGCCCTGAAGGTCCCAGACACGCCCGCCCAGGACGGCGTCGCGGCCAAGGATGTTGTTCCTCCCCCCGGTGCCGATGCGCGTCACCTCGTCGGGCGCGATCGGCAGCCAGCGCCCCTGATAGGCGTGCACGGTGGCCCGGCAGCCGAAATGGGCCGACAGCAGAGCCTCCAGGGCGGACTGGCTGCGCACCCGGCCGGCCAGCAGCCCCGCATACCGGATGAGCGCCCGGTCGGGAACGCCCATCCGTCCCTTCAGGCGGGGTGTCCCGAGGCCGGTCAGCGCGAACAGGTAGTCCGCGATCGGCGTCCGGTCCGGGGGCCGTTGCTCCAGCCCCACCCTGCTGCCCCGCCGCAGCCGGTAGGCCAGGGAGACGAGCCGGTGATTGAAGATGTCGAGGAACGCCTTGAAGGCCGTGTCCTTCTGCGAGACGCGCTGCAGGATGACCTCGGTCACCGCGTTCGGCAGCGGGCCCTGCCCTCCGGCTAGGCCGAGAAAGTTGACGCGCATCTTCGCCGGCGCGCCGGGCTCCTCGCCGGGCGCGATCTCGGCCACGTCGCTTGCGGGGAAGTCGAAGCCGACCGTGGATTCGAACCGGATCGCCTCGCGCGAGGGATCCTCCCCCTGCCCGATCGGCACGGCGTCCCGCCTCAGGGCCTCCAGCCACGCGACGGCGCGGTAGAAGTCGAAGGCAGGGCCGTCGGCGCGCAGCTGGTCCTCTATAGAACCCGCTGACCGCCGATCCTGGGAGGCCATGCTTTCCAAGTCCCGCTCCTTTGGAACGAAGTCACGATCAGTCGGGTGAAGGAGTTCACCGTCGTATAGAGGCCAAGGAAGCGGTCGAGGACCGCCGAGAACAGGAGCGCGCTGCCGCCGACATAGGCCCGCTCATCGAACTCGACCTCGACTTCGATGCCGCGGCAGAAACCCCGCCAGGCGTCCTCGCCGACCCGCCGCACCGCGCGCCGGCATTCCATGCGCCGGATGCCCTGGATCTGCTGGGCTGCCGCAGCATCGCCCGGCGGCGCGTAGAGCCGCAGGATCTCCTTCAGGGCCTGCAGGCTTTCCGCCCCTTCCGAAAGAGAGAGATAGTTGAGCGACAGATGGGAGATGAGCTGCCAGGCCGTCTTGCCGCCCATGGGCGGGCTGCGCTGGAGCGTCGGCTTGTTCAGGCAGACGATGCGCTTCAGCGGCGCGGCGCGTTCGATGTTGAGAAGCGCGCCCGGCGGGATCTGCTCCGCCAGCATCCGGTTCGTGCACAGCGTTTCGGCAACGACCGTCTGGACGGATGGTCGCTCCGGCAGGGAGTCCAGATTGAGGAACGACAGATAGGTGTCGGTCCCGGGCATGTCCTTCCGGCCGGTCGGCTCGCGCCGCATCGCCCAGAACGCCTTCGCCTCGGCATGGTCGTGGTCGAACGAGAAGAAGGGCCGGAACTCGGTCCGCCGACCGTCCTCCACCGAGATTCCGGCGACCGACAGGATCGAGTGGATCTCGGTCGTCCGCTCCCGCCGGTAGTCAGCGACCACGCGGTATTCGGTCCGCCGGTGGTCGAGGCGGATCGGCTCCGCCAGCCGGTGGAAGAGATTGATGACCGGGGTGCAACCCAGCGCGAAATTCCCCGGCTCGACCGACAGCCGGCCCGGCGGGAGATAGTTCAGCAGGAACAGGACGTCGACCGTATTTCCCGCCCGCTCCAGCGGCGGGAACCGGACGTCGATGAAGTGGAACTTCTCGGGAAAGGTGAAATATTCCTGCAGCAGCCTGTAGGCGGGATGGCCGTGTTCCGGCGACGGCAGGACCGCATCCTCGGGATCGAAGCCGACCTGGTGGAGCACCTCCTCGACCGGGCGGATCACCGGGGCCATCCCCTCCTGAAGGAAGGCAACCCGGTCGACCTGGGTGAACAGAAGCTCGAACAGCCCGTTGGCAAGCACCGGATCGGCGTTGAGGTGGAACCTCAGGCTCCGCATGTCGAGCTGCGCGAAGTCCACGCCCTCGGACACGAGGCGCAGGCGCAGGACGGCGGCCGTGTTGCTGGTTTCGAGGAAATCGAACTGGTCGGTCGATTCGATGCGGGCCCGCTCCACCCGGATCGGCCACAGCGTCACCGGGTAGCATGTCCGGAAGCGGCAGATCACCCCCGCATCGGTCTGGGCGAAGAGCGGCGTGTGGCGGTCGATCAGAAAGCCGGAATTCAGCTTGCCCTGCGCCGGATCGACGTCGAAGCGGGCGACCGTCATCGCCGGAACCGGGGCCACGAGCTGCGGATGGAGCAGCCCCAGCAGGGCTTCGGTGAAGCGCGGAAATTCCGCGTCGATATTGCGCTGCAGCCGTCCGGTCAGGAACGCGAAGGATTCGATCAGCCTCTCGACCTGGGGATCGTCGGACTCGTCGGGTCCGATTTCCAGCCGGCGGGCGACCTTGGGATAGGAGCGCGCGAACTCGACGCCCATCTTGCGCAGATAGGCGAGTTCCCGCTGATAGTAATCGAGAAGAGTCTCCCAGGCGTCCACGTCAGACCTCTGGCGAGGCGGACGGCCGGATGCCGAGATCCACCGGGAACCAGACCTCCTCGACGTGAGGGCCCAGTCTGATCGTGCCCCGGATCTGGAGACGGAGCGATCCCAGCCGCTCGGTGGAATGCTTCGCCTCGACCGCAGGATTGCGGAGCCTCGGCTCGAAGGCGGCGATCGCCTTTCTCACCGCGAGCGCGAAGAGCGCGCATTCGTCGAGATCGTTGGGATTGAGGCTCGAATAATCGGGGACGCCGTATTCCAGCACCGTAAGTTGATCCTCGTTCAGGGCGTCCGTAAGCGAAATGGGGCGGCGCGTGTCGAGCAGGCGCTCGAGCTCACGCCGCACCGAGGCGCGGAGGCCTTCCGGCGTGAGATACCGGAAGACCTCCTGCTCGATTGGCTCCCGCGGGGCGGCGTCGACCAGACGGTCGAACAGTGGAGCTGACGCCCCGTCGACGACGCGGGGATCCGACATGTCCGGGATGTCTCCCGACTACTCCTTCTTGCCGAGGAGCGCGTTGAAGTTGGTCGGGATCTCGCCCGTGTCGACCGTGCCGTCGGGCTTGCCCGGACGGTAGGCGAACTCGATCTTGTTGAAATCGAAGGTCAGGTCGTCCGTCAGGTCGCCCTCGTTGATGCTGAAGTTCTGGCTGGAGATCAGCGCGTCGGTCAGCGTGATCTTCAGGAACCAGTCCTGGGCCTCGACCTGGTCGCCGATCGCCCTCAGCACCCAGAAGGTCGCCTTGGGAATGGTCTTCCCGGTAACGAGGTAATCCATGAGGACCAGGCTCGACTTGTCGAAGTTCCGGCTCACTGAGACGTCTTCGACGCTGATCGTATGCTTGGTCCGAGGAGTGTTCGTCGAGCGGTCGACCTCTTGGGTCGCGTTCAGCGAGATGCTGTTGACGGTGATCTTCCCCTCGTACTTCTTCGTCGTGCACTCGCCGGGGATGCCTTCGATATCCAATACGATTTCGGCCATTTTGACTCTCTCTTATGCAGGGGCAGCGACCGCTGACGCGGTCGCCTTCGCTATCGGAAGCGCCGGAAGCCGTCAGGCCGCCGGCGGGGGAAGGTCGGCGACCAGACGGATCGAGGCCGAAAGCTCCTCGAGCTGGAAGTGCGGCCGCAGGAACACGGTCGCCTTGTAGCAGCCGGGCTTGCCAGGCACGTCCACCACATCCACCCGGCCTTCGCGCAGCGGGTACCGGGCCTTCTCGCTCTGGGACGCGTTGTCCGTCAGCAGGACGTAGTTCGACATCCAGCGGTTGAGATAGGCCGAGACTTCATCCTTGGTCATGAAGCTGCCGATCTTGTCGCGCATCAGGACCTTAATGTAATGGGCGAAGCGCGACGCGGAGAGGATGTAGGGCAGGATCGCCGACAGGCGCGAGTTCGCGTTGGCTTCCGCCGTGTCGTAGACCTTCGGCAGGTTGCAGGTCTGCCCGCCGAAGAACGCGGCGTAATCCGTGTTCTTGCAGTGCACGAGCGTGATGAAGCCGAGGTCGTTGAGCTCCTTCTCGCGGCGGTCGGTGATCGCCACCTCGGTCGGGCACTTGAGCGCGATGTCCCCTTCGTCCGTCTTGAAGGTGTGGGTGGGCAGGCCGTCGACCCGTCCGCCGCCTTCGGGCCCGCGGATCGCGGCGCACCACTTGTACTGCGCGAAGGCGTTGGTGATCCGCTGCGCCAGCGCCCAGGCGGCGTTGCCCCACAGATACTTGCTGTGATCGCGGCCGTCGACGGACTCGACGAAGTTCACGCCCTCGACCGGCTTGGTGTCGGGACCATAGGGAAGCCGCAGCAGCATGTGCGGCAGAGTGAGCGCGACATAGCGGGAATCCTCCGAGTTGCGGAAGGACCGCCACTTGATCATCTCCGCGCTCTCGAAGATCTTGGCGAGATCGCGCGGCTGGCCGATTTCGGTCAGGCTCTCCATGTCGAACATCTGCGGCGCGGTGCCGGCGATGAACGGCGCATGGGCCGCGGCCGCCACGTTGGAGATCTTCTCCAGGAGCGCAATGTCCTGCGGGTGCCGGCCGAAATAGTAGTCGCCGACCAGCAGGCCGTAGGGCGTGCCGCCGAAGGTGCCGTATTCGGCCTCGTAGACCATCTTGAAGAGGGCGCTCTGGTCGAATTCGACCGCCTTCTCCAAGTCCTTCAGCAGGTCCTTCTTGGACACGTTCAGGACGCGTAGCTTGAGCGAGGAACTGGTCTCGGTGTTGAAGACCAGATAGGCGAGCCCGCGCCAGGTCGATTCGAGCTGCTGCAGTTCGGGATGATGCAGGATCTCGTTCAACTGCGCGCTGATGAGCTCGTCAATCTGCGCGATGCGCAGATTGATCGCCTCGACCACGTCGCCGGCCATCACGTCCTCGCGACCGACCACCTGGTCGACGAACTCACCGATCAGGTCGCGCGCATAGGCCTTCTGGGACTCGTCCAGGGCCATGCGCCCTTCCTGCATGATGCGGTCGAGCACCGAAAGATCGCCGCTCTCCGACGTCGCCTCGACGGCGTTCTCGATTTCAGTGGACATATTCGTCTCCGCCTTCCTGAGGTTTCCGCCGTTCAGCCCGCCTGTTCGGGCGCATCGGCACCATCGGCGTCCTTGCCGAGGTCGGCCTTGAGGGCCTGCTGCTTCTCGGTGTTAGCGATGACGTCCGAAAGCAGCGCGTCCAGGTCGTCGTTGCCGTCGAGCTTGCCCAGGAGATCGCTCAGGCGCTGCCGGGCCTCGTAGAGCTTCGCCAGCGGCTTGACCTGCTTGATGATCGAGACGGGCTCGAAATCGTCCATCTCGTTGAAGTTCAGCAGCACGTTCAGCTTGCTGCCGTCGTTCTGCAGAACGTTCGGCACCTGGAATGCCAGGCGCGGACCGATCGCGGACATGACCTGGTTGAAATTGTCCCGGTCGATCTCGACGAACTTCCGGTCCTTCATCTTCGGCAGGGGTTTTTCGGGCTTCCCCGACAGGTCCGCCATGATGCCGACGAGGAACGGCAGTTCCTTCATCTCGATCGCGTCGCCGATCTCCACGTCATAGGTGATCTGGACGCGCGGCGGGCGAACCCGATCCAATTTCTTCTGAGTGCTCTCGCTCACCTTGTAGTCCCCCGATTTGATAAATTCCGTTCGCTGGTGGCCCTGGCGGTCGCAAGGACCCCGCCCCCCAACCAGCCGGACGCATGCCCTGAGCTGATGCCATCTTTAGAGGAAAACCCTAAAATACCCTACAACTTAAATTTTGGGAATTTCCTCGTCCAGCATCGCGCAGTTTTGTTTCCTCATCTCATCGTCGGTCCTCCCGCTCGGCCGCGAGCACATAGCTCCGGTAATGGACGGCGCCCCGATCGTGCAGCCGCACCGCCCAGGGAACGGACTCGACCTCGCCCCGAAGCGTGAGCCCGGGAACGCTCATCGGATGGGCACCGGGGGTCAGAAGCGCGGTCAGCAGCGGCTCCGCCGCGCCGCCGCCCTCGCCCCGTTGCGAATGCCCGCCGATCCAGGCCTCGACCGGCGTCGTCCGGGCGGACCAGTCGAACGGCGTTGCCAGGACCGTTCCGCCGCCCGCCTTGAGAAGGCGGGCGATCGTCATGAGCAGCCCGTGAGGCGACGGCACGCAGTCCAGCAGGTTGAGCGCCGTCACGAGGCCGAAGCTGCCATCGGCGAAAGGGGCCTGGAGCGCGTCCGCAAGCCAGAAATCCACCCGGTCGCCGGACGGCAGGCGTGCCTGGAAGGTCCGCCGGTCGTAAACGAGCCCGACGCGGCGCCTCGGATAGCTGACCTCTCCGTCCTCCAGCACACGCTGCGCAAGACGGAGCATCGGAACATGGACGTCGAGGCCGAGCACGAGGCCGGCCGTGCGTTGCGCGAGCTCGAACGAGGCTCGACCGACCGCGCACCCCAGATCGAGAACCGGCCCTTCCGGCATGCGGCCCAAGAGACCCAGCCCTGCCTCCAGGCAACGCAGCACGGCGCCGGGACGGATGTCGGACACCGTCTCCGCCGGGTCGAATTCGGCATAGTGGTCCCAGGCATAGCTGCTGAGATGCAGGCGCTGGACGTCCATGGCGCTGCCCGGGCCGAGGGCGTCGCCGATCATGCCCTCTACCGTCTCCGTGAGGTCGTCGCGCGCCGTCAACAGGATCGCGTTGTCGGTCACGAAGCTGCGGAGATTGGCGAGGAGAAGCGGCACGCCGTCGATGACCGGGTATTCCGCCCGGCAATCGTCGCCGGGGCAGATCAGCGAGCCCTGGATAAGCCGGTCGCCGCGTGTGGCGGCCGCGGAGGCCGACTGCAGCGGCCGGTCGACGCAGCGCTGCTCCCGGCAGACCGGGCACAAGGGGCGGAGCGTTTCGAAATGGCCGAACCGCATCTCAGCCACCGATCAGGACGGTCGGGCAGCCGGGCGGCAGGATCTTGCCGACGGGGGCGGGAATCGGGGCGGCGCACGACGGATGGCTGGTCATGTCGTTGATCCGCGCCGCCGGCAGACCGCCGATCAGGACCGTGCCCGATCCCATGCTGACCATGCCCGGACCGCCCGGGACGCATCCCGGCAGCGAGCAGGGGGCCGACGAGCTGGTGACCGTCGCCGCGGGCATGCCGCCGATCAGCACCGTGGCGCAGCCGGACGTCAGGGCGAGCGGCAGTCCCGGATGCGGCTGCGGCTGCGGCGGCACGGGCGGATGCAGCATGTGGCAATGCGGCGCATCCTGCTTGATCATGTCGCCAACGCGGGCGGCGGGGTTGCCCATGCCCTTCAGCCCTGCTCGCCGATGAGGAGCCTGGCGAGGCGCTTGCGGTCGCCGCTTTCCTCGATCAGCTCGTCGAGAAGATCCATCAGGCTCTTGCTGCCCCAGGACGCCGCCCGGCGCACCAGATAGGGCGTCGGGCTGTGGGGTTCGGTCCGCATCAGGTAGTCGGCAACCATCTCGAGCAGCTGGTAGGCCTCCTCGCGCGAGGAGATCGTGCCGTCGCGGGGCGGGGGCATCGTCGATTTGCTCCTCTGGCCTTCCTTCTTCGGCATCTTTCCGGCCTCCTCCAACGCCACGACCGGAGCAGCGCTTCGTGCGGAAGGGTCCTTGCCCCGCTCCGCCAGCACGCGCTGGGTGAATTGGCGTATCTCTCCCAGGGTCTTCTGCAGCCGGCTCATGCTCGGCGCATCGCGGCCGCAGAACTCGTCCAGGAGCGTGCGCAGCCGGCGCAGCGACTCCTCACTCGCCGTCAGATGGGCATAGAGCTGCTGGTAGAAGGAATCGGGGCCGCCCTTCACCGCCGCGGAGAAGCTGGCGACGGTGACGGCCCCGCCCTGGACCATCTTTTCGTATTCCTTCGGCTTGGCGGAGGCCATCGGCTCCAGCCGCTGGGCGTTCACCCAGTCCTGCCAGCTGTAGGAGCGCCCGTCGCCGCCCTTGGCGACGGTCATGGGCAGGACGGCGATGCGCTGGACGAGCTTCTCGTCCAGCCAGAAGAGAGGCGCGAGCCGCGCGTCCAGGTCGCCGTCCTCGATGGCCGGATGGAGGTCGGGCCAGTACCGCTCGCACAAATCGCAGAGAAGGCCGATGCCGCCCGGAAGCGTGCTCAACCCCTCGTCGGCGAGCATGGCATCCACGAGCCAGACCGCGAGTTGCAGATCCTTCGAGCGGGTGGCCAGCACCTCCGAGATTTCGCGCCGGACCCCAGCCCAGTCGGCACGCTTGACCTCGGCCGCCCAGATCCCCTGCGGCTCGTTCGGGTCCTCTTCCCGGCGCATTTCCTGGATCCGGTCGTAGACCGGGTCGTAGCGCAGGTTTTCGCCCGTCGGCGTCTCTCCCTCGATCGGGGCGAGCAGACGTTCGAATTCGCCGTCGCCGTCCGCCTTAGGTTCGCTTCGAACCGCATTCAGTTCTCGCACGGTCATCTGAACGCCTCCCATGCCGCAGGCCTGAACGCATCCGGTTCCCACCAGTCCGGGGTCTCGGACATCATCAGCGGTGCCGCCATCGGGAAGACCGGCATCTCCAGGCGCGGGTCCTGCGCCGTCTCATCCCCGTCCTCCGGCGGCTGCTTCGGATAGAGCGCGATTTCCACGAAGACCCGGGAGATCCGCCGGTCGCCGACCCATTCGAAGAGAGGCGTCGGAACGCCCGGCTCCGACCCCTCGCCGACCGGCACGGTCTCGACCTCGAGGCCCAGGACATGCGGCCGGCGCCCCGGACCCGGCGTCCAGTCGCGGGGATCGGCCGCCAGGTCCTGCAGCATCTCGATGAGCGCCCAGGGCCCCGTGTAACGCCAGCGGACGGAGCGGGCGGCCGGGTCGATCTCGGCGGCCGTGGCTGTGGAGATCGGGGCGCGGAATCCATTGCGCGCCCAGCGGATCGACAGTTCGGCCGGCTGGCCGATCGTCCAGGAGAGGTCCTCGGCCGGGACGAAATTGTCCGTCCGCAGCCCCCCCAGCGTTGCCGCCCATTCCATGATCTCGTGACCGCCGACCTCGGCTCCGCGATTGACGCGGAAGCGGACCTCGACCCGGTATCCGGGATCGAGGTTGGCGCGGTCGGGCAGCAGAGGCTGGAGGAAGGCGCGGACACGGCGCATGCGGTCCAGGAATTCCAGCGCCGCCCGCCGGCCTTCGGCCAGCCCGGGCCGGGCTTCGAGCGCGGCCGTCACCGCTTCGACCTTGTCGTCGAACACCCGGTAGAATTCCAGGATGGCTTCGGGCGCGACCGCTTCCGAGCCCGCCGGCCCGAACGGATAATGGCCCGAAAGCAGGCGGTCGAAGGCCGAGGCGATCTCCATGTAGCCCCTGGCGACGGCCTCGTCGAGCAGGGTCTCGCAGCGCATGACCACCTGTTCGCCGAGACTGGCCAGCCGGCCGGAGAAATAGTCGTTGCCGATCCCGATCATCGCCTGTTCGACCACCGAATGGCAGGTCAGTAGGTCGATGTCGCCGAGGGTGATCGTGGCGAAGTCGAGGAGCTGCTGGATCGAGTTGTTCGGCCGGCCGGCCTCGTAGCGGTCCAGCTCGGCCAGGATGCGCTGCCAACGCTCCACGACCGGCGCAGCGCCGGCGGCGCCGCGGAGCCCCGGCTCGCTCAGGAAGGCGACCAGCGGCTCGGCGAAGTCGCGGGCGAGAACGGCCACGCGCTGGCGCTGATTGGCCAGCGCCTCGGCAAGCGCCCGCGGGGAGCGCAGGCCGAAAATTTCGTGCGGCAGGATCCTGTCGCCCGCCCACGCGTTCAGCCCGGAATAGGGCAGCAGGAACAGATCATCGGCAGCGAGGGCCTCATCCACCTGAGCCAGCAACGACAGGGCGCGGGACGCGACCGCCTCGTTGAGGGCGGTCTGGTACTCCGCCATTCCTTCGCGGCGGAACACCTGGCCGAGTTCGGCGATCAAGGGGATCGCGGCGGCGAAGGAGCGGACCTGCAATCTCAGGTCGTTGTCCGTCTGCGCACCGCCGAAATAGGATCCCGACGACAGCGGCACCTGGGCCGCGGCCACGGCATGCAGCACGGCCTCTCCGAGCCGCCGCTGCGCCGCCGCGCGGGCACTCGCCTGGATCACGCCGGGAAGGTTGGGCAGCGTCCGCGTCCGGAAGAGGACGAAGTCCTCGGCCATGTCGGCGGCGCTTTCCAGCATCCCTATGTCCCAGGTGAATCCGCCCCCGGTGACATGGAAGACTTCCCGCCCGCCCTCCGGGGCCCGCATGAACGGCTTCGCGAACAACTCATCCAGCTGCTGCATCAGCGACCGCGCGGCCGGCGTCAGGTCCACCCTGTTGTTCTCGGCGTCATAGGAGGCAAGCGGGCCGATTACCGAGCCGACCACCTGGCCGGCACCGGCATTGCGGACCGCGTCCTGGATCCGGGCGCTGATCCGGTCGTGGATCTCCCGGCCGAAAAGCTCGGAATCGGCGATCAGGTCCATCAGCGGCTGCAGGTCCTGTCCGAATCCGTCACCCGTTCCGACAAGGAGCGCGTCCCGGGAAGCCAGGCTGCCGTCCGCGGCCCGAAGCCCGCGATGGATGGCCTCGAAGGCGGCCGCGACTTCGGCGGATCCCCTGCGGGCGTCGGCCACCTCGGACAGAGTCGTCGCGACCTCCCGCAAGTGCTTCAGGCCTTCGCTGCCGCCGCTGATTTGATCGACATAGGCATCCGCCAACTGCTCGAGCCGCCTGGAGGCGGCGGCGCGATATTCGGCAAGATCGATCGGGCGAAGCGCGGCGTCGATCGACGCCCCCCGCAGTGCCTGGTTCGTGGGCGCCGCCGTGAAGCCCAGATTGGTCGCCCGGTCCAGGAACTCGGCCGTCAGGTCGTAGTCGAAGGCGTATTTGACCATTTCCGGCAGGCCGGTCAGCTCGAAGGTGCCGGTGATGCCGTTGAAGATCGTGGCGAAGCGTTCGAACAGGACGGCTTCGCCGAGGAACTGCCGAAACCGGACATAGGCGTCCCCGTCCGGGGGAAGGCGGTCCTGGGCGGCCAGCAACGTGCCCATTTCCTCCAGCCGCCGCCGGATCGCCGAGGCGACGACCCGGTGATAGCCGATCGACAGCGCGGTCGCGACGCGGCTTTCGATATTGCTGACCCAGGCCCCCGGCAGGAACGGGCCGTCCCATTCGGGATCCGTCCGGTCGATGGCGCGGACGAAGGCCTCGATCTGCCGGCGCGCCGCGGCCGTTCCGTCGGCCCCCGTCGAGGGCGCCTGCGCGACCCCATCGGCTGCCTTGATCATGGCGGGCAGGCTGGACAGGACCGGAAGGAAGCCGCCGCGCAACGCGTCGAGCCGGTTGTAGCCCGCCCAGAGCATGCCGAGGCAGGCCGCCGCGGCGATGCCCGTGCCGACCTGCCAGGCAAGCTGGCGCCGGTCGCGCTCGAAGGTCCACCTGGCCGTCTCCCGCGCCAGATCCCGCTCGCGGAAGATCTTCCGCTCGAACAGGTCGCGGGCGAAGACGATGGATCCCGCCTTGTCCTCCGCCGCCGGAATCGGTGCCGGAAGTCCCGGCGGCACGGGCGCCTCCGTCCCGGAGAGGGCCGGCAGCATGGGCATGCTTTCCTGCCCGATGAGCAGCGGATCCTCCGGCGCCGACGCGCGGCCCGTGAAGTAGATGCCGCGCAGCCACATGCTGTCCTGATAGGAGGTGCGCCGGAAGATGACGCTGAGCTGCGTCCGCAGCGGCTCCTTCAACTGCTGGAACTGGGTCGGGAACAGGAAGATGTCCTGCCCCTTGTCGGGGTCGGGATCGTCGGCGAACAGCTCGATCTGGGTCCGGAGCAGGGCCGTCTGCAGGCTGGCGAAAGCCTCGTCCAGCCATTCGGCGCGGTACGCGCTCTCGACCGGATAGGGATTCGACCAGCCGAACATGTCGCCGCGCAGCCGCGACGGCAGCGCCGACGCGAAGGCGTCGAAGGACGGCAGCGCGTCGCACTTGGTGACGACGACATAGACGGGCAGGCAGAGGCCGAGAAGCTTCTGAGCCTGCCACAGCTTCCCATAGAGCTCGAGCGCGCGGTTGGTCAGCCGCTGCCCGCTTCCGGGCGCGCCGTCCAGAAGGTCCTCGGCCGGGATCGTCAGGATGACGCCGTCGGCTGGCCGGCGCGGCCGGTGATCCCTGAGGATCGAGAGCAGGTTGCGCCAGTTGCGGTCGCCGACCCGGCTGCCGTCGGCCCGCAGGATCGATTCTCCCCCGACGTCGAGCACGACCGCGTGGTCATAGTACCACCAGTTGCATCCCACGGGCCGGCTGGTCTGGTCGTCCGCCGTATGCACGGCCGGCCGGCTGCTCTCGAGGCTGGAAAGCAGGGTGGACTTGCCGCTGCCCTCGGCGCCGATCGCGAGGAACCAGGGCACGAGATGCGGATCCCGGGACCCCGCGATATGGTCGCGGTAGACCCGCCAGCCGGCCTTGAACGAACGCCTCAGCTCCCGCGGGGACGCGAATTTCTCGGTCTCCTCGGCCTCCGCTTCGGCCTTGGCGGGGGCAGCAGGCACTGGTTCCGCGTCCGCCGCCTTCCTGCGGGCGCGCAGGAACAGCCAGACCATGATCGCCACGACCAGCAGGATCAGGATGGCGAAGGCGACCAGGACGATGACCTCGTTCCCGGCGATCAGGGACATCAGCGACGCGATCGGGTTCACGGCCTGCCGCCCTCCTTCACGGGACTTCCTGGGCGGCTGTCTCGATCACCCGATCGACAGCCCGGTCGATGCTGTAGGTCATCGCCAGCCACATGACCTGCGAGATCACGAGGAAGGCCCCGATGGTCGCGGCCAGCGCGACGGGCCAGCTGGCGCGAATGCGCGGCCCCTTCACGGGCGTGCCCGCCACCGTGTGGTCGTAGGCCTGGGCGATCAGCTTCCGCCCCGGCGCATGCAGGTCGGCCGGATGGCCGAACACGAATTCGAACAGGCGATTGGCGTATTCTTCGATGATCGACCGGTCCTCGGGCCGGCGGTAGCGCCCCTTGAAGCCCAGGCTGAGCGCCAGGATGTAGATGGGCGCGAGATCCTCCTGCCGGCGGTCCTGGTTCTTCAGCAGCATCTCGATGTTGTCGAAGATGCGTTCGCCGGCATAGCGGGTCCGGAACAGGCGATATTCCAGCACGTTCTCGCGCCAGATCTCCCGCCCGGGCCAATCCAGCTCGTAGAGGAAGATGTCGTCGGCCAAGGCCGCCATCACATACTGGGCTTCGGCGAACTGCGCGGCGACGAAATCGCTGCTCCGCCGCCGGACCAGCAGCGCCTGCTGCTCCAGCAGGGATTGCAGCCGCTCGATGATGAACTCCGCATCCGCCGCAGGCGCCGCGGCCGGTGCGGACGGGTCGGGCGCAGACTGCTTCTCGACCAGGCGCCTCAGCTTCGACAGCTCCGCATAGAACTCGAGGAAATGCTGAGCGTAGGCGAAGCTGCGCAGGTTCTGGATGTCGATCATGACCGCCCCGGATCTCCGTTCCGCCGCTTACGTCGCCGACTTGACATAGAGCACGATCTCCGACGGCCTCAGGCGCGTGGCCCGGCTGTCGGCGTTCCAGATCTCGAGCGGCTCGTCTGCCACGATGAATTGGTCGTCGTTGTCCAGTTCGAACAGGATCGACTGGCGGGTGCGCATGATGTCCAGTTCCGGATCGCCCTCGATCGGGCGCCGGGCCGCGCCCATGACTCGCATCTCCCAGAGCGTCTCGACCTTGCTGCGCGACGCGATCAGGCTGTTGCGGATCCAGGACGCGACGTCGCTGTCGGTCATGGACGCGGGCGCGCGGACGCCGATCACCAGCTTGCGCTCGAGCCAGCCGGACTGGAGCACAAGCGAGAACTTGCCGTTCTCGAACGCGAAGGGGACCGCAACGAAGCTGTCCTTGACGCGGTCGAGCATCCGGAACGCGTAGTCGCGGATCTCGCTGAAGGCGACGACGCAGTCGTCGTGGTCGTAGCGGCTGAGCACCGGCGGCAGGGCGGACGCGCCGGCGGCCATGTGCCCGACCATCGCGCACAGGGCCAGATAGATCGTGAAGGGATGCGCCGTGTTGCTAGCCAGGAGCGCTTCGAGCTGCGGCAGGCCGGCGACCAGGCCCGAGATCTCCGACACGGTTTCGCGCACCAGAGGCTGATGGCTGCTCTGGGTCGTGGAGAGGTTGCCGGCGCGTTCGATGAGGAACGACGCCTTCTCCCGCGCCCGGCGGGCAATGTCCGCGCACAGCCGGCCCAGCGGCGACTGCTCCGGCACGGAAAGGCTGGGCGGAACGAAGTCGTTCAGTGTGAACGCCTCGTTCAGATAGACGAGCTGCGCGATCGGCAGCGTCACGAATTTGAGGGGCGGCTTCTGGTTGTGACCGACCGTCGCAATCAGGCTGAGCCGGGGGCGCAGCCGCGGAATTCGGACCTCGCCGTCACCGCTGGTCTCGTCGACCACCGGCGGTCCCTCGACCGAGCGGTAGCGCGGCAGATCACCGGGCGCTGCATCGGCCCCGGCTTTCGCGACCGGCACCGCGAGATGGACCGTGACCGGCGCCTCGCTGGCGGCCCCGGCCAGCGGCGCGAGATCCAGGTCCAGCGAATCCCCGAGTTCCGGCGCATGGCGAACGATCAGTCCGTCCGGCATGACGGCGTCCAGGTTGATGACGCGGAAGATGCCGGAGACCAGCGCCACGCGGTCGATCAGAAGGTTGATGACGCCCCAGTGGTAGGGATGCGCAAGCGCGACATGCTGCAGCATGAGCTGGTCGTGCCGCAGCGCCTGCTGCTGGAAATGCTGTGGCGTCAGCATCATCCCGTCATGCCACTGGATCGCTTCCGGGATGTTGCGAACCGTCGTCATGGTGTCACTCCCAGGCGGAACGCGCGCGCCGGATGTCGGAAGGGGTGCCTGGTCATGGCCGGATCTCGACGTCGTCCGAACCCAGCACGACGACGGCCTCCGTCTGGTCGGTGAAGCGCACGCGGTGTGCGCCCGGCGTCTCGTATTTCGCGAAAACGATGGCCGCCACCTGGTCTCCCCGCCGTTCCAGGGGACGCATGGGGACGACCTGCCCGGGAACCAGTTCGAAACTGACGACCTCGACCTCGTCGGGGTGGTCACGGAGAATCTGGGCGCGTTCCCTGAACCACTCCGCCGCCGTCAGCTTCAGGATCTCGTCGGCAAGCTCGTCGGTTGCGACGAAGACCAGATCGGTCGCGACCGGCGCGTTGTTGTTGGCCCGTTCGGCCACCTCGAACGCCACGCTTTCCAGAGGCACGGGCGGACGACCCGCGCAGTTCGCGAGCAGGAACGCCCCCGCCAATAGGGACAGCAACGCTCTTGGGGAATGGATCGACGTCACGAACTTGGCCCCGCCTTGGCTTCGGAAACTACGATGCCCTCCAGCCCCTGCTGCCGCCTGAGGTCCCGCAGCCTCAACTGCGCCGCCTCCGGCGTCGGATACGCGCCCGTGCGGACATGCAGCCAGACGCGCCCGCTGAGGTCCGCCTGCTCGACCAGGGCGACGGGCACGCTCCGCTCCTGCATCTCGGCCACGAAGGTCTCCGCGGCGGCAGGCGACCGGAAGCTGGCCAGCTCGATCGAATAGAGCGCATCGCCGCGGGCCGGCACGGCCGGCGGCAGCACGCGCCGTTCGATCTCCTGCTCGGCAGCCTCCGGGGATGCGTCGGCGGCAGCCGCATCGGCATCGGACGTCCTGTCGGCTGCCGGGTCCCCGTCGGCGGTCTCGCCGGACGCCGCCGCCTGGTCGCCGGCCGGCGTCTCGCCCACCACTTCCCCGGCAATGACGCCCTCAACAGAATCGAAAGCCGCCTCGGTCTCTCCGGAAATGGCCTGCGCCGCCGCTTCCTCACGACGCGAGATCGCGTCGTCCAGCGCCTGTAGCGGACGGAGCTCCTGAATCGCCCCGGGTAGCTTGGACTGGGCAAGGTTGACCGGGCGGCGCGCCAGCTCCGCAACCGCATAGGCGGGGCTGCGTGCCACATAGGTGGCCTGGAACAGAAGCTCGTTCCGTTCTTCAGCCAGCATTTCCGAACTCTCGACGGCAGTGGCGGCCACGGCCAGCGCCGTCTCCCGGTCGAGTCCGCCGAGCAGCATCGCCGACACGAACCCGGCAATGAAGAAGACCACCGCAAGCGCCATCCCGCACATGACCAGCGCGGAGGCGTGAATCCGCCCGAACTTCAGCATCACCACAGAGTCCGGCCACGGTGCGGCTGCACACCCAAGCGCCGGCGGACACGGGGAAGCATTCCGTTTGCCAGTCTCATGGAGGTCACCGCAGGTGGGCCGTAGAATGCGTCAGGTTGATACAACTTCACCTAACTTATTTAAAAAAGTGTTTCAAGCGGAAGACGCGTCGACCCGGAACGATCATGCCCCCCACGGCGGCAGCGGATCGGGATATTGCGGGCACAGGCGATACCGGGAAAGATCCTGGCGTCGGTTATCGCCAGAAGAACAGCCGGCTTTTCTTCTTGGGCGGGGGCTCTTCCTCGGGAGGTTCGGATACGTCGGGCTCGGCCGGCTCCTCCGGCTCCGCCTCGAGCGACGCGAATGGATCCTCCTCTCCGCCTTCGGACGAGAACGGATCCTCGTCGCCACCAAGAGACGCGAAAGGATCCTCATCCCCCCCATCTTCGGACGAGAAGGGATCCTCGTCGTCGCCGCCGAGCGACGCGAACGGATCATCGTCCCCGGCTTCGTCGCCAGACGAGAACGGGTCGTCGTCGTCCCCTCCGAGAGAAGCGAACGGATCATCGTCCCCCTCATCGCCGCCGGAGGAGAATGGATCGTCGTCGTCGCCTCCGAATGAGAATCCGTCGGTCTCTTCCTCATCGTCATCGGAGCCGGATCCGCCTTCGACCCGTCGCTTCAGCTCGGCGACCTCCCGCTCCAGATTGGCGATGAGCTCCTTGGTCGAGTTCCGCTCATCCTCGATGGCGGAGAGCAGGTTCCGTTCGCGCTCCCGCGCTTCCTCGCGATCCCGCTCGATCGTCGCGAGCAGGTCCCGGATATATTGCTCGAGCGCGCCGTACTGGAGCTGAAGGGTTTCGATGACGTCCCGAGCTTCGCTCAGGTCTTCGACCTGCGGCACCGGGGCCGCCTTCGTCGTGGCGGCGGCACGGTCGGGACGCTCCTCCGGTTCCTCGGACACGACCGGCTCCGGATCCGCCGCCTTCGGTTCCTCGCGGAAGGGCGTCGTATCGTTCAGCCAGCGCGACACAAGGATGTAGGGCACCTTCAGCGTTTCGGCGATGCGCCGGTAGCTCCACCCCTTCTCGCGCAGCTTGATCGCCGCCTGCTGCCGGTCGACCTGATTGAGCAGGCGGGCGTCCGCGACCAGGGAGCGCGTCACCGTATCGACATTGTTGAGCGATACGGCCGTACTTACGCTGAGGTTGCTGAAGGTCTCCCTGGTCATTCGCCCTCATCGCTGCGGCTGGTGCCGGGAACGCCGCGTCGCTGGAATCCCGACAGTGCCGCCGGAAGCCGCCGGGCCCCGGCGCGCATGGCGAGGAATATCGCACACCTCGCGCAATTGTCAGCGGGAAATCTCGTTATGCGGGAAAATTCACGGGGCCGGTCGGGCATCCCGTGCGGCGCTTATGCCGGCGCGACCGCCGCCGCATCCGGGTGCAGGCGGAAGCCCGCATCCCAGCCGAGTTCGCTCCTGGCCTTGTCGCAGGTCACGGAATCGTTCGCGCCCGCGATGTTGTAGATGCCCGGCCGGGCCTTCGTGACGGCAAGCCAGGCAGCGGATGCCGCCGCATCGACATGGACGGGCGCCGGCCCCTCAGGATTGTCGAAGCCGGTTCCCGGCCCGAAGATCCGGCCGTAACGAAGCACCACGCCTTCGAGCGGCGGGGAATTCAGCACGGCGCGCTCGAGCGCCAGCACTCCTTCCACGGTTATGCCCCTGGAGCCCTTGGCTCGGACGTCCAGCGGATCGTCCTCGCCATGAGGTTCCGGTCCCGGCGCGTAGACCCAGGCGATGCTCTGGGCAATCATCCGCTTCGCTCCGCTCTTGAGCGCCGCGGCAACTAGGTTGCTGGTTCCCTCCGACCGGACGCGCGCGTTTCGTTTGACCGCCTCCCCCATCCTTGCCGGGTCCAGTCCGGGCGGCAGGTCGGTCAGTTGATGGATGACGATCTCCGGACGGACGGCTGCCATGACTTCCTCGAGGCGAGGGCCGTCGAACACGTCGACGACGATCGGCCGAACGCCCAGCGCCCGCAGCGCCTCGACCTTCTCGGGCGATCGGGTCGTCCCGTAAACGTCGTAACCATCGGCGAGAAGCAGCGGCGCCAGGCGCCGGCCGATCGCGCCGCCTGCTCCGGCGAGGAAGATCGTCTTCGTCATGGGTTTCCGGTCCTTGCGCGGGCGCCGTCCCGGCGGACGTTTCGCCGCCGTTTCCTGGAGGTGGAACAAAGGCAGGACCGGAACGAATATCTCATCCGAGGCACAGTCGCCAATATCGACTCTGCCCTGGCCGGCGGCGCGCCTCAGTTCAGCCGGGCGGAGAGGCTCAGAGGCAGGGCGTTAGGTATCGCGAAGTTCATGGCGAGCGCCCTGCGGAACCGCTTGCCGGAGAAGTTGCCGATATTGGCGCGGGGGATTTCCAGCGGATCCTTCATGAGCGAAAGCGTCCCCGCGCGCGTCGTGAACGCTGCGGCGTACCCCGCCTCCCGGGCGAGAGCGACGGATGTCCCGTCGAAGTTTCCGAAGGGATAGGCGAACATGTCGACCGGCCGGCTACAGACCTCCTCGCAAGCCTTCCGGCACCGAAGGATCTCGGCGCGCTGTCCGTCCGGACCCAGCGCCGGCAGGGAAGGATGGCTCATGGTATGGGCACCGATTTCCATAAGTCCGCCGGCCGCCATCCGAGCCGCCTGCTCCGCGCTCATGGCCCGGTTGGACCGGTCATCGCCATCAGCGATGTCCGCCCACTCCGCAAGTCGGCCGAGGCATTCGTCGCGCCGGATTTCGTCCAGGACCAGCAGCCTGCGCCACAACGCGTAATAGAGGGCCTTCCGGCCCCTTTCGTCGATGTTCGCAGAGGCGGCCGCGCCCGCGTTCCGCCACAGGAATCTCTCGTCACCGATGTCGAGCATCAGCGCGGGCGGCAGCTCCGGGGGATCGAAGACGATCCGGGTCAGCTTGTCCCACCAGAATTCGCGGTTGCGGCCAAGGGCGTCCGCGACGAGGAAGGTCGTAGCCGGGCACTGGAATTCGGCGAGGATGGGCAGCGCGTTCTCGAAGACGTCGACATACCCGTCGTCGAAGGTGATCGCGACCATGCCCGTTCCCCTGCCCTGCCGGGCCTCCTCGAGCAGCGTCCTCAGGGGAACGACCCGGCGGGTCTCCGACAGGATGCGGACATGCTCGCGGAAGTTCTCGGGCGTGACTGCCAGTTCCCAAGGGTCGTTCCTGAGATTCGCCACACGATGGTACATGAGGACGATCGGCTCCCTGGGAGACAGAACCGATCGGGCCAGGGTTTCAAGCCGGTTTCGCCACTTCATCGTGCCCTCCTCGTCGCTGGCCAGCCTCGGGTCGGGGAAGGCATGGCGCATCCAGGAACCGCCGCCAGGAGGCCGAAGCGGCCTCGGGCGGCAACATCCGTCCGTCGGATCTCATGGCGCATAGCCCCCCAGCCGGAACCCGCACCCCTGCAGCATCCGCGAAAACCAGCCTGCTCCGCTCCCGGCCGGCGCTTGCCTTTCCGCCGCGGTGAGCGCCATGGCGAGGAAGAGCACCAGGGTAAGAAGCGTCGGCACCGACGCGATATGAGCCTCGGTGGCGCCCAGGATCATCAGATACGGGATCAGGTAGGACGAAAGCGTCCGGCTCTGTTCTGTCAGCCAACGACAGCAAAGCACGGCAAGGGCGAATGTCAGCGGCACGGCCCCGACAAGGCCCGTGGTGAGCAGCGCCTGAAGCAGAAGGTTGTGGGCGTTGTACCCGGCGTCCGCGTTCCCGTACCACCCCCGTGACAGGACGGTCTCGGCGCTGTTGAAGCCGTAGCCGAGCAGCGGACGGTCCAGGAACGTGTCCCAGACGAACAGCCACAGATCGGTTCTGCCGGTCAGGGTCAGGATCTCGCGCGCATCGCCGGAACGGCTGAACGAGCCCAGCATTCCGTCGAACCGCGGCATCAGCCCCAATCCGAATACCAGCGTAATCCCGGCCGCGCCTAATCCCGACAGTACGATCCCGGCAGGCAATGCGCGCCGTTGCCGGAGCCATACCGCACCGACCGAAAGCGCCAGCGCCAGCGCGGTGGTGCGGCTGCCGGTAGCCAGAATCGTCGCGGCGCCGAGGAGCCCGAACACCCACGCCAGACGCCGATCGAGATAGCCCCGGGCCGCGGCCGGGAGCACGACGCAGAGCAGGCAGGCGGCCTCCACCGCCAGCATGTTCGGATGGGAAGATAGGCCCATGAGGCGGTGGTCCTCGTCGCCCTCCTGCAAGGGGAGGAAGGCGCTTTCGGGCATCGCCACGGCAGAGATCCACGACGCCGCGAGATAGAGCGCAAGCCCGTGGCAGAGGATGAGCATGATGTCGCGCTCGCTGCATCTGGCGACGATGAGGCAAGCGAACAGGAGATAGGCCAGCAGGCCGAGGGCGCAGGCCGCGGAATAGGCGGGCACCGGAGAATAGAGACTGGACAGGATGCCGATGCCGGTAAAGGACAGGACAGCGAGGAGCGCCCGGTCGCGCAGAAGCCCGGCGTAGATCCGAAAGGTCAGCGCGCAGGTCAGCAAAAGCATCGCCCAGAGGCCGAGCTTCAGCCCGTTCTGCCAGTCGAGGCCGACCGCGCCGATCTCGCGGCTTCGGAAGCTGATCGCCGGAAGGACGGCGACGACGGCGAGCAGTCCCGCCATGGCCCACCGGCGGCCCTGCACGACGGCGAGGAAGCCGAAGCCGCCCGCGGCCACGCAAACGATCGCAACGGGCAAGAGATAAGCGACCACGTCCCTCTGCCCTGCCAGGAGCCAGGCGGCCCACGCGGTCGCGACAGCGAACCCCGCCAGCCAATCGAGACAGCCGATCCGACCTCTCATTACTTCCCCTGCAGCACTATCGCCTTGTCCCGAGACCGGGTGGGGGTCGGGCAAGGCTGGAACGCCCATTCGGGCCAGGGCGCGCGTCTGACGCCGCCCCGGGCCCGCGCCAACCGCGGTTGATGGAAGAACTCCTGACATGGACCGAACGCCCGGCACAACTCCCTCAAAGGAGGATCGCTCGGACGAAGTGGGTATCCCGGGAGAGCAATGGCCACACGTCCCGGATGTGCGTTACCTAGCGGATTGATGAAAATCTTCGGGGAAGTTTAGTCAACCCCTACGCATCGCAAGGAGACGCGACATGGATGCGCCAGTCGATGTAAAGGGTAGCATCGCATCGAGGGGAACTGCCACCCTGCAGATCGAGGGAGTGAAGTCGTCCGCTAAGGCCGCGCGGATCTCGCTGTACCGTGGCGTCAAGAGGGCGATCGACATCGGCTGTGCCCTGGTCCTCCTTTTCCTGTTCCTTCCGCTGTTCCTCGTGATCGCCGTCCTGGTGGCGACGGACGGCGGCCCCGTCCTCTTCCGGCACAAGCGGGTCGGGCGCGGGGGCGTGATCTTCCCATGCCTCAAGTTCCGCACCATGGTTCCGGACGCGGAGCACCTGCTCGCCGAATATCTCCGGCATCATCCGGAGGCGGCCCGGGAGTGGCGGGAGTACCAGAAGCTCACCTTCGATCCGCGCATCACCACGATCGGGAAGGCGCTCCGGGCGTCCAGCCTTGACGAGCTGCCGCAGCTCCTCAATGTCCTCAAGGGCGAGATGAGCCTCGTGGGGCCCCGCCCGGTCACGGCGGAGGAGCTTTCCCGCTACGGCGCCGCCGCCGAACACTACAAGTCGGTGCTCCCCGGAATTACGGGCCTGTGGCAGATCAGCGGCCGCAACGCCCTTTCCTACGGGCAGCGGGTCGCCCTCGACATCGAATATGTGAAGGGGTGGAGCCCGATGCTGGACATCTGGATCCTTCTCAAGACGCCGCTCGCCGTCCTGTCCCGGAAGGGGGCGCGATGATCCCCGTCGACACCGGCAGCATGGGGAGAGACGGCCCGTGACGACCATAAGCGTACTTATGTCTACCTATGCCGGCGAGAAGGCCGCGAATCTCGCGGCCGCTCTCGAGAGCATTTGCGGTCAGACGCGGCCGCCCGAACAGATCGTCCTGGTCGTGGACGGGCCGGTGGGCGAAGAGCAGGAAACCGTCATCGCCCACTATGCGACTGACCGTCGCGTCGCCCGGATGGACGTCGTCCGCCTGCCCGAGAGCCGGGGCCTTGCGCTTGCCATGAATGCGGGCCTCGACCGCTGCATCGGCGACTACATCGCCCGCATGGACAGCGACGACATCAGCATGCCGGACCGGCTAGAGCTGCAACTCGGCTACGTCACGGAAGACCGAAGCCTCGACGTGGTCGGGTCCTGGTCGGAAGAGTTCTTCGAGGACGGAACGAAGCCGCAGTTGAAGATCGGCCCCGTGCGGCACCACGCGATCGTCGACGCCCTGCGATGGAGGAACGTCCTGGTCCATCCCGCGCTGCTCATCCGCGCGGAGATCCTCCGGCGGGTCGGCGGATACAAGGCGGATTTCGGCAAGCTCGAGGACTATGACCTCTTCGTGAGGCTCGTCCAGGCGGGTGCGCGCTTCCACAACATTCCCAAGGTGCTGGTCCGCGTCCGGTCCAGCCTCGACCAGCGAGCGAGGCGCGGCGGGCTCGGCTACTGCATCAACGAGATCCGTTTCCGCCGCGCCTGCCTGCGGCGGGGCTTCCTGAACACCCGCCAGTTCCTCGTTACGACTTCGGCTTATGTCCTGTTCCGATTAGTGTCGGCCACTTCGCGCCGCCACGCTTACGCCATGGTGCGCAGATGACATCCGACACCTCGTCCCTCGACATTCCCTCGTTCACTTCCCGGTCTCGGCTTCCGTGGGTCCGCCGGCCGGCCCCGGGCCCGCGCCTTGAGGCGGCCCGCTCGTCCCCATGGGTGCAGGACGACAAGCAGGACAAGCCGAGCCAGCGGCATGACCGGGCCAGGCGCGCGATCCTGCGCCGCTTCCTGGTCGGCTTCATTCCGGTCGTGGCGCTCACCGCCATTGCCTGGCCCTACATTCCGCGTCGTTACGAAGCGTCCGCCGTGATCGTGCTGCGCCCGTCGGATACCGGGACGTCCGACGGCGCCGTGTCATGGGGGCAGATCCTCGACGAGAACGCGATCCAGTCGGAAATCGACCATATCGCCTCGACCAGGCTGGCGGACGCGGTCATAGCAAAGCAGGAACTGCTGACCGATCCGGAATTCGCGCATGGAGGCGGGCTGATCCGCCGTGTCGGGATCGCGCTCGGGCTGGTGACGCCGAAGCCGGTGACGGAGGCGGAGATCCGCCAGGAATTGGCCGAGCGCCTCACCGTCTCTCGCGACCGCAGGTCATACACCGTCACCTTCGGCTACTGGTCGGCAGACCCGGGGAAGGCCGCCGACATGACGCAGGCACTTCTCGACGCCTATATCACCGATCAGGTCAGCCGGAAGCGGGACGCGATCGAGAAGGTCGCGGCATGGATGCGCGCCGACGCCTATGCCCGGGGCGTCACCTACGACGCCTCCAAGCAGGCACTCGATAAGCTCCTGGCCGAATCGGGGCTGATGGATACCGGGGAGAAGGTCGCGATCGACAATGTGCTCGCCATTCTCAGCACCCAGGCCGCGGAGGCGCGGTCCCGGATCATCGAGGCGACCATCCGCGTCAACACGCTCCACGAAATGCAGGCGGCGGGCGAGATCGCGAACGCTCCCGAGGTGCTGGAGTCCCCGATCGTCCAGCGGCTGAAGGAAAGCCTGGCGACCGTCCTCTCGCAGAGCGCCGTCCCCGGCAGCGAGGCGCGAGCGATCAACGACAAAATCGCCGCCGAGGCGGACCGGATCGTTCACGCGGCGGAAGTCGAGCTCGCGGCATGGCAGCGACGCGAAGAGATGCTGGCGAACGAGATCGCGAGCCTGCGCGCACGGCTGGTCGAACGTCGTCGGAACGAGTTGCAGATGGAGGAGCTGAAGGCCCAGGTCGCCTTCGACAAGGAGGCCTACGACCAGGCCGTGCGGCGCATGCGCGCCCAGATGGCGCGCGTGGACGGCGTCCTGCCGGACGTCCAGATCGTCACGAAACCCTACGCCCCGCTGCGGCCGTCCTTCCCGCAACCTCTGTTGACCGCTGCCGCCAGCCTGCTGCTGGCCACGATGGCCGGCGCCCTGATCGCATGGCGCCCGCTTCTCGAAGCGGTCCGGCGCCCGGCGGAAGCGCCGCGAACCGATACCGATGTCGGTCGCGCGCCGGTCGTCGACAGGGATATCCCGCGTCCGACCGTTACCCCCGGCATCCACGAGGCGGTCGTGCCTCAAGATGCCACGCGTGGCCTGGGCAGACGCCTCTGAGCAGGTGACGCGCATGCTCCGCAACGCGGCGGAGATTGCCCGCTCGGACGGGACGGGACGGGGACCGGGATGGTTGGACAGCCCCCTGCTTTATGCGTTGGGGGCCCCGGCGATGAGCGTGCTGGGCGCTGTGACGACGCTGCTCGCGCCCATGCTTCTCGATCCGGTTTCATTCGGCGCATTCGCGCTGATGTCGGTGCTGTTCCAGAACGCCAGCTACTTCGACCTCGGGCTGTCCCAGGTCAGCGACAAGGTCCTGGCCGGGGAAGGAGCCATGACGCTCGTGCGCGCCGAGGAGATCGTCCAGGCCCGCTGGGTCGCCTCGCTGCTGGTGGGCGCCGTCCTCCTGCCGCTGGCCTCGATCCTGGCGATTGCCGACGGGCATTTCACCCCGGGCCAGGGGGCGCTCGCCATCGGCGCCGGCCTTGCGATGATGATCGCCAATGGGCGCGTCATCGCCTTCCGCAGCATGTCGCTGGTGCGGGAGTTCACCGTCTCCGCCCTGCTGTTGCAGGCGGGCCTCACCCTGCCCCGCCTGCTCGGCCTGCTGCTGGCCGGCGTGAACGGATGCTTCGCCGCCCTGGGCTTGTGGTTCGGCACGCTGGCCCTGGTGCTGGCGCGCCCCGGAAAGTTCGATCGCCATCGGATCGTCATGGCCGTCAGGATGATCCGCACGGGCCTGCCGCTGTTCGTGTTCGGCGGACTCTGGATCGTGTTCACGGTCGCCAGCCGCTGGATATCCTCCGCCCTGTCCGGAGAGCACGACTTCGGCCTGTTCGCCTTCGGCGCCAATCTGACCTTCATCGCCGTCATCACCATCGGAACGATCACGCAGGTCCGTTACCCGAAGATCATCGTCGCCTTCCATAAGTCGACCGAAGAAGGGTCCCGCATGCTCGGCATGGACGTCGCCCGATTGACCATGGCGCTTTCGGCCCTGGTGGCGGCCGGCATACTCTCCGCCGGCACCGTCATCGCCGCCCTGTTTCCCGCCTTCATCGAGGCGCATGCGGCGACCGTGGTCATCGGCATGTCGTGCATCCCGCTCGGCATCGCCGTTTGGATGCTGCCGATCGCGATCGCCTTTTCGACGATGCCGGTGGTGCAGAGCGCCGGCGTTTTCGGGCCGCCGCTGCTGGCGCTGGCGCTCGGCATGACGATCGGCAATGCCATGAACGGCATCGTCGGACAGGCCTGGGCCTGCGTCGGGGCCTCCGTCCTTCTCGTCGTCACGCTTCTTTTGCACATGCGCCGGATCGGCATCCTGGGGACGGGCCTCTGCCGCCGCATCGTGCTGACCCTCGCCGCCTTCCTTGGCGCCTGCGCCGTTCTTGCGGTCCTGACCTACAATAGCCGCGCCGCCGCCGCGACCCCTGCGGAAGAGACGATGCCGCCCTATGGCTGGGACCTGTCGTTCAGCGACGAATTCGAGACTCTCGAATTGTGGGATGGAGTTCACGGGCTCTGGGAGCCTCACTATCCCTGGGGCGCACGGAAGAACAACGACGAGCTTCAATTCTACGTCGATCCCCGGCCCGGCCAGGATGCGTGGGCGCTGGCCGCCTTGGAGCCGTTCCAGGTGCGCGACGGGATCCTGTACATCCGTGCCGATCGGATCCCGTCCGATCTCCGGTCCGAAGCCCAGGACCGCAGCTATTCCTCCGGGCTCCTCACCACGGCCAGGTCCTTCGCCTTTCGCTACGGCTATGTCGAGGCCCGTGCCCGCATCCCTTCGGGCAAGGGCTTCTGGCCCGCCCTCTGGCTCATCCCGGTCGACCAGTCCTGGCCGCCCGAAGTCGACATCCTGGAGGCGCGCGGGTCGCGGCCGGACCGGTACTGGACGACGATGCATTACGGGCGCCCCGGCCGGCCGTCCCGCATGACGAGGCGGATCGACACCCCCGATCTGTCGGAGGATTTCCACGTCTTCGGCATGAAATGGACGGAAGACCACGTGACCTGGTTTTTCGACGGCCGGCCCGTCTTCCGTGCCCGGACGCCGGCCGACATGCACAAGCCGATGTACGTGGTCATGAACCTTGCCGTGGGCGGCCGCTGGGACGGTTCGCCCAACGATACGACGCCGTTCCCGTCCGAATTCGCGATCGACTATGTGCGGGTCTATACGCCGCCGTGAGAGGCCCCGTGAAAAGGAGCCCGAAGGGTGAAGCTCTCGGATGTTCGCCGGCTGGGTGCCGGACGGCTCGCGGTCGACGACCTGGCGGCGCCCTGCGCGACGCCCGGCCGGGATCCTCGATGCCCGGGGGCCGGGGGCGACGGGCGGCTACCCGCCCTTGCTGCGGCGCTCTCTCAGCAGCGTGATGCCGAGGAGCCCGGTCAGGTACCCCAGTTGGAGCGCGACGACTCCCAGCGCCAGATCAAGGAGATCTACCGAACCGGTCCCGGAGATCGCGAGGACCACGTCCCCCACGACGAAGGCGAGCACGGCAGCGATCAGGATCGGGAAGCGGAAACGGAGACCGACGGCTCCCCCCAAGACGAACAGGAACAGGAACAGGGCCATCGCGTTCGACACTCCCACTCCTCGCAGGGACGCAACTCCGGGCCGGACGGGCGGTCTGCCCGCGCGGAACGGAATCGGTGAAGACATTTCGCCAAGACAGGATGACCACAATGACGCCTTCAGGGGAAGATCTGCCGCCCGCCGAAATTTCAGCTCCCGCCGCCCCCCGACCGCATGGATCAGAGGGCGGGACTGGACTGGTCAGCGTCGTGATTCCGACGCGCAACAGGCCGGAGGCCGTGTGCCGTGCCGTCGCCAGCGTCCAGGCGCAGACATATCGGGAGTTCGAGATCATCGTCGTCATCGACGGCAAGGATCCGGCGACGATGTCGGCGCTCGAACGCCTCGGCGAGCCCCGGCTGAAGGTCATCGTGCATGAGACCAACCAGGGGCCGGGCGCTGCACGCAATACCGGAATCCGGGCGGCCGCTGGACATTGGGTGGCGTTCCTGGACGATGACGACGAATGGCTTCCGCGCAAGCTGGAACGCCAGGTCGCCGAGGCCAGGCTCCTCGGCGACGGGAATGCCATCCTCACCTGCCGCGTCCATGCCGAATTCGGCTCGCAGCGGATGGTGTGGCCCGCTCGACGCCCGCAGGCGGGGCAGCACGTCAGCGAATATCTCATCGACCGCCCGACCCTGATGTCGAGGCCGGGCTACGTCGCCACGCCGACGATCATGGTGAGGCGCGATCTTGCCCTCGCGCATCCCTTCCCGAACGACGGGGATCACGAGGACTGGAGCTGGCTTCTGCTGCTGTGCGGGGAGGCCGGAGCCCGCCTGCACTTCGTCTGGGAGCCGCTGGTCGTCGTGAAGATCTCCGAAACGCTGTCATCGCGAAGCCACCGCAACGAATGGCGGACGTCTCTCGACTGGGCGCGGAAGTACCGCCACCTCATGACGCGGATGGCCTTCGCCTCATTCGTGCTGACCAAGGTCGCCGGGCGGGCCCGAAGGGCGCGCGAATGGAAGGCGTTCCCGGAAATCCTCGCGACCTCGTTCCGCCTGGGAAGCCCGCGATTGCGCCATCTCATCGTATTCGCGGGGACCTGGCTCCTGCCGGTCAAGGGAGTCCAGAAGATGTTCACGCGCGCCCTTTCCTGGGCCTGAACGGCCTCGTCGCAAAGAGAGCGTCCGGCGGGATTTCCGTCCCGGGAGCAATCGGCCTTCCGCTTCGTCTTGGTTGCAGAGCATAAGACGGGAGGTTGAGTATGCAGGTCCTGGTGACGGGAGGGGCCGGCTATATCGGCTCGCATTGCTGTGTTGCGCTGATCGAGGCCGGATATCAGCCGCTTATTCTCGATAACCTCAGCAATTCCAGCCGCGCGGTCGTCGGCCTCATCGAGCGGATTGCGGGCCGCCGACCCGGCTTCATCGAGGGCGATGTGCGGGACGGCAGGCTTCTGGACCGTGTCTTCGCCGATCATGAGATCGGCGGCGTCATTCATTTCGCGGCCCTCAAGGCGGTGGGCGAGTCGGTCGCCCGGCCGCTCGAATATTTCGACAACAACGTGCATGGCACGCTGTCCCTGCTGACGGCGATGCGACGGGCCGGCGTGAAGACCTTCGTGTTTTCTTCCTCGGCGACCGTCTATGGCGAACCGGACCGCGTCCCCATAACGGAGGATTTTCCGCGCAGCGCGACCAATCCCTATGGCCGCTCCAAGCTGATGACCGAAGACATTCTCGGCGACCTCGCCTATGCCGACCCGGAATGGCGCATCGCGCGGCTGCGCTATTTCAACCCCGCCGGAGCGCATGAAAGCGGACTGATCGGCGAGGATCCCAGGGACATTCCGAACAATCTGATGCCCTTCATCGCCCAGGTGGCGATCGGCCGTCGCGAGCAGCTGATGATCTTCGGCGACGACTATCCGACCCGCGACGGGACCGGCGTGCGCGACTACATCCACGTCATGGATCTGGCCGAAGCGCATGTGGCGGCCCTCGAATATCTGAAGGAAAAGGGCGGCGTTCTTACCGTCAATCTCGGTACCGGGGCCGGCGTCAGCGTGCTCGAAATGGTTCGGGCCTTCGAACGGGCAAGCGGCCGCGCCATTCCTTGCAGGATCGTCGGAAGGCGGCCCGGCGACGTGGCCGAATGCTGGGCGGACCCGACGCTCGCCAACCGTCTTCTGGGCTGGAAGGCAAGGCGCTCGCTCGACCAGATCTGCGCGGATACCTGGCGCTGGCAGAGCCTCAATCCCGACGGTTATCGGGATATCGAATACGAGGGCGTGCCGGGCGACCTGCGATCGCCCGATCTGGTTCCTGTGTCCGCATAAGGGCACCCCATTCGGCAATGTGCGGGGCGACCGGCCACAGCCCCTCTGACCGGGGCCGCGGCGGCCGGTCGCCGAGCGGCGGCGGATGCGGCGCGCCCCTGTCGGCGTCGTCCGCAAAAGCGTTAAGCTGATGGCCACAATCGCCTTCGATGCCGAACGGGGATAGCTGACGAATGCTTCTGAACGACGATTTGAGCGTGCCGGCCGTGGTCCATGCCGCAAGGCTCGACTGGGTCGCAAGTCCCACCCGGGGTGTGGACCGGCGCATGCTGTTCCGCATCGGCGAAGAGAAGGCCCGGGCGACATCGATCGTGCGCTATGCGCCGGAGAGCCGATTTCCCCATCACGACCACCCGGGCGGCGAGGAGTTCTTCGTCCTCGAAGGCACCTTCCAGGACGAGACGGGGGATTTTCCAGCGGGCTCCTATGTCCGCAATCCGCCGGGCACGGGCCACGCGCCGGGCTCGCGGGAGGGCTGCACCATCTTCGTGAAGCTGTGGCAGTTTCGCCGGGACGATCGCCTGCGCATCGTCCGGCGCCCCGGCGAAGGCGAGAAGGCCGATCCGTCGCCCGGCATCCTTGCCTCGACGATCCTCTTCGACAACGGCCACGAACAGGTGCGCCTCGAGGAATGGGAGCCGGGGGCCAGGATTCGGCGGGACAACCGGGAGGGGCTCGAACTGCTCGTCCTCTCGGGCGCTTTCTCCGACGGAGAGAATGCGCTCGAAGCGCAGTCCTGGCTGCGCCTGCCGGCCGGCTATCCCCTGGAGGCAGCAGTCGGCCCGGATGGCGCCAAGGCCTGGCTCAAGTCCGGCTCTCTGCTGTCGGACAATGTCGTGCTGTTCTGAGCCGGAACCGGATGAGCCTGTCCTGCGGAAGTGCCGGCACGCTTCCGCGTCCGGATCTCCAACACCGCCCGACGGATCAAGCGCTCACTTCGGACGGTCGCATGCCTAAGGCGATGTCGGCCGCAGGGGTGCCGTCAATCCTTGAAGCCCCTGACGAAGTCGGCGAGGCAGCGCGAAGCGGAAAGCAACGTCGACGCGGTTGTGGAAAGCGAAGCCGGCGGCTTCGAAAGAAGTCTTCGGTTTTCAGGGAGAAAGTGGCGCGCCCGGGAAGATTCGAACTCCCAACCTTCTGATCCGTAGTCAGATGCTCTATCCAATTGAGCTACGGGCGCTGCGCGGAAAACCTGTGGTCTTCAGAAACGGTCCCGATTTCCCTTTCCGAATTCGTCCAAGGAAATCTGCGGCTCGTCGAGCCGCAGCGGGCAAGGCTTCCGTGCGGTGGACGGGTAGATAGCAAACCGGTGCCTCCGCTGCAAGGACGTAATTTCCGAATTTGTCGGGCGGCTCGCGCCGCCCGGGAACGGCCTTTCCGTCCGAGGGCCCGATCAGCGCCACATGTTCCGCATGCGCGCCGCAAGGTCGACCCTGACCTGGGGCGATGCCTGGCACGCGCCGCCCGGCCCGCCCGTTGCGGCCGGCCAGCCGCAGACCTCGAAGTTCCCGAGGATCGAGCCCGGAATGAAGCGGGTGCGCGAAGCCGTGACGTGGCGGTCGCCCCGCGCTACCTGGCCGTGGACAAAGAACCGGTGGGGCACGATCAGGTGCAGGTCGTCCCGGGCGCGGGTCATCGCGACATAGAGCAGGCGGCGCTCCTCCTCGAGCTCCGCCGCGGTGCCGGCGCCGAGATCGGACGGGATGCAGCCGTCGACGACGTTGAGGACGAATACCGACATCCACTCCTGCCCCTTGGCCGAGTGGATGGTCGAGAGGTTGAGGTAATCCTCGTCGAGCAGCGGCGCCCCCGCCTCGTCGCTCGCCGCGTCCGGCGGGTCGAGGGTGAGTTCCGTCAGGAAGCGTTCGCGCGAGGGATAGCCGCCGGCGATCTGCTCGAGTTGGACGAGATCGGCCCGGCGCACGACGGCGTCCTCGTGGATGCGTTCGAGATGCGGTTCGTACCAGCGGCGCACCTGCCCGAGCTCGGCCGGCCAGTCGTCGCGCGACCGCTGGAGCCGGGCCATGAGGCCCGCGAAGTCCGGCCAGTCCGCGGCGGTGCGGGCCGGGGGACCGAATCCGCCCAGCGCGTCGAGCGCGCCGCCCGCCGCCTCGATCCGGTCGAGCGCCCGCGCCGCGGTCGAGGGGCCGACGCCGGGCAGAAGCTGGAGGACGCGGAACCCGGCAACGCGGTCCCGCGGGTTCTCCGCCCAGCGCAGCACGGCGAGCATGTCCTTGACATGCGCCGTGTCCAGGAACTTCAGGCCGCCGAACTTGACGAAGGGGATGTTCCGCCGCGTGAGCTCGACCTCCAGCGCACCGCTGTGATGGGAGGTGCGGAACAGCACGGCCTGCGCCTTCAGCGCGATTCCGGCTTCCCGGTTGGCCAGCACCGTCTCGACGACATAGCGCACCTGGTCCGACTCGTCGCGGGCGGTCACCAGCCGGGGCCGTTCCCCGGAGGCGCGATCCGTCCAGAGAGTCTTGGTGAAGCGCTCGGCAGCGAGGCCGATGACGGCGTTGGCGGCGGCAAGGATCGGCTGGGTCGAGCGGTAGTTGCGCTCCAGCGTCACGATTTCGGCCGGCGGATCGAAATGGCCGGGAAAGTCCAGGATGTTGCGGACGGTCGCGGCGCGGAAGGCATAGATCGCCTGCGCGTCGTCGCCGACGACGGTGAGGCCTCGCCCGTCGGGCTTCAGCGCCAGCAGGATCGACGCCTGCAGGCGGTTGGTGTCCTGGTATTCGTCGACCAGCACATGGTCGAACCGGCCGCCGATATCGGCGGCAAGCGCCGGTTCGGTCATCATCTGCGCCCAGTAGAGCAGCAGATCGTCGTAGTCGAGCACGCCCTGGCGCTGCTTGGCCGCCACATAGGCGGCGAACAGCTCCTTGAGATCCGCCTCCCATTCCGCGCACCAGGGAAAGGCCTCGGCCAGCACGTCGGCCAGCGACGCCTGCGAATTCACCGCGCGCGAATAGATCGCAAGGCAAGTGCCCTTGGTCGGAAAGCGCCGCTCGGTCTTCGACAGGCCAAGCTCGTGCCGGACCAGGTTCATGTGGTCGGCCGAATCCTCCCGGTCATGGATCGTGAAGGCGGGATCGAGGCCGATGGCGTGGGCATAGTCGCGCAAGAGCCGCGCGCCGATTCCGTGGAAGGTGCCGGACCAGCCGAGCGCCTGCGTCATGGCGCCGGCGCCTGTCCCCATTACCTTCCCCGCGATGCGCTCGACCCGCCTTGCCATCTCCGCGGCGGCCCGGCGCGAGAAGGTGAGCAGTAGGACCCGGCCCGGATCGACGCCGTTGACGACGAGATGGGCAACGCGGCGGGCCAGCGTGTTGGTCTTGCCCGATCCGGCCCCGGCGATGACCAGAAGCGGTCCGCCGACCGTCCCCTCCCCCGCCGAAACCCCATGCTCGACGGCACGCCGCTGCTCCGGGTTAAGCCCGGCAAGGGGGTCGTCGCTCATGCACAGGGCAGAAGGCGGGAGAGTCCTTGGGACCGGCATGATCCCAGGAAGCACATTTCCCGTTTTGTTCGCAACCGGCATTTCCGAAGGAGGGCTGTGCTGGCAGGATGGCTTGCACCAGGGATCACGGAAGTCGATCCCCGCGCAGGCGGGGAAACCTGACCCGGCGCGATGATCCGTCCCCGCTCCGCGGGTCTATCCCCGCGCAGGCGGGGAAACCCGTGTAGCTCTCGCCCTGCAAAATCCAGATCAGGGTCTATCCCCGCGCAGGCGGGGAAACCCGCTCCGAAAGGACCAAGATCGATGCCGACTGGGGTCTATCCCCGCGCAGGCGGGGAAACCATCTCCGCACGGACGGTGTCTCCGGGCAGGTGGGGTCTATCCCCGCGCAGGCGGGGAAACCGCACACATGTACCGGGTCGCCGGCCGCATCACGGGTCTATCCCCGCGCAGGCGGGGAAACCGCGCTTCCCGTTCTCCTTGCTAACTGCCGCGCGGGTCTATCCCCGCGCAGGCGGGGAAACCTACAAGGCCTGCCGGGTGATCATCGACGCTGTGGGTCTATCCCCGCGCAGGCGGGGAAACCTGGTTCTATCTGGCCGGTTACGCGGGCACGGGCGGTCTATCCCCGCGCAGGCGGGGAAACCCGCGAAGTCGAATTGCGGATTGCCGAGCGCGAAGGTCTATCCCCGCGCAGGCGGGGAAACCTACCGCGGCAACGATCCTGTCGATGGGACCGAGGGTCTATCCCCGCGCAGGCGGGGAAACCGTTGAGGTCCACCAGGTACTCATCGACGAAGCGGGTCTATCCCCGCGCAGGCGGGGAAACCGTCAACAACTGCCATGTCTCAGCACCCCATCAGGGTCTATCCCCGCGCAGGCAGGGAAACCCGGAGATCCTGTCCCATTTGTCCCACGATCCGGGGTCTATCCCCGCGCAGGCGGGGAAACCCCGTAGATGCCCGTTGTCGCGGCATGGCCGTGGGGTCTATCCCCGCGCAGGCGGGGAAACCTCGGCGTATGCGCGGTTGATGGATTCGGTTTGCGGTCTATCCCCGCGCAGGCGGGGAAACCACCACCCGCCAGACGGGCACAGGACCAGCGACGGGTCTATCCCCGCGCAGGCGGGGAAACCCTCCCTGCCGTGCCCCTGCCGTGCCCCTCTCGCGGTCTATCCCCGCGCAGGCGGGGAAACCGCAAGATCAACGGAACGCCCGGATCAGGTCCCGGGTCTATCCCCGCGCAGGCGGGGAAACCAAAATCACTTGAGCCAACTTTTTTTGAAAACCGGGTCTATCCCCGCGCAGGCGGGGAAACCCACGCGACATAGGCCGCGTAGACAGCCATGAAGGGTCTATCCCCGCGCAGGCGGGGAAACCTTGAGCCCAACAAGGAAAACCCGGTCTGGTAGGGGTCTATCCCCGCGCAGGCGGGGAAACCGCGTTCAGCCGCTCAAGGGTTTCAGCCGCCGAGGGTCTATCCCCGCGCAGGCGGGGAAACCTTGGTCCACGACAGCTCGCGGGTGTACTCGATGGGTCTATCCCCGCGCAGGCGGGGAAACCGCCATGCGGAGGCCTTGAGGAGTGCCCATAGGGGGTCTATCCCCGCGCAGGCGGGGAAACCCGACTCTAGAGCGACCGGGAGCGGCTTCCCCGGGGTCTATCCCCGCGCAGGCGGGGAAACCCTGCTCATGATCGCTCCCTCTTTCTTGTGGTAGGGTCTATCCCCGCGCAGGCGGGGAAACCAGCAGCAACGTTGGCGCTCGTCCTCGGAGCGACGGTCTATCCCCGCGCAGGCGGGGAAACCTCCTGGAGAAGGCCACCAAGCACGCTGCGCAGGGGTCTATCCCCGCGCAGGCGGGGAAACCCCTCCGCGATCGCCATCGCGATCGGATCCACGGGGTCTATCCCCGCGCAGGCGGGGAAACCGGCAGCGACCGGACCGCCATTCACACGGAATGGGGTCTATCCCCGCGCAGGCGGGGAAACCGGCCCGGAGACCGCCCGCCTTGCAAAGCCGACGGGTCTATCCCCGCGCAGGCGGGGAAACCCGGCAAGGCCGCGCTCGTTATGCGGCGCAAGGGGGTCTATCCCCGCGCAGGCGGGGAAACCGGCTTCATCGCGGCACCTATGGCGAAAGCCGCGGGTCTATCCCCGCGCAGGCGGGGAAACCGTGGTCACGTCGAACGACATCCAGTCCGGCAAGGGTCTATCCCCGCGCAGGCGGGGAAACCGTGAACGTCAACCCAAGCTCACGGGCAGCGCCGGGTCTATCCCCGCGCAGGCGGGGAAACCGGCGATCGTCACTCTCTGGGTGAGCGGGCCGGGGGTCTATCCCCGCGCAGGCGGGGAAACCGACCTGTCCGAGATCGCGGCCTATCCGCACCAGGGTCTATCCCCGCGCAGGCGGGGAAACCTCTGACGCCCCGGGGATTGGAGAACCCGGAGGGGGTCTATCCCCGCGCAGGCGGGGAAACCGTCGTCGTCGTCGTCGTCGTTCCGAGCGTGGGGGGTCTATCCCCGCGCAGGCGGGGAAACCGAGCAATCAGTAGAAGCGTCAGCGCGATTTGTGGGTCTATCCCCGCGCAGGCGGGGAAACCCCGAGCTATACGACATAAGCGAGGGGCTGGCCGGGTCTATCCCCGCGCAGGCGGGGAAACCCATTTCCACGGGCTCCTTTCGCAGGTTTCACAGGGTCTATCCCCGCGCAGGCGGGGAAACCTCTTCATCACCTGACTTGTCATTTGTCCCTCCGGGTCTATCCCCGCGCAGGCGGGGAAACCTGGTAGCGGTAAAGGAACTCGCGCCAATGACGGGGTCTATCCCCGCGCAGGCGGGGAAACCAGACAATGGCCGAAAGGGGAATCACCTATTGGGGGTCTATCCCCGCGCAGGCGGGGAAACCCAGATAAGATCAGCCATTGTCTTTGTCCCCCTAGGGTCTATCCCCGCGCAGGCGGGGAAACCTTCAACCGCGATCCGGACGACTACGTGGCGGCGGGTCTATCCCCGCGCAGGCGGGGAAACCTTCTTGCGCCGCGCCTTCTCGACCGCGGCCGGGGGTCTATCCCCGCGCAGGCGGGGAAACCTCCTCATGACTGGTCCTCCCGCTTACCTCCCGGGGTCTATCCCCGCGCAGGCGGGGAAACCTACCGAACCGCCAGATTGCGGAGCGTCGCGGCGGGTCTATCCCCGCGCAGGCGGGGAAACCTCGGCGTCCGTGCCGGTCAGCTGGCCATGTACGGGTCTATCCCCGCGCAGGCGGGGAAACCCGTGCATGGGACATGGCCGGCTGGCGCGCGCGGGGTCTATCCCCGCGCAGGCGGGGAAACCTTGCTGACCATCCGCGCCGAGCTGCGCGCGGCGGGTCTATCCCCGCGCAGGCGGGGAAACCCTCGTAAATGCCCAAGACGATGCCCGACCGGCGGGGTCTATCCCCGCGCAGGCGGGGAAACCGCTGCTGCCGTCCGCGCCTTGCGGGTTAATGAGGGTCTATCCCCGCGCAGGCGGGGAAACCTCCAGGAGGAGGAAGGGCAGGACGAGTTCAGGGGGTCTATCCCCGCGCAGGCGGGGAAACCTGCCCGCGTCTCGCGTTCCCTCATGGCAAGCAGGGTCTATCCCCGCGCAGGCGGGGAAACCCTGATGGAGCTGGTCGATCCCGTCTCAGCGACGGGGTCTATCCCCGCGCAGGCGGGGAAACCGGCGGCCATCTCGTCCAGGCGGGCTTTAGCAGCGGTCTATCCCCGCGCAGGCGGGGAAACCGCGTCGGCATCCGGGCAGAGCCGGACCGAGCAGGGTCTATCCCCGCGCAGGCGGGGAAACCGCCAAGGGAGCCAGCAAGGAAACGCTGGAGGCGGGTCTATCCCCGCGCAGGCGGGGAAACCCGAAGGAAGGGAAGCAATCCGCTTTTCCAGGAGGGTCTATCCCCGCGCAGGCGGGGAAACCGCGGCATCATGTGGGAGAACTATCGCGGCAAGGGGTCTATCCCCGCGCAGGCGGGGAAACCTGGCTAAGACGCCCCAATTCGCCGCCGCGCGCGGGTCTATCCCCGCGCAGGCGGGGAAACCTCGGACCGCATTCCGCTCGACGGTTCCGTGACGGGTCTATCCCCGCGCAGGCGGGGAAACCGGCGTCCATGGCTACGTCATAGGCGGTCCCTGGGGTCTATCCCCGCGCAGGCGGGGAAACCGCGGCATGTGCGGACGCCAAATCGTGGCCGTCGGGTCTATCCCCGCGCAGGCGGGGAAACCTGGCACCGCCGCCGACATGTCGCGCCGTGTCGGGGTCTATCCCCGCGCAGGCGGGGAAACCAGAGCTGCTGCACGACGCGCGGCGTCAGCGAGGGGTCTATCCCCGCGCAGGCGGGGAAACCTCGGCATAGTCTGCCAGCATTACCAGCACGAACGGTCTATCCCCGCGCAGGCGGGGAAACCGCCGTTTGAATGTGTCCATCCGTCACTTCACGGGGTCTATCCCCGCGCAGGCGGGGAAACCGAAAGCGTGTTCCCGTACGATACGCCCGTGCAGGGTCTATCCCCGCGCAGGCGGGGAAACCTCTTGGAGCTAAGAGATTGTTATCACTTCACTTTATCCAAGAACAGCCCTGCCGACTACCAGACCGACACAAGCACGCCGTCCAGATCGGCAAGGCGCCGCGGCGGGGTGCCGAGGATCTCGATCCCCAACCCGCCCGGCATACGGTCGTCCTTCCACAGCATGACGACGGACCCGCGGCGGGTCTCGGCGTACCAGGAAGAAACGACGGCCCAGGCCCGTTCGCGAACCGCTCGGGAGAGATTGCCGGCGGCGTAAACGCCGGGTGCGGGTTCCGGCATTATCGAGGCGAGGAACCCGCGCGTGCGGTCGGGCACGTCACGCGTCACGATGACCGTCATCGCCATCGACGCCCTCCTTCTTCCCGGCCCTTTGCTTGTAGAGGGGACGATCGTCCTCCGCCGCGGCGGGGTCGGCCAGGATCGTCTTGATGTGGTCGATCAGGCGCGGAATCACCTGATCCCGTCGCAGCCGTTCACCTACAAGGCGCCGGGTCAGGCGCTCCACCGTCTGGTCGGGGCGCTTGTGAGCAAGCGACGCGGCCTTGAAGGCACATGGGATCGTCACCGTGTCCCGAACCAGGTCCGCGATATCGAGAACGAAGCTCTGCCCGGAATCCTCATGGATGAAGCCAAGCTGCGGGATGGTCGCCGTAGCCGCGACGGCAATGGCCGCGGCCGCCTCCACGGCGCTTGCTGCATGGTTGAGGGCCTGGTTCGGCAGGTCGGCGGCAGATGGGTTGGCACGGTCGTACCGTCGGCCGTGCCAGCGGATGCCTGCCCGATCGGCGGCGATCCGATAGGCCTCCTTCATCCGCGCCCCCTCGATCCCACGCAGCACGGCAATGTCCTTGTGGGGCAGAACCTCGCCCAGGCGCAGCGCGTACATCCGGCGCGCGACCAACGGCCGCCCGCGCCGGTCATCGGCCCAGAAGCGCGCCTGGGCGCGGGCAAGATGCGAGAAATCGGGAAGAAGCGGCATCGCGGTGTAGAAGCGCACGCCATCCTCACCGATGGCCGCAAGCCCGACTCCGTGGCGGGCAAGCAGCCGCAGCGCGTCGTGACTTACCGACGACCCCGGGCCGATCAGCACCAGCGAAACCGCCTGATACGGCAGGCCGTAGCGGCCGGCCGGCGTCATGCCGCCCCCGGCGCAATCGAAGGTGAGGCAACCGTCCTCGACCGACAGCCGGCCCCGGTCGAGGAAGATCAGCCCGTGCCGGTCGGCATGCGGCACGCGGGCGGTTTCGAGCCCCAGGCGTCCGTGCAGCATCCGCCGCCCCCGCTCATACCGGCGCGAGCAGCAGCATGCCGTATCCGAAGGCGCGGTGGCGGCCGACCCCGCGCGCAAGCAGATGCGCGAACCGCTCAGCGTCGCTCACCTCCAGAACGCCCGCAAGGTTCGCCGCATGCCCCTGTACGGGTTTCAGCCGACGCGCGGCATCGCGCCGCACGACCAGCACCTGGTCCACGCCCCGGACGCGCAGGTCGAGAACGGCGGCGCCGCCCGCCGCCAGCTTTTCCCGGGTCCAGCGACAATAGACGGCAGCCCGGTCCGGCCGCTCTCCCGTGCCGTCGCCGGCCCGGAGCGCCGCCACATAGGCGTCCATCTCGGCACTCCGGCGGCGGTCCCCGTCCCGGTCGGTCCGGACGATGGGCCGGACCTTGACCGAAAATCCAAGCTGGCGCCCCGCTTCGAACGCCGGCATGGGCTTGGCGGCGAGGCCCGCGGAGGCAAGCCCGGCCGCCTGCAGCGCAAGCGGATCGGCATAGTCGCGAGCGGTCTGTTCCAGGGCGGCGGGATCCCGTTGCGTATAGGCCAGGATCTGGGGCGGCCGGCCGCGGCGGGCGTTCACGCAGAAGGGCTTCGGTGCCTGTTCCTTGCCGAAGACGGCGGCCAGCAACGCATGCCAGCCATAGCCGTCGTCCTCGCCCCCCTTGGGCAACAGCCCTTCGGCAGCGAACCAGCGCGCCGCGGCCTCCGGAGCGGGATCCAGCCTGAGAAGATGAAGCGTCATCGCGGTCCCTCCGCCTCCCGGCCGAGATGGCCGGCACGACCGAGCGCCAGCATCCGGCCGCCGCCGTGAACGCCCGACATCCAGTTGCGCGTATCGGCGACGAAGCGCCGTTCGAAAGCGGCGGGAAGATCCTCTCTGGCGGCGCCGACCAGGATCGGGCCATCCGGATGGGATGCCCCGTCCTCGATCCAGGCCGGTGCTTCGGCGGCAGCGGTCAGGGCATCGGGCGCCTCGACCGCCTCCCGCAGCAGCAACGGGCGGCACGGCAGGCATGGCTTGCGGCCGAGAAAGACCGGCCGCGCCGGCGCGGCGAGCGCCGCGGCAAGGTCGTCGAGGGTCGGTTCCTCCCCGGGCGGATCGAGGGTCAGCGCCACGGTCAGCGCCGCATCGGCGATCATCGACCGATAGCGGATGTGAGGCGAGGCGTAGGTCTGGGCTCCGCCCGCGCGCCCCTCAAAGACACCGCGGGTCGTCCAGCCCCGATCGCCGGCACCCAGTTGGACCGTCTGGAAATCCTCGATCTCCTCGCCCGGCCGGTCGAGTCGAACGGCAAAGGTCAACCGGTCCTGAAGGCGCTGATGTTGGCGGCGCATGCCGCGCGTCCAGCCGAGAGCATTGGCGAGAAGCCCCGTCAGGTTCGATGCTCCGGGAAAGCCGCGGACCCGTCCCAAATTGTCGACGATCTCGTCGCCGAAGGCCATCAGCGGCGCTTCCAGCGCGAGGACGATAAACCGCGGCATCAGGCGGCAGCCGCCTCGCGGGCGGCGGTCTCGCCGGCAACCGCCGATGCGACATCGGCCAGCGGCATCCGGTCGAGCCCAAGGGCCGGAACGTCCTCGAGCGCCGCCAGATACCGCCGCTCTCCCCGGCCATACATGGCGTCGAGCCTACAGAGATGCTTCGCAAGCCGTTCGGCGGCATCGGCGACCGTGGGCTGGGCGGGCACGCGGAAGGCGCCCGAAAGCGACCGGGGCGGCCGGTTACCCGTCTCCACGAGGACGAGGTCGGCATAGGCGTAAGGGGCGGTCGACCCCTTCTTGGCGCCGGGGGAGGTCGTCGCGACCAGGTGGATGAGATGTTCGACGACCTTGCCCGCCAGGGCCGCATCGCCGGCCAGGTTCGCGATCAGCCCTTCGACGTCGATGACGACATAGACGTAAAACAGCCCCGCCGTGAGTTCCGTATCGAAAATGCCGCCGGCGCCGGGACCGGATTCCAGATCGTCCACGACCGTGAAGTAGTCGATTTCGGACTGCTCGCCATGGACCGTGAAGGCATGGGCCACATGGATCGGCGCTTCGGTGTTCGCCTCGGGGTCGGAGGTCACCATGCGGCCGAACAGGGCCGCTTCCAGGCCTGCGTGCAGAGGACCCTTCGCCTTCAGCATCTCGGCAAGGTTCGCCTTCTCCTCCTTGCGGAACAGCCGCTCGATCGCCTCGGCGGCGGCCTTCGGATCCGCCTCGGCGGCAGCGGCCCGCGCCTTCCCGATCAGATAGGCGATTTCCGGCTCGCCCAGCAGAAGCGCCTGCCGCGAGCCGTGATCCGCGGCGGCGTTCTTGCCGTAGAGGGCGATCGCAAGCGCGTCGACGGTCGCCTGCCGGGTCTCCTCGGTGCCGATGCCGGCCAGCGCCGGCAGGATCCGTTCTTCCGGAATCTTGCGCGAGCGCACCGCCATTTCAGGGCCGATCGCCGACAGTGCCCATTCGCCCTCGGCCGTGCGCCAGCGGCGCTTCAGGCATTGGGACGAGATACGGGTGCGCATGGCATTTCCATAGGGCATCCGTTTGGCGAGGCCGGAATCGTCGCGGTTGAGGAGCGCCGCCGAGTAAGAGGCAAGCGCATGGATCTGGACGAATCGCGTAGTCATGGCTGATCTCCGGCAGGGGTGTCGACGGCGGGTGAAGAAGTTGCAGGCGCGTCCGCGGCCCGGCGGGTCCAATAGGCCTTGGCGACAGAGAAGCGGACCCGCTCGATCGTCGGGCCGTCGCCCAGAATCAGTCGCCCTATGTCCTCGAAGGGCAGCGTGCCGGCCTGAACGAGGCGGCGGGCCATGCGCAGGAGCAGATCATCCAGGGCGGGGCCGCGGGCCGTCATCAGCATCTGGACCCGGGCCTCGCCGATGCCTTCGGCAGCCAGAACCTCGCCAAGCCGGCGTCGGCCGCCGGCAAAGGGAGCGAGGCTGGTGGGCAAGCTCAGGATCTTGACGAACAGCGCGATCCGCCTGGCGCGGTCGAGATCCGCATCGGGTGCCGTCCGGACCAGGATTCGCTGAAAGGCGGGAACGACCGGCGCGTCGCAATCCATTCGGCGCAGGTTCGCGAGATCGCCGCGCCGCTCCTGGTGATGGAGGGCGCGCACCGCATTGGCAAGAGCGCCGATCAATCCGGACAAGGGGCTTTCGTCCCGCACCGGCTGCGGGGATGACTCTACGGCCACGGCAGTTTCAGGCAGCATCCTTACCCCTCCCGTAATAGGGTTTGAGTTCGCTCGCGCTGAAGAAGGCCTTGTTGAATGCGCTTTCGGCGCGAACCATGGCCCGATGCCGCCGGACTGCCGAGGTCGGCGACCCGCTTTCCGCAGCCCGAAGAACGGCCCGGGCGCGGTCGGCAAGGTCGTCGAGCCAGGCTTTCCGGATCGCTTCCCGGTCTTCGCGCGAGTCCGCGGACGCTTCCGCGAATAGCTTTTCGAAAAAGTCGGCGTCGACGCGCCGCTGGAACTGATCGAGGAACGGCTCGGCACGACGGGCGGATGGTTGATGCTGCGCCTGGTAGGCGGACGGCTCGGGCCCGTTCTGGAACAGGGTCATCAGCCCGAAGCGCAGGCACGAGCGCACGGCGGCGGCCTGCCGGATCCGGTCCTGCGCGCTGGCGCCGATGGAGGCGGCTTCGCCGGCCTTCATCCGGGCCACGATCCGGGCGGGTATCGGCACGCGCCGTTCGTGGAACCCTTCGGTCTTTCCCTGGCCGCGGACCAGCGCCCGGCACACCAGGGTCCAGCCCGGCCCCTTCTCCTCCGGCCCGAATTTCTGAAGGGGCGCTGCCTCGCACCCGACCTGAAAGAGGATGTCGGAAAGGCGACGATAGTGGAAACCGCTGCGGTCGACGGTCATGGCCTTGACCGAACCCTCCGCGGTGACGAGCGGCGTCCAGGGATCGCCCGTGACCCCGGCCTCCTCCTTGGTCATCGCGATGCGCGCGACCCGGCTGTTGCCGGCGCGCGCCGAAAGCTGCCCGCGATCTTCGACCAGACGGATGCGACGGCAGATTTCGACATAGTAGGGGTGCAACCCGCGGCGCGGCAGGGAAACCGTGCCGTCCCAGGGAATGAGCCAGAGAAGCGCCAACCCCTCCGGATCGTACAGGTCGTAGCGTTCGAGGATCTTGTCCTCCAGCGCGACGAGACGGCGGATATCGCGCATGACATGGGCGCCAAGGCCACCCGGCGGCGCCAGCCCGACTCCGGGGCGATTCGCGAACCCTCCGTTCATGCGCGACACGCCGAAATTACCAGCGCCGAGGAACCCCTCCGCCGTCTGGACGGTGACCAGCGCGAACAGCCAGTCGTCCGGCGACGCGGCGTCCATCCGCGCGGATTTCAGGTCGTGATTGCGGGCCGTCACCAGCATGTCGAGCGCGTCGGGCGTGGGGACAGGCTTCAGGTCGGCGGCGGGCCCGACAACAGGCTGAAGAAAGGCCGGCTTGTCGTCCGGCGCGACCAGCGACCAGGGCTCATCCCCCGGATACTCGGGCGTCAGGCCCCGCAGCAGGCGGGCCCAGCCTTCGGCGTCCGCCGGCGGCTCGACGCGCCCTGCCCGCAGACAGGCCAACGCCCCAAGCATGGCAAGCAGGGCATGCCAGGGATGGCGCTGGTGCGGCCGCAAGCCGGGAAAGCTTTCGATCCTGTCGGCGGCAAGCGCCTCATACAGCCGGGGCAACGACAATGCGGTCTCGCTTCCGTCGCGAAGCCGCACGCGGATCAACGGGTCGGTCAGGAGACACGTCGTCCCCTGAAACCCCCGCGTCGGCGGGGCAGCGCGGCCCTGGCTCACATCAACCATGGGAGACCCCCGTTCGAGGCGCTTGCCGATTCAATTTAAAGTTGCATCAAAATTTCGCCGATTGCAATTATTGGCAGTAACACACATTAACTAGTTCGGGAATCGCACTAACACACGTTAACTAGTTCAGGCGTCGTGCTGACGGACGTGAGAGCTCACTCATCTTCGGCCGCGATCAGACCCGCTGCAGGCCGAATCCGCCGTAGCGGAACCGCGTGCTCCCCAGACGGAAGCTGAACCCGTCTTCGGTCGCTTCGAGATCGGTCGCCTGGAACGCGTTCTCCGGATTCAGATGCGCCGGCACGACCAGCCGGGTGACCGGCGTGCCGAAGGGACCGCGCCGGGGCGGGTCGAAAGAGAGGTCAAGATCGCGGCCGCCCAATCGGGTCGCCGCCTGTTCGTCGGCGCGAAACTCGGTCACCGGGCATTGCCAATCGATCCGGCATGCCGCAGCGGCACCGGCGTGAGCGCTTTCCTCCCCGGCACGTCGCTCGGCCACATCGCGCCAGCGCGGGTCGATGGCGGCAAGACGCTCCTCGAGCAGCTTCCGGCGGTCGGTATGGATCGCATCCTCCACCAAGCGGCGGTTCATTGTGGGGATCCTCCATTCGGCACCGAAACCGATCAGGGCGCGGGTCGCCTCGAGAGCCAGCAGGTCGTCATAGACGCTTCCAAAGCCATGGGGTCCGGTCATCCGTTCGCGCCGGACGGTCGCAAGAGCGGGCTCGAAGTCCGCAGGCATCAGCACGTGGCAGAGGGGTCTCTCGAATCCGCCGGGTCTGTCACGGCGGTGACGGTGCAGCCGGCCGATCCGCTGAAGCAGCACGTCAACGGGCGCAAGATCGGTGATCAGCAGGTCCGCATCGCAATCCAGCGAAATCTCCAGCGTCTGGGTCCCGACAACGACCAGGCCGCCCTTCCGGGGCGCCTCTCGGCCCAGGTGACGCTCGATCTCGGCATCGAGGCGCCGGCGGTCGTCGCGGGCGAAGCGGCCGTGATGAAGCGTGGGCACGCCGTTCACCGTGAACTGAACGGGGTCGCCGGGCGCCGCAGCCTCCAACGCCCGGCGCGTGGCGATCGCATCCCTCACCGTATTGCGGATGACGAGGACCCGGGCGCCGGCGCGGGCAGCCTCGAGCGCCATCATGGCCACCGCATCGGGATCGGCGATGCTGGGGGACGGAAGCACCGTGACCCTTTTTTCGGCATCCCCATCTTCGGTCCGACGGCTGGAATATCGCCGCAGGTCGATCCGGCCGTCCTTCACCACCGCGACGCAGGGATACGGCGCCGCGGACGCCTCCTCGTAGGACGGCCGGCGCCGTTTCAGCTCTTGCCGGGATACGACATGCCCAAGCATCAGCCCGGTGCGCGCTTCGGCGCCGAGCGTCGCCGAAAGCAGCAGCGCCTCGCCGCCACCGCCCAGATGCTGGGCCAGGAGGTTGCGGAGCAGTTGTGTCATATAGACGTCGGAGGCATGGACCTCGTCGACGACGAGGAGCGAGCGCGAAAGGCTGGCGCTTCGCATCTGCGCATGCCGGACGCGCACGGCGCCGAGCAGGGCCTGGTCGATCGTCCCGACGGCGATGGGCGCGGCGAGAAAGCGCTTCGGCCCCTCGGCGGCCCAGCGGCGCCGACGCTCGGCCTCGTCCGGGTTGTCGTTCCACTCGACCTCGAAGCCGGGAAGGCGGCGCAAACCGACCCCGTCCGCCCCGGCATCGCCGGGGAGGGCGCGAACCACCACCGGCCGGGCCGCCGGGTCGGGGAACATCCGCTCGACGGCCTGCTGCACCCGGGAAACCATCTGCGAGGCGGCAACCCGCGTCGGCAGGGCCAGGTAGAGCCCATCGACCCGGCCGGCCATGAACAGCCGGGCAAACCGGTAAAGAGCCGCTTCCGTCTTGCCCGAGCCGGTTTCCGACTCCATCACCACGATCGGGCCGGGTGCTTCGCCCACTGCACGCTGGATCTCGCTCGGCCTGTAGGGGCTGACCGCGGAAAAATCCGGCGTCGTCGGTGACGCGCGAAAAGGGGCGACGTCGAACCCCACCCGGCGCAGCAGTGCACGGGCCCGTTCGGAAGCGAAACCGCGTCGGTCAGGGCCGCCGGCTTCAGAGAACGGGAAGGCATCGGCGGCATCGTCGGAGCCCAGCCAATCGGCAAGTTGCAGAAGGCCCAGGACCTGGTGCCAGAACGGCGCCCCCGACGGCAATGGCTCAACCCCGGCTGCGAACGCCTCCGGCCATGACCGCCGCGCCTCGTCGACCAGCCCGGCGACGACGGCCAGCGGCTGATAATCATCGCCGGCCGCCCACGCCTTGAGCCATCGCTCCGCACAGCTCTCCGAAAGCTCCGGCACTTGGCCGTGATGGGCAAGGATCGTGCCGAGCATGCGTATCGATTCCTCCGGACCGGATGCCCAGGCATCCAGGGCATCGAGACCTGCGTCGACGCAGAGATCCGTCAGGACCAGCGGCACGGCTTCCTCGATATGGCCTCCGCGGCGTTCCTGGAACCGGCGATTGGCCTTGCCGAAGTCATGGAGGAAGGCCAGCACCGTCAGCCGGGCGGCCCAGCCTTCCGGCAGCGTTTCCCGTCCGGCGAGAGTCGCAAGTCTGTGTCGGATGGTCGGGAGGGAGAGAAGCGCCTGGAACACCGCCGCCACATCGTGGCAATGATCAGTGAGCGGATGCCAAGTCGAGGGAGCGTGGCGCGGGCTGAGTTTCGCCCATGGCCTGTCCGGCGGAAATTCCATTCGATCCGACCCGAAATTTACCGGCCCGTGTCCGTCGAGATTTCGACAGAAAACCCGGTGCGTTAACGGATTGGTTAAAAAGCATAACTACCTTGTCCTTCCTCGACCGGGAAAGTACCATCCCGCGCAAATTCGGGGGTGGATCAAAAAGATGTTGCAGCGGATAGACTTGGCAATGATCGCCGCTCCTGGCGTCACAACCACGGTAATCGAAGGATAGGCGGCGGTCATGTCGGCAATCCGTTTCCACGTGGCCGTTCTGGTGCCCGCCCTCCTGCTGGGGGCCTGCAGCGCCGGCATCGGCGGCCAGACCGCCGGGGGAGCGACCGGAGCGCGCAGTTTCGCCCCCTCCAGCTTTTCGGCGGTCGACACCGGCGCCGGGGCCATGGTCTCGACCGGGACCGTCGTCGGCCGCCGCACGGCAGAGTTGAGGCAGGACCTGAACGAGCTGCAGCAGTCGATCGCCTCCAGCACCCAGCAGCTTCAGGAAATCCGGGCAAAGGCGGTCGGGGACGCCGAGGAATATCACCGCATCATTGCCGGCATCAGCGCCCGCCTCCAGGTCGGCACCACGCCCGGCAACCCGATCCTGGTCGCGCAATGGGGCGACGCCCAGATCAAGCTGGACGACATGAGCTCGGGCGTCGCCCGGCTGAACACGCTGGCCGGCACCGTCGCGGCCGACAGCACCGTTGCCGCCTATCTGCTCGACTCGGTGCGCGCCACCTACGGCCTGGCCGGCGCCGTCGACGAGGATCACAACCAGCTTGCGATCCTGGAGGACGAGGTCAACCGGACCGTCGTCCAGATCGACCGCCTGCTCAACGAGGTGAGCAACGACATCAACCGCCAGACCTCCTACCTGGCGACCGAGCGGTCGAACCTGCGCTCGCTGCAGGTCGGCATCACGAATGGCGAGCTCTACGGCACGAGCCTGGCGAACCAGGCCTTCTTCAACGCCGCGCCGCCGCCCGCCCCGTCGCCGGCCCGGCCGGTGAACATCACGCCGGCCGAAACCCGGCAGGCTTCGGCGACGCCCGCGGCCTTGACCGCCGCGGCCAGCAGCCGTCCGCTGGTCATGATCCGCTTCGACCGGCCGAATGTCGAATACCGGCAGGCCGTCTACCAGGCCGTCAGCCAGGCCCTGCAGCGGCGGTCGGACGCCCGGTTCGAGCTTGTCGCGCTGAGCCCCGAAGGCGGCGATCCGGCTTCGAGCGCAAGCGCCGCGAACGCCGCGCGCACCAGCGCCGAGGACGTGAAGCGCACCCTGGTCACGCTCGGCCTTCCGGCCAACCGGCTTTCGGTCAGCACGTCCCGCAGCCCGGATGTCGTGGGTCCGGAAGTCCACATCTTCGTCCGCTGATCTCCGCCTGACACGAGGGGTCCGGCTGCAGACCGCCCGCAAGGGGGAATGCGGCGGGCCCTTTTTTTCCGCATCCGCCATGGACGCTCCGTCCGGATCGGGCTATAAGCCCGCCCGTCCGTCGACAAGGGGTTTTGGACCGTGAGCGACATGAACAAGAATTTCCCGGTTAGCTGGGAAGAGCTGCACCGCCATGCGAAGGCGCTCGCCTGGCGGCTGGCCGAGATGGGCCCGTGGAAGGGCATCGTCGCGATCACCCGCGGCGGCCTTGTCCCCGCCGCGATCCTGGCGCGCGAGCTGGACTGCCGGGTCATCGACACGGTCTGCATCTCCAGCTACGACCACCAGAACCAGCGTGAGGCCCGCATCCTGAAGGCCGTCGAGGGCGACGGCGAGGGCTGGCTGATCGTCGACGACCTGGTCGATACCGGCAAGACGGCGAAGATCGTCCGCGAGATGCTGCCGAAGGCGCATTTCGCCACGATCTATGCCAAGCCTGCCGGCCGGCCGCTGGTCGACACCTTCGTCACCGAGGTGAGCCAGGACACCTGGATCTTCTTCCCCTGGGACATCGAGCCCCAGTACAGCGTGCCGATCGCCGAAGCGCGCCTGACCCGGAAGCCCTGAAGGCCCGGGACCGCCCGCCCGCGGGCAGCCGAGCCCCCTCAGCCTAGGCGCAGGATCCGAAGCCGCGGGTCGAACAGGTCCCGCAGGCCGTCGCCCAGAAGATTGAGCCCGAGGACGGCGAGCGCGATCGCCAGCCCCGGCCAGAGCGCCTGGCGGGGATCGACGAACATGTAGGTCTGGGCCTCCAGGAGCATCCGCCCCCAGCTTGGCGTCGGCGGCGGGGTGCCGAGCCCGAGATAGCTGAGCGCGGCTTCGGCCAGGATGGCGACGGCGAACTGGATCGTCGCCTGGACGATCAGCGGGCTCGATATGTTGGGCAGTACGTGCCGCAGGGCCACGTCCGTCCGCGTGCGGCCGAGGGCCAGCGCCGCCCGGACGAATTCCCGGCCATAGACCTGAAGCGCCGCGCCCCGCGCCACCCGGGCGAAGACGGCGATGTTGAAGATGCCGATCGCGACGATCGAGTTGACCATGCCCGGATGGGTCAGGGCGGTGATCAGGATCGCGGAAAGCACCGTCGGAAAGGCGAAGGCGACGTCCGTCAGCCGGCCTACCGCCTCGTCGGCCAGCCCCCCGCGCGCAGCCGCGAGCAGCCCGAGCGGCGTACCCAGCACGAGCCCGATCCCGACCGCCGTCACGCCGACCGCGATCGAGTTCCGGGCCCCGGCCATGATCAGCGACAGGACGTCCCGGCCGAGATGGTCCGTGCCCAGCCAGTGGGCGGAACCCGGCGGCCGCAGCCGGGACGAGACGTCGACCCCCTCGACCGGATAGGGCGTCCAGGCGAGGCTGATGAGCGCCATCGCGACCAGGATCCCGGTCAGGCCCATGCCGATCAGCAGGCTGCGGTGGCGGAGCGCCCGCCGCATCAGCCCCGCCCCTCCTTCGGGCGCGGATCGACCAGCGCATAGAGCAGATCGACCGTGAAATTGGCGGCCACCACCAGGATCGTGATCAGCACCACCACGTCCCGGACCACGATCAGGTCGCGCTGGTTGACCGCCTGGTAGAGCAGCCGGCCGAGCCCGGGGAGGTAGAAGACGTTCTCGACCACGATCGCGCCCGCAACCAGGAACCCGAACTGCAGGCCGACGATGGTCATGATCGGGACCAAAGCGTTGCGCAGGACGTGCCGGCCCATGACCTGGGCCGGGCTCAGCCCCTTGGCGCGGGCCGTCCGGACGTAATCCTCCTCAAGCGTCTCGAGGACGGCCGAGCGGGTCACGCGCGTCAGGATCGCGGCTTCGGTGAGCGCGAGCGCCGTCGCCGGCAGCACCAGCGCCTTCAGCCCGGGGCCGAGTCCCCCTTCCCAGCCGGGAAAGCCGCCGGACGAGAACCAGCCGAGCGTGACCGAGAACACGAGCGTAAGCACGATTCCGAACCAGAAGTTCGGAATGGCGACGCCCAGCTGGCTGAAGGCCATGACCGCGTAGTCGCCCGCCCGGTTGCGCCGGGTCGCCGCCAGGAAGCCGAGCGGCACCGCCAGCAGCGTGGAGAGGACGAGGGCCATGAGGGTGAGCGGCAGGGTGACGGCGAGCCGGTCCCCGATCAGGCCGGCGACCGGCACGTTGTAGGTATGGCTGGTCCCGAGATCGCCGGTAAGGAAACCGCCCAGCCACAGGAAGTAGCGTTCGACCGGCGGGCGGTCGAGGTTCATCTCGGCCCTGAGGGCGGCCAGCGTGTCCGGCCGCGCCTCCGTGCCCAGCATCAGCAGCGCCGGGTCCCCCGGCAATACCTCCAGAACGACGAACACGATCACGGAGGCGAGGAACGCCGTTGCGAGCAGCGACGCCAGACGCCGGGTCAGGAAGCCGAGCATGCGCGGGGACGCCGGCTGGCCGGCCCTCTCTCTAGTCCGCCCAGTGGACCGCGGTCATGTCGTTGGCCGGCACCGGGCTGTTCGACCAAAGGCCTTCGAGCGCCGCATTGCGCACGCCGATCTTCGGCAGCTGGAACAGGTAGATGCTGGCGAGATCCCGCGCCAGGATCTCCTGCGCTTCGCGGTAGAGCGCGTTGCGCTGGCTGTCGTCCACCGTCGTCTCCAGCGCGTCGATCACCTGCCGGAAGGCCTCGCTCTCGTAGCCGAAATAATAATCCAGACCGCGGGCATAGATGCCGATGTCCATCGGCTCGACATGGCTGACGATCGACATGTCGTAGTCGGCATTGGTGAACACCTGGTCCAGCCACTGCGCCCATTCGACGGGAATGATCTGCGCCCGGATCCCGACTTCCGCCAGCTGCGCCCGGATGATCTCCCCGCCCCGCCGCGCATAGGAGGGCGGCGGCAGCCTGAGGGTGGTCTCGAAGCCGTCCGGATATCCTGCTTCCGCCAGAAGCGCCTTCGCCTTTCCGGGATCATGGGGGTAGAGCCCGGTCAGGTCCTCATAGGCCGGATGGTGCGGCGCAAAATGGGTGCCGATCGGCGTCCCGTAGCCGAACATGGCGGCGTCGACCAGCGCCTGCCGGTCGATCGCGTGCATGACCGCCTGGCGGACGCGCGGATCGTCGAAGGGCTTCCGGCGCCAGTTCAGGGCCAGCACCGTCTCGCCCTCGGTCGTGCCGACATCGACGACGAAGCGCGGGTCGCCCTCGAACCGCGCCAGCGTCTCGGGCGCGCCCATATTGGGATAGGCGTCGACATCGCCCGCAAGAAGCGCCGCGACCTGCGCCGCCGCATCGGGAATGAAGCGGAAGGTCACGCGGTCGAGCGCGATCCCGTCCGGATCCCGGAAATCGGGATTGCGGACCAGCTCGACCCGGTCGCCCGGCTGCCAGCGTTCGAACCGGAACGGCCCGGTGCCGATCGGATGGCTCTTGTTGCCGTCCACCGACTCCGGCGCGACGATCACCGCGTCGCCCTGGCCCATGTGGAAGAGGAAGGCGCCGTCGGAATAGTCGAGCGTGATCACGACCTCATAGGGCGACGGCGTCTCGATCGACCGGATCGGCTCGAAATACTGCTTCTGTGCATTGGTGGAGTCCGGCGCCTTCGCCCGCTCCAGGGAGAATTTCACATCCGCGCTGTCAAAGGCCGTGCCGTCATGGAACAGGACGCCCTGGCGCAGGCTGAAGGTGTAGGTGAGCCCATCGTCGGAGACGGTCCAGCTTTCCGCGAGGCCCGGCACCACCCGGCCGGTCCCGTCGATCCGGGTCAGCCCCTCGAAGACATTGGCATAGACGATCTCGTCGATCGCGGCGGCCGAGGATGCGGTCGGGTCAAGATGCGGCGGCTCGAGGGTCATGCCGATGACGGCGTCGCTCCGGGCGGCGTCGGCCGTCAACGGCAGCAGCAGCACAGCGGCGGCGGCAAAGGTCGGGCAAAGGCGCAGCATCTCGAACCTCCCTGTCGTCTACCGGCGCTGCAGCCCTTGGGCGGATGCCGGGGATGATGTCCGGGATCCGCCGGCGGGATCAAGTCCCGCTGCAGCGCAGCATAACGCCGTGTAGCGCACGATAGCCCGGTTTGTCACCTAGCCCGTCAGCAAGATAGACACCGCGGGCCGTCGCCCGGGCGACGGCGTCCGCCGCGATCGCCCCCAGCCGCGCGACGGCGACCGCGCGGCGTTCGGGCAGGACCCGGCGGCCGGTGGACAGGGCGAACACGACATCGCCGTCGAAGGGCGTGTGGACCGGCCGGATCGCGCGGGCGAAACCGTCATGGGCCATGATCGCGATGCGGCGCGCCTCGGACCGGGTCAGGGCCGCGTCCGTGGCGACCACGGCCAGCGTCGTGTTGGCGCCCGCCCGGCCCGATGCGGAGAGCGCACTTGCGACGCTGAAATCCGCCCCGCCGACAGGTCCCGTCGGCAGCGGCTGGCCGCCCAGCTCGTCGTCCTGCTCCAGCATCCAGGCCCAGAAGGTCGCCTGCCCCGGCATGACGACCGACCCGACGGGATTGGCGGCCACCAGTGCCCCGACCGTCGCCCCGGTTTCCGGATCGACGGCCGATACGCTGCCGAGCCCGCCCTTGAGCTGCCCCGCCTTCGCGCCCAGTCCCGCGCCGGCATTGCCCAGGCGGAAGTCCTCGGCGGCGGCCGCTACCGCCTCACGGCCGAGCGCGCGGTACGGCGGATCCTCCCCCCAGTCCTTGTCGCCGCCGTTGAGAAGGTCGAACAGGATTGCCGCCGGCACGACCGGAACCCGGACCCCGCCGACATCGAGCCCGCGGCCGGAGGCGGCGAGCCATGAGACGACGCCTGCCGCGGCATCGAGCCCGAATTCCGATCCGCCGGACAGGACGATCGCGTCCACCCGTTCGACCAGGGAAGCGGGATCGAGCGCATCCGTGCCCCGCGTCCCCGGCGCCCCGCCGCGGATGTCGACCGCCGCCACGGCCCGCTCCTCGGGCAGTACGACGGTGACCCCGGTCCGGGCGGCCCAGTCTTCGGCATTGCCGACGCGAAGACCGGCCACGTCGGTGATGAGATTGCGCGGTCCCGGGCGGATCATCGCCGCCTCGCCGCCGGACAGGGCGTTCCCGTCGCCACCGTTCCGCCCGCTTCTTCGATCGCCATGACGCATGCCTTGGAAAAACCTTGCCCCGGCCCGCAACGTTACTAGGCCGCCTCAGAGGGAGATATCGGAATGTCCGGACCGCAACAACCGCGCAGGGCCCTTCTCGTCGTCAACGAGAAAAGCCGCCTCGGCGGAGAACTGGGCGATCGGGCGGCCGACATTCTCGAACAGGGCGGAATCGCCCTCGACCGGATGCCGGATTTGGAGCCGGACGCGCTGCGGGACGCCATCCGCCAATCGGCCGGCAAGGTGGAGATGGTGATCCTGGGGGGCGGCGACGGCACGCTGAACGCCGCGGCCCCGGCCCTGGTCGAAACCGGGCTGCCGCTCGGGATCCTGCCCATGGGCACCGCCAACGACCTGGCGCGTACGCTCGGCATCCCGGCCGATATCGAGGCTGCGGCCCGGATCATCGCGGACGGGCATCTGCGGCGCATCGACCTTGGCGAGGTGAACGGACATCCCTTCTTCAACGTCGCGAGCCTGGGGCTCAGCGCCCGGATGACGGGCGAGCTCACGGGCGAGGTGAAGCGCCGCTGGGGCCGACTCGGCTATGCCGTGGCGACGATCCGGGCGCTTTCCGGAACGCGCCCCTTCCATGCGGTGATCCGCCATGACGGGGAGGTCCACCGCGTCCGGACCATGCAGATCGCCGTCGGCAACGGCCGCTATTACGGCAGCGGCATGGCGGTCGAGGCGGAGGCCCGGATCGACGACGGATGCCTGGACGTCTACAGTCTCGAGGTCGACCGCCTGTGGAAGCTGGCGCTGATCTGGCCGGCATTCCGGGTGGGGCGGCACGGCATGTGGCGCGAGGTTCGGACGATCCGGTGCCGCGAGGTGGAGGTGACGACCCGCCGCCCCCGCTCGATCAACACCGATGGCGAGATCACGACCCGGACCCCGGCCCTGTTCCGGGTGCGTCCGGCAGCGATCGCGGTGTTCGCGCCGCCCGACGGGCCGGAAGAGGCCGGCGGCGCGCCGTCCCCCGACGGCGATAGCGGCGATGCTCCGCCGACGGCCTCGCGCGGCGGAACGTTTCCCGGCGACAGGATCCGGACTACCTTTGCACCGCCCGCGTCCCTGCGGGCGGGAGCAACCGACGGGAGCACGACTTGGCCAATCTTCTCCTGGACCGGACGGTTCGGCTGGCGGTCACCGGCCTCAGCGGCGCCGGCAAGACCGTCTTCATCACGTCGGTCCTGCACAATCTCCTGAGCGCCGCCCACTCCCCCTCGCTTCTGCCGCTTCTCACCGTGAATGGGCGCGGCGGCCTGATCGCGGCCCAGATCGTCTCCGGCGCGACCCTGTCCCGGAAGCTCTTCCCCTATTCCGAATCAATCGCCGCCATGGCGGGCGATCCGCCCGCCTGGCCGGAAGGCACGCGCGACATCAGCCAGATCCGCATCGCGATCCGCTATCGCCCGCAGGGGCTTGCCTTCCGTCGCCTGGGGCCGGCCACGCTCAATCTCGACATCATCGACTATCCGGGCGAATGGCTGATCGACCTGCCCATGCTTCGGCAGAGCTTCGCCGAATGGTCGGCCGGCGTGCTCGCGCTCTGCCGGGACGATCCGCGCCGAAGCCTGGCCGCGCCCTGGCTCGACTTCCTGAAGACGCTGCCGGTCGACGGCCCGGCCGACGAATCGGGCGCCCGCAGGGCCGCGGAGCTCTACACCCGATTCCTTCACCGCTGCCGCGAGCCGCGCCATGGCTTGAGTCTCGTGCAGCCGGGCCGGTTCGTTCTGCCGGGAGAATACGAGGGCGCCCCCGTCCTGTGGTTCTGCCCGCTCCCCGTAGCACCCGGGTCGAAACCTGCCCCCGGCACCCTGCGGGCGCTGATGGAAAGCCGGTTCGACGCCTATCGCCGCGACATCGTCCAGCGCTTCTACCGGGACCATTTCCGCACCTTCGACCGGCAGGTGGTGCTGGTCGACGTGCTGCGGGCCCTGGACGGCGGGCGTCATGCCTTCGAGGACGCCCGCGCGGCCCTGACCGCCATCCTCGGCAGCTTCCGCTTCGGCAAGGGCGGCTGGCTTGCGCCCCTGCTCGGCTCGCGGATCGACCGGGTGCTTTTCGCCGCGCCCAAGGCGGACCACGTCACGCCCGACCAGTACGCCAATCTCCGCAGCCTGCTGGCCGAGATGATGGCCGCCCCCAGCCTGGAGATGCGCTTTGCCGGCGGGACCGTCGCCGTCCGGGCGTTGGCGTCGGTCCGGAGCACCGAAGTCGGCCGCGGCCGGATGGGCGGAAAGGAGCTGGGCATGGTCCGCGGAATCCCGGTCGGCGAGACGACCCCGAAGCTGCTCTATCCCGGCAAGGTCCCGGCCAGCACGCCCCCGCCCGGCCATTGGGACGAGCCGCCGAGCGAATTCCCGAACTTCCGACCGCCTCCGATTTCGGCCGCGCCGATCGCCGGCATTCCCCATATAGGGCTGGATGAAACCCTGGAATTCCTGATCGGGGACAAGTTCCGATGAGCCGCATGCGCTGGGTCGAGGCGGACACCGATTTCGTCGTCGACGATCGGCAGCCCGAAGGAGAGCGGGCGTTGGAAATGCTGCCCGAGGCGTCGCTCCCGGGCGAAAGGCGCCCGCATCCTGCGCGCCGCTTCCTGCTGTCCGTCAGCGTCCTGCTTCTGGCGCTCGTCGGCTTCGAGCTCTATCGCTTCATCCTGGCGCGGTTCCAGGAGCACTGGGCGGTCGGGGCCGCGTTCACCGCGCTGGTCGCGCTGGTCGTCATCTCCGGCCTCGCCTGGGCGGGCATCGAGATCCGAGCGCTGCGCCGGCTCGACAGCGTCGACCGGGCCCGCGCCCTGCTCCAGGCCCATGCCGGCCAGGACGCATCGGCCGAGGCGGCCCGCGTGATCGCCGAGGTCTCCGCGGCCCTCTCCCGCCGCCCGTCCCTCGCCCCCGCGCTCAGTCGCTACGAGGCGGAGGTCCAGGACACCCATGAGATGCCGCAGCGCCTGGCGCTCTTTTCCCGCAACGTGCTGGCCGTGGTCGACCGGGACGCCTACCGCGCCGTTGGCCGCGCGGCGCGCGACGTCGGCGTGCTGACCGCCATCGTGCCGACGGCGATTGCCGACACCGCCGTCCTGGTCTGGCGCAATGTCCGCATGATCCGGGAAATCGCCGAGCTCTACGGCTACCGCACCGGTCCGGTCGGCACCTGGGTCCTGATCCGCCGTCTCCTGTCCAACGCCGCCTTGGTCGCGGCGACCGACGTGGCCGGCGGGATCCTGGCCCAGCAGCTGGGCGGCGCCCTGACGGAGGTCGTCGCGGCCAAGCTGGGCGGCAGCGCGGTCGCGACCACGAGGACGCTCAGGATGGGCCTTCTCACCATGCAGCTCTGCCGCGCGGTCCCCTTCTCCGAGGAGGACGCGCCCAATCTGCGGCGTTTCGCCATGGCGATCCTGGGCCAGGACGCCGGGCCGCGGCCCGAGTCGCCCTGACACCGGAACGGGGCGAGGAGCGGCCTTGATCGGCGGGGTTCGGCCGCTATGCTGCGGTCCATGTCAGAAGCCGCCTCCCCCTCCCCGCCCCTGCCCGACACCCTGCCCGCCGTGCGGCTGCAGCCCGGACGGGAGAAGCGGGTTCTTTCCGGCTATCCCTGGGTCTTCTCGAACGAGATCCGCATGGAGCCGGGCCTTCGCGAGGTGCCGCTGGGCGGTCTCGTCCGGCTCGAATCCTCGAACGGACGGCCGATCGCGATCGCGGGCTTCAACCGCCATGCGCTGATCGCCGCGCGGGTGCTGGCCCGCGACCCGGCGGCTACGATCGACTCGGGCTTTCTTGCCGCCCGCCTTCAAGCGGCGGCCGAACTGCGAGCAAGGCTGTTCGAGCGGCCCTTCTACCGGGCCGTCCACGCCGAGGCCGACGGATTGCCGGGGCTGGTGGTCGACCGCTACGGCGAGGTCCTGGTCGTCCAGTCGAACACCGCCCTGATGGACCGGCTGGAGACGCCGTTGCTCGACGCGCTCGAAGAGGTGTTCGCGCCGGCCGCGATCGTGCTGCGCAACGACAGCCCGGCGCGGACACTGGAAGGGCTCGAGACCGGCGTCCGGTTGGCACGAGGAACGCTGTCCGGCCCGGTGGAGCTGGAGGAGAACGGGGCGCGCTTCCTGGCGGATCCGCTGGGCGGGCAGAAGACCGGCTGGTTCTTCGACCAGCGCGATAACCGGGCCTTCGTCGCCCGGCTGGCCAGCGGCCGGACGGCGATCGACGTCTATACCCATACGGGCGGCTTCGGGATCCAGATGGCGCTGGCCGGCGCGACGCAGGTGACCCTGGTCGACCGTTCGGCGTCGGCACTGGAGACCGCGTCCGCCGCCGCGGCGCTCAACGGGGTCGCCGGGCGCCTGGCGTTCCGGAAGGCCGACGCCTTCGACGAGCTGCAGCGCCTGCGCGACCGGGGCGAAAGCTTCGGCGTCGTCGTCATCGATCCCCCGGCCTTCGTTAAATCGAAGAAAGACCTGAAGGCCGGCGCCCAGGGCTACCGCAAGCTGGCGCGCCTCGCCGCGCGGATCGTGGAGCCGGGCGGCATCCTGCTGGCCGCGTCCTGTAGCCATCACGTGGACGCCGTCCTTTTCGCCGATCTGGTCGCGCGCGGCCTGACCGATGCCGGGCGCACGGGCCGGATCCTCCGCCAGGCGGGTGCGGGGCCCGACCATCCGGTCCACCCGCTGCTGCCCGAAAGCGCCTATCTGAAGGCGATCGCGCTGCAGCTCGACTGAACGCCGTCGCCCGCTCGCCCCTTGCGGCTCGCGATCCCCGCTATTCGGCACCCTCGCCGGCGGCGTCCACGGCGCCCGAGCGAAGCTCCCGCCCGGCGACGCGGCTGAACACCGCAAGGCACAGAAGAAGCACCCCGGCAAGGGCCGCGAACAGGACGCCGAATGCCTGCGCGATCGCTACCCGCTCTGCCTCGTCGAGCGGCTGTCGGACCAGGTCTTGAAGACCTTCGATGTGGCCGGCCCCGGGAACCCACGCGGCGATCAGGCTGAGCAGCAGCGCCGAAGCCGCCGCGACCGCCACCGCGCCACCGAGCGAGCGCGAGAAGCCGAGAGCGCCCGTCACCGCACCCATGTCCGCCGGGTCGACCGCGTTCTGGACGGCGGTCATGGAAACCGGGAAGAAGGTTCCGATCCCGGCGCCCACGAACGCCATCAGCACCGACGCCGCCAGCGGCGAGATCGCTTCCGCCTCCCACGCCAATATCGCCAGGGCTAGGACGGCGAGCGGCAGGCCGATTGCCGGCGGCTGCTTGTAGTTTCCGGTCCAGGTGACCGCGCGCCCCGAGACCAGCGCCCCGATCGTGGCCGAAAGCAACAGCGGAATCATCAGGAGGCCGACCTGGCTGGCGGGCGCGCCGAGCGCCAGCTGGAAATAGGTCGGCGGCAGGACCGCCATCACGATATAGACGCCGAAGGCCAGGAAGGCCGCGACCAGGGTCGGGCCGATCACCGCGTCCTTGAGGAAGCCGGGCGGCAGGATCGGCTGGGCCGAGACACCCTGCCGGCGGAAGAACATCCAGCTGCAGACGATGCTGAGGGCAAAGCCCCCCAGCACCCGCGGATCCGTCCAGGCGAAGGCCGATCCGCCCCAGGTGAGGGCCAGCATGAACGACATGCTGCCGGCCACGAAGAGAGCGATGTCGGCATAGGGGATATGGGATTTCCGGTGCTGCTGCGGCAGCCGGCGCATGACCCGGTCGGTGATGAGCAGTCCGGCAAGGCCGATCGGCAGGTTGATCCAGAAGACCCAGCGCCAGCCCGCATATTCGGTCAGGAACCCGCCGAGCGTCGGGCCCAGCAGCGAGGCCGTCGCCCAGACGGTCGCGAAATATCCGGCGTATCGTCCCCGCTCCCGCGGGGGGACCGCATCGCCGACGGTGGCGTGGGACAGCGTCATCAGCCCGCCGCCGCCCAGCCCCTGGAGCGCCCGGGCCGCGATCAGCATGATCATCGAATCGGCGACGGCGCACAGCACCGAGGCCGCCAGGAAGGTCACGATGCAGGCATTGAGGACGATCCGCCGCCCGTACATGTCGCTGAGCTTGCCCAGCACCAGGGTGGCGCAGGTGGCGGTCAGCAGATAGATCGTCACGACCCAGGACAGGAGGTCGAACCCGCCCAGGCTGTTGGCGATCGAGGGCAGCGCGGTCGCGACGATCGTCTGTTCCAGTGCGGCCAGGAAAAGGACGACCATCGCGCCCGTGATGACGATGCGGGTCTCCGATGCCGACAGGGTCATGGATCCGGGGTCTTTCCGAGAGGGGGAAGGATCGGTACCGGGCGGCTAGGCCGGCGCCTGGGCGAGGAGGAACAGGCGGCGGAACGGGAACAGGGTGCTGCCGTCGGCGCGGCGTGGATAGGCCTCGTCGAGGCGGCGCCCATAGTCGTCGAGGAAGCGGTCGAGTTCCGGGCCGGATAGGACGTCCAGCACCGGCCGCAGGGCCGTGGCGCGCACCCATTCCAGGACCGGCGCCTCGCCCTCCAGCACATGCAGGTATTCGGTCTCCCAGATCTCGACCCGGGCGGCCCGCGGCGCCAGGAGGTCGTAATATCCCTCAGCCGTCAGGACCGGGTCGTGCCGCAGGGTGATGCGGTCGCTCAAGTCTCTCTCCTCGACCGTCTTGCGCAGGAGGACGTGAGAGGGAGCGGAGAAGTTGGTGGGCACTTGGACCGCGAGAATGCCGCCCGGCGCGACGCATTGCAGAAGCCGCGGGAAGAGCGTCCGGTGATCGGTCACCCATTGCAGCGCCGCGTTCGAAAACAGGAGATCCAAGGGCTCCTCCGGAGCCCAGGACGCGATGTCGGCCTCATGCCAGTCGAGATGGGGCCAGCTTTCGGCCGGATGCTCGGCCCGGGCCTTCGCCAGCATGTCGCGCGAGTTGTCGACCCCGGTCGTCCGCGCCTGGGGGAAGCGCGCCGACAGCATCGCCGTAAGCTGCCCCGTTCCGCAGCCGAGGTCGACGACGCGCCGCGCCGGCAGATCGGGAACGCGCGCCATGAGATCCAGCCCGGGCCGAAACCGCGGTTCGGCGAATTTCAGGTACTGGCCGGGATTCCATGACATGAGTGAGTCTCCGAAGATCGTCCGGCCGGACCATAGGCCCCCCGCCGGGATTCCCGCAAGACGTGCAGGAGCCCGCGCGCGCCGCACTCACCCCGGCAGATCCAGCCGGAAGCAGGTGCCCCGGCCGGTCGTCTCGACCAGGCTCAGGTCCCCCCGGTGGGCGACCATGATCTCCCTGGCGATCGCAAGGCCGAGTCCAGTTCCTCCCGGCCGGGAAGCGCCGGCAAAGGGCTGGAAGAGATGCGCCCTCGCCCTCTGCGGCAGGCCCGGGCCGTCGTCCGCCACCGTGATCGAAACCCCGTCCGGGCCCTCTTCCGCATCCAGGGCGATCGTGCCGGCTCCGGCCTCGACGGCATTCCGGCCCAGATTGACGAGGACGCGCAGCAGCTGCCTGCGGTCGGCCCGTACCGTGAGCCCGGCAGGAACCCGATTCTCCACGACCGTGCGGCCGTCGCGGATCGGCGCCAGTTCGGCGGCGGCGAGGTCCACGAGCTCGCGCAAGGGAAAGGTCGACCGCTCGACCGGCGGCCCGCCCTCCCGGGTATAGGAAAGGGTGTGCTGGCAGAGATCGACGGCCCGGTCCAGGGCGTCCAGAAGCCGGGGCGTAGTCCGCCGGACCTCGGGGTCCCCGCTCATCACCAGTCGCTCGGACAGGAGGGAGGCCGTCGACAGGATGTTCCGCAGGTCGTGATTGATCCTGGTCACGCCCGTGCCCAGCGCGGCAAGCCGCGCCTTCTGCTTCAGAGCCGCGCGCAAAGCCGTCTGCATGTCGTGGAGCTGCTGCTGGGCGACGCCGATCTCGTCGGCCCGGCCCGACGGCACGACGATGCTGTTCGCGTCGTCCGGATCGTCGCGGAACGCGGTCATCTTGTCGGCGAGCTGGGTCAGCGGCGCGACCAGCAACCTGCGGAGCGCGACGAAGACGAGCCCGGCCGCGATCAGCGAGATCACGACCGAAAGGCCGAGAATGCGCTCCGAATAGTCGAGCATCGCCGCCTTGAGCGGCGCGTCGTCCAGGACCAGCTCTATATAGGCGGCGGGATCGCGCGGCGAGGCGCCGACGACCTTGAGGATCCGCTGGCCGCCCCAGCCCAGCGTCTCGAAGGCGTCGGCGATCAGGGTGATGAAGCCGCGCTCGCGCATGTCGACGATGCGGTCGATCTCCGGGACCGGGCCGCTGCCCACCATGTAGGTGCTGCTGCCCGGTATCCTGAGATCGATCATGCGCGCGCCTACATGGCGCAGCAGCTCGTCCTGCAGATCCATCGTCACCATGCCTTCCGGCGCCGCGACGATGGCGAGCGCGGCGAGATGCCCGGCGGCCAGCTTTTCGTCCAGCCAGGACATGCGGAAGCGCGCGATCGACGGCGTGTAGATCAGCACCTCTGCCAGCATGACGAAAAGGATGGTAAGGACCAGAAGGCGCGCGGACAGGCTGCGGGTGACGGGCAGAAAACGCATAGGCAACGAAACAAAGCTCCCGGAACCCGATCGGATCTCGTCGGCAACCATCCTAGCACGCCCGCCGCTCAGCCGAAGCGGCGGAGGAAACCCGTGAAGCGCCGGGTCCATCGCCCGAACAGGATCGGGGCGAAATATTCGCCGGCCGCGCGCCGGCTGGCCTCGCCCAGGGTCGGATAGGGGGCGACCATCCCGGCGACCGCCCCGATCCCGAGCCCTTCCGAAAGGGCGAGGCACCAGAGATGAATGAGTTCGCCCGCCTGCGGGCCGACGATCCCGGCCCCGAGGATCCGTCCCCTGCCCCGCGTCACGACCTTCACCAGGCCCTCGGTCTGGCGATCGGTCCGGCCCCGGTCGGTTTCGTCGAAGCGCCAGCGCAGCACGCGGACGTCGCGGAATCGCTCGCGCGCCTCGGCCTCGGTCAGGCCGACGCGGGCGATCTCCGGATCGGTATAGGTCACCGAGGGCACGATGTCCTCCCGGACGCGCGCCGGCAGGCGGAACAGGATCCGGCGCAGGACGACGGCCGCGTGATGGCTTGCCAGATGGGTGAACTGGGGCCCGCCGACGACGTCGCCGACGGCGAAGACCCGGCGGTTTGTCGTCCGCAACCCAGCATCGACCCGGATCCCGCGCTCTGAATGCTCGATGCCGGCGACGGCCAGGTCCAGATCCTCGATGTTCGGCTGGCGGCCGGTCGCAACCAGGAGATGGGTGACGGCGATCGGGCGTTCTCCTTCGCCGTCCCGCAACACGACGACGATTCCGGCGCCGCTTCGCTCCACTCGCACGATCCGGGCGTTCTCGCGGAGATCGATCCCGTCGCGCAAAAGCGCGACGCGGACGACATGCGAGAGTTCCGGATCCTCCCTCGACAGGAGGGCGGCCTTGTCCATGACCGTAACCCTGCTGCCCAGACGCGCATGGGCCTGGGCCAGTTCGGCGCCGATCGGACCGGCGCCGATGATGCCGAGATGCGCGGGCCGGGTTCGGTTCCCGAAAACCGTCTCGTTGGTCAGGAAGGGAACCTCCGTGAGCCCAGGTATGGGCGGGATCGCCGGACGGGAGCCGGTCGCGACGACGAATCTGCGTGCCCTGATCGCAAGATCGCCGGCACGCACCTCGTCCGGACCGGTGAAGCGGGCGCTTTCCCGGACGACCCGGATGCCCAGCCCCTCCATCCGCTCCTGGCTGTCCATGGGCCGGATCGCGGCGATCGCGCCCAGGACGTGATCGTTCGCCCGGGCGAAGTCGATGGCCGGTTCCCCGCCATCGACCCCGAAGGCACGCGCCCGGCGCACGCCTTCCGCCGCGCGGGCGGCGGCGATCATCGCCTTTGAGGGCACGCATCCCGCATTGAGGCAGTCGCCGCCCATGGGGCCGCGCTCCACCAGGACCGTTTCCGCCCCCATGCGTGCCGCCCCGACCGCGACCGTAAGGCCGCCGGACCCGGCGCCGATCACGCAGATGTCGGTCTCGATGCGGCGTGCCAAGGGATCAGTCCGGCAGGTTCCGTCCGCGTCGCCCGAACCGGAGGCGAAGGACGGGAAGGAGCGAAAGGACGGCCAGCCCCAGCAGCGGCAGCAGCATCTCCGGCCGGAAGATCATCGCGGGATCGATCCCGCCCGCTTCCAGGCTGCTGCCGAGGCCGCTGCCGATTCCGGCATAGACGACCGTTCCCGGGACGATGCCGATGGCGGTCGCGAGCACGAAGGTCCTGAGCGGCACGTCCAGCACGGCCGAGACCAGATTCACGAGCCAGAAGGGCACAAGGGGAATGAGCCGCAGGCTCAAGAGATAGCTGAAGGCGTTCCGGCGGAATCCCGCCTCGAACCGGCGGGCCGCCGGCCCGGCCTTTCGGCGCAGCACGCCGCCGAAGGCGCTTCTCGTCGCAAGGAAGACGGCGGCCGCGCCGAGCGTCGCCCCGATCACGACGAGAAGGCTGGCCCCGACCAGCCCGAACAGGAATCCGCCGACGATCGTGAGCACGGAGGCGCCGGGGATCGACAACGCGACCGTCCCGGCATAGATCCCGACGAAGACCAGGGCGGCGAGGACGCCATGGTCGGCAACGAAGGCGGCGAGTTCCGCCTGGCGCGCCAGGACCGTCTCGAGGCGCAGCTGGCGGTGGAGCCCGAGCGCGAAGAAGCCCGCCAGCCCGACCACCAGGACGATGAGGGGCAGGTATCGCGCGGCCCGGCCGAGCGGCGTCCGGCGGCCGTCCGGGGCCGATGGGTCGCGGGGCTGGGCATGCCCGTCCACGGCGTCTCCTCCAGCATCAAAGGGTCGGGGCCGGCCTGCCGGCCGCGCCCTTTCCTTTCATGTACCCGTCCGGCACCCGTCGCTCCAGTCACCTTGCCGTGATCGGCTATCCTCTCGTGGCGTACCCCCGAACGGGCCCGGGCGAGCCGGTCGCCCATTCTGCCTTGAGTCCGATTGACTTGGCGAATGCCACCGCCTATAAGCGCGAACCGTTTTCCCGAGACCGGTTTCAGTAACGGAGCAGCGTTGTGAAACGCACTTTTCAACCCAGCAAGCTTGTGCGCGCCCGCCGTCATGGCTTCCGCGCCCGCATGGCGACCGTCGGCGGTCGTCGAGTTCTCGCCAACCGTCGGGCCAAGGGCCGCAAGCGTCTGACGCCGGTCTAGAGGGGCCTTCATTGCCGCGCCATGCTCGCCGCACGATAGGCGGCAGTCCCGCCCTGGGACGCTTGGTGCGGCGGTCGCAGTTCCTGGCTGTCGCCGGTACGCGCCGGAAGGCGGTCTTTCCGGGGCTGATCCTGCAGATCCGTCCCCATGACGAGCGGCAGCGGCCACAAGAGGACGAGCCCGCCGTGCGTGTCGGCTTCACCGCCAGCCGCAAGATCGGCAACGCCGTGACCCGGAACCGGGCACGGCGCCGCTTGCGTGCGGCCGCGGCCGAGGTGATGACGGCGCATGCCGCGACGGGCCACGACTATGTTCTGATCGCCCGCGCCGAAACCCCGATCAGGCCCTATGCCGATCTGAAGAACGATCTCGCCCAGGCATTGCGCCGGCTGAAGGCCTGGCGGGAGGAAGCCGCGGGGCGGGAGCCGGAGGCGCCTTCCCGATGAGCCCGCTTGCCCATTTTCTGAAGGGGCTGGTGCTGGGCTACCGGTATACCCTGTCGCCGTTGATCGGCCATGGCTGCCGCTTCCGCCCGACCTGTTCGGAATACGCTATCGACGCTATAACCACGCACGGTGCGCTGCGCGGCGGTCTCCTGACGGTCCGCCGCCTCATGCGCTGTCATCCATGGGGTGGCGCGGGATACGACCCGGTGCCCCCTCGACACACGGCGGATCCGTCCGCCGGGCACGGGCCGGCCGGGGGCCGGCCGAACCTTTCGTAACGTCCCAGGTCTCGCGCCCGAGAGCCAAGGCAGGAGCCGGAGTATCCCTATGCCGGACCAGAAAAATCTCATTCTGGCGATCGTCCTCTCCATTCTCATCGTGGTCGGGTTCCAGTTCCTGTTCCCGGCGCCGCAGGCTCCGAGGGAGACAAACCAGGCGGCTTATGAGAGCCAGGATCCTTCCGCTTCGCCCGGCCGTGACCTGACCGGCAACGTTCCGCAGGCGCTGGAACTCACCCGCGAGCAGGCAATTGCCGAATCTCCTCGCGTGCGCATCCAGGCCCCGCGGGTGCACGGCTCGATCTCCCTGGTGGGCGGCCGCTTCGACGATCTGACGCTTGCCGACTATCACGAGACGGTGGACGACGACAGCCCGGAGATCGTCCTGCTCTCCCCGCTGCAGTCGCCCAGCCCCTACTATGCCGATTTCGGCTGGGTGCCCCAGAATCCGGGCATCGAGACCCCGGGCCCCGACACCCTGTGGACGGCCGATTCCGACGTGCTGACGGCGGATCAGCCGGTCACCCTGACCTGGACCAGCAGCCAGGGCCTGACCTTCGAGCGCGTCATCGCCGTCGACCGGAACTACATGTTCTCGATCACCCAGCGCGTGACGAACACGACGGATCAGCCGATCGACCTTGCCCCCTATGGCCGGATCCTGCGCTTCGGCCAGCCGGAGACCTCCGGCTTCTTCATCCTGCACGAGGGTCCCTACGGCGTCTTCAACGGCACGCTGCACGAATACAACTACGACGACCTTGAGGACGACGGGAACGCCCGGCACGAGACGACTGGCGGCTGGCTGGGCTTCACCGACAAGTACTGGATGGTCGCCCTTGCCCCGGACCAGGAGTCGACGTTCGAGGCCCAGTTCGTTCACCAGCTGAACAACGGCCAGCAGGACCGCTACTACTCGATCTACAGCGAGCAGCCGATGACGGTCGCCCCCGGCGCCAGCATCGAGCAGACCTCGAACCTGTTCGCCGGCGCCAAGGAGGTCAATCTCATCACGGCGTATGAGGAGGACCTTGGCATCACCAAGTTCAACCTGGCGATCGACTGGGGCTGGTTCTGGTTCCTCACCAAGCCGATCTTCAGCCTGCTGGCCTGGATCCACGGCCTTGTCGGCAATTTCGGCGTGGCGATCCTGGTTCTGACCGTCCTCGTCAAGCTCCTGTTCTTCCCGCTGGCGAACAAGAGCTACCAGTCGATGTCGAAGATGAAGGCGCTGCAGCCGGAGATGATGAAGCTGCGCGACCGCTTCGCCGACGACCGGCAGCGGATGAACATGGAGCTGATGGCGCTCTACAAGCGCGAGAAGGTCAACCCGGCCGCGGGCTGCCTGCCCATCCTGGTCCAGATCCCGGTGTTCTTCGCCCTCTACAAGGTGCTGTTCGTCACCATCGAGATGCGGCACGCGCCGTTCTTCGGCTGGATCCAGGACCTGTCGGCCCCGGATCCGACGACGATCTTCAACCTGTTCGGCCTGCTTCCCTTCGACCCGCCCCAGTTCCTGATGATCGGCGTCTGGCCGCTCATCATGGGCGCGACCATGTGGGCGCAGCAGAAGCTGAACCCGGCACCGACGGATCCGGTGCAGCAGAAGGTCTTCATGTTCCTGCCGATCATCTTCACGTTCATGCTGGCAGGCTTCCCGGCCGGCCTCGTGATCTACTGGGCGTGGAACAACTCGCTATCCATTCTCCAGCAATGGGTGATCATGAAGCGGATGGGCGTGAAGATCGGCGGCGGCACCGAGAAGCCGGAGACCACGCCGCCCCCGCCTTCCGCGGCCCGCAAGAAGTCGCGCCAGCAGAACGGCGCCGACAACGGCGAGGAGGCGCCTGCTTCCGCTACCGGCGCCGCCGAGGAGGCCCCGGCCGCCGGCACCGCCGCGATCGAATCCGCGGCGCCGGCCGCCCGGCGCAAGCCGGGGGCGGGTTCCGCCCGCGGCGGCGCACGGAAGAAGAGCTGATCGGCCTGGCTGCGGCGGCTGGAAGGTAGCGGGGCATGGCCGAGGACAGCACCCCCGAGGAAATCGAGGCGGGACGGATCCTGTTCGCGCAGGAATGCCGGTTCGTCTGGGCGACCGCCCGGATCGACCAGCTCCCCGCGGCTGACCTGCCCGAGATCGCCTTTGCCGGACGGTCCAATGTCGGCAAGTCCAGCCTGATCAACGCGTTGACCGGGCGGAACACGCTGGCGCGCACCTCCAACACGCCGGGGCGGACCCAGCAGCTGAACTTCTTCGACCTGGGCGGGCGGGCGCGCCTCGTCGACCTGCCGGGATACGGCTATGCGAAGGTGTCGAAGTCGCTGGTCGAATCCTGGAACACCCTGCTGCGCGCCTATCTCAAGGGGCGCGTCGTGCTGCGGCGGGCCTGCGTCCTGGTCGATTCCCGGCACGGCATCAAGGCCAGCGACCGGGAGATCATGGAGCTGCTGGACCATGCGGCCGTGCCCTACCAGGTCGTGCTGACCAAGACCGACAAGACTGGCCCGACGGAGCTTGCCGGCCGCACGGCCGAAATTGAGGCGCTGCTGAAGAAGCATCCGGCCGCCTTCCCCACGGTCCACCCGACCAGCGCACAGACCGGCGCCGGCATCGCGGAGCTGCGCGCCTCGCTTGCCACGCTGGCGGCGCCCACCCCCTTCCAGTAGAGTTGCCCGCCATGACCGAGCTGAAAGACACTTCCCGGAACGCCGGCGCCGCGCAGTCGGACTGGCTGGAAAAGGCCAATATCCTGAGCGAGGCGCTGCCGTTCATGAAGCGGTACAGCGGCGCCACCTTCGTCATCAAATATGGCGGGCACGCGATGGGGGACGACTCGCTCGCCCGCGATTTCGCCCGGGACGTGGTTCTGCTGAAGCAGGTCGGCATCAACCCGGTGGTGGTCCATGGCGGCGGTCCGCAGATCGGCCGGATGCTGGAGCGCCTGAAGATCCAGTCGGAATTCGTCGACGGCCTGCGCAAGACCGACCGGGAGACGGTCGACGTCGTCGAGATGGTCCTGTCTGGTTCGATCAACAAGTCGATCGTCTCGGCGATCCAGGAGGTCGGCGGCAAGGCGGTCGGCCTCAGCGGCAAGGACGGCAGCCTGATCCAGGCGCGGCGGCTGCGCCGCACGCGGCGCGATCCGGAAAGCAATATCGAGAAGATCCTGGACCTGGGCTTCGTCGGCGAGCCGCACGCGATCGACCCCGAGATCCTGGAAGCCTTCGCCGAAACCGACTTCATTCCGGTCATCGCGCCGATCGGCGTCGGCCCGACGGGCGAGACCTACAACATCAACGCCGACACGGCTGCCGGCGCGATCGCGGCTGCGCTCAGCGCGACGCGCCTTTTCCTGCTGACGGACGTCCCCGGCGTCCTCGACGGCCAGGGCACCCTCATTCCGGATCTCTCCCCGGATCGGGCACGGGAGCTGATCGACGAAGGCGTGATCCGCGGCGGCATGATCCCGAAGATCGAAACCTGCCTCGCCGCCGTCGACCAGGGCGTCGACGCCGCCGTGATCCTGGACGGACGCGTGCCGCACGCCCTGCTTATCGAGATCTTCACGGACGGCGGCGCGGGCACGCTGATCGGCGAGGCCTGAGCCGCCTCAAGCCCCGTCAGCGGGGTTCGACCCCGAAGAACTCGAGCTGCCATTCCATCTCCCCGACCGTGAGCGGATATCCGCCCCCTTCGCGGGAATGGACGATCGAGCGCGCCGGCACATGCGCGATCTGGTGCTGCAGCTTGAGCGCGAGGCCCATGCCGATGCCGGCGCGCCAGGCGAGCGCGACCGTTGCCTTGCCGCTTGCCGCCTTGAATATGCGGTCGACGACGCTTTCCTCCACCGCGGCAAGGGCGGCGATCGCGGCGATCACGAAGGGCCGGTCGCCGGCGAAGATCGCGTCGTCGACATCCTCGGCGGTCAGCCGGCCGGCACGGGCCAGACGCCGCGCCCGCTCGGCCCCGTCGGGGCCCTGCCCTTCCTCGGCTTCCGGCGGACGGCGCGCCGCCTCCTGCTCCTTCCGGGCGTTCAGCATCTCCCCGACGATCGCCAGCGATTCCGGGTCGAGATCGCTGCGCCGCTGCAGCGCCTCGACCAGCGAAAGGGCGACGAAGCCGGACAGCCTTGCGATCGCGAATCGGGGCAGGCCCGGCCGGTAGACGAGCGGCCGGTGCCAGCTTTCCTCCTGCGGCGCCCGGTCGAGGATCCGGTCCAGGGTATCCTCCCGGATCTGGGCGCCGTGATTGGCGATCAGGGCCGCGATCGCTCCGACGTCGTCGCTGCGGGCAATGGCGTCGGCGACGCGGGACGAAACGGATGCCCGCCGGGCGATGGCGCCGCGGGTGCCTGGTGCCGGCGCGGCGCGGACCAGATCGACGAGATCGTCGTCGGCCAGCTGCGGCGAGTTCAGCAGCACCGGCTCGGCGACGGCATCGTCGCGGTCGGCGGCCAGGGTGCGGATCAGGTCGCTCGGCGCATGCTCCAGCTCCTGGACCGCCTCGGCCAGCGCTCGCCGGACGGCCACCGAGGGATCGGCGCCCAGGCGTTCGAGGATCTTCAGGATGAGCCTGGGCAGGGGACCGGGATCCGCGACTCCGTTCCGCGGAAGGCGCGCCGCCGTCTTGCCCGTGAGGGCCAGCCGGACTCCTTCGTCCACATCCTCGGCCAGGAGAAGATCGGCCTTGAGGGGCGTCGCCGGATTGCCGGCGATCGTCGCCCTGACCTCGGCGGCGACATCGCAGGCGAGATAGTAGAGGAGTTCCGGCGCGATGGAGGTCTCCTCCGCAAGGGCGCGCCGGACGGAGACGTCCGGATCCCGGGCCTGGCGTTTCGCGGCCTCGTAGGACGGGGGCTCACCGGGCGTCGTCATCAGGCTGCTGCCCCGTCTCCCGGATCCGGCAGATGCCGCGCGCGCCGCGCCAGGCGCCGCTGGCGTCGTGCAGGGGACGCGCGGACAGGACCACCTCGACCGTCCGGCCCCGCGCCCCGCGCAGGACGACCGCCGCCTCCTCGACCGGATGGCGCGTCTCGAAGGGGGAGCGTTCGATCGTCGGCTCGGCCAGAAGGTCGTCGACCGGCCGGCCGACCAGGCTTTCCGTCCTGTGGCCGAGGACGAGCTCGGTCGAGAAATAGACGAACCGCCCCTCCGGGCCGGTTTCCCAGCCGAAGTCGCAGGCGAGGTCGACCAGGTCCCGAAGGCGCTGCCGGGATTCCGCCAGCGCGTCGCGGACGCTCCGCTCCACCGTCACGTCCCGGCCGAGCAGCAGCACCGACCCGTCAGGCAGGCCCGTCACCGCCCATTCGATCAGCACGTGCCCGCGATCGGTCTCGATCCTGCTGGTCCTGAAGGGCAGGTCCGGGGAGCGGGAGTCGCAAAGCCAGGCGGACAGTTCGTCCCACCAGGCACCGAACCGCCCCTCCCCGTCGCGCTCCAGATACGCTGCCGCGGCGGGGCTGGCCACCGTCACGGCACCGTCCGGCGACAGCTGCATGGCCGGGCCCGGATAACGGGCGACGAGATCCCGCAGGGTCGCAGGGGCTGCGCCCATTGGTTCCGGCGTCTTCCTGGCACCGAACAATGACACTCCGCTCCTCCTGAGCCCGATCACCGGAAGCTAGCGGGGTCGTGTTAAGCCCCGGTAAATCCCGGGCACGGGGGCGGCAGCCCGGGGCAATCATCTTGCCCCGGAGCGGGCGGCACCCTAGCCTTGGCGCCATGACCGATACCGCCGCCGATCCCCTCCCCCATGTCGAGGACTGGGTCTTCGACCTCGACAATACGCTCTACCCGGCCTCCTGCAGGCTGTTCGACCAGGTCGAACGCAGGATGGGAGAGTTCATCTGCGAGTATCTGAACCTGTCCTGGGACGATGCCCGGGCGTTGCAGAAGCGCTATTTCAGGGAGCATGGCACGACCCTGCGCGGCCTGATGACCGTGAACGGGCTCGACCCGCAGCTCTTCCTCGATTATGTGCACGACATCGACCTGACGGTCATCGATCCCTGCCACTCGCTCGACGACGCGCTTGCGCGCCTGGACGGCCGCAAGCTCATCTTCACCAACGGCTCGGTCCGGCACGCCGAACGCGTGCTGGAGCGGATCGGCATCGCGCACCATTTCTCCGACGTGGTCGACATCGTCGCCTCCAACTATGTCCCGAAGCCCGATCGTGAGGTCTACCGGCGGATGATCGACCGGTTCGGCATCGATCCGGCCCGGTCGGCGATGATCGAGGACATGGCCCGGAATCTCGAACCCGCCTATGAGCTGGGCATGACGACCATCTGGGTCCGCAACACGATCGAATGGGCCGTTCCCGCGTCGGAGGCGTCCTATATCCACTTCGCGGTCGACGATCTGGGCAGCTGGCTCTCGGACGTCGCGGACGCCCGCGCCGCAGCACGTTGACAGGACTGCCGCCCTGACCCAAGTTGCCGCGCGACAGCTCACCCTCAGGATCCGGAAGATGACCGACCAACAGCTCCAGAACACGATCGAGGCCGCCTGGGAGAACCGGGACTCCCTGAACCCCTCCACCGGCGGCGAGGTGCGTGAGGCGATCGAAGCCGCGCTTGACGGGCTGGACAAAGGGCGGTTCCGGGTCGCCGAGAAGATCGACGGAAGCTGGCGGGTCAATCAGTGGCTGAAGAAGGCGGTTCTCCTGTCCTTCCGGCTCAATGACATGACCGCAATCGCGGGCGGCCCGGGGGATGCCGCCTGGTGGGACAAGGTGCCCTCCAAGTTCGCCGGCTGGGGCGAGGCCGAGTTCAAGGCCGCCGGGTTCCGCGCCGTGCCGAACTGCGTGGTCCGCCGCTCGGCCTACATCGCGCCGGGCGTGGTGCTCATGCCCTCCTTCGTGAACCTGGGCGCCCATATCGACAGCGGGACCATGATCGACACCTGGGCGACCGTCGGGTCCTGCGCCCAGATCGGCCGCAACGTCCACATTTCCGGCGGCGCCGGCATCGGCGGGGTGCTCGAGCCGCTGCAGGCCGGGCCGGTCATCATCGAGGACAACTGCTTCATCGGCGCCCGGTCCGAGGTCGCGGAAGGCGTCATCGTCGAGGAAGGCTCGGTGCTGTCCATGGGCGTCTTCATCGGCGCTTCGACCAAGATCGTCGACCGGACGACGGGCGAGGTGTTCGTCGGCCGGGTGCCGGCCTATTCGGTCGTCGTTCCGGGCACCTTGCCGGGCCGTCCGCTGCCCGACGGCACGCCCGGCCCCGGGCTCTACTGCGCGGTGATCGTGAAGCGCGTCGACGAAAGGACCCGCGCCAAGACATCGATCAACGATCTGCTGCGGGACTGAGAACGATGGCGCCGGGCCAGGGGACGGTCGATCCGGCCGCCGCCGGCGGCCATCCCGTATTCGCCGGCAGCCGCCGGAACGGGTGCACATGAACATGGCCGATCCTGTCGCGCTGGCCCAGGCGCTCATCCGCAGGCCGAGCGTCACCCCCGTCGATGCCGGGGCCCTGGACGTCGCCCAGGAGGCTCTGGAGCGGCTGGGCTTCACCTGTCGCCGCCTCGTCTTCTCCGAGGACGGCTTCGCGGACATCGACAATCTCTATGCCCGGATCGGGCAGCGTGGGCCGAACTTCTGCTTCGCCGGCCATACCGACGTGGTTCCGCCGGGGGATCCCGCCCTTTGGGAGCACGACCCGTTCGGCGCCGAGATCGTCGACGGGCGTCTCTACGGACGCGGCGCCTGCGACATGAAGAGCGCGGTTGCCGCGTTCATCGCGGCCGCCGGACGCTTCCTCGACGCCCGCGGCCGGGATTTCGGCGGCAGCATCAGCCTGCTTCTGACCGGCGACGAGGAGGCCGACGCCGTCAACGGCACGCGCAAGGTGCTGGACTGGCTGGCCCGGAACGGCGAACGCCTGGACGCCTGCCTGGTCGGCGAACCGACCTGCACGACTGTGCTCGGCGACGTGGTGAAGATCGGCCGTCGCGGATCCATGACCGGCTATCTGAAGGTGACCGGAACGCAGGGGCACGTCGCCTATCCGGCGCTTGCGGACAATCCGCTGCCGCGGCTCGTCCGCATGCTGGACGCGATCACCCGCGAGCCGCTCGACGCGGGCACGGAGCATTTCGACCCGTCCAGCCTCCAGATCACCACGATCGACGTCGGCAATCGGGCGACCAACGTCATTCCTGCCGAGGGTCGGGCCGTCTTCAACATCCGCTTCAACGACCGGCACGACTCGGCGACGCTGGAGCGATGGCTGCGCGACCGGCTGGACGCGGTCGGCGAAGACTACGAGCTGCAGATCCGGGTCTCGGGCGAGAGCTTCCTGACCCCGCCGGGGGCGCTGAGCGACGCCGTTGCCGCCGCGATCGAGCGCACGACCGGCCGCCGGCCCGCGTTCGACACCGGCGGCGGCACCTCCGATGCACGGTTCATCAAGGATCATTGCCCGGTCGTCGAGTTCGGGCTGGTCAACCGAACGATCCACAAGGCGAACGAGCACGTCGAGACCGCCGACATCGAGCGGCTGTCCCGCATCTACCAGGGCGTGCTCGACGAATGGTTCGACAGGCATGGCGAATGATCAACGGGGCCGAGGCCATCCGATCGCTCTATGGCGCCTACCGCCTCGCGCGCCTGGATCCGCGCGGACTGGAATTCCTGGATCAGAGCCCCGAAGGCGCGCTGCGCAGCTTCTGGGCGGCGGTGATCGTCCTGCCCGTTTTCCTGCCTCTCATCCTGCTTCGGCCTGACGGCGTCGCGACGACCGGCATCGCGCGTCTCCTTCTGGTCGAGGGCGTCTCCTACGTCATCTCCTGGACGGCGTTTCCGGTCCTGATGGTGCATGTGGCGGCGCTCCTCGGACGGCAGACCCGATATGCTGCCTTCGTCTCCGCCTACAACTGGAGCGGCGCGGCGAGCGCGCTCGTCATGTCGCCGGTCGCGCTCGCCTCCACGCTCGCGCCGTCGGAGCCTCTTGCCCTGCTCCAGCTCGCCGTGATGGCGCTGCTCCTGGGCTATGAATGGTTCGTGACCCGAACGGTGCTGGGCGTCGGGGGCGGCATCGCCGCCGGGCTGGTCTTCGCGGACCTCATCCTCAGCCTTTATATCCGCGGGGTCACGGACGGGCTGCTTCAGACGGGCGCCGTCGCCGGATAGCCGACCCCGACGAGATAGAGGCCGTCGGGCGGCGCGGTCGGTCCCGCAGCCGAGCGATCGCGGGCGCGCAGCGCGCGGGCGACGTCCTTCGGGGTCCATTTCCCCTCGCCCACCAGCTTCAGCGTTCCGACCATGTTCCGCACCATGTGGTGCAGGAAGGACCGCGCCTCGGCGACGATTTCGATCTCCTCCCCAAACCGCCGGACGTCCAGCCGGTCGAGCGTCTTGACCGGCGACCGGGCCTGGCACTCGGCCGCCCGGAAGCTCGTGAAATCGTGATGGCCGACCAGTACCTGCGCTGCCTCGTGCATCGCCGCGGCATCGAGCGGCCGGGCAACCTGCCAGGCAAGCCCCGCCTCGAAGGTCAGCGGCGCCCGGCGGTTTACGATCCGATAACGGTAGCTGCGCCGGATGGCCGTCATCCGCGCATCGAAGGTCGGCGGCACCGCCTCCACCGCCAGGATCGCGACGGGCGCGGGCTTCAGGTGGAAGTTGAGCGCCCCCTGGATCGTGTCCGGAGTGGTCTCGCGCACCAGGTCCACATGGGCGACCTGGCCCAGCGCGTGAACCCCGGCATCGGTCCGGCCGGCAACGGTGATCCGGACCTCCTCGCCGCAGAAGCGGAAGATCGCCTCCTCGATTGCCTGCTGGACGGACGGGCCGTTGGCCTGGCGCTGCCAGCCCACGAAGGGCCGGCCGTCATACTCGATGGTCAGCTTGTAGCGGGTCACAGGCACGTCCCCGGCGGCAGCGGATAGCCTCGAAGGAAGGCCGCCGCATCGACCGGCGCCCGGCCGGGGCGCTGCAGCTCCAGCAGGCGGATGCCGCCGTTACGCGCGCAGGCCACGGTCAGCCGGTCGTCCAGGATCTCGCCGGCGGCGCCCGATGCCTCCGGCGCCCGTTCGGCCCGAAGCACCCTGAGACGGGTCCCGCCATGGTCGAACCACACCCCCGGCCAGGGATTGAGCGCGCGGACCTGCCGCTCCACATGAACGGCGTCCTGCCAGTCGACGCGGCCGTCCTCCTTGCCGATCTTGCCGGCGTAGGTGACGCCCTCTTCGGGCTGGGGCTCCGGCTTCAGGTGGCCGGCGGCGAAACCGTCCAGCGCCTCCACGATGAGGCGCGCGCCCATGAGCGCCAGGGCGTCATGCAGCGCGGCGGCGGTCGTGCCCGGTCCGATCGGCAGCCTGTCCTTGAGCAGCATCGGCCCGGTGTCGAGCCCCGCATCCATGAGCATGATGGTGATGCCCGTCTCCTCGTCCCCGGCCAGGATCGCCCGCTGGATCGGCGCCGCGCCCCGCCAGCGCGGCAGGAGGGAGCCGTGGACGTTGAGGCAGCCGAGCCGGGGGGCCGCCAGCACCGGCGGCGGCAGGATGAGCCCGTAGGCGGCGACGACTGCCGCGTCGAGTTCAAGCGCCGCGAAGGCCGCCTGCGCTTCCGCGGTCTTCAGGCTCGTCGGATGCCGCACCGCGATCCCGTGTTCGGCGGCGAAGGAATGGACCGGCGACGGCGTCTCGCGATGGCCCCTGCCCGAAGGCCGCGGCGGCTGGGTATAGACGCAGACGATCTCGTGCCCGGCGTCGATCAGGGCGTGGAGGGAAGGCACGGCGAAATCGGGCGTGCCCATGAAGGCGAGACGTAGTCGGTTCATGGGTGCTGTTCTAGCGCGTTGTGGCCGGGGCACAACTGGGAAGGATCACCGCCGCAGGAAATCCAGGAGGTCCGCTTCCTCGGCAAAGAGGTGGTCGAGGGCGCCTGCGATCATCTCGTTGAGCCTGGATCCGGCGAAAGCCGCCCGCTGATCGGTATGGAGGCCGACCAGCAGTTTCCCGGGACGCTGGAGCCGTTTCTGCGCGTAGGCGATTCCGAGTTCGACGCATGCCCCTTCGTCGGGCACGCGTCCGTCCGCCACGAACAGGAAGATGTCCGATTCCAGCACCTTGTCCCGGTCGAGCGCGAAGATCGCCGCCTGCCGGTCAGCGGGGGAGAGCGCCGCGTCGCTTTCGACCCCGTCGCGCTGGGGCAGGAAGACCCGCAGGCCCAGCGCCTCTATCCGCGAGGCGAGGGCGGCGTTGAAGCGCCGTTCCGCCGGATTGAAGAGCGGGCCGGCGAAATAGACGAGCTTTCCCGTCAGGCCGCCTGGGACTTCTTCCATTTGGCCAGCTTGCGCATGATCATGTTGCGCTTGAGCGGCGACAGATGATCGACGAACAGGACGCCGTCCAGATGGTCGATTTCGTGCTGAAGGCAGACCGCAAGAAGCCCGTCCGCCTCGACCTCGCGCTGGGTGCCGTTCTCGTCCAGGTAGCGCACCTTGACCGCCGCCGGCCGGGTCACGTCGGCCCATTGCTCGGGAATGCTGAGGCAGCCTTCCTGGGCGACCGCCAGATCCTCCGAGGCCCAGACGATTTCGGGATTGACGAGCCGCATCGGCCGCGGCTCCTCATCCTTCCCGGCGACGTCGAGAACGATCACCCGCTCCAGCACGCCGACCTGAGGCGCAGCCAGCCCCACGCCCGGGGCCGCGTACATGGTCTCCAGCATGTCGTCCATGAGCTTCCGAATGCGGTCGTCGACCTTCTCGACCTTTCGGGCCTTGGTTTTGAGCACCGGGTCGGGCGCGATGATGATGTTGAGCTTGGCCATGGACGTCGCGGAATGTCGGGGTGGTATCGTCAGGCGCGGCGCTACGCGCCCGTAGTTCCTACGGATTTCCTAGAGATATGGGGCCGCCCGGCGCCCGTCAATCTTCGGCCGCCGGAGCCAAAGCCCGCATCTCCGGCGCCTGGAGATGACGCGGCATCCGGTCGATGGGCGCGAGTTCCCTGATTTCGGCATTCTCCGGTGCCGCGTCCAGATCCTTCAGCCGGCGCGCGGTCACCAGAACCCTGCTCTCCAACGAGCCGACGGCCTTGTTGTAACTGTCGACGCTGCGCCCGAGCTGCTGGCCGAGCGCGGCCATGTGGTCGCCCATCGTCGTCAGCCGTTCGTAGAGTTCCCGGCCGACCTGGCTGATGTGCCGGGCGTTCTCGGCCAGCCGCTCCTGCCGCCAGCCGTAGGAAACCGCCCGGAGGAGAGCGATGAGCGTGGTCGGCGTCGCCGGAATGACCGACTGGTCGATGCCCGCCTCGATCAGGGATGGATCGGATTCGAGCGCCGCGGAGAAGAAGTTCTCGCCCGGCAGGAACATCACCACGAACTCCGGCGACTGGCCGTTGAACTGGCTCCAGTAGGCCTTCCCGCCAAGCGACTTCATGTGATCGCGGACATGGCGCGCATGGCGGACCATGGCCAGCCGCCGCGCCTCGTCGTCGGTCGCCTCGCAGCCGTCGAGATAGGCTTCCAGAGGCGTCTTGGCGTCGACCACGATGATCTTGCCCCCCGGCAACCGGACCAGGAGATCGGGCCGCAGCCGGCCATTGTCGTCGCCGGTGACGCTCGCCTGCTGGCTGAAGTCGCAGTGCTCCAGCATGCCGGCCATCTCCACAACCCGCTTCAGCTGGATCTCGCCCCACCGGCCGCGGACACTCGGCGAGCGGAGCGCACGGACCAGATTAGACGTCTCGGAACGAAGCTGGTCCTGGGTCTGGACCAGGGCGCCGAGCTGCGTCTTCAGGCCCTCGTACGCGCCCGCCCGGGCCTTTTCCAGCTCCTGGATCTGCCCGTCCATCTTCTCGAGCGACTGCACCATCGGCCGGACCAGGTCGGCGATCGCCTTCTGCCGCTGCTCCAGATCGGTGCGAGCCGTCTGCTGGAAAGCCTCGAGCTGGGTGCGGGCGAGTTCCAGAAAGCTTTGGTTGTTGCGGGCAAGCGCATCGGCGGACAGCGCCCGGAACGCATCCTGAAGCTTCGCCTGGGCGTCGGTCAGCACGGCCAGCTTCTCGGCAGTCGACTCGCGCTCCTTCGCCAGTGCCGTCGAAAGCTCCGCCCGCTCGGCATGCAGGGCGAGAATCCGGGATTCGTGCTCGGCCCGCTCGGCGCGCAGCGTCTCCAGCTGCTCTTCCGCGACCTGCAGCCGGGCCGTCGCACCGGCCGCGGCACCGCGCAGCACGACCCAGACCGCGACCGCGCCGGCCACGAGCCCGATCAGGCAGGAGATTGGATCGAAGACGAAAGGCATGGCTGTTGGCACCCGGCGAGTCCGTCGAGTCGACACGATATCATGGATATTGGGAGAACGGAAAAGGAACGACCACTAAATTGGCTAAAGTGAGCGGCGGCTCTTGAGCGCCGCCATCAGCGTGCCGTCGTCCAGATACTCGAGTTCCCCCCCGACCGGGACGCCATGGGCCAGGCGCGAGATGCGGACGTCGCATTCGGCCAGCCGGTCCGTGAGATAGTGCGCCGTCGTCTGTCCGTCGACCGTCGCGTTCAGCGCCAGAATCACCTCTCGCACCTCCGGCCTGCGCGCACGATTGACGAGGGCGGGGACCCGCAGATCTTCCGGCCCCACCCCGTCGAGGGCCGAAAGCGTGCCCCCCAGCACGTGATAGACGCCGTTGAAGGCCCGGGTCCGCTCGAGCGCCCAGAGATCGGCCAGCTGTTCGACGACGCAGATCGTCGCAGGGTCCCGGCCCGGATCGGAGCAGATCGGGCACGGGTCGGTGACGTCGACATTGCCGCAAACCGAACAGGTCTTGAGCGCCGCTGCGGCCGCGGCCAGCGCCTCGGCCAGCGGCGCCATGGCCGTCTCCCTGTGATTGATGAGGTACAGGGCGGCCCGCCTGGCCGAGCGGGGGCCCAGGCCGGGGAGCCTCGCCAGGAGGCGGATCAGGGTTTCGATTTCAGCGCCGATCATGCGCGCCACGCTAGCGTGCGGCCCGGCGCCGCGCAACGGGCGCCCTGGCCGGGCCGGTTCCGCCCGTCGGCCGGCGTTCAGGCCGCCCCGAATCCTTCGGCGATCGTCTCCAGGCCGGCGGGGTCCAACAGCTCTATCGCGTCGCTGCCATGGAGCCTGATGAGACCGTCCCGCTTCAGCCGAGTGATCGTCCGGCTGACCGTCTCGATGGTCAGGCCCAGATAGTCGCCGATATCCGTCCGGTTCATCGGCAGGGACACGAGCGTGCCGGCGACGCGCCCAGGGCATCTTCGGCGGTTGCGGGTCAGCAGGAACGACGCGACCCGCTCCCGCGCCGTCTTGCGGCCGAGCAGGAGCATCTGATTCTGCGCCGCCAGCAATTCGTGGGAAGCCCATTTCAGAAGCTGCCGCTCGAACGCGGGGAACTCGTCCAGAAGGCCGATCAGCTTCGGCCGCTCGAACCGGCAGAGCCGCACGGTGTCGATGGCCTCGGCGCTGAAGGCGTAGGTCCGGTCGACGGCAAGGCCCAGAAAGTCGCCGGCATCGAGGAAGCCCGTGATCTGCCGCCGTCCATCGGGCAGCAGCTTGAAGATCTTCACGGTGCCCCGTGTGATGTTGAAGAAATGGCGGGCCGCCTCTCCTTCGTCGACGAAGGTCTGTCCGGGCGCGATTTCGACGATCTCGGCAACGGCGGCGAGACGGCCGAGATCGCATTCATGGATGGCGCTGCAGACGCTGAACGGACGGGCGTCGCAGGCGGCGCAAGCGTTGAGCGGTGAGGCGGCAGGCCATCGGCCCGGCCCGTCCCGGAGGGCATTGGATCTTGCCATCATCATTTGCGTCCACCTTCGCTTCCCGATCCGCGCTCCGGATCCCGCAAGGATATATCCCGCCAACGGAACGGATGTAACCGGTAGGGGGAGCGACCTTTTGGCGCTCCGGCCCGGAATGCGGCACCGGAGGATCGGGCCGTTGCGGCGTCGTCACCGTTTGATCCAGGTCAACGCGGGCCCGCGATCTGCCGCGGTAAACGAGCCGGCATGCCCCGTACCTTCACCATCGCCCCCCTGCAGCCGGAGGAGATCAGGCCCGCCTTCGCCCTGATCCGCGCGGCGTGGCCGGAGGTCACGCTGCCGGCATGGCGCCGGTTCGCCGCCGGGGCGACAAGGGCGGCCCGCACGGGCGCGAAAGCACGGCGCGGCCTGATCGCCGCGCGGGCGGAGACGGGTGCGATCGTCGGTCTCTATGCCTATTCGGTGGATCGGGATCCCGCCCTTGGGGCGGTGCTTCGGGTCGACCACCTGATCGCGCTCGACCTCGTCGACCGGGCGGCCGTCACCGAAGCCCTTCTCGGCTCCCTCGATTCGCTGGCGGCGGCACTCGGCTGCGATGCGATCCGGACCATCCTCAGGGCACGACAGGACGGCCTCACCTCGCGCTTCTTCGCGGCCGGGCATCGCGTGTCCGGCCTCGTTCTCGCAAGGCCCACCGGGCCTTCCCATTCCACGGAGGAGTACCCCCATGTCCCAGACATCGCCCGCACCGATGGGCGCGACCCGAGCCGACGAGCCTGACGACCGCAAGACGCGCGCCAGCGCCTGGTTCACCGAACTCAGGGACCGGATCTGCGCCGCGTTCGAACGTCTCGAGGACGAGCTGACGGGCATTCATTCGGACCTTCCGCCCGGCCGCTTCGAACGGAAGGCCTGGGAACGCCCGGGTGGAGGCGGCGGCGTCATGTCGATCATGAGGGGGCGCGTCTTCGAGAAGGTCGGGGTGAACGTCTCGACCGTTCACGGCGTCTTTCCGGAGGACTTCCGAGGCACGGTTCCCGGCGCCGGCGAGACGGGTGAGTTCTGGGCGAGCGGCATCAGCCTCGTCGCCCATATGCGGAGCCCCCTCGTTCCCGCGGTCCACATGAACACGCGGCACCTGGTTACGACGCGAGGCTGGTTCGGCGGCGGCGCCGACCTGACGCCGATGTTCCCGGAAAGCCCGGCAGCGCAGGAGGACGCGGCCATGTTCCACAGCGCGATGCAGGCGGCTTGCGACCACCACGACCCGGGCTATTACGAACGCTTCAGCAAGTGGTGCGACAGCTATTTCTTCGTCAAGCATCGGAACGAGCCGCGCGGCGCCGGCGGCATTTTCTACGACGATCTCGATACCGGCGACTGGGAGGCGGACTTCGCCTTCACCCGGGATGTGGGACAGGCCTTCCTGGGGGTCTATCCGCGCATCGTGCAGCGACGCATGAACCTGCCCTGGACGGCTGAGGAGCGCGAACGCCAGCTGGTCCGGCGCGGACGCTATGTCGAATTCAACCTGCTCTACGACCGGGGCACCCTGTTCGGCCTGAAGACCGACGGCAATGTCGACGCGATCCTGATGTCACTGCCGCCCGAGGTCAAATGGCCGTGACGTCCCGGAATCAGGCGCGCGCACGAACTTTGCCCGTGCGGTCGGGTTGAACTTCAGGCCCCGCCCGACCGGTATCGCCCGACGAGCCGACGGAGATGAGATGGAAGCCAGACTGGAGCACGATCCGTCGAAGGCGTCGCGCCGCCTCCCGGCCGATCAGGCCGCGTGGATGCGGCGGCTGGGCCGTGACGCCCGGCGTCCCCTTGCGCTCGCCATGGCGGCGCCGCTTGCGGCCGGCGCGCTTCTCGTCGCCCAGGCATTCCTGCTGGCGCGGGTGCTTCATCTCGCCATCGTCGAGGGGGTTTCCCGCGACGCGCTGCTGCCGCAGATCCTGGCGATCGCCGGGCTGATCCTCGGCCGCGCGCTCCTGTCCCGGATCGGGGACGAGGCAGGTGCCGTCGCGGCGGAGCGGATCAAGCGCGCCCTGCGGGAATCCCTGTTCGCCGCGCTTCTGGCACGGAGCCCGGAATGGATACGGTCACGCGCCTCGGGCGTGCTCGCAAGCGCCGTCGTCGATCAGGTCGAGGCGTTCGAGGGGTTCTTCGCCCGCTATCTGCCCTCCATGATCGCCGCTGCGGTGCTGCCGATCGCCTTCGCCGCCCTGGTCCTTCCGGTCGAGCCGCTGGTGGGCACCCTGTTCCTCGTCTCGGCGCCGCTGATCCCGGTATTCATGGCCCTGGTCGGCTGGGGGGCGGAGGCGGCAAGCCGGCGGCAGATCCAGGCCTTTGCCCGCCTTTCCGGCTTCTTCGCCGACCGGCTGCGCGGGTTGACGACCCTCAAGCTGCACGGCCGGGCTGAGGCGGAGGCGGAACGGGTCCGCGAGGCGAGCGAGGAGCTGCGGCGGCGCACGCTCGGCGTCCTTCGCATCGCGTTCCTGTCGTCGACCGTGCTGGAGTTCTTCGCGACGCTGGGGATCGCCGGCGTCTCGATCTATGTCGGCCTGAGCTATCTCGGCTACATCGACCTGCGCTCGACGCCGCTCACGCTCGAGACGGGGCTCTTCTGCCTCATGATGGCGCCCGAGGTCTATCTGCCACTGAGGCAGTTCGCGGCCCATTACCACGACCGGGCGGCGGCCAGGGCCGCCGTCGCGGAGATCGCACAGGCCTTCGACGCCCTGCCCGAGCTTCCGGGCTCGCGATCGAGCGCACCGGCGACGCCCGCCGTTGCGGAGGATTCCGGCGCGACCGGCGCGATTGCGGTCGCGGTCGACGGCCTCGTCCTGCGTACGCCGGACGGCGGCCGCGTCGTCCTGGACGGCGCGGCGTTTTCCGTCATGGCCGGAGAGACCCTGGCCCTGGTGGGCGAAAGCGGGATCGGCAAGACCACGCTGATCGAGGCCCTGTGCGGGCTGCGCGCCCATGAGGGGACGATCCTTCTGGACGGGCGGGAGATCCGCACCATCGGCCGGCCAGAGCTCAGCCGGCGGGTGGCCTATCTGGGCCAGCGGCCGCATCTGTTCCACGGCACCGTCGCCGACAACATCCGGCTTGCCCGCGCGAGCGCCAGCGACGAGGAAGTCCTGGAGGCGGCCGCGCGGGCGGGCCTCCTCGACTGCATCGCGCGGTTGCCGTCCGGGCTTGCCACGCCGATCGGGGAACACGGCTACGGGCTGTCCGGCGGAGAAGCGCATCGCGTCGCGCTTGCCCGCATCTTCCTGCGCAGCCCGGACCTCCTGCTCCTGGACGAACCCACGGCCCATCTGGACGCGGCCACGGAACGGAAGGTCCTCGACGCCATCCTGGACTTCGCCCGCGGCCGGACCCTGATCGTCGCCACCCATTCCGAGACGACGGCGGGGCGGATGGGGCGGATCCTTTGCGTGGCGGGCCGCCAGGTGCTGCCGACGCCGCATCCGCATCTCGGGGGCACCGGACGCTCCGCCTCCCAGGGGGTCGCATGAAACTCGTCCGCTACTTCCTGCCGATCTACGCCCGCCAGGGGCGCGGCCTAGCGCTGGCCCTGGGCCTTTCTGCGCTCACCGTCGCGGCCGGGGTCGGGCTGCTCGGCGTCGCCGGCTGGTTCCTGGTCGGGGCGGCGCTTGCCGTCACGTCGGCCGGCTTCAACCTGCTCGGCCCTTCCTCCCTGGTCCGGGGTCTCTCGATCCTCCGCGTCCTGTCCCGCTACAGCGAACGGATCGTGGGCCACGACGCGACCCTCCGCCTGCTGGCGGAGCTGCGGAGCTGGCTGTTCCGCCGCCTGATACCGCTGGCGCCGGTGCGGCTCGGACGCCTGCAGGGCGGCGACCTCGTCTCCCGCCTCACCAACGACATCGATGCCCTGGACAGCGTCTTCCTGTTCTCGGTCGCCCCCTTCCTGACCGCGCTCGCGATCGGGAGCGGCCTTGCCCTGCTTCTCTGCCTGATCCTGCCGCCGGCGGGCCTGGCTTTGGCTCTCGGCCTCGCGGCGGCGGTGATCGGCGTGCCGCTGCTGCTCGCTTGGCGTGGAATGCGGCCGGGGACGGAGACCGCCGCGGCCGCGGCCCGCATGCGCGCTGCGGTCCTGGACGGCGTCGAAGGACATACGGATCTCGTTGCCTTCGGCGCAGCCGAAGCCGCGCAGGAGCGGTTCGCCGCCGCCGCCGCCGCGCTCGACCGGGCGCGGCGGTGCCAGGCGCGGGTCGCAGCCGGCGGCCAGGCGCTCCTGCTGGCGATCGCCGGCCTGACGCTCTTGACCGCCCTGTGGTTCGGGCTGGGCGCGCTTGAGGCGAAGCGGATCGAGCCGACGGTGCTGGCCGGCCTGCTCTTTGCCATCCTTGCCGTCTTCGAGGTTGCCGGCCCGATCATGCGCGGCGCGTCCCGGTTCGGATCCGCGGCCGCCGCGGCCCGCCGCATCCATGCCCTGGCCGAGACCCCGCCCGCGGTCGCGGAGCCGCCGCGGCCGACGCCGCTGCCGCCGGACGGGGGGATCGAGTTCAGCGGGGTCGTGTTCGCCCATGAGGGCGGCCGGCGCGTCCTGGACGGGCTGGACCTCCGGGTCGGGGCCGGGGAACGGGTCGCGATCCTGGGGCCGAGCGGCAGCGGCAAGACGACGATCCTGAGGCTGCTTCTGCGTTTCGACGACGTCACCGGGGGGAGCGTCCGCTTCGCCGGCTGCGATGTGCGCGATGCCGCGCTTTCGGACCTGCACGCGCATGTCGCGGTGCTGACGCAGGATTCGCCGGTTTTCCTCGGCACCGTCCGGGACAACCTGCTGATCGGCGATCCTGGCGCAGACGATGCTTCCCTCTACCGCGCCCTGGCGGCGGCGCGCCTGGACACCTTCGTCCGCGAGCTGCCGGAGGGACTGGACAGCTGGGTCGGCGAAGGCGGGCGGACACTGTCCGCCGGCCAGGCGCGCCGCCTGTGCCTTGCACGGACCCTGCTCTCTCCCGCCCCGGCCCTTCTGTTCGACGAGCCGACGTCCGGGCTGGACCCCGAAACCGAACGGGCCTTCCTGTCCGATCTGGGGACTGCGACGCGCGGGCGAACGGTGATCCTGGTCACCCACGCAACCCTGCCCGCATGCACGGTCGACCGGGTCTACCGCCTGGAGAACGGCAAGCTTATTGAAATGCCGCCCGGCTGGAGATCGCCGGGCCGGGAGCCTTCCTGAAGCTCAGAACGGCAGCTTCAGGCCGGGGGGCAGCTTCAGCCCGCCCATCAGCTTCTGGGTCTCTTCCTGGATGGTCGTCTCGACCTTGGCCTTGGCGTCGGCAAAGGCGGCAACGATCAGATCCTCCAGGACCTCGACCTCCTCGGGATCGACGAGCGAGCGGTCGATCTTCAGCGCCTTCATCTCGCCCTTGCCGTTCAGGGTGACCTTGACGAGGCCAGCGCCCGACTGGCCCTGAACCTCAATCTCGCCGAGACGCTCCTGCATCTCGTTCATCTTGGCCTGCATCTCCTGGGCCTGCTTCATCATCTGGCTGAGGTTCTTCATCGGTCGCTGTTCTCCAAGAAATCGTCGTAGACGTCGTCATCCGGCATGTAGTCCACAAGGTGCTGCATGTCGGATTCGTCGGTGTCGGCCGGCATTTCCGGAACGCCGAAGGGCGCGCCGGTCTCTTCGACCTGGCTCAGGTCATGCACCGCCTCGACCACGGCGCCCGGAAAGGCTTCCAGGACGGCCCGGACGGTCGGGTGGTCGGCTGCCTCCAGCTTGGCCTGCCGGACCGCCTGCCGGTCCTGCTCGCTCAAGGTGGGCTCGCCCTCTTCCCGGCTGAGCGTCACCATCCAGCGCTCGCCCGTCCGCTGCTGCAGGATGCTCATGACCTGGCTGGCGAGGTTCTGGGGCGCGCCGTCCTGCGGGCGGATCTCGATCCGGCCCGGCTCGTAACGGACCAGATGGACGCTGGAATAGAGATGGCCGTAGATCAGGGGCTCGTCCTCGAACAGGGCGACGAGTTCCCGGTAGCTTTGCGGCAGGCTGCCGTTGCCGGCCGGACGCGGATCCGGCGCGGCCTCGGGAACCGTTTCCGCCACCGGCTCGGAGCGGGGCGTGCTGGCGACGACGGCGAGGCCGCCGGCGGCCCGGCCGCGGCCCGATGCTCCGTTCCCGGAGGGTCCGGCGGGCGCCGGCGACGGCGCGGTCAGGTTTCCGTACTCGCCGCTCTCCAGCCGCTTCAGGATGTCGCCCGGTGTCGGCAGATGGGCGGCGTGGATCAGCCTGATCAGCACCATCTCCAGCGCTGCGCCGGGCGAGGGCGCGTCCTGCACCTCGCCGATGCCCTTCAGCAGCATCTGCCAAGTCCGGCTCAGGACCGGCATGCCGAGCGTCGCCGCCAGCGCGGCGCCACGCACCCGCTCGGCCTCCGGCACCGCGGCCGAATGGGCAAGCTCGGGCACCAGCCGGATGCGGGTCAGGAAATGGGTGAAATCCAGAAGGTCCTGAAGGATGACGAGCGGATCGGCCCCGCCGCGGTGCAGATCGTCCAGGATCTCGAGCGCGGCCCTGGCATCGCCCCGCATCAGCGTCTCGAACAGGTCGATGATGCGGGTGCGGTCGGCAAGGCCCAGCATGTCCCGCACCTGCTCCGCCGTCACCGTGCCGGCGCCGAGCGCGATCGCCTGGTCGAGCAGGCTCAACCCGTCTCGCGCCGACCCGTCGGCCGCCCGGGCGATCATCGAAATCGCCTCCGGCTCGGCCGTCACGCCCTCCTTCTTGACGATTGCGGTGAAGTGGGCCGCCAGAAGATCGGCATCGATCCGGCGCAGGTCGAATCGCTGGCAGCGCGACAGGACGGTGATCGGCACCTTGCGGATCTCCGTCGTCGCGAAGACGAACTTCACATGGGGCGGCGGTTCCTCCAGCGTCTTCAGAAGCGCGTTGAACGCGCTCTTCGACAGCATGTGGACCTCGTCGATGATGTAGATCTTGAAGCGTGCCGACACCGGGCCGTAGCGCACGCCGTCGATGATCTCGCGGATATCCTCGACGCCGGTGCGCGAGGCGGCATCCATCTCCATCACGTCGACGTTGCGCTCGGCCAGGATCGAACGGCACGGTTCGCACACGCCGCAGGGGGCGACGGTCGGGCCGCCGGTGCCGTCCGGGCCGACGCAGTTCAGGGCCCGCGCAATGATGCGGGCCGTGGTGGTCTTGCCCACCCCCCGCACGCCCGTGAGCACGAAGGCATGGGCCAGTCGTCCGGAGGCGATGGCGTTGCTCAGGGTACGGACCAGCGCATCCTGGCCGATCATCTCGGCGAAGGTGGTCGGCCGGTATTTCCGCGCCAGAACGCGGTAGGCACCATCGGCCCTGGGCTCGGTAACGGGAAGGGCGTCGTCGCTCATCAGTCGCTCAAGCTGTCCGGTCGCGATGATAGGCGGGCGGAAGCCCCAGTCCAAGTTCCGAGGGACGGGACCGGCGCGAAAGGCGGGAAAAGTTCGGGAAGAGGCGGAAGACTGGACGGACGACCCGGATCGAAACTCGTTACGGCTGCTTCCTTCCGGACCTGACCGGGTTGGCGAGGGACCCGTCCGCCGCCAGCCTTCCTGCCCCCTATATCGGCCCTTCGGCGATCCGGCGCAAGGGTGGAATCGCCATGTCGCCGCGCTTGCCGCCCGCGCCGCATCCATGCCAGGGTCACCCTATGAACCCGTCCCGCATCCTTCCCAATCCCTATGCCCACCCCAATCTGGACCGTTCGGCGCATCGCCGCGCCGACGAGGCATGGATCGCCGACCGGCTGAGCGATTCGACGACGGTCGTGCTGCCCGTCTGGCGCGGCAGGCATCTGATCGCCGGCCCGGCCGACGCGCCGCGGCCGGTCGGACTGCCGGCCGCCGACGCCTGGTGGCGTGAACTCGCCAGCGACACGGTGTTCCTGGGCATCGCCGACGGAAGCGCCTCCTTCGCCGCCGATCTGTCGGGCGTGGAGGATCCCGCCGGCCACCCTGTGCTGTCGAGCCTGGGCAGCTTCGTGGACCTGCGCAGTGTCGGACCGCTTATGAACCAGGAGGAAGGCGCCCTCCTCGCCTATGCGCGTGGGCTTCTCTGGTGGCATCAGAGACATCGCCACTGCGGCGTGTGCGGCCATCCGACCGTCAGCCAGGAGGCGGGGCACCGCCGGCTGTGCACCAATGCGGACTGCGCCACCATCCATTTCCCACGCACCGACCCGGCCGTGATCGTGCTGGTCCACGATGGGGACCGCTGCCTTCTGGGCCGCCAGGCCACTTGGGCACGAGGAATGCACTCGGTGCTCGCCGGGTTCGTCGAACCCGGCGAGAGCCTGGAGGACGCTGTCCGGCGCGAGGTCATGGAGGAGGCCGGCATCCGCGTCAGCGACATCCGCTATCACTCCTCCCAGCCCTGGCCGTTCCCCCAGTCGCTCATGCTGGGCTTCTTCGCAAAAGCGGAAACCAGCGAGATCTGCGGCCTGGACCGAGAGCTGGAGCACTGCGCCTGGTTCGAGCGGCGGTTCCTGGCCGCGGTGCCGAGGGACGTGAAGCCCGGTGAGGCCGACTTCACCCTGTCCCGGCCCGATTCGATCGCCCGCCGGCTGATCGAGGACTGGATCGCCTCGGGCGGCTGACGCGGCTCGTCATTGCCCGGGGCGGCCCGGGACGGCAAACTGGCCGGAGACGACCGGATCGGGCGTGGCGTCGCGCCGGTCGACGGTCGGATGCAGCATAGTTGTAATCAAGAAAACCCGGAGGGCAGAGGGTATGGACGTGCGTGCGGCGGTGGCGTTCGAGGCGGGGAAGCCGCTTTCGATCGAGACGGTGCAGCTGGAGGGCCCGCGGGAGGGCGAGGTTCTGGTGGAGGTGAAGGCGACGGG